>Ga0056115_1000014_pt1 | contig 137758 bp, 127 predicted proteins | sample WorMetOlspDAHAB1_FD_77007 | JGI IMG/M metagenome (GOLD analysis project Ga0056115, IMG submission 77007) | Marine gutless worms symbiont microbial communities from Max Planck institute for Marine Microbiology, Germany - Olavius sp. DAHAB.1 ...
ATACGGTGATGATCAGCGCCGATGCCTACGATATCGATTCGGGGGCCTCCTTCAATATCCTGATGTTCGAACCCCCGATCGGGCGAACCCGCACTGACGAAGTCACAAGCTCGGAGGGATTTTCCCTGCTGGGCCGCTGGAACCGCGCTCACAGCAACGGCAATGAGACCACCGCACATGCCTACGTCGACGTCATGGATCGCGAAGACCTGATCTGGGGAGAAGACAAGCAGACCGTGGAATTCGAAATCCAGCATCGCACCCTGGCCTTTGCCGGGCACGATATCATTGGCGGCGGCACCGTTCGTTACCACGACGTGGAATTACAAGGATCTGAAGCCCAGGTGCTCGACGAGACGTATTTCGACAATTTTGTCGCCAGTCTTTTCCTCCAGGACGAAATCGACATGCTGGATGAGGAGCTGACACTGACCCTGGGCGCCAAGCTGGAGCACAACGACACCTCGGACTCGGACCTGGAATTCATGCCCAGCGCCCGCCTGCTCTGGACCATCGATTCCCGCAGCAGCGCCTGGGCCGCCATCACCCGCTCCGTGCGCGCACCCGCTATCACCGAGCAGTATGCGCGCCTGTCCGTGCCCCTGGAAGAACACTACCCCGATACTGTGCCGGATTCGCCGTTACCGGTTTTTGTTTCCCTTGAAGGTACAGGCGGCATGAAGTCCGAGGACATCTGGGCCTTCGAGATTGGTTACCGCTCTCAGCTAAGCCGGACGCTGAACCTGGACCTGGCGCTCTACTACAATGAGTACGAAAACCTGCGCTGGCCCAAGTTCGAGGGCTTGTATTGCAAACCATCGATGGACCCGCTTCCCGAGTGTATCCTCGATCCCTCCACGCTCTTCCTGGACTTGAAGACGGAACTCGCAAACGGGGCGGAAAGCGAAGCCATCGGCGCCGAACTGGCGATCAGCTGGCAGCCGCGCGAGTGGTGGAAACTGCTCGGCGCCTATTCCTACATGGACTACGATTTGCTACCCGATAACCAGCCGCGTGACGGGTCTGAATGGGATGTCCATCACCTGTTCTCACTGCAATCGAGAATGGATCTCGGCGAGCGCGTACAGTTCGACAGCTGGCTTCGCTATGCCGACGCCGTCGAATATTACGATATCGATTCTTACTGGACCCTTGACCTGCAACTGTCCTGGCAGCTGCTGGAGGACTTGAGCCTGTCGCTGCAGGGCAAGAACCTGCTCGAAGAAGGCCATGCGGAGTACCAGTCTGTGCAGCGCGAACTGGTACCGGTGGAAATCGAGCGCTCATACCGGATCGAAATCCGGTACAGCTTCTAGGGCATCCCGTCGATGGCTTTCCCTCACAGCCATAATTCATCAGGGCCCGGCAGCCTGCCGACCGCTCATATCTTACTGTTGTGCACGCTCCTGGCCCTCACTAGTCCGGCGGTCCCGGCCCAGCGGCAGTTTACAGAGAGCGAAGTTGCGGTGGCCCTGCTCTACAACGTAACCAAGTTCGTACGCTGGCCTGAGCAGACTTTCTCTTCTGATACCGCACCGCTGAAGCTGTGTGCATTCCCCTCGGCAGAATACGAGGCCCCGATGCAGGCGCTGAAGAAGCGCTCGGTCGGCTCCCATCCCATACAACTGGTCGAGCTCGATGCGGGTAGCCAGGAATTGGGGAGGGATTGCCATGTCGTGTTCTTCACAGGCAGCGGATCGGCAGCTTACGGGGCACAGCTGCGAGGACTTGCGGAGCAGTCGGTACTGACGATCGGCAATTTCACCGGTTTTCTCGACCAGGGCGGTATGTTGGCACTCTCGAAGACCCGCAACAGGGTCAATATTCGCATCAACGCTGAAATCAGCGAGCAAGCTGGTATTTCCTACAGCTCCCAGTTGCTGGAATTGGCCAAGGTGATTGACGGCAACACCAAGCGGCGTAAACCATAAACTTCCACAGCGGTTGTCGCCGGGCCGGACCCGCCCGCGGCGCGACTGCATTTTTGAGATTTATGTCACAGACCCGGCCAGTGAAGATGATTTCCGGTGCCTTCCGGGTGCAATATCACGATCCGGGAGCGTACGGTATAGATAGACACCAGCAGCCCTGAAAGCTACTCACCACTAGCATCTAACATGATTTCCAGGCTGACTCGAGGTACGCCATGCAACTGTCAAAGAGTTTTCTTATTTCAGAGATCCCCCTCTTCGATGACCTGACCGTGGATGAGGTACGGGAAGTCGAGAAATGGATGACCCTGAAGAAGCTGGACAAGGGCAAGGTGGTCTATCGCCAGGGAACCACGGGGCAATCTGTCTGTTTCGTGGTCGAGGGCAAGCTCAAAGTCGTCGTTCGCAACGAGGAGAGCGACGTGATCATCGCTACGGTTAGCAAGGGCGACACCGTGGGTGAACTGGCACTGATCGACGGGCTTAGCCGCTCGGCAGACGTGATCGCTGCAGACGAAACCACAGTGCTGATTCTCAAACGCGACAATTTCAATCGCCTGGTCGAAGAGCAGCCGGGAGTGGGCGTGAAAATGCTCCGCTCATTGGCCAAAGCCATCAGCATGACGCTGCGCGACCGGTCGGAAACCCTCGCACGCCTCGAGTACAGGGCGAAGAGGCCAGCTGCCCAGGCTTCGTGACAACAGCTGAGAATCCCGCCGCCTAGCGGTCCGGGCTACCGTAGGGAGTAAATATTCGGGTACCCGTCTTGGGTACATCTGCACTGGTCAGCCGACGCGCATGCAGGTTCATCAGCGGTCCGTCGTGCGCCGGGCCGTGTTCGTGGTGTTCTTTTTCGTGCTCCAGGGCTTTGAAGTCGCCGTCGAGGTAATAGATTCTCGCCCAGGACTTGTCCTCGGCATGCACATAACAGCCACGGTCCTGGATATGGGCCCAGTGTATCCCTAAAGCATTGAAGTGAGAGCCCTTGCCGTTTTCGGCGGGGACATTACAGGCCTGGTGCACCGCCTCCCGGGTGGGCAGCTTGACGATCTTCAGCTCCGCCGGCTTGACCCAGTCTCGCTGGTGTTTCACCACGGGGCGATGAGCCGCAAACACGTGTTTCGACTCTTCGTAAGTGGAGTGCGCCCCGCAGCCGGTCAGCACCAGCAGCAGGAACGGGTTTACGCGCATGGGCCACCCCGCCTTATTCGACTTCGATCACCGGGTCTATTTTCGACTACGGGGCCCGGCAAGAGTTCAGTCCGAGTCGTCAACTCATGGCGAGCATGGCAGCGTATTGCATTCAAAGGTCTCCTCCGTTGGACCGCAGGCCATGCCACCGAATTGCGGTTCGACAAGCACGGTCCGGGTCCGCGTCTCCGTACCGCCGCCACACTGCACACTACATTCCGACCAATCCGACCATTCCGACAGCTCACAATCCACCGGGCATGGTTGCTCATTGCATGAGACGCTTTCGACGGTGGGGCCGCAGGCCTCTCCTCCGTTCTGTGGTTCGACGAGAATGGTGCGATAGCGCTCTCGACTACCCCCGCCACAGGTTTCGGAACAGGCTGAAAACGAGCTCCACTCCGACATCTGGCAGTGCACAGGTGCGCACACACCGCCTTCATCGATCAGGCCATTGCAGTTGTTATCCCGGTCATCACAAATTTCTGTCGCAAGCGGATTAATCGAGGCGTCGCCGTCATCGCAATCCTGCGGCGGAAAGAAGCCGTCGCCGTCCTGATCGATAATCGCACCTTCGCAAACGGCATTGTTGCAAGTCTGGCCAGGGAAGCATTGTGTCCCACAGCTGCCGCAGTTGAAGGCATTACTCTGCAGATCGACACATTGACCGCCGCATACAGTCCAGCCGAAAGGACACTCAAACGGCTCATCACCAAACACGTTCTGCCATTCATCCGGACAATTCTGGAAGGCACAGGGGGAGAAAACGCCAAGGGGATCATCATCCAGCACACAATCTCTGCTCAGGGCGCAATTGCCGAGTTGCAGAAAACCCAGGGCACAGCCTTGTGACACCAGCTGAGCGCATTCAGTGAGGCAGTTCAGATCCGAACCACAGGCCAATGTGCAGGCCTGGATATCTGATACTTCCTGGTCGGTGCAGGCGGGGCCTTCACATCCCTCGTCGACCGCGCCGCTGCAATTATTGTCGACCAGGTCATTACAGATTTCCTCCGCATCCGGATTGGTGAGGGGATCGCTGTCATTGCAATCGCCGGCACAGGTGGAGTAACCGTCCAGGTCGGCATCAAAGCCCTCGTCGGTGAAACCGTCACAGTTATTGTCCTGGCCGTCACACACCTCCGTGGCATTGGCATTGGTAGTGGGATCGTTATCGTTGCAATCCACGGGGCCCTCGCAGGCATCCTGGGCAAAGAAACCATCGTTATCGGCATCCGTGCATTCCAGGCAACCACCCGGTGCATCGTCCACAATGCCGTTACAGTCATTGTCGAAGCCGTTACAAACTTCCGTGGCGCCCGGGAAGATGGTGGGATTGTTGTCGTTGCAATCCTCGGATTCATCAAACCCGTCGTTGTCCCGATCGGGACAGAATGCCAGCGCGCCCAGGTCTGTGAGCCTGCGCCTGCGAACCTTCACATCGTCCACCGTTGTCAGCACGTGATCATCCTGCACGAACGCCAGGCTGTAGGTACCCGCCGGCACATAGCTCAGGGTGAACTGGCCGTTAAGGGTCAGCAGCGCATTGAAAGAGCGGCCGATGATATACACGTAGATGCCGGAGCTGTCGTCTCCGCAGCGCTCGAACACACCGCGGATTTCTCCTGCCTTGTCCGCGTTATCCAGCCGGGAGTATTTGGGTTTGCCTCTCTTGTCATCATCGTCATCGTCATCGTCACGGGCATCCGCCGTGACGGCCAGCGCGCCGACCAGGAAGAGAGGAAGGAGTACCACCACCGCACAATTCAGGAGTTTGTTCATCGACAGCCCCCAGTAAGAATCAGTGGATTCTGCTGAGTATAGTAAGCAGCCAGATGCGCCTAATATCGATCTGGAATATTGGACTAGGGACTTAGAACCCCCTGCTCCGGGAATTCAGCGGAGCGTGGGGCTTGCGTCGGGGCTTTGTTACCCAGTTGCTGTAAACACCGGGATAACGATCAGGGGAAGCTCAGAGCTCCTTTATCGAATCGAGGACGCTGAATATCTGTTCCTGGTAACCGTCGTAGAGTCCCGGATTGGTGGTGGCTATGAAACTGTAGAAATTATCGCGCCCCCGCAACGTTGCATGCACGGTAACAGTGCCCTTCTCGCCGAAGGACATGGAGACTGTCTGGTAGACGCAGTCGAGCTTGCCGGCCGAGCAAGCGGCCATGTCCGATTGCTCGATAAAGTGCTCGTTGTTCCTGAACCTGTTGCCCATAAGCTGCGCGTGGTGTTCCAGGTCGAGACTGTTGGGCCCGGCGTATTCGTAGGACACCAGGATAGTGAGGAAGCCCGAGCGGTGCTGCAGATTGAAGAGCATCGGGTCCTCGGCGCTTTCGGGTTCGAAGGATCCCGGCACAAGGATTTCAAGGAGCCCAACGCTGTCTGTGAGGGTCTTCGATTCCGTGCCGATCACTTCGCCCAGGTTAGTGCTGTTACCCAGTATGGACAGCAACAGGACCACGTTGAATACCCGGAAAAACCGCTTATTGTTGCGTCCGGATTTCGGGATACAGAACAGCCCCGCGATCAGGGCCGGTGCCACAACCGCCCCGCCGAGCAGATAGCCGACCAGAACGGCAATGTCGTCGATGCCTCGCGCGGTAAGCAGCATGACAAAGGCGCAAACGCCGACAAGGATGATCGCCAGCACAAATCTCATTCTTCCTCCACCTGTTCCAGCCGCCACCGATAGCGTTTCCTGGCCAGCTCCTGCATGTCTTCAACCGTGTCGCTCTCATCCATGATTTCCCGCCCCAGCAGCGTCTCCACTGCATCTTCCAGGGTGACGATACCGGCGGTCTGACCGAATTCGTCTTCCACCAGGAACATATGCTGACGACGCTTGATAAATTCGTCGATCAACTGCGGTACCGGTAGTTCCTGAGATACCCGAAAGGCGGACGAGGCGTAGTCGCTCAGTGTTTTACCCCCCGCGCCATCCCGCTCGGCCTCGTACAACTCCTGCTTGTGCACGATGCCCACCACATTGTCGATACTGCCCTCATAGATCGGTATACGGGTGAAGGCATTCCGCTCCAGCTGCGCCAGGGCATCGCTGAGCCCGGTGGATGCATCGATAGCGGTGACCACCGTGCGCGGTGTGAGAATGTCCCCGGTGCGGGATTCCGGCAACCACAGGATATTTTCCAGTAACACTCGCTCCCTGGAATCCAGGGCCCCGTGCCTCGCACCCAGCTTGGCCAGGGCCGCCAGCTCCTTGCGGCTCACCACATTGTCCCCCTTGCGGGAAAACAAGCGGGTAATTTGCGCCGATAGCCAGACGAAGGGGAAGAGCAGCTTCACCAAAACGCGAATCACGTAGGCCGAGGGTAGTGCCAGTTGCTTCCAGAAGGTCGCACCCAGGGTCTTGGGAATGATTTCGGAGAGATAGAGAATCGCCAGGGTCAGCAGGAACGCCACCAGACTCTCCCAACGGGCGCCGAACACCCGCACAGCCTGGGCGCCGACGCCCGCCGCCCCCATAGTGTGGGCGAAGGTGTTGAGTATCAAAATGGCGGAAATTGACTGGTCGAGATTTGACCTGACTTTCTTCAGGATACGTGCCCGCCGCGGCCGTTCTTCAAGCTGGGTTTCGACAAAGGCCGGCGTGACCGAAAGCAGCACCGCCTCGAGTATCGAGCACAGGAACGACACACCGATCGCTATGGCGAGGTAGATGATCAGCAGGGTCATGCTGCTATGGCTTGCTGTGATGCTTTCACGCTGCCACCATTATAAATGATCTGTACAACTCACTGGAGAACTAACATGGCAATTTCTGAAGCCGCAAAATGGCGAATTTTCGCGATTTGAGGAAAAAAATTCATAAGTCACATCATTTACACATTTTATCCACAGGTTGTTGGCTAGACAGCGGCTGACCAATTTATATACTAAATCCATGGCTGCGGGAGAGCGCATTCCGCACTAGCCAGGCCCCGATTGGCCGGGGCTGGGTCACACGTCAAGAGTGGCCAACGGGCAGCGAAAACTGCCGCGCCAACGGGCCCTTCGGGGCGTCGGGGGCAAGCCAGGCGGATCTCAGGATGCGTGTGGTGAGGCGGTCGGAGACTGACCGAACTCGTAGAGGCGAAAACCGGATCGCCACCGCGGGTGGACGTTGCCAAGCGTCAGAAAATATTGGGGACCGAGTCCCCAGGCCGGCATAAGTTGAGGTGATTGATGCGCTTGCGTGTCGACACCACAGCCGAAGGCCGAGTCACCGCGGGAGGGTAGGCGCGGCGAGTCAAATCGCCAAGGTTGCCAGCCCGGCAGACTGAACCAGGGGGATGAAGTCTTCGGATTTCGTCCCCCGTTTCTTTTTGGCCCGGCAGATTCTTCCTCAACTGCTAGACTCTACAGATCGGCGCGGAATCGTATTCCCTTTTCTGCAATGCCAGATAGCTGAGGGCCATCATTCCGTGTCAGGCATCAATTCATCTCGCTTACCCTGCATAGTCCTGGTGACTTTCCTGCTGGGCGGCTGCTTCCAGGCCAACCTGGGCGGTACCACTGGTTCCACGCTGCTAAGCATCGCTCCCCTGCGCGATCCCGGCCTGATCATCACACAGGCCTCCACCAGCAGCGAAGCTGACTGGATCGATTACCTGGGACAGGCAGAGTGGAACGACACGCCGGCATTGTTGCAACTGCTGTTACTCGGTGGCACCACACTTGATACGGATAACATCGATCCGGAAGCGCTCTACCTGGTGACCGCGATGGGCGGCTTCGACTATGCGCCCGGCGGGAGTGAGAGTATCAGCGACACCCCGGAAGCAGTCCAGGGTAGCTGGAACGCGGTAGCGAGCGGTCAGCGCATTATCGACGGCGGGCTGCAGGTATCTGCCCTGTCCGAGGCCAGTTACCGACAGTTGGCGGGGCGGCTGGACCAGCTGTCAGACAGGCAGGTGCTGGAACAGCTGGATGCGGCGGCGCGGCTTATGGTCACCGATATCAACCAGGATGAAGAGATCGATCACAACGACATATTGGCCTGGAGCCGTACTCTCGACGCGGCAGACTACCTGGGAAATATTGATGATGTGGATGCGCTCGCCACAGGGGTAAGGGCGGGTCAGCCCGGCGCCTCACTCGATACACTCGCGAAGCAGGTTTTGGGTCGGCGCACAGTCGTCATGATCACCGGACGTGGCACCTTTGAGATAGAAACGTTGAACTGGGAAGCGCCGGTGACAGTCGATAATTTCCTGCGCTACATCAGTGACGACTTCTACATTAATATCGCCTTTCACCGGGCAATTGACGGCTTCCTGATACAGACGGGTCTATGGGAACTGCAGGCTGGCGGCAACACCGTAGTCCAGAAGCCGCCGCGCGATCCGGTTCGCAACGAATCCCGTTACAGCATCTCCAACCAGCGCGGCACCCTGTCTATGGCGCGGGACAGCAACCCGGACAGCGCCAATGCACAGTTCTTCATCAACCAGGGCGATAATAGTTCCCTGGACTTCGGTTCCGTTGAGAACCCCGATGGCTTCACGGTATTCGCCAGGCTGACCAGTGGTCTACCGGTGCTGGACGACATTGCCGCAATTCCCACAGGCACGGTCCTCGGCATCGGTATAGATGTGCCCCTGCAAATCGTCTTAATCGAATCTACAGCCATCCAGGACTAAGCTCCCGGGCATGGTATAAAGCAAGCATCGGGAGAGAACCACCATGCAATTGGATAACAAAGTTGCCATCGTTACCGGTGCTGCCCGGGGCCTGGGCCGCGCCTACGCCGAGGCGATGGCTGCCGAGGGTGCGCGCGTGCTCGCCTGTGACATCAATGATTGCAGTGAGACCATCGCTGCCATCGAGGGTGCCGGTGGCCGGGGACTGGGTGCTGTTACCGATGTCAGCGACATGGATAGCTGCCAGTCGATGGCAGAGCAGGCCCTCGAGGCATTCGGCAAGATCGATATCCTGGTCAATAACGCCGCCCTCTATGCAAACCTGGACAGTGCCCGCTTCGAATCCCTGGAAGTGGCCCAGTGGGACGCGGTGATGGATGTTAACGTCAAGGGCCTGTGGCAGTGCTGCAAGGCGGTACTGGAACCCATGCGCAAAAACGGCGGCGGTTCGATTATCAATATCGCATCCCTGGCAGCCGTGTATGGCATGCCCTACAGCCTGGATTACGTGGCCTCAAAAGCGGCGGTAATCGGCATGACACGCGGCATGGCTCGTGAACTGGGCGCGGACCGTATTCGCGTCAATGCAGTGGCCCCCTCTTGCGTGATGACCGAAGGCACCAGCGAATTCTTCGGTGAGAAGCTCCACAAGGCAAAAGATGTGATCGCCCGGGGACAGGTGATTCAGCGCAACCTGGAGACGGAGGACCTGACCGGCACCGTAATCTACCTGGCGTCTGACAGCAGCAGCTTCGTCACTGGCCAGACACACATGGTCGATGGTGGCTCGTGGTTTCTGTAGGCCGCACCAGACCGGGTTAACTGGCTGCTAGACTAGTGGTGGCATCCGCAAAAGGAGACAGTTATGGCATCCATTAACGAAATACTCGAGGGCGCACTGGAAGCCCAGATCGCCCGGCTCTACACCAGCTTATTCGAAGCCGTTGTCGCCGCCGATGGCGACGAAGACGCCCTGGCAGCAGCGCAGGCGAGATTCAAATCTGGCCTAGAGCTGGCCATGGATGCGCTTGATCTCGCCAGGGAAGCCGCGAACAGCTGAATATGTGGCACGGGGTTTCTCCCCACTGCCTGGTTCGATTATGACCACACAAACCGTTGACTATGGTGGCTCAATCAGCCGGGAGATAGTCGCCTGGCTGGTCTACCCAGTCCTGGTTCTCGGTCCCTGGATGTGGGCAATTGTAGTGATCGATCCGAGCGACCCGGAACGCCTGTTACCACTGGTATTTCTGGGCATGGTAACCGCCGGCGTCATGGAATGGATCCAGCCCCACGTGCTGGACTGGCGCAACTCTCACAATGACATTGTCACGGATATTGCGCACCAGACCCTGTCCCTGGGTCTGTCCCAGGTATTGCAGGCGCTGCTGGTAGTCGCGTTCTTCTTGATCATCCGCGGCCAGACCGAGGCCTTCGTGCTGATCAGCTGGCCCAGCCACTGGCCCCTCTGGAGCCAGGCCATACTGGGACTGGTCGTGGCGGAATTCGGCGAGTACTGGCGCCACCGGCTGTTCCACGAGTGGCCGGCCGCCTGGCGCATGCACAGCGTCCACCACTGCTCCGAACGCCTGTATTTCCTCAATGCCGCCCGCTTTCACTTTGTTGAAGTATGTTTTGCGGGGCTGGCCGGGTCTATTCCCCTGGCGCTGTGTGGTGCGACCACCGAGGTCGTGGTGCTGGTCGCCATTTTTGGCGGCCTGCACAGCAACTGGCAGCATGCCAATGTACGCTACAAACTGGGTTGGCTGAACTGGATTTTTTCCGGCGCCGAACTGCACCGCTGGCATCACTCGTCGATCGAGCGACACACCAACAGCAACTACGGTAACAACCTGATCGTTTTCGACGCTCTGTTCGGTACCCGGCGCCTTCCCGAGTCAGATCAGGACCTCGACCTGTTTGGACTGGGAGACGAACAGGCTGGCTTCCCGCAAACCTGGCGCGGGCAGCTGCTGGAACCATTTCGGCGTCGCCGGGACAGGCGCCGGCCAGCGAGCGTGTAAACACCGGGGCAATATCGAGGCCAAGTTGCTCGAATAGTTTTTGTCCGGTTTGCCTGGGCCAACACCATCGGTGTTTCGGCAATCCGCGATAAACCGGTCTATCCTGTATGGACAGGGATACCAAGGGACAGAAAGCGCCCATGGATGAACGCTATCAACGTCTTGTAACAGAAAGAGTCAGGACGCTCGCAGCACAGATTCAACGCGGCCGCGTTGCCACCACGATTGTTCTAGTCGCTCTAAGTGGCATTTTCGTACCGAGTGTCGGCATCCAGCCAACTCTTATCTGGGTGATCTGTATGTTGATAGCCTTTCGTTTGCGTGACCGCTTTATTCGGCGACTCCTGGAGCGGGAACCGATGCCCGACAATGCCGAGGATCAGATAGCGCTCTCCTCGGCCGCCTTGAGCATTGTGATTAACAGTCCCAGCGTCCTTTTCCTGCCTCATATGTCAGCTGAGCTTAGTGGCGTCTATGTTGCACTGATAATCTCGTGGATGGTGGTCGGTGTGCTGATCATCGGGATACACCCACGAGCGTATACCTGGTTTGTTGTCATCGGCTTCCTGTTCCTGGGTATAGGCTGGTGGCGATTGCTCGACCCAGAGGTGGCGATCTTCGCAATCTTTAGCATGGCCGCAGGAGCCGTGATGCTGATTGGTTTCTCCTGGGAAAGCGCCAAGACCTTTAATGAAAGTATCGGAATCCGCTTCGAGCGGGACAAGACCATCGCTGAACGCGATGCACTCATCAACCAACGCTCAGTATTCCTCGCCCAGACTACCCACGACCTGCTGCAACCGGTAAACGCTCTGCTGATACTCATCGGTGTACTGAGGGACAGCGATTCGGCGGAGAAACGCGAAGGGGCCATCGAACGTATCGAAATCACGGCCAAGTCAATCGAGTCGATGTTTCGGGGGCTGCTCGACGAGGCGCGACTGGAGCAACGGGCCATCGTGCCGCACCTGACCAATGTGACTCTATCCATCGTGTTTCGATCCATCGAAGCGGCCTATGCACCCCGATGCGAGAAGAAGGGAATCTCGCTTTCCCTGGACTGCCCGGAAGACATAATGGTTACCGCCGATGCGGCGCTACTGGATCGGATTCTACGCAACCTTGTGGACAATGCCGTGAAGTTCACCGAAAGCGGAAGCATTGCGCTTTCAGCGGAGCCCCAGGCCGGTCATATCCGGGTTCGCGTGAAGGATTCAGGGCCGGGAATCGACTCGTCCGACCTGTCCCGCGTAACGGAGGCGTTCTTCCGTGCCTCTGATGTAGCCGCAGATGTCCAGGGAATTGGCCTGGGCCTGTCTGTCGCCAAGCAACTGGCGGATCTGATGGAAGGTTCACTGGATATCGACTCCGAACCTGGCAGAGGTACCGAGATCACGCTGCTCCTGCCTCAACCAGTGGGTCCGGTTCAACCCGAAAGTCTCCCGGCGGAGGAACCGCCGGAAACGATCCTGGATCGAAAAATACTCTTACTCGAGGATGACACGGGCTCGCGGGAGGCGCTGGAACTTTTCCTCAGCCATCACGGCGCCGAGGTATGCGCCTGCGGCACCCTGGAGCAAGCCCTCAGCGAAATCGCATCAGGTGAAATCGAACCGGACCAGATCCTGGTTGATTTCGATCTTGGAGAGGGACCAAACGGTCTGGAAGCAATTGGCATGATCAGGGAGAAGATCGGGCCGGTACCCGCCGCCCTGGTCACCGGTGCGGCAATCACTCGTGAGGCGGTACCAGCTGATATCGCACTGCTGCGCAAGCCGCACTCAGACAGCAGCTTGCTGAATTTCCTCGAACGCGGTGAAGCGGAGAGTGTGCCATGAAGAGAATCTCCAAAACCTGGAAAGACTGGCATAAACAGTGGAAAAAAGAGGGCAAACCCAAGCTGCAGGCCGTCGTTGTAGGCTCAGGCTATGGCGCCGGCGTGGCAGCATTGCGCCTGGCTGAGGAGGGCTGGCAGGTCACCGTTCTGGAGCGCGGCGCCGAGTTTCTACCCGGGGAATTTCCCAATGACGCCGGTACTGCGCCCGTGTACCTGCGACTGCCATCGGCTGACGGCCAGTCAGTGCTCGGCAATCCCAACGGGCTGTTCGAGCTGCGCGCCGGACCCGGGGTGGTCTCGCTGGTGGCGAATGGTGTCGGCGGCGGCAGTCTGATCAATTGCGGGGTGCTAATGAAGCCCGACCCGGACGTCTTCAGCCAGCCGCACTGGCCCGATGCAATTCGGCACAACCCCGGCAAACTGGACGCGCATTTTACCCGGGCCCGCGCGCAGCTACAGCACCAGGACGCGGGCCAACTGGATTCCATGAAGGCCGATGCGCTGAAAGCCTTTTCAGAGAAGCTGGAATGCGAACAAAAATTCACGGGGGTTGACGTTACTATCGACCTGGACAAGTGCACCAAATGCGGCGATTGCGTGAGCGGCTGCAATATTGAGGGTGCCAAGATTACTCTGCGTGACAGTTATCTTGGCGGTGCCGTAGCGCAGGAAACCCCTGCCTGCGTGGTGCAAGGCGCCACTGTGTATGCAATAGAAGCTGTAGAACAGCACACAGCCGGGCAAGAAAAGAAACCAGAGAAACGCACACCCTGGAAAATTCGCGTCATCCCCTCCGACAAGATCGCCAACTATCGCAGCTTGAAGGAGGCATCCCTGCTCAAGGGCGCCGGCGTAGATATAGAAGCACAGCTACTGGTACTTGCTGCCGGTACCCACGGGTCGGTTGAAATATTGCAACGCTCACGTGCCAGACAGGGTAGCGATCTGCCGATTTCTCCCGCCCTGGGCGAGCGCTACTCCGGCAATGGCGACGGCTGGAGCGCTTCCGCCAACGAACAAGAGGTCGTCAACGCGATTGGCCTCGGTGCCGATCAATGGCGCGAGGACAGCAATAACCCGGTAGGGCCCACGATCACCCGCGTGATCGATGCCCGTGACAAGAATGAGCCCCTGACGAAGCGTGTGGTCATACAGGAAGGGGCAATGCCCGGTGCCGTGGCCAATATTTTCAGCCTGTTGCTTTCCACCTGCTTCATCGGCAACCAGATAGGCGGATGCCACGAAGGTCCGAGGGTCGCTGAGGAGCCCCTGGGTTCCGGCCGGATCGGGGCGGGCACCAAATCTCTGGCCGAGCGCACACAGCTGCTGTTGACCATGGGCCACGATAAATCCAGTGGACGCCTGCTGTGGCGGGAGGAACGAGACGCCTGTGTCCCCTTCTTCAGTGACCCCGGAAAACTGGAGACCTATATATACCAGGAGAAGATCCTCAAGAAAGCCTGCAAGAAGATCGGCTCGGTGTGGACGCCAACGCCCAACTGGCAGCTGCTTCCAAAAAACATGACCGATGTACTCAGTGGCCCACCGATAACCCAAAGCCTGACGACGGTTCACCCCCTGGGCGGCTGCATAATGGGCGATAATCCGCGCACCAGCGTGGTCGACCATACGGGCCGGGTCTGGATGCTGGATGATTCACCCAGCCCGCCCAAGGCCGTTTACGATAGCCTCTACGTTCTGGACGGTTCCATTGTTCCCACCTCACTGGGCTGTAATCCACTGCTGACGATAACAGCCCTCGCAGAGTGCGCGCTGAGCGATCACAGCGCACGGGCCTCCAGGGACTCGCTACTGACCGGAGTTGACCCCTGGGAGCCGCCGCGTCTCGCGTCAGTACCGATACACCCAGAGCCGCTGAAACGGAAGCTCGCACCGGTGCTGCCGGTTTACATGGAAGAGAGGCTGATCTGTAATAAGCCGCGCCTGCCACAGGCCCTGAAAAAGTTCTGCAGCACCGAGCCGGTTGCCGACATGGTGTTCGAATTGCACACCGATGACTGGATGAGCATGTGGGACTCGGCGGCTCACAGTCTCCAGGTCAAGGGCAAGCTGCGGATTTCAGCGGCACCCGATGCGGGCAAGCCTTATATTACCTATGAGGCTGACGAGACCGTTTCCCGCGCCCAGCTGTTTATCGACGCTCCATCGAACAGCAAAATATTCAGCAGAGTGTCCGGCCTGGCCCGCGCGGTGATCACCTACCTCATACATCGCTGGCGGGATATCACTGCCGGCAGGGGCAAGGGCGTGAAGCCCAGGCACCTCATACCAATGTTCCGCTATGGCTGGTATGCCACCGAAGTTCGACTGATGCGCTACCATCTGACCTTCAAGCCCGCCGAGAAGGAAAACCAAGACCTCCCGGAGCTCTACGCCTCCGGCACCAAGCATATCGAGTACCCTGCGCGCTGTCGCGAGATTGGCTGCTACTTCGCGAAGATGTTCATGTACAAACTCAAACCGAACTCCATGCCTCGCCCTCGCCTGCGCGCCACATTCCTGGAACAGGCATCCAATCTGCAGGTGGATTTCTCCACCACGCAGAAGCCGGAACACCTGGGTGGGATGGAAACCCCGTCACTGTTCAGCATCGACTATGCGCCCATGGTGGAGCGGCTGCCCCTGCGCCTCAAGGGTGCGGGAGATCTGCCCAGTGCACTGGTAGCCCTGGCGGAATACCCGATGTTCGTGGTCCGCTATCTCCTGAAAACGCGCATCTTCGATTTCCGACTCCCGAACTATTCCGGCGTACCGGTTGTCGACGCAGCAAGCCTGGCTTGTGAAAAGCGCCTGGAGCACCGCCACGGCAAATTCGACCCGGAACCGCCCATTGACTTCGATGTGCCACTGGGACGCTCCTCCAACGACCCGCCCGACCTGGAAGATAAGAGCATCAGCCTGCGCCTGTGGCGTTACAAGCCCCATGGAAACACCGGCCTTCCCGAGATTAATCGGGGCACCTGGTATGGACGGGATGTTGCCAAGGCAAAATCGATTCTCCTGGTACATGCCTTCGCCCAGTCCGGCTACAGCTATACCCTGGAAACCCTGGAAAAAAGTCCTGCGGCCCGCCTGCACGAGGCAGGCTTCGACGTCTGGATCCTGGAGCATCGGCTCAGCACCAGGATGCCGGCACACAGGATGCAAACCACTGTCGACCAGATTGCGCGCTATGACCTGCCTGCCACTCTCAAGCGCATAATGCAGGTCATCGAAGAGGAGCAACCGGAAGAAATCAACGGCCTGCCGCTGCAGATCTTCGCGTTTGCACAATGCGTCGGCGCTGCTGCACTGAGCATGTCTCTGCTCTCGGGTGAGCTGTCACACAGTGAGCAGGCCTCGACCCAGAAAACAGGAGATGCTCTTCCCCCCAAACAGATTCCCATGCTGGCGGGGTTGTTTATCTCCCAGACCCACCCGCACTGTATCGGGCAACCGCTGACCCAGGCGAAAACCTGGCTGCCCACCATGCTGCGCGATGCTGTACGACTGCAGACCATCCCCTTCGCCGTGCGCGACGGGCAGCCGGACATGATCGCCTCTATGACAGACCGCTTGTTTGCAGCGCTTCCCGTACCGCTCGAGGAGCAATGCCCTGATCGAGACAAGCATGCGCCGGAGGACGACTGTGCAACCTGCCGCAGGATACGCTTCCTGGAAGCACCGCTGTTCAAGCATCGCAACCTGAACCCGGATACGCATCGCAAGATCACCCTGTGGATGGGCGACGCCAATCTTAGAACCTTCGCCCAGGCCGCCAAGTGGGTGGTTTCAGAAAAACTTGTCACAGAGGATGGCGAGAACGCCTACGTCACCGACCTGAACTTTCACCGCTACGCCGGCCTTCCAATCTGTTACCTGCACGGGGAGGAAAACGAGTTGTTTCACCCGGAGGGGGCGCAGAGGTCATCCATGCAGTATTCGCGTATCCAACCGGAATGGGCCGGGCTGGTGGATGAGTCATTAGCAAGCAACGATATCTGGCAAAAGAAAGGAAAGGCGGCGCGCGAGCTTAGCGGCTATGGTCACGTCGATGTGCTGGTGGGCATGATGGCAGCGGATGAGGTATTCGGCCCGATCGCCAAAGCTTCCCAGGAGTGGTTTACCGCGGCAGCACTCCCGCTGGAAAAGGACACCCCGGCGGAACCACCTGAAAGCGCGGAGATTACCGTTCGCGCCCACCTGCCGATGACCGGCCCCCTGATGGGGGCTTTGAAGCGCGAGAATGATCAGATAAAGCTGTCACTCTCATTCCGTATCGATGATCGCTTCGGGGACGGAAAACACGGGCCAGCAGAATCCGGGTCGCGTACCTGGGCGTTCGTGCGCATCGGGGATGCAGCCGGGAAACGCTACAGGAATCCCGTGCCGCTAACGATCAAAGAGATTCCCTCACCGCTGGGCTCAATAACCGGACCCGCTGCTGACACCCTGGCCATGCGCACGGCCCAGGGCACCATAGAGCTGGCCAGCCAATCACTGGCGGCCGGTGAGCTGAAGCTGGAATGCTTTTCTGTCCATGAACTGATCGTACCGGATGATTCAGATCGTCCCGCCGTGGCGATGAAGTTAGCCCTGTCCAAGCTGGAGCACCCCGGCGGCTCAGACGCCGAATTCGATGAACTGCTGGAGCGGCAGGAAGCCCTGCTACAGGGATTCAAGCATACAGACGGCCCCGACAGTAATACCGTGTCCAGGCTGCAGCACTATCCGGAGCACTTCGATTCACGGATCGGTCAACTGTCGAGGGAGTCCCTGGAGGCCTTCCTGGCGGCGCAGGATACATCAGATAGCGAGAGCAGCGTGAGATTCGCTGCAGCCAGCTGTCGCTACCCGGGATTCCGGGTCGAGCAACGTCGGCTCGATCGCTGGCAGAAACTGGCCGGCCAGGAGCGTCTCGACTCACTCGCCTTCGCCTTCATGCTCGGGGACCAGATCTACGCCGATGCCATGGGCGGCTTCACCAACGAGCTGAATCCGACAGAACGATTTTTCCAGCGACACCGCTTTGCCTTCGCCAGGAAGCACGGCAGCTCCCGGGAAGAATGGCCGGGCTGGTTTGGTGACTGGCTGGCCCGCTTGCCGGTAATCATGACCGCCGACGACCACGAGTACCACGACGCCTACCCTATAGGACCGCCCCTGGTACCCTTGCCACCCGGAGACAGGACGGGACAAACCCCCTATATCACGGCCGCACGCAATGCTCTCGAAGCGCATCAATTGGGCCAGCTGGCGGCCTTCAAAACCGCGGACGGCGTCTGGGAGTTCAGCACCGGGCCGATACGCGCCATCGTACTGGACACTCGCTCCCTGCGTACCGAGAAAAGAATTCTTACAGACGCCCAGTTCGATGCCTTTGAGACATGGCTCGATGCATCCGCGGATGATGATCGGCTGAACCTGATCGCAACAGGCAGCGTCTTGCTACCTAACAAAATCCCCCGGTCGAACCCGGCAAACCCGGGCCGGCTGGACAACTTCCAGCGTTATGCAAAAGACAGTGAGAAAGTCATTGCAGCTATCAACAGTGCCCATGACCAGAATGCAGGGTTTCGATTCCTGACCCTGGCCGGGGATTATCACCTGAGTTCCGCGTCGACCATTGAGAAGGACAACACAGCGATAGGCGCATGCATCGTCGCACCTTCACTGTATGGTCCCCTGCCCTTCATCGACTCCGCTCCTCACGCAATCTGGGCCGACCAGGAAATAGACGTCGGGTCCGGGCAGAAGTGGACTCTTAAACCGGTTAATGAGGGGGTAATGGCGGAACGGGGCAAGGGCATTGGAATCATCGAGGTCAGCAAACTTCCAGCGGGCAACTCGGCCAGCTTCGAAATCAGCTTCGATGCCAAATTGTGGAGGCCCTACGAGCAAAACGCCGAGAGCGAGATAAACACCATAGACTGGAAACTGGTCTTGTAGCCGCGCTCAGTCGAGACGGATACCCAGGTGCGCGACCGCATAAACGGCTCGGGTGCGATTGTGTACGCCAAGCAATTCAAATATTTCACGGATATGGGATTTGACGGTGTCTTCTGAGATGAAGAGCTCGCGGGCAATCTCCTTGTTCGACAGACCGCGGATCAGTGCACGAAGCACATCCTTCTTACGCTTGGTAATTTCAGGAACCGCTTTCACTGCAATCTGTTCAGTCGACAGCGCCACCGGGGGCAGGTAGACACCGCCGTCCAGGATAGTCGCCAATGCCTCGGCGAATTCGTTGGAATCGGATTTCTTGAAGATATAGCCTGAGGCACCCTCGTCAATGGCCTCGCGGACTGAGAGGGCGTCCTCGCTGCCACTCAACACAACCGCGGGGGTCAGGGGTGAAGCGCTCCTGATGGCCTTGAGTGCGTCGATGCCGGTCAGACCGGGTAGGCCCAGGTCCGTGATCACGAGATCCGGCTCCGACTCCAGCGTCTGCAAGCCCTCCTCCAGCGTACTGGCGAGCGAAACCTCGATAGAGGAATCGATTCGCCTGAGTACACTCTCCATGCCTTCCAGGAACAACTGGTGATCATCAATCAGGAGAACTTTCAATCTCTAATCCACGGCTCTTGCTCCATCTGCCGCTATGATACGACAGAAATCAACCGTGGTTTACACCATACTCCTGTTGTCCAGCTTATGTTGCGCAGGCATTTTGCTCACGGGCGATAGCGCTGGTTGGGATTGCGGCTGTCGTCGGCCGCCGCCGCAAAGCTCGTCTCGGTACACATGTATCTGAAGCAAGGTCGATCGGTGCCGCTACTGTTGTGCTCGTCGCAGAGCTTGTCGATGGCACCAATCATAGTGCTGACGGCCTTACAGGCAGCCGGCCAAGCTCCGGGCACCGGGATAAGAATCATATAGAGACTCAAATCCACGTAGGCGCCGCTGGTACTGCCCGCCAGGTACTTCGAGCGAATAGCCCGGGAGTAGATAGAATATGCGGCCAGGAACCTCGTCTTGGACCTGGGGTTGGATGCTGCATCGCAAAGCGCTCGCACTTGCTGGAAGACAGTGGTGAACTCCTCCGCCGGCACAAACATCGACACCATATGTGTCGGGCTCCCCACAGAGGCATCGATCACCTTGTCGATCAGTGTTTCGACGTCCGCATAAGTGGCATATGGCAAGGGACTGAGCAGGCGATTTATGCCCAGGCTCTTCAGCGCAGCCTCCAGTTCCGCAATGTTCTCCGGCAGATTCCCCGCAAGCGCACCAATCCCGTGTAGTTTTGCTATATCTTTGTTTCGCTTATCCCACTGATCGATGTCGGGCTTGGTTTCAGGGGGGCCGACCGGCTTGTACTTGGCGATGAGCCCAATCTCCCTGAACGGTGGCGTGGCCAGCGCCGGGATACGCGCCCAGAGTCCGCGCTGGTATTTGACGTGACTTTTCGGAGGATTGGAGACCAGCGCCTGCATTGCCTTGACATACTCACCCGGGTCTTCGAAGGGTTTTTCAACCGTCCCGGCTTCCTCGCCCCCCTTCGACACCAGGGTGAGTAACTCCTTCGATTTTCTGACCTTGATAACCAGGCACTTGAGTTCCACGATAATGCCGTCGCGGCCGGTGCCGGCCAGCAGCTTCCTGAACATCGGGTCTCCCGGTGAGGCAGTGTAAGAAGCGCCATTCGGGCCCACGTAGCTAATCCACCGAACCGTGTCGACGAAGAGCCCGTGGATATGTGAGGCCGGGCTGATACCCCCGACCGCGCAAAATCCCCCCACCGAGATGTGAGAATGATCGGGCATTACCGGCAATCCATAGCCGTTCCCCTTCTGCTTGTCCTCGAGCCATTTATCGAGCTCGCCCAGTTCTGTGCCCGCAAGTACCCGCACGACCTTCTCTCCGTTCAGGGTGCTGAGAGACGGCTCACCATTTAACCGCTCTGTCGAAATGACCGGTGTTGCAGGACTTTGGCCGAGCACCAGTTTATTGCTGGAGTGCCCCTTGCCGCGAATCATGACGGTCTCGCCAAAAACCAGTTGATCCGCGGCATCGAGGTTTCCGGCAACGTCTTTGACGGCAGCCTGGACTTCCGCCTTGTTGGTGGGGAAGTACACCTTACCCGGGTGGACAGGTGCCGCGGGATCAGGATTGTCCGGGTGAACCGGGTTACCCACACGCGTCCAGTCGTAGCCGAGGGCATCGATGCTATCGTGCGAAAAGCCATCGTGAGAATTGATTTCCATAAACTTATCGTCCTTGCTTCTCATTCAAGAGAAACGCTTATCCGTTAATCGCCCACTCTTGCACTGTGCCCACGCCGGGATAACAGGATCGGCTATTCGATTTCCGCGTACTTTCAGACCGGGAAAAACTGCCGCCGATTTTCTCTTTGTTATGCAAGATTAGACCAGCTGCAGCAATGCGCAAAACCACCCGTTCGGGTGATTTTCAACGCAGCCCCGATTCACTACATTGAGTGCCATGGGGAAGAAGGGCTCAGCATTGCCATGCAAGTACAGGCTCAGATACAGGTAACTACCGCGACTGCGGAAATCGATGAACGCTACCGGCTTTCGTCGCTGCTGGACCACGGCCAGGAGAAACAGGTTTACCGCGGCTGGGATCGACGGGAGCAGCAGGAGGTTGCCATCTGCCGTTACCCCAGCAAGGTTCGCGATTCCCAGGCCTGCTGGCAGGAGTTGCAGGAACTACTGGCCCTGCCCCGGCATAGAAACGTTATGCAAATTCACGAAATCCTCTTATTTGAGGAAGAAATCTACATGGTGTGCGAATTGTTTATCAAAGGTGACTTATCCGGGATTATCACCCGAGGCATAGAATGGTTGGCAGTGCTTTCACTGGCATCCGACCTTGCATCGGGACTGGACCATATCCACGGTAACGGTTTTCTTCACCGGGACGTGAAGCCGTCCAACGCGTTCATTAGTGAACGCGGCGCTGTCATTGGTGACTTTGATATGGCTTGCCGGGCGGCAGTGCAGGTGGAACTGGAGTGCTGCAGGGGCACCCCCGCGTACATGGCGCCGGAAAAGATCAAGGGCGAGGAGGACACCGAGTCCTCCGACATCTACGCGTTGGGGTGCACTGTCTATGAACTGGCTACCGGTGCACGGGTGTTTTCCGGAAACGGGACCGTGAGCGGCAGCTTGCGCAATCACCTGCATGCTGAACCGGCGCGGCCATCTGCGGACGCCGCAGTGCCGGCGTGGTTCGACCAACTGGTGCTGGCCATGCTCGACAAGGCGCCGTCCAATCGCCCGAGCGCGAAGGCAGTCGCCGCGGAGTTAAATGACCATGCGTGACATACTCAGTCCGGTCTCCCGCCGGCTGGCTGCCGGCCTGAACCGCAAACCCGGCAACAAGGGTGCGCCAGCCGAACAGCGCACGAGCCATGACGTCTTTATCAGCTACGCTCATGAAGACACCGCGGTGGCCCGGGAACTGATCAAGGTACTGGAGCACGCGGGATGGAGTACCTTCATCGACCGGGACATTACCGCCGGCCAGGACTACTCGGAAGTCATAGACGCCGTACTGGAGTCAGCACGATGCATAATTGTCCTGTGGTCGGACTTTTCGGTTAATTCCTACTGGGTGAGAGGTGAAGCACAGCGGGGCCTGGAGCGGGGCCTGATCGTCCCAGTGGCCATTGACCGGGTAAGGGCGCCGCTGCCTTTCAACGCTGTTGAAAGTATCGAGCTGCACGACTGGCCGAATTCCCACTGCGAACTCGAGCTGCGTCGGCTGGTGGCCGCAATCGGCCACACCATCAACCAGTCGGAATTCGTACCGCCGCAGCTTCCAATCCGCGACGAGCCAACCATGTCCATGCGCATCGAGAAGCGGGTGATGGCCGCATTCACAAGGCGCGAAGCCGCCGCGGGAGAACTTGAGCGCAGGCTGGAGCAGGTAATGCAGAAAGCACACTTTGACCCGCGGGAAGCCTGCGCGGAGCTGGTATCAGTACTGCAGCAAAAGTTGTCCTGCCATGTCATTCTCGATGACAGCAACACTGTCATACACCGGGCGCCGGCGGAAGTGAAAGCCTGTCACCCGGTCTCGGCGGCCGAGGCTGGCTGGCAGCTTGTCGTCCAGTCACCGGACGGCTCACTGACACTGACATGCCTGGGCAATTCCTCACCGGACCTCGACCTCAAAATCGATGTCTTGAGGCAGGTATTGACGCGGATCTCCTCTGTGGAATCGAGTGCGCTGCGAAATTCGGGCACTGCCAACTAGGCAGCTGTATTTACCGCAGGCAGGATATTGGCGCTGCAAGGGCGACTCGGCGGTATGCCTCAGACGTCGTCATCGGCGGGGGGCAGATCGCCCTCCTCGACGATGATGGCAATGCCGTGGGCCTGGAAATGGCTGACTTCCCTGTACTTGACGCTGCCGAACCGGCCACCGCCACTGCTCTTCATTTCCTTCTCCAGCCGCTCCTCGACATCGATCAACCAGACGGCATTTGCGCCCATGTCTGCTGCCTGGCGCTGCAGCTCCTCGATCACATAGTCGTATTTGGCATCGCGCCGGCGCGCTCGCGTGTTGTGGCTATTGGCACGGACTTTCCCGATTTCCTGGAAATTTGCCGGCTCTTCTCGAATTACAGCGATTTCGGGCTCGGCGAGTACAGCGAAGCTCAGAAACAGCAGTATCAATCCTGAATACATTCTGCTCATGGGCGACATTTTTAACAAAACCGATCTTTGTATCCAAGAGCGTCCATTCGAAATTGTGACGCACGGCTGATTATTGAAGAGTCACCTTCGATCGGTCTAAAGAATGATAAGCCTCGGCCGCCGCCCGGCGCGAATGCGCCTCAGCAAAATTCCTGGAAGGTTGTCTCCGGCAGAGAATCCCCCATCAGGGCGCGGAACAACTGTTCGTCGACCCAGCGCAACCGGCGACTGACTTCACGCCCCATGTTCATCTGCAACATGGTGAACTGTTCGAGGTTGTGCTTGTAAACTTCCTGGAGAATTGAAGGTGTTATCTGCAGCGCCTCGCAGTGCTCGGCCGCCAGCGCGGATGCGCTGCGCGGAAACAGGTCGATCAGTGCCATCTCACCGAAGCAATCGCCGCGCTCCATCCAGCGCAACAACTTGGATTCCGACTGCCAGGTCTTGTAGATCTCCACCCGCCCGGTTTCCAGCACATACATTGCCCGGCTCTCGTCGCCCTCGCGGAAAAAGTGCTCACCGCGCTCCACGGTGACCGGTTCCGCCAGGCTGGTCAGCAGCTCAAGAGTCGATTCATCCAGGCCACCGAACACCGGCATGGCTGCAAGTAGTGCAAATCGTTCTTTCATAATTGGCGCTCGATACCTGATCCGGACCGGGAAGACACCCATGAGTTTATACTAAGGTGATCGCTTTGCAGGCGGGAAGCCCCGATATGCAGGATCTGGTACAAAATACCGCGATGGCTCTGGCCGACCTGGTCATTGCCGCCATACCCAGGCAGGCACCCGGGGAGGACTCGCTGCGCAAGTGCAAAGTCATATCCCACCGGGGCGAACACGACAACCGCAGCGTCATCGAGAATACGCTGCCGGCCTTCGCCAGGGCGCGGGATGCGGGAGTCTGGGGCATAGAGTGTGATATTCGCTGGACCGCTGACCTGGTCCCGGTGATCTGCCACGACCCCGACGGTACTCGCCTGTTCGGCTGCGGCGATTCCCTGAGCCGCCTCAGCTTCGCGCAAGTTCGCGAATCCATGCCCATGATCCCCACGCTGGCCGAACTGGTCGCCGACTACGGCGGCAATACCCACCTGATGCTGGAGATCAAGGAAGAGGCCTACCCGCAGCCGGAACGCCAGAAGGAGATCCTGCAGGAGCAGCTCTCCGGCCTGACTCCCGGCAGGGACTACCATTTCCTGGCCCTGGACCCGGCCTTGTTCGGAAAGGTGGACTTTGTCGGCCGCGAGTATTGCTTTCCAGTCGCACAGGCCAGCGTCAAGCTGTTGAGCCAGGCCTGCATCGATCACGGCTACGGCGGGCTGACCGGGCATTACCTGCTGTTATCCGATGCGCTCAAGCAGCGGCATGCACTTGCGGGTCAGCGCATCGGCACCGGGTTCGTCAATTCCACCAACTGCCTGTTCCGGGAATTGAACAGGGGCGTGGAGTGGATTTTCAGCAACGAGGCCGTAGCCCTGCAGGCCACCGTCGACCGGGAGCTGCTCGACTAGAATGCCGACGGTACCACAGCCGACTTCATTGAATCCGGTTCCTCTGCCAACGTACAATCCGCTCATGAACAAGTCCGTGGCCGCTTTCGAACAGTGGATTCGCTCCGACTTTGTGGACATGAACACGGAACTGGAGCGCCTCTATTTCGCCCAGGAAGACCGTTCTGCGGTGGAAGCCGTGGGCGCCGATATCAAGCAGGCGCTGGTCGACCAGGGCAAGGTGTTCATCGTCGACCTACTGGCCGAGGGCAACACCGACGAGGGCTTCGACCAGGCTTTCGACCTGCTCGGCAATGTGGGCCTGTACATGGCCGCCTGCCGTCGCCATGAAATCACCGAACCATCGCGAGAGACCACCTCGCCGCTGAAGGAGGCCTCCGCCCTGGCCATGCACCTGGGTGCCTCCCTGGGCGTCACTCCCCGCTTCGCTACCAGCCACCTCGCCACCCACAATCGCGCTATCGACGGCCGCTACAAGAGCTTTACGGCACTGGATGACGAGTTCCTGTTCCTTGAGTACAACACCCGCGGCGTGTTTGCCTTCAAGAGAGCCGCCGATGCCCTGGTACGGATACTGCCGCTGGGAATTTCTCACCCGGTCAGCTACCACCTGCTGATGGACGCAAAAATTGCCCTCGACGATGTGGTGAAAATCAACGACGAGCTGTTCGCGCAACTGAATACGGACCGCTTCTTCTACTGTGTCCGCCCCTATTACAAACCTTATCGGGTTGGACTGCACGAGTACCGCGGCGCTAACGCCGGCGATTTTGCCGGCATCAACGAGGTCGACATGTTGCTGGGCCTGTGCAGCGCCAATAACAGCTCCTACTCCCAGCTGCTGGTGGACAAACTGTTGTACATGATGCCCTACGACCAGGAACGCCTGCGCGATGTCATGCGCCGGGAGAGCCTGCTCAACAGTTTCCTGGCGGCCCTGGATAGCCAGTCCGCCGAATCCTGGTTCCAGCGCAATGCGGCGCTATTCCTGCAGGTCGCCGAGGCCCATGGCAAAACGGCGGCACAGCACCACGACCAGCTGGTCGGCAAGTTCATCCAACAACCCTCCGCGGAGTTACCCGAACAGCGCCTGGAAAACATTACCGCCAGCGGACCACCGCTGCCGGTGCTGCTGAATTCCCTGGAAAAATTGCGCGACCTGCGCATGGCGGCTGAGCGGGACGATATACCCAGCCGCTACAAGGATTTCGCTCGCCTGCGCGCTGCCCTCGAGCAGAGCTGAACGGAATGTTCGAGGACCAGTTCATTCCCCATGACGGCATCTACCTGCTCAATCATTCCGTCGGCCGCCCGCCGCGCACGGCGCGGCAGGCGGTCGATGAGGGGTTCTTCGAACCCTGGGAACAGGGCGACGCCGAGGTCTGGCCCAGCTGGCTGGCCCGGGTGGATGATTTCCGCCGCACACTGGCAACACTGCTGAATGGCCGTCAGCCGGAGTTCTGTCCCCAGACCAACCTGTCCAGCGCCCTGACCAAGCTGATACACGCCCTGCCGAAACAGTCGGGGAGGGAGACCATCCTGCTGCACGAGCGGGACTTCCCCTCCATGGGCTTCGTCCTGCAGCAGGCCGAGCGCCTGGGCTACCGCACCCGCATGATTGCGGCAGATTCCGACCCACAGGACCTGGGTGAATGGGAAAGACATCTCGGCGACGATGTCGGTATCGCCTTGATCACCCACGTGCATTCCAATACCAGCGCGCTGTTACCGGTGGCCGATATCACGGCGCGGGCACGGCAACGCGGTATCGTTTCTGTTGTCGATGTCGCCCAGTCGGTCGGGGTGGTACCCATCGACCTGGGGGAGTGGGAAGCGGACTTTGTGCTCGGCTCCTGCGTCAAGTGGCTCTGCGGCGGCCCCGGTGCCGGCTTTCTCTGGGCGAATCCGGGTATCATCCCGCAGTGCGAGCCCATCGATGTGGGCTGGTTCTCCCACGCCGAGCCCTTCGAGTTTGATATCCGCGATTTCCGTTACGCTGAAGACGCTCTGCGCTTCTGGGGCGGCACACCATCCGTCATGCCCTACGTGCTCGCCACACACAGCATCGGCGTCCTGTGCGAGATCGGCATCGAGCAGATCAGGGAGCACAACCAGGCAATGGTCCAGAAAGTGGTCGAGCAGCTGCAACCGGCAAGCGTACTGACCCCGCGGGATCCCGCCCGGCGCGGGGGCACGCTGGTAGTGCAGTTCGGGGATTCTCAACGAGCCGCCATTGAAAAACTGCAGGCAGCCAATGTGCGCTTCGACGGCCGCGCCACCGGCCTGCGCCTGTCGCCACACATCTACAATAAAGAGGAAGAAATGGAGATTGTTGTCGAGTGCCTGAGGCAAGCGGGTGAATCCGGGTGAACGAAACAGATAAGGCGAAGGCCGAATTAAGTGCGGCATGGGATGAGTTCATCGCAGCAATGCAGGCTGCCCGGGATGCCATCGACAAGCCGGAATACTTTGCGCCGGAAGCCACACCGCGGGTACTGGCCGAGGGCTACCGCTACCTGGCGGGCTTCATCCACCACGGTGTAGAGCGCGCGTTTCACGAGGACCCGGGCTTTCCTGCCTTCCGCAATGCCCTGTCGATATATAACCGGGCGACTATCGACAACTGTGACGCGATTTACTTCTACGCCCCCATCGACGGGCGCCGGCGCTACCTGGTCAAGGGCCGGGCGGCCGACCACCGGCACTGGCGCGGCGAACCTCGCAGGGAGAGCGGACGGCTGGCCCCCCAGTACCTGATTTTCGAGACCGCCAATGGCCCCATGGCCGGTGATACCGGCAGTCTCGCCGAGCTGGTTCCCGGCTTTCGCACCGGCTTCGGCACCCTGGATTCCTCAGAGCTGCAAGTCGATGAAAACGGCGAGCTGGAATTGCTGCTGGCACCGGAAAAACCGGCGGGCTACAGCGGCAATTTCATTTGTACCCGCAAGGGCCCCGCCCGCGACGATCCCGATGGCGAGGATCGCTACGCCGGCTACATCAGTGGCCGGCAACTGTTCTACGACTGGGAGCGGGAAGACGCCGTTGAGCTTTCCATCACCTGCCTGGAAACGATGGGCGGTCACCCCGACCCGCTGGACCCGGTACAGGCGACGGCGCGGCTGCGGCGTATGGGCTCGATAATCCGCGGCCAGATGCATTTCTGGTTGAACTTTTACGACAAGGTACTCAACTGCCACGGCAGTCACGAGAACGTCAACAACAGCCCCTACTTCATGCCGGTCAACGGCTACAATCGGCCCAATGCCGCCTCCAGCGATACCGGTGGCGGCATGAGCACCAATATCTACGCCGGTGGAATTTTCGACCTGGCCGAGGACGAGGCCTTCTATATCGAGGCCCGTTACAGCGGCGAGCCGGTTTACACCAGCGTTCACCTGGGCAACCTGTGGGGGGAATCACCCGACTATGCCAACCACCAGTGCAGCCTGAATCACCAACAGATGTATATGGGCGAGGATGGTGTGCAGCGCTGGGTGGTCGCCCACCGGGATCCCGGCGTGCAGAACTGGCTCGACACCACGGGACTGCCGCGGGGTTACCTGTCCCACCGCTGGGCCTACTCGACCCTGCCCGCGGAAGACCAGTGGCCGACGATCAGTGGCAAAAAGATTCGCTTCGACGAGATTGGCGCGTTCATGCCTGAGGACATGCCCCGGCTCAGCGAAGACCAGCGGCGCGAGGCGATTGCCATCCGCCAGGCCCACGTGCAGCGGCGCTACCGGGTTTTCTAGCGCGATCAGAGCGTGCCGTAGAGGCGATCGCCTGCGTCTCCCAGGCCCGGCACAATACAGCAATCCTCGTCCAGGCCTTCATCCAGCGCCGCCGTATACACAGGCACAGCGGGATGCTGTTCCAGCATTGTTGTCACACCCTCGGGTGAGGCCAGCAGCGACATAAAACGGATCCTGTCGACCGCCACCCCGTGCTCAAGCAATACCTTGACACCGGCCGCCGCGGAATTGCCGGTAGCCAGCATCGGGTCGACCAGGAAGAAGTCCCGGTCTGCAGCGGAAGGGAGTTTACGCAGGTATTCCACCGGGTGCTTGGTCTGCGCATCCCGGTACATGCCGATATGCCCCACCAGCGCCGCCGGCATCAGGTCCAGCAGGCCGTCAGCCATGGCCAGGCCGGCCCTGAGAATGGGTACCACCGCCGGTTTCAGTCCCCTGATGACCGGCACGGTCGTCGGCCGAAAGGGGGTTTGTATATCCTTCATCTCGACCGGCAGTTCCCGGGTTATTTCGTAACCCATCAGCAGGGCGATCTCCCGCAGCAATTCCCGGAAGATTTTTGGCGGCGTATCCCGTTCGCGCATGTGACTGAGTTTGTGCAGGATCAGCGGGTGATCCATCACCCGAAGGTTGGGAAAATCTCGATTATTACTCACAGCCTGTCTCCAGCAGCCAGCGACAAGTATGGCTGCTGCAGTGGCGACTGTGTAGTCTCTGCGCCTAGAACGGTTTCGGGTCGTAGTCCCTCGAGCTGAGTCCGGGTTCAGCGGTCGCGCTGATGGCATCGTGGGCATAGCTGTTCATCAGGGCCGCAAACTGATCGCGGCTCATGTGCAGCAGTTGCTCGTGATCACCGGCCTCGATATAGATATCGTCCGTCTCCAGCAACTCGTCATCCCAGATCATATCGATGCCATAGGCCTGTCCCAGGGCGGGAACCGCGCCGAGTTCGCAGTCCTGGAATATATCCTTGAGCTCCAGTTCGCTGACCAATTGCAGGTCCCGCGACACCACCTCGCTAAGCCAGCGCACACGCAACTTGTTGTGCGCGGGCACAACGGCCATCACGTATTTGCCGGCCCGATCCTTAAGCACGATCGCCTTGGCGACCTGGTGCAGGGGCACATTGGCCGCCAGTGCGCTCTGCGCCGCGGATTCTGTGTGGGCGTGGTTGACGATGTCGTACTCGACATGGGCTTCTGCCAGAAAACGGCTGACCGTACTTGCTATTGTCATGATTGTCTCTCCAATCCTGACGACAGTTGCCGGTGCGCGGGGCCACAGAACGGTCTCACGACAGCAGCCTGTCGTACCTGTTCAAGGTTCAGTATAAATCGAATTACCGGAGCGCGAGAGACACAAGCGTGATAAAACCTTATACGGCTTATTCACTTTCACGATAAACAGCGGCCCGGTGGGTGACAGTCGCTCGCCTGCCGCGTATGGTGCACACAGAAATGAGATGCCCAACAAGGACGGAGTGCAGATGATTGCGTCGGCAACACCACCGGTTGAACGGCGCGAGTTATTCGGCTGGGCAATGTATGACTTCGCCAATTCGGGCTACACCACGGTGGTGCTCACCGCGGTCTTCAATGCCTGGTTCGTGGGTGCCATTGCCGGCGGGCCCGGCGGCCTGGAACAGGGTACTGCCACCCTGCTGTGGACCTCCACCATCGCTGCGGCCAATCTCGTCGTCCTGTTTTCGGCGCCCATTCTTGGCGCCCTGGCCGACCAGCGCGCACTGAAGAAACGGCTACTGCTGCTGACTACCCTGGGCTGCGTCACCGCCACTGCCCTGCTATCCCTGGTCGGTCCCGGCGATTACATGATTGCCATGTTGACCGTACTGGTAGGCACGGTCATGTTTTCCAGCGGTGAATCGCTGATAGCCGCCTTCCTGCCGGAGATCGCCAGTAGCGAGCACATGGGCAGGATATCCGGCTACGGCTGGAGCCTGGGCTATGTCGGTGGCGTGCTTACCCTGGTGCTGTGCCTGGGTTTCATCCAGTGGGCGACCGCACAGGGCATGGCACAGGAGCGGGCGATTGGCGGCACCATGCTGATTACCGCCGCCATATTTGCCGCCGCCGCCCTGCCCACCTTTCTCTGGCTGCGCGAACGCGCAGTGCCACATGCCTATCCCGCCGGCATTTCATCCCTGGGCCGCGCCGTGTTCGCCCGTCTCGCCCACACCCTCGAGGAAACGGCACGTTTTCGCGACCTGCGGCGCCTGCTGGTAACCATTACCGTATACCAGGCCGGCGTTATCACCGTGATCGTGCTGGCAGCGGTGTATGCCCAGGAGGTGATGGACTTCTCCACGGAACAGGTGCTCGCGCTGCTTATCGTGGTCAACATCACCTCCGCGATCGGTGCTTTCCTGTTCGGGTTTTTCCAGGACCGGGTCGGGAGCAAGCGCGCGCTGACCGCGAGCCTGGCAATCTGGATACTTGCAGTAACTCTGGCGCTGTTTGCCGATGAACCGATGGACCTGTGGATCGTCGGTAACCTTGTGGGCCTGGCCATGGGTGCCAGCCAGTCCATCGGTCGCGCCCTTGTCGGCCAGTTCACGCCGGTGGAGCGAACCGGGGAATTTTTTGGCCTGTGGGGTTTAGCCAACCGGCTCTCCGCCCTGATTGGCCCGATGAGTTATGGACTGGTCAATTATTTCAGCGACGGCAACCATCGCCTGGCCATGGTATCGACCCTGCTGTTTTTCATCGCCGGTCTGTGGTTGCTGCGGGCTGTGGACGAACAGCGCGGTGCTGCCGCGGCCGCCGAGGAGAACGCGCTCTAATCCTGCTTGGCGGTGTATCGACCGAAAACGCCGGACACCTGGCGCAATAGCCATTTCGGCACAGCCCGCCCGGTCAGGGTGGTCGCGAGGTTGACCACGCCGGGCACGCTGATGACCTCGCCTTTCATACAGGCGCGGTAACCCTGTTTGGCCACCTGCGCCACATCGCCGATGGCAAAATCCGGAATCCGGCTCATTCCCGGGCTCTTCTCCTGCGCCGAACTGACCATATTGGTCGCGGTGACGCCCGGACAGAGCGCTGTGATGGTAACCCCGCTTCCCACCAGTTCCTCCGACAGGGCCTCGGTCAGGGACAGCACATATGCCTTGGTAGCCGCATAGGTTGCCAGGCTAGGCACTGGCTGGAATGAGGCAATCGAGGCTACATTGAGAACGCGGCCGCGTCCCCGTTCGACCATATCCGGCAGAAAGTGGTTGAGCATGCCGGTCAGGGCGCTGATATTCAGGTCGATCAGCTCCTGGTCCCTGCCGGCCTGGATGTCCACAAAAAGCCCGTGCTCCAGCACCCCGGCATTGTTGACCAGGATATCGATCTCGATGCCCTGCTCTTCCAGGCTGCCGGCAAGTTTTTTGGGCGCACCGCGCTTGCTGAGGTCTGCCGGCTCAACCCACACCTCCACCGAGTGCTTTGCCCGCAATTGCTCGGCGAGGCTGTGCAGCTTGCCCTCGCTGCGGGCCACCAGCACCAGGTCGCAGCCACCGTTGGCGAACTCACCCGCCAGAGCTTCGCCTATACCCGAGGAGGCACCGGTTATCAGTACTGTGTCTTTTGCCATAGACTGAGTGTAGCAGCCCTGACGCTTATCAACTCCACTGGTTCAATTATCTGACGCGGCACGGTGGCGCCCGCTGGGGTGCCGAATTATGCTGTGAGCTGGATAGACTATCGATACCAGAGTCGTGAGGAAGCGAGTCAATGTCCCGAGTCTTAATGATCAGCTCTGACTGCCATGCCGGCGCCCTGCCTGATGATTACAAGAACTACCTGCCGGACAAGTACCACCAGGCCGCAGACAAATGGTGGCTGGGATACGCCCGCGAAATGATGCAACGCATGGGTACCTTCTTCGACCAGGAGGCTGCCGATACATTCGCCGACCAGGCCGGTAACGAGGGCAGCGGCAAGTTCCAGCAGAGCGCCATGGAAAAAGCGCTGGCGGCCAGTGATGAGGAGTTGCGTAACTTCCTGGCAGATCCCGAAAGCGTGATCGCACCCAGGCGCGGCGAGTACGACGCCGCCATCCGCTTGCAGGAACTGGAGGACGACGGTATCGCCGGGGAAGTGGTATTTCCGCAGATGGCACCCTTCGGCGCGGGCCTGATGCAGTACCGCCGGCCGATCCCGCCGGAACACAACCTGGCCGGCAACCAGGCCTACAACCGCTTTCTCGCCGACCTCTGTGCGGCCAATCCCGGTCGCCACGCCGGTGTCGCTATCATCAATGTGGATGATATCGAGGTCTCCGTCAGGGAGATCCGCGACGCCCACGAGATGGGCCTTTTCGGCGGAGTGCTGTTACCTGCCAGTACCGGGGAGCATCCCTACTACCACTACTACGAGCGCTACGCGCCACTGTGGGCAGTCTGTGAAGAGCTGGAAATGCCGATCCACACCCACTCGGGTTGGTCGCCGGACTACGGGGACGTGCCCGCCGCCACCCCCATGTACATCAGCGAGGTGGACATGTGGGCGCACCGGCCATTCCCCGCCATGCTGTGGTCAGGTGTGTTCGAAAAACATCCGGGCATCAAGCTGGTATTCACGGAAACCGGCTGCTCCTGGATCCTGGAAACCCTGCGCACCCTGCAGTTCAAGGCCGATAACCCCATCTTCGCCCACTTCACGAAAAACCTGTCCCTGACCCCCGCCGAGTACTTCGCGCGCAACTGCTATATCGGGGCCTCCTTCTTGCCGAGACACGAGGTCGGCGACCGGCACCGCATCGGCCTGGACAAGTTGATGTGGGGTTCGGACTATCCCCACATGGAGGGCACCTGGCCCAATACCATGGACAAGCTGCGCGAGACTTTCCACGACGTGGCCGAGGACGAGGTGCGCGCCATGCTGGGCGAAACCGCCGTCGGTGTGTTCGGCTTCGACCGGGCACAGATGGCGTCCATCGCTGCAGAAATCGGCCCGGAAATTGGCACTATTACCGATTGCACACAGGGCTGACGAGGCATGATAGGGTAGAAGCTACCCTATGAAAGAAACATCTCTACAAAAGCGGGAGCGCGCCTTTGTCGGCTTCTCGGTGGCGGCTCTTGCCGGCGCTGTTTTGCTGTTTGGCGTTATCACCTGGCTGCTCTGGCGCGAATCCATCGAGAGCGAGGAAGCCCGGGTGGCTGACCTCGCCCGGGAACTGGGACAACGCACCGAGCAGATCATTGTCGACGCCCGCGACATGCTGGACCGCTTCAATAATTCCTCCCTGCAGCGCTGTTCCGACGAGCACGTCAGCGCCATGCACGAGGCCGCAATCGCCAAGCCCCATATCCGTGCCATCGGCTACTGGCGGGCGGCGCGGCGTCAGTGCGGCGTGGGTTTCATACAGGCGGTGGAACTCAAGCCTTCCCGCGCCGATCGCATCTATGAGTCCGGGGTCATCGCCTGGTGGCCCAGCTCGCAGACCGAGATCGGCGGCGTTCAGCTGTTCCTCATGCGCTACGGCGACCACGATGTCGCCATCGATCCGAGGATGCTGCTGCAGGCAAGTCCCGAACAGGGCTACCGGGCAGGTCTCTGGGTGGAAAACCTGCCGATGGCCAGGATGCCGCCGAATGCTGACATCCCGGCTCCGGACTCCCTACCGGTTGGGCTGACCCTGGACCAGGACAATGACCGGGTCCTGTCGCGATTCTCCCTGGGTACGATCCTTCCCATCGATATCGTCGCGGTGGAAACTATCGACCGCTTCTGGAATCGCTACCTGCCTCTCATTTCCATTGCCGCGGGCCTCGGCCTGGTGCTTGTGTTTATCTGGATTTATATCGTGCTGCGTTATTCCCGGCACCGCCTGAGCCTGGAAACCGAATTGCGCGAGGCTATCAGCAAGGGTCTGGTGCAGGCCCACTACCAGCCGGTGATCGAACTGGAGTCGGGCCGCTGCGTCGGCGCGGAAGCACTGGCGCGGTGGATTCGCGAGGACGGCGAGATGGTTAGACCCGATATCTTCCTGCCCCTGGCCGAACAGGCGGGGCTGGTCCCCAAGATCACCCTGGCGATTCTCGCCGCAACCCTGCGCGAACTCGGCGACCTGCTGCGCGAAAATCCGGATCTCTGTATCAACCTCAACCTGGCCCCGGAAGACCTGCAGAGCGAGGATTTCAGCAAGGCGCTGGCCGCCGCCCTGGATGTCGCCCGGGTTCCGGCCCCCAGTATCAAGCTGGAGATCACCGAGCGGGCCATGGTCAACACCGACCAGTCGCGGCAACTCATCAGCGAGTTCCGCCGCCTGGGTCATCAGGTGGCCGTGGACGACTTCGGCACCGGCTACTCCAGCCTCGCCTACCTGGAATCCTTCGAACTGGACACCCTCAAGATCGACAAATCCTTCGTCGACGCCATCGGTACCGAGGCGGTAACCAACCATGTGACCGGTCACGTCATCGATATGGCCAAGTCGCTGCAGCTCGACACAGTTGCCGAAGGTATCGAAACCGTGCAACAGGCGACCTGGTTGATCGAGCAGGGCGTGGAGTACGGGCAGGGTTTTCTCTACAGCCGCCCCCTGCCCGCCTACGAATTCAGCGAGTTCGTCAAGGACAGCAACCTCAAAAACGCACAGCGAAAGCTGTAGCCAAAACACACCCGATAGCGCTACCTTTAGAGGTTCGGGCGAGTGCCGTCAGGGAGATTCAGGCAGGATGTACGGTGTTGCAAAAGATGCGCTAAGAATCGCGATAATCGGCGTGATACTCCTGTCCACGGCCTGTACCTCCCCCGCCAAGCGCGAGGCTCAGGAACCTGCGGTGGTGGAATCCCCCGCGCCCACCTGGGCCCGGGCATCCGAGGGCGTTGCCACACGGCAGACAAAGGCCGCACCCAAACCCAGCACCCCTAAAGCCCCCGAGAAGATGAGCGTGCTGGTACTGGAGGCAGCCGATGCCGAAGAGGCCATGATCCGGCACCGCCAGGCCCTTCTCAGTGGCTCAGAAGCGCCACTGGAGGGCAGCGAGATCGGCTACTACGTCGACGTGCTCGAGGCGCGATTGATCCAGCTCAGCAGGGAAACCGAGATCAACATCGTGCGCAGCGGCAACCGCATTTCGCTCCACCTGCCCGGCACCGAGGTCTTTGAGAGCAATCGCACAGCCGTCCGCAAAGGGGCGCGGGAAGCCCTGGACGCCCTGGCCGCGGTGCTGGAGGAATACCAGAAATCCCTGATCTCCATTCGCGGCTACACCGACGACCTGGGTGAAGCTGATTACAATCTGCAACTGTCGGAGCGACGCGCCCTGTCGGTGGCGCGCTTGCTGATCAAGGCGGGTGTCGGGCGTGAGCGGATTACCGTGGTCGGATACGGAGAGAGCCGCCCTATCGCTTCCAACACTACGGAAGAGGGTCGAGCCGCCAATCGCCGCATCGAGTTCGTGCTGGAGCCGCTGGCGATCTAGCGGAGCTCGTACTCGTGCAGCCCGCTCTGGGCATGCAGGCGCTTGTACTCCTTGAAAGAACCCGGAAACAGGAAAGGCGCATGGCCGGAGGCATTGGTGTAATAGCTGTGACAATCCGCCGCTCCCCAGGAAAAGTGCGGGAAGCGATCTTCCATCCAGTCGTTGTACTTCTGAAACAACTCCCCCTTGACCTCGATGCGCTGAGCACCCTCGGCGCGCATCCCTTCCAGTAAGCCGACAATGGTTTCTATATTGCGTTCGGCGGTAATGAAGTAAGACACATTCAATACCAGGCCGTTGGGGCCCACGGCGAAGAAGTAATTGGGGAAGTCCGGCACGGAGATTCCCTTGTAGGCGCGCGGTGCATCACCCATGGCCTGCGCCAGGCTCTGCCCGCTGGCCCCGACCACTTCGATCCGGTCATAGTCCATGATGCGGTAGCCGGTGCAGTAAATAATCACGTCGACCTCGATCTCCCGCCCCTCGGAAGTCACCAGGCCGCTCGGAGTGACCTTTTGCAGACCCTCGGCGATCAATTCCACATTGTCGCGATTCAGGGCCGGGTAGAAGTCATCGGAGACCAGGCCGCGCTTGCAGCCATAGTGGCTGTCGGGTGTCAGCGCCTCGCGCAGGGCCGGATCGGAAATCGTCTTCTCGATGTACTTGCGCGCAATATTCTCGAACTGGCCCATACGCGCATGCCCCAGGGTGGCGGCGTAGTGCACCTGTCCCATCATCATGCGCTGCACCCACTTCGTCAGGCTGATCAGCCAGGGCAGGCGCCGGAACCAGCGACGCTGGCGCTCGCTGTATAATTTGCGGTTGCGCGGCATGATCCAGTTGGCCGAGCGCTGCAATACGGTGAGGTGGCCCGCCACCCTGGCCACCTCCGGTACAACCTGCACCGCGCAGGCGGCAGAACCCACCACAGCGACCCGTTTCCCCTTGAGGTCCACCTCGTGGTTCCAGCGGGTGCCGTGCCAGCTGTCGCCTTCGAAACTGTCCATGCCCTCGACATCGGGATAAAGCGGCGTGTGCTGGTTGCCCATGGCGTTGATGACCACATCTGCCTCGAAGGTCTCTCCACCCTCCGCTTCCAGGCGCCAGTGACCGGCGCCGGTGTAACGCGCGGCGCGGATACGGGTATTCAGTTTTATGTGCGGATCGAGTCCGAACTCACTGGCACAGCGGGCCAGGTAGGCCTGGATTTCCGGTTGCTCGACAAAACTCGCAGACCAGTCCGGGTTCGGCGCGTAGGAGAAACTATAGGAGTGAGCCCAGACATCGCAGGCCAGCCCCGGGTAGGAGTGGAGGTGCCAGGTACCGCCCGGCGCGTCCAGCGCCTCGTATAGCGTGAAATCCGTAAAGCCCTGCTTCAGCAGCTCGTGGCCCGCGGCGATACCCGAGGGTCCGGCGCCGATGATGGCGATGCGCAGCGATTTTTCGGTGGACATGCTCACTCCCCTGATTGAGCAATAATTCTCACACCTTGGACGGGAAGCGAACAAGCGCGCGGGGACCGCGATTCCAGCGCACAGGTGGATTCAGGGCTAGTAATTTGTACCAGCCGGCAGTACTTAGTCCACTTGCAACCAGCGGCTCACAGAATCGAGCAGGGCTTTCATCGCCGGGCGGTCCACGGGCAGTTGTTCCGGCGGGAGGTCCATGTGGTTGAGCGGTATTTCATCCACGTACTGGGCGTACACCGGCGCGACAACTTCCATGGGGTAGCGCGGAATCCGGCGACCCTCGCGAAATTCTGCAATCGGTATCTCCGCCTCGATAATGCCCTCGATATTGCCCGGCAGTTCCGCCAGCACCTGCCCCCGCGGGCTGACGATCAGCGAGTTGCCACCGAAGCGGGCCGCCTCACTGTCGGCGGGGAAGGTGATATTGGACATGGCCGAGTAAACATTATGGAAACGCGCCGTGGCTTTCACGTCCTCGGTGGAGAACAAGGTCGCCGTGCGAAACATGATTTCCACACCGCGCATGGCAAAGGCCGCGAAGACAAAGGGATCGAGCTGCACGGTGCTCACAGCAATATTGCCGTACTCGGTCTGCAATACCGGGAATTCCTCCTCGATGCCGTACATGGCCCGGTAGCGTTCGCGAACACTCTCTACTGTCGTCGTGGGAATCTCGCCGTCCCCGTTCAGGCGCTTGACGTTACGGGTTTTCCAGAACTTCTTTGCCACCTTGCCATCACGGCCGATCACCGTATTGATGCTGAGGATGTGCCCCGGCCAGTCTGCATCCCGAGCGTAGCTGCCGAAGATAATATAGGTATCGCAATCCCGTGCCAGCTCACCCAACTGTTCGGTCTCCGGACCGGGGATCTCCAGGGTGAATTCCAGCTTCTCGGCGCGTGGCTTGCGCGAGTAACCGGTCAGGGGGAATTCATTGAACAGCAGGAAGTCCGGCTTCATCCCCTCACTGCAGGCCCGCTCGATAAAGGACGACATGGCGGCGAGATTGGCCGTGAGACCCTCCTGCACATCCTCGTAGTCTTCCAGGTTCCTGACGCCGTTCTGGATAACCTTGACCACCACCCTGTCTTTTTCAAGTTCAGCCCGCGGATAGGAGCCGTCGGCGCGCACCAGCTCCGACGTCACCGAACCGGCAATGGTGTCCGTGCGTTCACAGGCCAGCAGGGGAGCGACGGCCAGCAACAATGCCAGGCGAAAAATCTTGTTTTTGTTCATGAGCAGCCACCAGGTCGATTCAAGAACCCAGCTTAGCTACGCCGGGCGCGGCGGCGATGATATTTATCAATCAGCCGCAGCCTCGCGGGCGGCCTGCAGGTCCTTGCAACTCGGGCACTCGCCGCAGGCCACGGGCTCCTCATCCTCATAGCGGGGGTGGCGGCAGGACCATGCGCTCTCACGCAGGGAATCGGGCAGAAACTGCCAGATTTCCGCCTTGCTGTACTCCAGCACCGGGAAGATATAGGGCGGCGGCTCGCGGTCCTCCAGCTCCAGTACCGCCCGGAAGATCGATTGCGCACGCGCCATCCGCTGCTGGAATCGCTCACCACCTCCCTCGACATCGGTGCGGGTGCGCCCCATGGCCACGTGGGCGATGCGCTTGTCCGCCGCGGCGATATTACCGGCCATGAAGGCGCTGATATCCATATCGAAGACAAAACGTTTGCGCAGGAACTGGTATTCGTGGGCGCTCTCGGTAAACAGGAAGTCGGTGTCGATGAGATCCCGGAAAGCTTCCAGGGTATTTGCAACCGCACGCCGCTCCGCCTGCGCCCTGCCCTCCCGGTTGTGCAGGTGCATATGGTGAACGTGCAGGGTATATCCCGACCACTGCTCCTCGGTCAGCAAGCGGTACAGCACGCCCACGGAATCCAGACCGCCGGAATACATGCACAGGATGCGGGGTGTATCCTGGGGAAGCTCGGCCAAGCCAGTATGCTCCTATTCCACCTGTATAAGGAGTTTACCGCTGCTTGCCGCCCTCGTCACAAGTCAGAGGTGGTGCTACTCTTGATTGAGACGATTCCAGGAGATACCCGCATGCGCATTCGAGTACTTTTGTCACTTGCTGCACTGGTAAGCCCATTTATCACCGCTTGCGGCGGTGACGCTGAGGTCCCACCCCCCCAGAGTCGACCGGTGAAGGTCTTTCTGGTCGAGGGCCCCGGCAGCGAAGCCCTTCGCAACTTTCCCGGTAATGTGCAGGCCTCTCAACGGGCCGATCTGGGCTTCCGCGTGAGCGGTACTCTGCAGGAAATTCTTGTTCGGGAAGGCGAGGACGTGAATAAGGACCAGGTCTTGGCCAGGCTCGACCCCACCGACTTCAAGATCACCCTGGAGGACCGCCAGGCCACCTTCGACAATGCCGAGCGCAACTTCGAGCGCGCGAAAGAGCTGATCGTAGACGGCAATATTTCCAAGCTGGACTATGACCGTATGGAGGCCAATTTCCGCACCAGCCGCGCCGCGCTGAGCCAGGCCAGCCAGGACCTGGAATACACCGAGCTGCGCGCGCCCTTCGATGGCACTATCGGCCGCCGCGAGGTCGAAAACTTCGAGGATGTGATCGCCAAGCAGACCATCTTTCGCTTCCAGAACGTCGCGCAGATGGACATCCTTATAGACCTGCCGGAATCCCTGGTGCGCAGTATCGCCCCGCGCGAGCGGGACCGCGAACGGATACCGGGTAGCGACGTGGAGCGTGCCATCCCTTCTTTTGCCAGTTTTGAGGGTCGCCCGGACTCCCGCTTCCCATTGACAGTAAAGGAAGTGGCCACCAAGGCGGACTCCCAGACCCAGACCTTCCGGGTCACACTAACTATGCCACAGCCAACTGAATTCCAGGTCCTGCCCGGAATGACCGCCAACGTCCAGGTGGATTTCTCCAATGTGATCGCTGCGAACTACTTCAAGTGGGTGCCGATTACCGCGGTACAGGCGGATAGCGCCCTGGATGCACGGGTGTGGAAGATCGACCCGAACACCATGACCGTCAACAGCCACCCGGTGAAAATCGGCCGCATGAGCGGACGCCGCATCGAGGTCACCGACGGGCTCTACGGCGGTGAGGAAATTGTCAGCGTTGGTGCCCCCTACCTGTCTGAAGGAATGCGCGTGACCCGCATGGAACGGCGTGAGCAGGCCGAGCCCCGTGAGGACGAGTCCTGATGAATATCGGCGAATACTCGGTCAAAAACCCGGTCAACGCCTGGCTGCTGGTGGTGGTGCTGGTGGGCGGTGGCCTGCTGGCCTTTGAAGACATGGGCAAACTGGAGGACCCGCCCTTCACCATCAAGTCCGCCAAGATCCTTGTGCCCTACCCGGGCGCCACCGCACAGGAAGTCCAGGACGAGGTCACCTACGTGATGGAGGACGCCATCCAGCGTCTGCCCCAGGTGAAATGGATCAAGATGTCCGTCTCCCGTCCCGGACTCTCCGATATCTGGATCGATTTCAAGGATGAGTTCAGGGCAGAGGATTTCCCCAATATATTCGATGAGCTGCGACGGCGGGTGTCTGATGCCAAGCCGGACCTGCCACCGGGCGCACTCGAGCCCATCGTCCTCGATGACTTTGGCGACGTGTACGGTGTCTACACGACATTGACCGGCGATGGCTACAGCTGGCGGGATCTGTTTGACACCGCGGACGAACTCAAGAAACAGCTGGTGTTGGTGCCCGGGATCAGCAAGGTGGTGATAGACGGCGAGCAGCAGGAGGTGGTTTACGTCGATATTTCACGGGCGCGCCTTGCCGAACTGGGAATCTCCTTCGGGGAAATTACCCGGGTACTGGCGTCTCAGAATGTGGTGGTCAATTCCGGTAATGTGCGTGTAGACGACGACTATATTCGCATCAGCCCTACCGGTGCATTCCAGTCGGTGCAGGAAATCGGTGAGCTGATGATCTCCTCCCAGGACCGCACTGTCATCCGCCTTAAGGACCTGTCTACCATCACCCGGGCCTACGTCGAAGTGCCCAGCAAACTCTACTACGTCAACGGCAAACCCGGCCTCAGCATGGGCATCTCCATGGCGGCGGGCGAGAATGTGGTGGCTGTGGGCGATCGCCTCGGTCGGCGCTTCCATGAACTGCTCGAAATCATCCCGGTGGGCATGGATCTGAGTGTGACCTACAACCAGCCGGCAGAGGTCGACACATCGGTCACCGGATTTATCGTGAGCGTCGGTCAGGCGGTAGCCATCGTGATTGCCGTGCTGCTCTTGTTTATGGGCCTGCGCACGGGGATCATTATCGGCGCGGTTCTGCTGATCACAGTGGGCGGTACGCTCTTCATTATGGATATCTACGGCATCGAGCTGCAGCGGATATCCCTGGGGGCGTTGGTGATTGCGCTGGGCATGCTGGTGGACAATGCCATCGTGGTGGCGGAGGGTATGCTGGTGCGCATGAGCGCCGGGATGAGCGCCCTGAAAGCCGCCGGCGAGGCGGTGGGCAAGACCATCTGGGCCCTGCTCGGCGGCACTGTCATCGGCATTCTGGCCTTCTCCGCCATCGGCCTGTCGCCGGACAGTACCGGAGAATTTGCCAGCTCCCTGTTCTATGTGATCCTGATCTCTCTGTTATTGAGCTGGATTACTGCGGTCAGCACCACGCCCCTATTGTGTAAGTTGCTGCTGAAAACCGGTGAAGGCGGCGGCGACAACGAAGATGCCTATTCGGCCAGACCTTTCCAGGTCTACCGCAGCCTGCTGGCCAGTGCCATCAGGGTTCGCTGGATGACTGTAGCGGGTGTTGTCGGACTATGGATACTGGCCTTGATTGGTTTCGGCTACACCAAGTCAGGTTTCTTCCCGGACGCCAACACGCCGCTGTTCTTCGTGGATATCTACACCCCCGAAGGGACGGATATCCGGTCGACGCGGGATGACACGCTACAGGTCACTAAATTCCTGCGGGAACAGCCCGGCGTGGTGACGACCTCGACGGTGGTGGGAGGACCCCACCAGCGCTTCACCCTGGTCTACGATTCCAAAGAGCCTTCTCCCGCCTATGCCCAGATCATTGTCATGACCGAGCGACGGGACCAGATCCCCGCGGTAAAAGAGGCAGTGGCAGACTACATGCGCAATGAGATGCCCTGGCTGGACCCTATCATCAAGGCCTTGCGAATCGGTCCCGGCCGGGACGCCAAGATCGAGGCCCGCTTCTCCGGGCCTGATCCCGAGGTATTGCGCGAACTGGCCGAAAAAGCGAAGGCTATTATGCGGGAGGACTTCGACGCCAAGGATGTTCGTGACGACTGGAGGAATCCCGTAAAAGTCGTCACGCCAGTATTTAATGAGCAGGTCGGCCGCCAACTCGGCGTGACCCGGGAAGACCTCGGTGGCGCCCTGCAATACGCCTTCGAGGGCAGCGCCGTGGGCACCTACCGGGACGGCATCCATCTGCTCCCAATCAAGGTGCGGGCGCCTGCGGACGAGCGCGGGGATATCGACAAGATGCGCGATATCCAGGTGTGGAGTCCTGTACTAGGCCGCGCAGTCCCGGCAGACCAGTTGATTTCCGAGTACCGCACCACCTGGGAAAACGCGGTGGTGCGCAGCCGGGACCGCGCGCTGACCATCATCGCCTCCTGTAATCCGATCAGCCCCCTGGCGGACCCGTTGTTCTCCAGGGTGCGACCACAAATTGAAGCCATGGAACTGCCGGCGGGCTACATGCTCGAGTGGGGCGGTGAATACGAGGATGCTCAACGAGCCCAGGCGGGGCTTGCGGGTTCCCTCCCGGGGGGCTTCACCATGATGATCCTGGTGACCATCCTGCTGTTCGGCAAACTCAAGCAGCCGGTCATAATCTGGCTGACGGTTCCGCTGGCAGCTATCGGTGTCACTGCCGGCCTGCTGCTGGTGGACGGTGCATTCGACTTCATGTCACTGCTGGGCGCGCTGTCACTGGTTGGGCTCTTAATCAAGAATGCCATCGTGTTGATCGATGAGATCGACCAACAGATCGCAGCAGGCATCCCAAGATTCGATGCGCTCCTCGATGCCTCGGTGAGTCGGATGCGACCGGTGATACTGGCTGCAGCCACGACCATCCTCGGTCTTATACCGCTGTTGCCGGACGTGTTCTTCGTCAATATGGCGGTGACCATGATGGGCGGCCTGGGCTTCGCCACGGTACTGACCCTGATTATCGTGCCGACCCTGTACGCGATCCTGTTCAACATCGGTGTCGATGAAGTCCGAGAGAATACCGGTGCCACAGCCGGTGCGCCGGCCAGTCAGGCGCAGCCCCCGGGTCAAGCCGACCCTGCATAGATCAAAAAAAACGCCGGCTTTGCCGGCGGTTTTGCTATTTGACTCCTGATAGCAGGAGGAAGGCTTCGAGCTTCTTGTCGATGCCGAAGATGTGGCGGGTCAGCCACTCCCGCAGAAAGGTGGAAATTACCTGGCGCGCTAGATCATCGTGCGAGTTGGCATCAGCCATCATCTTGGCCAGTTCCTCGCGGAAACGGTCGTGGGCCTGGAGGTGCTCGTCCCGTTCAGGGTAATCGAGCAGCTCCATGTACTTCTCCTCCAGGGAGAAGTGGCTCTCGGCGTAGTACTTGAGCCGGTGCAGTACCGCGACCGCAGACCCCTCCTCTGCCACCTCGTCGAGTAGCTGAAACAGAACCTGGTGCTGGGCATCCTGCCAGATAACGTCGCTGGTTTTCTGCATTGGCCCAACTATGCCCTACTTGGCCTCCGGGTTCATCCACGCACCCGCCAAATTTGTAATAAACTTGGTCAAAGTCAATGTTTTAGTCGGCAATTAACGCACAATCGGCCCCTGATAATAAGAATGAGAACCCCTCGATGTACCGCTCGCTGATCTCCCTGTCACTGCTGCTGACCCTGCTCACCGTCATACTCAGCGCCTATATCCGCCTGGCGGAAGTCGGCATCGGCTGCGAGGACTGGCCGGACTGCTACGCTCAGCTCGACCCCGGCGGCGAGAAGAAAGGCATTACCGTGCTCACCGACCAGGGCCGGGATATGGGCCACCGGGCGGCGCGCCTGGCCCATCGCTATATCGCCAGTTTTTTGGGATTGTTCGTGGTAATCCTGTTCGCCATGTCCCTGCGTAACCGCGATCAGCACGGCACCGGCCTGGCCGTTCCCGCCTGCTTGTTCCTGATCACTGTGTTCCTGTCGCTGCTGGGTTACTACACCCCAACCCGCGACAACCCCTTGATCACCATGGGGAACTTGCTCGGCGGTCTCGCCATGCTCGGCCTGTTCTGGTGGATGATGCAGCGTAATACGGAATCGGTTGTGGAAGCAGACGATAAGGACACTCGCGGCCTGGTGCTGCTCGCCCTGGGCCTGGTCAGCCTGCAGATCGTTCTCGGTGGCTGGAGCAGCGCCAACTACGCCTCAACTGCCTGCCCCGGCCTGCTGACTTGCGATGCCCCCTGGTTCAGCGCCTCCAGTTATAGCGAGGCCTACAACCCCTTGCGGGAGATTCCCCTGGACACCACCGGCAAGGTGGTGGCGCAGGACGCCATGGGCACAATGAGCATGAGCCACCGGGCCTTCGCCCTGCTGACCGCTGCCTACCTGGCCTGGCTGATGCGCAAACTGCGCGCCCGCGAAGACCTGCGAGCCAGTGCCCTGGCGACTTCGATCTGCTCTATCGGATTAATCCTGGTGGGAGTCAGTATGATCTGGCTGCAACTGCCGCTGCTGCTACTCAGCCTGCACAACACCCTGGCGGCGGGCCTGCTCCTGGGCTGTGTGCAACTTCTGCACCGGCTCACTCCATCGGAGTTTCCGCCGGCTCCTCCAGCAGGGTCGCCACCTCCTGGCTGACCGCGCGCACGTCGTTCAGGTCAAAGCCGAGACCGGAAAAGCGAATCCGGCCGCGTCGATCGACCAGGTAATGGGTGGGATAACCGGGCACCCGGTAGAGACGACTGACCTCGCGATCAGCATCCCGTAATACCGGAAAATCCATGCCGTACTCCTCGACGAAAGCCCGGGCCAGGGCGGGATCCTCGTCGACATTGATGGCCAGCACTTCAAATCCCTCCCCCTCGTGGCGGTCGCGAAGCTGGGCCAGGTAGGGCATTTCCTGCCGGCAGGGAATACACCAGGAGGCCCAGAAGCCCAGGTAGACCACCTGTCCCTGGTAATCTGCCAGCGCCACCGTGTCATCACCCTCCAGGGTCGGCAGGCTGAAAAGCGGTGCTGGCCGGGCGCCGGGGCGCTGTTCACCGCAGGCCGCCAGCAATAACAACAGCGCCAGGAACAGTATCCTGAAAGGGATGCAAAGCCTGTGAGTATTGGCCCATATCATTGTTTCGCGGCCCCTGTTGCTGCACTATCCCCGAAGAGCAAGGGAGTAATTATTTTGGAAATCATTGCCTTCACCGTCGTTGGTATCGCCCTGTACTTTTTTTCCGACTGGGCACTCCTCATGTTGGAAAAAGTGCACGGTGAACCCCTGCCCCACCGCAACATCATCTTCTTCGTGCTGATAATGACGCTGGCGCTGTCATCCTTCAGCCTGATTCGCACGCTGGCCGGCAGCGCTCAGGGCCCGCAGCACAACTATCAGGAACAGCAAGCCACCGATGGCGGAAACCAGCCCGCCAAGTCCCATTAAGCCCATACCAAGCACTCGCTCCAGGGAATCCAGTTGCTGCTCGGCACCGGCCACCTTGCGCTGCACACCGTAACCGCCTGACCAGACCAGGCCCGCCACATGTAACAGTTGACCACCGCCGTATACCACCGGTTGCCAGATCGCCATGCGCATGTTGCGCAGCGGATATCCCAGTTGCGGCAACAACAGGTAACAGACACCCATCAGTGCCAGGGTCACGCCGACAATGGAACCGTGGTAGTGGGCCGGAATGGTGACATTGCTGCCCGAAATCATGAAGCCGATCAGGCCGCCAATGCCGAACAGGAACAGCGAACACTGCAGGCAGGCACGGGCCAGGGTTTCCTCCTCATTGCTGCCGCCGTAGCGCAGCAGCGCAATAATGATCGCCACTGCCAGTGGCAGCGTGGCCAGGCTGCCACCCCAGCGCATCAGCCAGGTGAACATTTCCACATGCTCCAGGGAGCTGGTCGGGTAGGCCAGGTAGATGACCGGCGAGACGAATACGCAGGCAAGCCCGACAAACAGGATCACCAGTACAACCCGCGGCGTCAGTGGCAGGCTGAGCCCGGCGGCGCTGGACAGCCACAACCAGGCCACCAGCATCAGCAGGGTGTAGGTGAACTGCAGCACATGGCCGCCGCCCCAGAACAACAGTTCGTAAAAGGTCTGGCCCTCCAGGTAGTCGGGCATTTGCAGATATGACCAGCCAAAGCAGATCAGCGCCACCGCCGCCGACACCGCCGCGGTGTTAAGCCCGAAACGCAGGGCCGCCTCCCCCAGCATCCAGGGCCCCACCGGCGCCATGAACACCATGCTGTTGACCACCAGCAGGGCAAACCCCAGGGCGAAGCTTATCAGCCCGAAGAAGAACAGCGGGTGCTGCAGTACCGGGATGTAGTTGCTCATCAGGGGCTGGGCATCGCGCACGAAGGGCGACACGATGATGACAGCAGCGCCGAGACTGGCCAGGAACAGGGCCGGCCAGGCCAGCCAGTTCTGCCCCGGCCGCTGGTTCAGGCTCCAGAGGATGCCGCCGAAGGCCAGGCTCCAGACCAGCACCGAAAGATCCACGTGTACCACCAGGGCCGAGTGGAAAAAGCCGATCCAGGGGATGACATCCTGGACATAGGGTGTCCGTGATACCACCAGCAGCAGGGAAAACACGCCGGCACCGAGCAGGGCCAGTACACAAAGCAGCAACCAGCCCAGCGCCAGCTGCCGCCGGGAATCATCCGGTACCGACAAGCGGTAATCCATGCTCTCACTCACTGCAGCCGAAACCCTTCCTTGAAACTGATAACCATGACCTGGGCCGGTGCCAACTCGATATCCTCATCCAGCTCCCAGGTCGAACCCTGCACCGACACATCGTCATTCATGCTCAGGCGCAAGCGGTGACTGCCGGCAGGTACGGTGAAGCGCTGGTACATGCTGGATACGCCATCGTTGTGCAGCCCGGAGGCCGGCACCGTTTCCTGGTAAAGGGTGGCATCATCCAGTGACATTTGGATCTCCAGTGGTGAGCGTTCCCGGGGGCAGACTTCCGGCCGCTTCATATTGGCCGGCAGATTGTCGTAGGCCTCGCCCTCTACCGGCGTGCACTCCCCCACTATCTGGCCCACGTGGCGCACCGCCAGCTTCAGGGTGGCCGTACCCTCGGCCTGCCACTGGTATTGCGGCTCACTGGTCAGGTACACCAGCGGAATAAAGAACAGGCCAAAGAGCAGGGCCTGCCCCAGGTATTGACTAGGACGCGGCATCGAACACGTCCTCCTCGGGTTCCTCGACAATCTCCCCCAGGTAAGCCTGGAATTCTGCAAGCTCTGCCGTCAGTTGCTTGAGACCCTGGCGCCCCAACCAGGCTTTGCGCACGCGCTCCCGCGGCACCCGCGTGCGCAATATCGGCATGCGTTCGGCGCTGAAGCGCTGGTCCATCCAGGTATTCCCCAGGCGGTAGTGGCAATCCCCCTCGCAACAGCCACTGATCATCACCCCCTCGACCAGCTCCCGGCGCAGCACAAAGTCGACAAAAGCCGGGGGTAACAACGCGGTACAGGGCAGGCTTATAGCGGCGACGCTGTCGGACTTGAGATTCTCCAGTTCGGTACCGTGATCGCAGCCATAGATGATGACCCGGTCCTTGCCCTCAAGCCGCTCCAGTTCTTTCTCGGTCAGCGACAGCAGCTCCTTGATATGAAAACCGGGAATACTGATTCCGGTGACCAACTCGTCCACGTGACGGAAGGGTGATGAGGACGGACAGGCACCGGCGCAGATACCACAGCTGATGCACAGATCCGGATTGACCACGGACTGCTGGTGGCCGACTTTATAGTCATGCTCGCGCATGCTGACCGCCTCGTAGGGGCAGTCTGCCAGGCACCAGCCGCAGCCATTGCAGTTATCCGGGTCCACCACGGCGATGGGGGCCTGCTCGGGTCGCTTCGATGGCAGCCAGGGAACAATCGTGAGGAAGCAGGACAGACCCACCAGTACGGCCCACATTGCGCCCGGCCCCCAGGCGTCCAGCATGAGGTAGGGATTGAGAAACACCCAGTCCAGGCCTACATCGGTCACCGCCTTGTCCAGGTTGGCAGGTGCCTGGCTCAGGGCCGGACGCCACAGGGATACCACCAGCATGGCCACCAGGGTGCCGATGGCCAGGCCCCGGTGCGGGTTGGTGCGGGCGTTACTGATGCGCTTGATGTGGATAAACATGCCCAGCAGCAGGCTCAGCGGTATACCGATATGCAGGAATACCAGCAGGGAAAAGAAGCGGTCGCTCAGCGTCGATTCGTTGAGGAAGTTACTGGCCATGGGGTCGACCATGATCGGCAGCCAGTCGAACCACTCGGAGGTGGTAATGGCAATGTACTGGGCCAGCTGGTCCCACACCAGCCAGTAACCGCCGATGGCCGAGGCAAACAGCAGCCACAGCAAAGGCACACCGGTGACCCAGCTGAACCAGCGCACACCGCTGTAACGATCCATGGCGAATTCCCGCAACAGGTGCAGGGTCACGCACACACCCATGGCCGCAGAGGCATAGCGATGGAAACTGCGCATGATGCCGCCCAGGTACCACTGCTCGACGGAAATGTACTCCATCGATGCATAGGCGCCGCCAATACTGGTCTCGAAGAAGATGAACAGGTAAATCCCGGTAACCACCACGATCCAGAAGTAGAAAAAGGACAGGGCCCCGAGCTGATAGAGCGGGTTCCAGGCCGGGGTAAAAGCCCGGGAGAACTGGCTCTCCAACCAGTTGAAACCGATTTTCATGGCAGCTTTCACTGGTCTGCCTCGATACTGCGACGCCACTCCTTCACCAGCACCCGGGCGAAGACAATGGACACCACCAGGCCGACGAAGGTGCCGATGAACACCGAGATATCGATCTGGTAGCTGTCGGTGGCCGGGTCGTAAACCGTGCAGAACAGGCGAATACGATTGCCAAGGTAGTCCAGGGCCGAGGGCGCGGAGGGTTGCCCGAATACCAGCTGCTTGAGTGGCTCCACCAGGGCCGGCGTGGGGAAAGTCATGCCGTAAACCTGGCGGTAGATCACGCCCTCGGCATCGATCACCGAGGCCTGCACCAGGTGCTCAAAGCCTTTGGCCGAGGGGTAATAGATAAAACCGAGTTGCTCGACCAGGCTGCTCATCGCATTCGCATCGCCGGCGAGGAAGTCCCAGCCCTCCTCGTTTACCCCGGTTCGGGTCTTGAATTCAGCCATGCGCTCCGGGCTGTCATTGGCCGTGTCGAAGCCCACACTGAGCACCTGGAAACTGTCATCCCCCAGGGCCGAACGCGCCTTGTCCACCACCTGCTGCAGGTTCTGGGTGGTGCTGGGACAAACGTGGTGGCAGCTGCTGTAGATCATGCTGATCACCAGAGGTTTGCCGCGGTAGTCGGAGATATCCACCGCGCTCCCATCGCTGCGGGTCAGCTCAACACCCTGCAGGGTCGCGCCGATGGCCCCCTGGCTGTGGGCCAGGGCCTCGTCGCGACTGAATTCGGAGAATTCCTTCGCCGCAGCGGTATTGGGGATGGCCACCCAACCGGACAGGCCCGCCAGTAACGGCAGGCCCACCAGTAGTGGCCGAAGATACATCAGCATAGAGAACAGCTTAGCAGCTTAGCGGGTAGTAGCCCTAGCCGACACCCCAGGTCTCGGCCAGGTACTTCCAGTTGATAAAGTAGTAAAGCGCAAAGCTGACGAAGAATACGGAGGCCAGTACCACTGTCCCGGGAATCGCGAAGGCACTGCCGCCATTGGCGGAATACTCTTCCTCGGTTACCGGAGTAGCAATCCACTGCTCCTCCATCTTCTGGTCGCCCAGCTTCCGGCCCCACAGCAGCGAACCGACAATGATCAGGCAGAAGGCTGCGCCGCCGATCACCGCAAGAATCACCGACATACCGTTCAGGGCCAGCATGGTGTAGGCCGCCGCCGGGAATTCGTGAATGACACCGCCGGTGCCGGCAAAGCCGATGTCCCAGTGACGGCGTGGCACACCGAGGGTGCCCGCGCCCATCAGGAACAGGGACACACCCGCCATACCCAGGCCGAAAAGATAAGGCTGCCACTTCGCCAGGCCCTTCCAGATAATCTCCCGCCGGAACAGCACCGGTACCAGCCAGTAGGTCAGCGACATAAAGGCCAGCGTCGTACCCAGCACCACGGTAGCGTGGAAGTGACCGGGCACATAGAGAGTGTTGTGCACCAGGATATTGATCTGCTCAGCACCCATGACCACGCCGGTGATGCCGCCGAGGAAGCCAAAGCCCACCAGGGAGATGAACATACCCGAGAAGGTTGGATTACCCCACGGCGCCTTGCGCAGCCAGGTAAACAGGCCGGCGCGGTGGCCGCGGGCGCGCTGCGCTGCCTCGATGGAACCCGGCACCGTCAGCCCGTGAACCATGGAGGCCATTACCGCCAGGTACATGGCGTAGCTGGTGTTGAACATCTTGAAGTTGGAGCTCACACCCGGGTCCACCAGTATATGGTGGGCACTGGCGATCTGCAGGAACAGGATATACATCAGGAAGGCCGTGCGACTGACCTTCTCCGACAGGGGCCGGGCTCCGAAGATGATAGCAGCGATGGCGTACCAGACCGCCACGTGGGCGGATACGTTAATCTGCTGCGAGGAGTGACCGAAGGCCCACCAGATCAGGCGGTAGGCGAGCGCGTCGATTTCACCGACCAGCCCCACACTCCAGAGGAAGGTGGGCAGCAGGATGATAGCGCCGCTGACGATGGTGAACACCGCGATGATCGCCGCGGTCACCGCACCGAAGGTCACCAGGGGTATCGATCCCTCGTAGGTCTTCTCGCCCTTGGCCACCACCAGGGTGCCGAAGAACACGAAGCAACCGATCAGGGCGCCGACGGCAAACAGGATCAGGCTAAGGTAGAACAGCGGGTGCGCTTCCAGCGGCACATAGGAGGTCATCATCACGCTCGACCCCCCCTGTAGCACGATCACATTGTTGAGCGCCGCGCCCACCACCATCAGGATAAACCCGGTCCAGGCCCATTTCGGCGTCGCCAGGCGACAACCCAGCAGCACGGCGGAACAGAAGTACAGCACCGCGATTTCAAAGAAGATAATCCAAAAGATCAGCACATTGATCCCGTGCAGGGTCAGCACCATGTAGAAGTCATCGGCGGCCAGCAGGTGTACCGCCTGCCAGCGGGTAAGGCCCACCAGCAGGCCGTAGAGGCCGCCGACGAGCAGGAAGACCACCGCGGCAACCGCGTTGGCCTTGATCAGGTTTTCCGCCGGGCCGTGGAATTTCAGGCCGGTGTCCGGGCAAGTTCTGAAGATGTTAGTACTCATATCCCAGCCTCCTATTCCACAACCATTATTTTGCCGATCATGAGGTGATGCCCCACGCCGCAATATTCGTTACAGATCACCGAGTACTCACCGGTCGCGTTGGGCGTCAGGGTGAAGACGTGCTCGTAGTTCGGGACCACCTGGATATTGATATTGGCCGGCTGCAGCGAGAAGCCGTGCTGCCAGTCCAGTGAGCTCAGGTGAAAGCGGTAGGTCTCACCCTTTTTCAACTCCAGGTAAGGCCACCAGTCCCACAATCGACTGATCAGGTAGACATCGCCACCCGCCGGTGGCGCTACCACGGGGAAGTTCCGCGGGCCCTCGTTGCGGACGGTGTACTGCTCGACGAAGGCCTCGGTCGCGGCCTGGAAATCCTTCGGCGTGGTTTTATAGGTCTCGGTTCCCAGGTTCTGTTTTCCCACCACGTGCCAGTACGGCATCATGAAGGTCATGATCAGTCCCCAGACGAAAACGGCGGATATCCACAATAGTTCGGATTTGTGGATGGGTTCGTTCCACCACAGTTTCTTTACGGGAGGTGACAGGCTCGACATGACTTAACCCCTTTTCTTGTTGTGATGGATTCGATTTAGCGCGCCGGAATGGTGACGATTTCCATGATTCCCCAGGCCAGGTACAGCACTGCCGGTGAAGCGACACCGAGGAACAACAACAGGAAGGGGTTATCCAGGAGCTTCTGCATCATGGGCACGTCGCCCGTTTGCGGTTGTTCTTGATCAGACATTTTGTGATCTCCATTCTTATAGACCGCCCTGGACCAGGCGGATTGCGGTTCAAGCCATGGTACTCCTGCACCAGAATGGGGCACTTGACCTCTATCAAGATTCGCCCAACTATCCGCTGCCGCAGGCCACTAAAACCGGGGCCTACCGGGGTTGCCGGTGGGCGCTAGAAAGGGCAAAAACCGGGGGAAACTTGCGGTCGATCAAGAACACCGCCAAATCAGGCCAAAAGCCACAACATCTGGTGGCAAGGAGGATTACAGTACACAGCATGGAGTGGCGCCCGGGGTGGCGTACTATAATTACAACAATCGGGTGCAAATCATGTCCAATACGCGATCCATTGCGGAAAAACTCGACGGCTTCAGCGACGTGCCGCTGCAGGCCACGTCGCTGGAAATCTGGCAGCAGAAGTACGCGCTGAAGAACGCCGAAGGCGAGCAGCTCGATGCCGATATCGAAGCCTGTTACGAACGGGTGGCAAGGGCTGTCGCCGCGGTCGAGGAATGTCACGACCTGCAGGAACAGTGGTACCGAAAATTCCTGTGGGCGCTGCGCCAGGGCGCGGTACCGGCCGGTCGCATCCTGTCGAATGCCGGCGCCGCGGAACACCGCGCCAATACATCGACTATCAACTGCACGGTGTCCGGGACCATCGAGGACTCGATGGAGTCCATCCTCGAGCACAATACCGGGGCGGGGCTGACCCTCAAGGCGGGCTGCGGCATCGGCTACGAATTCTCCACCCTGCGGCCCCGGGGTGCGAGGGTCAGCGGTGCGGGGGCGAGAACTTCGGGACCCCTGTCCTTTATGGACATTTTCGACAAGACCTGCCTGACGGTTTCCTCCGCCGGCGGTCGCCGCGGCGCGCAGATGGCCACCTTCGATGTGCGCCACCCGGACGTGCTGGAATTCATCCGCGCCAAACGGGAGGACGGCCGCCTGCGCCAGTTCAACCTGTCACTGTTGATCACCGACGAATTCATTGACGCGGTGGAGCAGGATGCTGACTGGGACCTCAGATTTCCCCCCCAGGACCCGGATGCACAGGTCTACCGGACTCTGCCCGCACGACATATCTGGCAGGCCATCATGTCCTCTACCTATGAGTTCGCCGAACCCGGCTTCATTCTCATCGACCGGGTGAACGAGTTGAACAACAACTGGTTCTGCGAATCCATTCGCGCCACCAATCCCTGTGGTGAGCAACCCCTGCCCCCCTACGGTGCCTGCCTGCTGGGTTCGGTTAACCTTACCCGCTTCGTCGAAAAGCCCTTCACCGAAGAGGCCAGTTTCGACTGGACGCATTTCAACGAGGTTGTCGCCGTGTTCACCCGCATGCTGGACAACGTGGTCGCCATCAACGGCCTGCCCCTGTCCGCCCAGCGCGAGGAACTGCTGGCCAAGCGCCGTCACGGCATGGGCTTTTTCGGCCTCGGCTCGGCCCTGGCACTGTTGGGTATCAGGTACGGCTCGGAAGAGTCCGCCGCTTTCACCGAGCGGGTCAGCCGGGAGCTAGCCGTCACCGGTTGGAAAACCGGCCTCGATCTGGCCCGGGAAAAGGGTATGGCGCCCTGCCTGGCAAAGGATTACGAGGTCACGGCAGACATGCTGGCCCGGCGCCCGGAAATGTCTGCAGACGGCATCAAAGTGGGCGACCGCGTGCCCGGTCGAGTACTGCACGCCCGCTACAGCCGCTACATGCAGCAACTGGCGGAGTTCGAGTCGGAACTGGTGCATCAGCTCGCCGAGGAGGGCTGCCGCTTTACCCATCACAGCTCCATCGCCCCGACCGGCACCATAGCCCTGTCTGTGGGCAACAACGCCAGTAACGGCATCGAGCCGAGCTTCGCCCACCAGTATTCACGCAACATCATCCGCGAGGGCAAGAAGAGCAAGGCCAAGGTGGATGTGTATTCCTATGAGCTCCTCGCCTACCGGACCATGGTCAATCCGGAAGCGGGACCCTTTGCCGGAGAAGACGCAAATCGTCTGCCCGACTACTTCGTCACCACCGACGATATCGCGCCGCAACAACACCTGGCCGTCCAGGCGGCAGCACAGAAGTGGATCGACTCCTCGATCTCCAAGACCATCAATGTGCCCACCGACTGTCCCTACGATGACTTCAAGGATATCTACCTCGAAGCCTACCGCCGGGGACTGAAGGGCTGCACCACCTTCCGCTTCAACCCGGAGGTATTCCAGGGTGTACTGGTGCGTGAGGAAGACATTGCCGCTACCACCTACCGATTCACCCTCGCCGATGGCAGCGTAATCGAGGCACAGGGCAATGAGGAAATTCTCTACGATGGTGAAACCCACACCGCCGCCAACCTCTACGATGCCTTGAAAGAAGGCTACTATGGAAAACTCTGAGGGCCCCGCCATGAGCAAGAAAATCGAACAGCCGATCATCGACGCCGAGGTTGTCCGCAAAACGGATGAGCCCGCCGCGGAAGAGAGCGCGGTCGTGCAGATGCACGAGAAACTGGAACGGCCGGAAATCCTGGTGGGTTCCACCTACAAGTTGAAAACGCCCCTGTCGGAACACGCCTTTTACATCACCATCAACGACATCATTCTCAACGAGGGCACCCGCCATGAACAGCGCCGTCCCTTCGAGATTTTCATCAACTCCAAGAACATGGAGCATTTCCAGTGGGTGGTAGCACTGACCCGGGTCATCTCCGCGGTATTCCGCAAGGGCGGCGATGCCACGTTCCTGGTCGATGAGCTAAAGGCTGTCTTTGACCCCCAGGGGGGCTATTTCAAGCGTGGCCGCTTTATGCCGTCACTGGTGGCGGAACTGGGGGAAGCGATCGAGCACCATATGAAGCTGATCGGCCTGATCACCGATCAGGGCCTCGATGAACACCAGCAAGCATTCATAGACCGGAAAAAGCAGGAACTGGCTGAACCCGAGGATGCCAGCCCGTTCCCTGAGAGCGCGCAGCTATGCCAGAAATGCCATCACAAGGCCGTGGTGTTTGCCGACGGCTGCCTGACCTGCCTGAACTGCGGCGACTCGAAATGTAGCTAGAGCTTGAGCTGCAGTGTCAGCCAGGCCTTGTCGGTGTCCTGGTAACGGGAGCTGTCATCCGTATCAAAGGCGGCGTACTTGGCCTGAACCGTGAACTGCTTGTTCATCTTCCAGGTAGCCACGAGGTCGACCTCCGTACCGAAGTCTGCGCTGGAGTCTTCCGCCTGGAAGTCGTGGTAGATGGCGGCCACGGCTACCGGGCCGATCTTGCCACCCACGGAAACCCAGGCATCCTCGATACCGTCTCCCGGTGTGCTCAGGAACTTGTCAGCCCAGCCCTGGAACTTGTGAAGGGTGGCAAGCGGAGTGGCGAAGCCAACACCATCGTCACCCTGTAGCACCTCGTAGCCGGCTTTGATATTGACCAGCTCGAACTTGGCGCCCAGTTCCACCACGTAGTAGTCGGCGTCGTAGTCCAGTTCGCTGTCACCCGCCTCCTGCTGCGTGGCCCAGCTGGCCCGAACGGAGAAACGGTCGGCAAACTTGCCGCTGTACTCTACCCCGTAAGTGTCACTGGAGTTATTGACGGTCTTGCCAGCGGCATAGCGGCCCTGGTCATCGAAATCCAGGAATACGCCGAAGCCGGAGATCTTGTGGTTCTCATTGATCTGGTAGCTGCTGTGCAGGAAGAAGTTATCCCCTTCCAGGTCCGCCGGGTTGGCGCCATCATCGGGACCGAAGATCCGGTTGACGTTCCAGGTGTAGCTGGCGTCGATGCTGAGCCCGTCCAGGGGTTTCCACTCGATGCGACCGGCGTCATAGGTCTGCTCATTCTGGCGCCAGCCGACTCCACCCACGAAGCGCTGGTTGGCGAGATTGATACGCTGGCGGCCACCGGTGCCGGTAAAGCTGTCCGCCGTGTACTTGAGCCAGATCTGGTTGACCTCGGAACCCTCCGGGTCGGCGATTACCGGGTACTCGGTCTTGCCGTTTTCCGTGGAGTTGTAGTCGTTGACGCCGATGTTGGTGACGTTGTCGAATTCCAGCTTGCCGGTAAAGCCGTGCAGGTTGCCGGACTCCAGGGTGAGCCGGGAACGCATCAGCGAGGCCTCGGCCTCGTCGTCGAATCCGTCCTGATCCACATACTCATAGCGGTAGCGGAAGTCCAGGGAGGCCTTACCCTCCTGGACAGCCTTGGCAAGAATATCGCCCCAGGTTTCCTCGGCCACCGCCGCGGTCATGGGATTGAGGGCCTGCAATGCAATACAGCCGATGAGAAACTTCTTCATGTTTCCTATCTCCTAACAGATTCGGCCCCCAGTGTACCCGCTGATGGTGTCGAATAAAGTGCTCTGAATCAAAAAGTCAGTCGTATACCACCCTCTATCGACTCGCCCGCCTCCGGCGCAAAGTTGCGCAGGAAAGAGGTGGAGAGGCGGATTTCGTCGTCGCCGATGTTCTTCCATTTCAGGAAGGTGTAAAGCTTCGAGCCGTTGACGAATTCCCAGCGGTAGTCGACACCTGCATCCCAGCGGGTATAGCCGTCGGTTTCGGTTTCGAAATCACCGGGATCGTCCTGGTCGGCGGCATTAAGCATACGCACCCAGGCACCCAGTGAGGAACCCGTCCACTTCAGCTCCGAGCCGATGCGGGCCGGCGGCAAGCGCGGCACATCGCCGTTGTCGTCGAATTCCGCCACGACAGTGTCGCCAAACAAACGCAGGCTGAAGTCACCATCGCGCCAGCGAGCCAGGTGGAACTCACTGTCCAGCTCGACACCGTAGAACTCGGCATCGTCCTGATCGTACAGGTAGATGGGTACCTCGTCGGCGTCCTCACCGGAATTGAACAGGAAGATGTAGTCCTCGAAGTTGTTGTAGTAGAGCGAAAGCTCAAGCCAGCTTGCTTCCCCCTGCCAGGTAAATGACAGATCGGCATTGAGTGATACCTCCTCGTCCAGGCCCGGGTCACCGATCTCGATAACACCGGTAGCCGCGTGGGTTACCAGCTCATCTTCGTCTGCCGCATCTACGTTGGAGAACAACTCCTCGGTAGATGGTGCTCGCTCACTGCGCGACAGGGACAGGCCTAACTGCCAGTTCGGCGCAACATCCCAGAGCGCGGATCCCGCCACACTGAAGCTGGTAAAGTCCTCGCTACCCGCCGTTTCGGCCTCGGGGTCGCGATCAACCCAGTCGACCCGTGCACCCAGCTCGAACAACCAGTCCCCGGTGTGATAGTCCTCCACCAGGAACAGGCCGAGCTCGCTGCTGTCGGTCTCCGGCACGTAGGCCTCCTCACCGATGGCTGAGAACTCGTCCTCGCGCCACTGCAAGCCCACCACTCCATGGAATTCGCCAAAAGGCACATGCACGAGCTCCAGGCGTGATTCCCAGGTTTCGCGATCGAAGCTCGTGCCTACCTCGGCACCTTCCAGCTCGTCGTGTTCATAGTCGGTATAGGTCAGGAAGCCTCGAAGAATCTCAATACCCGCGGGGAAGTCGTGCCAGTGTAACTGCGCGTCGTAGCGGGTCTGTTCCAGGTCGATGCGAACAAACTCTTCCTCTTCCTCGTGCTCGTGCTCCTCGTCGTGCTCCTCGTCGTGCTCATGGTGGCCATGGGCGCCCGGGGGAATGCCGTACTCGGTCTCGAAGTGACTGACCGCAAAGCCGGCGAACCCACGCTGGCCGAAGTGGAAGCTGAATCCCCCGGTGAGTGCATCGGCATCACCGTCGGTATTGGCGATGTAGCCGTCGGTGTTTTCGAACTCTTCCTCTTCGTGTTCCTCGTCATGGTCCTCGTCGTGGTCCTCGTCCTCGTGACCGCCAAGCAGTTCCTCCTGCTCCTCCACCGCTTTCTCATCGATGGCCTTGCCGGGAATATCGAGATCGTCAAAGTCGCGGGTACTGCCGCTAAGATGGAAGGCGAAGCTCCCCTGCCCGCCCTCAAGGCGGAACACACCGGTATCCATCTCCGCGGCATCGTCGTAGCGGTACTCGATACCACCCTCGACACCTTCCAGGGGCGCGCGCGGGATACGGTTGTCTACCACATTGACCACGCCGCCGATGGCACCGCCACCGTAGAGCAGGGTTGCCGGGCCACGCAGTACCTCGATACTGTCTGCCAACATGGCCTCCACTGCCACACCATGGTCCGGACTGAGGCTGGATACATCAGTGCTGGCGGTACCATTTTGCAGGGTGATGGCTCGGGGTCCCTGTTGCCCGCGGATCACGGGGCGGCCGACGCCGGGACCGAAGGAGGCGTTGGCAATACCGGGCTCGCTGCCCAGGGTATCACCGATGTTGGCGGAGACACTGCGGCGCAGCTCCTCGCCCGTCATAATCGAGATCGGCAGCGCCGTCTCGGCGCTTCTCTTGTGAATGGGAACCGATACCAGCACATGTTCCATGCGGCTCTCGGCGTCGTCTTGTGCATAGGCTGCACTGCTGGCCATTGCCAGCAGCGCGGGAATAATACGCTTCATTGTCTATCTCCGAAAAAACTGAGTGGGTGTCTGTCAGCTGGAGATAGGCGGGGGCCCTCGTGCGTTGAAACGGTACTCAGCGGCTAGCGCCGGGGATTCCGGGGCCGGGGTGGCACTTGTCTGCGATACAGGTGATTCGTGAATGACCGGCGCAGTCGCCGGCAGCGCCTGGCTGCTGTCGAGTTGGCACTGGACACAATCCGGCGCATCCCAGGCGTCCGCGTGGACGTGACTGGATTCCAGCAACTGGGTGGACAACAACAGCCCGAGGCAAAGCCCGAGCACGCCGGCCAGTCTGGAGTTCTTTTTTCGCCAGGAATTCAACATCGCGGGCAAATGATAGTCCCTTGATCCTCATCAGTCCATGCCCATCGCCAGCAAGGCGGCGGCGTGCCACAATCTCTCTATGCTGATTCTCGCTACCGGTATCGCCCTGTGGATTGGAATACACCTGATCCCCTCACTGGGCCTGGACTACAAGCAGGCAGTTGTCGACCGCATCGGCCTGCTGACCTATCGAATCTTTTTTGCCGGGGGAATTCTCTGTGCCCTCGGCCTGATCGTCCTCGGCTGGCAGCAGGCGCAGCCGGTTTCGATCTACCTGCCACCCTACGAGTTACGCCCGCTGGTCATCGCGCTGGTGGTCCTGGCCTTCGTGATCATGGGCGCCACCGGGCGACCCAGCCGCATCGGCCGCGCACTGCGCTACCCGCAAATGGCCGCGATTCTGCTCTGGGCCTGCGCCCACCTGCTGGCCAACGGCGACAGCCGCTCCCTGCTGCTGTTTGGGGGTTTCGCCTTCTGGGCGCTGCTGATGATATTTCTGATGAGCCGCCGCGACGGCGCCTGGGAGAAAAAGCCGGCTCCCTCCTGGCCAATCGAGATTGCGGGCATCGGCGTTGCGTTGTTTCTCGCCTGGGGGACCACCCGCCTGCATCCCTGGTTCACGGGGATGCCGATTTACTAAAGCGCCCTGCAGGGCTAAGCTGGCTCCCAGATAACAAAAGGGGAATTGCCATGGCGATGCTTTATGCCGGTGTCCTGTTGTGGATGGCCACACACTTCATGCCCACCCTGGGCGCAGGTCTGCGCCAATCGGTGATCGACCGCATCGGCTTCAACGGCTGGCGCGGGATATTTTCGCTGTCGATACTCTGCGCCATGGCACTGATGATTTTCGGCTGGCGCAGTGCGCAACCGGCTACGGTCTACCTGCCGGATCCTGGCCTGCGAATGCCGGCCATCGGCCTGGCGGTCATCGCCATTGTCCTGTTCGGCGCGAGCAACCGGCCCAGCCGGATCGGTCGCATTATCCGCCACCCCCAGTTGACCGGGGTGTTGTGCTGGTCCATCGCCCACCTGCTGGCCAATGGCGACAACCGTTCGCTGGCCCTGTTCGGAGGCTTCGCGATCTGGTCCGTGCTGGAAATCATCCTGATCAGTCGCCGGGAAGGCGCCTGGCAGAAGAAGGAAGCCCCGGGCTGGGGCGTGGAAATTATCGGCATTGTCATACCGCTGGTGATCGCGGCGGCGCTGATCTATTTCCACCAGTGGTTTTCGGGTATGCCGCTGCTGCCGTCCTGAAGCCTAGAAATCCATGGTGAATTTCACCGCCGCGCTGCGCTCCGGCGCATAGAGGTTTTCCGCGGAGGTGATATAGGTTTCATCGGTCAGGTTGTAGAGTTCCACAGCGACCTGGTATTGCTCACGCTCGCCCAGGGCGAATCCTCCGGCCAGATTCAGGGTGGTCCAGCTCGAGCGGCTTTCGACCACGGTACGGCTGCTGCCCGGCTCTTTCAGCTCCGAAGCCATTTCACCGCGCACGTAGGCATCCGCCCACAGGGATTGCCAGATGCCGATATCGCCCTGCCAGCGCAGACCGGCACGGCCACTGATATCGGGTATTCCCGAATCCCAGGTGGAAAACTCCGCGTACTCATTGCGGCGCTTGGTCCAGGCCAGGTTGGCGTAGGGCTGTAAACCCAGGGATTCCAGTTCGTATTGGGCAAACAGTTCAATGCCGTGGGCCTTCGATTCACCGATGTTCTGGTAGACCCGGTCTCTGCGGCCAGGGCACTGATCCTCAGGCGTACAGGGCAGGTGGTGGATGTAGTCATCGGACTCGGAGTAGAAGGCGACCGCATCGACCACGAGGCTGGCTTTCTGCAGCCGCAGGCCCAGCTCGTAGTTGGTAGAGGTTTCCGGCTCCAGATCCGGGGTCGGATTAACAAATCGCGACCCGGCATAGGCACCGGTGGCCAGTTGCATCAGGGAGGGATAGACATAACCCTCGGCAATATTGGCCCGCAGGCGCACGCCGTCGCTGACGTCGTATATCATGCCCACCGCGCCTATCAGCTCGTCGTCATCGTCGAGGTTGCCCGGGGTCAGGCTGTCGCGGTTCGTGTCTTCCAGCTCACCGTCTACCCAGTATTGCCGCAACCCGGCATTCAGGGTGAGGCGCTCAGTAACGCTCCACTCGTCCTGCACGAACACTGCCCAGGTTTCGATGTTGGCCTCGTCCATGATGTATTCCAGGCCCGTGGGCGTGGTGGGGGTCCAGGAGAAGGTGTCGACATAGCGGTCCTGGTCGACATCGTCCTTGAGATACTGCAGGCCGGCAATGAGGTGATGATCGCTGAAGCTCATGGACTCCAGTTGCACCAGGCCGCCGGTGGTAATCAGTTCGCTGGTGGTGTTGATGTCCCGTTCATACCAGACTGTTTCCGACACCGTGTTGAATTCGCGGTCACTGTCCTGGTAGAAAGCATTGGCCTTGACCACATCCAGCCACTGGCCATCGACATCGTTGTAGTAATGGATGCTGTGGCGACTGCGGTCACGCTGCGGAGTATCCAGTTGGAAATCGGTCAGTGGGAAGCTGGTCCTGACTTCCTCCTCGACGAAGATCTCGGCGCTGGACTCATAGTCCTCGAAGGTATATTCCAGGCGCTGGTTGCCGAAGTTCCGGCCCATGTACAAATAAGCGTTGTTGCTGTCGAAGGCGGTGTTTTCGATTTCGCCCTGTGGTGTGTTGCGCTCGTCGTGATCGCTGTCTGAGTACGCAAGCCGGTACTCGAAACCATCGACATTGCCGAACACGCTGGCGAAGCCATCATAGCCCTCGGTGGCACCATCATAGGCGCCTGACACGGTGGCCTGCAGCGGTTCCGTGCCGCCCTTGCGGGTAATGAAATTGACCACGCCGCTCAGGGCGCGCGACCCGTACAGCACTGAACCCGAGCCGCGGATAACTTCCACTCGCTCAATCATGGCCGGGTGCAGGGTCAGCGGGGTGCCCACCTCGTGGTGATCTGTGACTTCCTGGCTGTTGATAAGGATCGCGCTGCGGCGGGATTCCTCGCCGCGGATTCGAACCCGCTTCAGGCCGGCCTGGCCGGAATCAGTAACCTGCACACCCGGCACATCGCGCAGCAGATCGGCCATGGCGTAGGCGGTTGATTTAGACAATGCCATCTCATCGATCACGCTGAGGGAAGCGGAGCTATCCAGCAGGCGCTGCTCGAAGCGGCTGGCGGTAATGACCACCTCTTCCAGCGGACCCGGTGCGTTAGCAACAAGCTCCGCCTGTGTTGTGCCGGCGGAGAGTGCGGCAAGCAACGAGACGGCCAAGGGTCGCTTACGAAAATGGGCCATGTCTTTTTTTCCAAACGTATTGTTATGCGCAATTGTAGGAGGCAGTGGATATATTGCGTTGATCTAGCGCATTTAATCGCGGGCGCTGTCGTTGACCTGTATCAAGCGTGCCAGACCCCCATGGGCTATGATGTCCACTCTCCCCAAGCCGGAAAATGAATGAATAAACGGCTTTCTTACACCGCGCGCCTTGCAGCAAGCTTGCTTGCGGGCCTGCTTTTGTCAGTATCCCTGGCAGCCAGGGAAAAACCCCTGGATGCTATCGACCTGGCGCAGGCCCAGGCAATGTTTCCAGACGCCGAGGCGCTGGGAGCCACCGACGGCGAACTGCCTACTCGCCGTGTCTTTGGCGGCGACGGCGTACTCGGCTACCTGTTCCTGAGCGACGAAATCAACCCGATCCCGGCCTACTCCGGCCGGCCGATACGCGTGCTGATCGGACTGGACGTGGACGCCCGCATCCAGGCTGCAACGATCCTGCACCACGAGGAACCGATCCTGGTCATCGGTATTACCGACCAGGACCTGACGAATTTCATCGACCAGTACATCGGCCTGTTGGCCCAGGACAAGGTAAGGGTTAACGCCCACGGTCGTGCCGGTTATATCGGTGTGGACGGCATTACCGGCGCCACTATCACCGCCATGGTGTTGAACAGTTCCATCATCAAATCGGCGAAGATGGTTGCAGACGAACTGGGCCTGCCAGTGCAACGCAAAGCCACACTGGTACCGGCCCCCACCCCCACCGATGCCGACGCCGCGCCCCCCGAGGAACCGGTCTGGGTGGAACGCTGGCGAGACCAGCAGGTGGAACTGGTACTCCTGCTGGTCGCCCTGTTCCTGCTGATGGTCATCCTGTTCTTCCAGGACTGGCTGGTAGTTCACCCGTCGCTATTTCAGCGAATTCGAGTTGGCTACCTGTTGTTTACCCTGCTGTTCCTCGGGGTTTACACCAAGGCACAGCTCTCGGTAATCAACCTGGTCGCTTTCATGCGCGTGCTGTTCGGCGGCTTCACCTGGGAAACCCTGCTGATCGACCCGGTTATATTCCTGCTCTGGGGCTTTGTCGCCGTCAGCATCATCCTCTGGGGCCGGGGCGTCTTCTGCGGCTGGCTCTGCCCCTTCGGTGCCCTACAGGAACTGATTCACAAGGTGGCCGAAAAGTTCGAGCTGCCCAACTGGGAATTCCCGGCCATGGTTCACGAGCGTCTCTGGGCCATCAAGTACTTCATCCTGATCGCCCTGGTGGGGTTGTCCCTGGAATCCATGACCCACGCCGCCCTGCTGGTCGAGGTCGAGCCCTTCAAGACCGTATTCGTCATGCGCTTCGAACGGGAACTCTGGTTCGTCGCCTACGCGCTGGTGCTGCTGGTGCTCGCCGTCTTCAACAGCAAGTTCTACTGTAAATACCTGTGCCCCCTGGGCGCTGGACTGAGCTTCTTCACCCGTTTCAGGATTTTCGACTGGCTGCGCCGGCGCAAGGAGTGCGGCAAACCCTGCCAGAGCTGTGCGGCCCAGTGCCAGATCTCCGCCATCAAGCCCACCGGTGAGATTATCGATAACGAGTGTCACTACTGCCTGGAGTGCCAGGTGACCTACTGGGACGATCAGCGCTGCCCGCCACTGGTGGAAAAGCGCAAAAGACGGGAAAACCGGGCAATCAAGGCCGATGGGGTCATCGCCAGAGATCAGCCTGCAGGTTGACCTGCGTCAAAGCACTTTATCCCTATTGCTCTATGGTGGATGCTGGATCCAATGTCCTGCAAGGGGATGTGAGATGAAACAACAAACAACTATCAAGAAAAGATTTATTGGCACCGGTATCGCCCTGGCGGCGGCACTGGGCCTGTCTATGCAGGTGGTCGCCCAGGAATCTGACCACCCCAAGGTCACCCCGGGAGAGATGGCGTACAAGGGAGCCCCGGTACCGGAAGCAGATTTGAAGCGGGTGGTTACCCCCGGCGCGCCGGATATGACCCAGGCCGAGTTCGACATTGCAACGAAACTCTATTTTGAGCGCTGCGCCGGCTGTCACGGCGTTTTGCGCAAGGGCGCAACGGGCAAGCCTCTGACACCGGATATTACCCAGGAGCGCGGTACGGATTTTCTTAAGATCCTGATTAACTACGGTACGCCCAGCGGTATGCCCAACTGGGGTACCTCAGGTGACTTCACCGATGAGGAAATCGACATCATGGCGCGCTTCCTGCAGCACGAGCCGCCGCAGCCTCCCGAGTGGGGCATGAAGGAGATGAAGGAAACCTGGAAGGTTTACATCCCCGAGAGCGAGCGTCCCAAAAAGCCGCAACACAAGTATGATATCGACGATATCTTCTCGGTAACACTGCGCGACTCCGGCCAGATCGCCCTGATCGACGGCGATAGCAAGGACATCATCGCGGTTATCGACACCGGTTACGCGGTGCACATCTCCCGCTCTTCACACTCCGGTCGCTATGTGTACACCATCGGTCGCGATGCAAAAGTCGACATGATCGACCTGTACATGAACCCGCCGCAGAAAGTGGCCACCATCAAGGTGGGCCTTGAAGCGCGTTCGGTGGAGACCTCCAAGTACAAGGGTTTCGAGGACCAGGTCGCCATTGCCGGCGCCTACTGGCCTCCCCAGTACGTACTGATGGACGGCCCCACCCTGGAGCCGAAGAAGATTGTCTCCACCCGCGGCTACACGGTTGACACCCAGGAGTATCACCCGGAGCCACGCGTCGCAGCGATTGTTGCCTCGCACCAGCACCCGGAGTTCATCGTCAACGTGAAGGAAACCGGCAAAATTCTGCTGGTCAACTACAGCGACATGGATAACCTGACGGTGACCACGCTGCCGGCAGCTCGCTTCCTGCACGACGGTGGCTGGGATTCTACCCACCGCTATTTCCTGACCGCGGCCAACCAGTCTGACATGATTGCAGTGGTTGACTCCAAGGAACGGGAAATCGAGGCCCTGGTGCCGGCTACCAAGGTTCCGCACCCGGGACGCGGCGCCAACATCGTCGATCCTGAGTTCGGACCGGTCTGGGCCACCAGTGCCCTGGGTAATGAAAACATCACCCTGATCGGCACCGATCCCAAGCGGCACAAGAAGCACGCATGGAAGCCTGTGCGGGTTATCAAGGCCCAGGGCGGCGGCTCTCTCTTCGTGAAGACACATCCGAAGTCCAAGAACCTGTGGTTCGACAACACCCTGCACCCCGACCCGAAGGTCAGCCAGTCTGTAGCGGTCTATAACGTCGACGAGCTGGACGACCCCAACGCCACGTACGAGATTCTGCCTATCGCCGAATGGGCCGATGTTGGCGAGGGGCCGGCCCGTGTTGTGCAGCCCGAGTACAACAAGGCTGGTGACGAGGTCTGGTTCAGCGTTTGGAATGGTCTGGAGCAAACCTCTGCCATCGTTGTGGTCGACGACAAGACCCGCAAGCTGAAGAAAGTGATCAAGGACCCGCGCCTGATCACGCCCACTGGCAAGTTCAACGTCTACAACACCCGTAGAGACGTTTACTAAAAGCGGGTTGATTCAAGAAGGACCGGCGCCGTAAGGCGCCGGTTTTTTTGTGCCAGCTTTTTCATCCCCGCAAACCCGCGCTAACTATCTAAGCGGTAAACGAATCGTTCCTCGTCCTCATCCATCTCGCCAGTCGCAGTCCAACCCTGCGCCAGGTAAAAGCCGTAGGCCCGCAGACCTGGATCGGCGGTGGTCATCAGCCAGGGTTCCGCGCTCCCGGACCCCACTAGCCAGTCGCGCACCTGCACCAGCAAGTCGCAACCGATGCCGCGTTTCTCAAATCCTGGCAGCACCGCGAGCACCGTGACCTCACTGTTGGCGGAATCACCCATCGCGAAGCCCACCACTTCGCCGTCGACTTCACAGACCCATCCGCGATGTGTTCCGGCCATGGCCTTGGCAAGGGTTTCCGGGTTTATGTCGTAGTACTCCTGAAGTTCCTGCATCGTAAGGGCGTTTTCGACGGTAGAAGTCCGCACCTCGAAGCAGCGCGGGATGTCTTCAATTTCCATATCGCGAATACTGTGCATCATTTCTAACTGGCTCGGGGACACATTCTCAGACGAGGGTCCCGTTCCACCACTGGACCCAGATCGAAAAAAATCCATCCAGTTGGGTGCCCATATACAGGCCCAGCACGAACAGACCCAGGGCCCTGAAGCGCCACTTCCTGCCGATTTCCTGATCGTGCAGAAGCTGGAGGTGACTGACCATGGCATCGACGGACCCTTTGAATGCTCCGAAGCGGTTCAGGGTGTAATTTGGGCCATCATCCAATTTGATGAAAAATTCTCGACGCTCCTGCAGGTACTCGCGCAATCGATCCAGGAGTATTTCACATCGATCAGACAGCAGCATGGCACCAACACCTGAAGGGCCAGCTTCCTCAAGTGCATACAGAACACGCCTGCCTTCTTCAATCTGCAACATCGCTCACTCCCATCGCACGCAGGATTCATGTGAGCTTAGTTTAAGCTCAGCGATGCGTCGATCACGTGGCCACCTGCCGCATCCCGCTCGCATTGCGAAACTGCCATTCCCCATCGGCTCCGGGCTTGATCTCGAATCCCCCCTCGTGCAGTAACCTGTGATGCTTCGAACAGAGCAGCAAGGTGTTTTCAAGACTTGTCTCACCGCCATCCGCCCAGTGCTCCACATGGTGGGCGTCCAGCCATTTCTCGTGCGTACACCCGGGAAAGCGGCAGCATTTGTCCCGCGCCAGTAATGCGCGCTTCAACGCCGGTTGCACCACGCGGTGCTTGCGACCCACGTTCAATATATTTCTCCGGTCATCCTCTACCACTGGAACCAGAGCGCCATCGCAGCACAGCCTGCGTACGGTCTCTATGGGCAGATCGCTCTTGCTCTCCCCATCGGGTTCACACCGCAGAGCTTTTTCATCCACGTGTACGGTGACCTGGTAGTGGTCGGCGCTGCAGGATTTACCTTCTTTCTCGCCTGCCAGGTAGCTGCGGGCGATTTCTACCAGCGCATCCGCCTGTTGTTTCAGGAAGTCCGACGGCTCACGTGAGCCGTTCCCATCAATTTCGCTCAGTTCCTCATTACTGCAGCCATCGCTTCGGAACTCATCATCGGCATCAGTTAATTGGGAGGCAGACTTTTCCAGAGCACGCATCACCAGATCTGCAGACTCTTTCGGTAACTCCACACTCAGGGTCACACTACCATCGCCATGAGCAGTACAGCTCAACTGTCGGTTACTATGTATCCGATTAGAATCTGCGGTCGAAAGACCGCGCTCTGCATTGCGTAAACCCATGCAATGTTGCTCGACATGGGCCGCGGTGGACTTCAGGGCAAGGTCCAGTAGCGCTTTCTCATTTACGGGTGTGGCTATACGCGTCAGTGAACGCGCCTTGGAATAGGACAAATCACCCTTCTGGAAGGCCCGGGATATCTCTGGAAGATCAAACAGTGCATTGGCCACACGCAATTTATCGCGAGCTGTGCGCGGCGCCATCCCACACTTCATATTCAGCCACTCAGCACAATTATTGAAATGGTAGGCCTTCCAGCCCTGGCGCAAGTCGAATTCACGCACCAGCACCAGGAACTCGTACTCCTGGGCGTTGATATGGGTGGAAAGGGAAATGATGTCAGCTTCAAGCTGGTCGAGGCTGCGGCGGGTAATGAGGGCGGGGGCGTTCATGGGGTGCTCCTTTTCGTGTTTCATGCTTCCCGTTTAATGTTTCAACTCCAGACCACCCCGAGAATCCTGGAGACATTTTTACGAACCAGTCACCCCACCTAAATGACTGAAATTAAACACTATTTTACCACTTTCACTCCTCCTCCGGGGCACTGTTTTCCACCATATTCGCGCATTCTCGCCCCCTCCGGCACACGCCTGGCCCACTGGAATCCAGCCCCCCGGCTGAACTCCCGCTACACCCGGGATCGATCCGTCGCCCCACGCCCCGGGCGACGCCCCGGGCGGTGCCCCCGGCAACGCGCCGACAGCCTCCCCGGGGCGGGGCCAGAACGGCTGAGCGGGCATATACACGACTTATGTGGCTATATTCACTACTAATAGCCCATTTAATAGCGAATATATGCAACTTTTTTACCCTAAACCACCATATTTGCAATTGATCACTCCGCAAACAGGCCTATAATCCCCTTCCACAGTCGAAAAATAGCGAACGAGTGACAGGATCATGGCCTCCTTCGATTACAACAAATACCCCGCTTTCCAGCCGGTGCGCATGGCGTCCCGGCGCTGGCCGGACCAGACCATCACCGCCTCCCCCCTGTGGTGCAGCGTCGACCTGCGCGACGGCAACCAGGCCCTGATCGAGCCCATGACCGCGGCACAGAAGTCGCGCCTCTATGACCAGCTGGTAAGAATCGGGTTTAAAGAGATCGAGGTGGGCTTCCCTTCCGCTTCCAGCCACGACTACGAATTTGTCCGCGACCTCATCGAAAACAACCGGGTACCCGATGACGTGACCCTGCAGGTGTTGACCCAGGCACGACCCGAGCTGATCGAGAAAACCTTCGAGGCATTGAAGGGCGCCAAGCGCGCGGTACTGCACGTCTACAACTCCACCTCCACGGTACAGCGTGAGAAGGTCTTCAAGATGGATCGCGAAGGCATCACCAAGATCGCTGTGGAAGGAGCCAAGCTGGTCAAGGAGTATGCGGACAAGCATTCCGAGACCGAGTGGGTCTTCGAGTACTCGCCGGAGAGCTTCACCGGCACCGAGATCGACTACGCGATCGACGTATGCAACGCGGTTATCGACGTCTGGCAGCCGACGCCCGAGCGCAAGGCCATCATGAACCTGCCGGCGACGGTGGAGATGAGCACGCCAAATGTCTACGCCGACCAGATCGAATATTTCTGCGACCGCATCAACCGTCGCGACTCCATCCTCGTGTCCACCCACACCCACAACGACCGCGGCTGTGCCGTGGCGGCCGCCGAACTGGCCGTGATGGCCGGTGCCGACCGGGTGGAAGGGACACTGATGGGCAACGGTGAGCGCACCGGCAACATGGACATCCTCACCATGGCGATGAACCTCTACAGCCAGGGTGTCGACCCGATGCTCGACTTCCAGTACATGGACGAGATCATCCAGACCTACAAAGACTGTACTCAAATGCCAGTCCACCCGCGGCATCCCTACGCGGGCGAACTGGTGTTCACGGCATTTTCCGGCAGCCACCAGGATGCCATAAAGAAGTGCCTGGATACGCGCAATGATGCCGAGCCCTGGGAGGTGGCTTACCTGCCAATCGACCCAGCCGACATCGGCCGCTCCTACCAGGAGGTGGTGCGCATCAACAGCCAATCCGGCAAAGGCGGTGTCGCCTATGTGCTGGAAAGGGATTACGGCCTGCAACTGCCACGCTGGCTGCAGATCGATTTTAGCGGCGCCGTACAAAGGCACGCCGAGAAAACCGAAACTGAAGTGGCCCCGGATGCAATCTGGGACCTGTTTCAGGCCACCTATTTCACGGATGCCGGACCCTGGAGTCTCGGCAACTACCAGGTCAACCGCGAGGACGGCAAGGACAAACTCGCGGCCGACCTGATAAAGGACAGCATCAGCCACACCCTGACCGGCAGCGGTACCGGTGTGGTCGATGCCTTCGTCAACGCCATGGAATTGTTCATCGGCAAGCAGATCGTGCTGGTGGAATATTCCGAGCACGCGCTGAGCCACAGTGCCGATGCCGAGGCGATTTGTTACATCCAGCTCAATATCGACGGCGAGCGGGTCTGCGGCGTCGGTCGCAGCGCCGACATTATCCAGGCCTCTCTGGACGGCATTCTCGGTGCGATCAATGTCTCTGCCCGCAGTGAGACACAGGCGGCCTGACTGAAACGCGCTACACTTGGCGGTAATCCTTTCAACGGAAAAGATTGCCGCCAGTGACCGAACACAAACACGTCTTCTCCAGCGCAGGCAAGGCACTCGATGCCAGCCTGTACATGCCCGATGTCGAGGATCCACCGGTTATCGTGCTCGGGCAGGGCTTTGGTGCAGAGCGTACCTTCGGCACCCGGGGTTTCATCGATGCCTTCCTCGCGGCCGGGGTCGCCGTGTTCAGTTTCGACTATCGCGGCTTCGGCAAGAGTGAGGGCAAACCGCGCCAGCTGGTAAACCCCAAACGCCATTGCCAGGACTGGAACAACGCGGTGCAGTATGTGCGCAGCCTCCAGGTCATCGATAACGAACGGGTATTCCTGTGGGGCTCGTCCTTTGCCGGCGGTCACGTACTGGTCACCGCTGCCGACGTACCCGGGCTCGCCGGCGTGATTGCCCAGGTGCCGTTCTGCAGCAGCCGCAGCATGGCGAGGACCACCTCCTTCGGCAAAATTCTGCGCAGCCTCGGCCATGCGTTGCTGGATCTGGTCTGTGCAGTGTTCGGCAGGGAACACCGCGTGGCCCTGGTAGGTGAACCCGGCGAGGGTTTCGCGATGATGGACTGGCCCGGCTGGAAAGAGGACTACCTCAAGCTGGCAGCCGGCTCGGAAACCTGGACCAACAGCATGCCGGCCCGTTCCATTCTCGCCGTCAGCGGCTACAACCCGATCGATAAGGCGGCAAAAATCCTGTGCCCGGTGTTGATCATCAGTGGAGAACATGACCAGGGCGTACCCCGCGACGATGTGCTCAACACGGTGGCAAAAATACCGCACTGCCGGCACGTGGAAATGGACTTCGACCACTTCGATCTCTACGACGGATTCGCCAAACACCACCAGGCCGTGGAGCTGCAACTGGAGTTTTTGCGCGACTGTCTCGGTGAAAATTGATAAGCGAGTCACAGTTCCCGGCGCTTATGCAAACTATTCACGTAATCCATCTGTAATATTTACCTAAAGTTTCACAGCCTCCTGCCTACAATACTAAGTAAGAGAAGTTATCACCCGGGGAAACGGGTCTTAGAGGTTCACCATGGCACACCGCAACGGAAACAAAGCAAGCGCCGCCGAAGTCTTCGGCAGCATCAAATTCCCTGGCAAGCAGTCAGCAGCCCCCGCGGCTCCCTGGCCCTCGCGCGGTTTTGCGGTGAACAAGTCGACCCATGTGGGTGAAGCTCTACTGGACGATTACAAGCTGGTTCGCTCCTCGAACTAGTTCGCGCAAATCCAACGCTTACAGAACAGGTGATTCAGGCCAGGTGACTGAGCCAGGTATTCGTTTGCCTGAGTTTAGTCGCCAGCAACTTGGCCAGCAGCTTGTGTACCGCCATCGCCAGTTGAGGATCTTCCTGCTCCATCCGCCGCAGTGATTCACCGCTGAGCCGGTTCACCACCGAGGGGCTGTCAGCCACCACCGAGGCGGTGCGCGAGCCACCGAGGTAAAGCGCCATCTCTCCGAAGACACTGCCGGGTTCGAGGCCGCGCAGTATGATCGTCTTGTGCTCCAGGCCGACCGTCTTCACCGACAATGAGCCCGATTCGACGATGAAGATATCATCCGCCGGGTCGCCCACCTCGATCAGGGTCTCACCCTCCTCTACCTCCTCCCGCGACAGGTATTCACCCGCCGCCAGGGTATCTGCCGAGACCTGAAGGATATCGGCGAAAATTTCCGCGGCACTGACCCGTTCCGTGCGCAACTCGTCGTGACCCTCGAGTATCTGGTCCTCGCAATAGGCCAGCCCCTGGTCAAGGTTTTCGAAGTACCTAATCTGGTGGTCCGAAAGTTCGTTCTTGGAAAGGTCCACTTTCGCTTCCAGGCTCAGGCCGGAAAACACCAGCTCGCCGCCGGCCTCCAGGGCCATCTGGCGCAAACGAACAAAGCCCATGGTGGCGGTACTGTCGATACCGGCCACACCCTTGAAATCGACCAGCACGAAATGGCGGTGCTCCCGGCTCATCTGCTCGAAATAGGGTTCCAGTTGCACCAGTACCTGGTGCGAGCGAGCGAAGAACAGGTAGCCCTGCAGTTTGATGATGTGAATGCGGCGGCCCTGCTCATAGAGGTATTGCTCCATGGCCGGCGGCCGGTCGACATTGCTGCGAATCTCGCGGCCGTTGACCACGTAGCGAATCGCGCGCACCTGGCTGTAATCGAGCAGGAACAACGCCACACCAACGCCGACACCGAGCAGTACGCCGGCAATGAATCCGGCGGTGACGGTGACAAAGACAATAGCGCCGACGGCAATCCAGTCCTTGCTCTGCAGGTAATCGCCGTGCTTGAACAGCCACTCCTCCCAGAGCTGCCAGCCCAGCCAGAGGAACACCCCACCGAGGAAGGGTAAGGGCACCAGTGAAAGCCAGCGGGTGTCGACCAGGGCCATACCGGCGCAGAGCAGCGCTGCGAGAAACACGGCGCGACGACTGGTGCCGTCGCCCTGGTGCAGCATGGAGGTAACCGCGACATCGGCGTAGCCGGCGACGCTGCCGGCCATTCCGGCACTCATATTGGCGATGCCGGAGGCGCGCAGCTCTCGGTCCACGTCGACGCGAATCCTGGTGGAGAGCTCCAGGCCGGTGACGGCCAGCAGCAGGGCCAGTGCGCTGATAACCGCGATCGAGATATAGGAGCGCCAGTGGGTGGCAATGACACTCCACTCTATATTGCCGATATTGGACCAGAGTGCGTTCAGGTCGTGTTCGCGCTCCTGGCTGCTCAACATCCAGCCCTGCTCGGCGAGCGTGGACGGAGACTGGCCCAGCAGCAGTGCCAGGCCCAGAAAAACTGCAATGCCGACGATGAAAGCCAGCGGCAAGCCGAGCACGTAGCCGAAGCGTTTGGCCACAAGGTGCAGCACCACCGCAAACCACAACGCACCGCTGGCTTTCCAGGCCAGGCCGCCCTGCTCGATGCTGTCCAGCAATATGAGATGCACCTCCTTGCCCTCGGCGACCTCGAAACCACCGACGATCAGTAACCAGCCGATGGTGATCATGAATCCCGCCGTCACCGAAAAGGGCACATAGCGGATAATGCGCCCCAGGCGCCAGACACCGAGCAGGTAAAAGGCGAAACCGGTAAACAGGGTCGAAGCAGCAATGGCAGCGAGTATGGTGGCATAAGCCATGTCATTGACCTTGCCACCGAGGTCACTGACGATGGCGGTGGCCACCGCCGCCAGGATAACCACCGCCTCGTCCTGTATCGCCCCGTACACACCGCGAATACCGCTGAAGATCATGGTGACCAGCATCATGATGGCTGAACCCCATAGCAGCACCGTGACACTGGGCGCCATGTAGGGAAGCAGGGGTCCGGAGAAAATAAATGCCGCGTAAAGAGCGGCGAAGATAACGCCCAGCAGGGCCATAATCCCCGCCGTAGAAAGTGTATTGGTCCAGTCTACGGCGAGATCACTGATTCGATAACGTTTAGTCGGCAGGGCGTTTGCCACGCAACAAGCCCTTGATCTTGTCCATAAAGGTCTCGTACTTCAGATCGCTGAACTCGCCGGCATCGAGAAATATCTTCTCGCAGTTGGGGCAAACTTCCATCCAGATGTGGGTTTGTACATCGTCCATGACCTTGTCCATCCTGACGTGGCACTCGGGACATTCGATGTTATCGATCTTGTCGTACTCCTTGCCAACCTTGGGGTGCCCTATATCCAGGAACGCCTCGACCATCCACTCGGAACGCATCTCCAGCAAAACTTCCGGCTCAACGAACAGGCCAAAGCAGTGAGTGCATCTGTCGATGGTGATTTTCGGGCCATAAAGTTTGGTCTCCATGGTGTTCCCGCACTTGGGGCATTCCATGTATTTTCCTCCTCGGGACTGAAAGTTGCGGGCTTCGCAAAGCAACAGCGCAGCCCTAAAAATATTAGCGGAAGTTTGCTAAATAGCCAGCGGCCGGGCAGCCGCCGGACTGTGTCAGGCCGTCTGGTGGACGAAGGGTTTGAAGGCAGGCTTGTCGAAGGGATGCCAGTTGTCCTCCGGCTGGGAGAGACGCTCGGCGATCAGGGCCTGCACCAGGGGATTGAAGGGAAAGCCGATGTGGCTGGCCATGACTGCAATGTTTTCCATCAGAGCGTGTTCCGGCAGACGCGCGATGGTTGCGCCGACAAAACCGTCCGAGTTGCTGTACAGCGCGGTCACCGGCACCTGCAGTTCACCCTCGAAGGTAAATTCGATCCATTCCTCGATTTGCGCCGGAACGACATCGGCCTCGTAGATCCGCTCCATGAAGGCGTAGATTGAGGTTCCGCGCGGATCGCCGAAGGGAGTCCCGAGGGTAATGACCTGGCGTACCAGGTCCGGGTAGCGATGGGCCATGCCTGTGGCGTAAAGCCCGCCCAGGCTCCAGCCGATGAGGCTGACCTTGCCGCCGCTGCGGGCCCGCTCTTCCTCCAGCTTGCCGGCGAGAACTTCCTCCATCTCGCGGCGGAAATCCAGCGCTTCCACCATGCTGGTCATACCCTGGTCGGGGATGTTGCGGCCCAGCCCCCAGGGCATCGCCTGGTAACCCTGTCGACGCAGGAAACGGCGCAGTGCAGATGTGGAGCCGTCAGCGCCCATGAACCCGGGCAGGGTCATGACCGTGTGGCCATCGCCCTGGGGCAGCAGTCGGTAGGCGGGGCGCAAAAAGAGTGAGCTTCCCATTTCGAGAAACACACGCCCCAGCTCCATCACACTGTGGCTGAGCGCGGGCGGTTCGGGATAGATCGCAGTGCTTGCGGGCATCGGGCGTCCGTCCTGTTCGGGTCTTATAGTGTTATCGACAGATATTATTCCAGCTGTAGCAGCTACTGCACACATTCAATGCAGCGCCGCATTCGTGGTATTATTTGCAGTCCACATCCCGCCCGATTCCTGCCCCGTGTCCGACGGCAAAGACAGTATTTTCGCCAAGCCCATCGCAGAGCTCGCAGCCTTCAGCTTCGACGACGAGGTGGCGCGTGTATTTCCCGACATGATCAAGCGATCGGTACCGGGCTATACCACGATCATCGCCATGACCGGCCTGATGGCGGACAAGTACGGCCAGCCCGGCACCCGCTGCTACGACCTGGGCTGTTCCCTGGGCGCCTCTACCCTGGCCATGCGCCAGCAGATTCGCGCGGCGGACTGCAGCATTATCGGCGTCGACAACTCACCGGCCATGCTCGAGCGCTGCCGCACGATTATCGAGACCGACAGTCACGAGATCCCGGTACAACTGGAGTGCGCCGACATCCTGGATGTGGTTATCGAGAATGCCTCGGTGGTAGTGCTCAACTTCACCCTGCAGTTCATTGCGCCGGAGCTACGCGACGAAATGATTACCCGCATCTGCGATGGACTCAGGCCGGGCGGCATACTGTTGCTCTCGGAGAAAGTCCTGTTCGCCGATCCCCACCTCAACGAGCTGAACATCGAGCTGCATCACCAATTCAAGAAGGCCAACGGTTACAGCGAACTGGAAATTGCGCAGAAGCGAACCGCCCTGGAAAACGTGCTCATACCGGAAACCCTGGACACCCACAAACAACGCATTCGCAATGCCGGATTCAGCAGTTGCGATGTCTGGTTCCAGTGTTTCAACTTCGCCTCACTGGTCGCCCTGAAATGATCGACTTCCAGCCGCTGGTGGAACGCTGGTCCGGCGGTCCGCTGTCCCGCTGGGCCGATTGCCTGCAGGTAGAAATCGACCGCCATTTCCACAGTCGCCGGTACGGCGACCTGCCCCAGTGGCTGGCCGCGCTGGAATCGCTGCCGGATATCACCCCGTCTTCAATCGACCTCAATAACGACAGCATTCGCGTCGGCGTCGCCGAAGATGCCTCAGCTGAACAACGCGAGCAACTGGAAGCAGCACTGCGAGAGCTTCACCCCTGGCGCAAGGGACCCTTCGATTTGTTCGGTGTCCACATCGAAACCGAGTGGCGCTCAGACTGGAAATGGAATCGCCTGCTGCCTGGCCTGGAGCCGCTGGCGGGACGGCGGGTACTGGATGTCGGTTGCGGCAGCGGCTACCACTGCTGGCGCATGCTGGGTGCCGGCGCCGAAGAAGTCGTGGGCATCGATCCCACGCCCCTGTTCGTTGTCCAGTTCCAGGCACTGCAGCGCTACATTGAAAATCCCGCCGCCTGGGTGCTGCCTCTGGGTATAGAGCAGGTGCCCGCAGAACTCGAAGCCTTCGATACCGTTTTTTCCATGGGCGTGCTCTATCACCGTCGCTCCCCCATCGGGCACCTGATGGAATTGCGGGACACCCTGCGCAACGGGGGCCAGCTGCTGCTGGAAACCCTGGTGATCGAGGGCGGCGGCAGCGATTGCCTGGTGCCCGAAGGCCGCTACGCCCGCATGGGCAACGTCTGGTTCATTCCCAGCTGCGAACTGTTGCTGACCTGGCTGCGCAAGCTGGGTTTCAGGAACGTGGAACTGGTCAACGTGGAAACCACCAGTACGGATGAGCAACGCAGTACCGAGTGGATGCAGTTTCACTCGCTGGCGGATTTCCTGGATCCCGACGATCACGGCAAGACGCTGGAGGGTTATCCGGCGCCGCGGCGGGCTATAGTCAGCGCGACGAAGTAACCGAATCAGTTCAGCTTTCATTCAGTCTCCGCTTGATACATTGGCATCGGGCATAAGGCCCGCATGAGGAGACATGCGATGAAACTGACAAGCATCCTGGTACTGGCACTGTTCACAACGGCCTGCAGTACCACCTACGCTCACCACCCGAGCAACAAACCCGTTTACGGCAAGGTGATACACGTGGAGCCGGTCTACCGGACCTACACGGCAACCACCGGCGGCAATTCCTGCATAAGCTATGATCGCTCCATACCGGTGCGCACCAGCTACACGGGAAGAATCCTGGGAGCGGTTATCGGCGGCGCCCTGGGTCACAGTATCGGCGACGCCCACGGTGACCCGGGGGCCGCGGCTATCGCCGGGGGACTGATCGGCGCCTCGGTCGGGCACTCGATCGACCAACGCCACCGCTATAACCAGCAACTGAGAATTGCCGGACCCTGCCGCAGCGACAGCAGGCAGCATACGGTACGCGAGCTGGTGGAGTACAAGGTCGCCTATCGCTACAATGGACGAGTCCATGAGGCACGTATGGATCACGATCCCGGCGAATGGGTGGAGCTGAATGTCGATATTTCCCCGGCCTGATATTCCTGTAGAGTCGGATACAAAGAAGCAGTCTCTCGGCAGTATCCTGTGGCGAGCAGGGCGACTGGCCTCTCTCGCCCTGCTGCTGGTTTTTGGCCAGCTGGCTGGTGAAGCCCAGGCCAATAACCCCAAACGCGCCATCGAACGCCTGGAGGGTTGCAGCAAGGAAGAACGCAAGAAGGGCTGCGTCAACATACTCGCCAAACGCTCCGTCGGGGACGGCAAACAGGCTATCAAGGCGCAGATCCGCGGCGGACGCATCATCTGGTACGAGTACGACCCCAAGACCGGGAAGATCCGGCGCACCAACTAGGGCAGCTCTGAATGCGATTCCTCATCGTCGAAGACCACATCGGCATGGCCGACCAGCTGGCCAAGGGCTTTGACGAACGCGGCTACAACGCGAAGGTGGTCAACAACGGCGAGGACGGCCTGTTCGAGGCCCAGGAAATTGACTACACCCTGGCCGTGATCGACCTCGGCCTGCCCGGCATGTCCGGCCTGGATATCATCAAACGCCTGCGCAAGTCCGGCAACAAGATTCCCATCATCGTGCTGACCGCGCGCAACGATGTGGAGAGCATCGTCCAGGCCATGGAAGCGGGCGCCGACGATTACCTGAAAAAACCGGTTTACATGGAGGAGCTGTTTGCCCACATGGAGGCCGTGTTGCGGCGCGTGCTGGGCGACCCGAAGCTCGACGACCCGGTGCTGACATTCGAGGACCTGCAACTCGATACTCGCAAGCGCGTTGTTACCCGCGGCGGCGACCGCATAGAGCTGACCCGTGCGGAGTTCGAGATTCTCGAGCACCTGTGGCGCAATGCCGGGCGCGTGCAATCAAAGAAAACTATTGCCGACAGCTATCAACGCGATCCGGGCGCCGACCCCAAGGCCAACAGTGTCGAGGGCCTGGTCGGTCGCATCAAGCGCAAGATCGACCCGGGCAAAACCCTTAAGCCCATTGAGACCGTGCGCGGCCGGGGTTACCTGTTCCGGGAGCAGTCGTGATCAACTCCTGCGGATGAAAGCGCCCGGCAGAACACCCTCTATTAACCTGCGCCTGCTCGGGGCCAGCCTTGTAATACTGCCCCTGTTCCTGGGGACTACCGCCCTGGTACTGGACCGCGCCTTTGCCAATTACCAGATGGACTCCCAGGGCGAGAGTATGCGACTGCAGCACCTGCTGCTGGCGCGCGCGGCAGACTGGGACGGCTCTCGCTGGACCTTCCAGGATATCGGCGAGACCCGCTTGAACCTGTTGCAGTCCGGCCTCTATGCCTTCGTGCTATCCCCTCAGGGCGAAGTACTCTGGGGCAGTCCCTCCGCGGAGCTCCTGGGCGAACTGGAAAACCCCCCGCAGTCAGTGAGCGCGATGACCGGGGCCCTGGGTTTCGGCGACAGCCTTGTGGGCGAGACTCGATTCCAGGAATGCGAGCTCGATACCTATTATTTTTGCCAGAGTACGCAAGTCGCCTGGGGCAGCAGTGGCCCGGAGAGTATTTTCCTGATTATCGAGAGCCGCGACCGCGTGCTGGCGGCCCGTGATGCCTATCGTAACTACCTGCTCTGGTTATCGCTCGCCACCGCCCTGTTACTGGTGCTGGCGCAATCCGTAATTTTCCGCTGGGGACTGGCACCACTGCGCAAGATCGCCAGCGCCATCGGCGCCCTGGAGCGCGGTGATGCGGAGAAACTGCAGGGATCTTATCCCGATGAACTGCAACCGCTGACCCAGAATCTGAACCTGTTGTTGCACAACGAAAAGCGCCGGCGCGAACGGGTGCGCAACACCATGGACAGGCTCACCCACGTACTCAAGACACCGCTGATGCTTATCCGCAACAGCAGGGATGAGGATCGGGAATTCCGCCGCCTGGCGGAGGAACAGGTGGACCGCATGCTCGACATCGTCGAAGCGGAACTGGCCAAGGCCCGGCTGGACGGCCGCGCCGCTGACATACTCGGCAAACCGGTACCGGTCAAACCGGTATTGCAGCGCATCTGCGACGCCTACGGCCGATTGCCGCGGGCGGAGGAACAAGATTCTGCGATTGTCATCGACACCTCCGGTATAGAAGAAACCGCCCTCTTCTACGGCGAGGAGCGCGACCTGCAGGACCTGTTCGGCAGTATCCTGGAGAATTCCATGAAGTACTGCCGCGGCCGGATCGAGGTTACTGCAGAGCAACAGCGCGATGCCGAGCAGCAACTATTGGTAATCGCCGTCGGCGACGACGGCGAAGGCATCCCCGCGGGTTACGAGAAAGAAATCCTGCAGCGCGGCGCCCGCGCCGACACCGCCAATATCGGGCAGGGGCTGGGACTTTCCATCGTGATCGAAATCGTCAGCGCCTACGGCGGCAGCCTGGAAACCGACAAGTCCCCGCTCGGCGGCGCCCGTTTCAGCGTCACACTCCCCGCGGGAACCTAAGCCAGCAAATAATCAGTTTCGTTCAGCTTTCGTTCAGTCAGCCTGTGCAATTCTGCTCCCATCGAGAAACTATTCAGATGGGAACACGGCAATGCGGCGACTTTTTAACGTCTACAGCCTCTGGGGGATCGGCACTGCGCTGGTGATCATCAGCTTGCTGCTCGCCGCCCGCGCTGAAGCTGCTGCTCCCAGCAGCCTGTCGAAGTGGCTCAGCAAAGAGGCGGTACCGGAACTGCGGCAACAGCTGCGGCAGCACCCGCGCTACCAGGGCCAGAGTATTGCGATTGTGTCCGCCGGCAACGATGCGCTGAGTCAGGCGCTGGTAAAACTCCTGCACCTGAATCTTGAAAACCGGGCCGGTATCTCGGTCTGGCGGGCGAGAGCCGCCAGCAACGCGAATCGCGACGGCCTGCAGAGCATCGATGCACTGGTTTGCGAGGTGCAGGCCCAATTCGAATACACAGTGCAGGTCACAGCACGCAGCCGCGGCGGCAACCGCGGGGAAGTCAGTATCGCACTGACGCCGGTAGCCGCGCCGGATGTTGTAAACGAAAAATGGCAGTGGCAAGGCAAGCTCAATGTCGGTGAACGGGAATACCTGGAACGTCCGACAGACACTCAAGCGGGCAACGGCAGCCTGGGTGCACCCTGGAACAGCAGTGAAATCGATCTGGCAGCACACAGCCTGAGCCGCGAGCTTGCCTGTGCCCTGCGGCCGCAAGTGGTCACGCACCTGGGTTTGCAGTGGCCCGACCAGACCGCTGTACCCGGCATCTTCGCCGACACCGTGAATGCCAGTCGTCATCTGCTGGGCAGTTATCGCGAGCTGGCCTATAGCGAAGATGACGCGGATTACGCCCTGAGCATCGAACTTCAGCGTTTCGGGGACAATACCTGGCAACTGTGGCTGATCAGCACACCGCGCAGGGCGCCACTACTCCCGGTGCAGGCTGTGACCTATATCCGGGTATCCGATCCCACTCAACTGATGACCCTGGCGAGCGGCACCCCGACTGGCAGCAGCTACGGTGTACCCGCCGGTGACCCGCTGGATTACATCGATGTGGAAATGCTCGATGCCACACAGCGCGACAAGGGACGCACCGCCGCGGACCTCGAAGTAACCCTGCGAATTGCCAACCGGGCCGAATGGCCCCTGGAATATTCCTTTAGCCTCTCCGGCGGTCATTTCAACCACTGCATTGCCAACCCGGCTTATTACCGCCACGACGGTTACGGCAAGCTGCAGGGCAGCCTGCCCGCCGGCGACAGCGTGGTTCGCCGCCTGTTGATCAAAGGCGCCAGCCACCAACCCACCCCGATGTTCGGTACCCGCAAATGCGCGGGGTTTCGCGACCTGGACGGCTTCGAGGACTTTGCCAGCCAGGGTTACAAGGTTACCGACTTCGTACGCTGGGACCTGAACCAGGAGGTGACACGATGATATCCAGCGTTACAGGATTTATCGCCGGCGTAATTACCGGTATTTATATCTCGTCCATGTACGGCGAACAGTTGTCGCTGAGCCTGCGCGAGGCGGTTGAGCTGCAGCAGGCAAGTACGACATTCGAATTACCCGCGCCAGCTGTACCGGCAACGCTGTCAAGCCCGGTCACCGCGGGGCCGGATCCCTATCCCGAACTACAGCTGCAATCAGCACCCCTGCCGCTTCCAGAGCCGCCACCCCCTGCCACAGAAACCGGGGAAGCCACACCGGAGCTGGAGCAAAGCTGGACGGACTACGCGAGCCGGGCTGCAGAACTGGAGCCCGCCGGGGCCTTTCCCTGGCAGCAGTGTTTCGAGCGCGCCGCCGCCAGCCACGGTGTACCCGAGGCACTGTTACTGGCGATCGCCAGTGGCGAGAGTAACTTCGATCCCGCCGCGCGCTCCGATAAGGACGCCATCGGACTCATGCAGATTCGCTGGCCGACCACGAGTCGACACCTCGGCATACGGCGCGAGGCAGACCTTTACGATCCCTGCACCAACGTGGATGCCGGCGCACGCTACCTGGACGAACTGCTGCAGACCTATGACAACCGGCTGCATCTCGCAGTCGCCGCCTACAACTACGGCCCCGGTCGCATCAGCGCCGCGCAGGTGCCCGAGGGGGCACGCTGGTACAGCCACTATATCTACCAGCACCTGCAACAGGTCCTCGGCCTCGAGACCACTGCAAGCAGCTCCCTGCTGCCGCGTCCGGCCGGGACCGGCGAACAGGTGTTGATGAGTTTCAATCGGGCACACCGGGCTCGCGATTTCGTTGAATTCCTCAGGGATGCGGCACCAGGGCTGGATCTGCAATTGCAGACCGAGGCACTGGGCCAACACGAGGTGGTGCTGTTGTACGCCAGCGACGAGGAACTGGAACGCGCACTGCAATCACTTAAGGAGGCGGGTGTCGGCTTTTTGAGCTCACCTCCTCACTCAAATTTCTATCTCTAGGAGAAGCACGATGAACAGGAACACTTTTAGATTCAATAAAGCCGGCCACAAACGCGCCATGGTGGTGACCTGCGGTTGGGCATTGATACTGACACAGTCCCTGGCCCACGCAGTGGTTCAGGAAAGCCGTGACAAACGACCCAAGATAAACCTCTTCCCCACTTCGGTGGTCGAGAGCCTGAGCGAAACCTCGCGCGCCGCTCGCGACATGGAAAGTGGTATGTACGAGGTGGTGGCCAAGCTCGACAAGCAGCAACAGGCCTACGAAGGCACCGGCTGCGAGGGCAGCGACGACAAGGGCTGCGTGCAGCTGCGCAAGGCAATCCGGGGAACCTACAAGGAAATGCTGGGTGTCATGCAGGAAAGCATCCCGGAAATGCGCGCCACCCTGGATACCACCGCCAATTCCATGGGCGCCAGCCTGCGCTCGGAAATCGGCCGCAAGATGACACCGGGCGACGTGCAGCGCATCCTCGCCGGTCGCAGCGCCAGCTCCCAGTCAATGCCGGCCCAATCCAGCAGCCCCGCGCGCCAGGGCAAACTCAGCAAGATGTTCTCGCGCTACTACGAACTGGTGAAGCGCGGCGGCAAGCAGGCTGATGCCCTGCCGGTGCTGGCCTCGCAGATCTACCTGGATTCGATGCAGTCACTGTACTTCCTGGACCTGATAGAGGCCGAAATCGGTTCCCAGAGCACCGAGCTGGTGCTGGAGCTGGAATGGGGTGAATTGACTGACCAGATCAGCGCCACGGTCACCGACGTCAAAGCCCTGCTGTGGGGTGAAGTCGATCGCAGCCAGGACATTCTGGAGGTCGGCCTGGAAGAGCCCACACCCCAGGACACTTACAGCGACCTGCTGGTCAAGTAATAAAAGGAGGAGAGACAGATGAAACAGACAAGCAAGCAGATTGTATTGCGAAGCGGATTAGTTGCCGTGCTCATTGCGCTTGCCGCATGCAGCCAGCACGCGGTCAAGTCCACCGATCACTGCCGCATTGCAACTCACAATAACGTGGATCGCATGTTCGCCGAAGTGTCAGATCGGCTCGAGGACAGCAGCTGCCATTACTACTACCCAGAATACCGGGAACAACTGGTTGCGGCAGCCAAGGGTTCGCCCGGCCCGGAAAACGAGGCGCGTTTTGCGGAGCTGCTGCGCGAAAGTATCGACCGCGGCATCATCAGCAAGCGCCAGGGTCAGGCACTGTTCAGCCAGTACTTCGATGCGGAGTTCTACTCGGTCAAGGCCGAGCCCCGCAGCAGCTGTTCCTCAATGCGCCAAAAGGACCGGATATATACCGATATGCGCGAGGAACTGTCATACAAGCGCGAGGGTATGCTGGAGATACTCGAGGATGAGGATCGCTTCCGCCAGGCGCAGCGGCACTACAGCAACCTGCAGCTGGTTTTTGACGCCGTAGAGGTCGCCTGCACCCAGGAGATCCGGGGCTGATGCAAACCAGGGGCTTACAGCGCGGCGGATTCCTGGCAGGAATGGCCTGGGGATTGTTTCTGAGCAGCGGTGTCCTGCTACTGCCGCCCTTGCTGTGGCCCTCGAGCGACCTGCCAGACATTGCACAAACCGCCTGGCCGCTGCTACAGGAGACCTGGCACCAGTTAAAGCGCAACCTGCAAGGATCGGTACTCCCCTTTGCGCTGGTACTGGTGGTCTACCTGTCGCAACTGCAGCGACTGCAACAGCTGCTGGGCGCTGCACAGCTTGAGCCGGAAAAAATACTCCGGCACGAGCAGCTACTGGACCTCAGTGCCAACCTGTTCTTCGGCATTGGCGTTATCTGGACGGCGATCGGTATGCGCGATGCGCTGATCCACGGCCTCGGAGATCCGGTGGTCTCAGCCACTGCCGGTGCCTTCACGGTACTTCAGCGCCTGGTCGACGGCGGCATCTTGCTGGCACTGAGCACGACCATCGTCGGCGGGGTCGGCGGCTACCTGATGCGGATATTCAAATCTGTGCTCCTGGGAGAACAACTGACCGCGCTGTATCTACGGGAAAGCCAACGTCCGGCAGACGATACCCTTGCCACCCTGCAGCGCATCGAACGGCAACTGCGCGTGCCTGACAGGGAGATTGAACCGCGGTGAGAAATCCCTGGACCGGCGAAGCCGGCGATGCCGAGCTGGAAGCCCTGCAGACCGACGTGATGCGCTTCGTGGCCATACTGGGTCTTTGCCTGGCGGCGATCTTTTCGCTGGTACAGCGCGCATCGCTGGAGCAACCGCCGCCGGTGCTGGAAGTTCCGGCACCGGAGCCCCAATCAACAACGGAGCCGGCCGCGAAGCCTACCGTCGTGGAGCACGCGGTGGAACCTGCACCGGAACCCGTTCCTGCACCCGCTGATCCACCGGAGCAGGTGGGTTTCAGCCTGGAGTTCGCCTCCGCGGCGGACCTGATGCAATTACTGGAGAGCGGGCAGTTACAGCTCTATGCCCAGACCGGGGAACAGTTCTGGTCGGCAGATGCCCGCGGTCGATTCAGCCCGGTCGAGGCACCGCGCAGCTACTACCAGATGGACGCCGCGACCGTGCCCGAAGCCTTGCTCGGCTCCCTGCAAAGAGCCGGCCCCGCGGGAGACCCTGTCTGGGGCGTGGTACTGGCACCGGAGATCGTGGCGCAGCTTACCCGGCTCATGGCGGAGGCCACGGGCGGTAACCTGTTGATACGGGGCAATGGTCGTGTGGATATGGAGTGAAGAAAGGATCAGTGCAGGGACTTGTCCTGGCGGTGATCCTCGAAGACAAAATGGAAAACATCCCTGAAAGTGCGCGCGAAATGCACGTTGATGCCCTCGCGCAGGTAATCCGGCAACTCCTCGAAATCCTTCTTATTGGCGTTGGGCAATATCAGCTCCATGATGTCGCTGCGCCGCGCGGCGATCACCTTCTCGCGGATGCCGCCCACCGCCAGCACCTGGCCGGTCAGGGTCAGTTCGCCGGTCATGGCCAGGCGGCGCTTGATGCGCTCCTTGCGCGCCAGGGATAACTGCGCGGTTGCCATGGTGATACCCGCACTGGGGCCATCCTTGGGGGTGGCACCCTCCGGGACATGCAGGTGTACCAGGGACATGTCGAAATAGTCCGGGCTGCAACCGTAATCCTTGAGGTGTGCCATCACGTAGCTGTAGGCGATCTCCGCGGATTCGCTCATCACGTCGCCCAGTTTACCGGTGAGCTTGAAGCCGCGGTTCAGGGTGTGCACCTGGGTGCACTCGATAGGCAGGGTGGCGCCACCCAGGGTGGTCCAGGCCAGCCCGGTGGCGATACCAAGACCGCGCAGGGGTTTGTCAGCGGGAAAAGGCGGCTTGCCCAAAAGGTCTTCGATATCCTTCTTGCCAACCCGCAGCTTCTCGTTGTCGCCCTCAAGCAATTTAACAATGCTCTTGCGCATGATGCGGGCCAGCTGCTTTTCCAGGTTGCGCACTCCCGCCTCGCGGCAGTAGGCATCGATCACGTACTTGAGCCCGGCATCGTTGATCCTGAGCTGCTCATCCTCGAGCCCCATACGCTGCAACAGCTTGGGCCACAGGTGGTTTCTCGCGATATCCAGTTTCTCCTCGGCGATATAGCCGGAGAGGCGCAGGGTTTCCATTCGATCCAGCAGGGGCCCCGGAATGGTGTCGAGCTGGTTGGCGGTGCAGATGAACAGCACCTTGGACAGGTCTACCCGCAGATCCAGGTAATGGTCCAGGAATTCACTGTTCTGCTCCGGGTCCAGCACTTCCAGTAATGCGGAAGCCGGGTCCCCCTGGTAGGAGGCGCCAATCTTGTCGATCTCGTCGAGCATGATCACCGGGTTGGAAACACCCACTTCCTTCAGAGCCTGCACCAGCTTGCCCGGCATGGCGCCGATATAAGTGCGGCGGTGCCCCTTGATCTCCGCCTCGTCGCGCATACCGCCGAGGCTGAAGCGGTAAAACTTGCGGCCCAGGGCATCGGCCACCGAGCGGCCGATGGAGGTCTTGCCCACACCGGGCGGGCCGACCAGCAGCAGGATGGAACCCGCGATCTCGCCGCGGAAGCTGCCCACCGCCAGGAACTCGACAATGCGTTCTTTCACGTCTTCCAGGCCGTCGTGCTGCTCAGCGAGCACCTTACGCGCATGGCCCAGCTCAAGAATATCCTCGGAATACTTGCCCCAGGGCACCGAGGTGGCCCAGTCCAGGTAATTGCGGGTGACGCCGTATTCCGGTGAGCCGGTTTCCAGGTAGGAGAGCTTCTGCATTTCCTCGTCGATGCGTTTTTGCACCGCTTCCGGCGGGTCCAGCTGCTTGAGCCGCGCCTCGAAGGTTTCCGCGTCGGAGGTTTTGTCATCCTTGGAGATGCCCAGTTCCTTCTGGATCGCCTTGAGTTGTTCACGCAGGAAAAACTCGCGCTGTTGCTCGGATACCTGGGTGTTGACCTGGTCGCTGATCTTGCCCTGCAACTCCGCCACTTCCCGCTCCTTGCGCAGCAAATTGAGTACCTTCTCCATGCGCGAGATCAGCGGCAGGGTTTCCAGTACTTCCTGCAGCTCCTCGCCGGCAGCGGTGGTGAGTGCCGCGGAAAAGTCAGCCAGCAGGGAAGGTTCATTGGGACTGAAGTGGGCCAGGTATTGCTTGAGTTCCTCGCTGTACAGCGGGTTCAGTGGCAACAGCTCCTTGATTTCCTTGATCAGGGCCATGGCGTAGGCCTTGACCTCGTCGCTGTCCTTCTGGCCCTGGCTGCGCGGATACTCAACCTGCGCGAGGAAAGGCGCCGAGTCGTTCAGCCAGCGTACCACCCGGAACCGTTTGACGCCCTGTACCATGAACTGGCCCTGGGATTCGTCACCGGCGGGCATGCGATGCAGGCGGGCGACACAGCCCATGACCGGAAAATCCCGAACCACCGCCTGGTCGGGATCGATATCCCCGACGTAGGCCAGACCCAGCAGGCTATGGCCTTCCCGGGCCACCGCTTCGAGCGTGCTGGCCCAGCGTTGCGGGTTGACGGCTACCGGTTGTACCTGGCCTGGAAAATAGGGGCGGGAACTGATGGGCATGATGTGCAGGGTTTCCGGCAACACATCGTCGGCAACGGCGAGGCCACCGGCACCGGGTGCCACAACCTCCCCATTCATGACCTCGTCATCGGGGGACATGGGCTTGCTACTCGTCGCCGCCCTGCTGGCCGGGCATCATTCCGGGCATGGGAAAGGTCGAGATATTGCCCGCATCACCGTTCTCACTGATCTTGGCGGCGCCCTCTTTCTCGACCTCGTCGATGCGGATGATCGCGCCCATGAGAATATAGCTGCGCTTCACGCCCTGGAACTCGTTCTTGAGCTTTTCCTCCGAGGGATCGACCACCAGCTGGCTGCGCTCGCCAAAAATCAGTTCCTCGACCTCGATAAAACCCCACATATCGCTCTGGAAGATCTGCCGTGCGTACACCTCGTACACCCGGTTCTGGTTGTGGAAGATTACCTTGTAGATGGGTTGGGCCATTTGCTCAATTACTGTCCGTTTTGGGGGCGCGAATACTACCATAATATATGGTGCACCGCCCTAGGTTTATCAAGGGCTTACCGGTATAATCCGCTGCCCACAGAATGACCAGCCCTCTCTTTTCAAGTGGCGAAAAAGCTCTACATCCAGACCCACGGCTGCCAGATGAACGAATACGACTCGGCGCGTATGCGTGACTTGCTGGAAGACAGCCATAACATGATCCCCGCGGAGACCCCCGAGGAGGCGGATGTATTGCTGCTAAATACTTGTTCTATAAGGGAAAAGGCACAGGAAAAGGTGTTTCACCAGCTGGGTCGCTGGAAGCACCTGAAAGCGAAGAATCCCGAGCTGATTATCGGCGTCGGCGGCTGCGTGGCGAGCCAGGAAGGCGAGGAAATTGGCAAGCGGGCCCCCTATGTGGACCTGGTGTTCGGCCCCCAGACCCTGCACCGACTGCCGGAGATGATGAATGAATCAAAAGGTCCCGGCGGCACCATCGTGGTGGATGTGAGCTTCCCGGAGATCGAGAAGTTCGACCGCCTGCCGGAGCCGAAGATGGAAGGCCCCAGCGCCTTTGTCTCCATCATGGAGGGCTGCAGCAAGTACTGTACCTTCTGCGTGGTGCCCTACACCCGCGGCGAGGAAGTGAGCCGCCCGGTTGACGATGTCATCGCCGAGATCGCCGGGCTGGCCGCCCAGGGCGTACGCGAGGTCAACCTGCTGGGCCAGAACGTCAATGCCTACCGGGGCGAGGATCACCAGGGCGAGATCGTCGATTTTGCCGAGCTGCTGCATTTCGTGGCGAAAATTCCCGGCATCGAGCGGATTCGATACACCACCTCCCACCCGGTGGAATTCTCCGATGCCCTGATACAGGCTTATGCAGACATCCCTCAGCTGGTAAACCACCTGCATTTGCCGGTACAGAGTGGCTCCGATCGCATCCTCATGGCCATGAAGCGCGGCCACACGGCACTGGAGTACAAATCCAAGATTCGCCGCCTGCGACAGATTCGCCCGGATATCAGTATCTCCTCGGATTTCATCATCGGATTCCCCGGGGAAACCGAGGCTGATTTCGCAGCCACCATGAAACTGATCGAGGACATCGGCTACGACGTGTCCTTCAGTTTTATTTACAGTGCCCGGCCCGGTACGCCGGCCGCGGAACTGGCCGACGACACCCCTGAGGAGACCAAGAAGCAGCGGCTGCAGGTCCTGCAGGGCCGTATCAACCAACAGGCCATGGCGATCAGCCGGCGCATGGTCGGCACCACCGAGCGGGTGCTGGTCACCGGCGTTTCAAAGAAAGATCCGGGGCAATTGCAGGGACGCACCGAGAACAACCGGGTGGTGAATTTTCCCTGCAGCGACCACAGCCTGATCGGCGACTTCGCCGATGTGGCCATTCACGAGGCCCTGCCCAACTCCCTGCGCGGGATTCTGGCGCCGGAACAGGCCGTTGACTGCGCCTGACGAGAGCCGCAGATTTTGTGATTTGCAAAGTTGACTGTACGTAAATCCCGGTTATCCTTGGACTTATATGAACCGCCGCGCCGCGGCCCACGACTAATTTGAACAGCGACGAACCTCCCAGTCAGCACAAGATTGTGCTGGAACCCAACGACTCCCGTCACCTAGCCATCCTTTGCGGACAGTTTGATCAGCACCTGAAGCAGATCGAGCAGCGCCTGTCTGTGCGCATCAATGCCCGCGGCAACGAATTTTCCATCAGCGGCAACGAACACGAGCGTGTCACCGCCGCCGGCGCCCTGCTCACGCGCCTGTATGAAGAAATCTGCCAGGGCGTGGGCCTGAGCCCGGAATCCCTGCACCTGCAACTGCAGCAGGCGGGACTGGAAAGCCTGGTGAGCGAAGCCAGCGACAGCACGGAAACCGGGGTCGAGAACCTGTCGGTGATCCGCACCAAGCGGGCCTCGGTCAAACCCCGGGGCAAGAACCAGCAGAACTATGTGCGTACCATCGGGCGCTGCGACATCAATTTTGGCATCGGTCCCGCCGGTACCGGCAAGACCTACCTGGCGGTGGCCTGCGCGGTCGAAGCCCTGCTCAACGACAAGGTGCGCCGGATCCTGCTGGTACGCCCGGCGGTGGAGGCCGGCGAGAAGCTGGGGTTCCTGCCCGGCGACCTGAGCCAGAAAATCGACCCCTACCTGCGCCCGCTCTACGACGCCCTCTATGAAATGCTCGGTTTCGAGACGGTCAATAAATACATCGAGCGCAATATCATCGAGGTCGCACCGCTGGCGTTCATGCGCGGGCGGACGCTTAACAATGCCTTTATCATTCTCGACGAGGCCCAGAACACCACCCGCGAGCAGATGAAAATGTTCCTCACCCGGATCGGTTTCGGTTCGACTGCGGTGATCACCGGTGACGTCACACAGATCGACCTGCCAAAAGGCAACCAGTCCGGCCTGACTCACGTGATGAACGTGCTCGATGGGGTCGACGGAATCGGCTTTACCTATTTCCAGGCCCGCGACGTGGTGCGCCATCCGCTGGTACAGCGCATCGTCGAGGCCTACGACAGTTTCGACAGCGGCCAGACCACCTCCCTGGACAAGAAACGACCGTGAACCTGCACGTCGATATCCAGACCGCCTGCCCGGAGCCGGTTCCCGAGGAGGAGGACATACGACGCTGGATCGCCGCCGCACTGGATCAACACCGAGCCGATGCCGAGGTCAGCGTACGCCTGGTAAACGAGGCTGAAATGAGCGAGCTCAACAGCCGTTACCGGGGCAAGGACTCTTCGACCAACGTCCTGTCATTTCCGGCCGACCTGCCGGGAGAAATGGAGCACCCCCTGCTCGGCGACATCGTGGTCTGTGCGGCGGTGGTGCGCCGTGAAGCGCGCGAGCAAGACAAGAGCGAAGAACACCACTGGGCCCACATGCTGGTCCATGGCAGCCTGCATTTGCTGGGCTATGATCATATTGAAGCGGCGCAGGCCGAGGAAATGGAATCTCTTGAGGCCTCAATACTGCAAGCGCTCGGCTATCCCTGTCCCTATACAGGGGAAGATGCACAGCGCCGGGCGGGCAAGGTTTAAATGAACGAAGATCGATCGAGCAGCGATTCAGGGGAAAAGTCCTGGATCGAAAAAATTGCGCTGGTGTTTTCCTCCGAACCGAGAACCCGCGAGGACCTGACCGAGGTACTGGACGTCGCCCGCGATAACGAGGTTATCGACGACGATGCCCAGAGCATCATCCACGGTGCGATGCAGGTATCGGACATGCAGGCCCGGGACATCATGGTACAGCGCTCGCAGATGGAAGTGATCAAGGCCGACGCCTCACTGGAGGACATCCTGCCGCAGATCATCCAGTCCGCCCACTCCCGCTACCCGGTGATCGGTGAAAATCCCGACGACGTACTCGGCATACTGCTGGTGAAGGACCTGTTGCCGCGGATCCTCGAATCAGACACTGAAAACTTCAACGTGGCGAGCCTGCTGCGGCCGGGCAACGTGGTACCGGAGAGCAAGCGGCTCAACATCCTGTTACGGGAGTTCCGCCAGAACCGCAACCACATGGCCATCGTCATCGACGAATACGGCGGCGTGGCCGGGCTGGTGACCATCGAGGACGTACTGGAGGAAATCGTCGGCGAGATCGAGGACGAAACCGACCTCGAGTCAGACGCCTTTATCCGCAAACTGGGTACCGGCGACTACCTGGTCAAGGCGCTCACCCCAATAGAAGACTTCAACGAGGAATTCGACGCCGATTTCAGCGACGACGAATTCGACACCATCGGCGGTCTGGTCATGCAGCAGTTCGGCTACCTGCCCGGTCGCAATGAAAGCACCAACCTGGAAGGGTTCGAATTCAAGGTAATCAACGCAGACCAGCGCAAGATTCACAGCCTGCGCGTACGCGTACGGGATAACTGAGCGGGTGCGCTGGCGGCCTGAACTGGGACCGAGCCTGCTGGCCCTGTTTGCCGGCAGCCTCGTCACCCTCTCCCTGGCACCTTACAATATCTGGCCCGCAGCCATTCTCAGCTGTTGCCTGTACATGGGCCTGCTACGCAGTTGTACGGTACGCCTGGCCGCCTGGCGTGGCTTGCTGTTCGGCCTCGGCCTGTTCGGTACCGGTGCTTCCTGGGTCTACGTCAGTATCCACGACCACGGCAATGCCGGCGTACCCCTGGCGCTGTTCCTGACCGGCCTGTTTTGCGCCGGCCTGGCACTGATGCACGCCCTGTTTGCCTGGATCTACGCCCGCTTCCTGCGCGACCTGATGGCCGGCATGCTGGTGGGCTTCCCGGCCCTGTGGGTGTTGTTCGAATGGATTCGCAGCTGGTTGTTCACCGGTTTCCCCTGGCTCTATATCGGCTACGCCACCCTGGACACCTGGGCCGACGGCTGGATCCCGGTGATTGGCGTATTCGGTGTGTCACTGCTCTGTGCCTTCAGCGCCAGCTGCCTGTACCTGGCCTATATGCGCCGCCACATCCAGGCCTACGTCGTGTACTTCACCATGGTCGCCAGCCTGTGGCTGATCGGCTGGCAGTTGCAACAGGCCAAGTGGGTAGCCCCGGCCAGCGCCACCGCGCTCTCGGTCGGCATCGTTCAGGCGAATATCCCGCAGGAACTGAAGTGGAACCGGGAGTACTACGAACCCACCCTGGCACTCTACGAGGCCATGACCGGGGAGCTGCTGGGCCGCGACATCGTGCTGTGGCCTGAGTCTGCGATTCCCAATTACTACCAGCGGGCGCGCAGCTTTCTCGACCCGCTTGCCGAGCGTGCCACAGAGAACGGCACGGCGCTGATCAGCGGCATTCCCTGGCGGCCCGAGGGCAGCCGCGCCTATTTCAACAGTATCGCCGCAATGGGCCAGGGGTCCGGTGTGTATCACAAGCGGAGACTCGTCCCCTTCGGCGAATACGTGCCCCTGGAGGACTGGCTGCGCGGCCTGATCGATTTCTTCGACCTGCCCATGTCGGCGTTTACCCCGGGCAACGACAACCAGGTGCCGCTGATCGCCCACGATTTTCGCCTGGCGCCCTTTATCTGCTACGAAATCGTCTACCCCGACCTGGTGCGCCAGTTCGCCCAGCAGGCGGACCTGCTGGTGACCATCAGCAATGACAGCTGGTTCGGGGCCTCCATCGGACCACTGCAACATTTGCAGATGGCGCGAATGCGCGCCCTGGAAAACGGCCGCTACCTGATCCGCGGTACCAACAACGGGGTATCAGCCATCATCGACGAACACGGCCGTATCGTAGAGCGTAGCCCCCAGTTCGAGCGATTGAACCTGGAAGGCGAGGTCCAGGTTATGCTGGGAGAAACCCCCTTCTCACGGATCGGCTCCTTACCGATCATCCTGCTCTGCAGCGGCCTGCTGGTACTAGTGCTGGGCGCCGGCACCATGGGCCTGCGCCTGCAGCACGATTAGCCCAGGAAGCGCAGCAGCCGGCTGAGTCCTTCCCGCAACTGCTCGTGGGAACGGGCAAAGCAAATGCGGATGTGCTGCTCGTTGCCCTCGCCGAAGGTGTAGCCCGGCGCCACACCCACATCCTCCGCGTCGAGTAACTCCAGGGCGAAGTCCAGGCTGGATTCGATACCGGCGATATGGGGGAAAGCATAGAAGGCGCCGGGTGGTTCGGTGAGTGTGATGCGCGGGTGAGAGCCCAGCATGTCCATCATGATTTCGCGACCGGCGGCGTAGTGCTCCCGCAGTTCCTTAACCAGGGGCTCGCCGTCGCGCAGGGCGGTGGCCGCGGCGCGCTGGGAAAAGACCGCGGCACCGGTGTTGAAGTTCTCCGACATGATCTGCCAGGGCACCGCCATGCTCGCCGGTGTGACCACCCAGCCCAGGCGCCAGCCAGTCATGGCCCAGGATTTCGAGAGCCCATAGACAATCATCAAGGGGTCGTCGTCCCGGGCAATCGTCAGAAAAGACGGCGCCACCTCCATACCATAGGCCATGCGATGGTACACCTCGTCGGCAATCAACAGGATCTGCCGTTCGCGACAGAAGGCCAGCAGCGCCTCCTGCTCTTCGGCAGGCATCACCCAACCGGTGGGATTGCAGGGAGAGTTCACAAAAATACAGCGGGTGTTGTCTTTGACCGCGGCGATGATTTCCGCCGCGCTCAGCTCCCAGCCATTCTCGGTCTGGCGCTGACGCACGCTGTCGAATTCGGCGCCGGTAATGCGCATGGCGTACTCGATGTTGGGCCAGTGGGGGCTCGCTGCCAGGGCGTGGTCGCCCTTGTTGAGGGCCATCTGCGCTGCGATGGTGACACAGAGCATGGAGGAACCCGGCACCGTAATCCGGTCGGGATGCACGTCTACATCGTAGAGCCGCTTAAGGTAGTCGCGGATGGTGTCGCGCAGGTGAATCGTACCGCGGGTGTAATTGTAGAAAGTCTCGCCGTCCTCCAGGGCCGCCATGGCCGCATCGCGAATAAAGGCCGGCGTGACCCGGTCACCCTCGCCGAACCACAGGGGAATGACGTCCGGATCGCCCAGTCGTTTTACCGCGATCTTGGCGATACCGCTCTGGGGCAGCGCTTCGATATCCGGCCGGATAAATCCCATTAGCTCAGAGCTCTCCTTTCGCCAACAACTCGGTGGGCTGGTGCATATCGACCATGCCCAGGTAGCCTCCCAGGTCCTCGATGGCGTCGTGCACACCGTAACCCAGCAGCTCCTGGGCCCGGCGCGACAGCTTGCGCGCCTTGTCCGGCGGCACCGCCAGCACGTTGTTCTCTTCCGTGCGCAACCAGCCAAGGCAGTAACTCATATGGACGCCGCGGCGCCAGGACTCACTGCTGTTGCCACCACCGGCATGCAATGTGGAACCCAGGTAGATCACCGCCGACCCGGCCGGCATCTCGGCCACTGCAATCTCCTCTTCCTTCGCTTCCCTCTCGGCCGGCCAGCGGTGGCTGCCCGGCACCACGCAGGTGGCGCCGTTATCGGCGGTGAAATCCACCAGGGCGATCATGGTCGCCAGCTGCAATTCCGGTTTGGCCTCGCGGTAGTGCACCCAGACCAACTCGTCGCGGTGGATGAACTGGCGCTCGGAGCCGGGACCCCGGTCCATGAGATGGCCGAGGTTGAGCCGGTAGTCGGCACAATTCGGCAACAGGACCCGGTCGCAAACCTCCAGCAACAGAGGGTGGCACATGACCTCCTCGGCGAAAATCTGCGACTTCCCTGCGAGCCCGCTGACGTGTCGGACCTTGTCCCCGAAAAAAGCGCTCACCAGGGGATTGATGGCGGTGTCCTCGGCCCCCGCCCGGGCCAGCAGTGGATCCACATCGGCGTTCAGTTGCGCCAGTAGACCCTCGCTCAACAGACCCTCGACGATCACCCCGCCGTTGGCCTGCAGTTCGGCGACGATCGCGTCGGCGCCATCGCGAATCTGCATGTGATTCAGTTCCGGCATGCCGCTTCTCCTGTTCGAAGTACCCAGTATAGACGCGCCCGGGCAATCGCAGCCTTACCGAATTACTGGTAGAATGCGCGGTCTTTTTTGCACGACCAAACCGGGAACAATGGAAGAGTTATACAAGGCCCAGGAGCTGGAGCAGGCGGCCCAGCAATTCTGGGATGAACAGGACAGTTTCGCCGTTAAACAGGATGACTCGCGGGAGAAATTCTACTGCCTGTGTATGCTGCCCTACCCCAGCGGCGCGCTGCACATGGGCCACGTGCGCAACTACACCATCGGCGACGTGATTTCCCGCTACCACCGCATGCAGGGTCGCAACGTGTTGCAGCCCATGGGCTGGGACGCCTTCGGCATGCCGGCGGAAAACGCCGCCATCCAGAATAATGTCCCCCCCGCCGCCTGGACCGCAAAGAACATCGATGAAATGCGCGCCCAGCTCAAGCTGCTCGGCTTCGCCTACGACTGGGACCGGGAACTGGCGACCTGCCACCCGGAGTACTACCGCTGGGAACAGTGGTTCTTTACCAGGCTCTTCGACAAGGGACTGGCCTACAAGAAAACCGCCGAGGTGAACTGGTGCGAGACCGACCAGACCGTGCTCGCCAACGAGCAGGTGGTGGATGGTCGCTGCTGGCGCTGCGACAACCCGGTGGAACGCCGCGACATGGACCAGTGGTTTGTGAAGATCACCGACTATGCCGAGGAATTGCTGGCCGATCTCGACAAGCTGGATCACTGGCCCGACCAGGTGCGCACCATGCAGCGCAACTGGATCGGCCGCTCCGAGGGGGTCAACCTGCGTTTCGGCCTGGCCGAGGCCCTGCCCTCCGGCGAGACCGACATCGAGGTCTACACCACCCGACCCGACACCCTGATGGGCGCGACCTATGTCGCCGTGGCGCCGCAGCACCCGGTGGCCAAACAGGCCGCTGCAGGTGACGCCGAGGTCGCCGCCTTCGTCGAGGAACAGAGCCAGGGCAAGGTGGCGGAAGCCGAACTGGCGACCATGGAGAAACTCGGTATCGATACCGGGCTCAAGGCTATTCACCCGCTGACCGGGGCCGAGGTGCCGATCTGGATCGGCAACTTCGTGTTGATGTCCTACGGTTCCGGCGCGGTTATGTCAGTACCCGGTCACGACGAACGCGACCACGCTTTCGCCAGCAAGTACGGCCTGCCCATCGTGCAGGTCATCGCCAAGGCACCCGCTGCCGGAACGGAAAGGGATGGCCACGACTACGTGGTCGAGCAGTGGCAGGACTGGTACGCGGACAAGACCGAGGTGGTCACCGTGAATTCCGGTGACTATGACGGTCTCGATTTCGAGGGCGCCTTCAACGCCATTGCCGATGCATTGGAACAACAGGGCAAGGGCGAGCGCACGGTTAACTACCGCCTGCGCGACTGGGGTGTATCGCGCCAGCGCTACTGGGGCGCACCTGTCCCGATTATCTACTGCGATGACTGCGGCACGGTGCCCGTGCCCGATAGCGACCTGCCGGTGGTACTGCCCACGGACGTGAAGTTCGAGGGCATCGGCTCGCCGATCAAGAAGATGCCGGAGTTCTACGAGACGAGCTGCCCGAAGTGCAGTGGCAAGGCGCGGCGGGAAACGGACACCTTCGATACCTTCATGGAGTCTTCCTGGTATTACCTGCGCTATGCCTGCGCCCGCCAGGGCGAAGCCATGCTGGATGACGAAGCCAATTACTGGGCGCCGGTGGACCAGTACATCGGCGGTATCGAACACGCCATCCTGCACCTGCTCTACGCCCGCTTCTATCACAAGCTGCTGCGCGATGCGGGCATCGTCAATTCCGACGAACCCTTCACCCGGTTGCTGACCCAGGGCATGGTGTTGAAAGACGGCGCCAAGATGTCCAAGTCCAAGGGCAATACCGTGGATCCCCAGGAACTGATCGACAAGTACGGGGCCGATACCGTACGCCTGTTCAGCATGTTCGCCGCACCGCCGGATCAATCCCTGGAGTGGTCCGATGCCGGTGTCGAGGGCGCCTTCCGCTTCCTCAAGCGCCTGTGGAAACTGGTAGCAGCACACCTGGCCGCCGGTGAGCCGGAAGCGCTGGATATTGCCTCCCTGGATGACACCCAGAAGGCAGTGCGCCGCAAGACCCACGAGACCATTGCCAAGGTGAGCGATGATTTTGCCCGACGCCAGACCTTCAACACCGCCATCGCCGCGATCATGGAACTCAGCAATGAGTTGGGCAAGCTGGAAAACCGGGAAGGACAGAACCTGGCGGTGGAGCGCGAGGCCCTGAGCGCCGCGGTGCTGATGCTCGCACCCATCGTGCCCCACATCTGCCACGCCCTGTGGAACGAGCTTGGTGGCGAAGGCAGTGTGATGGATCACGCCTGGCCGGAGCTGGACGAGGCCGCCCTGGCCCGCGACAGCATCGAGATGGTGGTGCAGGTGAACGGCAAGGTTCGCGCCCGTATGGAGGTGGCAACCGGTGCTGCCAAAGACGATATCGAAGCCAGTGCCCTGGCCCAGGACAACGTGCAGAAATTTATCGCCGGCAATACCGTGCGAAAAGTTATCGTCGTACCGGGCAAACTGGTTAATATAGTGGCCAACTGACCCGCCACCAGGATTCGGATTCCATTGCGATGAAAGCACTGCTGCCAGCCAGACCAGCCATCGGGGCCACAGTCCTGGTCCTGCTGCTGCCGCTGCTGACAGCCTGCGGTTTCCACCTGCGTGGCGATATCGACCTGCCGGAATCCTGGACTTCCCTGCACCTGGAAAGCGCCAGTCCCAACAGTGAGCTGAGCAGCTCATTGCGCGACAGCTTCGCCGCCAATGGTATCCAGTGGCGTGAAGCGGCGGATGCCAACTACCGGCTCTACCTGGGCAACGAGCGCCTCGAACGGCGCAATCTCACCATCGGACAGAATGCCCGCGTTGCCGAACTTGAGTTGATCATGACAACCAGCCTGCGCATCACCGACCGGGAAGGCAATGAGCTGTTGCCGCAAACCGATGTCTCGGTGCAGAAGGTCATGACCAGCGACCCGGAAAATATCACCGGTAAGGTCGAGGAATCCCGCCTGCTGCAGCGGGAGATGCGCCAGAACCTGGTGCAGCAGCTGATGCGCCGGGTACGTTTCCTGGCCACATCGCCACAACCCGCCACCGCCTGATGCGGCTACGCCCGGAACAACTCAGCGCCCAATTGCAAAAAGGCCTGCTGCCGGTCTACCTGGTCAGCGGTGATGAATCCCTGCTGGTGCAGGAAGCCTGCGACGCGATCCGGGCCTGTGCCCGGGAGTCCGGTTGCAGCGAACGCGAGGTATTGCAGGTCGACAATCGCTTCAACTGGGATCACCTGCTGGCATCATCGGCGGAGATGTCACTGTTTGCCGAGCGCAAATTGATCGAACTGCAGATTCCCAGCGGCAAGCCCGGTACCGAGGGCAGCAAGGCCCTGATCCAGTACCTGGAACACAGCAGCGGTGAGAATATCCTGCTGATCGTCGCCGGCAAGATCGACAAGCAGTCCACCAACAGCAAATGGTTCAAGAGTCTGGACAAGGCCGGCGCCGTGATGCAGGTGTGGCCGGTGGATGCCCGCGAGTTGCCGCGCTGGATGCAGCTGCGCCTGTCTGCCGCAGGTCTGCAGATCGAACAGGAGGCCCTGCAACTGCTCTGCGACCGGGTCGAGGGGAACCTGCTGGCGGCGGTGCAGGAAATCGAAAAACTCAAACTACTCGACACGACCGGCGCCATTACGGTGGCGGATGTCGGCGACTCGGTAGCCGACAATGCGCGCTACAACCTGTTTGCGCTGATCGACAGTGCCCTGCTCGGAGATGCCGCCACCGCCCTGAAGATGTTGCAGGGATTACGTGCGGAAGGTGCCGAAGCGGCGGTGGTACTGTGGGGTCTGAGCCGGGAAATCCGCCTGCTTTACCAGTGCCAGACCGAGATCGGCCGCGGCCAGGCCCAGCAGCGGGTGCTGCAGGCGCAGCGGGTGTGGGACAAACGCAAGCCCGTCGTCGGCGCGGGACTGGCCCGCCACAACATGGCCGACCTGGCCGAACTCCTGCACCGGGCCAACCTGGCCGACCAGAGCATCAAGGGTCTCGCCGACGGCGAGCCCTGGGACCATCTCGGTCAGCTCACCCTGGACCTGGCCCGCGGTATTACACCCCTGGGCCGGACTGGCTGACGCCTACTCCAATTCCTCCCGGGCGTGGCAGACCGCCTCCACGTTATTCCCGTCCGGGTCCAGCAGGAAGGCACCGTAATAGTGCTCGTGGTATTGCGGCCGCAACCCCGGCGGGCCGTGGTCGCTGCCCCCGTGTTGCAAGCCCGTGTGGTAGAAATGGGTAACGGACTCCCGATCCGCCGCCGCAAAGGCGATATGCCGCGGCGTCGCCGCCTCCTCTGCCGCAATCACCCAGAACACCGGGTTGTTGGCAGGCCCGAAGGCGCAGGCACCGGGAAACTCCGCCTGCACCGTGTAACCCAGGGGCGGTAGCACCGCCTCGTAGAAAGCCCGCGTCGCCGCAAAATCCGTCGCGTAAGTACTCATATGGTCAATCATGGGGAAAAATCTCCTTGATTTCTCTGTACCGGACTACTACTGTATATTCATACAGTATAAAAGACCAGTTGAGGAACAGGCCATGAACAACGCCATCGGTGGCACCGCGGACGGTGCCATACACAACAGCATGAACAACCCCACCACCGGCGCCATATTGCGCGCCACCGCCGGTGCTGCCGCCAACGCAGGCGCTGCTGCGGTCGATATCGACCGGATCATTCAGCGCCAGGACACCTGGCGCGGCCGCAGCACCGACACCGCCACGGCGGGCCTGGCCACCGGTTACCGGCAACTGGACGAACAACTGTATGGCAAGGGCTGGCCCCTGGGCAATACTGTCGAGTTGCTCAGTGACGGTAGCGGTCTCGGCGCCATGGGCCTGTTTTTGCCGGCCATGGAAAAACTCAGTGCCCAGGGTCGCTGGCAGGCCTTTATCGCCCCGCCGTATATACCCTATGCGCCACTGCTGGACGCCCGCGGCATCGACACCCAGCAGGTGCTGCTGGTCCATCCCCAGAATCGCCAGGACCTGTTGTGGAGTATCGAACAGGCCCTGCGCAGCAGCACCTGCAGTGCCGTTTTCGCCTGGCTGGGCGCGGCCGAATTCCGCTACAGCGAACTGCGCAAACTGCAACTGGCCGCCAGCGGCAGCAATGTACTGTCGGTGTTGTTCCGGCCCCGCGAGGCGGGTCGCAACCATGCGCCGGCCGGCCTGCGTCTGGACATGCACGCCTACCGCCAGGTTCGTATTCTCAAGCAGCGCGGCGGCAACCAGCAGGTCGATGTGACCCTGGCCGAGGAAGACGATGTACCGGGCCAGCCGCAACTGTGGGAACTGCCCGCCTATCCCGACCAGCACAGTGCGAGCATGCCCGCCCTCGGCGCCTGAGTTAAGGCAATGACCGCTCCGGCGGACCCTCGCCCCGGTGTATTTCCATTCCAACAAGCTGTGGCTGTGCCTGCGCTTTAACCAGCTGCCCCTGCAGGCCCTGTCCCGGCAGCAGGACGGGGCGGCGGCTGTCATGGAAAAACAGCGGGTCCTGCTGGCCGATGAGACCGCGGCTGAACTGGGGGTAAAACCCGGTATGGGCACCGCCACGGTGCGGGCCCTGTCAGACACCATTCAAATGCTGGAGCGGGATCCCGCTGCCGAACAGCGCTGCCTGCAACAACTGTGTTGCTGGGCCTACAGTATCAGTCCCGAGCTACACTCCTACCGGGAAGACAGCCTGTTGCTGGAGGTCGGTTCCTGCCTGGAAATGTACCGGGGCCTGCCGCCACTGCTGGCACGGGTCCGTGCCGAACTGGCCTGTCGCGGTTATGCCTACCGACTGGCAACGGCCCCCACACCCGGGGCCGCCTGGCTGTTGTCCCATGTTGAGGCCGAGGATACCGCCATCGGGGGTACCGCCACAGAGGCCGCGCCCACCCTGGAACAGCAATTGGCACCCCTGCCGCTTAAGTTACTGGATGAGTTTCCGCGCCAGCTCGATGCCCTGGCCAAGGCCGGGTTGTGGCGTTTCGGCGACATCCTGGCCCTGCCCCAACAGGCCCTGGCGCGTCGCTGCGGCCGTGAGTTCGTACATCGCCTGCAACAACTGCTCGGCACCGCCGAGGACCGCAGGGTCGCCTTCCAGCCCCCGGCGGAATTCAGCGACGATTACTGGTTCGGTTACGAGGTGAAAGCCAACCAGGAGTTGCTGCCGGCAGTGCAGTTACTGCTGCAGTCCCTGTGCCGCTTTCTGCGTAATACCCAGCTCCAGACCCGGCAGGTGGAGTGGCAGCTCTACGGTATCAACCGCCAGCTGCGCCGTCTGGAGGTACGCAGTTCCCAGGCCCAGGGCAACTGGCAGGAGTGGTACCAACTCACGGTACTCAAGGTCGATCAGCTACAGCTGGACATCGGGGTCGAGGGTGTGGGCCTGCACTGCCGGGAACTGACCCCGGGCAATGACAGTAGCGGCGACCTGTTCCGGCAGGCCGGGCAAAGCGAACCCCTGCACAGCCTGCTGGATCGCCTGCAGAATCGCCTTGGCCTGCAGTCGATCAGCAAGATCGCCTGCCGTGACGAACACCTGCCGGAGTTTGCCGGTTACAGCAGCTGCGATACCCGTATCGAGCCGGGTGTCGGCAGTGACGGTGATGTCCCGCGGCCCTTCTGGTTGATGCCGGAACCCCAGCCCCTGCGCTACTCGCGGCAACAGCTGTACTGGAACGGCCGCCTGACCCTGGTCGAGGGCCCCGAGCGGATCGAGGACAACTGGTGGCTGGATGCGGTGAGCCGCGACTACTACGTGGCCCGCGACCCCCTCGGCCAGCAGTACTGGGTGTTTCGCGACCGCCTGCAGGACCACTGGTATATCCAGGGGATATTCAGCTAGGGCTCAGTCGCCGATCTCGTAGCTGTAGTGGTAGAACTCCTCGTCCCGCTCCCAGCCCAGGGATTCATAGAGGGCCTGGCCGGCCAGGTTATCGACCGCCGTGGAGAGATCGAGGCGCGACACACCCTGCTCGCGACCGTAGTCCTGGGCTGCCTCCATCAGGGCGCGGCCGACACCGCTGCGGCGCGCAGACTCGGCCACGAACAGGTCGTACAGCACCAGGATGGGCCGGGCCTCGACGGAGCAATAGGTGGGATAGAGCTGCACGAAACCCAGTAAGCTGCCATCGTCAGACTCATAGACGAAGACGGTCGATTCGCCCTGGGTCATCCGCGCATGCATATATTCCCTGGCCGCATCGAGATCCGCGGGCTGCTCATAGAACTGGCGATAGGCGTCAAACAGGACCGCGACGGATTCCAGGTCGGCCGCTTCGGCGCGCCGTATCATGACGCCGGCTCCGGCTCGGCGGCCACCACCCGGGCGGCATCGAGGTTGAACAGGGTGTCGTAATCGCGCAGCACCCACAGCGCCCAGGCCGCGGCCAGCATTGGCCAGGCCGCGAAGAAGAGGATATTGGCACCCTCCCAGGGGCTGAAGTAGTTGGCCATGGGAGTGAGGGTCGACACCGCGTGCAGCGCAAACACGGCGAGATAGGAGTAGGTCTTCATAAAGCCGCTGAGAAAAGCCGCTACCAGCAGGCCCTGGAAAACGCCGACCACGTAGGCGCCGTTTTCAGTCAGCCAGGGAATCATGTAGAAATGCTCGTAGACCCTGGCCGTGTGGTCCGGGTTCACGAACTTGTCCAGGGTCCAGATGACGAAGACGATGCCGACGCCGAGACGCAGGAACAGCAGACTCAGGGCGAGTTTGGGCTGCAGGGATTCGGTATTCATGGGCTGACTCCATTTTTTTGTCGGCTTGTTTTGAGTGTCAGTCGCCGATTTGGTTTAGTACAGCGCTAGCTGACGCGCCTGGCGCGCCGCATCCGGGTCCTCCACCGAAACAGTGTCCTCGATCCTGGCGATATAGTCCTCCGGCAAGCCGGTCTCGCGGGCGCCCACCAGCACGTGCTCCTTGTACCAGTGAAAGGGCAACAGCTTCTCGTCGATATGGGTGGCGTAATAGGTCACCGCCTCGACAATGTTCCCACCGGCGTCGCAGAGTCTGACGATCTTTTCCTCGTAACCGCTGCCGACTCCCTCGATCCTGTCGAGCACAGTCTTGCCGGCATCGCTGATCCGGTAGAGAACCCCGTGAATGGCGTGGTTGAATTTGCCCGTGAAGTAGGCGTCGCACTTGGCCGAGCCATCCTTGCCGGCCTTGTGGAAGCGCAGCTCGTGATGGTCCAGGGTGTAGATACCCAGCGTGTGCACCGACTCGATACGCTCGCGCAGGCGACGCAGCGACATATTGGAGCCGTAGGCAAAATAATTCATGGTGCTATTGTACCCGAGACAGGGGACATCGCGCGCCTATTGGTCCAGTGAGGCGAACACCTTGTGATAGTGAACCTTGCCGCTGCAGTCGGCCAGGGCACCGTCTTCCAGCTCCAGTATCATGAAGGCCTCATCCGGTGCATCGTACTCACTCTCGATGCCGTAACGGGACGCGGGCTCAAATCCAAAGCGCGGGTAATATTCCGGATGGCCCAGCACCACCACGGCGGCCATACCGAGGCCATCGCACTGGGCCAGGCCTGCTTCCACCAATGATGAGCCGATACCGCGGCCTTGCAGTTCCGGTGCCACTGCCATTGGTGCCAGTCCCATCAGCTGTTTGTCCGGATGCCCGTCCAGGGTTACGGGTGAAAAGAGGATATGCCCGACTACCTGGTCTCCCAAGCGGGCCACCAGCGAGATCAATGGCCGGACGCGCAGGCGCAGGTCATCGACCAACATCGCCTCGGCCGACGTGGGAAAAGCCACGACGTTAAGTCGGCGCACAGCATCGTAGTCGCCGGGAGCTTCCGCTGTAATATCAATATCTTCCATGGCAAGCCTATGCTGGCTTGTTTTGTCATTCCGCAATGGAAAGTATAGTTAACACTAATCAATTTGCAGTGGTCATTTCCGGCCAAACGGGGTCGGAGGGTTAATGGCCACTAACCCGCTAAATATGGGCACTTTGCCGATTTGGGGTCGGAGGGTTAATGGGCACTAACCCGGTGGGATTGCGGTACGCAGTCGCTCGATATTGGCCGCCATCCCCCCGGCGAAGTCGCCGGATTCCGGGCGGTTCCCGAGGGGCAGGAAGACAATGACGTCGATGCCCCTCTCGGCAAGTTTCTCCCGGGTGGCCGGCAGGGGTTCGTCTTCCCACAGCATCAGGCGGGCCGGGTGGCGGGCCAGCAGCGCATCCAGCTCCGACCAGGCCTGTTCATCCGGCAGCTCACCGGGCTCCCAGTGCAGGGCCTCGCCGTTGAGCCCGTAGCGACGCTGCAGGTATTGGTAGACCGGGTGGGAGTACAGCAGCGGTGCACCCGCCAGTTGTTCGCCCAACGCCAATAGTTCGGCATCCATAACAGACAGCTCCCGGCGCAGGTCTTCGGCGCGCTCTCCGATCTCCGCCGTCTGCTCCGGAAACAGGCGCACCAGTGCCGCTTCGATCGCGCTCGACTGGCGGGAAAGCAGCTCGAGGTCGAGCCACAGGGTAAAGGCCAGCTCGCCGTGACTGTGTTCCCCGGTCGGCCCGTGACTGTGCACCGGCCCGCTGTCGACCGGTATCAGTCGATCGGCAAAATCGCGGGAGGTATCCAGCACCCGGTTCAGCGGCAAACTCACCTGCGACAGCCACTGTGCGTAACCGGCGCCATTTAACAGGATGAGATCAGCCTGCTGGAAACCCGCGAGTGTCTCGAGATCCGGCTCCCAGAAGGCGGGGTCAATGTCTGCCGGGGCGGGAAAATGTACCTGCACCGACTCTGCGCCGAGACGCTCCGCCGCCCAGGCCAGGGGGTAGTTCACGGTATATACCGTAACAACCTCCGGTTCGCTGCTGGCAATTTCCCCGGGAACATTCGCACGGTCACAGGCTGTCAAAAGAAGGACTGCCAGGATCAACCAACTTCGCATCACATTACCACCGCGCGCAATAGCGCATCGCCAAACCAGTGAGTCAGGACCAGCAAAACAGAAGCCAGGACTATCGCCGCGATCATTACCATGGCCACCTCCGCCAGCATTAAAACAGCAATCGCCGGTGCCGAACCACCCAGCCGAAACAGGGTATCCTGCTCCCTGCGCCGGGCGCGCCATGACAGCAGGAATACCAGCACCACCACGGCGGCTGTTGCCGCCGCCACCATGATCATGGCGACCAACACATAGCGTTGCACGGAAAAAACCGTGTCGAGCAACTTGTCGATCACCGCCCGGGGTTCGAGCATCTGCAAACTGTCGTGGGCCTGGAAGCGACCCTGTACCAGGACCCGTGCCTTGTCACTGCGCGGCAGCGGCAGAATCGCAGTGAGCGGCAGCGCCGAGCTGTTGCCGTGAAAGTGGAAACTGTCGACGTTGTCCGGCGTGATCTCGTTGTATTGCACCAGCGAGGCATTGGCGACAATGCGTTCACCCTCGGTCTTGAGCACGGCACCGGCAGCCTCGGGCCGGGTCAGCTCCTGGTGGCCATGGCCAATACCGGCAATGATCCAGGCGGTTTTCAGGTCGACAAAGATGGCATCGTCATCGGGACTGTAGGCCGGGGCCAGGATGCCGACTACCGGCATCTTCAAGGGGTAAACTCCCGCGATATCGAACAGGCTTTCCGGCGAGGAAATCACCGCATCGCCGATGCCGACACCGAGCCGCTGCGCAGCAGCGGAGCCCAGCACCGCCTCACCCAGGTTGAGTAACTGTCGGCCGGCACCGATCCGCAGCCCGCGAAAATCAAAATAGTCCAGGGTGGTGCCGACAATCGGCACTTCCTGGCTGTGAAAGCGCACATACAGGGGCACCGGATCTACCAGCTCATCCTCGCGCAAGCGATCCACTTCGCCGAAGGTCAGCGGCGCCGGGCGTTCCAGTGAGAAATAGAGGGAATTCAGCACCAGTTCCAGGGGGCTGCCGCGACTGCCGAGTACCAGTGCGGTGCTATCGGCCCGGGCTGTCATGTCCGTCGCGGTCTGCTCGACGACCTGCTGTAGCCCCAGGGGCAGATAGAGCACCAGGGTCACGGCCACCGTCAGGATCAGGGTCTTCCAGCGGTGCCAGCGCAGGTAGCACCAGGCCAGGTAGAGCACGCCCGTCATGCAGGCCTCCACTGGTTGAGGTCCTTGAAATCCAGCACCTCATCGAAGCGGTCCAGCAATTCCCGGTCGTGGGTTACGGTGACCAGGGTGGCGCCGTGTTCGCGGGCGTAATCCAGCAGCAGGTCCAATACCAGGAACTTGTTGGCCGGGTCCAGGTTGCCGGTGGGTTCGTCGGCCAGGATGAGTCCCGGTTCCAGCAACAGTGCGCGACTCACCGCGACCCGTTGGCGCTCGCCCTGGGAAAGCTGGGCCGGGTGACGGTCCAGTTTGTCGGCAATACCTACCCGTTGCGCCAGTAGTTCAACACGCTGCCGGTGCACCGGTGTGACCGACAGGCCGGCACCAATGCGCAGCGGCAGCAGGATATTGTCGCGTACGCTGAGATAGTCGAGCAGTTCGAAGTTCTGGAACACCAGCCCAAGCCGGCGGATGCGGAAACCGCGCCGCCCTGCATCATCCAGGGATTCGATATTTTCACCGTCGATAAGGATCTCGCCACGATCCGGCAGCAGCACACCGGCGAGGAGGTTGAGCAAGGTGGTTTTGCCGCAACCACTGGGACCGATCATCGCCGTGCTGCGCGCCGTGCCAATATCCAGGGTCGGCAGGTCCAGCGCAAAGCTGCTGCCACGGTAGGCGAAGGTCAGGTCCCGGAGCGCGATCACGGGTTTAGAGCCGCTGTTCCTGCAGCACATTCATATCGACCAGCTTCCAGCGGCTGTCGACCGCCTGGATCAGCAGATCGGCCTGGTACTGGTTCACCCGGGTATGAACATGGCCCCAGTGGCCGACCGATCCGTTCACATTCCAGGTGGCCCTGGCGCGGAATGCTCCGGATTCATCCGCGGCCTGGATATCGAGTTCCTGCATGTCGATGGACTGCACCTTGGCCCGGGCACCACCCTGGTTGGCCAGCTCCAGGCCGCGGCGGGTTTCCAGGTAGATCTCGGTCAGCAGGTCTCCGGAGACACTGCGCTCCAGGGTGTCGTAGATATCACCCTCCTCCCGGTAATCAAACGCCTGGTAGATGTTGCGCAACAGGTCGATAACCACAGTGCGGGTGGCTTCCCCCGGCGGTGCCAGCGGTCGCCCGAAGATCAGCGAAGCACCCACGATCAACAGGGCGACCACCGCTGTGAGCGCAATCGCGAGATGCTTGCGCCGTGCCCACAGGGTAAGCGCCAACATGGCGGTGGCAACCGCCCACCAGCGCAGCGCGTAAAGCCAGCGCGCGAACGTACCGGGCGGCGGAGCGAGTTCAACCAGGCCGGGGATGGTCGGGTTGCGAATGAAATTCTGCCACTCCAGCACCGCGAAGTCCGGTTCCAGGAAGGTCGGCAGGGGCCCCGCTTCGTCCACCGCCGAGGCGGGTACCAGCTGCACACGTTCATCGAACATGTCCCAGGTCATGTCAGCCCGGTCGGCCAGGCTCGCCGTGGGGTAGACGAAGATCACCCCCACCACCGCGCTGTCGATATTGATGTCGATACCGGGCTCCACCACCATGGAGCTCTTCAGGGTCCGGCTGAGAAAATTGGCGCGATCGAGGATGGGACTGACCACCTCGCCGTTAATGGTCACCGGCTGCTTCTGTTCCAGGAAACCGGCAATCTTCTCCAGGATACCACCGCGCTGGTCGGCGCGGATTACCGTGGCATCTTCCAGCCCCAGGTCTACCCAGCGCTGCATATCCTTGGGCCGCACGATGATTTCCTTGCGCACCTCGAAGGGTTCCACGTAGAGAAACCCCGACATGGGCGCGAAGTAACTGCGGCGCATGCTGCGGGTCCGGAAAGCCGTATACCAGGGATCCTGCCAGTCCAGGTCCAGGGCCAGGCCCGGCGACAGGTAGCGAAAATCGTTCACCGCCACGGTATTGTGATAGACCACAAAACCCACATTCGCGGTGCCAAACCGGGTTGGCGGGCTTAGCGCTATGACCGCCGACGGTTCTCCCTGAAAGGGGTAGAACAGTTCCGCCACGACGACCGTCTCGGCATCTTCCTCGCGCACCGGCAATTCTTCACCGGTCACCTGGTCGCGCACCACCCGGTTGCGCGGTCCGATACTCAGCAGACGTCCCGGCAGGATTTCCTCACCGGTCTGCACAACCAGGTCACGCTGGAAAAACTCCGGCAGGCGCTCGGCGTAGGGGCGCGCTTCGTAACCCAGGCCCTCATAAATGGCGTCTGGCAGGATATTGCGGAAAGAGCCGATATCGTTCATGCCGATTTCCAGCTCTACCCGCACGCCCTCGGATTCAACGTAGTACTCGGCAATGGTGTCGGCGAACATGGCCTGGGAACGCACGATGGCATCGCCGAAGGCCAAAGGGATGTGTAGCAGGCCGACCAAAACGGCGGCCCAGGTAGCAGGTGATCGCATACGCAACAGGCATTATTCGAATGCCTGTAACTCTAGCACAGCCGCGCCACCCGCTGGCAGCAAGCCCGCCATCTGTTTATGCTCACAGCTCATTAACTGGTGAAGTGCCGCATGATCCGGAAAACCCTGCTGTCCCTGTTGGTCCTGCTCCTGCTTGGCGCAGGGATTGAGTACACCTCCGCACCCCTGTTCTGGCAACGCTACCTGGGTATGTTCTCCTCCGCGGGCCAGGGCGCCTATGCCCCGGTTTTCGACTATACGGTCGACATTCCCGCAGCCGAAACGGTCAGCGCCTTGCCGCTGCCGGTGACTACCAGCATCGATCCTGAAGCCCTGCAGGCCATGGCGGATTACGCGGCGAAGTTCGATTCCTTTGCGCTTCTGGTCCTGCACCGCGGCGCGGTGCAACTGGAGTGGTATCGCGAGGACTACGGCCCCGATTCCCTGACCCAGTCACAGTCCATGCACAAGAGCCTGCAGGCGTTGCTGGTGGGGATTGCTGTCGATGAGGGGTTGATTGCAGACATCGACGACCCGATCGGCAACTACCTGCCGGAGCTCGCAGGTGACGAACGCGGTGAAACCACGATCCGCGATTACCTGGTCATGGCTTCGGGCATCAAACCCTTCGCCGGCGGCTTCAGTCCCTTCGGTGAGGCCTTTCGCTGGCTCTATGCCGAGGACATCAATGCCGCCACCCTGGCCATCCCCCGGGTCAGCCCGCCGGGAGAGCGCTTCGATTACCACGATGCCGCCACCCAGACCCTGGGCATGCTGCTGACCCGGGTTTTTGGCAAACCCTACGCAGAATACCTCTACGACAGGGTCTGGAACCCCATGGGTGGCGAGCCGGCAAAGATCTGGCTGGACCGGCCCGGTGGCAACCCCCATCACAATTGTTGCCTGCTGGCCAGGGCCGCAGACTGGGCCCGGCTCGGACTGCTGTTCCAGAACGGCGGGAAGGTCAACGGGCAGCGCCTGGTTTCGGAAGATTGGGTACAACAACAAACCAGCCCAAAGCTGACTCCGCACTACGGCTTCCAGACCTGGCTCGGCAGCAACGAGGTATCCAATGACCGCCCCAGCCCAGGTTACCGCCGCTACGAAGACTGGCTGGCCGAGGATGTCTTCTACTTCTCCGGCTATGGCGCCCAGCGGGTTTACGTCAGCCCCTCGAAGCAAGTGGTTATCGTGCGCCTCGGCCCCGCCGCCGGTTACTTCCCGAAAATTGCCGAGGAATGGGACAACGCCTTCCTGTTCAATACCGCGGTGCGCGGCATTATCGAGTAAGGGTACTTGCTGGTCATGAGGAGCTAGCCGGAAATCAGTGCCAGCACTGCACCAGCGGGATCTTCGATGACACAGATCAGGCTATTGCCCCAGCTATTGGGCCCGGCCACCAAGCAGCCACCGCGCGCGGTGCAGGCTTCAATGCTGGCATTGACGTCGGCGACCCGCACGTACATCAGCCACTGGGCCGGCAACCCGGCATTGGAACCCCGGGCATGGCAGACACCACCGGCCGGTTCCGAGGTGCCGGGCATGAGCATATTGAAATCATCGTAATCGCCCATGGATACGGCGTCGGGCTCCCAACCCACCACCGCCGCGTAAAAATCCTTCACCTCTTCAGCGTTTTCGACAGTCAGGTCGCGCCATTCGATGGCGCCGATCTGTGGCTCGGTTTTCTCGGTCATGGGGTAGTCTCCGTGGGCATGGCCGCCGCGACGACGTCGCAGTCGTAGGTGGTTATTTCGTGGTAATTGCCGTCCGGGTCAAAAAAATACATCGACCAGGCCAGGTCATGATCGGCAATGCGTAACTCCAGTCCCTGATCCTGCAGGTGCCTGCGCCAGGCCAGGAACTCCTCGCCGGTAGCGCCGAAGGCAATGGTCGAGGTGGGCGAATGATCCGACTGAAAAAGGGCCAGATGCACGCTGTCGCCGGGGTTCGCCAGGGTCAGGGGTCCGGTCTCGGTGGCCCACTGCATAAAGGCCTCTACCGGTTCAAAACCCAGCACCCGTCGATACCATTCCACCGCGGCGGGACGGTCCTTGACGTAAACGTGTACGTGATCGATGCCACTCATTGCAGGCGTGCTCATGGGCTATCTCCGCTGGCATTACCGCTCCTTCCAGCATAGCTCATGGCGGCTCACCAGTGGCCGGTATCCGGCTCGCCCTTGAATGGACCTACCACGTCATCGGTTATCCAGCCGCCGTAAAAGTAACCGGGCTGTGGACGCACCTTCTCGCCGTCGACAAAACAATCTAAGCGGCCGGGGTAGAAGCTGATCGTACAGCGAATCGCCTGGAAGGCCGGCAGCGGATCAGCGTAGCCCCAGGCCACCGCCTCGCTGCCGGGATCGTCGCGCAGCGACCAGTACTGGGCAGCCCCCTTCCATTCACAGATAGAGGTGCCGGGGGCCGGTACCAGGGCATGCAGGTCGATGTCCGCTTCAGGTATGTAGAAGGTGGGCGGGCTGGCCGTTTCCAGCACCCGCCAGCAGGCGCGGGAGCGTGCCAGTTCGACCCCCTTGCTACTTACCACTACTTCGCGCTCGCACCTGACCAGCGCCGGCGGCCGCGGATAGTCCCAGACCGACTCCTGGTGCGGCCCGGGTTCATCGGCAAAGGGAGGGCGGCGTGTGCCGTTATAGTCCCACATCAGGTCCACTCGTTGACGTCACTGGATGTCGCAAAGTCCGCCCGCTGTGGATTGACCACACAAAATCGGTGGCCGGTGGGCGCCTCCATCACCACCCAGCGGGGGAATCGCTCTACGGCTATTGCACCCAGCGCGGTCAATCGCGCCACCTCGGCCTCCTGGTCGTCGGTCTCGATATCCAGGTGCACCCGGCTCGGGTGCTGCACCCGCTGGATCAGGATTTCCGGTTGGTCGGCGGCGGTTTGCAACTCGCGGTAGGTATCGGCAGTGCCGTCTTCCGGTGCGGCGGAATCCAGCCCCAGTGCGCGGGACCAGAACCTATTGGCGGCCTCGATATCGTCTACCTGGCTGTCGATTACCAGTGCGGCCAATCTGCTGCGATGTGCCATGGATTTCCCTCCCCAGGCTGCTCAGTTCATTGGCGTGAATTCCGAAAACAGGGCGCCTATCTCAACGACTTCCCCCGCCGGGATATAGTCGCAGGCTTCAGCATACTTGCCCCACATCTCCAGCACCACCGGGTTCTCGTGGGCGGCTGCGATGGCCTCCCTGGAACGCCACTCGAAGACCTCGAGGATGGTGCCATCCTCGGCTTGCATGATAATCGACTCCCGGTCGGTAACCAGGTCCTCGGAACGCAGAATCGGTAAATGCGTTTCCATCAGTGCCGCAAGCTCCTCTTCCTTGCCCGGCTTGGGCCGGTAGGCGGCGATAACAATACGTCCCATAGCTTATCCTCCCTGCGCAGGTTTTCTCGCCCGCGCCAGAATACGATCGAGATGATTGGCAAACTGCTGGCGGTCGGTCTGGCTCAGCGCGGGGGGTCCCCCGGTTTCCATGCCGGACGAACGCATGGTGTCGAGAAAGTCGCGCATGTTCAGCCGCCCCTTGATGTTTTCCTTCGTGTACAGCTCACCCCGTGGACTGAGGGCGGTCGCACCCTTATCGATCACCTCCGCCGCCAGCGGAATATCGCTGGTGATGACCAGGTCACCGGCTGCACTGCGTCGGACGATCTCGTTGTCTGCCACATCGAAGCCCGAGGACACCTGCAGGGCCTTGATGAAGCGCGAACCGGGTACGCGCATCGGCTGGTTGGCCACCAGGGTAACCGGCACCTCGGTGCGCTCGGCGGCGCGGAACAGGATCTCCTTGATCACCACCGGGCAAGCATCCGCATCGACCCAGATATCCATCGGCACCGGGCTACTGCAAGGCCAGCTTGCCCGCCAGGGCAACACTGTAAGCTTTGAACATTGTTATTGTTCTCCCTGTTACCGGTCGAGTTGCGGCCCGCTCATTTCAGCCGACCATTCCCTGACTTCGACGACAATCTTCAGTGTCTCGCCGCGATAGGTGCCGGTAATCTCCCAGCAGCCGCTGTCGGGGAATTCCACCATCACCAGCATCGCATACCAGGGATCTTCGATCTCATCATTGTAGCCGTTGGTGGGCCGGGATATAGCAGGCGGTGGCGATTCGGCGTCCAGGCGTCGGCCAGACACCCTGAAATCCTTCTCCATCCCAGGCCGGTAGCCCTGGCTCCACCACCATAGCTTGTCTCGAAAATTCCTTTCGCGCCCCATGCCGCGCCAGACGCCTTTTTCCGGCACCAGTGCCGCCAGGGACTCATCGCCGTACCAGGGCGAGTTGCGGGCGAAGTTATTGTCCTTGAGGGAGCCCACGGTGCCCAGGGTCACCGGGCAGTCGTCGTCTCCACCCTGCGCCCGAGCCAACACACTGGCAAATAGTATCAGCACCAACAGGCTTACCTTCAGCATCTGCATGCCTCCCGCCCGGTTGCCAGGCGCTATCTGGCGTCCACTCGTTCCCGCTCCCGAAAACACACCGTCACCCTGTCACCGACCTTCACTTCACCACCTTCGATTACCCTGGCGTTGATACCGCGAAGGTTCAGCTGCTTGCCAACTTCCGAATTCACAAAGAGCATTGCATCACGCCCGAAGCGCGCAGAAAATTTCTTGCAACCCAGGTGCGGTTCGCCCGTGACCTCGACCTCAGCGCTGCCAATTTGCAAACGGGTACCCGGTGGCAGATTTTCGTCGCTCAAATCCAGGTCGACATAAAACTGGTCACCAGCCAGCGGCCAGCGCTCACGCTCACCGGCGATAAGCTGCGTCGCCCGCGCATTCATGAGATTCAGCTGCATCAGTGGATGCGCGTTACCATCTTCGGTCTTGCGACTGCCGCGCGCTTTCCAGTTGTCGCCGACAAGGCCCTCATCCACATCGAGGGTGGCCACGGAAAGCACCTCGCGCGCTTCAGTGTCCGGACGCCGCACAATCATTTCCACCACACCACTATCAGCCGGTGCCTCGCGAATGTGCGCGAGACCGGCCTCCAGTTCAGCGGTGGTCAGCTCATTCATTCCCCACCCTTCGCGGCGATGCATTCAACTTCCACTTGTGCACCCAGGGCCAGGCCGCTGGCGCCGAAGGCACTGCGAGCCGGGTATGGCGGCTCGAAGAAACGCTCGTATACCCGGTTAAACTCACTCCACTTAGACATATCAGCAAGCATGACCGTGCACTTCACCACGTCGGCCATGCTATAGCCACTGGCCTCAAGCACCGTACGAATATTGGCCAGGGCCTGAATCGATTCGGCGGCCATGCCGCCCTCGATCAGTTGCATCTTGCCGGGCACGACGCCGACCTGGCCGGACAAGTACAGTGTATTGCCAACCTGCACCGCGTCGGAGAATGGCAGGTCCGATGGCAATACTTTTCCAGTATTTATGAACTTCGGGTCACCGCTGCCGGCGTGAGCAGCGCCCCACAGCAGGAAGCCCAGGGTGAGCGCAGCAAAGGCTCTCATGGCTGCGCCGGCTTGCGGAACAACAGGGTCATGCGATTGGACTCGCCGATGGCCTCGTACTCGGCCCGCAGTGCAGGGTTATCGCCACTGGTGCGCAGACTGGGGGGCAGACGCCAGACTATGTCGTCCTCTCCCGGTACGTCCTTCGGGTTGCGGTTGATGTCACTGGAACCGACCAACTCGAAACCCGCCGCGGTGAAATGAGCGATCAGGCTATCCTTGTTGAGGTAACCGCGCGAACCATCCGCCCAGTCGTCGGAACGTCCGGCCGGTGCCATATGCTGCACCACGCCAACCACACCGCCGGGCTTGAGCAACGCCCTGGCATCCGCTATTGCCTGGGTGCGAAATCCACCCTGTTTCTCGAAGCGATTCAGGTTGTGCAGGGCGCGAACAAAAAGCACGGCATCGGCACTGCCTTGCATGTCCGCGGGCACTGAACCCAGGCGGATCGCACTAGCCTCGGCACCATTATCGCCGCGCCACTCGGCGGCGCTCTTCACAAAGTTATCGGCCCAGGCGCGCCGGCCGGCCATGAACTGTTCATTGGCGAACGGAAAGTTTCCCCACAAGTCCAGCGGGTAGTCAGCGCCGACCAGGTGCCCGTCGCTGCCGAGATAGGCGACCAGGATCGGTGAATACCAGCCACGTCCCGGCAACACCTCCACCACGGTCATACCCGGGGCGATGCCGAAAAATTCAAGGGTTTCCTGCGGATGACGCCAGGCGTAGCGCGCCTGCCGCGCCTCGGGCTGGGCGGCCAATACAGCGGCCAGACGCTCGCTGTCCACGTCGGCCGGTGCCGAATGACTGAAGGGCAGCAGTACCAGTATGGCAAGCAGGGGGAGATATTTAGGCATCGAATGTCCTCTCGATTGTTTGCGCGGTAACTGGGCCACCGCGCATGGGTTAACGCTCAATTATAGACCTAGATCCAGACGTCGTTGGGCGCCGTCAGTTCGCCACCCTCGTCACCGGTATTGACCACCCCGCGGGGTTCGATCAACAACAGTTTGACATCCTGTTCGGCGAAAGGTTTGTGCTCGACCCCCCGCGGTACCACGTACATTTCACCGCGGCGCAGCGTGACTTCACCGTCACGGAAATCGATACGCAGCTCACCCTCCAGCACAATAAATGTTTCGTCCGTATCCGGGTGATCATGCCACACGAAATCACCCTGGATCTTCACCAGCTTGAACTGGTAATCGTTCATCTCCGCGATGACCCGGGGCTCCCAATGATCGTCAAACAGATCGAGCTTGTCCTTGAAGTTGATGGCTTGAAAGCTCATGTCGATCCTCCGAGCGATTTGAAAAAATGAATCTTGCTGCTTGCCGGATCATCACCCTCGATGCCATCGATGACGTAGCCGTTGTTGATCAACAGGCTCAGCATGGCGGGGTAGCGATTCATGGACTTGACCCGAAGTATGCGAAAGCCGCGATCTGCAGCCCACGCTTCCTGGCGCTCCATCAGCGCCTGGGCAATTCCGCGGCCACGGTAGTCGGGCAGCACACCGCCGAGCCAGCTGTAGAATTCCTGTTCATCGAGGGCATAGCCCAGCTTGAAGCCGGCATCGACGCCGCCAACGCTGTAGACCAGCGGCAGGTAGTTATCGCCCAGGCGCTCGCGCATGCCATCGAGTTCCAGGCGCTCGGAGAATTCCGGCATCGCCTGGTAGAGGGCAAAGACGCGCTCGAGCCCGGTCTCTTCAATCATTGCGTCACTTCTCCCCGACCTGATTTTTGCGGCGGCACCAGCTTCCAGGCCAGCAGCACCAGCGCCCCGAACACCGTGTAAGCAAGGCCAAACACCCAGGGCGGCGCCCGGTAGTAAAGCAGGCGGCTGACCCAGTGCTGGATAAAGCTGCCCTGATAGGCGGCCTCCCCCGCCTCCGACCGCAGCCACATTTCCAGGGTGGTCAGCGGACAGATCTGGCCCAGCCAGGCCTGGGCCACCACGATAGCAATCGCGGCGAGATGCGCCAGGCGAAACCAGCGCTTGTGCACCCAGGCCCAGTTTAACCAGCCCCCGAGTCCTATCAGCCCGAGTCCCGCGACCACGAATATCACGAACAGGAAATGCAGCACGAGGATGGTATCGGCCAGCAGCAGGTAGGTCTGTGGCGACACGTCGGCGCTACTGTTCGCTAGCCGCCGAGCGACGGTAACGCTGCAGTTCCTCCAGCAACCAGGCGCTGGAGGCCTGCTCGGGCTCACCGGGGCAGCGGATGGTGTAGGGCTTGCCGCTCATGGTGCTTTTGGTGGCACTGAATTCGATGAAGCTCTCGGCGCTGTCGATCTCATCGTCGAAGTAGCGGGCTTTCTTCTCGATATGCTCCACCGCCTCGGCGCTGTCGTGCTCGCGGCCATTGCGCACATAGGTGCAACCGGAACTCGCCAGGTAATTTTTCAGGTGTTCGATCTCTGCCTGGGTAGACCCCGCTACAGCGGCAGAGACAAGGCCACTCATCAGCAGCGCCACAGTGGCTATTGGCAAAGCCGTCCGACGTGAAAATCGGTAAACCAGGGATGATGAAAAAATCATTCAATCCGCCCCCAGGTCATCGACAGTGTCCAGTCCCACGCTCAGGCCCCTGCCAATCGCTACTTCTGGCGCCGGATGACATGGACCCGGTGGGATGCAGCAGGTTGCGAACCCGCCTTGTCCATGCTCGCCGCCTTGCGCAGTCGCCAGGCAATCACTGCCACCGCAATGGGTGTCGCCAGCAGGGCAAACGGCCAGAACCAGCTCCACAGGGTTTCACCCACATGGTCCCAGCGAGTGCCCTGGGCATTCTGGTAAACACCGCCCGGGTTGGCCTGCCACTCCATAAAGGTGATCGGCGCTGCAACCAGCAGTCCTATGGCAATACCAATGGCCAGGCCGATCAACAGGGACCTAGCCATCATCGGCGCGGAACCAGAACTCGATTTCATCGGTTTCTACTTCGAACTCGGCCGAGTGCTCGGCGTGGGCCGGTACGTGGTACCACTGGCCAACGCCAATGCGCTGCACACTGTCGCCCATGGTCAGTATCAGTTCACCACGGGTAATCACGCCGTGATTGTCGGTATCGTGGGTATGGGGCGGGATCGAGGTACCCGCCGGGTATGAAGCAAACAGCACATCGGCAGCGTCCGCCGCCAGCTTGTAGGCATCAAAGCGGCCGTCATATTCGGGCAGTGTCTTGATCTTGTCGGGGTACTGTCCAGCCACGGCTTGTCCCTCACAATATGGTCTACCCGCCTATCTTACACCGCCGCTACAGCCTCGCCATCGCCGGGCCCGGCCAATCCCGCGCTGTGATTTGACGGCACCACAATTACTGTATATATATACAGTATAAAGTCGACCCATTGTCACCGCGTTTGTTGAGACAGAAAACCAGCGATGTACGCCGAACTGCACTGCCTGAGCAATTACAGCTTCCAGCGGGGGGCCTCCCACCCCCGGGAGTTGGTGCTGCGTGCGGCGCAGCTGGGTTATTCCGCCATCGCCATCACCGACGAGTGCTCCCTGGCCGGGGTGGTCAAGGCCCACCTGGCCGCAAGGGAATGCGGTATCGACCTCATTATCGGCAGCGAGCTGAACCTGGAAGAAGGCATCAAGCTCATCGCCCTGGCCCCCTGCCGCACCGCCTACGGCGAACTGTCGGGCCTGATCAGCATGGCCCGGCGCCGCAGTCCCAAGGGGGAGTACCACCTCACCTTGCGCGACGTGATCTTCCATCTCAAGCGCTGCCTGCTGATCTGGTTGCCGGTCGACGACAGCGATACCACCCGGGCCTACGGGCAACAACTGCGACGCCTGTGTAAAGACCGGCTCTGGCTGGGGGTCAGCCACCTGCGCCGGGGCAATGAACGGCGCCGTTACCTGCGTTATTTCCACATGGCCGAGACCCTGGATATTCCCATGCTCGCCTGCGGCGATGTGCAGATGCACCACCCCAAACGCAAACCCCTGCACGATCTGATTACCGCCATTCGCTTCAACACCAGCATCGGCCAGCTGGGCCGTAAGCGCCTGGTCAACAGCCAGCATCACCTGCGCAGTCTCAAACAGCTGCAACGGCTCTACCCGGCAGCGCTGTTGCAGCAGACCCTGAGGGTCGCCGAACGCTGCCGGTTCAGCCTGGAGGAGTTGCGCTACGAATACCCGGAAGAAGTCGTACCCGAGGGTTTCGATGCCAATAGCTGGCTGCGCGAGCTGGTCAGCGAGGGCTGCCAGCTGCGCTGGCCGGAGGGGGTGAGCGACGAGGTTGCCGGGCGCATCGAGAAGGAACTGGCCCTGATCGAGGAGCTTGAGTACGAGTACTACTTTCTCACCGTGTACGACATCGTGCGCTTTGCCCGGGAGCGCAATATCCTCTGCCAGGGCCGCGGCTCGGCCGCCAACTCGGTAGTCTGCTACTGCCTGCACATCACCGAGGTCTCGCCGGAGCAGGTCTCGCTGCTGTTCGAGCGCTTTATATCCCGGGAGCGGGACGAGCCGCCGGATATCGACGTGGATTTCGAGCACGAGCGCCGCGAGGAAGTGATCCAGTATATTTACGAGAAATACACGCGACGCCGGGCAGCGCTGGCGGCCACGGTCATCACCTACCGCTCCCGCAGTGCGGTGCGCGATGTGGGCAAGGCCCTGGGGCTGGACCCGATCTTCGTCGATGACCTGGCCAAGTCGATGGCCTGGTGGGACCGCACCCGCGACCTGGAAAAGCGTTTCGAGGAACAGGGCGTGTCCGGCCACAGCCGCAGCGCGCGGCTGTTCTACAAGCTGGTCAAAGAAATCATGGGCTTTCCCCGCCACCTGTCCCAGCACGTGGGCGGCTTCGTGATTACCCGCAGCCCCATCTCGACCCTGGTGCCGGTGGAAAACGCCAGTATGGAAGACCGCACCGTGATCCAGTGGGACAAGGAAGACATCGAGGCACTGGGGCTGTTGAAGGTAGACGTGCTGGCCCTGGGCATGCTGTCGGCGATTCGCAAAAGCCTGGAACTGGTACACCGCTACGAACCGCGCATTCGGGTTATCCAGGATATCCCGAAGGAGGACGCCGCCACCTACCGCATGCTGCAGGCCGCCGACAGCGTCGGTGTGTTCCAGATCGAGTCCCGGGCGCAGATGTCGATGTTGCCGCGGCTCAGGCCGGAGCGTTTCTACGACCTGGTGATCGAAATCGCCATCGTCCGCCCCGGCCCCATCCAGGGCGACATGGTGCATCCCTATTTGCGCCGCCGCCAGGGCAAGGAACCGGTGACCTACCCGAATGCGGAGATTAAATCCGTGCTGGAGCGCACCCTGGGTGTGCCCATCTTCCAGGAGCAGGCCATCAAGCTGGCCATGGTGGCCGCCGGTTTCAGCGGCGGCGAGGCCGACCAGCTGCGCCGGGCCATGGCCAGCTGGGGCAAGAACGGGAACCTGATGCAATTCGAAACCAAGCTGGTAAATGGCATGCTGGCACGGGGTTACGACGAGGACTTCGCCAAACGCCTGTTTGAACAGATCAAGGGCTTCGGCGGTTACGGCTTCCCGGAATCCCACTCCGCCAGTTTCGCCCTGCTCGCCTATGTCTCCTCCTGGCTCAAACGCCACCACCCGGCGGCCTTCTACTGCGGCCTGTTGAATTCCCAACCTATGGGGTTTTATTCCCCCTCGCAGTTGCTGCAGGACGCCCGCCGTCACAATGTGCGGGTCTTGCCAATCGATGCCAACCACAGTCACTGGGATCACCAGTTACTGGACGATGCCGAGCACAGCCTCAGGCTGGGCCTGCGCCTGGTCAAGGGCCTGAGCCAGGAGGGCGCCGAGCGGCTAATGGAGCAGCGCCGCCACGGGCCCTTCCTGCATGTCAGCGATCTCAGGCGGCGCGCGCAACTGGACAAACGCGACATGGAGGCCCTGGCCGATGCCGATGCCCTCGGCGGGCTCAGCGGCCACCGCCACCAGGCCCAGTGGCAGATCATGGCCCTGGAGGAAAAAAGGCCCCTGCTGGAAAACGAGAGTTTCCGCCCGGCAAGTTATTTCAATGACGCGGTGGAACTGCGCGCCCCGGGTATTGCCGAGGAGGTGCTGGCGGATTATCGTAGCACCGGTGTGACCCTGCGCCCCCACCCCATGTGCCTGTTGCGCAACGCTTACCCCTTCAACCGCTGCAAGCGCCAGGCGGACCTACCCACCATCGGCAACAACCGCTTTGTCCGCATCGCCGGGCTGGTGACCGGCCGGCAGCGCCCGGGTACCGCCTCCGGCGTGCTGTTCCTGACCCTGGAGGACGAGACCGGCAACAGCAATGTGGTGGTGTGGCCGCGGGTACAGGAACGCTTCCGCAAGGCCCTGATGACCTCGCAGTTGCTACTGGTGAAGGGCACTGTGGAGAACCGCGATAACGTGATCCACATTATCGCCGGCGCCCTGTACGACTACAGTGAGCACCTGCGGGAGCTGCATGTACGATCGCGGGACTTCCACTAAAAAGGGGTCAGAGCCCTTTTTACCCTGACCCCTTTTATTTGGTAGAAACCTTAATAGAAAAAGGGGTCTGACCCCTTTTATTTGGCGGAGACCTTAATGAGCAGATAGCCGCTGTTGTTGCCGTAATAACCATCGAGGTCATTGGCAAAAGCGCAGAGTTCGCCGGAGGTTTCCGGCTTGAAATTATCCAGCTTATTGCCGATCACGAAGGCGTCGTCGTCATCATCCCCGATACAGCCGCAGAGGGTGAACCACTGGGCACCGCCCCCGGTCACCCGGCGGAAAGGCTCGCTGGCGGCGATGGCCCCCTCCTTGATAAACCCGAGGCTGACATCGTCGCGATCCCAGCCCTTGCCGTCCAGCTCCTTGATGCTGCCATCGCGCCACTTGTGCTTGGTGCGCTTCACAACCTCGATGCAGTAGCTCTTGCCGGCTTCCAGGTAAATACCGGAGCGATTGTACTTGAGGTGAGCGTAAACCCGGGTTTCGATGCCGTTGGCGTCGGGGATCCGCAGCCGGCTCTTGTACTTGAGTTTGTGCTCGGAGTAGCCAAGGAAGGGCATGGTAGTCATATCCGCGTAGACCACCTCGTGCGCCGTATTGCTCAGGGACTTGGGCCGGTAATTGCGATCGCCCCCGACCCGCTCGGCCACAGACCAGTGCACCTGGGGTGTTTCGCCGGGCACGATCTTGTCCTTCTCGATCACACAACAGCGCCGGTCGGTGAGGGTCAGGCGATCGATCAGGGGAGTGCGGTCCTGCTGGTGGTTGACACCGAAGGGGTTGGGATCGATCTGCACATCGTCCTTACCGATCTTCAGCTTGCCGTATTGCACATCAAAGATGTTGTGGTAGTCGACCAGCTCAGGCGACAGCATCCTGACGCCCAGTTCCGGCTGCTCTTCCATCCAGTCGAGGAAAAAGCGCAGGGCATTGTCTGACAGGCCATCAAAGTTGTACCCACCGCCCACGTCGGAATGGGCGCCCGGAAACCAGATTTCCTGAACCCGGTCGTCGCGGTTCATCAGGGTGGGCTGGAAGGCCTTGCGCTTGTCGTCGAGCGAGACCAGGTGCAGGGCGCGCAACACCTTGTCCGGCAGGGTATGGCCGTGCTCGAACACCACCTCCGAATTGGGGCGGTCCTCCGGGTTCATATTGGGCAGGCCGATAGAAGCCACCGTATCGAAAACCGCCTCGAAGATGATCGGCTTGTCGCCGACCCGGCCATTGATAGTGGAGGCAAAGCGCCGGGCCAGGGCAGCGCCACGGCTGAAGCCGGTGACCACAACGTAGTCGTAGCCACCCTTGTCGATGAAGTGTTCTTCAAAATCCATGCGCGCCAGGCGGATGATGGTGGACACATCGGCACTCTCCGCCGCGAGCCCAGCATTGAACTTGCGTTCGAAGTAATTACCGTAGGTGCCAACACCGTTGTAGTAGAAGCTGCGCGAGCCGTTCGCCAGCTCGGTATCCCCGGTTTTCTGCTGCAGGTTACCCCCGAGCAACAGGTGAAACTTGAGCACGTTGGTTATGCTGTTGTCCTCCGTGGTACCCATGAAATTCTTGTCCTGCATGGCATCGGCAGGCTCGTTATCGGTGCCATCGAAGTTGAAAAAGAGAACTTTGGCCATGGTGCGTAACTCCTCTAGATCGCGAATAGACAAGCCGGGGGCGCGCATTTGGATGAGAACGTATTAGAGCGTAGACCATGGGCCGAACCACCGCTATAGGCCAAATGGATGAGTCTGGAAGGAGTAAATTTGGTAAAAGGGTTTTGAAAAAGTGAAAAAGGGGTCAGAGCCCTTTTTGGGGAAAAGGGGTCTGACCCCTTTCTGAGTTTTGCGCGTAGAATACCCAGGCCCCCACATAATGGAGAGACAGAACCATGAGCAGCAATCCCTACCTGGAAGGCAACTTCGCCCCGGTTGACGGTGAGATCACCGCCACCGAACTGGACGTGCAGGGAGAGATCCCCGCTGAGCTCAGCGGTCGCCTGTTGCGTATAGGCCCCAACCCGGTGGCCGCCGACCCCGCCAATTACCACTGGTTCCTGGGCAATGGCATGGCCCACGGTCTGCGCCTGCGCGACGGCAAGGCCGAGTGGTATCACGCCCGCTATGTGCGCGACGACCAGGTTACTGCCCACATGGGCTGGCCGAAAGTCGAAGGCCCCGAGGCACCGCTGGCCATCGGTGAGGGGGTCGCCAATACCAATATCATCGGCCATGCGGGCAAGACCCTGGCCATTGTCGAGGCGGGCAACCTGCCGGTGGAGCTGGACTACGACCTGGAAACCATCGGCCGCACTGATTTCGACGGGGGATTGACCGGCGGTTTCAGCGCCCACCCCCACCGGGACCCGGACAGCGGCGAATTACTCACCGCCGTGTACTCCCCCTTCTGGCAGCACATCCAGTACGTCTGTGTCGGCGCCGACGGCAATGTCAGCCGCACCGTGGATGTGCCCACCCCCGGCAGCCCCATGGTGCACGACTGCATGTTCACCGAGAACTATTTCATCCTGCTGGATATGCCCGTGGTATTCGATATGGAATCAGTGAACGAGGAGCAGCCTTTCCCCTATAACTGGAACGCCGACTACGGCGCCCGGGTGGGCCTGCTGCCGCGAAACGGCGATGCCAGCCAGGTAAGCTGGCACGAGGTGGACTTGTGCTACGTATTCCACCCCATGAATGCCTACGAGGACGAGCAGGGCCGGGTGGTCATGGACGTGGTTCGCCACCCCAAGATGTTTGCCACTGACGAACACGGGCCCAACGAGGGCCGCACCCGGCTGGACCGCTGGGTCATCGATCCGGCCAGCTCAAAAGTCTCGGAGTCCTGCCTGGACGACCACCCACAGGAATTTCCACGCCTGAACGAGGCGCTTGCAGGTAAATCCTACCGCTACGGTTACACCGCGGAAGTGGGCGCCAGACTGGTGACCGGGGGCATCCGCAAACACGACCTGGAGAGCGGACGCGTCAGCGTGCACGGCGAGGGTGCCGGACGGCATTTCCTGGAGCCGGTGTTCGTACCCCGCGCGGGAGGCACGGAAGAAGACGATGGCTGGGTCATGGCCTATGTCTACGACGAGGCCAAGGATTCCAGCGACGTGGTGATTCTCAACGCCCAGGATTTTGACGGAGAACCCGCCGCCACCATCAGCTTACCGAGAAGAGTTCCCTACGGTTTTCACGGCAACTGGGTCGCCGACGCCTAAAAAGGGGTCAGAGCCCTTTTTCTAGCGCACCTGGACGATAACGGGAATCCAGTAGTTCTGGATCGCCTGTAGCCGGCCATTGGAGCGCAGTTCCGCGAGCGCCGCATTGAGCTGCCCCAGCAGGACCTTGTTGTCCTTGCGCACCACCCAGGCCAGGTCTTCCGAGGTGAGCTTGCGATAGAGGCTCATCAGGTCAGGGTTGGCGCGGTCGTTGGACAGGCGCCAGCTGGTGGGCGCATCGTGTATATAGACATCCGCCGCGTTCGCCCGCAGGGCGGCAAAGGCGTAGGACGGGTCCGGGTAGTTCAGGACCTTGGCCTCGGGCAGGCGCTCACGGGCATAGCGCTCGCCGGTGGTACCCGGCTCCACACCCACGCGCAACCCCGGTTGGCTGAGTCCGCGGGGACGCGCCAGGCGCGCCGCATCCGCGGTGCGGATAATCGCCATCTGCCCGATTTCCATAAAGGGATCAGCGAAAGCCACCTGGGCCTGGCGCTCCGGGGTAATACTGAAGCCCGACATCACCACGTCGACGCGCCCCTCGTTGAGGGCGGGTATGAACTCCTTCAAGGGCATTTCAATGTGCTTGATCGGGCGCCCGAGAATCGCGCCCACTTCCCGGGCATTGTCCACCTCGATGCCGACCAGCTGGCCGTCGCGCTTGAACACCAGCGGCTGGTAGTCCGGCGACACCGCCACCCGCAGCGGTTCCGCCAGGGCATTGGTGCCAAGCATCAGGGCAACCAGCATCAGTGGCTGGGCAAGGCGGCGCAGGACTAGTTTAAACGTGCTTGTCATGAATCAATCCCCGGGACAGTTTGACCGCATTCTACGGCAATTTTTGAGCAAAGTTCAGCGATAAGGGTCTATATTCAAAGAGGAGGTACAGCATGTGGAAGAAACCTCTCATCAGCGGCCTTTTGTGCCTGTCCACCGCCCTGGCATGCGCCCAGGACCGGCAGCAGGAAATGCGTGACGATATGCTGGATGCCATCCGCGAATCCGTGATCCGCACCGCTTCATACACCGGCAAGTCCGAACTCAGCCGGAAAGTGATGGAACAAATGGGCACCGTGCCCCGCCACGAGTTCGTGATTCCCGAGCAGCAATCCCGGGCCTATCTCAATACTGCCCTGCCCATCACCCACGGCCAGACCATCTCCCAGCCCCTGATCGTGGCGCTGATGACCGACTTCCTCGACCCGGAACCGGGTGACGTGATGCTGGAGGTTGGCACCGGCTCCGGCTACCAGGCCGCGGTGCTCTCCGGTCTGGTGGAACAGGTTTACAGTATTGAGATCATTCCGGGGCTGACCGAGCAGGCCACGGCGGTCCTGAAACGGCTTGGCTACGACAACGTCACCACCAAAACCGGCGACGGTTACCTGGGCTGGCCCGAGCACGCACCCTTCGACGGCATTATCGTGACCGCTGCCGCGGAGGAGATCCCGCCGCCCCTGGTGGAGCAACTGAAACCCGGCGCGAAACTGGTCATCCCGGTTGAGGTGCGCTTCGCCGCCCAGGAATTACTGGTGATCGAGAAGCAGGCAGACGGCAGCACCACCCAGAAGTCGGTCTTACCCGTGCGCTTCGTGCCCCTGACCGGGGACCGTTAGAGCAGCCGGAAAAATCCCGTGGAGGGGTCGGCCTCGCCGTGGCCGCCGGTCTCAGTATCGCCGAGCAGGTCTTCCTCGGCATCGGCACCGTCCAGGCGTAACTCGTAGTCCGGCACGACCTTGCGGTGGGCAAACAGCCACTGCCCGTCCCGGCGGGTGTACTGGTCCAGGTAGCGCCCGCCACCGATGATCTTGACCAGCTTGCCTTCACTGTTGCGCGTGAGATGGTAGGCCTGGATATAGACCTCACCCTCGGCGTAATCCCCCTCCACGGCGATCAGGTGATTGAACACCTGGTGAGAGGTGACCAGCATGTGCTCGAGGATGGTCGGTACCCACTCCACGTACTCGGCCCCGCTGCCGGTGAACAGGGCACCGTGGTCGTCGATGGAATCCTCGGCGTAGAGGCTCGCCAGCAACCCGAAATCTCGCCGGTCGATGGCGCGGCAGTATTTAAGCACCAGCTCGGCAATGGCCTGCTTGTCGGCGAGTTCCGAGCGTTCGCTCATGGGCTGGGAAAGCGCTCCCGGAAACTGAAGGCCTCGGCCGTCGGGCCCTGGGCGCGGATCAGTTCCAGTTTCTCGCCGGCCTCGGCTTCGGTGGGCTCATGCCCGGCCGGCACCCACCACAGCACCACGTAGCTCTCACCCATACGGTCGAACCATTCCGAGCGCCGCTTCATGATCTCGGTGTGCGAACTCTTGAACACAAACGCCTCCAGGCTCTCCACATCCTGCCAGACCGAGATATTCACCAGCATATCGTCGCCGAAGGGCCGGAAATCCGTGGCATTGCCGGTCTCGTCCTGCAGGCGCCAGACAAAGCCCGGCGAATCCTCCGCCAGGGCATTGATGCGATCCAGGTTATCCACGAAGTCCGCCATGGCGGGATCTTCCATGGGCATTTTCATCTGCGCCACGTTGAGTTGCGCCAGTTGGTAGTCGGCCATGTGTTACTCCCAGGAAATACGGATACCGAGGCGAGTCACCTCGACGGTGGGTGGCTGGTGATTGGTGAGGATTCGTACCGCGGACAGGCCACCGGAAAACAGCAGGATGGAACCGCCGGCCACCAGCAGGCCCAGTTTGCTGGTGGGCTCCGGCGACACGATCGCAGCCACCACCATCCATAAGCCGAAACCGGACATACCCAAAGACACCAGCACCCCGGCCCATTCACGCCGGGCGAGGCCGGCCTCCTTGCCCATATCCAGCAACGTCTGGCTGCTGGGATCGAGGCCGATGCCCGCGTCATCGATAACGACTACGGGTAATTCCTCACGGTAGGCCCGGGCCAGCTCGCTGAGCCAGCCCTCGCTGGAGGTGTGTATGGTGAGTTCGTCAGTCACCGCCCTATTCTCGCAGCCTCAGCTGCTGTGGCAAGAGCTTGTAGGTAAAGGCCTACAGAATCGAACGACCCTTGGCAGCGGCAATGCGCATGCGCAGGGCATTGAGCTTGATAAAGCCCTCGGCATCCGCCTGGTCGTAAGCGCCCTCGTCTTCTTCGAAGGTGGCGATACTCTCGTCGAACAGGCTGTCGTCGCTCTTCCGCCCGACCACGATCACGTTCCCTTTATACAGCTTCAGCTTGACGCGGCCATTGACCACCGACTGGGACTCGTCGATGGCGGTTTGCAGCATCTTGCGCTCCGGCGACCACCAGTAGCCGTTGTAGATCAGGTTGGCATAGCGCGGCATCAGCTCGTCTTTCAGGTGAGCCACTTCCCGGTCCAGGGTGAGGGACTCGATGGCCCGGTGGGCCTTGAGCATGATGGTGCCACCGGGGGTCTCGTAGCAGCCCCGGGACTTCATACCCACGTAGCGGTTCTCGACGATATCGTCGCGGCCGATACCGTTGGCGCCACCAATCTCGTTGAGTTTGGTCAGCACCTCGGCGGGACTCATGGCCTGGCCATCGATGGCGATGATATCGCCGCCGGCGTAATCCAGCTCCAGGTAGGTGGCCTCATCCGGCGCCGCCTCGGGGCTGACACTCCAGCGCCACATGTCTTCCTCGGGTTCCCACCAGGGGTCTTCCAACATGCCGCCCTCGTAGGAGATATGCAGCAGGTTGGCGTCCATGGAATAGGGGGATTTTTTCTTGCCGCTCGCAAAATCCACCGGAATATCATGGGTTTCGCAGTAGGCCATCAGGGATTCCCGGGAACTGAGATCCCACTCCCGCCAGGGGGAGATCACGTGGATACCCGGCTTGAGCGCGTAGGCGCCCAGCTCGAAGCGGACCTGGTCGTTGCCCTTGCCGGTAGCCCCGTGGGAGATGGCGTCCGCCCCGGTCTCGTTGGCGATCTCGATCAGGCGTTTGGCGATCAGCGGGCGGGCAATGGAGGTACCGAGCAGGTACTCGCCCTCATAAATCGTGTTGGCACGAAACATCGGGTACACGAAATCGCGCACGTACTCCTCGCGCAAATCGTCGATATAGATTTCCTTCACGCCCAGGGCCTCGGCCTTGGCCCGGGCCGGTTCCACTTCCTCGCCCTGGCCAATATCGGCGGTAAAGGTCACCACCTCGCAGTTATAGGTCTCCTGCAGCCAGCGCACGATGACGGAGGTGTCCAGTCCGCCGGAATAGGCCAGTACGACCTTGTTGATCTCGCTCATTGTCCGTCCCTCAAGAAAGGCGGCGTATTTTACGCATCCTGCCCCCTGCCTTCAATCAACCCGGCTTCTCTCATTTACGCGATTCGGGTAGCATGCCCCGACAGCAACCCGAACAAGGCCTTCCGTGACCGAACTGGAGATCACCCGTCCCGACGACTGGCACGTGCACCTGCGCGACGGCGCCGCCCTGGCCCACACCTGCGCCGATATGGCCCGCTATATCGGACGGGCGATTGTGATGCCCAACCTGACCCCGCCGGTGACCAATGTGGCCGAGGCCGGGGCCTACCGGGAGCGCATTCTTGCGGCCATGGACGGGCTGCCACGCCAGTTCGAACCGCTGATGACCCTGTACCTGACTGACAACACCACGGCGGACGACATCGCCGAAGCCGCAGCCAGTGACTTCGTCTACGCCGTGAAACTCTACCCCGCCGGCGCCACCACCAATTCCGAGGCGGGGGTGGCAGAGCTCGACGCCCTCTACCCGACCCTGGCGGCCATGGAAGACGCCGGACTCCCGCTGCTGGTCCACGGCGAAGTGACCGAGACCGCGGTGGATATCTTCGACCGGGAAAAGGTGTTTATCGACCAGCACCTGAAGCCCATCGTCGCCAATTTCCCCAAGCTCAGGGTGGTGCTGGAACACATCACCACCGCTGATGCGGTCAAGTTCGTTAGCAACTCAGGTGACAATGTGGCGGCCACCATCACCGCCCACCACCTACTGTTCAACCGCAACCATATGCTGGTCGGCGGCATCCGGCCCCACTACTACTGTCTGCCGATCTTGAAGCGCAACGTGCACCAGGATGCGCTGATTGCGGCTGCCACCAGCGGCAACCCCAAGTTCTTCCTCGGTACGGATTCAGCACCCCATGCCACCGGGGCCAAGGAAACCGACTGCGGCTGCGCCGGCTGCTACACCGCCCACGCGGCCATCGAGCTCTACGCCGAGGCCTTCGATGCCGCCAATGCCCTGGACAAGCTGGATGATTTCGCGGGACATTTCGGGCCGGACTTCTACCGCCTGCCCCGCAACAGCGAGCGCATCGTGCTGAGGAAGGAAAGCTGGCAGGCTCCAGCTTCTCTTCCCCTGGGCGACAGCACACTCACCCCGATCCGGGCGGGAGAGCCCATCCACTGGACCGTCGCCCAGTGAGGCCCCTGGCGGAAAGATTCCGCGGCTTCCTGCCCGTGGTGATCGATGTGGAAACCGGCGGCTTCAACGCCAGCACCGATGCCATCCTGGAAATCGCCGCTGCGATCTTGCGCATGGACGATGATGGCGTATTGCAGGTCCACGCCGTGCACCAGTACAACGTTGCCCCCTTCGAGGGCGCCAACCTGGAACAATCGGCGCTGGATTTCACGGGCATCGACCCCTACCACCCCTTCCGCGAGGCGGTAGGTGAGGACGAAGCACTGGCGGAACTGTTCAAGATCGTGCGCCGGGAAATGAAAGAACAGGACTGCGTGCGCGCCGTGTTGGTCGGGCACAACGCTCACTTCGATGCGGGCTTTATCAATGCCGCGGTGGAACGCTGTGGTATCAAGCGCAATCCATTCCATCCCTTCTCCTACCTCGACACTGTTTCCCTCTCGGCACTCGCCTACGGCCAGACCGTGCTGGCCAAGGCCTGCCAGGAAGCCGGCATAGAGTTCGACAACGGCGAGGCCCATGCCGCGGCGTACGACGTGGAAAAAACAGCTGAGTTGTTTTGTGGGATTGTGAACAAGTGGAAGGAGTTTGGGGGGTGGGTTGTGCCGAAGCCGATTAATGCAGCCGGAGAGAATGAAGAGTAGGTTTGGTTAACCACAGGCGCTGGCCCAAGGATTCCACCAAACCGTCAGCCCTTTGCCACCGAAACTGGAAAGAGCTTTCCAGCTTGCTGGCTAACCTTAGCAGTTTTGGGAATCAGCGTAATCCTCCAAGGGTGGTTAGATCGCGTGATCTATGCAATTGCTGGTGCTGGCGAGCACTCCCCGAGCAGAGTCAATAAGATGTAGTTAGAAACTTACTCGATTACGAGGCAGAAAATTAGAGCTAACCCTGTCAATGCTCCCGCCATACGTAGTGAACAAACCACCCGTCAGTCAGTGGCTCATCGCACGCTCCCTCTGAAGCGGAAAACTGTTTCTGTTGACATGAGGCTGCGGGGGCTCCCTCAAGATACTTCTGAATATCAACTATCACGAACTTACCGTTCTCAGAGAAGCTAAACCCTCCGAAGTAAACTCTGCCATCTGAGGCTCCTCCGAATCTAACTCCAAGGCTTTTCATTAAGGGAGCATACTTAGCGGAGAGCGATTCATCTGCTGTGGACCAAGCGTCCTGCTTACTCGATTTGTATGTTAGGACGCCCTTCAACCATTGAAAATGGACATCTTGATCTTCACCAGAAATAGCAGCATAAAAAGCTTTCACATCTTCTTTTCTGCGATCGAACTGTTCCGCAAATGACTCAAACCGTGGAGGTAAGAAGTGCGTTGAACTTGAGAGAGCAAGTGACTTATAAAAAGTACCAATCAAAAGAATGCAAATGGACAACAAAAGGCCAGCTACGTTTGGTAAAGGTTGCATTAACATGAACCCGCGCCTTTGTAACCAGATGCCATGCATTTTCCACCTTCAAACGTCCATCTCGCCCGATACCAGTGACGGTGATTGTTGTTTATTGAGACTGACACTGGACCTCCAATCTTCTTAGACCAATCCAAGTATCTGCCTGCATTTTGAATCTCGGGGCTACTCCAGTGTCCAGAAACTTCATTGATCACAACGGCCGCAATATTGGCTTGATCAACATCCAAAACTGCAGATTGAGAATTCCAAACATTTGACTCGGGATTGATGAAATTCCCATTTTTTACGTCTGCAGGGAACGGAGTCGACAGAGTGAACTCTCCTTCATTCTCAAATACGTAAATTCCGAGATCATTCGCTCCCCAAGAACTGCTTCCCTCCACGGACTTACGTAGTGCAATTAGTTTCGCATGAGCAGCTGCTATTAGTTCATTAAGCCTCTGGCGTCTTGCATCTTCATTGCCGTTAAGAATCTGCGCCATCGCCCCAGTCAATGCGCCGTTAGCGAACTTGCCGCCTGTTATGTCAGAAATGGTGCCGCCAACGATTGCTGCAACAACAACTCGCATTCCATCAAGATCCGCTCCAATCCCCACGATTTCATTGACATTGGCTGCCTTCGTCAGACCTGCTGTGAGGAAACCCTGTCCGAAATTCCCACCTCTTAGGTGAGACAATGTCCCTCCAGCTAGACCATGAGCCAACACTCGCTCGCCAAAGTCGAGATTTGACATACCTATCGCGCCAAACGCCGCGCCAGATAAGGCGCCATAAGCGCCATTTGTGAAAGCTGCTTCGACGCTACCTGTCATTACAAGACCACTGCTGAAACCACCCACAAAACCAGCCATTGCTCCAACGATAGCACCATGTGTGACTGAGCCAGCAGTGACGCTCGCCCAACCCGCCACCCAAGGCGCAGCAGCCCCCGCGGTGACGTATGAAACAGCCGCACCGATCACAATGCCAGCCGCTTCTTTAAAGGACAGATAACCGCTCGGATCAGTATATCCGAGTGGATTATTGAGCACATAACTGTACCGGTTATAGCTCTGCGTGTTGGTCGGGAACTGCACGAACGGATCGGCGCTGAGGAATCTGCCAATCTTCGCGTCATACACCCGCCCATTCATATGGATCAGCCCGAATTCATCGAGCATCTCGTGGCCGGTGAATCCGCGTTTGGTCGCCTGGGTGAGGTAGCTGAGAACATTATCCGTGGGATTAAGGATGTCCTGCAGGGTATCCGCGTCGCGCCGCTGACCCCAGGCGTTGAAGCTCATCTCGGTGACTTCAAAGCCATCCTGGTTAAGGACCTGGTCGACGGATCCCAGGTGGTTGCGCAGGAAGAACAGCCCCTGGATATCAGTGATGACCTGGCCGTTGTCGCGGAAGATTGTCTCCTGGGCGACGCCATCGATATTGCGCCGGTACTCCCAGCCAGTATCACTGGCGTGCAGGACTTCCATCCCCAGCAGGTAATAGGTCGACTCGGTTCTGCCATCCACCACGGCCACCTGCTTGAAGCGCCCGCGCTCGGGGCCGTAGGCAAACCGGGCGTTATTGGCGCCCCGAGTGACGGTGTGGGGCTTGTCGAAGATGGTGTAGCTCAACTGCCTGTCGCCATCATCGATCATATTGCCGTTGGCGTCGTAGCAGAGCGATGTCGTCCCCACGGTACTCACCCCGTGAGGCCCGGCACCACAGGCGCCATAGTCGTAATTCACGCCGTCGCAGGTGTCGATATTGCCGTTGTCCTCATAGGTAAAGGAGCGCGTCACGCTATTGACGGTTTCGCTGGTGAGACGGTTGAGGTTGTCATAGCCGTAAGTGGAACTGTCGTTGTGCCCCACCCGGTTATCGTTTATGCCCGTGACATTGCCCAGGCTGTCATGGCTCATAAACAGGTCCTGGTAAATACCCAGGTTACTGGAGGCATCGATATCGGTGAGATAGTTAGACTGCACATCGAAGCTGCGCGTCACTGTGGTGGGATTGTCGCCCGTAAACAGTGTGAGACCCGTCTGGTTACCCCGCGTATCCACGGAATCGACCCGGTACCAGGTTTTCTGTTGCCCGTTGACGATGGCACTATCCAGCACCGCCGAGCGATAGCCGTTGGTATTGTAGGCGTACTCCACCCCGGCATAGTCGTTGCTGGCACCATAGACCTGGAAGCTGCGCCCGTAGGCGTCGTAGGTGTAGTTCTGGCGTAGCGGGTCGAGCCCGGTGATATCCACCTCGCGCCAGGCGACCCGCCCGAAGGCATCGTATTCCAGATCCTCGGTGTAGCTCGCGTTCAGGCTGTAGTCATCGTTGTGAATCACCCGGATCAGCGCGCCAGCCTGGCTGCGACCGGCGTAGCTGTCGAAAATCCACGCGGTGGTCGCCAGCGGACTGCCACCCGCGGTGGAATCGGTACGCGACACCCGCCGGCCCGCACTGTCGTAGCCCAGCACCGTGTACTCGCCCTTGGCATTGGTCTGTTTCACCAGCTCGCCAAAGTCATTGTACTGGTACAGCCAGGTGCCCTTGTCGGGATCGGTCATGCTGATCTTCCGGCCCATGGCGTCGTAGTCCATGGTCGTGGTAACGGTGGTGTTGGTCGTGACGGTTGTTGCCCGCAGGTTGCCCGCGGCATCGTAGGCATAGGTGATCGTGCCGCCGTTGTCGCTGGCCGCTGTGAGTTCACCCTTGCTGTTGCGGGTTTCAGTCCGCACCTGCCCCTTGGCATTGGTGGTGGTGACCGTTAGTCCAGCATAGGCGTAGTCGGTGGTCGTCCCGTCCGGGTGAGTGATCAGATCGACGCGGTCGTAGGCATCGTAGGCTGTTAACGTATTACCGGTCGCGTTGCCCTGGTAGGGCGTACTCTGCGCCCTGACGCGCCCGCGTTCATCGTAGACGATATCGACCACATCGTAGCCGCCACCGAAGGCCCAGGTGCCGGTTCTGACTTCACGTCCGAGGGCATCGAAGCAGGCCAGCGCGCTGCCACCGCCCGCCTGGCTCACCGTCACCGCGTAGGCAGTGCCAGACGGACACTCGGCAGAACTGGTGCTGTAGACAGTACGCTGCCACGCGCCTGTGTTGGTGTACTGGTAGAACAGCCGCCCCAGCGCGCCATAAACGCTCTCGGTTTCCACCCCATTGAGGTCGCGCTCACGGGTGGGCAGGCCGAAGACCGGGTCTCGCGCCAGCACTTCACGGGTCAAGACACTGGCCACACCCATGGAGGTGTATTCCCGGGCGAGGTAGCGGCCGTCGTCGTATTCCCAGCGCTGCTCGCGGGTCTGCACGGTACCGACGATGCCGCCGTCGCCGGTACGCTCTACCCGCGCCTTGTTGCCGAAGCTGTCATAGTAGTGCCGGGTCGTGGCCAGGGTGGTCGTGCCGTGCTCATTGGTACCGCTGACCGACTCGGATTCGAGCAGGCCGGCAAGATCGCCGCTGGCATAGTAGTTGAAGTTCGATACCCGCGTGACCGGCGTCTCACCACTGCGATCATGGGTCACGGTCGCCTGCCGCAGGCGGCCCTTCTCCTGCTCGTCAGCATTACCGAAGCTGTTTTGCGTACTGACCGTGGCGAAGGGTGTAACGTCAGCGCCGTTATAGTGTTCCGTACGCGTGTAGGTCAGGTTGCCCCAGCTATCCCAACCGGGGGTCGTGCCGTCGTGGTTTTCCATCACCACGCGTCCCAGTGCCTGCCCGGCGCTATCGGGATCGAAGGACTCTTCCACAGTCTCACGCAGGTAAAGGTTGTGAATGCGGTCATCCAAACCGGCGTTATCGGCAAAACCATGGACACTGGTGCTTCTGTTAAGCAGTGTGCCGGTACTATTCTGGACCCGCTCGGTTGAACGCGGACGGCCGGTGAACGGGTAATCCTGGCGGTATTCGGTAACGGTGCGCACGCCACTGTGCATGTCCTGCACTTCCACCTTGCGGAAGCCCAGGAAGCCGCGTCCCATGCCCTGTAATTTCGCGCCACTGTAGTCATAGGTCTGGCGCGATACATCGGTATGTGCGCCTTCGGTTGCGCAGTCGCCCGTATCGGCAATGGCTGTTTGCTCATTGATGGAGGGTGAGCTGGTACAGACACCGCGCACCAGGTACATGGAGGGGTGAATATCGAAGGTGGGGGGCCGTGTCTCTGCCGGGATACTCCCGTCTTCCAGGCCCACCTCCCCAGCGGACAGGGTCCAGTAAGCCTCGTGGGCATCGTTGTCCCGGGTATAGAAGTCGGCTTGCCAGCGATGGCGGGTGCTCAGGTAGTCAATCGTGTGCTCACGGCCCAGGCCGTTATCGATACGGCGTATTTTGTCGTGAGGCAGATACACGCCCTTGCCGTGAGTGAGCCAGATATCGTCCTTGTTGCTGTCGCGATCGATATCAATCCAGTCGACACGCCCATCGCCATTAGCGTCAAACAGCTTGTGTTTACGCTCGGCGTTGGCGGAAATGCCTGACTCCAGTGTCTGCCTGGTCCCAAACGCATTCGCCGCGGCTGACCAGTAGAACACGTGCAGTGCCGCGGTGCCGGCATCGCCGCCACTGTTGGCGGTGATAACAATATCCGTGTAACCGTCCCGGTTGACATCGGCGAACTGCAAGGAGCCCTCCTCGTTGACGGTCAGGGTATCGAGCGGGAGGGAGTCCTCGAAGCTTGAACCGTTGTTGACCTGGTAGCGCCAGTTGCTGGCGGTAGCACTGGATTCGTAGAGGATGTCGGTGAGGCCATCGCCGTTGAAATCCGCCGCCCTCATTTTTTCCGGTTTGCCGGTGCTGGCATCGCCGATCTCGGTCTCCAGGTAGGCCTCCATCTGCAAGGGCTGTCCCGGGTTCTTGGCAAGGGTACGGAAGGCGTGGTATTCCGCCGCACCCGCCTGGCACAGGTCGCCGTTGGGCACTTCGCACATCTGTTCCTTGGAAATCACCAGGTCCGAGCGCCCGTCGCCATTGAAATCGGCGACCACGAAGTTCTTGTCGATCACGCCCGTGGGTGAGGTCGGAGTACCTGACCCGCGCAGCAGCTCGATATCGTAGGGTACGGTGTCGAGTTCATAGGCGCAGGGAAGATCCGCCGGCCAACCGGTAGCGCAATTCTCCGGTGTCGGGTTGCGGCGCATGAAGCGAACCTCGGCGCTCTGGTTCTTGGGCTCGTAAATCACATCTGCCAGGCCGTCGGCGTCTAGGTCGGCAAAGGCGATGGCGTGTTTTGTTTTGACACCCAGGTTGATGCCGGTATCGAACTCGTGAGCCCAGGTGAAGTTTGCAGCGGTCCTGCCAAGCCGTGTCAGTACAATCTTAAGATTGCCGGACTTGTCGACATAGGCCACGTCGTGGGAGCCGTCGCCGTTGTAGTCGACCACCCGCCAGGTTTTCTGGGCGTTGTCATTGAGTTCGATCCTGCACAGACTCGGGGGGCAGTCGGCAAGCACAAACTGTGCGCCTTCATACAGTGATGCGTGCAGCTCCACTTCGCCACTGGACTGCTGACCGATCCACAGCAGGTCCATATAGCCATCGCCGTTGAGGTCCGCCGGCTGGCTGTCGATATAATTCCCGCCAATAGCAGCGTCGATGGGCAAAAGATCACGGTCCTCAAAGCCGGCATTGGCCACCGATTCTTCAGTCCATTCGAACTGGGTGGGCTTCAAGCTCACGCCACCGGCTTTTTCAACGATGGAGGACAGGCGACTGTAACCGCCCGGTGTTACGGCCGGGTACGTCAGGTCATACTGCCTCACGACCTGCGTACCGTTCAGTGAAGTCACACCTGACAGGCGATCACGCAATACCGAACGATAGCCACCGATATAGGCATACACTGGGTCATCGCGGTCATTGACATCGGTGTCATAGCTGAACACAAGCGATGCACCCGCGGTACCGCCAACGTAAGCAAAGAGGATTTTCTCCAGCCGGTTACGCTCGGCATGGTACTCGTAGCGGATCTGGTTACCGACGCTGTCCTGGAAACGGACCACCTTCCAGCTAATGACCTTGTCGGACACCACAAAGCTGCCAGGCTCGTAGAGCTTGTGCCGGGCATCGTTGCTGTCATACAGGCCGTAGTAGGTAGTCGAGCCGTCTTTAGCGGTCACGGTAAAGTAATCGGGATTGCCGCTGGATGTGCCCGTGCCGTGGGCGGTAATGCGTCGGTAGGAGTCAATTGCAGTACGGAATTCGGCACCATCGGCAAGAGGCCCCGAGCCCAATCGAACCAAACGCTGCCCATCCAGACAGAAACGATCCGCTGCGCTAAAGGTAATTGGCTCCACATTATTGTCATGGTGCAGTGTCTGGCGGCAGCGACTGATGGAGGACAGCCCGGTCAACGAAGTCCCCTTGCCGGCGATACCGTTACCGGCACTACTGCCGTAGCGCAATCCAATCTGCGGTGCGACA
>Ga0056115_1000015_pt1 | contig 135619 bp, 126 predicted proteins | sample WorMetOlspDAHAB1_FD_77007 | JGI IMG/M metagenome (GOLD analysis project Ga0056115, IMG submission 77007) | Marine gutless worms symbiont microbial communities from Max Planck institute for Marine Microbiology, Germany - Olavius sp. DAHAB.1 ...
CCGGATCAAGAAGCATCCGTAGTTTCGTTACGAACAAAACGTACCGCCATTGCAATCAATTCTATTGGGGGTAGACACAATATTGAACAGAATCTCGGATCAGACTGCGATTGCGCAAAACAACCCCACTATGTCTTAGTTGCTACTCAGAGCATCACCATCCTGCCACCTGAATAGGGGATACTTAGCCGCCACCTTCGCCCCGGATCTGGCAGTATGAAACTCACGGCGACAAGCTTCAGCCATATAAATAGTGGAAGCTGCCGCCGCTACTCATTTTTTTGCTTGTATCTCCTAATTAAGTCGAATACGTCTGCCAATTCCGGATAGGCCGAAAGATAGTATTCGTCAATCTCCACCTCTGCCAGTCCTTCAAGCTCATGACTAAGATAGTGAATCCAGCAATTGTCCTGCGGCTTATCGATTGTATGCTTCCGGCACCAGTAATCAGGGACGATCGGGGGTGGTTCGCAGTATGTGAGAACCTTGTAATCGTGAACAGCGATCCGTAAATCTTCACGTGGAATCCCCTTGTCCAAAACTGCTTCAAGGAGGTGGTTAATTGTCTTTCCGGAATCAAATATATCGTCAGTGAAAAGAACTTTGTCACCGTTCCTCAGATACTCCGGGTTATAGGTCCAACCATCTATTCTCACGTTTTCTTTTTCATGAATATCAGTATAGGAACGGGCAACAACCGAGGCATAAAAGACTGGACGTCCCTTTTTGTTAACGAGTTTGAAAAATTCGCTCAGAACGTTTCCCATGTAGGCACCACCGCGCAAGGAAACGTATATGACATCCGGAGCAAAACCATCTTCAAAGATGCGTTTGGCAAGCCCCAGGGCATTGTTCCTAACCAATTCGTAGGAAACGAATTCCTTGTTCAAGCGCCACCTCCCTCATCTATCGGAGACCATGATGGAAGCTCGATTACCTCTCCATTGCGATACACCCTTAGGCGGTATTCCCGGGTTCCGGAATAGGCCTTGTAGAATTCCTTGAGCGAATCGATTTCAATGTCGTTTGCGGCTGCAACAATATCGCCAGCCCTAAGGTCTATGGCCTGTGCATGGGTTCTAGGATACACCTCGACAACCGCCACACCATGAATATCACCGGGTAATTCCATGGCCCGTCGTATTTCGGGTGTAATCGGCGAAGGAATAAAACCTGGTTTCAAACTGCCATGAAGCTCTCTCACCGATTCCTCTTCTCCCCTTTCCGCGATTGTTACGCTTATATCGAATTCTTCATCAAATCGATTAATGGCAAAAAGGGCTGAATGTCCCGGGGGTTTATCTCCAATTCTGTAGGTGAGTCGAGAGGTATCGAAGAATGGGATTCCATCCAGGGCCGTGATTAGGTCTCCGGGTTTTATGCCGGCCTTGTCGGCTGGAGACTGATCGAATACCTGGTAAACCAGAACGCCCTCGCCCTGTTCATAGCCCAGAGATTTCGCGGTTTCATCGCTGTAGGCTCCGAGGCTTACGCCAAGCCATCCATATTTTACTTCTCCGGTGTCTATCAGCTGACGAAACATAGTCTTAACATTGTTTACAGGGATGGCGAAACCCAAACCTATGCTCCCACGGTTTGGCGTCGTTATAAAGGTATTCACTCCTATAAGTTCTCCCCTGATATTCACAAGGGCGCCGCCTGAATTCCCCTGATTGATTGAAGCATCGGTTTGAATAAAATCATTGATGTTTCCCCGTGGTCCGTTTTTTCGTCCTAGGGCGCTCACTATCCCGGAGCTCACCGAGCTTTCGTAGCCATACGGGCTTCCGAAGGCCAGCACCCAGTCTCCAACATACACCTTATCCGAATCTCCAATCCGAATCACCGGTAATTTATGCTCTTGTGAGGTAAACATCAGCAGCGCGAGGTCTTTTCGCTTATCCACGCCGATTAATTCGGACCTGATAACGCTTTTATTGCTGAGCTCAACAAATATCTCCTCCGCATCTCCTATTACATGGGAATTTGTTATCACATAGTAGTCATCACCATGAGATTCAACTATAACCCCACTCCCTAGTCCTTCGCTCTGGCGGAATTGCGGTCCCTCTTTCTCTTCTGAGGGGTCCTGAAAAAAATCATTCCAAGGTAGTTCCCTATCACCGTCTTCTTCCGTCACGCCTTCCATCTTTACGGAAACCTCAACAATTGTTGGCGACACCTCCGCGCTTATGACTCTAAATGCCTCCTGGACTATTTCGGCAGAGCTGTATGACGAAGATTCGGGATTCTCTGCCAGAACCCTGTATGGAGGAGGACCATATGGCTTCAGCAGGCTTGTCGCCAGATATATGCCGTAACCAATCAATACGCCACCTAGCAGCCCGATAATCAAGTTCCTATTCTTCTGCATTGATTTCAAAATCGTCTCCTTCTTGTGAAGTCAGTATCTCAGCACCCGTTTCGGTTATCAGAACGCTGTGCTCAAAATGGGCACTCAAAGAGCCGTCAACTGTTACTACTGTCCAGCCATCTTCCAAAACCTCAACTTCCGGCTTTCCCGCGTTTATCATGGGCTCAATCGCGAGTACCATTCCCGGCCTCAATCGTGGATTCAAGCCATTTGATGGATAGTAGTTTGGAATCTGAGGTTCCTCATGAAGCGAAATTCCGACGCCATGACCACAAAAATTATGGACAATGCCATAGCCATGTGGCTCGACTAACCCATTTATAGCCTTACCTATATCCTTTACACGACCGCCAGGTTTGCAAACTGCTATCGCCGCGCTTAGGGATTGCCTGGTTACTTCAAGCAGCTTGCGGGCCGATTCACTTAGGGTTCCCACACCAAAGGTGATGCAGGCATCGCTGTAAAACCCATTGAGCACTACTCCAATATCACAGCCCACAATGTCTCCATCATGCAGAGGTTTGCTATTTGGTATCCCATGAATCACCTGGTTGTTGACGGAGGTACAGACAGACGAGGGATAGCCGCCGTAACCCAAAAAAGCCGGTATACCACCACCGCTCTTGATAGTATCCACAACTAGTCTATCAATATCCAGGGTATTTATGCCACTTGATATCTGACCTCCTATCCGAGCAAAAACTTCTACAAGGAGCTTTGCCGAACGGCGAATGCCATCCTGCTGCACTTTATTCTTGATCATAATCATAAAGCCTTGTCAAAAACTCCACGGCCCGGGTGTTGTCAGGATCTAGCGCGATGGCCTCTTCAGCCATATTCCGGGATTCGATATCCTCTCCGATTTTTTCCAGAACAACCGCACGCAGATAGAGTAACTTTGATCTATCCATATCCGACAGAGTCTCTCCGATTTTTTCGGCGAGAATCAGGTCTTCAAACGCATTTTGAATAAGCACGCCGGCTTCTTGTCTTAGCGCGGTACCCGCCTGAGTTTGCATGGCGAGCCCCTTTCTCCCATACGCACGCAAGTCCCTTTGTCTTCTTACAAGATCATCCCGATTTTTCCCAACAAGTTCAATACGATTCACCAGAGTCTCGCCGGCGATGCGCCCGGTGTCGACACCGCGTTCAAGAATATCCAATGCCACCGTCTCAAGTAGTTCGGAGAATTCGCCATCCGTGGCATCGGGATACATCCTGGCTATCTCATCCAATTCGGTTGAAGCGAGGATTGCAAACAATGCGGAATCATGGAGCAATCGCCAACTGTTTTGCAATTGGGCCGCTCTTCTGAAATTCTCATAGGGATTTGGTTCCTCCTGCTTTGGGGCAATTAAATCGATTAACGCAGCTTTCCTCACCGAATCTGCCGCAAGGCGCCACGCCAGAATCCAGGTTTCATGAGGATGGGCTTTCAGATATCGTTCAATCGCAACATCTAAGGAAGAGAAATTCTTCCTTAAACTCATGAACTCCAGTAGAAATGTCGCAATTATTCGGACGTCTACTTCATGTACCTTCTGCTCCTTCGTCGTAACTATCTCAAAGAGCTCCCAAAGTCGAGCCGCGTATAAGCGTGGACTGACTATCTCGGGATCAATGGCGATTGCTGTGATTCCAAGAATAGGATCGTCATTGCTTTCAACCGACTGCCTGATTAATCGCCGAGCCAGAGCTGGTTCCGAATCGAAATGCCTGCGCGCCCAGGCGGCCTTGACTTCGCTTCTATCCGGAAATCGACTTAAAGCCTCGTCCAAAATCTCCTTTGACCGTCTTATATTGCCAGTCATTTCCTCAAGGGTGGACAGGTTTATCCAAATACGCCATGAATCATCTTCCAAGTTCTCCTTATCGGAGCTAGCGATTTCCAAGGCCTCACTCCAGGCATCCCGCGCCAAATCCCGATATTCGGTTTTCGCCTGCACGCTGTAGATTTCCCAATAGAGCTCTCCAAGCAATTCAAGATTTTGCCAGGAAACGACTCTCCGACGACTGGTGTCTTCGAGACGCAGAGACAGCCAGCTAATCGCGCTATCCTTATATCCTGCATCCAGGGCAATTTCCGCCAGGGCCGTGTATACGTTTCTGCGAGCGGGGAGACTCTCGTCCGACCACCGGCGGCGGGCACCTGAATTTTCGCTCATCAGAATAAGCGCTATATCATATGCCTTTTCAGGTTTACCGTTCAGCATGTACAGGAGTGCCGCATCATAGCTTAGCTCGGCAGATTCGGTTAGCAGGGCGATTCTGGCAAAAAGATCAGGATCGGAGCTCTCATAATCCCCACCTACGAAGCGTTTTATGCGATCGTCTGTGTGTCTCGGCAGTGTTTTAATCCGAATTTCGGCTGCCAGAGAAGACCATTTGTCGCCTGAAAGTAATTGAGCATACTTGGACGCCCTAGACGGATTGCCACCACGAAGCAAACCCCAGTGCCAATAGGCCAGGAAGTCTTCATTGCCGCTCATTATTGATGCCGCTCGTCCCGCGAGCACGGTAAACAGACGATAATCAGACGGTCGAGGATCTGCCGGTATTGACCTTGCGGCAAGCGAAAGGAGCCTCATCCAATCCGAAGAGCTTACAGCCCTCCTGGAAGCTCCTAGCAATTTCCGGCTAAATTCAAAATCCGAATCATTCTGAAGCGCTAATTCCGCCGATGAAATCAATTCGTCGAAGTTATATTCGCCTAGGCTTTGAAGAAAGAAGAGTAAGGTTACAATGACGAAGGTCGCCAGGATCAATAAAATTGCGAGTAGCAGAAGTAAGTGCCTACCGCCCCCCTTAATCATAAACACTAAGATAGAGGCGCTTTGCTAATACCGTCAAGGACACCGTTTACGAATCGATATGACTCGTCAGACCCAAACTCCTTGGCTATCTCTATGGCCTCGTTGATGGTAACCGTGACCGGAATATCCTGCTGAAAAATCAACGCATACGCACTCGTTCTCAAGTTGGCCAAATCTACCCTTGAAACCCGGTCAAAACTCCATTTTGTCAAATGTCCCCTAATCTGCTCGTCAATTTTCTCGATATTGTCAATTGTTCCTATAACCAGAAGGGAAGCGAATGTCCGTGTGATCTCCTTGGGTTCGAATCCGAGCCAGCCAAAATTCAGCAACTCATCAATTGGAGGCTTCGATTCCTCCCAGGCGTAGAGAGATTGAAATGCGTAAATCCTGGCCTGTCGTCGCGTACCCATTTTGGAAGTCTATCTATAATCTCCGAAATAGTTTATTGTAGCGCGCTTTTTGAGTTCCGCAATGGTAGCCTGGGTAACCCTGTCGAATACTTCCTGATAATGGGTGGCATGAATAATTCTCTCCAAATAAGAACGTACTTCTTCATCGTCCTTTGGCAGGAGCTGTGCCGGTTTTTTCTCTGTTATTTGCACAATGTGATATCCAACATTGGATTTCAAAACCCTGCTGGTCTCACCTACCTCCAGGGAAAAGATGTTGGCAATGAATTCGGAGCCATATAGTTGATCGGCAACCTCATCCTTTGCCATAACCGGTCCTATTTGCCCTCCTCTAGTCTTGGAAACCTCGTCTTCAGATTCGGAAAGAACAAGTTCCTCGAAGGTTGCAGATGTGTTAATCAGACGATTATAGACTTCCTTTGCCTTCTCGTTCTTTGCACCGGATTCCTCGGGGCTGCTATCGCTCGTATCAAAAAAGATGTGTTTGAACCAGACGGAATCCTTTATGACAAACTCTTCCAACCTCAGTTGATACTCGCTGCTTAGCTCTTCCTCGGTTGCGGCGGGTATCGATTTGAAAGCTTCCTCGTTATTCAGGGTTATATACTTTTCGGCGAGCAATTGCTTTCGGACATTTCCCTCATACTCCTCAACGCTGATACCCTGCTCCTCCACAACCTGCCGATATTGCTCCCTGTCCGTAAGAACCGCGCCCGGAGGCAGATATCCTAAAATCGTGAGCTGCTGCGATAGAAGCGCTATCCCGGTTTGTTCAACTTCCCCGTCGCTTACACTCACTTTCTTGTCGGACTCAGCCGCCTGTAACACGATAACCTGGTCTATAAGCTGGTTTAAAATGGATTTCCTCTCTGCCATTGTCAGAGAGCGGCCTTCCTGCTGCTCTATGGCCTGAATCGTTCTATCGAGTTGCTGGCCCGAAATGGGTTCGGTTTTTTCCAATTTCACTGTAGCAACGGCCATATCCTGCGCCGCCGCGATAAAAACCACGAAAAAAACCAGCGCAACGGTTAAGAAAGTTTCCTTCATAGTATCCTCATAGTTACTCAGAATGATATTATACCTCGCCGCATGCAAATCCTATGCTAGATATACGGTTTCTCGATACGCAGTCTGGAACCTATAGCCTCGGCCTCTACTGCGGATCCAAGAATATCGGATGTTTTAAGATACATCCCCTCTCTTTCCATCGTCTTCATCAATGAAGCGAGAAGTCTCCTCTTCCGCAGGCCACTTTTTCCAACGAAGGCGTAGCATCGCTTGCCGGTCAATCGACCGGCAGACCTCAGAAAAACACTCAATGATTCGGGCACGGTTTTCGAGAAAGCCGAAACAGCCACCGTACCAACAGCAATGTATGAGAAGATGGTTAACAGCGTCTCTGTCCGGGCATCAAGAAGGGAAACCTCATGGCCCTGCCTTTCGATTCCTCTCGCCAGACCCCTGACAACCATGTCAAATCCCTCCGAATTATTCGGATTAAGATGAACAACAGCAACCCTCAGAGATTTCTCCTTATAAGAACTATGGTTTTCCCGACTGTTCAGGTTCTTCCGGCTGCTCGGGCTGTTCCGATAGTTCCAGGAACCAGTTCTGCTCAATTCCCCTTGTGGCGCGGGATTCGCCGATTACATTGTCCGTAACCCCGGATTTATAGGCAATTGCAACCCCAAGGGAGGAGAGCATGAACAGTACGCCAAAAATCGATGTGGCCTTAACCAATACGCTTCCACCGACAGCGCCGAAGGGGGTGGTTCCACCTCCTCCAAAAAGTCCTCCAAAACCCTCACCCTGCTCATCCTGCAGCAGAATCAGAGTTATTATCAAAACTGCAGTGATGGCGAAAACAACAAAAGAAAGTGTTCCTATAATACCCAAATCTATCCCCCAATCAATTCCCACATGTCAAAATTCTCCCAAAGGAATCGGCATCCAGAGAGGCTCCTCCCACCAGGGCGCCGTCAATATCCCTTTGCGCCATCAACTCGGTCGCGTTTTCCGGTTTTACCGAGCCGCCATATTGAATTACGACAGAATCCGCAACGGATTTCGAGTATAACTCGGCCAGTCTGCCTCGACAAGCCCTATGCACAGCCTCCGAATCGTCCGGAGTGGCCGTCTTTCCGGTGCCAATGGCCCACACCGGCTCATAGGCAATTACCACATTCGATATCATGCTGCTTCCTATACCTGAAAGTCCGCCCTCCAGCTGCCTGAAACAAACTGCTTCCACCCTGCCAGCTTCCCTTTCCTCCAGAGTCTCACCTATGCAGAGTATAACACCCAATCCATGTTTGACTGCGAGTTTTGCCTTTTCGTTGACCAATAAGTCCGTCTCGCCATATATGTGACGTCTCTCGCTGTGACCGAGAATCACATATTGCACCCCCAGCGACTTCAGCATAAGCACCGAGGTTTCGCCTGTATGCGCTCCTGATTCAGCGGATGCCATATTCTGGGCAACCAGCATAACATCGGAGCCCTTTAATGTTTCCGCGACAGAGGGAAGGCATACAAAGGACGGTGCCACCATTACCTGTATGCTTGCCTTCCTGTCCATCTTCCTAATCAGTCCAGCCAGTTTTGAGGCTTCAACCGGCGTCAGATTCATTTTCCAATTGCCGCATATCAAACATTTCCGTGACACGGCTACTCCTTAAGCACTAAAATTCCGGGCAGTGCCCTGCCCTCAAGATATTCCAGCGAGGCGCCCCCGCCGGTTGAAACATGGTCGATGCTGTCCGCCAGATTGAATTTGTTAACGGCGGCAACTGAATCTCCGCCGCCTACAACCGTAGTGCCCCCGCACTTGGCAAGCATCTTGGCAACTTCCAGTGTCCCCTTGGCAAAGGCTTCGAATTCGAAGACTCCCATAGGACCATTCCAAACAATCGTCTTGGCATCGGCAATTAATCTATCAATCGCCAAAATAGTCCTGGGACCTATGTCCATTGCAATTTTCCCCTCGGGAACATTGACGTTATCAACTTGCTCAGGTGTTACCTGAGCACTAAATTCATTAGCCACCACATGATCGAGCGGAAGAAGTACTTCCACACCCCTTTTTCTGGCACCTGCCAAAAATGATTTGGCGGTGCCAAGGTATTCAGTCTCCACAAGTGAATTCCCGATTTGGCAACCCTGCGCTCTTAAAAAGGTATAGGCCATGCCCCCGGCTATAACAAAAACATTCGCCAAGAGTGATTCAAGAACGGCAATCTTGGATGACACCTTGGCACCGCCTATAATCGCCACAAAGGGGGATGGTGGATTGTCAAGGATCTCATCAAGGAATTTGCACTCCCTTTCCATCAGCAAACCGGCCGCCGATGGCAGCAGTTTTGCAATTCCCTCCGTGGATGCATGGGCGCGATGGGCAGCTCCAAAAGCATCATTTACATATATATCACCCAGCTTCGCCAATTCGGAACAGAATTCCCTGCTGTTATCGGTCTCTTCGCGGTAAAATCTGGTATTCTCCAGAAGAAGTATCTCACCCGCCCTTAATTTCCTGGCGAGGGCCTCAACCCTCTCTCCAATTACATCGGGGGCCATAGTTATTCGAGCTCCGGTGGTTCCTGCCAAGCGGGTTTTCAGCAGGGAGAGACTGAGCTCCGGCCTTGTCTGACCCCCTGGTCTGCCGAGGTGGCTCATTACAACAAGAGAGGCTCCCCTATCCAGAAGGTATCTCAAGGTTGGCAGGGCGCTGCGCATGCGAGTATCGTCCATTATCCTTCCATCTTTTAGGGGGACGTTGAAATCTACCCGAACCAAAATCCGCCTGCCCTTCGGATTTATATCTCTAACCGTTCTGATTGGCATATCCTTCTCCGCGACATCGCCGAAGTCAAATTCGAGGCCGAAATATGAACTTTGCGACTTCATCCTATTCTATTTCGTGCGGACTATTCTACATAATTCTTCCAGGTATTTCGACAATTTTGGGCAGTTAAATTTATCATCGCGCCTGGGGATGACGCCACGCCATCGTCAAAAAAATCCAGCCTCGGGCAACGCCAGATGCAACACCTGACAGAGAAAGAAGAAATTCCATGAGTCCGACCGCGGCATTGCGCAAACTAGGGTATGGCAAGCAGTTGGGCGCGGAAGGCCGGATCCGGCGCGAAAAAACCTTCCACTTCCGCTTCTGGCGCGGGGAGCTGAAAGAGCTCATCTCCCGGGCCAATGAAGTCGAAATCTCCCTCGCGTTCAAAAACGCCTTCGCTAAGCGGTTCCGAGACCTTGCTGATTTCCACCGTACCAAGAAAATCATCCCTCTTATAGGAGATACCCCCCTCTCCCGAATCCACTCTTCCTGCGCCGCCGCGCAAAACTATCCACGACTCTCCAGTCGCAATATCATGCCAGGACCCCTTGTTTAGCAGTACATATTCCCCATTAATTTTCTCGATTCTCATCAGTCTCGGAATGGCGGCACTTAACGCGGTGGAGAGCTGATTAAGAACATCCTCCACCCTATTCTGTCCGGTTCGAAGTTCACTGAACTGGCCATAGAGCTCGCCAGTTCGGGCGATATATAGATTCGCGCTGACGCTGAAGATTCGCTCGGTCTCAAAAAATCGGAGAATCACGAAATAATCGAGATTGGAACCACGCGATTCCTTGAAGGCCTGGCTAAAATCCTCCGCCATTTTCAAAACTGGATTTCTTCCACTGGCATCAGTTGGAACCTCGATATCCGGATAAAGGTCCAGAAGATCGGCGAAATACAAGCCAAGCGTAGTTTGGGAGCCTCGATGGATGGGGAGGGAATTGCCGCTGGGCATCACATATACCGCCAATGCCCATTCGGCTGGGGGGAGTAACCACGGATCGCTGATTTCCCATTTGGCAGCCAAACTATTCTTCTTCGAATGCCTATATGAATCCAATCTGTCCTTCAGCACCGAATACTCGGAACTGGATGGAGAGATATCTATCAGCGCCGTGCTCAGGCTATCGCCATAGTGCTCCATATATCCCATCTTTCCAAGCACGTTCACATAGGCTATCCAGGCATCGGGGCTATACTTGTCTATCAAACGGGCACGCCGATATTCGCGATACGCGCGCTTGTAAAAAAAGTCTTCTTCGTAGGCCCTGCCTCTTTCCAAATGCCAGGATGCCGACTCAATACGCTGTTCCCTGAACCCGCCCGCATTGTGAATCAGATAGTCTTCCTTGAACATTCTCGCAATTTCATCATCGCTTCGCATCCTGAGCAGGCGGCTCAATGCGCCCTGGGCCTCAGTTTCCATCGACAAATCACGATAGGCCCGGGCAAGCAGATAGAGAGTCTCCGGCTCATCGGGATTGGACACCTTCTCTAGAGCTCCGAGGGCCGATGCGGGATTGCCATTACGCAGGGCAATCTCGGCATCAACAAGGGCCAATCTTGAGCGACGCCCGTTATCTGAATTCCCGATTATGGATTTTGCCCTGTCCAAATGCAAGGCAACCAAGTCCCATTCCTCATACAGGGCAAAATGCTCAATAGCCACGATTCTAACTGTCAGATTATCGGGAAAGAGTTTTAAGGCCTGCTGAATAATTCTATCCGACTTCGTCCTATCCCGTGATTTGTCGTACAGCAAAACCAATTGCAGCATTGCCCGCCGATCTCCAGGCGAATACCTCAGGCTTTTGTGGAACGCGCTCTCTGCAAGTTCATACTGACCCGTAATGGCGTATAACTCCGCCAAACCACTGTTTGCCTGCATATCATGCGGTCGAATCACAATGAGCTCACTGTAGATGCTGGTTGCCTTATCGAAGTGACCCAGCGCGGTTTGAACTCGCGCATCAAGCAGACGCAAGGCCCGCCTACTGCCCGCAAAGGGGCGGGCCCGCTCAATCTCCTCTGCCGCTTCCTCATATTCGGAGAGTTGAAACAGGGCCTCCGCCATGCCAAGCCTAGCCTCTATATAGGCCGGATTTATTCTCAGGGCGTTGCGAAACGAGTCGATGGCGCTGTAGGGATTATCCAGGAATAGCGCTTTCATGCCTTCAAGATACAGATTTCTCGCGTTTTTCGGGGTCTCAGAACAGAGGGTGCCTGGAATGAAAAACAGAGTGAAAACAGCAATCTTGAACGCCAATCCCCATCTCATCAGGATTCTGACTCCCTGAGAACTCTGACAAATCTTATCTTATGGCCCTCAACGGATTGAATTATGAACGAAAGATTCTTCCAGACGGTTTTCTCCTGCTTCTTCGGTATCTTGCCGAACAAGTCAAAAACAAATCCGCCGAGCGTGTCAAAATCATCCGTGGGGATTTCACTGTCGATTTCGTCATTTACATTCTCCAGATTCATCCTCGCGTCGCAGATCCATTCGTTTTCGCCAACACGAATTATTGTCTCACCTTCGTTGTCAAATTCGTCTTGGATATCCCCTACTATTTCCTCAAGTATATCCTCCATAGTGATTATTCCCGAAACACCCCCGTATTCATCCACCGCAACGGCAATATGAACCCTTCTTTGCTTCATCTCCTTCAGCAACGAGTCAAGCTTCATGCTCTCGGGAACAAAGTAGGCGGGACGAAGAATGTCAGGAATCACGATGCCTTCCCCTCTTACAAAAAACGGGAGTAGGTCTTTTACATAGATTACTCCGGAAACGCTGTCTATGGTGCCATGATACACTGGAAATCTTGAGTGGCCCGATTCGATGAGTTTCGCCAACGATTCCTCTATGTCGGCATCTTCCGCTATGAAAACTGTATCAATCCGTGGGATCATTACTTCCTTAACCGTGGTGTCGGATAATTCAACAATTCCCCGAACCATGCCCTTGCCATCCTCATCCAGACTTCTAAGCTCTTCTGTTTCAATAAGAACCTCGTGCTTTTTGCCCCTCCTCGATTGGAAGAACCTTTTAAAACTAGAAATCATCGATGCCTATCGCAATACCACTGGTTTCAGCCAAAAGCTCCTCTTGCATCTTCAGCATTCCAACTTCATAATCATTGTCCGGATGGTCTTGCCCATCTAGGTGCAATAGTCCGTGGATAACAACCCGGCGTAGTTCATTATCGAAGCTATTACCCAGCACTCTGGCGTTATCTGCGATTTTTTCAAGGGAAATCATTATGTCTCCAGACTCCTTTGGCATACCCGGAACAGCGGGTACCTGCTCGCCCTCGGTTTGAACGAAGCTAAGCACATCGGTTGGTTCATCCAGGTTTCGCCACCGCCTGTTATACTCTCTGATTCCGGCATTGTCGGTGATAACGAGTCCAAGTTGCCAATCAACAGCACCAATTCGAAGAAGAATTCCCCTGGCAAAAGATTCCAGACGAGAAAGATTCAAGGGTCCGGTGTCCGATTTCGGAATTATATCAATATGATTCAACGTCAAATTCCGCTAGCCTTTGGGTATTCGATTCGTGTATGAAAATGACCTGTCAATACACTCACAAAGGTCTTTTTTATTATCTCTAGCTCCCGCAAGGTTAGCTCGCACTCATTGAGTTCGCCATTGCGAAAGCGTTCCATTATGAGGTCCCATACATATTTCTCTAGTTTTGTCAGGGTTAGGCGCCTCGATGCGCGCGTCGCGGCCTCGGCATTGTCCGCCAGCATTACGACAGCAGCCTCACGGCTGGCCGGCTTGGGCCCCTCATAGGAGAAATCATCCGGACTGGCCTCGACATTCCCCTCCGCATGCAGGGCTCTGTCGTAGAAATACTTGATTATACTGGTTCCATGATGCTGCTCGATAATCGCTATAACCTCATCAGGCAGGCGCAGTTCTCTTCCCTTTTCCATACCGATTTTGACGTGGGATTTTATCACCGCCACAGACAAAGTGGCCTTCAAGTCGTCATGACGATTCCCGCCTGTCTGATTTTCGACAAAGAACTCCGCCTGGTCGATTTTACCGATGTCATGATAATAGGCTCCCACCCTTGCCAATAGCCCATTGGCGCCAATCGCGTCACAGGCTGCCTCGGCCAAATGGGCAACATTCTGTGAATGGATATAGGTGCCCGGCGCCCTTAGTCTCATCCGCTTCAGGATGGGAATATTCTGATCGGAAAGCTCTATAAGACGAAATGTGGTAGCGGTATTAAGAACATGTTCAAGCAGTGGTAGGAAGGCCAGGCCGAGAATTCCCGTAAGCAATCCGTTGGATACCGAGTAGACCGACGTGACGAGTATAAGCTCCATGGGCTTCCCGAAGAGAAGGCCGGCCAAAAATGCAGTGGTCGCCATGATTATGGCCAATCTGGGGCCCGCCTTTAACAGACCCATCCTGGTTTCCCTCTTGCCAACAGCCAGGGCGCCGGCGATGCCCGCAAACATGGTTATTAAGAAGTCGTAGCTTCCATTGGATGTGAGGAAAAAAAACAAAAACCCCATAAGAATCGAGCTAAGGATGGCAACACGTCTATCCTGAAGCAATTGGGCCAGAAGGAGCGTGAACAGTGCTGTTGGCATAATAACCGAAATTTCACTCTGAAACTCAATCAAGGCAGTTAAAACAGAGGCGAGTAGAAGATATATTCCGCTGAGAATTATATAGAGCCAACGAGATTTTGCATTACCCAAAGAGATATTGAAAGTCAGCGCAACAATCAAACCCAGCGTAAATATAAAGGCGATATAAAGCAGGGGGTCGGTGAAATCATGATAAACCCTCCTGTCGCCCAGGGCTTCCAGAGCACGGTACTGCTGTCCCGAAACAACTGTCCCAGCCTCCAGAAGCCTTGTCCCCTTCGGATAAGAAACCTGAATCGGTGCGGTTGCCTCTTCGGCATCATCCCTGCCCTTTTCAGTTAGCTCAACATCAAGATATCCGTTTGGCTCGGCAAAGTAACTTGCCATAGCCACTACGAATTCGACATCGTTGGAAGCCATTGATTTCAACGTTTCGATAGCTCTTATTCTCTCTGAAAGGTTCTCGGGAACCGTCAACGCATCTCGAGATAGCGTTACCCGTCTTTCGGGTAGCGCCTCATTGTAAACTACCTCTACAACTTCCGATGCCGAGGCATACCTGTCGAACTTGAAAATTCCTCCGATTTGAATCGATTGCAGGACATCTTCGGTAGCTTTCAGTAGGGCACCTAGCTCAATCTCGCCCCGAGAAGCTCCGCCTTCAACTACATTCGCCGCACCCGGAAATTCCGTCTGCAGGGTTAGTCTGTCCTCCGCGGACGATCGTCCGGAAATCGACGGCCCCAGTAATGAAACAAATTTATTGTATCTTTCCAAAACTGAATCAGCTATCTCATAGCGAACAGAGTAGATAGGCGGTACAAGACTGCGATTTAGATTGACAACTTTTTCTGTGGCCTCCACATCGATGAAACTGAAATCGCGATCCAAATAGAAATCCTCTGTAACAAGGTCTCCCTCCTTGTATTTGAGCGCCTTTTCACGCGACAAAATAAAACGAGTTTGCTCTACCCCAATCAGAATCAACGAGGCCAACAACCATCCAACCACAAGCATTATCCAGACACCCCTTTCGAGAGGCATCCTTATAACCCGCCTCTTTATCCAGGAGTTAATTGCTGCTTTCGTAGGCATCTATTATCTTCTTCACCAAGGGGTGTCTCACAACATCTGAGGAGGTAAACTCGGTAATCGCAACTTCATCTACATCATCTAGTACTTGAACCGCCTCGCAGAGTCCCGACCTGCGTCCAAGGGGCAGATCCACCTGAGTCATATCCCCGGTAACGACAGCCCGCGAACCCTCGCCAAGTCTGGTAAGAAACATCTTCATCTGCTCAAGGGTTGTATTCTGAGCCTCGTCAAGTACGATATAACAATTTTTCAGGCTTCGCCCCCGCATATATGCCAGCGGAGCAACCTCGAGTTGGTCGGAATTTCTGAGTCGTTCCAGCTGATCTGACTCCAACAGATCTTCAATGGCATCGTAGAGGGGTCTAAGATAGGGAGCGAGCTTTTGAGTCAGATCGCCCGGGAGGAAACCGAGGCTTTCGCCTGTTTCCACCACAGGCCGGGTTAGAATGATTTTACGTTTTTTTTTCAAAAAAATTTCCGTCAGAGCCTGTGCAATCGCAAGGTAGGTTTTTCCAGTGCCCGCCGGTCCAACACTGAAAACCAGATCGTGGGTGGACATCTGGCGAATATAAGCCGCCTGAGCCTGACTCCTGGGATAGATACGCCTGTCCGACCCCGGAATAACTACAATATTCTCCCTGAATGCCTGAATTTGCTTGCCCTGGCCCGATTCCAAAGCGGAAAAAATCGCTCGCACCCGTGCGCTGGTTACGACCTCCTCATTCTTCGCTATCTCGGCAAGCTGATTAAGCAGACTTCTGAACAGGAATTTTGCCTCCTCATCATCTGATTCCAAAACTATCTTGTTACCCCTGGTTCGAACAGGTGTAGACAGTAATGTACTTATCTCAATAATGTTGTCGTCGTTTGGTCCGCAAACGGTTCCGAGTAGATGTGGGTTATCGATTACCACGGTAATACTGGCGCTCAATAGCTCCTCTTTTATGCGACTGTTCCCTAGTATAACGACATCAACTGTCCGAAGTCAATACTCAAAGGATTCAACACTCCATTTATCATTTTTATGACTAGTTTTCTGATTGAACATAGGCAAAGGATTCCATTTAACGAAGAGGCTGAAGTTCGATTTCCAGCTATAGATGTTCCTAACCTGATCATACTCGGGCCATCCTCCATACTGAACCGTCAAGTCCCAATTCCCAAGATGGTGGACAAGGGTTAAATCGAGGCGCTCCATATTGAAATTTGATTCATATCTGTCCTTAGCTCTAAATATATTGAGGGATTTAATCAAATCTTCAAAGAAGTTGAGTTTCTCAAAAATATCGAATCTTTTGCGCCACCATGGGAAGTAGGTATACATGCTTTTGTTAGACGCGGTGAAGGCCAATTGGATATCGATAAATTTATAGGTATGGAATTTCTGAGTCCAAATGAATTTCAGAACGTTATCCGTTGGCTGATTCAGGTTGATATTCCAGGAAGTGTCAATTATGGTATGCAAACGAATTCGATTTTTCCAAAATGGTGCTGGTTTGAATTCCCTGTGAAACAAAAAATTTAAATGTCGAGGCGCAAAACCCTTGGAATCCTCCTCCCATATGAAATCCTTCTGATTCCAAGTATAATTGGTTCCGTAATTCGCCACGAAATTGGTCTCAAAACCCCAAAATTTGAAAATAGTTTCTGTATCGGCAATACGATTATGGTCGATGTCATATCTTGCGGATTGGGAAATCTCAACCTCGTCCTTCCACCCTTTCCAGGACGCTTTCATAATCAGCGGCTGGGGATCCCATCGGCTTGATTCATAGAGGGTTTGCTGACTGACATCCAACTTCCATCCCTCATAGTCGAAACCCAAGGCCGAGCCTATTGAATAGCGCTGATTGAGGGGAGGAACATCTGCTGTACTCAAAAATGAGGTACTAAAGGCGCCCGGTTTCCAGATGATTGACAGCGATGCCGAATTTCTATGAATGTCGTCCTTCCCCGACAGCCAATAGCCGGAATAATTTGGATCGACTAGGGTTGCACCGTTGGCAAATCTATAGGTATACAAAGTTGCGTCTAAATCATAATTGAAAGAAGAATCCGAGAAGGTGGAAGTCCTCTGGAAGGGTTTGAGGTATAAACCAGTTCGATTGTCCCACAGAAGCTTTGTTTCCTGATAATCGACCAGGCGGGTCTCGTTATTGACGGGAGACTTCTTCCCGAACATGTCCATATGAGTCTGATAGAGCCCCGAAAGGCTGGTTGTTCCAGCCAGACCGGTTAAGCCGTTCCAGAAATCCAACCTGTAATCCAAGTGCCCCCTTGGGGAAGTACTTATCTTGGCCGGCTCGAAATCGAAATCAATTTCCGAGGGAGAGGACCAATCGGAGCTATTGGACAGTTGTTCGATATATAGCTGGGATTGAATGCCATAACTAATCGATGCGCTTAGTAGTTCACTTGAATAAATGCTATCCAAGGAATCACGAAAGGGCGTCGAGTCTGTCTCCGGATTTCTTGGACTTTCCGTGATTGGTTCTTCCGCCGCGTCTTCAAACACCTCTGGCCGATTAAACCGATCAAGCGACCAAACGGGAGATCCGCCGCTAAATGAAAATCTTAAATCCGGTAGTATCAACACGTGGGGGTAGTAGAAGTTTCTAAGCGGATTATACTCCCTGTCCGGATTATTGGGTTTTCTGAGCTCCTCGTTCTCCTTATTCCTCCAGGTTAACGATACTCTAAAACTATCCATGACAAATCCCTTGAACCAGGGGGTTTCAATTTTGGGTTTGATTCTCTCGGAACCCGCAATTTCCCATTTCAAATCCGTTACCAAATCCACTTCTTCCACATCTGCACCCTCTTCACCAAGTAGGTAGCTTAACCAGTCGAAATCCTCCTTTCTGTTGTCAAAATCTTGTAAGTAGAAGGGGTCTGAATACCAATTCAAGGAAAAAAGCCAGTCGTCTATTTTGTAGTCAAGGCTGGTTCCCCAGCGAAAAGGAATCCTCGTATCATCTACTTGACTGCTATTCCAATACACCTTCGCTTCTTCGTCTTCCCGAAAATAGACATTGCCATCCGAATTAATACTGCGGCTCACCGCTATGGTGGTATAAAAATTGACCGAAGACTCCCCAGTAGTGAATTCGCCGAGAAAACCAGTCATCGCGCCAAGTGATGTATAAACATCGAGCATGTATTTCAGTGTGTTCCTATTGACGCTTTCCTCCCCGCCTTTCTTGCGGGTCAAGAACAGTCCCTCCCTCACTAATTCATAATCCGAGTCATCAGAACTTCCAAATCCCATAATCGCGAATTCGTCCTTCGGTTTCTTCCTTCCTATAAGATAGGTGCTTGTCTGTATGTAGTAGCCAACCCTGTTTTGATTTCCGATTACGGGATTGAAGAACAAGTCATTGCCGGATTTCCAATAAAAGGGGAAGTAGAAGACGGGAATATGGCCCACATACAATGTGGCATTGAGCAAACCCCATTCAGACGGCCCGGTTATCCATATTTTTCTTGCCTTTAGCATGTAGTAGGAATTCGGATCGCTGGTTATGTTGCCCTTGTTGAATAACAAAATGCCTTCCCTAGGCTGCCTGATTGATTCTCCCCTAAACAGGAAATCCACCGTCTTATCATCCACTTCTTGAGTTCTTTTCACCGCGCCCCGAAAAATTATTCCCGTCCAATCGGAAATCTTGAATACAATTCTGTCGCCGGAATACTTTTCCTCCTCCCCATCTATGGTAACGATGTACGAAACGTTGCCCATAACCGAAATAGTTCTCTGATCCTGATTGAATACAACCTGGTCCGCCTCAACTCTGTGTCTTCTATCTGTCGTTTCAGCCGTGATAATTACCCCGCCGGAGAGTCGAATCACAGCTTCCACATTCGAGTTATCAACTTCTACTTCGAAGTATTCGCCCTTATGCGCGGATTCAACGACAACCCCCGTACCAGTGCCAATGCTTGTTCCACCTGTCTCCACGCCAATACCGTAATAATCTCGAAGCTTCTTTCGGAGGCTTTCTTCATCGCCCTCCTCGGCTAGATCGAGAACTCGGCACCAGGCTAGAAGTTCATCGTGTTTTGCGCTTTGAATATCGAGGGCCAGACTGCGATTTAATTTCCGGGGTTTTTCGGCGTCTGATTCCCTCTCGACAAGAGGGTCATCCTGGGCAGGCAGGGAAGCGGGGGTACAAAGTAGAAAAAGGCAAAAAAAACAGACTAAGTCATGACAAATCGCTCGATGGGAATATTTCCTCCAACACCCTTGGTTGAATCTCACTGCTGTTTCAAGACTTCCCTTAGATAACGGCCAGTATGCGAGCGTTTTGACTGCGCAACGAATTCCGGTGTGCCAAAGGCAACGAGTTCACCCCCCCGATCACCCCCCTCAGGCCCAAGATCAATCACATAATCGGCCTGCTTGATAACATCAAGATTATGCTCTATCATACAGATAGTATTACCCTTATCGACCAGGGTCTGGAGAACTTCGAGCAGCTTTTTAACATCGGCAAAGTGAAGGCCGGTAGTTGGTTCATCAATGATATAGAAGGTTTTCCCGGTACTGCGCTTCGAAAGCTCCAGTGACAGTTTCACACGCTGCGCCTCGCCGCCCGACAGTGTAAGAGCAGACTGTCCAAGCTTGATGTATCCAAGCCCAACCGCGTTTAGAGTTTGGAGTCGATTTGCGATAGAAGGCACCACGGCAAAAAAATCCAAGGCCTCTTCCGCATTCATGTCTAGTACATCATGAATGTTCTTTCCCTTGTATCGAATCTCGAGCGTTTCACGATTGAAGCGTCTGCCTTTGCAAACATCACAAGTAACATACACATCCGGAAGAAAGTGCATCTCGATTTTCTTTGTGCCGGCGCCCTCGCAGGCTTCACAGCGGCCACCCTTGACATTGAAGCTAAATCGTCCGGATTTATAGCCTCTGGCCTTGGACTCCGGAAGACCGGCAAACAGTTCCCGAACCGGCGTAAAAAGTCCAACATAGGTTGCCGGATTCGATCTGGGAGTTCGTCCGATAGGACTTTGATTGATGCAGATAACCTTGTCGACAAATTCTATCCCGGTAATACTCCCATAGCTACCAGTCTTCAGATGAGTTCGTCCAACCGCGTTTGAAAGAGCGGGGAAGAGAATATCCGTCAATAGGGTGGATTTGCCAGATCCCGACACACCTGTGATGGTAATGAACTCTCCAAGTGGCAGTCTGACATTGATGTTCTTTAAATTGTGCTCTTTTGCGGCAAGTATGCTTATCGACTTTCCATTACCCCTTCGCCTCTCTTCAGGAAGACTGATTAGATCCAAACCACTTAGAAAACGGCCCGTTGGACTTTCAGGGTTGGTCATCACCCGTTCTACAGCGCCCTGAGCCACTACCCTACCGCCATGAATTCCCGCCCCGGGTCCCATATCCACAATATAATCTGCCGTTCTGATTGTCTGCTCATCATGCTCTACAACTATCAGGGTGTTCCCAAGATTGCGCAGATGAATCAGTGTGTCAATCAATTTCTGGTTGTCTCTTTGGTGCAAACCAACCGTGGGTTCGTCCAAAATATAGAGTACTCCTACCAGTGAGGAACCAATCTGCGTTGCCAAGCGAATCCTCTGAGCCTCTCCGCCCGAAAGAGTTGCGGCCTCACGTTCCAGACTCAAATATCCCAGGCCAACACTCTGAAGAAACTGAAGGCGCTCCCGTATCTCCTTCAGTATTTGCTTCCCTATGTGACCTTCAGTATCGCTTAGCTCAAGCTTGTCAAAGAATTCTCCCGCCTGATGCACCGGCATCGTGGTTATCTGGTGTATGTCACTTCCTCCGACAAAGACGCTCAAACTCTCCCTACTAAGTCTCTTCCCTCCGCATTTCCGGCAGGGGCTACGCGTCATGAATCCCTCTAGCCATTCACGCATTCCCGCCGATGTGGTTTCTCTGTAGCGGCGATTGAGATCTGCAATTATTCCCTTGAAACTAGACGAAAATTCGAATTTCCCCGTACCAGTCCTGTTGACATATGTAATATCTATGGGTTCGCTTGTCCCATCGAATATGGCGTTTAGCACCTCGTCGCCCAGCTCGTTCAAAGGTGTATCCAGATTGATCTTGTACATCTTGGCAAGGGCATCGAACCAGCTTCGATACCAGGCCGCCTCGGGATTATATGGCAGCAGCCCCCTTTGGTTGAACGATAACGAGGGATCGGGCATTATCAGATTCCTGTCGAACTCCAGCATAACCCCCAGCCCGTCACATGCGGAGCAGGCGCCAAAGGGACTGTTGAAGCTGAACAGTCTCGGCTGCATCTCGGGTAGACTAAAACCGCACTTGGAACATGAATTTTTTTCCGAAAAGAAGAGTTCCGCATCCTCGTCAGTTATAAATACATTTACCTTTCCATCCGATATTTCCAAGGCGGTTTCAATCGATTCGGACAGGCGTTTCCGATTTTCGAGTCCCGCTATAATTCTGTCGACAACAAGCGCAATATCGTGCTTGCGATTTTTGTCGAGATTGATTTCATCTTCCAGCAAAAGTGTTTCGCCATCTATTCTTACGCGTACAAAACCTGCCTTTTTTGCATCTTCGAGGTATTTGCGATGTTCACCTTTCTTACCCCGCACCAATGGAGCCAGTATAATCAAGCGTTGACCCTCGGGAAGCGAGAACACCGTATCCAATATCTGATCAACCGATTGTTCCCGTATCGGGGTGCCGTCATTCGGGCAAATTGGATTGCCGATACGGGCAAACAGCAGGCGCAAATAATCATATATCTCGGTGATGGTACCAACTGTCGAGCGCGGATTGCGACTGGTAGTCTTCTGCTCGATTGATATCGCGGGGGATAAGCCTTCGAGGTAATCGACATCCGGCTTGTCCATCCTGCCAAGGAACTGACGTGCATAAGCAGAGAGCGATTCAACATAGCGCCTCTGCCCCTCCGCAAATATCGTATCAAAGGCCAGCGATGATTTGCCCGAACCCGAGAGTCCCGTAATTACGATAAGGCGATCCCGGGGAAGTTCCAAATCTATGTTCTGCAGGTTATGCTCTCGCGCGCCTTTTATTACGATTTTTTCCATTTTCAATTCTTAGGGCGATAGGGAATCAACCGATATGAAGGGTTCTTCGAGCTGCTCTTTTGCCAATTCACCCCAGTGCCCGGCCTGAATTCGAGGACGATAGGTTTCATTGAGACTGTCCTTCACAACCATCAATTCCCAGATAGATGCGGCGATATCCTCGAAGCCCTCCGCATAGAGGGAAACGGAAAGCAGGTATAGTACGGGCCATAAGCCAGCTCTCTCCATCCATTCCACCAGAGGATCATCGTCCTCATATGCAAGCATAATCAATCTGTCAGTTCCATCCGAACGCCCTGGAAATCTCACATCCCTGTCGGGGTTTTGAGCATCCTCTACCGCGTCGATATCAAAACGCCAATCCGGATGCCTTTCTCGATAGCGTTCCGCCGCCGTTGTCAGTATCGATAGCGCGCTGCGCATCGAATGTAGCAGGGCTGAGCGGTAGTTACCTCTATTCCACGCGATTTCACCAAGAAGCTTCCTCGCTTCCAATGAGGGCCCCAAATCGTCCCTGTAAAGAAACACAAGTTCATCAATTCCGCCTTCTGTTAAACGGGCAATGTATTGATGCTCCAGCAGTATATCGGATCGGGAAGAGGCCCCCCCGTTGTTGGCAATCCCATGTAGGATGGATTCGGCTTCAAGCGCCCGTTCCTGTCCCTGATTCAACAGGAGTTTTGCGAGCCTGTATCGAATCAGAGTGAGCTCCTGTGGAACTCGTAGATATATTGCAAGTTCGATCGCTCTGCGATACTGTTCTTCCGCCAGAACAATCTGACCCTGGGCCTCGTAAACTTTGCCCAGCCAGAATTCTGCCTCGGGATACTCCCGCTGAAATTCAACAGCATCCAGTAGATAGTCGAGAGCCTCTGGCAATTTTTTTTGCGCGTAAGAACTTTTACCCTTCTCGAGGAGTATCCAGGCCGGGTATTCCAATCCGAATCCCGAAACCGCGGCAAGAAGCATAATCAAAAACAGGAAGCCTGGCCTAATGCCCGTTACAGAAAATATGGCGAGCACCCTCCAATTCCGCTCAACTCCACTCTGAAATCCGCCCGCGTCGGGAATGGCAGCCCGGGAACCAGGGGGCGACCAGCCTTCATCGCTAAAGTTTCGCAACTGCTTTCCCTAAAGTATTAAGCTTAGAAGAATAATCACGAAAAGCGCCACGGTTTCAATAATTCCAATCGCGGTTAGATAGTTCGCTAATCCCTTACCGGTGTCGGCCAGAGCATCGGCGGCGCCGGCCGCGGCCCTACCCTGCATCATCGCCGAGAAACCAATAGCCAAACCACCAAAAATTCCTGCGCTAAGCAAAAGAAGCGGCTCTTGCTGGGACCGTTGAATGAAGAGCATGAGCAGAAAACCATAGATTGTCTGTGTGAGTGGGGCGCCGCAAAAAAGGACGAGGATAAATGGAGCGGGTCTATTTGTCGCGAAGCATTTTTTCCAGGCCCCCATAGATGCCTGGCCGGCGACCCCGGTGCCAAGCGCAGAGCCAATCGCCGCCAAACCCAGGGCGGCGGCCGGACCAATAAATCCAATATTCATAGAGAAACTCCTTTGTTTTTATCCGAAATCAGCATCCTGAAAGGACTGTATTTTATCCCCGTCCATTCCATACCCAACTGTCCCGCAAATTCCAGCACATTGAGGCGAATACCATGAACCACAACGGATAAGGCGGCCATTGCCAAATTCAAACCATGGCCAACAACGATAACCACAATACCTATCGGCAACGTGAAATTCCTGAGCATGGGCGAGGCGAGGTTATTAAAGCTCAGCGCGATATAAAACGACGCCAATCCAACCGCAAACAACCTGATATAGGAGATTATACTTGAAAACCCGTTGATGGCGCTTTGAAAGACAGTGAAGGCGTCTTTAAATCCCCCTAGCATGCCCCTGAAAAAACCGATATCATCGCCCTGCTTTCCAAAGAGCAGAACAAGAAGAATTCCTCCGGCTATCATATATACAGCGAATCGCGGTAGGGAAATCTCTATTACGAGCTTCAGAACAACGAAATAGAGGCCGCCTATAACCGCCATCCATCCAAGCTGGGCCAGTGATTTCAACTTTGGGAAATACCGAACAAAATTTATGATATTTGCCAGGCATAGTTGAGAAAGGCCCAGCAAGAAACACAGCAACATTATGGTTTGCTGCGGATCGATCTCAAGTCCGGGAAAGACATCTGGGTATGCGGCAAGCGAGGGAATTGTCAGCATACGGAAAAAACCCAATCCGGCCAGCGATCTCGATCCGAACCAGTTGCCTGTAATCGTGCCCCATAGCACTGTGCTTATACTTAGCACCGCAAACAATCTCAAGACATTCTTCAGCCCATTCTTCACAATCCTTGTGATTAGGGTGGCAAGCAAAAGAATCACTCCATATCCCGCGTCTCCGATAATCATCGCAAAAAAGATGCAAAAATAGACAAGAAAATATGAGCTGATATCATATTCATGGTAACCCGGCAAGATTTCAAGAAAACTGAAAACCGGCTGGATTATGCGGGTTCTCGGCCTGTTCTTTATCAGAGTGGGGGGTTGATCATCCAAATTGGGTTCCTGAACCAATATCCCCCAGCCCTCCTCCGAAGCAAGAAGCCTGATGTTCTGCAGCCTGTCTACCGGAACAAACCCGCAAAGCCATCTCAATCCGCCTTCACAGGGCATTCCGGTTGCCAGAGATTCAAACTCGATATCCTGCTCTATTTCAGAGAGCGTCCGCTCAACGACTGGCCTGATTCTGGAAAAATCAAGCAACTTATCTCTTAAATCCTTCAGGCGTTCAATCATCTCGCTTTTCATCGAAATCAATTCATTAAGACCGTGTTTCGGAAGTGCAATTGCCTTCTCAATCGCCAATTCGGGAACACCATCAAAAAAAATGGCCGCAAAATTTAGCTGCCTGCCCTTCTTGCCGAGCTGAAAAATCATCGCGCCGCCATCTCTCAGATTTTCCGCAAGGCTTATCTCGTCTCTGAACAAACACACATCAACTCGGCCTGCCTTGAGAAAATTCAAGTCATTGGGCTCGAAATCACCAAAGGGCTCAAGTAGGTTGATTTGATTCGTTATCGCCCCAATTTTTTCATGGAGCTCTCCTATTCTCTCTCCGGTTGAGATTATTCTTTCAACTAGAGTCAAACTCGACTCCCTGTCATGCGATCCATCATGCGAGGCGTTCACTGACTTGGATTTCACATTGCGCTCAAGTTTACCCAGGGCCAAAACCACCCTTGCGCGCATTCTTGACAGAGATTCCAGATTCTCGCCGGTCCCGTGAATTTCTGCTTCAAGGTGAAGAACTCCCCCATCTCTCAATTTCTCCAGGGCAATTCTGCTATACTTATTCAAAACTACCAGCGAAACCTTCTTCATTGGCACTATCATTTAGACAACCCGCTCCAAACCTCGCTTGGCAATCTTCCCACGCACAACCGAGGCTGTTTGCTGATCGCCCAAATATATGCTTATCTTCTTGATGTTCATCTTCGTTTCGGGGATTTTCACTTTTTCAAACAGATTGACCCTCTGGGTTACAGTTCGTAGCTCGGCGAACAACAGGAAATACTGTTCTTTTAGTACCTGCAATTCCAAATCCAGCAGCATCACGCGCTGCAATTCCTCTATCCCCCTATCCACCCAAAGCGGCATCGTCCATAGGTCGTAACCTATTTTCGCGAATCTCGCACCTTCAAACAGGGGTATGCTCACACCCGCAATATTGCCGATACCGCGTCTAAATTCCTCCAGCACAATCATCTTCTCGCTTAGGCCAACATCCTCCCCGAAAACCGCTATCCAGTGTCGGAATTCCTGCTCAAGCGAGTCTTTTTCTTTCTGTAGCCTATGCTGTCTTTCTTCAACCTTCCGAATTTCCAACTGCAATTGCTGCTTTTTCAAGATCAGGGTAGGAAGGTATAGAGTATACATTTTTAGCGCATCCTTCTGTCTTTTTAGCTCATTCTTGGTCAGCCTAATCTTGAGCATGGTCAGCCCTCGGCCAGAATTCCTCGATCAGATTCGAGCGAAGTCCGGTTTCTTCCTTTTCAAAGCAGTCGGCCAAAATTTTCCATCCGTCATCCAGGGCTTCCTCAAGCGGAATATTTACCGAAAGATCCATCATCCTATCCTCAAATAGATCCCCGTATTTAAGCAGTTTTTCATCCCAGCCGCTCATCTGAAAGCCCATGGACTGCTTCTCCAGCGCATCCTTGTACGCGGCATAGAGCTTTATCATTCCATCCGCGAGAGCTCTATGGTCTCCCCGCGTTCTGTCATTCGCCAGCTGCTTCAGGCGACTAAGCGAACCAAAAGGCTCGATTCTCCCATTTTTCAAATAGAACTGACCCTCGGTTATGTAACCGGTATTATCCGGCACTGGATGAGTAACATCGTCACCCGGCATAGTAGTAACAGCCAGGATAGTAATCGAACCCAGCCCCTCAATATCAATTGCCTTTTCATAGCGACTTGCAAGTTGAGAATACAAGTCTCCTGGATAACCTCTGTTAGAAGGAACCTGTTCCTGCGTTATCGCAATTTCCTTCATCGCATCGGCAAAATTTGTCATATCGGTAAGAAGCACCAAAACCTTTTTACCATCCAGGGCGAAATTTTCGGCGATGGCCAAGGAGATATCGGGCACCATAAGCCCTTCCACGACAGGATCCGATGCCGTATGGACAAACAGAATAGACCTGGAAAGAGCGCCTCCGTCATCCAGGGAATCCCGGAAATACAGATAGTCATCGTGTTTCAAACCTATCCCGCCCAGAATTATCAAATCCACCTCTGCCTGCAAGGCAATCCGAGCCAGAACCTCGTTATACGGCTCCCCCGAAACAGAGAAGATCGGGAGCTTCTGGCTTTCGACTAGCGTGTTGAACAGATCAATCATGGGGATTCCGGTTCGAACTATGTTTCGAGGGATGATGCGCCGCGTGGGGTTGAAGGAGGGTCCGCTAATCGTAATCAGGTTTTCGGACAGGCTCGGTCCCCTGTCCCGAGGCTCTCCCGAACCATTGAAAACCCTGCCGAGCAAGGACTGTGAGTACGATATCTGCATTGTTTTTCCCAAAAATCGAACCTCATCTCCGGTAGAAATGCCACGACTTCCGGCAAATACCTGAAGTGACACCAAGTCCTCATTGAGTTTGATCACCTCAGCCAAGGATGCGCCAAAGGACGTATTTACCTGCGCAAGATCGCCATAACGAACAGCATTGGCCCTTACAACAATAACGTTCCCCGCTATTGATTCAATTCTGCTATATACCTTGCTCATCTCCAGAAATCCCTCATAAGATGGCTGTTGATTTTGGATCGCTTCCAAGTTTTTTAGATTGAACCATGGTTCGAATTTCGGTTTCCAGCCTTCTAAATTCACTACTGTCCCATTTTGCGCCATTATAGTCGAGGAATTTCTGCCTCAATCGATAGAACCACTTACGCGCATCTCCCTTGTCTTTCAAATCCAGCCTGCTAGCCAGAATCTCGAGAATCAAACCAAATACCCAGATCTGACGATCGGGTGCCACGGCGGCATCAACGGGATCAAAGGAGTTCTGCTGGAAATAGACGCTATCAAGGAATTCTCCCTTCTGAAACACCACATAATCCTGCAAACTGGTACCTTCCTCGCCAACAACCTTCATCATGGATTCAATTTCACCCGCCCGCACCAATATATTATGAGCATATCCAACACGCTCGGTCGGTATGATGCCCCTGTATTTACTCCAGGATTCGGTGGGGTGAATTGCGGGATATTTGCGAGCGTCAGAGCGTTCCCGTGAAAGCCCATGAAAAGCCCCAACAACCTTGAGCGTCGCCTGGGTTACCGGTTCCTCGAAATTGCCGCCCGCAGGACTAACAGTTCCCCCTATCGTAATCGAACCCATATCGCCACTCTTTAACCGCACTATGCCGGCTCTCTCATAGAAGGACGCGATATTTGATTCAAGGTAGGAGGGAAACGCCTCTTCACCTGGAATTTCCTCCAATCGGCCCGACATTTCACGCATAGCCTGGGCCCAGCGGCTAGTTGAATCAGCAAGCAGCAAAACATCGAAGCCCATTTGCCGGTAGTATTCGCCCAGGGTAACAGCCGTGTAAACCGAGGCCTCCCTCGATGCAACCGGCATTGAAGAGGTGTTGCAAACAATGATGGTTCTTTCCATCAGAAATCTACCGGTTTTCGGATCAACCAGTTCTGGAAATTCTTTGATGGTTTCAACCACCTCGCCGGCCCTCTCCCCACATGCTGCGATTATCACCACGTCCACCTCCGCATGCCGACTGGTTATCTGCTGCAAAACTGTCTTACCCGCACCAAATGGTCCGGGAATGCAATAGGTGCCGCCCTTGGCAACGGGGAAAAATGTGTCCATAAGTCGAACTTTGGACACCAGCGGTTCAATAGGCTTCAGTCTTTCCTCGTACGTTTTGACAGCCTTCTTCACAGGCCATTCAAACATCATAGTCAACGGAATTACCTTTCCCCGAGAATTCGTGGACTCGGCAATGGTTCCCGTAATTGAATAGGAACCTTCCGGACTAACTCTGGACACTGTCAGTTCATCTCGTACATTGAAAGGAACCATCACCTTATGCTCGAAGGGACCCTCCGGTACGAAACCCAAATAGTCTCCCGCGCTCACCTTGTCGCCAACCCTAACCAGTGGTTTGAACTGCCATTTCCTCTCACGGCTCAGGGAATCAAGGTAGATACCCCGTTCGAGAAAAAAACCGGCTTTTTGGGCAAGCTCCGGCAGGGGATTTTGAAGTCCATCAAAAACTTGTCCCAACAGCCCGGGGCCAAGCTCCACGGCGAGCATTTCGCCAGAGAATTCAACTTCATCCCCGATTCCGATGCCTCGGGTCAATTCAAAAACCTGGAGTTGGGACACATCTCCCTGAATGCGAATAACCTCCGACTTCAAGCGCTTCTTTCCGCTAACTATGTAGCCAACCTCATTCATTATAATGCTGCCCTCGACTCGTACCGAAACCATGTTCCCGTTTACCCCTATTACTCTCCCGCCTGTCCTCATGCCTACACCACCATCATCACGAACGTTTTTTCATAATGCTTCAATTCTCGACGCTAGGAGCACTTCATTATAAAGACTGCGATATGCCTTGAAACCGAACTCCACATTGAATTTGGAGCGACGCTCCAGTATAAGAAGTTTCATCCTATAGCTCCGAATAAATTCGATATCAAAGAAATGTGTCGTCGCCAATTCATCAATCTTGAGCCAGCGACACTTATCCAGATACAGTTCAGCCTCAAGTGGAGAATCCATCATAACAGCCTCGCCAGCTATCCGGGCTGTTCCATGCACCGGCGGAATTTTCCTATAATACTCGTTCGCGTCGAGGTTTCGCTTTTTGGCCCGAAGTTTCACCAAATCATTTCTGAGGCTTCTCTCCCATTCCCCATATTCCTTGCATATTCCAGGTGCCTCACTTCCATCTAGAGTAGATTTAAGCAATCCCATATAGTCTCTGGCCGACAAAAAAGAACGAGAAAGGGTGAGCATCGCTTCAGTCGACATCGGTGCTCTTTGTTCTGGTCCGATTAGCATCGGGAGAGCCGCGGCCACATAATAACAATATGACAAACAAGTTTCCTAAGAAGAAAGGAGCTTAGCGAGCCGCGGATTCAAATAACGGCCTAACATGGCGGAGATTTCCCTGTCCGAAAAATCGTAAAACGCCGAACCATCCTTTATCGCTATTCTGAATCCGGCATCAAGCCCCTTAAATGGTTTAATTTCTATCCCGGATGCAAACTCCGCACTCAGCTTGGCCATTAAGACAGGTTCGATTTCGTCCGACAATTTTGCAGGAATCAAAACATCTATCTCGTTTCTCTCTTGCTTCGAGACATTCTCTACCGCGACTACAATCACATCTTCCAGTAGCTTAGCGTTCAAGGCATCGCGAACTTCTCTTTCCAATAAGCGGTCAAAAACTGATTTGATTCTTTCCTTGAGCATAAGCATCAGATCTCTACCCGCCTGCCTCAACGCGTCCCTACCGCTGTTCTCCATCCTCTGTATCTTCGCTTCCATATTTGTTCGAATTCGTTCTGCATCCTCCTCGGCTTTTTGGACTATGGCTGAAGCTTCTTCCCGTGCCCCGGATATAATCCGTGCGGCCTCTTCCTGGGCGCTTTCCATTCCATCATGCTTAATCCTGTCGATAATTTCCTTAAGTTGAACATCCATGAATCTTACCCTAACAATATTTCAGAATTGGCACAGTCCCGCGAATCCCTATACCTTTTTTGAAGCTGGCCTAACTGTACACAGGCAATCCCAGGCAGCCTGAGCCGGTGGAAAACCAGAAGTGTCCCTCCGCCAGTGCCTCTCCAATAACTCCCGTAGCCGCCGAAGCTGCAGTTGGATCCGTGCAGACATGAGACCAAAGTGAGTGAGCAGCTGTTCTTTATCTGCTTATCATCCATCCTCAATCATAGCAGATTAGAAGATGCAATCCACCCCTCGGTTTCAATACTACAATCGATAATGGCTCTAAGCAAGATGGGGGAGCCAAGGCTATAAATGAAGAAGTATTCTCTGCGGCACCCCGCAAGGACATGGACAGGCGCTTCAAGCAGGTAGACAGGCAATTTAACCGTGTCTATGGCCTTCTCACCGGCCTGCTCGTGTGATTGCAGGTTCCTTTATTACCCTGATGATTCAGGGAATTGGGTAGGATGGACGGCCTTAAACGCATTGGCAGGTAAATTGACCATGAATCTATAAGAGTGAGCAAGATGCATCGGAAATGGCCCGGATGCTGATCTAAGGTGGGGATTGAACCTGCCCTGGAAAAGAAGTGGAAGAGCATCCGGGAAAGAAATTTAAAGGCCGATGCAAGAACAGCAATTCTCGAAATGACTATAGATTGAAGACATTGAAAACCGATACAGTCTATTGTCTTTTGAGATACCTAGGAACAGGAATGCGGATTTCGAACCTAGGTTTGTAAAGAAGAATCAGCGAAAAAAACGGAAATTTGAATAGCAGGATTCTGCAACTACTTATTGTTTTCGATATCGCACTTCTCAGATTTGAAGGTTTCCAACATACCTTCGACAATGAATAGTCCAGCAGTTCCACCAGGGTCCTGCTGCCCAATCGTCTTCTCCTGATAGTAGGCGGCCCGCCCATGCTGGGCTTTCATCGCCTTGGTACTCTCCAAACCCCTTCGTGCGGCAGCAATACCCGCATCAGCCAGAGCATTCCAATCGTCGCTCGCCCCTTCCATGGCCCTGGCTGCAGGATCGATAACATCGACAACAGATTTTTCTCCCGGTTTGCTTTTTCCACGATCCATCAAACCGTCGGCAAAGGCACGAAAAAACAGGGCCATATCAGCGGGAGATAGTTCGAACTTGCCCTTGAGAGCCCTACCTCCCCTCATGAAACCAGTTGCAACAAGGGTACCCATGGTGGAGGGAGCCGCCTTGGTAATCTCCACGCCGGTTCTGGCGAAGAACTGACCGATGTCGGATTCCTCCGAGTCCTTCATTTTGTCATCGGCGGTACTAAAGGCCTTGGTCATAGTTATTCCTAAGTCCCCATCACCCATCTTACTGTCCATCTCAAACAATAAATCCTGCTTCTCTTCCATCAATTTCCGGATGCAAAGGATGGCTTTTTTTGCAGCGGCAATATTCATCTGATACTATACCTCAAGCTGAAACTGCTCGAAGAAGGGCGTTCGGGCAGGCGCGGCCAACAATGATTTCAGCTCATCGTCAAGTTTGAAAAGAGAAATGGAAAAACCGGCCATTTCCAAGGAAGTGGCAAATTCACCAACGTAAACTTTGAACACCGATATGTTCCTCTCTCCCAAAATCTCCGCCACCTTACGATAAGCTACATAGAGTTCTTCCCTGGGGGTTGCTCCAAGTCCATTCATTAAAACCGAAACCGAGTCTCCCGACGCGTATGGAAGGTCCGGCAGTAATTTATCCAACATCTCCCGAACAACCTCGTCGGCGGTAAGCAGCCTGCCACGTCGGATACCCGGTTCGCCATGGATACCCATTCCAATTTCCATTTCATCGTCACCTATAACGAACGAGGGTCTGCCTACCTCGGGAATGACCACTGGAGAGATTGCGACACCCATGGTTCTAACCGCATCTCCGGCCTTTTCGGCGATTCTTTTAACCTCGCCGAGGTTAGCACCTTCGTCGGCCTTGGCGCCAGCACATTTATAGATGTAGAAAATGCCCGCAACACCACGCCGTTTAGCTTCCTCGCCTTTGGGCGCGCTGGCGACATCCTCTCCAGCGACGTAGGATTCAACCCGGATGTCCTCCATAAGGGCCATCTCGGCTGCCATGTCGAAATTCATTATATCCCCGCCATAGTTGCCATAGATGTAAAGAACACCCTTACCGGTATCGATGGTCTTCGTAACTTCCAGCATCTGATCGGAGCTAGGACTTTGGAAAACTCCTCCTACGGAGCAGCCATCAAGCATACCCCTGCCGACATAACCAAGAAACAGCGGTAGATGGCCGGAGCCTCCGCCAGTGGCCAGACCAACCTTGGTGCTTCCTGGAATGCCAACTCTGACGATACAACGCGCATTGCCGGCAGCGGACACTATCTGATCGGGATGGGCCTTGAGAATGCCCTTCAGCATCTCGTCTACAAAGGCTTCGGGTTGGTTTAGAAACTTTTTCATCATCTTCTCCTTAAAAATAGCTATCCGACCGACTTTGCACCCACGATATCGGCTTCTAGCCTGTTTTTGCGTTCGTTCATAAGGTGATTGAAAATCATAATCAGGATTAGGAACACACCCCAGGTGAAATCTCGAGCGAAGTTGTTAAATCTCAGCATGTTGAAACCGCTGGAAAGGAATTGCAGAGTCACAACGGCTATGGCAACACCGATTACCCGTCCGAAGCCTCCGTTCCAGTTTATGCCCGCCAGGAGATTCACCAACACAGCCTGAAGAACATAGCTTTCACCGTAGTCGGCCTTCGCCTGATTTGTTCGGGAAATCATCAGAAGTCCGGCAGTGGAAGCCAGTACAGCGCTGCTTATATACGCACGCATTAGCATCGCTCGAACACGTATCCCGGAAAATCGAGCGGCAATTGCATTGGTGCCGATAAGATAGATACTCTGACCGAATTGAGTTTTTCTCAGTATAATGGCAACTACTACGGCAAAAACCAAAAAAATATACAGCGGTGTGGGGAAACCTAAGAGACGTCCATTGCCGACAAACAGGAAGGGTTCGGGCAAACCGGGAATTGCATAGCCCCTGGTTAAAATGATAGCAATACCGGAAAAAAGCTGCCAGGTTCCCAGTGTAACCAGAACAGGGTGAATATGGAATGTCGACACCAAATATCCGTTGATAAGTCCAGCGCTGATCCCTACGATGAAGGCGACAGCCACCGCCAGCAGTATATAGAGAACAAGGGCTGCCGAGGTGGGATTATCGGGTATAAGTTCCACCATTAACTTGGCAGCCAGAATACTCGTCAGATTAGCCGTACCGACAATGGACAGGTCGATTCCTCCGGTAATCATGCAAATAGTTAGTCCAAGCGACAGCAATCCCAACTCGGGAAAAGAATACGACATTGAACGAAAATTTCTCATCGTGACAAACTTACCGGGATTGAGGACGGCCATCAGTATGAATATCGCAGCAGAAATTACGATGAGACGGGTCAAATTGCTGTCCCTGGTTTTCAAAAGTTTGACAGACGAAAGAACTTTCAGCTTCTCACCCTCCTCGGACTCTGGTTATTCTCGCCTCTTTGAGCTGAGGGACGGTAACGGCAATTAGCAGAACGAGTCCTGTTGTAAAGCGCTGCCAATAACTGGGAATGCCCATCAGAATCAGACTGTTATTTATAACGGTTATAAGCATCACGCCCAAAAGGGTCCCATGAACCGTTCCCCTGCCGCCTCCAATAACCGCGCCGCCTAGAACTGTTGCGGCTATGACATTGAGTTCACTACCGACAAGGTCAAAGGGATTCGCATTCCTTACATGAGCACTGTGTATGATTCCCGCCAGCCCGCAAGTAATCCAACATAGCAGTAGATAAAATACTCGATTTTCTTCACGGAGAATCCCGCACGCTTCGTGGCCTGGCGATCGCCCCCCAGGGCATATACACCCCTGCCTATGGTGGTGTAGCGCAGAATAAGCGCCGTAAGAACTGCCAGGGCCAAAAAGACAAAGAAAGAAAAATGCAGTTCGGCGATTTGTCCCGATCCCATAGTTCGCCGAAAGAACGCCAACTTGCTGTAGCCCACCATCGGATCGGTAAGGCGGTTTATAATCCGCGTATCGACAAAGGTTAGAACAAATCCGCTATAGGCACTAAGGGTTCCAAGACTAACAATCAAAGTGGGTAGTCGGAACGTGGAGATAACAGCCGCGTTGATAAGTCCCAGCAAAACTCCTATTCCGCAGGATAGTAGAAAGGCCAGGATAACAGATCCCGAGAAACCAATGGCTTCAAAAATGATTCCCGTGATATACATAGACACCGCGCCAATAGCCGGGAAGGAGATATCTATTTCTCCGGATATCAGAACAAGGAGAACTCCCAAGGCGAAAATACCGGTAACGACCGTGCTTTTCAGCAGACTGAATAGGTTTCCGATGGAAAAAAAATTCGGATTGATAATACCCACCATGAGTGAAAAGGCAATTAGAATCACCGCAATGTAAGACTCGTGAGTTTCTAGTAGTTTCTTCATAGTCGGATCCTATCTACTTGAGGCTCTCTATTTGGGAAATCAATTCATCCTCGTCGAATTTGTCTTTGTGTTCCCGTATGATCTGTCCCTTGTGCATCACGAAAACCCGGTTGCAGTTCTGGACTACCTCAGGCATGTCATCGCTCATAATAATTACGCCGGCTCCATTCGAGGCGAGTTCGCGGAGTCTGGTATGAATTTCGAGTTTTGAGCCAACATCAACCCCAACAGTCGGCCCATTGAGGATGAAGATTCGGGAACTCGCGGCAAGCCACTTGGCAAGAACCACCCGTTGCTGATTTCCTCCCGAAAGAGATCGTGCGGAATTCTCAGAGTTCGGAGTGGTGATTTTAAGTGTATCAATCCAGGTTTTGATGATTTCCGCGGCCTTCTTGAAGCTGATAAATCTTATAATGTTTTTGATGTGGCCGAGGATGGTGGCTATTATATTGTCTCCTATACTACGTTCAAGAAACAGTCCTTCGGTTAGACGGTCTTCCGGTACGTACGCGATTCCAACCCTCATTGCCGCATCCACCGAGTTGATAAGCATTTCCTTCCCACTGATTGTCAACTTCCCGGAACTCGCCGGCTGTATGCCGAAGAGAGCAAGCGCAACCTCGGTCCTACCGGAACCGAGAAGACCGGTAATTCCGATGATTTCTCCAGGAAAAAGCTTGAAAGAAATGTCCTTAAACGCACCCTTCCGTCCAAGCTTATCGACAGAGAGAAGGGGAATTCCATTGTCAGCCTCACCAAAGCTGAACTGTGCTCCAAAAATTCGGCGCCCAGTCATATGATAGGTGATGCTATTCTCGTCGTATGCGCTAGTCTCATCCTCTGACACCTTGCGGCCATTGCGGAGTATGGTTAATTTCTCGCTAATATCCAACACTTCCCGAAGTTTATGACTGACAAACAAAGTGGCAATACCCTCGGATCTAAGTTCGGAAATGACTTCGAAAAGATTGTCGACCTCATTGTGGGTTAGTGCCGTTGTAGGTTCATCCATGATAACCAGTTTTGCATTGTGAAGCAGGGCACGAGCAATTGCCACGAGCTGCTTGTTAGCAACGGAAAGGCTTTCCACCCTCGAACGCAGTGGTATGTCCACCTTGATATGCGCCAGAGCCGATTGGGCTGTTCGCTCCATATTTGTCCAACTCACCAGCCTCCGACCCTGCTCAAGTTGAGAATTGATGGCGAGGTTCTCCGCCACTGTCAGATTAGGGAAGAGGGAAAAATCCTGATAAATAACCTGTATTCCTTCATGAATCGCATCAATGGGCCTGAGATTCTCATACAGCTGGCCGTTTAGGATAATCTGACCCTCGTCGGGCCGGGAAACACCAGCGATAATCTTTATCAGTGAGGATTTCCCACTTCCATTCTCTCCAGCAAGACAGCGAATTTCTCCCGGGACAATACTCAGGGAAACATCGTTCAGCGCATAAACGCCTGAGAAGCGTTTATGGACATTCTTGACCTCAACCAATGGTGCAATCATTCTAACTCACTCTGGATTTCTGCTGGAGAGAGCTCCCTTAGCCGATAAGTCCCCCTGCGGGTCCTATCGGGCTATATGGAGCAGATTAGAAATTGTACTGGTTCATGTTATCCTTGGTTACGCCTACCCATGCCGAACCGTAGTACAGATTAGGCTTGTCCGCATCCTGAATGAGCTCTTCGTATCCAACGATGCCAAGATCCGCACCATCCTCAATACTACCACCATCAAGAATGCGAACGGCAATCTCGTTCATAGCTCTACCAGCCATTGCGGGGTCCCAAAAGGCGATCATATCCGTTGCACCGCTCTCCAGATACTGTCCGGAAACAGAAACCAAACTGGTGCCAACAACGGAAACCTGATCTTCAAGTCCGCGTTGCTCGACAGCCAGTCCTGCGCCGGGAGCAGTTGTCATGGCGCTGCCTTGTATACCAGCCAATTCGGGGTAGGTTGTAAGGAGCTCAAGGGTTTTTTCTGTGGCAGTTTCAAAATCATCGAATTCCTCAATCTTGTTTACTACCAGTTCCATGTCCGGGTAATTGGCCTTTTGATGAGCTACACCAGCATCCACCCATTCATTGTGACTCTTGGACTGCAAACTGCCTACGAAGGTAGCATACTTCCCCGTTCCGCCCATTCGCTGGGCCAGATTCTCCATCAGAAACTCACCGTAAGCCGCATTGTCAAAGGCCTCTATGATTATATCCGCATTTTCCTGCGTGGAAGCTTCGTGACTCACCACTACGATGCCTTCCTGCCTAGCTCTCGCTAAAACCGGCTCGACCGCTTCCACGGAAAAGGGAACAACGCAAATGGCGTCGACGCCCTGAGCAATCAGATCTTCTATTATGCGAACCTGCTCGGCAGCATCGGCTTGTGAAGGACCAAGCAAAAAGGTATCGTTACCCGTTTCGGCACCGTATTCCTCAACTCCCACCCTCATTCGATCAAACCAGGCAATTCCATCAACTTTGACGACCGTAGCTATAGTATAGACATCATCAGTTTCCTTTTCACAGGCAATCGTGATAAAAGGCGATAGAATTATAAACAGAAGTGCTAGCTTTTTCATTAAAACCTCCTTACTGTTTTAACTAAAATGTAAGATATTATAACATCCCCAAAATACCTGTCAAGAAGACTTGCGAACTTTGATATCCCCAGAATCGCCCTGAAATTCAATGCCAGAAGTGCGATATTATCGAAGTTTTAGTCGTTTTATAGTAGAACACAGTTCTGTTTTAGAAAGAATCATAAATACGATCGAAGTCGGTTAGTCAGTTACTAAAACATTTTAGTTGACAATTATAATCTATTAGGAATAGAATTCTCCCGGAACCATGGCTGTAAGAATCAAGGATATTGCCCAGAGAGCAAATGTATCTTTCGCAACCGTTTCCCTGGCTCTCAATAACAAGCCAGGCGTCGGTGAAGCAACTCGCAGCAAAATTCTCGAAATTGCCGGCAATCTCGGATATAGATCCACTCAATACAGCTTTCCGGTTGACTACGGCACCATCCAATTTGTTCAAATTGTCCGGCATGGACATACTTTGAACCAGGATCACAAGGTTTTTATTTCGGATTACATTGATGGCATACTCCTCGAAACGAAGAAACTCCCTTACAAAATTGAAATCAAGTCCTTTCATGCCACACCAATCACTGAAATCATCACCTGGCTAGAAGTCCAAACACACTTATCGGGAGTAATCATACTAGGCACCGAACTGAGCCGGGAAGATGTTCTCGCTTTCACGGATTGTTCGATTCCAGCCGTGTTTCTCGATACCTTCCTTGAGTATGTTTCCCTCGACTTTGTCGATATGAATAATGCGGATTCTGTGTTCTCGGTTCTGGAACATTTCATTGAAAAGGGGCATGATGAAATCGGCATTGTCCGATCCAGCGTACAAACCCGAAATTTCTGGTTGAGAAACAAGGCCTTTCGAGAAGGTCTTGAATTCTTCGGTAAAAACCACGACGGGAAATTTTCTTTTGATGTCGACTCGACAGTGGAGGGATCTTATAGAGATATGCGAAGTATTCTCGATAGAGCCTTCAAACTCCCCTCGGCTCTCTTCTGCGTTAACGATGTTATCGCCTTCGGAGTACTAAAAGCGCTCAGGGAAAATGGAAACCTGGTTCCCGAGGAAGTTTCCATAATCGGGTTTGACGATCTTCCCGCGTCGGCACTGCTGAACCCTCCGCTAACCAGCGTAATCGTATCCAAAAGGGAAATCGGCAGAGTCGCATTGAACCGTCTGAATACCAGAATTGGAAATCCAGATTTGCCGCCAACCAAGATAGTTGTTGGAGGGCAATTGATTGAACGAGAAAGTGTAATATCAAAGCGCTAGCCGTGAAGGCTGGGGAATACACATGATTACCGGCGCATATAACCTGAAACATCCCCTCAGACATGGTTTTAAGCACCCGCCTTTAAAAACGGAGAGTCAAGCCATATCCCCATCACGAACTTCCAGATTAAGGCAAATTTGCGCAAAAATTCTTGACACCATCCTCATTTCCAACCGCTCAATGGTTTCTTATGCGCAACTCCCGAGTTCTTACTTGAGGTGTCGTTTGACAAAATTGTAGGCATTCTAAGCTAAACATATGGCAAAATCAGACAGATTCTGTTATTTTGACTCAGGTATGAAAGTAAACTTCTTAGTTTCTATGGCGCTGGTTGTCACGATTCTATTAAGCGCCTGTATGATCGAACAGAAGCTTATTCTAAGACATGGATACTCGGGGGTGTGGATCCTGGAGGGCAGGCCAATGCCCTTTGTTGGCGATGCACTAGAAGATCTGGCAATTCTTGGAGGCTATGACAATTCTGACGAGTTTTATGATGAGGTGATATCAGAAACAATCACCAATCTGGAAGCACGCGAGGATATAGAGAATTTTGAGGTTGGCAGCGTTGGCAAGGATGCCTGGAAGGCCTATGTAGAGTTTGAAGATATCAGATTGCTCTTGGGGGATGCGGATCTAGGCGGTATAGCCGCCATTTCCCGAGACGGTGATATTCACACACTTAGCCTAAAGTTTGACCGCGCACGTGCTGCCGAGCTCGAGAGGCTGCTTCCAATTTTGAAAGAGCCCACGTTCTCACTGTTCAATCCGGCAGAGAGTGAGGGTTTCAGCGAAGAGGAATATACTAGCGAGGTATTGGGTTTCACCTTCGGAGAGGAGAACCTTTCGGCGTTACAACAGTCGATGGTACAATTGTCCATTACCGTACCTGGCACAGTGGTAGAGGTAGAGGGGGGCACAAGGTCAGGTGAGAGCTCTGCCCTCTTTGAGGTACCATTTACCCGCATTCTGGTTCCTGAAGGGAAAATCGCCTGGATGGTGAGCTGGAGAGACCAGCCCTAAGCCAGCTTCGCTAACAGGGAAGTCGGGTCCGCCCAGCCCAAACTCGCTGCAATTCTGCGTTGAAATTCCTTGTCGAAACGCGGTGGATATAGTTCAATCTCCCCCGCTATTCTCCCCGAACCCGGAATTCCAGTACCAGGGGCAGATGATCGCTGTAGCCCTCCTCCTTATTAGAGTACCATCTCTTGGGCCTGCCCCATGAGTCTCCCATTATTCTCGAGGCTCCGGTGCGGCAGAGTTCCAGGATGAGGCCCGAGCCATTGATTAGTCCCCGGCTAAGGAGGGCTCGGTCGGGCCTATCCCAGTTATTCTGATACCAGTATGTTCCCGGCGCTCCAAGTGCGGGATTAGGATTGGGATCGAAAAAAACAATATTTTCGCCGTGCAGGCCCACCCACTCCCTCCTCTCGCTGCGGAAAAGGGCGGCTTGAGGATTATCCGGATCAGGCGGCCAGGGGGCTAGGGCCGATGGTTGGATTTTTCCATCGCCAGGTGTGTTCAGATCACCGATAATCAGGATTTTGGCTAGCTGATTCTGACGCAGAAGCGGCTCAACCAGGTTCCGAACGATTAAGGCCTCTTTGAAGCGGGCGCCTTCCGTAATAGCTCGGCCATTATTGGGAGATTTCCAGTGAAGCGCAAAGACTCTTACTGCCCCACCCGGCGCATCGACAACAAAGGAGAGTACCGGCCTTAGGGGACGCGAATTGTAGAATCCACAATCTGCAACTTCAACACTGTGGATTGGATAACGGCTCAATACCCCGCATCGGGTAATACTGTAGCCAGGGATACCGAGCCTCCATTTGTAACCCATGTTTCCAAGGGGACCCCTAGTAAGGTCGTTCAGGATTTCCGCTTTTTCCAATTCCTGCAATATCAGCAAGTCGGCGGCACCTGAAAGGCTATTTCTTATTACCTCGGCCGTTCGATCAAGTCGGCGAAGATACAGCCGTTCGCTCCAGTCTTCGCCTCCCGGATCGAATTCAGGGTATTCGGTGCCATCATCGATGCCGTCAAATAAATTCTGGACATTCCAGCTCATGACCGTCCAGGTTTTCTCTTTTTGGGGGAACGCACAGCCACTAGCTACCTGGAAAATGACCAATGCCAGGGCGATAATCCAACGTAGGCTCATCATCTCCTCCTTACTCCAATAACTGCCCCCCCGGAGTTTCGACTTGAACAAAGGATCGGCTTAGGGAAATACTTCCCGGAAAGACTTTGCAATGAGAAATCTGTGGCTGATAAAAATAGGGGAAATTGCTCTAAAGAGGGGGAATAGGGGGTTCTTCGAGCGAATCCTGGGGGAAAACATCAGAAGGAAGATTTCACAGTTTTCGGCAGGTAGTAAAGAGAACTATAGGGGGAGGCTCAAGATTCGGGCTGGTCGCTATTACCTGGAAACCACGATTCCCGATGAGCAAATACTGCAATTGCTTTCTCGCACTCCGGGGGTAGTTGGGTTTTCTCGCGCATATAGAATCGGGAAATCGTTGAATGAACTCACCGAAACCTCTGTGCGAATGGCGCGAGAATGCCTGAGAACCGGTATTGGCACAAGCTTTAAATTCAAGGTGCGACGGGTGGATAAGAGCCTGGCGCTGGATAGTCAGGGATACGCGACCGAGTTGGGAGCGCGAATGTTAAATGCCTTGCCGGAACTGAGTGTGGATGTTCATAACCCGGATTTTACTCTCGAGGTTGAACTACGCGAACGGGCATATCTGTATAGGGAACAGTCGCCGGGAGTTGGAGGCCTGCCGGTTGGCAGCGCCGGACAGGGCATTTTGCTCTTATCCGGCGGAATAGACTCACCAGTGGCTGGATATCTGATGGCCAAAAGAGGAATGAAACTGAGTGCCGTGCACTTCCATACACCGCCCTTCACCTCCGAAGAGGCCCATGACAAGGTTGCCAGACTGGCAAGGCTTATCGCGCCATGGTGCGAGGGCCTTCTGCTTTACAGCATACCATTCACTGACTGCCAGGTGGCCATCAACAGGTGGGTGGACAAGGCGGCTACAACTCTGCATTCAAGGGCGGCAATGATGCAGATTGCCAGGCATATTTCCCTTGCCCTTACTGGCGATAAGATAGGCGCGCTTGTTACTGGAGAGTCATTGGGCCAGGTTGCAAGCCAAACCCTTGAATGTCTGACCTATACCGATCGGTCGGTTTCCTCACCGATTTTTCGCCCCCTCATTGGCATGGATAAGGAGGAAATAATTGCATTGGCCCGCAGGATTGGAGTTTATGAAACAGCAATTGAGCCCTTCGACGACTGCTGCATCCTCTTCAGTCCCGAGCACCCCCTGACAAAACCGGATTTAGCCTCAGAGCTGCATAGGCACGGAAAAATCGAGGGACTGCCGAGGCTAATCGAGGCCGCGGTAGAGGGGGCAAAGGCTATTCGCTTTGACAGCTGGGGACGCCGCTGCACCGCTGAATCTCAGGATTAAAACACTTCACGCCTAAGCAGTGGCCTTCTTATCCGCCGATGCACTGGAATTTGACGCTTGATTCTTCTTTGCCGAGTCGCTTTTTGCTTTCTTCAAATCTTGGCCGGGGGTACTCGTCCCATCGGCCGATGAAGATGCGTTTCCTCGCGCATCGTTCACATAAAAACCCGAACCCCTAAAAATCACGCCCAGGCCGCCACCTATCAATCTCTGCAACTCTTCCCTACCGCAGCCTGGACACTGTGTCAAGGGGCTGTCGGACATACGCTGAAAAACCTCAAGACTGTGGCCGCATGAACGGCACTCGTAATCATAAGTAGGCATAGCATTTGGAATATACAAAAGGTTCAAACCCGAGGCAATAGCGTATCTAGTTCTGACGGATGGGTATCCCTGATGCCGCGACCTCCCTTTTTATACGCGAGAGCGTGTAGCTGCCATAGTGTACCATGCTCGCAATCAGGGCCGCGTCAGCCTTGCCAGGTCCAAGCACCTCGGCAATATGCTCCGGCCTTCCGGCGCCGCCGGATGCAACTACAGGAACATGCACAGCCTCGCTCAGCATACGGGTGGCGCGGAGTTCATACCCATCCTGTGTGCCATCGGCGTCAATCGAATTCAACACTATTTCCCCAACGCCCCTATCCTCCACCTCGCTTGCCCATTCAAGCATGTCTCTTCCGATTCTGATTCGCCCTCCATCAACAAACACTCCGTAGCCTGATGGCATTGACTTGTCGGCAGCAACATCCATGCCCAGGACAATGCACTGAGACCCATAACGGCTAGCCCCGTTTTCGATAATCGCCGGATTCCGAACCGCGGCCGAATTAACGCTAACCTTCTCCGCGCCAGCCATAATCACCGCGCTCATATCGTCGACCGATGCGATACCTCCACCCACGCAGAACGGAATAAAAATCCGCTCGGCAACCCTTCTCACCACATCAATCATTATCCCCCTTCTCTCATAAGAGGCCGTAATATCATAAAAAACCAGCTCATCCACTCCCTGGCTATAGTATCGCTCAGCCATTTCTACCGGATCGCCGACATCGGCGTTATCCCTAAACCTGATCCCCTTAGTGGTTTTACCATCTCTGACATCCAGACAGATTATGATTCTCTTCTGGAACACTAGCCTATCCTTTCAACAAAATTCCGCAAAATCTGTAAACCTCTTGGTCCGCTCTTTTCAGGATGAAACTGGGTTGCCCAGATATTGTCCCTGTGAATTACGGCAGCAAAGGGAATTCCATATTCCGACCATCCCGCAACCCAGGGTGAGTCTGTGCCATCGGCCAGTTGGAGGGGTAAGTAATAAGAATGATCAAAATAAAATGAACTCTCCTGGGCCACATTCTCAAACAGCAATGAACCATCGTGGGTAACAGTGTTCCAGCCAATCTGGGGTATCTTGAAGCCGCTAAGTGTTGGAAATCGTCTTACCTCCCATGGAAGCAGGCCGAGTAGATTTGTATCATGCTCCTCGGTATAACTGGCGACAATTTGACAACCCAGACAAATTCCCAGCAAAGCCCTTCCACTCGCGGCAAAATCACAGATTGCCTCATCGAGGCGGGTGGTTCTTAGAACATCCATAGCATGCCTGGCCTCACCTACCCCGGGGAAAATCACCTTCTTTGACAATGCGACAGTTTTTGAATCCGAAGTGATTTTGAAATGTGCTCCCAAATAGCACAGGGCTAGCTCCACGCTTCTTAGATTTCCTGATCCGTAGTCAATTACAGCTATCAAAACCCCCCACCTCCAGGCCAAAATCAAAGCCTAAAAAATTCTTTAGTAAGTCAAAGGGAATCGAGTTGTGGCTTATAACAACCTCCGATCCCTGTTCTTTTATCTCCAGTCCCGTAAGAAAACCATAATCCAGAAAATCGAAGGTTTCGCCAATCTGAGACGCAAAACCCAATCGCATGGCAAAGGCCATGGATTCCGCAAAGCCCGGATCTGTAAAATGGATAAACATGTCGAGCGAATAGGCATCGCTGTCCACCTTTTCAAGGGTTCCGCCAAGCAAATCCACAATCAGGGCTTCGGTGATTTTCCTCACCGGCAGGGGGGGGAGGAATTTCTGAATCAGATCAGGATCGGTTAACCAAAACGCCAAATCCGCATTTTCTGCGGCCATCCCAGAAGTTGCCACCGTCATATTCCTCGAGGCAATCCTGGTTCGAAGCAGCATCGTGTTCAGCCTTCGGGATGAAATAATCAGCTCCCTATTCGAGATAAGCATGATTTCCAGACCAGAGGGGTCAATCCATTGACCACGGCCTGTTTTTATCCATCCTTCTCCCAGTAGCTTCCCAAAAACTGCCTTGGGCCAGTCTCCAATCGCAACAACATGGAATGGAACCTGAACTTTCTGTCTTCCACTGAGCGGCGGATCAACCTCCAGGCCAATTGCCAGATGCTCTATACGCTTGCCAATAACCGAGAAATTTCCTGTTTCCACCCCAAACTGAAGCATAAAAATCTCCAGCAGAGCCTCATTTCCAGGAACAGCAAACTGCATGATGATGTTCGATTCCGGAGGCAGGATGTCGACAATACTCGAATGAGACAGCTCCGGCAGGGTACGGCAGGAAAGAACAAAGAGAACAGGAACAAGGATCCAGAATCTCCTCAATGGGGAAGGTTCAATTCTTTTTAGCAATACAAATTCGCACACTCGAATCACCTGTTTGGATTTCGATCGAATCGGACTTTGGAATAGGAAGCCATTGGATGGAATCCGCCAAAACCTCACCGCAGATATAACCCTGATGCAACTCCGCCGCCTCTCTAATCCTATCCGGTCCATCCGCAATAACCGCAATTCTGTCTGTCACACTGAAACCACTATCCTTACGCAAATTCTGTATACCACGAATCATATCTCTTGCCAAACCCTCGGCTACAAGTTCCGGGGTTATCGCTGCATCCAGAGCCACCGTAAGAGATCCCTCATTAAGCACTTTCAAACCCGCTTTTTCGAAGCGTCGAATTTCCACGGAGTCAGTGCTAATCTCGATATGTCTTGTACCATCATTTTGATACTCCAGGTCTAGGGTTTCCCCATTTATAAGAGCCTTGATCCTGCCGGAATCCAATTTCTCGATTTCTGCCGCAACGGCCTTCACATTCTTCCCAAGCTTTCTACCAAGAACCCTGAAATTCGCCTTGGCGGAATATTCAACCAACTCTTCCTCGCTATCGCGAAACCGAACTTCCTTTACGTTCAGTTCTTCTGCAAGGAGCTCGCTCATGTCTTCTAGCGCGGTTCTCTCCGCACTCATTCGGGTTGCAAGGTGGAAGCTCTGCAGGGGTTGGCGAATTTTCAGTTCATGGCTCCTCCTCAGCGCCCTGCCAAGGCCAACAGCCCGCCTGGCAATGTTCATCCTCATTCCCAGTTCTTCATCCACGGCAAATTCTGACAGTTCTGGCCAATTACAGAGATGAACCGATTCAGGATCGGACTCTTCCCGGAGATTTCCATAAATCTTTTCGGTAACAAAGGGCATGAAGGGGGCTGTCACCTTTGCAAGAGTAATCAGAGCTGCACGCAGAGTTCCATAGGCCTCCTCCTTATCCGCATTCACCATATCTTTCTCGTTGTTTTTCCAGAATCTGCGTCTCGAACGCCGGATATACCAATTGTTTAGCATATCGATGAAGGTTAAAATCGGCTCAATGGCCCTTTGAATATCATAAGCATCAAGCTGTTCTCCAACCCGACCTATCAGTAGACCGGTTTCAGAAAGTAGCCATCTATCAAGCAGCGCAGCGGGTTTTCTAGGCATTGAAGCCGGCCTAATCCCATCAATATTGGCATATGTGACATAAAAATTGTACGCGTTCCAAAGAGGCAGCATCACGGCCCTCAGCACCTCGCGAACACCCTCATCGGAATACCTTAGGTCTCCTGCCCTAGCAACTGCCGAATTCATCAGAAAAAGCCGCAGCGCATCAGCACCATATTTATCCATAATCTCAGCCGGATTGGTGTAGTTCTTCAGGCTCTTCGACATTTTTTTCCCGTCTTCCGCAAGAACCAGCCCATTAACCACAACATTTAAATAGGCAGAAGTTCCGAAAAGCGCCGAGCCAAGCACCATCAGCGTGTAAAACCAGCCTCGCGTTTGATCTAGGCCCTCGCAAATAAAATCACAGGGGAAATGCTCCTCAAACCAGACCTTGTTATTAAACGGGTAGTGAACCTGGGCATAGGGCATGGCACCCGATTCAAACCAGCAATCAAGTACCTCTGGAATGCGCCGCATCATCCCCCCGCAGGAACAGGACCAACTTAGGCGGTCTATATAATGCTTGTGCAAATCGCCGCCCGCTTCCCTGTGAGCCCTGGCTTCGGTACGGTCAATCTTATTGTATAATTCCTCTCTGCTTCCCAGACATTCCCTCGCTTCGCAGGAATCACATTCCCAAATCGGCAGCGGATTGCCCCAGTACCTGTTGCGGCTGATGGCCCAGTTTCTTGCGTTCTCCAACCATTTTCCAAAACGCCCCGATTTCAGATGAGCCGGATTCCAGTTCACCCTGTCATTTGCAGCCAGCATCACAGGCTTTATCTTCTGGATATCGACAAACCAGGAGTCGACAGCCTTATAAATGAGCGGACTCTCGCAGCGCCAGCAGTGTGGATAGGGGTGCATTATTTGATCCTGTCTGAACAGACTTCCTTCCTGTCTCAATCGATTGATTATCGCCCTATCGCAGTCCTTTACGAATCGGCCCTCATATTCTGGAACCTCTGAAGTAAATCTACCCTCGTCGTCCACGGGACACACAATTGGAATTCCTACATCCCTGAAGACCTCGTAGTCGTCTTCACCAAAACCGGGGGCCGTATGCACTATGCCTGTTCCTTCCCCGGTTGATACATGGTCCCCTACAAAAACCCGAAATGCACCCTTGTCTCTAAGGCTGCCGAAATTCGAGAAGATTGGGCTGTAGGTCATACCCTCAAGCTCTACTCCCTTCTTTGTCCACAGAAGGGAGTAGAGCTTTGCGTCTTCAAAGTACTCATCAAGGCGTTCCCTGGCAAGAATATAGGTCTCTCCCCTGCTCTCAACCTTGACATAGTCGATATCCGATCTCACCGACAGGCCGAGATTGCTTACTAGAGTCCAGGGAGCGGTTGTCCAGGCAAGAAACCAGCTGTTGGAAGCCGGGCTATCACGAAATTTCACGGTAATCGCAGGATCGTGCACATTCCTGTAAGCTCCCAGATTGAGTTCGTGATTCGACAGCGGCGTGGAGCAACGGGAACAGGTGGGCAATATGTAATGCCCCTTGTATATCAAACCCCTCTCCCAGAGTGATTTCACAACCCACCAGATGGATTCCATATAATCTGTGTCCATGGTTTTATAGTCATGGTCGAAATCAACCCAGCGTCCGGAGCGGGTTATTATTCTCCGCCACTCTCCGGTGTATCTCAAAACAATGGAGCGGCAGGCCTCGTTAAATTCTGAAACGCCAAATTTCTCGATTTCTCTCTTCCCCGAGATGCCCAGCTCCTTCTCCATCTCGTACTCGACAGGCAGACCATGACAATCCCAGCCAAATCTACGCTCAACCTTCTTCCCCCTCATGGTTACATACCGGGGTATAATATCCTTCACGGTGCCCGGCACAATGTGGCCAAAATGTGGAAAGCCGGTCGCGAAGGGTGGCCCGTCATAAAAAACGAATTCCTTCGCATCGGCGCGAGATTCGATAGATTTTTCAAATATTCGCCTCTCCTGCCAAAATTTGAGAATCTCTTCCTCCATTCGCGGAAAGTCAATCTTTGAATCTACCGGATTGTACATAGCAGGCCCCCCAATCGCGCCCGCCAAACGGGCAAATCCCTATATTGAAAATGCTATATAAAGTACTGCATTGCATATCAGGTGTGCAAGATGAGGCCCATTTGCCAGTGGCGTATAAGCACCAAGGGCGGGGGTGTTACCATGTGCAGTCCCAGACACTGCCCTATCCCGATACAATCGCACAAAGTTCAACACCCCTCGCTAAAAACAGGCAACTAGGGTATCGTGCTCCCAAAATGAAAATAACCATGGTAAAAAAGATTCTCCGGGACGGATCGCCATGCAACAAATGCGCCCAAGCCGAGAGCATCCTTCGAAAACGGGGACACTGGGATCAAATTGACAGGGTAGTATACATTAGGGAGGGCGAAGAAGACTCCGAGGGTGTGAAACTGGCACGGAGTCACAGCATCGAAGTTGCCCCCTTCTTCATCGTACATGAAAACAGCGAGGCGCCTCGAGTCTATACCCGTCTTTTCGAATTCATAAACAGGGAGCTGGCTCCCGATGCATCGCCCTCATTTCCGCCCCCAAGGGCCCCTAGGCCCAACAGTGCAGATGTCTGCAACCAGGATACCAGCCTTAAACCCAATACCGTTTCAAAGTCCGAAGCGTCGACAGCCGAAAGAACTTATCTAACTGATATTGAATCCGCCAATCGAGAGTATTCGACCCTGGGCCCTTCGGAAATTCTAGCCCATGCCCAGGGCAACTTTGGCAAGAATCTGACATTGGCCTTTAGCGGCGCCGAAGATGTCATTCTGATAGACATAGCCAGCCGGAACAACCTGCCATTTAGCGTCTTCTGCCTGGATACCGGCCGCCTCCACCCCGAAACATACACCTTCATTGAAGAGGTGCGAAGGCACTACGGAATCGCCATCGAGATATTCACTCCCTCTCCCGCGCTGCTCCAGCCTTTCCTCAGTGAAAAGGGCATCAACAGTTTTTACCAGGACGGTCATGCCGAATGCTGTGGGATTAGGAAGGTAGAGCCCCTGGGCCGAGCGCTCAAAAACTACAGGGTCTGGGCCACGGGATTAAGGAGAGACCAAAGTCCGGAAACACGAAGCCATCTAAGATACGTCGAAATCGACCGACAAAATACGAGTCTCGACGGAAGACCCTTGATAAAGATGAACCCATTGCTCGATTTGAGTTCCAAACAGGTGTGGGAATATATCAGAACCAACAAGGTGCCCTACAATTTGCTCCACGATGTTGGTTTTCAGTCAATTGGCTGCCAGCCATGCACGCGCCCCCTAAGACCCGGGGAACACGAACGGGCCGCCAGATGGTGGTGGGAAAACGAAACAAAACGCGAGTGCGGCATACACTTATAAAGGCGGGCTGCGCCATAATCGTAACAGGCCGCGGGCCGAAAACCGCTAGCTGTCGATAGCCGGCGTCTTCGATTCCAACCACCCCTTCTCTTCAACTGACAGGAAGGGTCTCAGACAGTCGCGGACCCTCCGATGGTAATTGTCAATCCAGGCTATTTCCTCATCATCCAGCATGCCAGGATTTACAAGCTTCAATTCATACGGTGCAAGCGTAAGCGTTTCAAAACCCAAAAACACCCCAAAGTCGCCATCAGAAAGCTCACGGCAGAGCAGTAAATTCTCGATTCTAACGCCCCAGAGTCCTTCCCTGTAGATACCCGGCTCATTCGATACAATCATGCCAGGTTCAAGCGGCACATCCACGGGTTCTGAACTCAGTCTCTGTGGTCCCTCATGAACCCCCAGTCGATAGCCCACCCCATGACCCAGACCATGCCCGCAGTCCATACCCTCTGCCCAGAGCGCGGCTCTTCCCAGGGCATCCACCTGGTAGCCGCATGTTCCCCTCGGGAATTGCGCCCTCGATACGGCAATATGCCCCTTGAGCACCAGGGTATAGTCCCAAATCTGCTCCTGTTTTGGCTCACCCGGCACAAGGGTACGAGTTACATCCGTGGTTCCCTCTTCCCATTGAGCCCCCGAATCCACCAGCAGGAGCCTGGAATCGAGCTCCAACTCCTCATCACTCTCCCCCCCGTAATGCACCAGTGCCGTATTCGCACCATAAGCTACAATCGGAGTGAAGCTATTCCCGCAAAATCCCTCTAAGTCCGCCCGTTTCGCATCAATCATCGTTCTTACCGCAAGCTCCGTCAGTTTCCTGCTCCTATGAAGAGCATTCTCCAGTTCCATCATGAAACGAATCAGAGCAATCCCGTCCTTTATCATCGCACGACGAATTCGTGCTATCTCAACCTCGTTTTTGCGCGACTTCATCATAATTACCGGATCGCGTCCAAATTTATGAACAAGCTCCGGCGCGAGCCAATCCTGCACGGCCTGAGTGGTATAGCGATCATCCAGCAAAATCCTAGAGCCCCTCCGAAGCCTCTTCAGGGTCGGGAAAAAATCCTCATATGGAGCTATTTCAACCCCATTACGTGTCAGGGAATTCACCAGACTCACCGAAAGCCGCCTCTTGTTCGTATACCAAACCACCCCCTGCTGCGAGAAAATCAGATAACCCAGCACAACCGGAACATATCGGATATCCTCACCACGAATATTCAGCAACCAGGCAATAGAGTCCAGGGTAAGGCCTATCCACGTGTCCGCGCCCACATTGCGCAGTGCCGCCTCCAGGCGATTAAGACGGGAAAGGCGAGTCTCTCCTGCCACATCCAGATCCAACTCATAAACCCCAAAATCAGGCAGCGGCGGCCTATCCTTCCATATTTCTTCCAGCAAATCCACCTTCGTGACAATATCAATTGAGGAGGCCTTAAACGCTTCTCGCCACTCGCCCATCATCCTGAGAGTTACAGTTCGTCCGTCAATCCCCACCCTTCCACCATAACGAAGTTCTCTAAAGATCCAATCGTGAATTTTGGGGACCCCCTCCCTTCCAACTCGAAAAAGTTCGATACCGCTGTAAGCTAATTGCCTTTCGGCTTGAATCCAATAGCGAAAGTCTGTCCAGAGACCTGCTCCCTTTTTCGTAATGACAAGCAATCCGGCGCTCCCGGTAAATCCACTAATCCACTCCCTGCTTTGCCATCTTTTTGGGGGAAACTCGGAAACATGGGGGTCCAAACCAGTAATTATATAGGCATCCAGCCTCGAATGCCGCATAGCGGTCCGAAGCAAAACAAGCCTTCCTTGAATCAACAACACACCTCCGATCCAGTTCGATTGAACTCCCATCACATCTTCCTGTCCACGAAGAAAAAGCCTGAGCTTCCAGACATCAGGGGTCAGTCCAGCCGGGGGTTTTTCTGCCGCAGCTTCCTTTTGGCCAGATAAATTCTCGTTTGGGCCGCTATCTAGCCAGGCCACCGGTAATTCAAATCACCGGCATCCTATATAATCCAAGACTCAGCAGGCAGCCTGACCCTTTGCAATCAGATCTCCCATTTGGCTCTAGGTGTTCTAGGATTTCAATTTTTCGGCTCCACACCTACCCCATGGAAAAAATTATCAAGCTTTGTCCTCATGAGCCGAATATTAAGGTGAGGCAAGGATGTCTGTCGATTTCACCCTCCCGAGATAGACATCCAAACCTCAATTTTTGGCGTCCGGATGGTTCTGCGGGATTCAATCCCCATAAATGCAGCCCGATAACAGCCCTTCCCTCACAGACAAGGGGGAACCTTTAGCCCCTCATGATAATCATGCAGGATGCCTTATTCAAGCAAAACTAAGGCAAAAGGGTTCTGCCGCTGGCTACTGACAACTAAGCTCAAGTAGAATATGTACTAATCTTTCCAATTGGATGCAAATGCAATGAATGAAAGCAGAGTTGGAATCGGCGATATAGGAATGTACATTCCAAGTCTCCAGATGAATGTCAACTCATTAATCGAGTCCCGGGGCCGCATTCACCCCCAGCTAAATCGTTTGATGAAAAGGGCCGCAGAAAAAACCGGCCAAGTCTCCTTTCGCTTCCCTGCCCCCTGGGAAGACACCGCGACATTCGCGGCAAACTCCGCCTCCGAAACCCTCGAACGCCTGCCGGCAAAGCAGCAGGAGAAAATAAGATATGTCCTGGTTGGTACCGAAACGGCAGTCGATTTTGCAAAACCAGTGGCCTCGTATGTGCACGGCATGCTCAAAAAGGCAGGCTACTTTCTGGGCAGCGCTCTAAGCACCTACGATACCAAACACGCCTGTGCCGGAGGCACATCCGCACTACTCTCAGCCGCATCAAATCTCAAATGCTCTGGAACCGATAAGGAGTGCGGGCTGGTAATATCCAGCGATATCGCCCGTTATGACGCCCCAAGTACGGCAGAATTTACCCAGGGCGGAGGCTCAGCTGCGCTCATAGTGGAGAAAAATCCCAGATTAATAGAAATCGACCTCAAAATACAGGGCTTCTTCTCATCCGATGTAGATGATTTTTTCAGGCCCCTGGACTCGGTTACAGCCAGGGTTAAGGGCCGCTATTCCATGGACTGTTATCAAATCGCCCTAAAGGCCGCCTTTGAGGATTACTGCAATCGTGCCGAGCAAAGCCCCTCGCAGTGCATCGACGCAGTCGACTACATGGCCCTTCACGTACCCTTCCCCAGAATGCCCGAAATTGCACTTCGAAGGCTCCTTAGTGACAGTTGCGGAAAAACCAAGACGGAAATCGAGCATTTCATACAACGTTCCGGATTCACCGATGCCATGTATCTTTGCAGATTCTTCGGCAACCTGTACACTGCATCGCTCTATACCTACCTGGCAGCTCTGCTGCACCAGGAGTATCACAGGATAGGCGAGAGAATAATAGGCAGACGAGTGCTGATAGCTTCCTATGGTTCGGGGAACACGATGATTGTGTTTTCGGGTCATATTTGCGAAAATGCGCCCAAGCTCATATCCAGCTGGAACATCGAAAAATGGAGAGGTGGATCGAGGGATGCCACCTTCAGCGAATATCTCGCCTGGTTATCCCATCCAACAAACATCGATGCCCTGCGAAATCGATTAGAAACCCCAAATTCAGAAAAGGGACTCTTCTATTTGAAGGGACTCGATGAGAATGGTTATCGAATCTACGATAGGAGCTGACTATTGGACGAAATACGGGGAAGAAAACGGCGGCACCTCGATATTTGCCTTGACAGGACCCTTGAAATCGAATCAGGAAACACCAATCTGGATGAAATATCGATAGCTCACAGGTCGCTCCCCGAAATTGATACCCAGCTGATAACGACAGAATGCGATTTTCTCGATCATAGGCTTAGTATACCAGTGATGATTTCCTGCATGACCGGTGGCTCCGAAGAGGGAAGGAAACTCAATCGAACATTGGCAAACGCCGCATCCAAGGCCAAAATTGCAATCGGCACCGGTTCCATCAGGGTGATGCTGCACCGTGCGGAAACTCGTTCACACTTCCAATTAAAGAAATTCGCTCCAGACTCGCCAGTTCTTGCAAACATCGGTGCGGCACAGCTGCGTGAATTCACACCAAGGGTATTGATGGAGGCGGTTAAGAGCATCGAGGCCGATGGACTTTGCGTGCACCTGAATCCATCCCAGGAATTTTTTCAGGAGCATGGGGAGCGGGACTTCAGCGGCTGGTATGAGGGATTCGAACGACTGGTGGAAAAGTCGGATATACCGATATTGGTTAAGGAAACTGGCGCCGGAATATCTCCCGCCGAGGGTCTTCGCCTGTTGAAGCTTGGCATCTCCTTTATTGACATTGCAGGAACCGGCGGCTCCGATTGGGTTCTTATCGAGGGCCATCGCAGTAATTCTGTAAAGCGGGATCTTAGACATCCGCCTCAAAATCACGGTGGTCTTCCTTATCTCCCATCGGCAGCCCATTCATTTCGAAATTGGGGATACTCCACCGGCGAACTGCTGATTGCCTATAGGCAGATAGCCGAAACCGGAAACAAATTGATTAGTGGCAGAATAATCGCATCTGGAGGTCTTCGAACGCCCAGAGATTTTGCGGTGTCGATTGCCTGCGGTGCCCACATAGCTGCGGCGGCCCTTCCATTCATCAGGATCGCATCGGAGGGAGGTTTTGACGGCGTATTCGAATACATCGCGGAAATAACCAGGGGCATTCGGACGGCACTTGCCCTTAGCGGATCAAAAAACCTGGATGAACTGAGGAGAAGCAAACTGCGAATAAGTCCGAGACTCTGTGAGCTAGCCCGGAATTTAGCCAGCGAGATTGATAAATGACTTTCTGGAAGAAATTCCGTAAAGAATCGGTGCGAAAACGAAGAGGGAGTATTTCATCCGATATGTCCGAACCAAAAAGCGAAAAAAGGACAGACTTCTCCTTTACCGGCCTAGATGAAGACCTCCTTGATCTATCCGAGGTGATGATTGAACAAGCCATTGGCTATGTTGGCGTGCCTCTAGGGCTAGCAGGTCCATTTATCATAGATGGCCGGGAAATCATGATACCCATGGCTACGGAGGAACCCTCGGTTGTTGCGGCGGCATCCTTTGCGGGAAGGCTGCTTTCCAAACACGGTGGAATAAGCACGCAAAGCAAGGAGCCGGTTATGGCCGCCCAGGTCTTCCTCGAAGGAAACCTGGATTTCTCATCCGCCGGGAAAATTCTGGATTCACGAGATGAAATCAGGGGGCATTTGCAGAAGACACTTGAATCAATGGAGAGGAGGGGCGGGGGGTGGCGCGACATTGACGCACGTTGGATAGCACCATCAAAGACGCTTGCCGTGAACATTCAAATCGATGTCAGAGACTCTATGGGCGCAAATCTTCTAAACAGCGTTGCTGAAAAGGCAAGACCTGTGTTAGAAAGGATTACAGGCGGAAGGGTGCTAATGGCGATTCTATCCAACAGATCCTGGCATCGGACCGCCTCGGCTCGACTTGGCATCTCCGCCGATGAACTTAGGGGCGTAGGATTCAATGGCGGAGAAACAGCACGCCGTATAGTTCGCGCCGCCCGAGTCGCAAGAGAGGATTTTGACCGCGCAGTGACCCATAACAAGGGAATCATGAATGGCATCAGCGCCCTGGCCCTGGCCACTGGAAATGACAGCCGGGCAATCGAGGCCGCCGCCCATGCATATGCGGCAAGATACGGTCCTTATCACGGTCTGAGCCAATACTGGATCGAGGGAAATACACTTCATGGAACGCTGGAACTACCGCTTCCCTTTGCGGTAACCGGGGGAGCCGTGGGATTCCATCCAGCATCGCGGTGGTGTCTCGAGCAGTTGGGCAATCCCGATGCCCCCGGTCTGAGCCGAATTGCTGCCGCCCTGGGTCTCGCGCAGAATTTAGCTGCTCTCCGCGCGCTTGTCTGCGAGGGGATCCCCAAGGGACATATGAACTTCCATGCGCGTCGCCTCGCCTACAACGCGGGTGCACGAGGTGAGAGAATACCCGCCTTCGCGGCCGTGATGTGCTCCGAGAACATCCGAAATCGAGAGACGGCATCCAGGCGATTCGCCAGGTGGATCGAAAAGACAGATGCCGAATTCAAATAGTATTGGACAGGCGACGGCTATCACCCATCCCAACCTTGCAATAATCAAATACTGGGGCAAGGAAGACGAGCTGGACAATGTTCCGGCAAGCCCGTCGCTTGGTATCGCGTTAGACGAGCTCCATACCGTAACCACGGTCTGCTTGACACGGCCAAAATCAGGCGGTAGGGAAGCAAATAAGGTGCTTATAGACGGAAAGCTCCAATCAGAGAGGCGATTTGCTGATTTCCTTGCAGTTTTCAGAAAACTCGTTGATAAAAAAAATCCAGGGTTTGGCAGGTTCACAATCGCGGCGCAGAGCTCTTCAAACTTTCCAGCTTCGGCAGGCCTTGCGAGCTCTGCGAGCGGATTTGCCGCCTTGGCCCTCGCCGGCACAAGCGCCGCGAGACTCAAACTGCCGATAAAACAAATATCCTCCTTGGCCAGAACAGGTTCAGTTTCAGCTGCCCGTTCAGTCTTCGGAGGCTTTGTTTACCTAGGCAGCGGAGCCGTCCATGCCAATCAAATCCATAATGAGGCCTGGTGGCCTGAGCTACGAATCATAGTGATAGAAATCGAAAAAAAAGCAAAGCAAATCTCATCGCGGGCCGCTATGAAAGAAACCAAAGAAAGTTCGCCATTCTATCGGCCCTGGATTGACGATTCCAAAGAAAACATGGACAAGGCCCTTGTCGCCCTGGAAACAAGGAATCTGGACATCCTGGGCCCTCTGATAAGGCGCAGTTATCTTCGGATGTTTTCGACCATGTTTTCATCCTACCCCCCAACAATATACTGGAAACCCGCAAGTCTGGCTGTGATAAACCTTTGCGAGAAGCTAAGAGCTGAGGGTTTTAATACTTGGGAAACCATGGATGCGGGCCCTCAGATAAAAATACTCTGCCTCGAAAAGGAGGTTCCATCGCTCATGAAGCGTCTGGATACGCAATTTAACAATTTGCCAACCCGGATTTGCAAGGTTGGAGGCCCGCCATACTTGAAAAACAATGATTAGTGTCGAGAAATGGAGTGCTCCGGGAAGCCTGCTAGTAGCAGGTGAATATCTTGTAACAGAAGAGGGCGGAGGGGGGATATGTCTTGCCGCCGGCGGGCGCGCAACAATGGAAAAAGAGCCTTCAACCCTTACCGAACTGCATTCGGTTTATGCCGGGAAATCCCGATCATGGAGGCCTGATGGTCCAGCTAAGAACTCCCTGTGCTACTTCGTATGGGAAGAGGGGGGAAATTCCAATTCGCGGTTGGAAAAGGGCCAAAGAATAACAGTGAATACCAGTGCCCTATACAGCTTTGATGGCCAGAAACTGGGACTTGGTTCCAGCGCAGTCGCGGCTCTTCTTTTTTCCAGAGCGATAAGCCATGTTCCTGACAATTTAAGCATAGCAAGGAGCGCCCTGCTGGCACACAGAAAGTGGCAGAAGGGACATGGCAGCGGATACGACGTCCTCAGTTCCGCAAGCGGGGGCGCCTGCTGCTTTACAGGAGGACTATCGCCCTCGTGGGAGAGTCTCGGCTGGCCAAACCTGAAATACTGGTTACTAAGAGGTCCTGCTTCGATGAGCAGCGTTCAGGCGCTAAGGCGCTATGAGGCCTGGAAGAAAAAACTCGGCAGACACTGGTTTGATATCCCGCTTCTAGCGGACTACCATACCTGCGTACTAGAAACAATCAGCATCCTGTCATTGAAACCAGGCGCGGCAAACAGGGGAGCATTTCTGGAAAAACTGCATGAACTTGCTGCATTGGGTTCAGAACTTGGCAGCGCGATAAACCAGGAATCGACACCGCTAATGCCTGCCGGATTCAGTAAAAGCAAGAAACCCTGGCACAGACCGGGAATCGCGGCTGCAAAGTCCCTGGGTGCCGGAAACGAGATAGTACTGCTCGCTGGACTGGAAGATGGATTCACCCGAAGCGAAGAGTTGGCGCTAGAGGCGCTGCACCGCGCCGGTCGCGCATTTCCCCTTTCCATCGAGATTAGGGGGCTAAGCAGGGAGTTCCCGGGATGATTTTAAAGGGCATCGGCTCGAGCAAGCTGATTTTATTCGGCGAGCACTCGGCAGTATACGGTTTTCCGGCAATTGGTATTCCCCTACCCCTCAAGACGGAGCTTCGCTGGATGCCATTGGGAATCGCATCAACCGAGCGGGAAGATAGAAAAAGTGGAGTTTCGAATTCTGCCGTCAAAACTCCAGATGAGGTTGGCGAAGATCGTGCAGTTTTTTTAAAACTGCTAAGAAAGCTTCAGTCCGAAATAACAAATTCGAAAAAATTTGAAACCGGAACCTGGAGTAAAAGAAGTGGAGTCCCAAGGGCGGGGGGATTCGGTTCATCCGCGGCTCTTTGCGTTGCAATCTCAAGAATTGCGCTCGATAAGCCCGTACAGAAATATGACGTGCAGGTACATAGTTTGGCGAGTCGACTCGAAATTCTCTTTCATGGAATAACCTCGGGTATTGATACCGGAATGGCCTGTGACAATGGCGCTTCGGCATGGTTCAGATCGACGCAGGGTCTACCTGAGCGCAAAGCAGTTTGCATCCCAAAGTGGCACATCATATACGGCGCCATCCCCAGAAACCAGAGTACCGCGGATTCAATTCTGCAATTTGGGCACAAAGTCGATAAAACTCTTTTGGAGGAACTGGGCAAAATCGCCGCGGACTTCCTCGGCATCATAGCAAAAACCAACTCATCCGAGAACTTTGCGAAGGCCGCCTCGGAATTGGTGAATCATGCGCAAGAAATCCTGGCCTCCCTTAGCCTCTCAAATCCGACATTGAACAGAATTTTCGGACTGGCAAAAAAATGCGGCGCCGAGGGAGGAAAACTCAGCGGAGGGGGCTCGGGCGGTGCCTTCTTCATATCTGCCCGAAGCAGAAAAATCCGAGACGAGATTTTAAAGAATCTGCCTGCTTACCTTGCCGAAGAAGGCATTAACCTGTCATTCCCGTTAAGGCCGTTGGATTTCGCCGGTCAAAGAATTCAGCATCCATCCCCATGAATTCACCCCTGGCGTGCTCGCATCAATAGCCCCGACTAAGGCGAATTGAATCCCAGGCTTCCTTAATTTCCCTGAACTTCGCATTCGCTAGCTCTGTAAAATCCTTTGGCAGGCCCTTGGCCGCAATTTTATCCGGATGATACTCGGAAACTTTTTTCCTGTATGCCCTTCTCACCTCGGTTTCCGAGGCATTTGAGGGTATGTTCAACACCTCATAAGCGTGTGTCAGTGAGGATGCTTCCCCCACACCGGCCGAAGTTTTACTCGATTGGTATCCCTGTTTTCCACCAAGTCCATAGCGATTTTTCAGAGACTGATAGAAGTCCGAACGAAAGCCGAAAATCCGTGCTGCCTTACTCATCATTTCATCTTCCTTCGGATGAAGTCCGCCCTCGGCAGCGGCAACACGCACCATGATTATCAGCATCATTTCTAGAAGCTGAGGTTTACCGCGAAAGGTACTGGCAGCTCTTCTGGCATATGATTCCACGCCAGTTTTGCTTGCCGCGGCCTTTCGGAAGGTTGACATGGCAGATTTGACGCTCGCGGGATCGATGATTCCAAGATCGTTAACCACAATGCTTTGGAACAACCTCTCCTCATTCGGACTTACCCCCCCATCGGCCGCTGCCACACTTCCAAGCATTGCAAAGAGCGTTTCCATAAAAACCGAACCATCGACGCTAGTTCCCCAACCAGAAAACCAACCGGTACTTCTTCCACTGGTATTTCTGAAAACACGTACCCCAATGCCAGATCCAATCGAGCTGCCTACAAGTGCAAACAAAATTCCGAACAGGAAACCCCCAAGATAGCTTCCGATAAAAAAACCAATAATCGCTCCAATAAGCGCTGCCGGATTAATCAATATCTTCTCCTACACAGAATACTAGTTCAGGGAACCTCGACTAGGCATCAAACGAACTTGCTGCAGTCTCTGCATCGCAGATGGCAGCCATAAGTCCGCATCGATCTGCGACAGTTCTTCGACGTGCTCGGCATCCATAGGGTATTTCGGCTCCCGGTTGATAAATTACCCAAACCTGGAAGTCGCCACAAGTTACATTATCGCAATGTTTTTGCAAGTTCATCTTCCCGGACTTACAGTTCCTTCAATTGTTGACACTCAAGAATAGACGCCTTGATACTCGAGGAAAACAGGGGAAACACTACATTGTAGAAGTAGTTTGCCTGCACATTGATGCTCCTGTTTACAGAATACCTTCGCTGCACCACTTTTTGAGTCTCTCCCATCCAATTATCGAATTCATCCAATTCGCGTTCATCATTGGATTCAGACACTCCCTTTCGCTTTACCGAATCCTGAAGTTTCCCCAGAATCACAAGAAGCTTTAACAGTGATAATTTTGCTTCAATCAGTTCTTCTGCCTTGTTGGCATCGTTATTACACTTTTTCAATAACTTCACGTACTTTCTAGGAACCATCAACTTATAAAGATAAGCTTTTCGGATTCGCACACCCTTCAGATCAAAAAGTTCCTCGAGTCGATTGATTACAAAGTGATCGCCCCGATAATACTTGATAAAGCCCACAATTTCGTCGGCTCCTGTCATACCCCTTTTAAGCAGTAATTCGGATTGTTTCATAATACTCTCTGGCAATAATGGATTAATCTGCACCTTGTAGGTTTCCAACTCCGAATCATTCTTGTCTTTTAGCAGAATATTGGTTCTGTGAAACAACTCGTCAAATTTAATGTTTTTGTATGCACCATCGAACGCTTCAGCTTCATTTCTGATTCGATTGTGATACTCCTCGGTAATGCCGTTATCATCGAGAATTCGAAAATAGCTGGCAGTAATTCTCAAGCCGCCTATGGGTGCCGACGATTCCATTCTCTTTGCCTCGATCACTGGCATCCCGATAGCATCCCACTGCTTCGCGCCGTCCGGTCCAAAATTGCCTACCAAGACATTGCCCATGGAAGCCCCCACCCTGATCCGTATCTGAAATAAGGCATTGAAGGAGGCGGAAAGATAACCCCTCCGCAATTCACCAAGAATGTCATATGCAGTCATTATAGCTTCAACCGTTGGCCTGTCAGAGACTTCATCTAGAAAACCCATGTCAGTTCTATTGAAAAGAATACTCACCCTTTGTAATTCGACACAGGTATAGAAGAGCTCTCGGGCCATGTATTTTGCCGAACCTACCTCATCGAGTTTCTTTGTGTTTGGATCTATGGGACCGCCATAGTGGAACATGAGGCTGTCTCCCTCAATCTTGTTCAGATATCCGCCGTGTTTACTGATAACCCAATTAAACGCCGAATACAATCCGTTGAGAACTCTTTGGTTCTCCAATGGACTCAGGAATTGCGAAAGAAAAGTATATCGCGCTATATCGAGAAACCCTATTGCAACCATAGTTTCATTGGTTTTGGTGTAGATTCCGCCTGCCTCGACAATGGCCTGCACCAGTTGTCTTGGAAGATAGAACTTTTCTATCTTGCGTCTGAGCTCAAGTTCCTGATATTCGCTTTTTGTCAACATTGGCTTCAATTTTCCTGTCATTGTATCCATTTATCGTATTCCTCATAATTAATCAATTCTTCTCTGTTTACACAATGCTAAACCACAAGGATAATTGCTGCATAATGACACGAGAATACCTATGATACTGAATGAGAACGTCGATAGAAAGTTCATTCCCGTGGCTGGAGGAAAAGGTGGAGTTGGAAAAAGTGTAATCGCCGTAAATCTGGCACTGAGCATGTGCCTGTACGGGAAAAAAACCGTTCTTGTAGATCTGGACCTTGGCGGATCGAATATTCACACCTTGCTGGGATTGAGAAATACCAGCCCCGGAATCGGTAACTTCCTATCTGGCAAAAAGCACTCGATAAATGAACTTTTATTTCCAACCGAATGGGAGAACCTCTACTTCATTCCGGGGGACGTGCTGGTCTACGGTGTTGGGGAGCTCACTAAATCTGTCAAGACAAAGATAATTAGGGGCCTGCTTGATATTGACGCAGACTATGTTATTGTCGACCTTGGGGGAGGAGCCAATTTCACGGTAGTCGATTTCTTTTTGATCTCCAATTCTGGACTCATAGTTACAACTCCTCAGGTCATATCGATTATGAATGCCTATTCGTTTCTGAAAAACTATGTTTTCCGATTTCTTCAGCGCGTTTTCGCCGCCGATAAACCCATAACTTCCTATTTAAGGAAGGTGCTGAAGGAACGGCAGCCAAATGATAAAAAAACTGTAACCGACATGATTTCAGATATAAGGAAGATCAACCCTGCCCTTGGCAAAAAGGTAGAGGCCTTTCTCGAAGTGCTGCAGCCAAAATTGATTCTAAACAAAATAGAGGGAATCGAAGACGCCAGCCTTGCAGAAGGTTTGCGAGATCTCTGTGCGCAGAATTTGTCAATCAATCTGGAAGGACTCGGCACGGTGATGAACGAAGAAGTTGTCAATCACTCCGTCAACCTGCAACGGCCCTTTATTCTGGACAACAATGATAACATAGCAACCACAGAAATTCATCGCATAGCACAAAAGATCATACAAAGCGAAAATTTCCCCAAGATGCCATTGGAACTCGATTATTATGCGGATTCGTTTGAACTGATTCATATAGAAATGGAAAACGATTTGGCTGCCGTTCAGGATAGCGGCAAAAACAGTCCGGACAATTACGAAGTTGATAAGCTGCTTGAACTAATACGTATTCAGCAGGGCAAGATCCAGGAGCTGCAGGGAACGGTAAGGATGCTGTCAATCAATGAATAGACATTCATTAAAAACCTCACTCCAGAAAACCGTCAAAGAGCTATGGATATTAGAAGATCCCTATCGATTTTTAGGCTGAATGACCCTATCTCGCTCGAGCAATTAAACTCGCTTTTCAGGGAACTTGTAAAAAAATATCACCCGGACAAGGTGCGTGATTATCCAGATTGGGCACATGAGCGAATGTCCGAAATTAACGACGCCTATGAAACAATTGTGGAATGGCTCGCAAATCCCCCCGCGGAACCAGAAGAAGACGAGGTTCCTGAAAGTCAAGAGGAAATCCGTAATCACGGGGAGGGTTTTCACACCGAAGTAGCGCCATTATCCTCTGAACTTGCAATCAAATTCCAACCCGCTTTCAATAAATTCTTGAATGGAATGGAAATATACTACCAGTATGGCCTTGAAAACCATGAATACCGTCAGGAGGGAATACGCCGGTTTCGGTTCCGCGAAGCTAGCAGACTGATAACGGAGGGTCGAAACGAGCTGGAATTGCTTCTAAGGAGCCATAAGCACCCGATTTTCAGGATAGTTGCAAGATTCGCGCGGCTGACAGCCGCGGATATCGGTACCGCCAAGGCGGAATTTTGCGATGAGGGACCCTTTAACAAAATCGATATGCGTCTGAACATGGCTAGACGAAATTTTGAAGATGCCATTAAGGAAATTTTCTTTCCCGAATTCATACCTAATCATCTAAGGGGGCGGGCCACAGCCAAACTCTACACCTGCTACGCCACATTTGTCCTGTACATACTCATTTTCAATAAGGGGCTAAGACACAGAACTGGTATACTGATGATTGCCAGATACGATGCCCTGATGAACCTTATGAAGCTTAGAAACTGTGGCTTACTCCCTCTCTAAAAGTCCCTCTGCCGGGAGTCTAAAAAGAGAGTATGGGCATAAGCATTGTTCGTGCGCTTCACGACCGTAAAAACAGCCAAAGAGCTTTTCTGATATTCTAGCCTCGCGTCACGGCAATAACGGAGAATACATTGCTATTGGGCATCTTTCTTGAGGCACATTTTCGCAATTGTCAGTTTTGCCAACGGAATTCCATAGGGCGAACAGCTGACATAGTTTAGGCCCGCCTCCATGCAGAAGGGTATGTTTTCAGGTTCCGCGCCGTGCTCGCCGCAGAGTCCACAGGTGAGATTCGGCTTCACATAGCGACCACGCTCAGTAGCCATTCCGATAAGCTCTTTTACCGACTCTTGCAAGTATTGAAAGGGATTTCTGTCAAGCAAGTCATATTCGTTATAGGTAGTGAAAAAGGAATTAAAATCATCCCTGCTCAATCCCAGACAGGTTTGAGTTAGATCATTCGTGCCGTAGCTGAAAAAATCCGCATAATTTGCTATCTTGTCGGCAAGGAAGGCTGCCGAAGGGAGTTCAATCATGGTACCGACACGATAGTCGATTTTTTTCTCTCCAAGCTTCTTCCTGAGCTCTTCCTCTATCTGCCTGACTCCAACTATTTCAAAGCCTTCAATCTTCTTTCCAAACCTCACGGTCTTTACTTCCCTCGGACTTGTGACAATGGGAATCATTATTTCGGGGAGGCAAGTAATGGCCTTCTCCTTCCTCAGCAGGTAAGCGGCCTCAAAAATAGCCTCCACCTGCATTCGGTAAATCTCTGGATATGTGATAGCAACTCTTACTCCTCGATGCCCAAGCATGGGGTTAACCTCGCTTGTCATATCACAGCGGAGTTGAATCTCGGCCCTGCTTATCTCTGGATGTTCCCTACGGTAGAAACTAACAAATTCATCCATAGCCTTATCGCTATGGGGTAAGAATTCATGGAAAGGGGCATCTAGGAGTCGAATAGTCACTGGTTTTTCGCCCATTAACTCGAAAAGTCCCAAAAAGTCCTTAACTTGCATTTTCTTGAGCCTGGCAAGAATCTTTTCCCGCTCCGCCTTATCTGATGCGATAATCAAGGATCTGAATATTGGAATTCTTTCCCTGTGAAAGAACATATGTTCAGTCCTGCACAGGCCTATCCCCTCAGCAAAAAATTTCTTGGCCAGTTTCGCATCCGAGGGCTGATCCGCATTGGCATGGACATCAAAATCCTTTATATGTCTCTGTACCACTTCGAGAAAATCAATCAAACCACTCTTATCGATATCTGGCTCGATTAGCTCAACCTTTCCAAAGTAGATAGTCGGCTCATCGTACGAAGGTACATCGAGGCTGATGTATTCGCCCTCCTTGACCATTCGATTCCCTATCTTCAAGCCCGCCTCTGTGAAAAGAATATCCGGATTTACCATGGCAACCTTACCAAGCGATCTGGCAACGACAGGCGCATGGGATGCATATCCTCCCTCCCTTGTAAGCACTCCCCGGGATGCCTCGATAGCCTTGACATCGCCAGCATATGTGGCAGGCATCGCCAGAATGAAGTTTGTATCCTCCCCCTTCTGACTTGCGAGTCTAAGCTGCTTCATAAATTCGTCGGTGGAGAAGTAAACCCTGCCAACAGCGGCCCCCATAGCGCCTGATATTCCTCCAGCAACCGACGGGACCCTGGTTGCCACACGCTTGTCGATGATTGGGTGCAGGATCTCGGAAAGTCGACTTGGCTGCATCGAATTTATTACATAGGGTTCATCAACGTGCCTGTTCTGCAGCAGACTCAGCAGTGTTTGTATCTCCGCCTGAGCCGATTTTTCCGGGGCAGCGGATTGATCGATAATCCAGAGTTTACCATTCTCCACATTGAATTTGACACTTCTTATTTCCCTGTTGTCTATCTCTAGCTGTTTGCCTATTTTTTGGAGCTGCTCCTGGTAGTTCTTTTTTAACCTGCCGATCGGCTGACCATCGGCCTCGGTGGCGTCAAAGGAATTGGGAAAGAATTCACCTGCCAGGGCATCCTCGCCGCTAATAGGATCGCGGGTATAGTAACTGCCAAAAAAGCATTCTTCCCCATAGTTTCCGAAAGTCATCGCCTGAATCAGAATCGCGGAGTCGCTCAATGTTTCACTGTTTGCAAATAATCTAAGGAAGAGTTCTTTTACGTATGAGAATTGCTTGTGGGCCTCTTCAAATATCTTTTTCGGGTATATCGTTTTTATATCGATAAGGCTCTTTTTGATCAGCGCGGTTGTTGTAACCCTCTTCAACGCGGACAGTGACTTCTCAAGAATCTGCCTTCGAGCGGCATTGGAGCAAATCAGAGTTTCCAGCTCCATGATTCTCAACAAAACCCCCCTATACTCGTGATAGGCAAAGTCTTCGCCGACAAAACTCGCAAATCCGTCGATTGTAGCGTCGCAAAGGCCAACGTTGTGAATGCTCGAAAAGGTATGAACCATGTTCAACATCGGGCTTACAACAAGTTTAACCAAGAGCGGATTCTCTTCATTCCACTTCTTACCCAAAATTGCGCCCATCTTGTCCAGGGCCTTCTGGTAATGCGCAATATGCGATTTCGGGCTTTCCTGATCCTCTTTGAGAAAGGCTGCTGTCAGAATGAAACCGGGAAGAATCGGAATGCCAAGTGCGGCAAGGTCCATGAGGTTCCGCCCCCGCATGCCAAAGTGCCGAATGAGTTCCTCGTCTTTGGTAAATTCACTGCTACTGAACGAAAAAATTTTTTTCATAATCCCCCCCTAAATGCAACAGCACTCCCTACAAAGGGCTATGGATTGCAAAGCAAGCGCGAAGGCCATCAGAAGAGTCTCAAGACTGTGCCGTGAGCCCCATGCAAAAAGGCCTCGAATCTTGGGCTGGCTCCTTCGAACAAGTACTTCCTGAGTTTGGAAAGATCTCTTGGGGAGTCACCCGCTACACTGAACAGGATAGGGGTTCCGTGCTTAACCTTACCCCATTTGAAAAGCGCATTGATATCGTTGATTCGCTCACCATCATACCAAATCAGTACGTCAAGCCCAGGGTATTTCAACCTGTAACTCTCTATGATTTTTTTCCAGGCTTCCACATTACCGTTGTGAAATAACTCATTGGTAACATTCACCGCAACCTTGGCGACAGCGGGCCGCTTAGTTTTATGCGCTACAGGCGCCTTCGCAGATACAGGTTCGATGGCTTCTTCAGTTACGGAGTCCGGGTATGCCAATTCGGGAGCCGCGGCCTGCTCTTTCTCAGGAACAACAAATTTCTTCCGCTTGGTCTCTGTCTGAAAACTGGGTTTCATTCGAGTCTTACCCCCGTAAAGCAGCTTATAAACACTCTTCACGGCGCTTACAAGTTCAGGGGGTCGGACATCGACAAGCGAACCGACATAGCAAACGATGCACTCGTCCTTAGCCAGAGGCAAGACATCTCCCCAGGGTTCCAAGACCTCGGGGTTCAAAAGCTGTACCCCGCCGTTGGAATCGGTATACACAAGAACAACCTGTAAATTTGTCCAGGCACGCACTGACTTGGAAAGTGCATCGATCGATTCAACCCCACTCCTCAGATTTTGAGAATCAAAAGCATAGTGAAATTTTTCCACCAGCAAGATATTAACAATAGGTCTAACCTGATAGTTTTCTATCACTCCCTTGTTCAATGCAGAATTCAGCACATCAGCCAGGTTATAGCCATCGTCGACATCTCCCGCGAATTCCTGCGCCGCTCTGACATGGCGTAGCGCCAAGTTGTATCCCACTCTCCGGGCCATAAGGTTGAGTTGGTTATTCCGAGTCGACGCAGTAATCACTTTTTACATCTCACTCAATTCGTCGAGGTTTACTTTTCGCTTGCCGGAACGGGCCGGAGTGACATCGGCCTTTCCCTTTGGTTTTGCAGCGTCCTTCTTACCTTTGGGTTCAATGGCCTCGGCATATTGGTCTACTGAAGGATCCACCGTATTTCCCACAGCAAAGCTCTGCTGGATATCCGAGCGAATTGTGGAGCGACGACGTTTGAAGGATGCGAATGCGGCATCCTGAAATCCCTTGGAAACGCCATTTAGGAATTCGTTCAAAACATTGGCCATGCCATTTAGCACATAACGCTTCCTCTTGATACTCGTAACATCAACATCGAGAACGAGCCCGGGCTGAATATGGTAGGGATTGATTGCGTAGTCAAATCCTCCGAAATCTTTTTCGAGTTGATCAATCCTCTTATCCAAATCGAATCTTACCTTGGGATTTTTGTAGCCAAAGGTCAATTGGGTTCTCTCTCTAGAGGCTTTCAGCATTTTTTTCAGCAGAGTCTTCTCATAGAGATAGGTCTGATTCAGGCGCTCGACATTGGTATCCTCCGACCTCAGCTCCATTATTTCATTCCAAAGCCTGGTCTGCTCCTCGTAAATCGGATCTTCAGACTTCTCCCTAATCTTCCTCCTCCTAATACTTCCACCAACTCTTTTGCTCAAATCCTCAAAGTCGCTGAACGATCCCCAACCCCTCTTCTTCTTCTCGTAAAGATCGCGCGAAACATCATATACGCGTGAAATTTCCCTGGAGTACTCTGCCATCTGGTTATCATAGGCAACACGCATATTGCGCAGCTGGGAATTGTCATAGAATTTCAGTTTTATCTGATATCGCTCATCGGGCAATTTAACTGGATTGGTATCCTCATATTCCCTAACTATCAACTCACGCGCATTTTTCAGGTTTTCAACGTACTGATAACCCATTTTGGATGTGTCCAGTATGGAGGTCAGGTTGTTAACTGCTGTATTGAAGCCGCGGTTCCGAATGTTTTCAATATCAATGATTCGTTTGATGTTTTCCCTGATATTCAGAGGATCAATATCCTCAAGATCGATCTCCGCACGCAGACCCTCAATTTTTTCAATCAGAGTCTTGGCCATAAAGGTGTAGCGTCTGGAGTCTTCGGAGTCCTTTTCATCGTCCGTAAACTCGGGAACACGCTTGATCCTTTCGAACATGAGCTCGGCATCAGATAGCTCTTCCTTACCCTCATCGACAAGCTGATCCTGGTAGGCCTCAATTTCCTTATCTATCATATCGGTGATGGTTTTTGAAATCTGATCCTTAATCAGGCTTTCAATCGTTGACTGATATTGGAAAATCGGACTGATCAACTCCGAATCCAGGATGTTAATCGAGAGTTTTACGCTAAACACCGTCTTCGGCTTAAATTCATTGTCCTTGAACGAACATTTCACAACCGAGTATGCATTTTCGCCGCGGATGAACGCGCCAACATCGGTTTTTTGACGCAAAAGCGAATTTGTCTCATTTTCCAGATCATTGACCCCGCGTTGGATGTGACCTTGAAGATGTCCATACATATTGACAATGGACTTCTCCACCTCTCCTGTGTTGAATTTGTCGGCTCCGCCAATCTGATCGAGCAGTTCGGCCATTTCCTTTGGTGTATAGCGTGCGAGGTTCTTTGTCTCCTCCTTGTCCACAAACTGACGAATCTTTTTCACCATTTCGTCTTCAGTCGTGACAATGTACCTGTTAAACATGTTCTGATAGTTCTGATTGAAGTAATTAAAAACTTTCTCCTTCAATCCTCCCATAACGTCCAGTTCTTTCAGGACTTCCTGGGGCAGCTTAGATTTGACAACGTTCAATATCTTATCAGATTCCTCGCTGACCAGCTGCTCGTACTCTCCTCTCTGGTCACGTCCTTCTTGTGCGAGCGAATTCCGCGAACCAACAGCGGAAGGCCTTGTTGGATGGAATACGTTCGGGCTTTTAGGTAATTCACCCATTTGCTTCTCCTTAAAATCCAAGTTTCTTTATACTACGACTAAAAATAGCCGAGATCAAGTTTGCTTCATGTTATCATATCAAAAAATTGCAATAAAAACAAAAAACAATTCGTTATTAAAAAAATCTCATTTTCGTAGCGACAGAAGCACCTCCCTTGCCATCTCCCTAACTTGAGCAGCCTTTGAATTTTCAGATATTTCTCGCAAAATCAGCAAAGCCTCTGTTCTGGACTCGAAATCGGCATCACTCGCCTCGAGAACACTCACGGAATCATCAAAAATTGCCATTCTCTTCTCAGCGTCACTCCTGACTTCGCGGGCGGCAAGAAACCAAATCGTATCACCGCTACCTATCACATACACATCACCCTCCGGTAAGTTGAGTGTATTGCCCGGCGAAATCCAATCCGGATCCCTCCCTGTAAACACCTTATAGTCCAAATCGCGAAATCCGTTCAATACCGCAATCTCATTTGCCGCAAGATGAATATCCACCTCGGTTATTATTATTCTGTTTTCCACATTCAAATAGGCTTCTATCTCTTCCACTGTTTTTGGAGCAACGTCTATGTCAACTTTGTTGACTTCAGACGGTAAAACAACAGCAATGTCATCCGCCAGATCCACGACGGCAATCCCATCCTCAATTCTATTTGCATGAATCATCGAACCCCACGGGGCATCCCCCGTGTATTCCCATATCAGCACGCCGCCAAGTAAAAGAAGCGCGCACGCAGATAGTATCCATGGCCATTTGCGGCGTGATTTGCCTCGCGTTCTTGTAGCTCCGCGTGCCATCGATACCACGATGGCCGCCCTGGATTTATCGTACCTTTCGGCAGGCCTTGGCCCGGCCTCTTCTAATTCACGTTTCTTCTTGTCTATCGTTTCCCTTCCAGTCTGCCCGAGATAGGCGAACTGCTTCTCAGTCAAAGACCCCTGTCCTCCCCGCCCGAGACTGCGTATGAGAGCCAGTAGCCGTGTAAGGTTCTCATGCCAGGGCGATTCATCCAGGTTTATCACTTTAACAATCCGTTCGGCTGATTCTTCCGCGGCTCTTATGCTCGCTACATTAAAACCCTTCTTGACCGCAAACCATAGCAGGGTTGGTTCTTCCCCAAGATAAAAATGTCCCCAGAATGGCAGAAGAGGACTGGGAATTGGGAGACGACTTATGAGCCTTCGAATAGCATTGACAACCTGTCTGATGTTCCCGCTTAGATCATGCTCCTCGCCCAGTTCTGCAATTATCAGATTGAGTATAGAGTGACAGTTGGAGAGGAAAAACCACGCCGGGCCCCCATTTTTGCCTGGAAAACGCCGAAGGTTGTTTCTCAATTTATCCGAATTCTGCTTTAACAGGCTGTTTGCCGGGGTGTTTTCCCCCTCGACATCCCTGACTAGCAGCTTCAAATAGCTCTCTAGAGCGCCTAGCACCTGGTACTGCTTGTCAGACAAGGTTCTCTTTATGCTTGAGAGCATCAGAGTGATGTACTTGTTGGATATCTGAGACGGAATGGCACTGTGACCCCTAAGCTCAATCGGAAATCCCCTGGGTATCGAAAATGATTGGGAGACGATTTCCGAGTTATACTTTACAAGTCCCTGCTTGATGTCTATTGATAGACCGTCTTCGATTTCCCAGCCAAAGGCGATATCGGGCAGGTCAGATCTCTTGATGCATGGCCGCTCATTTTTGATGCTGACTATCGAATCATGAAATGTTGTTCTGCGTTTACCTGAAACATCAGCTATTTTGAGAGTTGAGGAGCGACCCCTTCTCTCCGGAAACAGAAGTTTCAGTCTGCGCTGTATTGCGGGATAGGTGGTTATCACCCTTAGTTGTTTCCGGCGCTTTCGCATTCTTTTTACGAAGCCAATGAACTCCGCGGCATCGTGCGAATCTAATCCATCCTCTTTTAGGTTATAGGCGATGGTTGTAATGAAGTCCGGATCGACGCCGTCGGACATCATTTTTGCAGTTATTCCAGGATGCGGAGTAAAGGATATGAAATCTCCATTTTCATACCAGAAGCAGTTTTCATCAGCCAGATAGATTCCGTGTCCGGCAAAGTCCTGACGCACGTATCTAAGCGGATTTCTCAGAAAATCACGCTTTGCCTCCTCATAAAGGTAGACAAAATGTCGATCTTCCTTCTCTCTCCTGTAAAGATCGAAAATAATCCTGCCATCGTAACGAAGATGGATATTGCCGCTGGTATAAAACCAAACCATATGGCGGCGTTCGCCATCCTCAACCTCGCGATAATCAACTATATCGTCCGTTGGAAGATCGAAGCTCTTGAAGAAACGGCTGATTGTGTCAACAATGCCGGTATCGCCGAGATATCGACCATGAAACCTGGGCGCAAGCAGAATTTCCAGAAGTGGATTACCGACGTGAACGTCAGTTATCACCGTGGTTGAAAGAACCTCTAATACCTCGTCGGGAATGTCCCTTGTATTGCCGATGCGCAAGAAGGGCTTGATATCGTCTATCTGGGTCCCAAGATAAACTACATAGCACTCGCGAGCAATATGAAATATTCGGGCTTCCGGGCTGATTGATTCAAGCATGATTACATATCCTTGCAGAAACTATATCTTGTCAATACAATTATGAGTGAACACGTAACAAAAATTATTGTTTACCAAGGGGTAAGGCTGTAAATTCTTGGCAACCAGACACAATTTAACCGGAATTTCCATCATTCTCCTGGCAGTGCGAAGGCTTGCAAGGGCCATAGGGATGGTTCTTCAACCTCGTCTCGGGCCTCCCTGTCAGCCATTCGTATAAGGTAACCGATCAAATTTCTAAACCAACCCAACAGGCCAAGAGCCTTCGTCGCTAGTTCTTCCGAATCAAGCGATATTCTTTCCAATTCGGGGGATGTAGGGGATTTGCCTGTCAGTCTAAGAAGTTCAACACCGTCGATAAATCCCTCCATGCCGTCGGCCCAAAGATCCCAAAAACCATGGAGCGCGGGGTTTTCTTCATTGACAAGATCCGAACCTGGGATGCTGGATGAGCCAAGAATCTCTCTGATGCCCGATGAGCCGGAGAACTCTCTATCGAGGAAGAGCGCAACACAAGAAGCCATTTCTTCCAACATGGCACAGCTGCCTGCAAGGGCCATAACAAGGACGGTGGTTGATGGTTGGATCGGTTGCCAATCGTCAAGTTCCGGGAAATGACGTTGAAAGTCGGACCCATCCTTTAGTTCGGTCTTTCTTACATGATTAACTAACGCGGCTCTGAGAGCGCGATAACGTTCAATAATTCTTCCGATCAGGATGACAGTCTTCCTGTACCGCCCCACGGCCTTTCCCCCAACAAGAGCATGGCGAGCTCCGAGGCTCGCAGCATCGCCAACGGCACGATCGCATTTTCGACATGAGGCGCAGGGTGTCAAATAGAGTTGATTGTTTAGCGAGAACACTATCATTGAATGCTCCTGATCGCTGCTTGTGACTATCGTGTTTCGGGGATAAGTACATTCAACTTCCCTGGTATCGCTGCCCAATCTCCCCTCAAGCTGTGATTTCAAATTTCGGATGGATTCACCCAGGCTAGAGTCGTCTCCCGAATAATCGACAGAATTGAGGTTTTCGTAGGCCTCCTTTAGAAGTTCGGTTTCCAGAGCGGGGGCGGTGCCCGCCAGGGCGGCGAGAGTTTCGGCGCGTCCCAGGTTGCCATCCTGATTATTCGAATCCAGCCTTGTAGCCATATTGAAGAGGCCAAAGGCCTCCCAATCTCTGCCGATTCCAACCAGCAGTCTCGCGTGCGCATTCAGTATCCGCGTTTTTAGGGTCTTGTTTCCTTCCGCTCTATCAAGGGCCCTGGAATAGGCCTCTCTGGCCGGGGCAGTCAGCCTGCGCTCATACCAGCAGCGCCTGGCTCCTTCAGATTCTCTTACGGATAGAAGATTGCTCCGGAGATTTGCGATATTGAACCAGAGATACGGCGAATAAGACGGGATAGTTAGTATATCCCGGGAATGGTGTTCCATCAGGTAGAGGCCGTATTCGAGAATCGACGCGTCCCTAAGGGCTATACCGGAGTCGGCCATCAAGGCGATTTTGGAGAACAATTCATCGGGGCGGCTAATGGGAACGTCGACAACTTTGGCGAAGGCCTCCCGAAAGCCGCCGCGCGCCATAAGATTCTGGGCTGCCGCAAGATTTTCAGAAAAGATACTCACGTAACCCATTATAGCTTGAAAAGATTTTTTTAAGCTTGCGTCGGCACAATCATTGTATACTTCCGGCCTGATGATAAGATTTCTCTTCTTGACAGGTGCGGCGATCATCATGATTCTTGGATGCTCCAAGGAGGCTAGTTCGAAAAAAAGGGGGGACCCTGTACGGGAAGGCTCCTGGGTTTCAGCTAGTATTTTGGATGAGGGGCAAGACTCAGACAAACGGCAGGAATTCACGCAATCGAATATCGGCGATGTGGTTCATGAAAATCAGCCAAAAAACTCTGCGGATTCCAATGGTATCGAGGAACTGATAGAAAAGCTATCAGATATGAATCCAGACCATCTAATCCTTGTTGATAAAACTCACGCACTCAAGGCTGGTTTTAAACCTGCCAACTTGGTTGATCTTGCTCTTTATCCCGAAATATCGAGAAGCCGCGATGGCTTGTATTTAGAACGTGCGGCGGCGGAGGCTCTTGCGGAGCTTTCGAAGGCTGCAAGAAAAGAAGGAATTACGCTACTGGTTTCCTCAGCGTATCGATCTTACGACTATCAGAAGAATTTGTATGACAGCTATGTAGAGGAAACGGGCGAAGAAGATCGTTCTCTGGCCAAACCTGGAACAAGCCAGCATCAACTCGGCACAGCAGTTGATTTTGGCGATGTTACGGAATCATTTGCCGATACGCGGGCAGGCAGATGGATCGAAGAAAATGGTGGGAAATTCGGCTGGAGTCTCTCGTATCCCAGATATCCACCTGGTGAATACATGTGGGAGAGTTGGCATTGGCGCTGGATTGGGGTAGACGCGGTGCGGCTGCAAGACGAATTTTTTGAGGGATCGCAGCACAAAATGCTGCATTACTTGCATCTAAGGGATTAACCCTAGATGTTTAGAGAAACCCTGAACCTGTATATCTCCTCGTCATTCACCCTGACTGTAATTTCGCTGCCTTCTAGGAGCAGGTAGGGAAAGGAAACCTTCCCACCCGGGTGGGGCATCGTGAAAAGGCTCCTGGGACTATTTTCAGGTTCGCGCAGAATAATTTCGAGAAGCACGGAAACCGGATAATCGGGAAGCGTGTATTCGAACAGGCCGTAGGCGTAATCTTGCCGCCATGAACCAGGCCTGCTGTATTTGAGAGTAATTCTGGTTCCGACAGCAACCTTCGAACCAGGAAGAGGTGACTGGGAGTTTATCCGAATTTCCGATTTGGATGATGACTGTCCATCTTCGACAAAAACGAAAGACAATAGAAGCTCCGAGAGAACCCCCATCGCGGCATCCGGGGTAAGGTCGCTTAGGTCCGGAACTTCCAGCAAATTATCCGATTGCCCGCGGCTTACTACAAGCACAAGTTCGGTTGCTTCGCTTATCGGAGTATTTGCAGAAGGGTTCTGAGCGAGTATCGTACCCAGAGGCGCCTCGTCGTAAACATAGGTAATTGGTTCACGAATTACCAAAATTGGCTCAAAGGTGGAAAACAGGGAAGCCAGACGGCCCCGAACTTCGCTAAGTGATTTACCAACATAGTTCTCAACCCTGTCAATTATCGATCCCTGGCTTACGGTAAGTATCACCCTGCGCCCGGCCTTGACTGATAGACCGGGTTCAGGATCCTGTTGGATGATCAAACCCTTATCTGTTGGATTGCCCGTATATTTGAGCTGGATTCTTGGATAAAGTTCGCGCTCCTGCAGCATGACAAGCGCTTCGGTGAGCTGCTTATCGACAACCTGTGGAACAACGGTGCGCTCTGCCCCGCGTACCGTCAGAAAGAACGATACAACCGCGACAAAAAGCATTGCCAGGAAGGCAGCGCCAATCATTAAAAGGGTTTTGCGAAAATAATACCTTTCATCCGGATAATTAGACACGGTTAACAGGTTACCAGTCAGTGCATTCATGAAACTCGATAAACCAATCCCTTAGCATTAACCATCATTTCTCATTCACATGGACTCCCAGTACGGTACCGATCTTTAGCCGGGTGCCGTTTAAAAAAGCCTGAAAGTCCAGTGATTTCCTTGATGCCAACTGCAGTCGTCTTAAAACCAAAATGGCCCTACCCGTTTGTATCAGAATGCCTCGGGACCTGTCTATACCCAACACCGTTCCCGGCACTCCCGCGGCAAAAGGAGGAGACTCCAATAGCGATGCTTCAAGAACAGCGAGGGATTTCCCATGAAGCGAGGTGCGGGCCGTAGGCCACGGGTTGTAGGCTCTCACCATTCTTTCCAGTTGGCTAGCCGGCATCTCCCAGTCAATCAATCCGTCATCCTTCGAAATGGTTTTGCAGTAGGTGGCCTCCGATTCGTTCTGGGGAATCGGATTTAAACTTCCGTCTATGATGTCGCGCACCACCCTAATTAGCTCGGGTACGGCAGCGTGGGACAGCGCGGCGCCTAGGTATGCGGTTGTTTCGTCGCCCTTGAGCGGAAAGCTCTTTTGGACCAGTATGTCGCCAGCATCCATTTCGAGAGCAACCCTCTGAACGCTTATTGCAGTTTGCTTGCAGCCGGCAAGAATCGCGGCGCTTATAGGCGAGGGGCCTCTGAACCGCGGCAGCGCCGATGGATGAAGGTTGATTCCGCCCTCGGGGAAGAGAGCCAAAAATCTGGGGCCGAATAAGCGCCCGTAGGCAAATACAACCAGCAGCCGCGCTCCGAGAGCGGCCACCTGTAAACGGGTTTCAGCATCAAGGCGTTCGGGTTGAAGCACCGGCAAGGCGCGTTTTTCAGCGGCGATTTTTACTGGTTGAGCGATTCTCTTTTTGCCCCTGCCGGAGTAAGCATCCGGTGCACAGAGCACTCCAACAACTTCGAAGCTATCGGTAAGCGCGTTAAGAGAGGGCACAGCTATCTGCGGTGTACCCGCAAAGAGTAGCTTCAATCTCCGCTCACTCCTGCCTTGCAAGATTGAATTTGCCCAGGATCTTGTTTTTTTTCCGATTGCTTATATGGTCGATAAAGAGTATGCCATTTAGATGGTCGAGTTCGTGCTGTATAACCGTCGCCATTAATCCCGTCGCTTCAAGGTTAAATGCGCGGCCGCGGTGATTCCAGGCTTGAACCTGTATGTCTCTGGGGCGTTCAACATCGGCATATTGTCCCGGTATGCTAAGACAGCCTTCTTCATAGCTGGAGAGATCAATGCTGGTGGAGGTTATTTCGGGGTTAATAAAAACCAGGGGAGCATTTTCGCCAATCTTAACAGTAAAGATTCTTTCTTTTATTCCAACTTGAGGTCCCGCGAGTCCAATGCCCTTGGCCTTAGTCATCGTAATAATCATGTCTTCTGCCAGATTGATTATCCTGTCATTTATACTCTTGATTGGCAGGGCCTTTTGACGCAGCATTTTTAACTGATCCTCGAATTCGATCGTATAAATCTCCATTCTTGACAATGTAACACAGAAGACAATTAAAAAAATGGAAAATTGTTTCTGGCACGAAGACCGGGTTTACTAAGTCTTTAAATCGGTCCAAAATTGGCTGGCCAATAGCCCTTGTGGACTTTTATTCGATGATTGGGTATATTATTGTCGAATAAGGCGCCGTACCCAAGTGGCCCAAGGGGGTGGATTGCAAATCCATGATTCAGCGGTTCGAATCCGCTCGGCGCCTGATGCCCTGGGCGCAGGTCGGCAAATCTCGCCGGCATTCCAAACAGCGATTTCCAACTCAATTTAAAGCCGCCAATGCCGCTTTTTCAATCGCCAATCCCCTCTGATAGCGTTCTAGAAAGATATTGAAACCCTCCACATCAACCGGATCTGGCTTTACCACCTCGCTAACCCCTCCTGCCAGGATTACATCGAGGAAGTCTGCCAGATTCTGCTCTCTGTTCGCCCGAAGGGTGTATGCAGCCAAAAGCGCCATGCCCCATGCACCACCCTCTCCCGCCCCGTCTAGAAGTCTAACAGGCGTTTGTGTAGCGGCGGCCATAATCCGGGTTCCCACCTCCTTCGTCTTGAAGAACCCGCCGTGACCCCGTATTTCGTCGATGATGAAACCCTCCTCCCGAGTTAGTACATCAAGCCCTGTTCTTAGGGCGCAAAGAGAGCTAAAGAGGTGTGTCCGGATAAAATTCCCGATTGTAAAATCGGATTCCGGACGCCGAACAAAGAGTGGCCTGCCCTGTTGAAAGCCTGTTATATGCTCGCCCGAGATATATCCGTAAGAGAGTAAACCCCCACAATCTGGACTGCCCTTCAGAGCCAGGGCAAGAACTGTGTCATAGAGTACGGGTGTGCTTATTTCAACACCCAAGGCGCTTATCGCCTGCCCAATCAATTCAATCCAGGCATCATAATCGGAGGTACAGTTGTTTGAGTGAACCATCCCAACCAGTTTTCCGTCCGGAGTATTTATCAAATCTATCTCCTCATGAACCTTTGTGGGTGTCCTTTCCAAAACCAACATCGCGAATACGGATGTTCCGGCAGACACATTCCCGCTGCGGATGCGAATGCTGTTTGTCGCAACCATTCCGGTGCCGGCATCTCCTTCGGGTGGACAAAGCGATATTGAGGGTTTTAAAGAATTGGTTGGATCTAGGAGTCTTGCGCCTTCCTCTGTAACCACGCCCGCCTCATTTCCGGCTTCAATTATTTCCGGGAGTATCTCATCGAGTCTCCAGGAGAACCCCCTCGCCTTGACGCGTTCGTTAAATCTCTCAATCCTGAGGCGGTCGAAGCCCTGCGTCTTTATGTCGATTGGAAACATGCCAGATGCATCGCATACTCCAGTAACCCTTCGAGAGCTAATTTTCCAGTGGACATATCCCGCCAAGGTAGTTATGTATGCTATATCTCTCACATGAGATTCTTCGTTGAGTATGGCTTGATAGAGATGGGCAATACTCCAGCGTTGGGGAATCGGATATTGAAAGAGCTCTGTTAGCTCACGGCTTGCTTCTCCAGTGATGTTGTTTCGCCAGGTCCTAAAGGGAGTTAGCAAGTTGCCCTCAGAATCGAATGCCAAATAGCCGTGCATCATCGCACTAAATCCGGCTACCGCGATGGACTTAAGTTCAACGTCATATCGACTCTGCACATTGATTTTGAGATTTGCAAGGCAGTTTGCTATTCCCTTCCATACCTCATCAAGTTTGTAGGTCCATATGCCTTCTGACTGGGAATTCTCCCAATCAAATCCTCCGGATGCCAACAATCTGCTTTCTTCCCCGATAAGCACGGCCTTGATCCGTGTGGATCCGAGTTCCATGCCAAGTACGGCCCGTCCGCCTTCTATAGTTTTTCTATCTCGCATTTCAAGGTCCAATTCTCCGAGTTTAGCTGTCAGTGCATTCATGGCACGGCGTCCATAATGGAATTCATAATTCAAATACCCGGGTCCTGCAAGAAGTTTTCCGATAAGAAGAGCGTGGCATAATTTAAGGGTAAATTCGCCTATATCTATCAAAACCTGATTTGAAAAAGACTGTCTGATGGGATCCTCGCTACTTGAAAATAAGGCTAGGCGATGCTTGACACCGTCAAATCGCAATTCTAGAATTCCGCCACTTATTCTGAGGTACAGCATGGTTAAGTTGCATAATTTGGGTTATCCCTATATTGGCGAAAATCGGGAATGGAAAAGGGCAATAGAGAGCTACTGGAAGAAAAAAATCTCATCCGGGCAGCTAATGGATAGGCTGGCACTGATAAGGCATGGCAACTGGGAAAAACAGCGGCTTGCCGGATTAGACCTCATTCCGGTGGGAGATTTTCACTTGTATGATCATATTCTCTCAGCCGCCCTGATATTCGGCGTCATTCCCGAAAGAATCCGAAAAATCGACTCGGACAGACTGTCTTTGGACACATATTTTCTAATGGCAAAGGGTAAGGCTAACGATGGCAGATCCGCCGTCCCCTGTGAGATGACAAAGTGGTTCGACACTAACTATCACTACATAGTACCGGAACTGGATTGCATCAATGAATTCGAGCTCCGTCCCCGGCACCTGCTAGATGAAATAAAGGAAGCCCAGAGCAGGACCTTTGATGTAAAACCGGTAATAATTGGCCCTCTTAGCTTTCTGTGGCTAGCCAAGCATCAGAATCCCGACTTCAATAAGCTATCCTTACTGCCCAGCTTACAAAGATGCTATCAGGACTTACTGGCGACCATATCCGAACTGGGAGTTTCTTGTATTCAACTGGATGAACCGATTCTGTCCCTGGATTTGGAGATGGACTGGCAGAGGGCCTTTGTTAGTTGCTACTCACAATTATCAAAGCATGCCTCCATCCTAATTGCCACTTACTTCGGAGATATTTCCGACAATCTGCACTTAGTAAGGAATTTGCCCCTGGGTATGCATTTTGACTTAACCCACAATCTTGGATTGCTGGCCAAGGCAGACAGTATGCTGGCAGGGGATCAGGTGCTTTCCGCGGGCATTGTGGATGGAAGGGGAATTTGGCGCTGCGATCTGAATAGGGCCCTGGCAGTATTGAAACCTGTGTATCAATCGAGGAAGGACAGGTTGTGGCTCGCTCCCAGCTGCTCCATGATACACTGCCCCATAAATTTGGAAACAGAGACATCGATTGATCCGGAACTTAAAAACTGGTTGGCCTTTGCCGATCAGAAATTGCTTGAGTTGGTGCTACTAGGAAAGACTCTCGACAACCCCGATTCGGTAAAAGAGGAACTAGAAGCCAATAGACAGCTCATGGAACTTCAAAGAAGTTCCGGCTGGCGGCAAAACAGGGGGGTGATGGAGAAGGTGAGGCTGGTAGAATCCTCGAGCTTCAGCAGGAAGAGTGAATTTAAAAAACGCAAGGTAATTCAACAGGAGGTACTCCAACTTCCGCTCTATCCCACTACAACCATAGGCTCCTTTCCTCAAACCAGGGAGATCAGAAATGCCAGGAAGCGGCTGAAGCAGAAGGAACTCAGTCAGGAACAGTATGAAGTCATCATGAAAAGAGAAATCACATCAACCTTGGTCAGGCAAAAGGAAATCGGATTGGACCTTCTGGTGCATGGAGAGCCGGAACGGAATGACATGGTTGAGTATTTTGCCGAGAAGTTGCAAGGATTCGCTCTTACCGATAATGGCTGGATTGTTAGCTACGGATCCCGCTGTGTTAAACCGCCGATAATATACGGGGATATCAACAGAAAAAAACCCATAACCCTGGACTGGATGAAATACTCCGCAAGTCAAACTGACAAAGCTGTTAAAGGAATGCTCACGGGACCAGTTACTATGCTTAAGTGGTCCTTTGCCAGAAATGATATCCCCCAGTCCACTATTGCCTTTCAACTGGCTTTGGCCTTGCAGGATGAGGTTTTAGACCTGGAAAGGGCGGGTATAAAGGCGATTCAAATTGATGAGCCGGCCCTGCGAGAAGCCCTGCCCTTGAAAAAGAGTATGCAGCAGCCTTATCTGAACTGGGCTACCAAGGCCTTTAGGGTGTCTTCGACCCCGGTAAGGGATGAGACTCAAATTCATACACATATGTGCTACTGTGAATTCAACGAGATACTACCTGCGATTGCTTCCATGGATGCGGATGTAATCTCCATTGAAGCTTCAAGATCCAATTTCGAGATTCTAGATGGCCTGTCTAACAACGGCTATCCCAACGATATTGGGCCTGGAGTCTATGACATTCACTCCCCCAATGTACCCGGTGTGGAGCAGATTATCGGCTTGCTTCAAAAAGCGCTGGAGTTTGTTCCCAAAGAAAGGTTATGGGTTAATCCCGACTGCGGCTTGAAAACCAGGAACTGGAATGAGACATCAAGTTCATTGCGGAACATGGTGGATGCAGCCAAAAGGCTAAGAGAATCTGCCGGGACAGGAAACTAGTGGAAGCTGAGTAATGCAGCGGCCCAGCTACAGTCTGGAAGTCTTTCCGGCGAATTCTCCTGTTGCCAGTAAAAAATTTTGGCAATCAATTACGGTTTTCAAACAGCTGCAGCCCGAATTCTATTCAATTACCGCCAATCCTGCCAATCAGATGGATGGAAGCGTAAGAACAATCGCCAATCGTATAAAACAGACCACTGCCGTGGAAATAGCGGCCCATATGGTACTTGGCGATTGTAGCCCTGAAATCCTAAGCCAAATAGCCCGAAGCTATTGGGATGCCGGAATCAAACATATTGTGGCGCTTAGGGGAGATGATCCATCGGTTTACGCTGGCAAAGAAAGATACGCCAGGGAACTGGTTGAAATACTACTTCGTGTGGCGCCTTTTGACATTTCGGTGGCTGGCTACCCGGAAAAGCATCCACAGGCCAGCACCCTAGATAGCGATATCGATAACTTGAAAAGCAAGGTTGATGCTGGAGCCAAGAGGGTTATTACTCAACTCTTTTTCGACCCCGATGTGTTTTTGAAATTTAGAGATATGGCATGCAGACGCGGTGTCAATACTCAAATAGTGCCGGGTTTACTGCCCATAATCAATTTTGGCAAGCTAGTAAAATTCGCCAAAAAATGCGGGGCCAATGTACCGGCCTTTCTACTGAAAATGTTCAGCGGTGGGGATGAACTAGATCATAAACTGTTGGCCATGAATGTTCTTAGCCATCAGATAACAAAACTGACGCTGCACGGAGTGAGGCATATACACTTCTATACCCTAAACAACACATTGTTAACATCTCAGGTATGTCGCTGGCTGGAAATCGCCTTTTGACAGGTTAGGGAAAAACCGATAGTCTTTGGTTTTCAATCATCCGACTGTGTTCGTCCTGGAAGCCAACTTCAAAATCAAATTGAAATAATGAAACAAATCGGGAACCAAGACACCTGCTATACGGCTAACTTCAAAGTCAATCAGTACCAGGGATTTATAGTGCCGTAGATATATCCCCCGCTTACTGCTGCGACAATTCTGAATCCATCTGCGGACATGGCAATGGAAGTCCAATTCCTGTTTCCCGCAATCGTGGAGCCAGGAGTACTCTGATCCGTCCATGTTTCTCCTCCGTCTGCAGAGGCATACAGATGGCCTCTCCACGCTCCCGCGGCAAGTTTGGACCCATCGGAGGATATAGCAATGGAACGCCAGTTCTTATTCCCCTCAATTTCAGAGCCGCGAGTACTGCGGTCCATCCAGGTAGCCCCTCCATCATCGGAGGTATATATATGGCCTTCAGACACCACCGCGGCAAGTTTGGACCCATCGGAGGATATAGCAATGGAACGCCAGTTCTTATTCCCCTCAATTTCAGAGCCGCGGGTACTGCGGTCTATCCAGGTAGCCCCTCCATCATCGGAGGTATATATACGGCCTTCAGACACCACCGCAGCAAGTCTGGATCCACCGGAGGACATGGCAATGGAACGCCAGTTCTTATTCCCCTCAATTTCAGAGCCGCGGGTACTGCGGTCTATCCAGGTAGCCCCTAGATCAGCGGGATCATAAACGTAGGAGGTATAAATATGACTGCCATACCCGACCGCGGCAAGTCTGGACCCATCGAAGGACATGGCAATGGAAGTCCAATTCTTATCTCCCGCAATTGCAGAGCCGTGAACACTACGATCCACCCAGGCAGCCCCCGAATCAGTGGAAATATAGATACGGCCGCCATACTCTACCGCGGCAAATTTGGACCCATCTGAAGACAGTGCAATGGAATTCCAGTTTCTATCTCCCGCAATTTCAACTCCAGAAGTGCTACGATCCTTCCAGGTAGCACCTGAATCAGGGGAAGTATAAAGATGACCATTAGTCGCCACCGCAGCAAGTCTGGATCCATCCGAAGTCATCGCGATGGAACGCCATTCTTTATTCCCCACAATTGAAGAGCCTTCGCCACTTCTGTCCCTCCATACCACTCCCGAGTTAGTTGAAATATATACATGGCCATTAGTCTCTATTGCGGCAACCGTAGATCCATCGGAAGACATGACGATGGAATACAGAGATCTGCTTTCCTCAAGCATTGAAAACGTGATGCCAACACTTTGGTGAATATTCTGCTTAGTCCAGGCGGTTCCCGAATCAATGGTGGTATACAGATTTCCACTGCTTTCTATCGCAGCAAGCCTGGTTCCATCGGAAGACATGGTAATGGACCTCCAACTTTTATTTCCCCCAATTGTGGTGTTGGTGGCACTCTGGTCTATCCAGGTAGCTCCCGAATCAGTGGAGGTATAAAGACGGCCCCTGCTCTCTATCGCGGCAAGCCTGGTTCCATCGGAGGACATGGCAACCGAATACCAGTTCTTTTCTCCCGCAATTACAGAGCCCTCGCCGCTTTGATTCGTCCAGGTTACCCCGGAATCCTTGGAGGTATAAAGACGGCCCCTGCTTTCTATCGCGGCAAGCCTGGTTCCATCGGAGGACATGGTAACAGAATACCAGTTCTTTTCTCCCGCAATTACAGAGCCCTCGCCGCTTTGATTCGTCCAGGTTACCCCGGAATCCTTGGAGGTATACAGATGGCCCCGACTTTCCACCGCAACGAGCCTGGTTCCATCGGAAGACATGGCAACCGAATACCAGTTCTTTTCTCCCGCAATTGTAGAATCTCGAATACTGCGATCCATCCAAATCGCCCCGGAATCCTTGGAGGTATACAGATGGCCCCGACTTTCCACCGCAACGAGCCTGGTTCCATCGGAAGACATGGCAATGGACCTCCAATTCCTTTTCCCATCGATAACCGTACCAACGCTTAGTTCCTTCCATGTGGGATCTTGCGTAGTAGAAGACTTAGGGCAACCGGCCAGTATGGAAATCGCCAATCCCAGCGTTAAGATAAAACAGAAATTTTTCATCATAGTTTTTAATTATACATCAGGAGAACAAATGTTTCATTCCGAAATCACAGCAGCCACTTCCCGGCATGCGATTTTTGGGTTGGTTTATGCATCATCGCCCAGAATAACCCCTGAACCTCAATAGCAATCAACCAGGTTGGCAGTGCTATCGATGTGGTTTAGGGCAGGGTTCACACAGTCAATCACGACAGAATTGGCCAACAGAGAGTCATCACCTCTTAGTTTCATACCGCAAAGGAGCAATTTTGACGCCTTTGAAGCCTGCTTTGCAGTCTCATTTCGATGAAATCCCAATATCTGACCTTGATTTCGACTATTACTCTCGTCGCTAAAGCAAATCGACGATAAGCTTCAAGGCTATGAACTACAATGTCGCTATTTTCTGGGATGTGGAAAATGTGAAACCATCAAGTTCCGAGAATCTCTTCATCCAGGGTTTATGGGATTACGCCGAGGGACTCGGGCGCGTAGTAAGTGCATACGCCTACGCCGATTGGAGCATGCTTGGATATAAGCAATTAGGTCCCTCGCTTGCATCCCTCCATTTCAACATGATTCATGTCCCATTCAGGGGACGCCGCAGGGACAAGAACAGTGCTGATATGCACCTAACTAACGACTGTCTCGATCTTCTACGCTTTCAAAGCCACATTGATGTCTTTCTGCTACTCACCGGCGACAGTGATTTCAGGCCGCTTGTAATGAATCTTAAAAAGGCCGGCAAAATAACCCACATCGTATGCGATATAAAGAATGCCAGTAACGATCTTCTGAGGTTGGCTGACAGCTTCACTGACTACAGAGATATGTTTCCCTCTGAGGAAGAAGATTCTCTCGACGAAGCGACCGACGAGGGCACGGAAAAACGGACTATCACAACAGCCTATTCGAAGGAATACTGGTTTGAGCGGCTGGCTGAAACCGCCTCCATCCTTCGCAAAGAGAAAAAGGGCACCGATCCGGGAAACGTAAAAATCTCGATGAAAAAGCTAAATCAGGGATTTGACGAGAAATCTCTGGGTTACAAACGCTGGGGAGACTTCATAGCCAGTGCATCCAGGGCGGGCTATGTAAACATGGAATATGATGACAAGCAATCGGTAATCATCCCTGGGAGGCAGTTCAGTCAGGAGACGGGGTCACTCCAGATTGCCCTGAAAACACTGGTGGAGACACTTACCGAGATGGACGGAAAAGGAGGCCAGCCGGAATTCCATCGATACGCGCTCGTCAGCTCCAAGCTCAGAGATAGAGGTATTAATACAAAGGCGCTGGGATTTAGCCAGTTCAAGAAATTCGTTTCATCCGCTGAAGCACGTGGACTGGTAGAGACTCAGGTGGAGAAACTGGCAAGCTTCGTAAAGAGGTTCTGACGCTTTGGATCATTTATACAGCCGACTCGATGAAGTCCCTTGATCCGAAAATCCATCAAGAATCGAAAGAGACTTTCAATCCCGCCTATCATGAATTGAAATAGTTAGCTCGGCTTCCCCGCGGCTGATTCCCAAAGTAGAGGAAATCTGTTCTATGCTTTCCCCCTTGCGGAAAAGAACCAAAATCCTTTCCTGAGTTGACAATGATTGGAGTCCTGCGCTTTCACTGCCGATAATACCTGATCCTTGATTGCTTGATTCCCCTATATTGCCTATACCCCCATTCCCGATAGTCGCATTTTCCGTATTTCCCGACACAAGGTTAGATGGCCTGGATTTACCAAGCTCGGTATAGACACGGTCTGAGGACTCCCGCCTTTCCTTTTCCTTTCTCAGAACATTCACCAGCTTGCTGCCCCGGTCAATCAGGCTACTCATAGTCCGAATTCTATCCTCTATAAGCAGGATGTTTCGCTCAGTCGCGCCATTGATATCGGTGAGCATATTATTTATCTCGTTCTTTAGTTTTTTGAAGGTTCCATCTGTTTTCATACCGCGTTCGAATTTCCTGCGCCAGAGGTAAGTGAAAGTGGCACTGGTTATCAAAGTCGCGACGATAGAAACGGATAGATAGAGAAAAAACATGCTAGCTGGACAGGTTGATGTGTTTCCCTATCTTTGGGTCGGTTACAACTTCCCTGTCGTTTCTCGGATTCTTGTTTTGCTTCTTTCTATGCTTTTTGTATTTCTGCTTCTTGTCTGAATCGTCGTTCCTGATAGCCTGGGCCTCATCTTCGGCAGGTGTTTGCGTAACCATGCGATCCTCTTCCAATTCTCGCAGAACTTGAGACCGTGCGGCCTGGGACTGCTGGAGCGCCGATTGCTCCTTCATCAAGGCCTGCTCCTTGCTCACCTCATCCATTTTTGCAAAGAGAGTTTGCAAATCAATTGGCTTAATACTCATTGCTCCTATCTCTGAGCGAGATCCTCCTCAATCTCACAGAAACTAACCGTGTGGATATAACCACCTTCCAGAATAAAGGTTACAGATTTCTCATACGATTCCTTTACAACATACTCCACGTTGTTAATCTTGAGAACAACACCGGCAAGCACCTTTTTTGCTGCCGAGATTCTACCATTAGTCTGCGATGACTCCTGGTATTCTCTTTTTTTGCGTATTTCTTCATCGGCACTCTGCAGCTCTGCATGCAAACTGTCATACTCCAGGTTCAGTTTTTCTAATTGTCTGGCCTTATCCTTCGACAGTTTTCTGCCCTGTATTGCAGCTTGACGCTTGAGTCCCTTTAGATTCAAATCCATCGAATCATATCTAGACTCAATTTCACTTTTCTTCTTCAGAAGCTCCTGCAGCTCCACACTGACCTTGGGGTCGTATCCGACTTCAATTCTGGTCTCGGCTCCGCCAGCGGAGCCGAGGATTACTGCATTTACCTCTTCCAACGCCTGTATGTAGCCGCCGACTATTTTCGCCCGACGCCCCTTGCACAATACCTTCCTTTGGGCAACAACGTCCGAGTTAACGATGCCAGAGCTTACGATTACGAACTCGTCAGCCTCAACGTGGGCATTTTGGATAAAAGACGACCATATAGACTTTCCGGCAACAATATGCCCGAATGCATCACCTTCTCCTCCGTTAACACCCCTTGAAACAACAATATCTCCCCCGGCATTTAAATTTGATCTTCCAACATAACCCGCAACCTCTATTCTGCCCTCTGCAGTTACAGAGTATCCATCCTCAACATTGCCCTTGATTTCCACCGAGCCCAGCACATTTACATTTCCTGTCGACGCGTCAACGTTGCCAGGGATCAATAATACGGTGTCGACTATAATTTTCCCATTCTTTAGCATGACATGGCCGCTCTTGGTTGCGACAGCCTTCATGCCGTTCTCGGTAAGAACAACATTTGCGCCAATCCCAATATCTATATCACGACCATCCATGGCCGGAATATACTGACCATACACTGTCCTCCCATCTACACCTAATTCAGGCCTGGTCTTACTAGCCAGGGGCTGACCCATAACCACATTTCGAATCTTGTTCAGTTCTTTGAAATCAATGCTGCCATCCTCTCGTTCTTGTATGTGAATCCTGTCCGGCTCAGTTTCAAAATTATAATATATCCTGGCATCGACACCATGAACGGGGGGTGTTCCCTCCGCAACAAGGTATGGAGTGCTAAACGCCGGGAAATCTTCGAACTCCTGCAGAGCGTCCTCAAGCAAGCCGCTGGTAATGTTGTTGTTTATCATAAAACCCCTGATATCATCTACGGTGAGATCCGCGCCGCCGGGGCCTGGCTCCGTAACATTTACATAGGCTCTCATCTGATCGTTAGATACCACTAGCGACATCAGAGCGTCATTCGCCGGATTATAATTAAACTCGCCAGCTCTAATCCACATCATATCCGCTTGCTGAACCGCGATAGCTATATTGTCTATATCAGGCTCATTGACGTCTCTTCCTTTGAGTATTTCTACAATTTCCTTCGCCGCTACAGTCGTTCCCCTGCCAATCGGTGGAAATACCTTAACCCAGGCGCCATCCGAGGATAGACGAACCGAGAAACGGCCGTCCGCATCGGCAGGAATAGCAGTCTCCTTTTTGTCATAAGATGCTAAATTGAGTTCATCCTCGAGAGTTCCGGCCTCTTTCTCAACGCTCTTGCTGATGGATTCGTAAGCGATAATCCTGCATGGCTTCCCCTTAAATCCCAGAAAGCCAAACGACCCCCTGTCTAGTATCTCATACTCAATCACTCTGATCGGTAATCCCAATTCCAAAGACGCCTGTTTTAACGCATCATCGAGATTTTTGCCGGAAACCTGGATATTCTTCATTTTTCTAGTCTTTTCGATTTCCAACTTCAATCTCGCACGAAAATCATCAAGATCAATCATGACTAGAAAATGCCCTTCTTCACGTTCATCAGTTTTGCCCTAAGTCGGCTAATTGCCTTGGTATGCAGCTGCGAAATTCGAGATTCCGTGACATCCAGTACCTTCCCTATTTCTTTGAGAGTCAAATCTTCATAGTAGTAGAGAACCAGAACCTTCTTTTCCTTGTCCGGCAGCTCGTTTATAGCGTCAACAATCACCCGTCGCATTTCATCCTTCTCCGCAATGGCGTCGGGTCTTAGAGAATTGGGTGATTCTATGCTTTCCACAGCGGAAGTGCTGGCATTAGTCTCACTATTATACCAGATATCGTTAAGCGAGAGAATCGAAGTACCGCTGATTTTAAGCATCATCTGATTATACTGTTCGATGCTCATCCTCAATTCAGCCGCCATCTCTTCGTCGGTAGCAGCCCTGCCAAGCTTGGTTTCCAGGTGCTGGACAGTTTCTTCAATTTCACGGGTTCTCTGCCTAACTGATCTGGGAACCCAATCTATGGACCTCAGCTCATCGAATATTGCACCTCGAATCCTGGTTACCGCATATGTTTTAAACTTGACATGCTTGTCCGGATCAAATTTCTCGATTGCGTCAAAGAGTCCGAAAATTCCAAAACCGACAAGGTCGTCAAAATCGACACTCTGGGGCATGCCGACAGATACCTTCCCGGCCACGTACTTTACCAGCGGCGCATACTGCTTGACTATAGCGTCCCTAATCGATCGATCTTTAGCATCGCGATACTGCTGCCAGAGTTCTTTTTCGGGGTATCCAGCAATGACAATGTTGTCGTCGGCCATAAAATTCTAACCCTTTTCATCCCTCGTAATAACTGTATGTATAGCTCGAGCCAACTCCTTAGGATCTCTTTCGCCGTCTGATACCGATGATTCGTTGTCATGGGTTTTGGAACGGACACTATCCACATCGGGAATGGAATCAGAGAACAGGCCTGGTTTGTTCTCAGGAGGAATCCCCTCATCCGCTTGCGCGGCAGTCGATAGATAGTCACTGTTGGCACCAGCCATCTTTGTCTTTGACGGAAGAGTGATATCTACTAAGGAACCTAATGGTTCATCATTGTCGCTATACTTGTTATCTTCGGATTTTGTCACATCAAATAATTCCGGGAATAAATTCACCACTAGCAAGTTTATCCCGATGGCAAGCACTGTGAACACCGCAGCACCTATCGATGCCCTAATCATTAGATTTCCCAGGCGTATTCCCCTCATCCCACCGATCAAAAACGAGAGCGCCATGGCCAGGATGGCTGATGCTGCAACAAATCTCCAACGTATGATAACTCTCACAAGTTGACAATCCCTACCAGAAGAGTACTCGAGTTAAGCATTGGCGCGTCCAAAAAGTCGTCTGATAAAGCGGGAAAGTTCGCCTCCCTCCTTGAAATCCACGTTTTCAAGTCTTCCAACAATGTGCTGAATACATTGAGATGCCCTGCTATATTGGTCAACCACAAAAAAAGGCTGTTGTTTGCGCACGGCCGCTTGCACCGTCGGATCTTCATAGACAAAACCAAGATAATCAAGCTTTACATTTAAAAACTGCCCGGCTATGTCAACCACCCTTTGAGCCACTCTCTTGGCCTCCGTAACACTTGAAACCCGATTTACCACCAGTTTTATCCCCATATCCAAATCATCTATCTCCACCGATATCATCTTGATGATGCCATAGGCATCTGTGATGGCCGTGGGTTCGGGTGTGGTTATTATCACTGCATCATCTGCCGCTCCCACAAAGGCAAGTACATTGGATCCAACCCCCGCGCTAGTGTCAATTATTATAATATCCGCGTCTGAAAGAGTAGTAAATTCATTTACAAAATGCTGACGCTCGTCTTCGGAAAGATTTGCAATGCGACTAAAGCCCGAGGCGCCGGCAACAATCTGTATCCCATAGGGTGTATCCACTACAATGTCCCTCATCTCTTTTTGCTTGCGAACAACATGATAAAGGTTGTGTTTTGGTATTACTCCCATCATTACATTTACATTCGCAAGCCCCAGGTCCGCGTCTAAAACCAGTACTCTTTTCCCCAACTTGGAATAGGCTATTGCAATATTTATGGATAGATTTGTCTTGCCCACACCGCCCTTCCCGCTAGTGACGGCTATGATGCGTGTTTTCTTCGTTTTAGATGTCTGACTACTTTGAACCTCCATAATCTCCCTAAGCTTCTCTGCCTGATCACTCATCACTACCTCCAGAGAGTGGTCAAATCGGGAGTGGGATATCGATTGGCAAAAACAGACTTTTCAAACTCGAGATTCCGGAGTTTCGACAGCAGACGTATGGGCGAAGCGATAGCTATATCCACAGGTACGCTCTGCCCGTCAGTGAGATAACTGACAGGCACAGCTGCGGGAGTCAGCGCGGAGAGAAGATTTCCAATATGATTGGTTTCATCCAGTTTGGTAACAATAACCGATCGGTAGTTGAATAATCGAAACTGCTCCATTATTACTCTTAAGTCAGATGACTTGGTTGTGGCGCTTAGCACCAGATGAACCTCCATGCTCTCCCCGCAGACGGACAGCAGTTTTCTCATCTCGCCAAATTTTTCTTTATCCCTGGGATTCTTGCCAATGGTATCTATCAGTATCAAATTGGAATCAGATGCCAAAGCAATCTGGCTGCGCAATTCATCGGGGTCGTCTACGGTCTGTACAGGTATGCCCATTATCTTCCCGTAGGTTTCAACCTGGGCGCGAGCGCCAATTCGAAAGTTGTCAACAGTGATAATCCGCACCTCCACGCCATCTCCCAGTCCATGAACAGCTGCGAGTTTTGCAATTGTGGTTGTCTTTCCAACCCCAGTTGGGCCAACCAATGCGACAATACGCGGTTTGACATTCATATCGTTCTGAAAAAAATGGATATTCTCGACAATATAAGACACAGCAAGCTGATGAACATAGTTCCGATTGTCAAGTTCTGCGACATTGCAGGTTTTCTTTATACTCTCCAGTAATTCGGATATATAGCCCTCCTCAAAATCATTTCCGCCAAGTATGCTTGATAACTCGGAGAGAACGGGAAAATTTTGTGGCGGAGGGGTCGATGCGCCGAGCGTCAAACAATCTTTTAGGTGTCTTAGTTCCTGAAGTACCTCGGCAATTTTTTCATCCTCAACTGATTCGGCCTCCCCATCCTTCGCAGCATCCACATCACTTCTAATGGAATCCTTTCCGGTTACCGCCAGGATTGCGGTCCGGGCCTCATTGTCCCTGCTCTGCTGCATCTCGCGGGTTTCTTCACCGGTTCTCAGATATCCCCTATACTCATATTGAACCTTTCCGAACAGACCCAGTATTCCGGTTGCGGGGACTGTTCTCTGAATCTGAATTTTGGCTCTATCGCCGTATTTCTTGTGGATTCTCTCAATCACTTCCATGTGGCTATTGCCTCGCTCACTGAAATAACGCGGCATCAGTCCTCTCCTGGCCGAATCTCACCGAGAGAATTGATTTTGATTCCTTCGGCAATCTCCGGAACTGAGAGCACCACTAAATCCGGTATCTCTCTAACTGTGGAGGAATGAACCAAGGCTCGTGCCGATTCACTGCACAGTATTACCGGCCAAGAGTCTCCGTCCCTGGCTGTCTTCACGGTGTTGGCAACAGCACTTATCCATTTCCTATGAAAATCAGGACTAAGCGCGGCAATATCTCCTCCTATCGTTTCCGTTCTAGAATCAATTATTTCTTTCTCTATCGCCGGGTTGATGGTAAGAACACTGATTGATTTATCATTATCGGCATACTGAAGGCAAATTTGCCTGCCCAGGGCCTGTCTGGACTTTTCGATCAAGAAGCCGGTATCTTTTGAGACAGAGGAGAAATCGCCAAGAGTTTCCAATATCGCAACTAAATTCCGTATGCTTACCTGCTCTTTAAGCAAACCCTGAAGCACTTTCTGAATCTCGCCCAGTGAAAACGATTTTGTAACCTCTTCAACCACCGCGGAGTAATCGTTTTTAAGCGCATCCAGCATAGAACGAATCTCCTGACGACCGAGTATATCACTCGCATGACGCTTCAAAATCTCGGTTAGATGAGTGGCAATTATCGAGGGGCCATCCACAACCGTATAACCGGCGCGTTCGGCCTTATCACGCTCACCCTCGCCTATCCAGATTGCGGGAAGTCCAAAGGCTGGATCGACGGTGGATTCGCCCTCGAGAGGATCTCTATTTCCACCAGGATTTATGGCCATGTAATGACCCATCCGGATAACTCCGCCTCCCACCTCCGTACCTCGCAATTTGAAGGCGTATTCAGAAGGCTCCAGGCGCATATTATCCATAATCCGAATGCGCGGCACAACGAGTCCCAAATCGAGTGCAGCCTCCTTTCTGATTCGCGTAACGCGTTCAAGGAGTTCTGCTCCCTGATCCTTGTCTACCAGGGGTATAAGCCCGAAACCAAGCTCGAGGGAAATTGGATCTAGGGGAACGATTGGGGAAATCTCATGAACTTCGGTGCCGGCGGCTCGTTCCTCGGGGTCGGCTCTTCCCGGCCCTCTTTTGCCCCTGCGACTTAGCCTGTACGCCAGAAGTCCCGTTACTCCAGCCAGGGGAAACATGAGATACCAGGGAAAACCCGGAAGGAGTCCCATAAGCACCATGAAGGTGCTCCCAACATAGTATATTCTGGACTGTCGAGAAAACTGGTAGCGCACATCCTCGCCGAAGCTGCCATCACTAATTGACCTGGTAACTATCAATCCGGTGGCTACGGAAACCAGAAGCATCGGTACCTGCGATACCAGCCCGTCTCCAATAGTCAAAGAAACGTAAGTAATCAGGGCCTGCTGCAGGGGTTCCCCATGGATTGAAGTACCTACAATCAGTCCACCAACGATGTTTACCAGGGTAATGACAATGCTTACCTTTACGGTTCCGCTAATGAATTTAGTCGCACCATCCATGGAGCCGTAAAAATTGACAGAGTCGTCAAGATGCTTCTTCTTGCCACGCGCCTCCTCTTCAGTTAGGGCCCCCGAACTGTACTCCGAGTCGATAGCCATCTGCTTGGCCGGTAGACCATCAAGCGCAAACCGGGCCGCCACCTCCGATACCCTGGTAGCGCCTTTGGTAATCACCATAAATTGCACCACTACCAGGATAATGAATATGATGAATCCAATTACCAGACCCTGGGATCCCTCCGATCCGACGACAAATGTTGCAAAGGCCCTGACAATCCTGCCGTCAAAGCCGGCCCCCTTCCCAAGAATCAGACGGGTGGAAGAAACATTCAACGCTAATCCAAATACTGTCGAGATTAACAGGACAGTCGGAAAGAGTGAAAACTCGAGGGGATCCTTGTTATACAAAACCAGCAGGATTATGAGCAGCGATATCATCAGATTCATCGCCATTAGCAAATCGAGAACAATCGTGGGAAGGGGGATGATTAGCATCATCACAATGAGCACGACACCCAACGCCAGCACAATGTCTCCTGCCTGGCGTCCAAATACTCCCCGAAATGTGCCTAGAGTAGTGTCAGCCACTGGCGCTAGCTCCTATGACTGTTTTGCCGCCAAGGCGATACACCTCTGCCAGTATAACAGAAACAATCTCCCAATACTCCTCGGGAATTTCATTTCCAAGTCCAACATTGTCATATAGTGCCCTTGCCAGTGGCCTATTCTCTACCAGGGGGATGTCATTGCTTTCAGCAATTTCTCTTATCCGCATCGCAAGATTATCCTGCCCCTTTGCAATGACGGTCGGCGCGTGCATGGTTTGATTATTCCACTTGAGGGCTACAGCAAAATGCGTTGGATTCGTAATCACTACATCGGCCTCGGGCACCTGTCTTGCCATGGACAATGAAAGCACTTCCTGCATCCGCTGCCGCAATCGACTCCTTACCAATGGATCGCCCTCTGTTTCCTTGAACTCCTCTTTTATCTCATGCTTGGACATCTTCAACGAATCTCTGTACTGTTTACGTTGAAAGAAATAATCGGGAACGGCAAGTATGAGCATCAATATCGCGGCCCACAGCATCATCCGAAAGGCTATGCCGCTAATCAGCGATATGGCCTCCAGGGGCGGCAGCTTAGTTGCATTGACAAGGCGGGGAATTTCGTTTCTGATGCTTATGTAGGCGAGTAAGGCGATAATTGCAATCTTTGTAACTGACTTGAAGAAATTGAAAAGCGCTTCCGTCGAAAAGAAGGCTTTCTGGGCCCACCTTGAAAAATTCAAGGAAATCTTCGAAAAATCCGGGGTAATTGGCTTAATCGAAAAAACAAAACCAACCTGGGCGACATTGCCGAGGAAGGCCGCCAGGAAACAAACCATTATCACCGGCAAGACCAGGCGAAGCAGATAATTTCCCGCGATATTGAATCCAACAAACACATCGCTCGAGTCGGAAATGGAGGCCGCAACAAAGTATCGCATCATATCGGCAATTATCTTGATAATGCTGCCGGAAAAAACAAATAAAACCAGTAAACCAAAAAGCATCACCAGGGCCGAGGTTATGTCTCCAGACTTGGCAACCTTTCCCTCTTCACGAGCCTTGCGAATTTTGCGCTCGGTTGGTTCCTCCGTCCGTCCCTCATCCTCAGCGGCAAACCACTGAAGATGTATGGCAAACCAGTCTTCGAGTTTCTCTTTGGTTTTTTTCGGTCCCTGCGGCGACTCCATCGTCCTCTTCATCCCAGTGCCTCTCTGGTGGCAAAGAGATAGGTTTCAATCAACTCGAACCCCATATCTACCAAGTTTGACATCTTCTCGGCTATGAAGGGAGTGGCAAGTAACATTATGACAAAACCTATCCCAATCTGCAGCGGAAAACCCACCAGGAGCAAATTCATTTGCGGTGCAGCCTTTGCCAACAGACCCATAGTCACAGAAATCAGGATCAAGGTGCCGAGTATCGGAAAGGCCAGTATCAGCGATTGCTCGAAGAGCCCCCCTATGGAGCCAATTAAGATATCTCGCAAAAATGAACTCGAAGCCAAAAAATCGGTTCCTTTCATGACACTGAAAGAGCCAGTCAAGCCCATCACAAAAATACGAACCATACCGCCAATGCCCAGAAACACTCCTATGCCAACCAGATTCAAGAATTGCCCTATTAGGGGTATTTCTATCTGAGCCAAAGGGTCGTAAACCTGCGAGGCGCCAAAACCCATCTGGAATGAAAACATCTGACCAGCCGTTTGAAATATCGCGAACACAAGCTGAAGAAGAAGCCCCATTATTATTCCAAGTGCAACTTCGGCAAGGAGGGCAAGAGCATAACCTAGGCCAACCTGCGGAACTGGGCCATAGAGGCTGCCTGCCGATGAGTGAATCATTAGAGCCACAAAGAAGGCAAGTCCTCCCCTCGATAGGGGTGGGATGGCAGTGGAAGAAGTTAGCGGAGCTGTTCGCAGCAGGGCTACAACCCGGCCAAAAACAAGCAGGAAGAGCCGCGCCTGCCCTAGTAGGCTACTCCAATCCATCATCCGGCCAAGTCCGGAATTTTTTCGAAGAGAAACCTCGTGTACGAGGTTAGACGTGTGGCCATCCATCCAAAGAGCAATGCCAAGACACCGAGTATAGCCAGTATTTTGGGAACGAAAGTGAGTGTTTGATCCTGTATGCTCGTAGTAGCCTGAATGATGGAAATAATCAGGCCAACCCCCATGGCTACCAAAAGTACTGGCGACGCTATAGTTAGAATTGTGACAATTGCCGATCTCATTAATTCGATCGCGTTACCCAGTTCCACAATACCTCCCTCTAACTGAAGCTCGATACCATCTGACGAATCAGCAAGGTCCACCCGTCCACTATCACAAACAAAATCAACTTGAACGGCATCGATATCATCACAGGCGGAAGCATAATCATCCCCATGGACATCAAAACCGAAGCCACCACCATGTCGATGATAATAAACGGTATATATATATAAATTCCAATGTGAAAGGCCACAGTAAGCTCATGGAGTACAAAGGCCGGGATTAGAACATAGGTTGGGACATCGGCGAAGGTCGCCGGTTTGCTAAGACCAGCCATGTTCATGAAAAGAGTTATATTCGAGGCATCGCCGGACATCTGCCTGTACATGAAATAGCGCATCGGGGCGGAAGCCCTCTCATATAATTCCTCACTGTCGATACTACCATCAGTGAAGGGGACAAATGCCTCCTGGTAAACCTCCGTAAAGGTGGGAAACATGATGAACAATGTCAGAAAAAGGGCAATCCCCATAAGAACAGTTGCCGGGGGTACCTGCTGCAAGGAAAGCGCTCTTTTTACAAAATCCAGCACGATAGATATTCGAAGAAAACTTGTCATTAGCACAGCGATTGAAGGAGCGAGGCTTATGACTGTGAGAAGCAGCAAGAGCTGGATAGAGAGCGCCGTCTCCTGATTTGAATCAGGTTCTCTTACGGTCAAATCAACAAAAGGAATGGGTAGATTCCCCGCATCATCGGCAGCCGGCAAGACGAGCGCATCTACCTGGGCAAAAAGCGGAGAAGGTGATAGAGCCAGAACAAAAAGCAACAGCACCCACGCCAAGAAAACTCTCATAGGTTCTTAAGCCGTTCTCTCTGCTTCTTGAGATTGAGTATAGAACCATCGGTTGAATAGTCATCCACCTTACTTGTTCCAGCGTCTTCTTTCTTCGCCGATGATTTTGCAGAAAAGCGATTCCTAAGGAGTTTTGCGAAATTCCTGGTTGCAGGCGGCCTGGAGGAGTTCAATCTGATTTCATCAATTGCCTCCTTCTCGTCGATTTCTGAAATCAGATTGACTGAACTGTCTGTGCTACCAATCAGAAATACCCGATTTCCAGCCTCGATCAGATGCAGCGCGGCATTGCCCTTGATTGGCCGCGTGGAATATATACGAATCTCATCCCCGCTATTGGCTTTGATTCCGGTTAATTTTCTTAGCATCCACACAAGAGCGTATATCAAGGCGATGATAACACCCAAAACCACGATGACACGCAGAAAATCCCCCAGGCTCACACCAGGGAAATCCGTCACTTCTAAGCCCGTTGTCGGAGCTTCGGTTGCAGCCTCATCATTTAGAAGTAAGTCGCTTTCTGCCGGACGAGTTGAAGCTGTATCGTCTCCCCGAGCTTCCCGTTCCTGCGAGCCAAGGTTTGGCAGGCCAAGCAGAAACACAAGCACCAATAAGATAAACTTCAGTTTTCCCTCCCAAAACAACTGATATCACTCCTTACCAAAAGGACATTTGTCTTCCTATTGACTCACCGATCGGTGGGTTTGTCCAACGTCGATACAATTTCAGTGACTCTAACACCAAAATTTTCATCGATCACCACAACCTCTCCTCTGGCAATTAGATTACTGTTCACCAGGATGTCCACAGGTTCCCCGGCAAGTTTGTCCAATTCGATGATTGTGCCCTCACCCATTCCAAGGATTTCTTTTATTCTCCACTTGGTACGGCCGAGCTCCACAGTGAGCTCCATGGAAACATCCATCAGCAATCCAATATTTCTTTGCTCCCCCGTGCCGATGGTTGGAGAGAGCTCCGGAAACTGAACGCCCTGGACATTCGGCGCCGACTGCCCCGTGTAAGCATTCAAATTCGGAGTGTCCATGCTCAAGGACGACTGCTGAAACTCTCCGTCCACTCCCTGATCGCCGCCTTGGGTTCCCAGTAAGGAATCCATTTCAGACGCTTTTTCGGAACCGGAGTCATTGGATGGAACACCGAGCCTTCCCGCAAGTTCCCGGATAGCTGCAATGTCAAAGACCTCATTCAAGGTTAAACTGCCCTGATTCGCTATCTCCACGGTGTATGCAATTGTCACGAGTTTATCTGTGGGAAGAACCAACATTGCCTTGGGAATGCTATGACTCTCCGGGGAATCTACAAGGACGGTATCATTGATTTTGTCGCCAATCGCCTTTGTGGACACGCTGGCAAGCTGACTCATGGCTTCACCTACCGCGCCGATAGTTGTTCCACCAAGCTCTAAATTCTCCTGACCAATCATCGGCGAGGCAAGCTTGAGCGCATCATCGCTGTCCATCACAAAAAAATGTGATCCTTTAAGCCCGCTTTTGAAATTGAGTCTTATCTCAATTATTTCATCGGGCAATCGGGAAAGAAACTCATCGCCTTCCAAGACATCCAGCTGTTTCACGCCAATTACCACACCGGTTGCCATGCTTCCGGATAAGGCTGCGCCCTGCGCCCCGGTTATCTCTTCAAACAGGTTTAAAACGGCGTTCTTCTCCGCCTTGCCCAGATCGTCTTTGTCCAAGACCTCAGGAGTCTCATCGCCCATCAACAATGCATCTATTTCATCCTGGGAGAGCGAACCATCACTCATCATTCATCTCCTTCGGTAGCAAGCTCTTCAAATTCCTCTGCCTCTATATCTTCTATTTTGCGAGTTACCTGCGCAGCTATTTTTTTACCTACGATACCAGGGCGACAATAGAACTTTGGCCGATTCCCGATCCGCAGCGTCATAGGATCTCCAACACGTGTCCCGGATAAGCGAATTACAGACCCTAGCTGCAGATTCATGACATCCTTCATCGCCAGAGTGAGGCTGCCTACCTCCGCCACCAGTGAGATATTGATATTCGCCAATTTTTCCCGAATAACACTGAGATTCTCGGTGGTTGAACCTCGACGAACCGAGGAATACCAATACTGGGCCGAAAGCTTCGAAATTATCGGTTCAATGGTGAGGTAGGGTATGCAGAAGTTCATCATCCCCTCTATTTCCTCCACCTTGGTTTCAAGTGTTACCAATACAACCATTTCCGTCTGGGGGACGATTTGCACAAATTGGGGGTTGGTTTCTATCTGTCCGAGCCTCGGCCTCAGGTCGATTACCTGACTCCAAGCCTCGCGCATATTCCCAAGTATCCGGATAATAATAGATTCCATTACCGCCCGCTCGATTTCCGATAACTCCCTGTTTAGCTTCACCCCCTCGCCGGGTCCGCCAAAGAGGCGGTCAATTATTGTAAACGTTATGGTAGGGTCTATTTCGAGAATGGCGGAACCTGAAAGTGGATCCATGTTTATTACCGCTAGTGTGGTGGGAGAGGGTATGGATCTCAAAAATTCCTCGTAGGTAAGCTGATCCACCGAGGCCACATGAACGTGAACTATCGATCGCAGTTGTCCGGCGAGGCTTGTGGTGCTCAGCCTTGCAAAGGTATCATGCATAAACGATACGGTTCGTATCTGTTCCTTGGAAAACTTGTCAGGACGGCGAAAATCCCAAATACGGATATTTCTTCGCTCCGCTACCTGACTGGTATCGTCAATCTCGGCATCTCCGGAACTAATCGCGGTGAGTAGTTGGTCTATTTCATCCTGGGAGAGAACCTCCGTCACATTTCACCCCGCTTCATGGCTAAAGCCCGATTATCTGATACTGGAGGAACAGAACCTGCTCCACCTCGCCGCGTGATAGAAGACTGTTTATCCTGCTCATCAATTCCTGTTTTACGACCACCTCATCGGATAACTGCTCCCGCGTCCGCTGGCTGAAATAGAAGCGTATGGTGTCCATTAGAACATCGTTTTTGGCCGTGAGTTCCCTGTCTAATTCCTTGTATCTACTACTGTCAAATCCAAGTTTTATCCTCGCCGATATAGTAAATCGCTCGACATCGGCTGTCTGGGCACGGAGATCGTATCCATCGTCGCTTAAAAAGCTCCAGATTGTATAGTCTGGAATTTCGGTTTCATAGGTTGGCGACAAAACCGAAAGCTGGCGGGTGCGATTACCCCTGTCCATAAATCGATAGGTGAGAAAACTTACGGTAACGCTAACAAGCAGAGCGACAATGCCGATGGCTATAAACATCAAAACCCTGGCTACTCTTTCCGAAAAGTAGCGGTTTGCTTTCAGTTCCTTCTCATCTTTTGCATTGTCAATCTCACCTCCGAGTTCGAATCTTTCACCAGCCATAGGGAAGCCCCCCTAACTCAATCTTACTCGAAACACCCTGAGGTACCAAGTCCAGAAATCGCATTAGGATAAAAAGAACACCCGATCTTTCCACTCTTCCCTGCGTCCTCATCTGTGAGCCTCTTTCAATATCACTATATCCACGCGTCGGTTTTCGGCCCTGTCCTCCTCCCCCAGTTCAGGTTCCTTCAATTTGACTGTATCTGCAAATCCGGCTAACTGGAATCTCGCCTCATTCGCACCGTAGTCAACCAAATAGTGCAGCACCGCCGCAGAGCGCGCGGAGGAAAGCTCCCAGTTTGTCGGCCAGGGGCCGTCGGCGTCTGTTGGCGAAGAATCTGTATGACCTTCAAGACGAACCTTCCTGTCTGAAATTTCCTCCGAGCTTAGAAATCGAGCCAGTTTCTGAAGCGTACTTCTTGATTGTTCAAGATTTACTTCCGCACTGCCACGTTGAAACAGGATATCTCCGACCAGGCTGATGACAAGTCCCCGCTCATCCTCTTTTATTTTTACGAACCGATTCTGGATCTCCGGTTTGAATTCACTTACAGCCAACCTTCGGGCCTCATTTAGTCGTCTGCCCTCTGTGGTTGACGGCATCGCTGACACATCGTTCCCCAACTCTGCCAAGGTGCCCTCCGAAAGTGTATTGCCTCCTCTTAGCGTTCCAAGTCCCTGAAAGGACTGCACAATAAGTTCGATTCTCTGGCTGTCTATCGGATTATCCGGATTCATCAGAAGGATGAAAAAAATCATCAGAAGCGTTACCATATCCGCGTATGTTAGAAGCCAGTCATCTTTTCCGATGTCCTTTTTCCTCCTTCTTACAATGCGCTGATCGACTTGCATCGGCTAAATTCCTATCTCGCCCTGCACCGGTCTATCCGAGGGCGGCAGGAAGGTAAGAAGCTTGTCCTCAAGTATGCGCGGATTATCGCCGTTCTGAATCGATAGAATTCCCTGAATCATAATTTCCTTGATTTGCATTTCTTCCTTATGACGATCCTCGAGTTTGAATTGAATCGGTGACAGGACGAGGTTTGCCAAAATGGAACCGTAAAGGGTTGTGATGAGCGCAACTGCCATATTCGGGCCTATGGAGGCAGTGTCCTCAAGATTGGTTAGCATGCCTATAAGTCCGAGCAGAGTGCCGATCATCCCAAAGGCGGGAGCGAGTTTTGCCCAGCGTTGAAAAAAATCGATTCCATCATCGTGCCGGTTTTCTATCTGGCCGAGATTGGTGTAAAGAATGCGTTTGATAACATCCGGATCTGTTCCATCTACCACGAGTCTAAGTCCACTTTTGAGGAAATCATCCTCGATTTCATTTAACGAGTCATCCAGGGAAAGCAATCCTTCCTTGCGGGCGCTGTCCGAGAACTGAACCAGCTGGTTGATCAGTTCCATCTTGTTTTGAAAAACCGGAACGCGTAACACAAGACTGAGATACTTGAAGAAGCCAAACGCCCTGCTGAGCGGGTTTGAGGCCATAACCCCGCCGAAGGAACCAAAGATAACTATCACAAAAGACGAAAAATTTACCAATCCTACAATGCTGTTGCCGTTAAGCACGAAAGCAGCCACGATAAGAACGATACCGCCGAGCATTCCTCCTATTGTCGCAACATCCACAGTCTACTCCTCTTGAGCTGGAAAACCGATTTCACGTCGATAGGCGATAATAAGAGCTCGCACCTCATCCGGTGTTTCAGTTACAACAAAGCGCTTACCTGTTGTAAGCAGCAACGCTGTTCTACCTTCTCCAGCCTTCTCGGCATATTCAATCAAGTGAGGATTAAGAAAGACATGTCTCTCTGTTCTTCCTGGCAAGTTAACTTTTATCATCAAGTTTCCTGTAATCCACAGCCGCAAACTACTCGCTACTTACTAGCGTTTCAGGGTTAAAAGTTCCTGCAGCATTTGATCTGAGGTTTGAATCGTTTTGCTGTTGGACTGAAAACCTCTTTGTGTGACTATCATATCGGTGAACTGCTCCGCCAAATCCACATTGCTCATTTCCAGGGTTCCAGAAATAATTTTGCCCCTACTTGCTACACTGGAAGGACCTATTAGCGCATCCCCGGAATTAATCGTTCTTTCAAATTCCGTCTCTCCCGCCTTTTCCAAACCACCGGGGTTCGTAAAAGTGGCCAAGGCTATCTGTCCAAGATCTCTTTCCGTTCCATTGGAGTATACGCCGGTAATAACACCCTTTTGATCAATTTTGTAATTCTCGAGATAACCCATGGCATAGCCGTCCTGTCTAAAGGCCTTGGTGGTGGAAATTTCCGCAAACTGGGTCGTTGAATTCGTATAGCTTCCAACCTCTCCGATATCTATCAGAAAGGCCTGCGTGATTGCCGTGCCTGTCGCATCATTTTCGATATCAAAGGTTATCGGTATCTGAATCCTGCCTTCTTCTACCAGGTTGCCCTGGGCATCAAGCACATTCGCAATCGCACCGAGATTATCAAAGGTTATCGTGAACTCACCCTCGCCGTCAATGTTGCCGGCGGCAGTCGCAGGATCAAATCCCAGAGTTACATTTGGGGGAACATCGGCATCCACGGGACGATCAGGATCGATCTGCACTACCACATCCCAGGAATTGTTAACCCCCAAAGTTCGGGCAAAGTTTATGCGAAGGATATGAGTATTGCCAAAGGAATCATAGATGCTTTTGTCCAGGCTCCAGGTACCCTCGCTTATAAGCGCTGGACTGACACCGGGAGGAATTATCGGCGTACGCTTGTCAAGGTTGGAGGCCAATTCAACGATGGTTGTCTGCTGCGCAGGGTCCTTGGAGCCAATGGGTATGATGAGGTCAGTAACATCCGCCGCTGTTTTTATGGCACCAAGCACACCATCCCCCAAGTCTTCCGGGAGCCAGCCCTGAAGACGGAGTCCGTTGGCGGGATTAACCAGATAGCCATCCGCATCCAGGCCAAATGCACCAGCTCTGGTATATAGTTCCTTTTCGCCCGTTCGGAGTATGTAGAATCCATTTCCTTGGATGGCTATATCCGAAACCACCCCTGTATGTTGAAGGGAACCCTGTGTGTGAATTGTGTCAATGGTTGCCACCATCATGCCAAGTCCAATCTGCTTTGGATTGATTCCTCCAACTTCTTCGGTGGGACGGGCCGCCCCACCTATGTTCTGGGAGATAATATCCTGAAAATTCACCCGGCCTTTTTTGAAGCCAACCGTGTTGACATTGGAAATGTTGTTGCCAATCACATCCATGCGGACCTGATGATTCTGTAGACCGGAAACTCCTGAATAAAGTGATCGCATCATAATCTTGTCTCCTGTTCGCTTACCTTGGATATCCTGTCATAGTCGTAGTAATTTCCGTTAACCAGAACCTGGGGGAAGAGGCCGGCGGTAATCGCATCCACAAATCCGCGAATCTGCCGCTCGCCCTGTTGAATTTCAACTTCCTTGCCCAGAAGATTCGTTACCAGAGAGCTCTTGATGGCGGCACTGAGTTCAGCAAACTGCCTGTTCAAGTTCGTCATCTGCTCCAGAGAGGAAAATTGAGCTATCTGGGCTATAAATTCCCTATCTTCCATGGGCCTAGTCGGATCCTGGTGCTGTAACTGGGTTATAAGTATTTGAAGAAAATCATCCTTGCCGAGTTCCTGCCTCGTAGCTCCAGAACCGTTCAGGTTCGCATTGAATGCCTCAATCTGCGCATTCAAACGGGCTGAATCGGCCGCGCTAAGCGTTGATTCAACATCCATTCAAAAAATCTCCTATACAATCAGGTTAACGAGATTATCGTCCAACTCGACGAAGGCATTTACCGGTGTAGGATTTTCGAACTCCGGGGCCTCATTTTTGATTTCCCGATCGAGCGAATTACCGCTGTTAAACCTGAAATTCGATGAGGTATCATCCCAGGCCATTTCCAAATCCGCTGTCCCAAAACCGCTCTCCAGCAATTTCGCCTGAAGTCCGTCCAGAGCGCCTTTGAAAACCTCTCTGGCAGCCGCGGTTTCAACAAAAAATCTGCCGCTAAGATGATTGTCTTCCAACTGAATTTCCACCCTCACCCGTCCCAAATTGTCGGGTTTGAGATCAATCCTCAGCTCACCGGCCGAGGCGCGATTAAGCACAATCCTGATCTGCCTTACAATTTCGTTCCCAACCTGGCCATCGAGTTTTCGCGCAAATTTCATAGCCGCTGAACGTGGCAAATCCCTTCCCTCGAAACTTCTTGGAATCTCGATTTCCATGTCGGCCCTCATCGGCCGGTTTTCCAACCTGAATTCCCTGTCGACATCCTCACCCACGGGACCTGAATAATGTCCAAGCCTCCTCGCCCGCGAAGTTGAACCAGCCTTCGCAAGCTCCATCCTTTTATCCTGCACCACAACTCTGGGAGCGATACTAGTTAGATTACTTCCTTGTTTTCCATCAATCGCACTTCTTGTTAGAGAAGTGTTATCATGTTCTTTCTTGTTTTCAAAACCTGATGTTAATTGCACAGTCTCATTCGCAACCAGGACTGGCTGATTGGAACTATCGTCTGAAACTTCCCGCCTGCTTGGGGCCCTGCCCTTATCACCACTTGAATACCTAGGCTTCCCTTTCGCATCAGGTTTCTTCTCATCAGCTTTAATTTCGAACTTGATGCTGCCTAACCTCTTTCCGTCTATGATTTTTTTTTTGGCCTCTTGAGGAAGTCCAGCCTTCTCTTTTATCTCTTCATTCCCGAAATCTACCTCTTTCTTTTTCCCGGATTGCTCCAGCAATTGCTTCAAGACTGTCAAAAAAGTTCGGCCATCTAGGCTCCGAGTTTTTTTGATACTCGGGGCGATGGACATCTTTCCTTCCACAATCGAATTGTGATTGTCGCCATCAGTTTTCGATATCGCAATAGAGAGGGCTGCCATCTTCACTTATCCATCCAGATCCAATCCCGGTTTTTCGACCAGCAGTCTTTGAATTTCTGCCGCACGCGCCTTGTCGGGCATGATGGAAAGCCAGTATGCAACCAATGATTCCTCACCGGCTTCCCGCGAAAGTCTCTCACTTGTTCGAAGCAAATCCACAAGGTCCCTCACATCATATTCGTTCATGATAGATACAGCCTCATTTGGCGGCATTCCCATCATGTTCAGGGCTGTTTGCTCTAAGTTCGCTACTTTATTGTCGTATTGACTGAGTGCCTCGTTTAGATATTTTTGCTTTTCTTCCAATGAAAGCACTTTCCCCCTGAGCTCACTTTCTTTCTGCTCTATCTGGGCCTCCCTCAATCTAAGCTCCTCCACTGCCGCTTCCAGAGCTCTGCGCTCCACCGCTATGGCCAAGCGTTCCTTGGATAGGCGATCCTCATCGAGGAGCGTGGGCGAGAATGGCTCTTCAATTGTGCTTCGGGGTTCAATACCGAAGAGGGTTGTAATTGGAGCCATTTGCTCCCTCATTTTTATGATTCCCAGGAAATCCAGCCAAATCAGGCCACCGATAATAAGCGCCAATATCAGAATCACAAGGAAGATTATCTTCGCAATACCTGCCCTGCTATAACGTAGACTCATTTATCCTCCTCATATCAGGTTCGGACGCGGAGCGGCTCCCCTGGAAACTTCATCCAGATCCTTTATCTCTTTCTGCCTCACTGCCGAAATCCAATAGCGTCGGCGTTTATCCCTCAGTTTCTCCAAGGCAGCGCTCTTCGAACGAGCCTCCAGATAGGCACGCCTAACCTTTTCAACCTCTTTTTCTGCCTCTGCCAACTGTATCTTCAGGGTCCTGCGTTCGTTCAAGGCTCTGCGCAGAAGGTTTTCCCGCATCCGAAGTCCATCCAAATTTACCCTGGAACTGAAAAGTGCCTTATCTTCGGACTCTATGGTCTTTTCTATTCGCTTTTTTATCACCATCAGCTTGCCAAGCTCTGCTGCCAGCAAGAATTCACATTTTTGTGTCTGTTCCTTTCTCAAGGAAAGCAGTGCCGCAAGCGAGAATCGGAATTTTTTCATTGTCTCTCGTCTTGCGTATCCAAGGCCACGCCTGCAAGCTTTGCCCCCCTAGAAAAGATATCTTGGGCTTCTTCGTGCTCCGTGATGCCCTGTATAAGGAAACTATTCAGTTCCTCCCGCTTGTCTATTGCCTCATCCACATCCGGATTAGTGCCCTTGGCATAGGCCCCTACATCTATCAAATCTTCCTTGTCGCGATATGCCGAAACCAGTTTGCGAATTTTTGCCGCCGTTTTTGTCTCGCTTATACCCATGAGTCTCGGCGCCACCCTGCTAACCGAAGCCAAAACGTCGATTGCCGGATAATGATTCTGCTCAGCCAAACGTCGATCAAGCACGATATGACCATCAAGATAGCCCCGAACAGCATCCGATATTGGTTCTTCCAAGTCATCACCCTCCACCAAAACGGTGTACAGACCCGTTATAGTTCCCCTGCTGGTAACCCCGGAACGCTCAAGCAGCCTTGGAAGAAGGGAAAAAACGGATGGAGTGTAGCTTCTGGTTGTGGAGGGTTCTCCAATTGCGAGACCAATTTCACGTTGACTCATTGCAAAACGAGTTACGGAATCAAACAGTAGCATTACATCGTTTCCCAGATCTCTAAAATATTCCGCTATGGTGGTAGCGGTAAACGCACCCCTTACTCTTGCCAGAGCCGACGTATCTGAAGTGGAAACAACCAGCACAGAATGTCTAAGACCCTTCTCGCCAAGCTCGGATTCGATAAACTCTCGAACCTCACGTCCGCGTTCCCCTATCAGGGCAATGACATTGACATCTGCCGATGTGTTTCTAGCAACCATACCCAAGAGAGTCGATTTTCCTACCCCGGATCCGGCGAAGATACCCATTCTCTGTCCCCTGCCAATGGGAGTGATTGCATCTATTGCCCGTATTCCAGTGTCAACTCTTTTCGAGATTGGAGCCCTGTCCATAGGTGGAGGAGAGGATGCGAACATTGGATAACGTGTCTGCACCGAAATTGGTCCCTTGCCATCGATCGGCATGCCCAGGGCATTTAGCACTCGCCCGAGCATTCCAGTGCCGACAGAAACATCCGGAGGGCTCCCTGACGCGATAACCGAATTCCCCGTTTCCAGTCCATGCAGGGGCTTATAACCCATAAGCTGAACTATCTCATCTCTGACAGACACAACTTCCGCCAGTAAGGATTTGCCCTCTTGCGGCATTATGTGGCAAAGCTCGCCCACGGTCGCCCTGGGGCCGATGCTTTCAAGCAGAATACCCTGCACCCTCTTCAATCTGCCTAAATACTTGACAGGATCGGTTTGATCCACCGCGTCCATATATTTCTTTAGCAGCATAATCAGTGCATCCCTGTATCCCGAATCGGCACCAGCTCAAAAATCCTGTCTTCAATTTCCCTTAGTTGACTGAATATTCGAGCATCAATTTGGCCGAAGTCCGTCTCAATGATTGCGCCTCCCTTGTCAACTGATGAATCTTCCAACACGGTAATCGACTCGGCTTTTTCAGCCATTTTCATGAAATCCTTCACATGCTCGGTGGTAAGTTCCAAATCAGCCAAATTCACCCTGATAGCGACATCTCCCCTGCTTTTTAGCTTGTCGAGGGCCTGAACAATGTTGTTGGTCACCACATTTTTTTGATTCTCACTGATAACCTTGATAACCTTGCGGGTAATTAGCAAGACCAAATCAATAAGCTGAGTTTCCGTTTGGTTTATTATTTCCTGCCTCTTTCCGATAGCCGCATCCAGAATCTTGTGAAGGCGCTCAACCAATCGTTCAACCTCCGCACGTCCCTCTCTCCATCCACCCTCATGCCCTTCCCTAAAACCCAGATCGCGCGCTTCATCGACAATTTTGTCTTTGTGCTCCGTGGCCTGGCTACGAATTTTCTCTGCCTCCGCCAAGGCGTCATTTTTGATTCGCTCAGCCTCATCCTCTGCAATCTGCTTGTCTCTAATGGCCGAATCGATTTTGGATTTCACCTTCTCCAAGGCTGTTTTTTCCGCATTTCTCCTTATTACTTCAGCCTCGTCACGCGCTTCTTGAATCAACTTCGACTTCTCTTCTTCCCAGGACGTGCGAAAGTTCTGCGCCTCTCTGCGCAAATCCTCGACAGTCGGACCCTCATAAACATCTAATTCCTTGGCCTCTTCCGCAACAAACACCGGAGCGGCCACCTTCACTTTTCGAGTGGTCAGATCCACTATTTCAACCGGCTGAAAGACGTTTTTCGCCATAAGTTTTCCCCTAAATCAGGATATCCTCTTCACCCGAACGAGCAATCACTATGTCACCCTGTTCCTCCAGCTTGCGAATTACCGATACAATCTTCTGCTGCGATTCTTCAACATCCTTGCGCCTTGTAGGTCCCATATAGTCCATATCCTCTTTCAATAGGGCCGCCGCTCTTTTTGTAACATTGCGGAAAATTTTGTCTTGCACCTCAGAATCGACAGACTTGAGCGCCTTTGCCAGCTCGTTCGCGTCAACCTCTCTTACCACACGCTGAATCGCCCTGTCATCTAGCATGACAATGTCCTCGAACACGAACATTCTCTTCTTTATCTCCTCGGCGAGTTCCGGATCTTCCTCTTCAAGGTTTTCGATAATGAATTTTTCGGTAGATCTGTCCACAAGGTTCAGAATGTCAACGATGCTTCCCACACCACCCGCTGTCGTATAATCTTCGTGAGACAGCGAGGAGAGTTTCTTGTCGAGTACTCTCTCCACCTCCCTGAGTATTTCGGGGCTGGTTCGATCCATAGTCGCGATTCTCTTGGCTACATCCGACTGCTTCTCCTGTGGAAGTTGAGCCAAAATGACGGAAGCCTTCGTTGGCTCCAAATATGCCAGGATCAGGGCAATGGTTTGGGGATGTTCTTGCTGGATCAAGTTGAGCAAGTTTGTGGGGTCGGTGCGCCTTATAAAATCGAAGGGGCGAGTTTTCAGTGAATTGGTCAGACGATTGATAATATCCATCGCCTTTTTATGCCCCAGCGATTTTTCCAAAAGTTCCCGAGCATAGTCGATTCCACCAGTAGTGATGAAATCCTGAGCCATCAATAGCTCCTGAAATTCCTGCAACACCATATCCCGCTCGGTGGCCTCTATTTTTTCCAGGCGGGCAATCTCCCAGGTGATAGTTTCTATTTCCCCCTCTCCCAGATACTTGAATATCTCCGCCGATATGTCCGAACCCAGGGTAACCAGAAAAATCGCGGCCTTCTGTTTGCCGCTTAACTCCTCCTTGTATCGCAGACCCTTGGAATCGGTGGAACCACGACCTCTAGCAACTCTGTCCTTAGGAATCGTATCTATTCTTGCCACGCTACTCCTCCGCCAGCCAGGTTCGAATTAACTGGGCTACGTCCTCCGGGTGTTCCCGAGCCGCAATTTTGGCGTTTTCCTGCATCTCTATTCTCGATCTCTCCTGAATGGACATTTCGACATCAATACCCTCTTCTTCCGCATCCCTAAGAGCCGCCTCACGCATCTCTTGATGCTGTCGTGCAAGCTCCTCCTCCCGCTCCCTCCGTCGTCTTATCACGTAGTGGGAGATAACCCTTATCAGAACAAAGATTAGAACAAGTACACCCAAAGCGAGGGCACCCCATATTAGATATTGCCTGACCGTCTGCTTCCTCAGCCATTCCTCATCCTCCAGCCTGAACTGCTCGCTTCGATCGAATGGAATGTTTTCAACGGTAACGACATCTCCGCGCAACCTGGAATATCCCACCGCCCCCTCAACTACCTGCTGAGCCTGGGACAGTACCTCCGGCGGGACCGGCCTGTAAACACGCTCCCGCAGCCCTGCCGGGCTTACAACAGTTTCACCCGCATCGTCGAATACAAGCTCCCAGGTGCCATCGATAACCATTCCCAGGCTGATTCGCTCAATCTCGTAGGGTGAGCTTTCCTCAGTGATATTTCGCACATTTATCTCAAAATTCTCGATTTTTTTATCAGATTCATAAACTCCCACCAGGTTGGTCAAATCCTGATACGCCGGTGGGGTCTGTCCCTCCTGTCCAGGCGGACCCTCTGGATTAAATCCCGTGCCTTCAAAGCTTTCTCTATTTTCCTCCCGGCTACGCACAATCGATGGAACAACCTCTCTCTCGCTGTACGGAGTTCTGGGGTTGTCCTCAGTCATTAGAACCGGGAAGTGCTCTTGGGTTGTAATCTCCTTCTTCACAAAATCCAGATCGATATCAAAATTCACGATATCTACCCTGGTTGGAGTAAAGACATTGTAGAGAGACTCCAAAATTGCCGCCGTATACTGAGCCTCGAGCGCCTTCTTCTGCCGGAGCATCCTATTTGTAAGATTCAACCTGTCGATATCCTCCAAACCCTCAAAGTTGTTTAGAACCTTCCCGTCGATATTTATAATGGTAATATTCTCCGGGGACAGACCCTCGATAGCAAACTGAATCAGTTTGACAATACCTTCAACCTTGTTCCGATTCTCACCAATATCGCTTCCCGGTTTCTGCTGAATGATAACCGATGCGGTAACAGGCCTTTGATCCTCGATGAAGAGCCGTTCTTTGGGAATCACCAGAGAAACCTTCGCCGAATCCACATCGTCAAGTGCGCTGATATGCTGCTCCAGATTGATTTTCAAAGCACGCTGTAAATTGACATCCCTGTCGAAATCGGTAAGTGTCCAGCGTTCCATGTTTGTAAAGAAATTCCACGGATCCAACTGGCCAGGCAGCAAATCCTCCCTAACCAGTAGTGCCCTGGCCTGTCTTGCCGTCTCCTCGTTCACTGTATAGAACCTGCCGTCGGCTCCTCGACTATGCGTGATATCTTCGGTGTCTAGGGCAGTCGAAATTCTATCAGCCAGTGATTCGTCGGTAATTTCCGCTTTGAAGATGGCTATCTGAGTCGGTTTTCCAGAAAGAGTGGCTAAAATCACAAAAGATACAATTGCCACTACAACAATACCTAAAAGTGCCAGCTTCTTTGCTGTTGACCACTGGCGCCAGAAGGTCTTCACCCTCTTGCCAATGTTCTTGAGCCATTCCCACATAAATTTACCCCCCCAATTTGCTTAGGGCAACCAGGCGGTCGCCGGAAAACTGCTATCTCATAGCCGTGATATCGTTGTACGCCTTTACAGCGCGATCCAAAATCGTCTTGGCCAAATTCAGACTCATATTGGCCTGAGCCATCGCGATAGTTACGTCGTGAGGTTCAACCTCATCGGGATTGGTTATCATTCTTACAAAGAGATTCTCCGCTTCAAGCTGCCTATCGGAAACTCTCCCGATGGCTGCCGCCATCAAATTTCCGAAGCTTCCACGATTCTCTTCCACCGCAAAATCCCTTTTTTGCCCCTTGGAATCCAGATGATTTGCATGATTTTGAACGAGGTGAACCTCATTGCCCATCGCATTATTCGTATCAATCAAAAGCATAACTAGCTCCCAATCTCCAAGGCCCTGCGGAACATACTCTTCGAGCCATCCATAATCGCAACATTTGCCTCATAGGCCCTGGATGCGGAAATCATATCCACCATTTCGCTAACCACGTTGACATTGGGCAGTTCCACATAGCCGGTTTTGGGTCCGGTTTTAATCGCATCCGGATGCGTGGGATCCCACTTGAGCACCAAATCGCTGTCCATATCCTTTTCGATCGACACAACCCGTACGCCTAATCCAATCTTGTCTTCTAGCCTTTCCGGCAGAAAGGGACTCCTCCAGTACGGCTGTCTCACTCTCGGTCGAAACACCACCCGACTGCGCCGATAGGGACCGCCTTCGGCTGTTCTAGTTGTATTCACATTGGCAAGGTTGTCCGCGATTACATCGAGCCTGAGCCGCTCAGCCGTCAATCCGGATGCGGCGGTATTGATTGTTGTAAATAAACCCATCTTACCCTACCTAAGGACAATATCTACTTGGTTGAACTGGAAGCCAAGCGCGCTACCCATTAATTCGTAGAGCATTTGATTCTCGGTGGCCTGCATCAGTTCTCGCTCAATATCTACATTGTTTCCATTGTTCTTCGCCGTAGTGAGGTAATCCAATACAAGTCCTGGACGGACAACTCGATAATCGACGGACTTCCTGAAGGGAATGTGTCGTTCATGTGTAAGCACGCCAATCGAAGTATCGAGCTTCTCCGAGGCCAAGGCCCTACTCAGTTCTGCCTCAAAGTTCACATAGGAACGCTTGAAATTAGGAGTTTCAGCATTTGCGATATTGTTCGCTATAACCTGCCTTCGAAGACTGGCAGTATCCATATTCCGTTGAAGAATATCGACTGTTTTAGTAAAACTGGTATTTCCTGGCATTATCCCTCCCTATTTAGAATAAGCTACCCACATTTTCGGCATACCTTAGGCCTCCTCTTAGCCCCGCAAAGCTACAATATGTAGCGAGAGAGATCTCTATCGTCGACTATTTTGTTCAAACGCTCATTTACGTAATCAGGTGTTACACGTATTGTCTGGCCAGCCAGATTGGGTGCGTTGAAAGACACATCCTCAAGTAGGAGCTCGAGTACCGTGTGAAGGCGTCTGGCGCCAATATTCTCCGTGCGACCATTGACCTCCGCGGCAACGTCCGCAAGGCGCTTAATCGCATTGTCCTCGAAAATCAACTCTACTTCTTCTGTGGCAAGTAATTCTATGTATTGCTTGGTAAGGGCATTTTTGGGGGAGGTGAGAATGGTTCTGAAATCGTTGGCACCCAAAGATTCAAGTTCAACCCTGAGTGGAAATCTGCCTTGAAGCTCGGGAATCAAATCCGACGGCTTTGACAAATTGAAGGCTCCGGCCGCAATAAAGAGTATGTGAGAAGTATCAACCATGCCGAATTTGGTGCTGACGGTAGATCCTTCCACAATTGGCAGAATATCACGTTGAACTCCCTCGCGAGAGACGTCCGGACCGCCGGAAGAATGTCTGCCACCAACGGCAATTTTGTCGATTTCGTCAATGAATATTATCCCATTGTTCTGAACCTTCTCCCTGGCTAAATCGATTGCGCTTTCGGTGTCGATGAGTTTCTCCTGCTGCTCCGCTTCCAGCAGCTCGCACGCGCGAGTTACTCTAACCTTTCGTGGTTTTTTCGATCCTTGAAAGAACGAACCGAGATTGCTGAAATCGAAACCCACCTGCTCAATACCGGTTCCCGATATCACCTCAACATGGGGAGGCCGCGATCCATGCGTGGAAATTTCAACCATGCGTTCATCTAATTCACCAGCTCTCAGCTTCTTCCTTAGAACCTCGCGGGCATGTGCGCCGCGATCGGGTTCTACCAGAGTTTTTTTGTCCATCCCCTCGGCCGGAGGTTTTGCGGAACCGGGAACTAGGGCATCTAATAGGGCTTCTTCAGCGGCCTCCTTTGCGGCCTGCCCGATTGCAGACTTCATCTCCTCCTTCACCATGGCCACACCCCTTGCCATCAAGTCTCGAACCATGGATTCGACATCCCTTCCAACATAGCCAACCTCGGTGAATTTGGTGGCCTCAATCTTTATGAAGGGTGCAGACGCGAGCCTGGCCAGGCGTCTGGCTATCTCGGTTTTGCCCACGCCGGTGGGTCCAATCATCAAAATATTCTTTGGCGCAACCTCATCCCGTATATCCTCTGTAAGCCGAGCACGGCGTTGACGATTGCGCAGCGCAATGGCCACGGCCTTCTTCGCCCCTTTCTGCCCGATGATGTAGGCATCAAGCGCGTCAACTATTTCCTGCGGGGTCAATCCATCGAGATTACTCATCGCCCAAAGTTTCCAATGTTAAATTATTGTTCGTGAAAACACAGATATCCGCGGCTATTCGAATCGATCTCTCGGCAATCGTCTTTGCATCCAAATCAGATCCATCAAGATACGCCTTCGCCGCCGCAAAGGCATAATGCCCCCCACTACCTATCGCAACCACACCCTCATCGGGCTCAATCACATCGCCGTTCCCGCCAATAAGAAGGGTTCTGCTTCTATCTGACACCAAAAGCATTGCCTCGAGTCGTCGAAGCACCCTATCCGACCGCCATTCCTTGGCTAATTCCACGGCGGATCGAGTTACATCACCCGCAAACTCCTTCAACTTTCCCTCAAAGCGCTCCTCGAGAGTAAAGGCATCGGCGGTGGAACCCGCAAATCCAACCAACACCCCTCCGTTATACAGGCGGCGAACCTTCTTGGCGTGGCCTTTCACAATCACCGATTCTCCCAACGTCACCTGTCCATCTCCCGCCATGGCAACCCTTCCGTCTTTCCGAATGGCAACTATGGTGGTTCCTCTTATGTCAGACATCTGCACCTCCGATTTTCTTTACGGCCCTTGCGTGTGGATGGGATTGGCGGTACTTCTGTTTAATCCGCTCTATACCTGTATGGGTATATATTTGAGTGGTAGATAAATTGGCATGCCCGAGTAATTCCTGCGCCATGCGGATATCAACCCCCTCATCCACTACATGGGTTGCAAAACTATGTCTGAATGTGTGGGGACTAACCCTCTTGGCCACATTCGCAAGCTCGGCATAGCGTCGTGTCAGATAGTACACCCCCCTGCTTGTAATCCTTTTTCCTCTCAGATTAAGCAGCAATGCGCGCTGGCTATCGGAATCTTCAGCGACATGCTCGAGTCTGCGGGGAAGATAATCGGCCAGGACTGATGCGGCTTTGGCGCCAATGAAAACAACTCTTTTCCTGCCTTTCTTGCCGCTAACCGTGGTCTGCCTATTAGATACATCACCAAGATCGAGAGAGCAGATTTCTCCAACCCTGCAGCCAGTGGAATAGAGTAGTTCGAAAAGTGCTCTGTTCCTAAAGCCCGCAAATCCATCACCGGATGCTTCGAGAAGGCTTTCGATCTCCTGGTAGGTAAGATAACCTGGAAGCCTTCGTCCCCTTCTGATAGTTCTGGCATCCGCAAACGGATTTATCGCCCATCGAAATTTTCGTCGACACCACTCATAATAGCCCCTGATGGCCGAAAGACGCCTGTTGACAGTCGCAATCTCCATACCACTTGAGGACATGCGAGACATGAATATGCGAGCCTCTGCCGAACTCGCATCCTCCTCTGAAACCTCTACCCCGGCAAGAAAGTCCTGCCAAGCCGCCAAATCCACCCTATATGAACGGATGGTGGCCTCCGATAGATGGAGAACATTCTTTAGATGTCCAAGCCAATCACACGCCCGAGTATTCAAACCAGCCTCCCATGTGCCTAAAAACACGTCCATCTAGCTCCAATCGCATCATACGCGATAATTCAACCGGATCTTGGGGACTCTCGATTTTTTCTACCATCTCCTCGTTCGAGGCCCGTCCCCAATCATTGAGTACATCGGACGAATGACTGATTACCGGCGCACCCTGCAGCTCAAGGTTCTTCGTACCTTCGGATATACCGGCCTCAAGTCCGGCGGAGCCAACATAAAGATCTCTGCCTTGGTCCAGAGCGAAATTGGCTGTTATCAGGGCGCCCGACTTTTTCGGGGCCTGCACAACAATGCAGCCTCTGGCCAAACCACTTAGTATCCGATTGCGTCTATGAAATGCGTATTTAGCAGGATAGTTGCCCGGCGTAATCTCACCCAAAAGAGCTCCGCCTTTATCCAGAATCGCTCTGGCAAGGCCCCGATTCGACATTGGGCTCGGCCTATCTAGCCCACAGGCCAATATTGCCCATGTAATTCCCCCTCCCGCCAGAGTTCCCTCATGAACGGATTTGTCGATACCAACGGCCAGACCCGACACTACGGGATATGAGGCAAGGGCAAATTCCAGGCCAAGTTGATAGGCCTGCCGCTGCGCATCGGCAGAGGGCCGCCTTGTGCCAACTATCGCGACTGCGGGGTTGAAATCAAACCTTGGATTTCCTCTGTGAAACAAGACTAGCGGCGGGTCGACTATAAGTGAAAGGGCCACCGGGTAATCAGCCTCGCCAAGTACTCGATAGGCTATTCGATAGCGTCTTAACCGTGCATAAATGGTTTCCGCGCTTCTAAGCAGCTCTTGGGCGGAAGGGATAATACCACTTGCTCTGGAGGATCGGAGTTTCCCGTATTCCTGCATAGCCAAATTCAAATCGGTCTCGTCCCTGCACGTCTTCCAGACATGGTTTTTCAGCCAGCCTTTGGCGCCCGGCAACTGATTGATCGCTAAAAGCAAGATGGGATTATTGCTCATACTCTTTGCTCTCGACTAGGCGATGAAGCTCGTTTGCCCTGCTGAGATCTTCCTCGTTCCCGGCAATATCTCCTATCTCCTTGTAAAGTCCTAGAGCCCCCTCATCATCACCAAGCTCGACATAAACCCGTGCGAGCAAAAAACGAGCCTTGATATCGCTGCGTTCTATTTCCAGGTAATCCTCCAATAAGTCCCGTGCATCTAGTGGCTTTTCGGACTCGAATACCAGCAGGATGGCAAGGGCGTACATCGCGGGGGTAAATCTGGGGTCAACCTCTATTGCCCGTCTATGGCCCTGCTCCGCTCTCGAAAGGTAGGCCATCCTCTGTTCTTGGGTATCCGCCAAAAGGGATAGCTGGGCGATGCTCAACGCGCGGTTATACAGCAGAAAAGCATGCTCCGGATAAATACTTATTGCCTCATCAAGGGCGGATACGGCCTCGCCCCACATCTTATAATCCATGTATTTCAAGCCCAGAAGTCGCCAGTAGGTGCCCTTGTCGCGAACGGATTCAATAGTCCTTTCAACCTCTTTTTCAACCCTCTTTATATCCGATTTCAGCTCCGAAATCCGTTTCTCGTTAGTGGCCTGATTCTCTTCGGCAGCCATTCGTTTTGCAAGTTCGTTTCTGGCCCGCGTCAACTCGCAGGAGAGAGGCAAAAGCGAAAACAGGCATAGAACAAGTTTCCCCATGCCTCCAAACCACAGACCTCCTGGAGAATTTCCCCGCATCATGACGAGAATGCCCGAAATGAAACCGAAGCGTGATGAAGTTTGGATTGAATTATTCATCGCTTCAACCTCTTGGGTGAAATTCTTTGTGCGCGCGCCTAAGATCCTCTCTGTTTAGATGGGTATAGATCTGAGTGGTGCTGATATCGGCGTGACCAAGCAGCTCTTGCACGCTCCTTAAATCCGCGCCTCCGCGAAGCAAGTGGGTGGCAAAGGAATGCCGGAGGGTATGGATTTTGCCGATCACCTGTGCGCGTTTCGCTATATCCCTGAAACGTTTCCACATGCCCTTGCGGCTAAGCCCCCTTCCCCTGTTGTTCAGAAAGACTCTGTCCAGCCTTAATCCGCTTTTCAAAAGGCGGGGTCTGGCCTCATTGAGGTAGCGCTGCAGCCAATGCAACGCCTCATCGCCAAGGGGTATCAGGCGCTCCTTGTCGCCCTTCCCGCGAGCGCGGATTAGTCCCTCTTCCAAATGCAGCTGCGACAGTTCCAATTCGACTGCCTCGCTTACCCTCAGACCACAGGAGTAAATGAGTTCGAATAGGGTTCTGTCTCGAGTACCGAAGGGTGTGTCAAGTTCGATATTGTCAAGAAATTTTTCAATTTCGCCCAATTCAAAAACTCTCGGCAAATTTCTTCCCACCTTCGGGCGCTCTACATCCAAGGAGGGGTTATCCGAGCGCAGACCGATGCTTTTCAGGAAGTCAAAAAACGAGCGAAGGGAGCTGAAAATACGAGATATTGTCCCCGCGCTTAGCGATTCTGAAGAACCTCTTCCGGCCACATAGGTTTCTATATCTGTAGGACCAAGGAGAGAGGGACTTAGAGAGGTCAATTCAAGCCAGCGTCCAAATCTCCTCGCTTCTGCAATATAGGCGGCATTTGTCGAGTCCGCAACTCTGAGACTATGTCTGAGGTAGCCCTCATACTCCGCTATCAATTTCTCCCAATTCATTTTACCGTCTTCCACCAAAACGCTTTTCCCTTAGAACTGTTGGGATCAGAAGATCCGCCTCATCCAGTAGACCATCTAGGGTATTCGAATGAACCTCGGGAGCAGCTTCCGTTCTGTAATGCTCCACGGAGGGCGGTGTCGAGGCGGCAAGCCCGCGGCCTTCGGTTAGGCCCTTCCAAACGCTATATGGCAGAACATCGCTTTTTACATCCAAGGACAGAGGCGATTTCTTCGAAGTATGCTCGACGGAATTACTGAATCCTGTGGCAATCACTGTAACTCTGACATGATCGTCCAAGCTTTCATCGGAATCCTGCCCGGCAATCACGGTTGCATCAGAATCGGCACGAGAGGAGATGATATCCATGATTTCACTGTACTCGAACAGGGAAAAATCCGGACCGCCAGTAACATTAACCAGCAGTCCGTTGGCTCCTTCGATATCAACATCATCCAATAGCGGATTCTCGATGGCCATAGTTGCCGCATCAACCGCCCGATTATCACCCCAGCCCTCGCCTATCCCCATAAGTGAATCTCCCTGACCCTTCATCACTGTCCTCACGTCCGCGAAGTCAATGTTGATTTCCCCCGGCTTGGTTATCAAATCCGAAATGCCCTGAACCCCCATGCGCAGAACGTCATCGGCTTTCAAAAAGGCATCTCTTATCGGTGTTCGCTTGTCGACAAGTTTCAGAAGGTTTTCATTCGGTATGGTGATCATGGTATCAACGTGCTTGCGCAATTTTTCAATTCCGGCCTCCGCCAATTCCATCTTGCGCTGCTTCTCGAATCTGAAGGGTTTGGTAACCACGGCTACGGTTAGGCATCCAAGCTCCTTTGCTATCCTGGCGATAACCGGAGCAGCCCCTGTGCCAGTGCCGCCGCCCATACCCGCGGTTACAAATACCATGTCGGCATCCTTAAGGACGCTCTGTATCATCTCCTTGTCTTCCTCCGCCGCCTGCTCACCAATCTCAGGCTTCCCGCCGGCACCAAGCCCGCAGGTAACCTGGCGTCCAAACGGCACTTTAATCGCGGCCCGCGAGGATTCCAGTGCCTGTAAATCTGTATTTGCAGCAACAAAGTCTACGCCCTGAACTCCTACCTGAATCATGCGGGCCACGGCATTGCTACCGCCTCCTCCACAGCCAATCACCTTAATCACTGTCTTGCCAGAGTTCCGTTCATCCATGATTTCCAAATCCATTTTTCCCTCCCGAAAGCCTTATTCGACAACTTAACTAAAAAAATTCACCCAACCACTTGAGTAATCCCCGAAACGGATTAGAGAGTTCTGTTTCCTGAACTTCCCTTCCTTTATTCGTACCCGCAATTACATCTCCAAGCAAAATCAGGCCAGCTGTTTTTGTCCATCTGGTATCGCAACAGGGATTGGGCCATGAGACAGAAGACTTCGGATTTGCAACTCTCACGGGCTGTCCAAATACACTTTCTGCAAGATCCGTAATACCTGGTAGCAGGGCGCCGCCGCCGGCAAGCACTATACCTGCGCCGGTTTCTATCAGGCCGACCGATTTCTCTATCCCCCGTTTTACCATCATAAAAATCTCGGTTACCCGCGGCTTGAGAATGCGGCAGATATCACTTGCCGGAATGCTAATCGTCTTCCTGCCCCCAATCCCCGGGACAATCGCATTTTCCTCTTCCCTGACCAGAGACTCCCAGCAGCATCCCAACTCGCACTTGATCCGTTCTGCCCATTCCATCGGTATTTTGAGAACGATTGAGAGATCGGAAGTGGCCTGCGTTCCACCAAATGGAACGGATCCCGTAACTCTGGGGGCCCCCCCGTAAACGGAAATGTAATCCGTGGATGAGGTTCCAATATCCATCAAGAGTACACCCATTTCCTTTTCCTCATCGCTCAAGGAGGCGCGGGCGGTGGCCAGAGTTCCTAAAACCATATCTCGAATTTTGTATTCCGCACGTTCCATCGCCTTTTCCATGTTTTTCATTACCGATACGGAGGCCGTTACGATGTGAACTTCTGCCTCTAGCCTTATTCCAATCATATCAATCGGATTGCGCACTCCCCTTTGATCGTCAATAATGTACTCCTGCGGCAGGATATGCAGGATATCGCGATCCATCGGTATCACCACCGCCCGCGCCGCCTCGAGTACGCGCTCGACATCCGCCGCTCTTATCTCACGATTCTTTCCCGAAACCGGGACAACTCCCCTGGAGTTCAGGCTGCTAACCGAGGGGCCGCCCAAGGCAACCAGAAGCTCGGTTACCGTCCTGCCTGCCTCTTGTTCTGCAGCCTCAATCGCAGTCAAAATAGCCTCCCTGGCAGCTTCTATATTCACAACGACACCCCTGCGGGTTCCTTCCGAGCGGCTTTCGCCCCATCCGGACACCAGAAACTTGCCATCGGAATCGTATTCGGCAATCAGTACACGAATTCTATCAGTACCAATATCCAAACCGGCGATTACTGCACTATCCACCATGCCTCCCTGTCGGTCGATATATAACACTTCCACCGCGGATATCCGCCTCATCAACCGACTCGAGTCCCGAAAGTGCCATAACGTCAATTACGATAAGCGCATGACGAATCGACTCGGGGCTCAAATTCATGTCAATGAGCACCGGTATTGGTAAATGATTCATGTACATTCTCAAATCGTACCCAACCTCGCCATGCGATATAAATTCAATTTCTGAGATCAGGTGAAAAAGTTCGGGTTCATCGGTTTTTAGGCGGAAAAGGTCCGATAAAACCTGCCGCATCGTCTCGGGAACCTGGGATCCTGGCGTTGGCTTATGAACAGGAATCCCCGAGAGTATGGGAAGATCGACGCCATTAACTTTGCCGCCCGCCTGAATCACGTATCCTTCTTCATCGAATATGGCTATGCGGGGAACCGCGCTGTCATTGAAAAGGGCCAGGGCCAGAGGCTGGCGGCGAAAAATATAAACCCGGAGTCCATCGGGAAACACCCGAGAAACTTGGGCTTCACGAATTACCGGATAGGATTCCAGCCTCCTTCGAACATCCTCCTCATCCAAAGAAGTCCAGGTCTTACCACCCAAATCCAGCATTTCAAGCAGTTTCTCATCAGGAATCTCGATATCGCTTTCCAGAAAGATTTTTCCAATCGTCAGGCGCGGCGAGACAATGAAAACCCAAAACAACTCCACAAGCAATATAGAGAGCAAAATGGCAATCATCGTCACCGAAAATTTCCGCCCCGATCTCCAGCGCCCAATCATTCTCTTACCTTGGACAAATTGAAAATCAACCCGAAGATAATCAGGGTAACAAAGGCCGCGGATCCACCCGCGGAGAATAGCGGCAGCGGTATGCCGGTTGCCGGCAATAGGCCTGACACAACCGCATAATTCATTAGAACCTGCCAATAAATGGCACTGATTAAACCGAATACCACCCAACGGGAGAATAAATCCGGAATCTTTTCGGCTGCCAACCAACCCTTCACCGCAAAAACAGTGAAGAGAGCGAGAATTGCAAATACGCCTATCAATCCGGCCTCTTCTCCCAGAACGGCAACAACGAAATCGGAATGAGCCGCGGGGAGTCCACCCAGCTTTATTTCGCCTCTGCCCAATCCTCGACCCCAGACTCCTCCTCGCTCGAGTGCCGCCTGGGCCTTGAGAATCTGATAACCAGTGCCAGAGGGATCGGCCATGGGATTGAGCCACGATTTCATTCGCTCGATCCGAAATGGCTTTGTCAGCAGCATGCTCGCAGTCGCGGCTACCGATCCGATTATCGAAATACCGATAAGACTCTTTGGAACCCCCGCCACATAGAAGAGACCAAGTGCCAGAAGCAGCAGATAAGTGGCGGTAGAGAAATCATTTTGAAGATACACGGTAAGTATAAGAACCGAAACAACGATAAGAGAAGGCAGTAAACCTACTCGAAAATTGTCCAGCCTATCCTTGTTCTTCTCCAGCATTCGAGCCAGATAAAGTACCATCGCAACCTTGGTGAATTCAGAGGTCTGAAAGGTTAATCCAAAAATTTCTATCCAACGCTTGGCTCCCCCGGATGTATAACCAAGACTAGGTATGTGAGTAAGAACATTTAGAATCAGGGCCATCCATATAAGGAATGGAACCGAATCTCGTATTCGGGATTTTGGGATGCGAATTATAAGCAAAAAAGACAGCGCCGCACCGATTAGCATCCACAGTAGTTGTCTGCGCCAGATGCGAAATGGATCGTCAAAGATGGTCCGGGCAAAATACCAGGAAGCGGAAAAGAGCAGCGCAGAGCCTATTCCGGCAAGGAGGAAGCAAATTGTCAGCATTCCTCCCATGGGATTCTTGATGCCCAGGTAATCCGCTTTGAAGGTTCCTAATCTCACAAAAAACTCTTTATTGGATCTTAAGGGTGCTCAAACCCAAAATCGCAAACATACCTCCCAAAATCCAGAATCTGGTTACAACTTTACTTTCGGCCCATCCAGACAGTTCGAAATGGTGATGAAGAGGCGCCATCTTGAAAACGCGACGACCGCTTCTTTTATAATTGAGTACCTGTATAACCACAGATAAAGTTTCCAGGACAAAAACTCCACCGATAATCAGAAGCAAAATTTCCTTCTTGAGGAGTAGGGAAAACACTGCCAGCAGTCCACCAAGTGTCAGGCTGCCGGTATCGCCCATCATCACCTCGGAAGGATGTGAATTAAACCATAGAAATCCGATGCATGCTCCAAGCAGGGCTGTGGCGCTTATAGTAAGTTCACCAGCCCCTGGAAGGTAGGGAATCAGCAGATATCGCGCAAATTCCGAATGTCCGGTGAGATAGGCCAAGACTATAAATGCGGTTAAGGCGATTATTGTAAGTCCGATGGCGAGTCCGTCGAGTCCATCTGTCAAATTTACAGAATTGGACATGCCGACAATAATCAACATCCCGAAAGGAATGTATAAAACGCCCATATCGAGAATCGAATTTTTGAAAAAGGGGATGTAGAGAAGCGTAGTGTAATCATTTCTGAACTTGTAAATAAGAAAAACGACAATAAATGATATGATGCCCTGGCCCACAATTTTCACGCCTGCGCGAAGCCCATCGGAATTCTGCCTGGATATTTTTAGTAGATCATCCGAGAATCCCAGAATTCCAAACCCAACCGTGGCTATCAGAATAATCCAGGCATAGAATGACGAAAGTTCCTGCCACAGAAGAACGGATATGACAAAGGCGGTTATTATCAGGATTCCACCCATGGTTGGAGTGCCAGCCTTTGAAAGATGCGAATTGGGCCCGTCTCTGCGAATTTCCTGGCCGAGTTTTAGCTTGCCCAACTTGCTTATTACACTTGGCCCTAGCAAAAAAGAAAGAAGGAGGGCGAAAACAGCCGCATAGGCCGAACGGAAGCTGATATACTGAAACACATTGAAGGCATTGATGTAATCAACCAGGGGAAAGAGTATTTCTTTTACCATTATACCTCCACCGCCTAACCAGAACTAACCTTCAAAATCGTTTCACTCAATCGCTCCAAAGCGTTCTTCCGAGAGCCCTTGAGAAGTACGAGATCGCCGGATTTCAGATATCTGGAGAGGGCTCTGCCAACCTCGTCAAGCTCGAGATATAGATTAATCTCGCCGCCAAATCCGGCTTCTAGGGCTGCCTCTCTGACGGGGCCGAGGGAATCGCCGAATAAGAGCACCGAATCGGGTTCATGCTCGGAAAGTGCCCGCCCAACTATACTAAGTGCCTCTCTTGTATGCTCGCCCAATTCCAGTAGTTCACCCAGAACAACTACACGTCTGCCGTCTACCCGAATCTCTGACACCATTTTCAAGGCTGCCATGAACGATTCAGGGTTCGCATTATAGGCATCCCGAATTAAAACTACCGGGCCATTTCTGATTTCAGAGCGATTAGATACCGAACGAACGGCCTCTAATCCCCTTGCTATCGACTGCTCCGGAACTCCCAGGACATTTGCCGCTTCCACCGCCCCCATGGCATTAAGAATGTTGTGATACCCGGCCAGTACAAAGTCGATATGCCTTCCATTTCGGAGCAGCAAGAATCCTTCTGTCCCCCTGTTTTCGTAGGAATCCCATCCATTTCTACCCCACTCCCCAAAAAAACGCGCCCTGCCGGGGAAGTTCATAAGGAGAAAATCCTTCCAGGGTTCGTTCTCGTTTATTATTGCAACCGTATCTGGTCCCGCGGTAGAAAATATATCCCGCTTCTCGGTGGCCAGAACCTCTATCGAACCCAGCCTGCCTACATGGGCGCTGCCAATATTGGTAACCAGCCCTACTCCCGGCCTGGCAATTTCTGAGAGCAGGGCCATTTCACCGCGTTTATTCATCCCCATTTCCAAAACAGCGATTTCGTGGTGGTTTTTCAAACCGACCAAGGTAAGCGGCAAGCCGATATCGGAGTTATAGTTTCCCTCGGTGGCGAGTATGGAATCTCCCTTCCAGTCAAGCAGGATAGCGGTCAAAATTTCCTTTGTCGTTGTTTTGCCATTGCTGCCGGTAATACCTACCACCATGAGTTCGGGCATTTTGCTTCGAAGATAGCTTGCAAGATGCTGCAGGGAACGCAATGGATTATGCACCGTGATTAGGGCCTTGGATTCGGGCGGCATCGGCAGGTTCTTGGTCTTGTCGGCTAGGGCAACCTCGGCTCCCAGCTCCCAGGCCAGTTCGATATAAAGATTCCCATCGCTTCGCTCACCCTCTAGCGCCACAAAGAGATCTCCGGTTCTACAGAGCCTTGAGTCAGTTCTTCCCCGAATCACCTCGGCATCCCGGTTGCCTATAAGTGTGCCATCGGTAATTTCTGCAATGCTGTTTGCATTCACCTATTCCACCTGCTCTTTCTCCGGCAGAGTTACCTGGAGCACCCTTTCGGGCTCTGCTTCTTCAAGCTTCAGCAAGTCTCGGGCGATCCGGTAGATGCGAGCCGGAGCATCATATACAGCGATACCGGCTAATACCCTTCGGTTTTTTTCCAGCTTCTCAAGCTGCATCGCCTCGAGACTATCCAACTTCTCCAGTGCTATCGTATAGCGATAACCCTGGAGCACCTGCAAGAATATCAACAGGGGAACACTGATAAGCATCAACGAAAACCACAGACGTCTCATTTCGGCACCCCCGCAATCGATTTCTCGAGTACTCTGAATTTCGCTCCCCTTGATGATGGATTCATCCTGACTTCCTCATCCTGGGGTCTCATAGGCCTTCGAGTGACAATCCTGTACTCGCCGCCAAAACGAAAATCCAGGGCACGATAGGCACTCTTCACCAGGCGGTCCTCAAGGGAATGGAAGCTAATAATGCCCAGACGTCCATTTTGACCCAGCAAAGAGGGGGCAAATCGGAGCAACCTGCCCAAACGGTCCAATTCTGAATTCACGGCAATTCGAAGTGCCTGAAAGGTTCTGGTAGCCGCATGAATTCTTTTGTGACGATGCTTGGGCGGGATGGATTTCACGATTATTGCAGCTAGTTGTTTTGAATCTTTTATCTTTGCCTTTTCTCTTTCGCGCACGATTCCCCGGGCAATCCTTCGACTAAAACGTTCTCCGCCAAAACTGGAAATCAGTTCGGCAAGTTTGTCTTCCTCCATGGAATTGATCAGATTCGATGCGTCAGTATCGCCGCTGGTATCAAAACGCATATCCAGTGGCTCATCCAGTCTGAAGGAAAAACCCCTCCTGCTATCCCTGAAATGGTAGGTTGAGACCCCAAGATCCATCAGAATTATATCGGGAGTTTCATTGCCCCAGTTTTCCAGCACCTCATCCGCCCAACCCCGTATGTATTGAAATCGATCGCTCCAGGGAGCAAGCCTGTTCTGCGCCCTTTCCCCGATAATTCGATCGATATCTATTCCTATCACCCTGCACTCCGGAAAGGTCCTTAAAAACAGGATGGAATGTCCCCCCTCGCCCAGTGTGCCGTCCACTATCAGGGCTTCCGGCCTGGGAGGAGCAAGTTGTTCCAGAACTTCCTCGGACATCACCGCAACATGAACCGGAATCACGAAATTTTCCCCATATTGCGAAAATTTTCCCAGCTCCGCTTAATCTCGGTCGAGTGCTCCTCTTCAAACCTGTCGTAAATCGCTTCGTCCCAAATCTCCAGGCGCTCGCCCATTCCCAAAAGGTAGCAGTCCCTTTTCAATTCCATGGACTTCATAAGAGAAGGCGAAATTTTGACCCTGCCCGCCTTATCCACGATGAGTTCCTCCGCGGGCGCTACGAATCTGCGTAATATATCCTGGGTGCTTAGCGAAAAAACAGATGCCGCATCGACAAGCTGACTCGAAACCATTTCCCATCTGTCGGGGAGATAAAGCCAAAGACATTTCTCGGTTCCCTTGGTGAGGATCAATCTGTCGCCTCTTATTCTTCCCCTGATTTTCGCAGGGAGAGACAGACGACCCTTCTCGTCAATAGTTACGTTGAACTGCCCCCATATCCCCATTTTTTCCACTTTTTCCTACTTTATACCACTTTTTGCCACTCAAAATATCCTACCTCTCCCAAATTTAATCGTCAACAAAATAGAGAAGGAAAAGTATTGGTGATCGAAGGAGCCGCAAAAAGTACTATACAAAAGATAAGTATTAGGATGATTTATTTAACTCGGACCGGAGATGCGTAAATATAAATAAACAGTTGAATATTTCTAATTATCCCCAATACGGTTCGGGCGCTTCATTCAGAGCCGTCGCTACTTGCAAAGACGCGGTAATTGATGTCCTTGAACAGATTGTTCTGCCTCTCTATCTTGGAGAGCCACTTTGTGTTGATTGTGTTCCAACGCAAATCCTCATAGATCCTGTTGAAGTTGCCTATATGGCTTCTCAATCGGCTTCTAGCGTAGGATACAACCGTATCATTCTTGATAATGAAGGGCCAATCCGATGCCTGGGAAAGAAGCAGCTCTCTGGCAGCCTGGTTCAAGGTTCTTTGTCTCAAACCGCTTTCATTCGGGAAGCGATCAACCAGCTCCGACATTCTGTCAGTAATCTTATGCGTATGGCGATATATCCAGTCGTTCGAACTATCGAGCCAAACCTGGCCATAGCCCCTATCACCCCAACTTGAAAAGGCCGGCCTGCTCACCTGGGCATCTGGCCATTCCCCGAGGTAATCACTGGGGGTAATCTGCTCCAAATCATGATCGGTCGATCCAAAGGCCCGAAACAGCTCATCGAGGAATAAGGGGCCCTCGAATCACCAATGCTCAAAAAGCTCGGCATTGAAGGCGCCAACAATCAGTGGCGGCCGGTCCATATATTTGGAAACAGTTTTGCACTGGATTATTCGATTGCGCAAAAAGGTTTGTGCATCGATTCGGGCGCGTTCCAAACCCTTCAGCGGATCATAAATCTTCTTCCCCTTCGTGTCTCCGGTAATAGCGTGATACTTGAATCCGGTGTTCACACGATGCCCATCCTCAATGCCGAAGTCCGCAATATAATCCTCGGATAGGTCAAAGCCAATATCCCGATAGAATTCTCGATAATCCAGATGGCCCAGAAAACCATTTTGAGCCGACCATATCGCATCCGATGCTGCCCTGTCTCTTGCGAAGACGGATATACCATTCGGAGTTTCAAGCGGCGCATAGATGCCACGAAATGGCTTCTCATCAGCATTGAGCACCCCATGCGTCGCTGAAAAAAAGTATTTTATACCGCAGGGCTTAAGCAATTCTTCCAATCCGGGATAAAAACCGCAGTCGGGCAGCCATAAACCGGCGGGAATACGCTTGAACAAACGCTCGTGATTCTCCGAAGCCACAAGTATCTGATACTTTACTGTAAGCGGTACCTCACGATACATGGGCAAAAATGAATGAGTGGCAGTGGTTGTTATCAGTCAAGGTTTCCGGATTTCTCGAAATGGCGAAAGCCTGCAAGTATATCGCGGTCGAAATAATCAATGAAGTGTTCCCTATTTTTCAGACAAAGCTCGCGGTACATCTCCACAACTCTCAAAGTTGTCCCGTCTCCCGCAACCCTCCGCAGCTCCCTATTTGATAATTCAAGAAGCCTGTTCAGGTGCCTGACATATCGCTCGCAGAGAAGTTTATCCTCCAGCATTGAAGTGAGTGTAGGGGAAAATGAAATTGTCAGGCGAAATTCCACCCCGTCGCGTTCCAGATCTCGAAAAACCCTAAGCAGCGGAAGATGTGTTTCGGAGAGTGCCTCAAAGAGCCAATTCTCTTCCAGGAATCTCTCGTGTTCCGGATGGCGTACAAATGGCAGATGCGCATGAAGCACTAGGGCAAAAAGACTTCTCTTTTTGTCGCCAGGCATTATCCGCGGTTCTCCATCTATCCCGAACTTCTTGCAACCCTATGCGGGTTATCGGAAAAGGGCATTTCCCGGAAACAAACCGACATCCGTGGAAAATCTCGAAAAGCTCAATCAGTTGGTCCCGATTGGAATCGAGCGTATATGGAAGAGGTGAAAGGCAGTCTCTGGAACTTTCAACTATATTCGATCGAACGATAACAAAGTCTCTGCTACCTATTTGCGCGTATATTTCGGCACCATAGCAGGTATTCTCGGCAGGAAGATTGATATAACGATGCAAGTCTTTAAACTGAATCGGAATATCGAACCAGTCAATCCGGGATTCCCGCGCCCAATTGGCTCCATCTAGTTCAGTTATTCGAAGTACCAGGCCCGAGAAACTCTCCTCCTCAGCAAACTTAGTCAGAATTCGATTCTCTATATCCCAATAGCAATAGACCCATGAGGGGTCTCTTAGCATCAAAACCAGGTTTGTTTCACAGTACCTTCCGGGAAGCCCGTTATCTTCTTCCGGGACAGGAAATAAATTCGCAGTTCGGTCAGCAGAATACTGCCTTTCCGTTTCAATTTGAATCGGCAGGTCCCTGCCTTTATACTCATCCCCAAGGGTCTCGAAGACGAACGAAGCAAGTGCTTCCTTACCCATATCACCCTGGATACTTATTTGGCGTCTGTCCGCAATAGCACGTAATTCACCAAAGCTCAACAATCCAGGCCAATCTTCAGTCACTGTTACTCCGCAAGTTAACGGCGCAAGCTGAATCACAGCGCCGCACCAAAGCTCATGAGCTCCGTGATTAAAGCCGATCCTAGAAGGATACCGACACAGTGTCAATAGGCATAGCAAAGAGCCAGAGGCAGGCAATTTCACCTTGCAGGCCCTTCTTTATTTCCAAAGAAGGTTCGCTTTGGTCTATCCGATCGGCTAGCGGGGGCTACCCCTCCGATAAATCTGAGCCTCACGTCCTGTTGCCAAGATCACAGCATCCAAGACATTGGCCCAAAAACCTCGCTCATCCCTTGAGCCTGCGGGCCACAACCAAAAGCACATCACCAAAGTTAAAACGCTTCGCAATTCTGTCAATCTGCCTTTTCAACCACCCGGGCGCCATACCCTTGGCAATGCCCCCCCAGGTTCGAACAAGTTCAATTTCAAAACCGGCATCCTTTAGCAGCATAATCAGGGTGGCCTTACTGAAAAGAGTCATATGATCCGGAATTGCCGATCGCCACCACGATCCAAAAATACGCGCCTGCAATCCATTGAGCGTGGGAGTTACGCAGATGAACACTCCGCAGGGAAGCAGGATACGAGCAACCTCCCTGACAAGCTCACCGGGATCCGCCACATGCTCAATGAGATGTGAAGAATGCACTACGGAGAAAAAAGCTCCTGGAAATGCCGTGTCTTCAAGCGACTTTGAGATGATATTCACGCCATACTCACGATTCCCATATGCAGCGGATTTGACGCACAAGTCGACTCCTGCCGTATCCCAGCCCAAACCCTTGAAATGGTACAAGAGCCTCCCGGTGGCACAGCCAATATCCAGAATTCTTCGGGGGGCCGGCAGGGTTGGGACTATGTCCTCAAAAAATGCCGCATCGTCTAATCCTTTCAACATTAAATCGAGGAAGTTTTTCTGATTCGCAATCTCATATTCAAAGTATTTCTCATCATAACGCTCGCCAAACGATGTGGGCTGTGGATTCTGAACTACGAGATTGCAGCCGCGGCAGCGAACGAAAATCGCCCCATCAATGCACCACTTTCTCTTGAAAACAGTGGAACCACAAAGAGGGCAGCTAATATACCTGAGTTCTTCCCCGGTTCCCGGCATCTTCGAAAATGTCTTCATTCGGGATTCACGCAGCAGCAAGTTGCCACATATACGAAATTCCACTGTCGCTTCGGCCCTGAATTCCGTAATGGCAGAAATCATGTAATCGAATTATCATCACTGCACGTCTATGCTCCAGCTTCTGGTAAAGACTCTGTCAACTTCGTCCTCTATCCTCAATTCGAGCTCACCCCTACCCTCGTTCAGGTGAATGTCGGGAAACCAAATTTGATTATTGGGACCGAAAACCGATTCGTAGCTCAGGGGTTTGGGGGTTTCCAACACGATTTCATTTCCCGATTCACGTAGAGCGTTTATACGAATTTCAACAATAGACTGTCCAATCCAGTAGAACGATATCCTGGCGGGTACCGCGAAATTTTCATCAGGGAACACGCCGTTAATCACGATAGTCTGAAGTCCGGCAGACAGGGTAATTCCATCCTGAATCGTAGCAAAACTACCGTCTGGCATCAGCACCTCAAGCGCCGCTCTGCCCGAAAATGAAATTTCGGACCTGGCAGGAAGAATGAAAATCGGATTCACAAGTTTTGAAAGCTTTCTATCAATTATTTCAAAGCGCCAGGTTTCACCCCGCGCATAACCAAGCCACTGGCCATTTTCAAGATCAAGCTCCAAGTTGTGCAGGCGTTTAATTCCCAAATACACTGATCTGAAGCCGTTCTGGTGCTCGACGGCAATAACTCCTCTAGAGGGAATTTGGCTCTGTGCATCATCGGTCCAAATAACCTCTCCGGCCTCCCATGAAGAAATCAACTGACCTTCGGACTTGAATTCCAAACCTCGTTGAAAATGGCGGTTGCCCGCTGCCCCGAATGTGGATACAACCCTTTCCGACTCGTCAGGCCATTCCATAGCAAAGTCAGGACCACCAGCAAGAAGAATCATCAAAAAGGCCAAGCAGAATCTCGCGAGGCACCCGGACACGCCGGAGCGAATGAGAGGAAATGAATATCTGCCAAAGGAAGGGGGAAGAGCCGCGTGGATGAGATGAATCACTGCAAAGAAAACTCCAGTACAGAAATATCGTATTGGCCAACTATTATCACAAAATTCCTGTCCTTGATAATATCCACACTTCCCGACGGGAGTGCGAAATCGAATATGGGCATGTTGTTTTGCGTTAGCATCTTGATTCTCGCACCTTCGCCGTAAGCTTCCAGAAGAGTGAGGGTTTCAGGCGCCAGGCTATCAATCCAGCTAAGTACATTGGCCGGAATTCCCCCCTCACTGAGCTTGTTGCTGGCTATGTCAAAAATCTCAATTCTTTCTATGCCCGCATAGAGAACCTGCCTGTCATTGCGGATAAATTCCATGGAGATTGGTCGGCGGTAGTCTAAATTGGTATTGTGATGGTGAATCGGCCTGAAACTGTTTCTACGCTCTTCCAGAATCAGAAATCGCTGCGGTTCCAGGCCTGATATCAGAGCAATCTTCGACGCGTCGCTGCTAATTACGGCTCCGTAAATCGCTTCAATCCTGCTGCCGCCTGGTCTGTAACTAAACAAGAGCTTTCCAAGATCGTCTATCAGTTCAACTCGGCCATCTAAAAGTCCCACCAGAGTTCTATCGGTTCGGGCGTCAATCGAGGTGAGCTGGCTTATGTAATTCCTTTCCCAGATACGAGCGCCATTTGCAGGATCAATCTTCGAAAGGGTTCCCGAATCATCCGCATACAAATAGAGATTCCCATCCCGCGCAATCGGATACAGAGAACCCTCAAAACGGGATATTGTCCGGCCTGTGGGTGTCAGGAGTTCCAGGCCATTTCCCCGATAAATCGCAACCCACCTTCTATCCAGGGCGATTCTGTCTGAAGCATAGTAGCTCACCAACTTATATTCTTCATTGATGAAGCCGGCGCCGCGGCTAGTCTGTATTGGCAAAAAGAAATTCCCGCTCTGGGCAGGGGAAAAATCAACCGGCTCCAACGCGGTGAAGGATTTTGGAGCAACTACCAGCTCCCTACCCGTACCCCTTGCAAATACAAGGAAGTAGACAATAGCTAGTACTATGCAAAATAGTGTTATACCCCGCATTTTCATACCCAGGGTCTCACTTTCCTTTGCAGTGCCATGGGAGAATCCTATATGAGGAAGTTGTTCCGGTAAAGGGAAACGCCAGGGTCAAAATGGGAACGCATGCAGAAGTGCAGAATAGGCGTTGAGCGCCTCAGTACCTGCATTCAAAAACCTCCCCAATTTAGCCACAGCGAAGAAGTGCTTTGCAGAAGGCAGGTGGAACAAAACTCCCACCCCCCCTTCATCGTGGCTCTACAATTCTCTTCAATTTCGCATAATTGAAGAGAGGGAATCCGTACCGTAGGCTGCCGCATCATTCATCTGCATATCGAACAGAGATTCGCAGGGTCTCTTGTAACTTTGCAGTCAAAACGAGAAAAATGTGTATTCAGTTTGAGATTTTCCGCAATTTCAATTTTTTACCGGCGCTGTTGGCCAGGTGATATTGCTTGGAAACGACGTCTGTTGCGGCACATCCCGCAGAATTTGACGATAGGTTTTTCAGATTGTTTTATTTGTAGCAGGTAATCCGGCAGCATTACGCAATCGCTATCTAGGAACAGCTGATTTCGTTTTTCCCGCGCTCTTCTTGCCTTCACCGTGTCTGGAACAACCCAGCGGCCAGATTGCCACACCGCTTCGCTGTCCGATGGTTCCACGGTTGTGAGGCTTGAATCCGGGCGTTAGCCAAGCTCTAGTTTTCTTGGGTTTACAGTGGCCTTTTCCCATACTTGCGTGTTGGTATGGTCGTGTTTAACCACGTATTTACCGTTTTCCCACAATGCCCTCTGATTATTGTCTACGCTTATGAGATTAGCTGCTACCGCCTCCTCCACAGTCAGTCTTATGCCTGAGGATGAAAAAAACCGCATATCGCATCCTACATGGATCTATGCCTCATCTGGATATTCAATAGAATTATCAGGCTTGTCTTGTGTAGGACGGGAGACGATTTTTGTGACAATATTGTTGCTTGTTACTACATACATAGTTAACTCCTTTTTGTCTTTGCTCTCATCAAGCTGTTCTTTCTCATATGCGGAAGGTTCTATTTTTGAGGCGATTTTCAGTAGCATAGCGTCCACTGTTCGGAGAGCCAATCATTCTTGATGTAGGGTGCCTGCAGCACCACGGTTTGAACCACCACCTTCGAAATTGAAAATTGGTCCGTAAATGAATGAGTGTGCCTTCCCACTGCATCGCTCTGGATGCCCGATTCAAATGCCGAGGCCTGACTGCCGGGGGTTCTAAAGAACACTCCCTCGGTTTCGAACTGGGCTTCCCAGGTTCCAAGCCATCCCATCGCTGTAGGAGTCTATCCACCAGTATACTGGGCATAACACCGGCTCCAATACCTCCGATCGTCCAGCCGACATTGCCCTCTATTACATACTCATCAAAGGTCAGGAAAAGCATGGGAATTTGCTGGAATTAGGCGATGTGACAGCACTTTTTGAACTTCGAGTCAAACGCTACCCGGCTAAGCAAAAGCACTGGTGAATGGCATGGATGGCCGCACCCCTACCAAGTATTTACCGAAGAATCCAAAAATCCCCGTCCAATCATGTCCGCTAACTGGCGTAGGCTAATCTTCGCCGAGCAGTTCTTCAGAATCGTAAAGCGAACCGGAATTCCCATAGACGACAAAGACTACTACACTCCCGAAGCAATAGAGTATCTGGGCCATAGCATTATCGCCCGCAGGCTCTTCGAGGATAAAAACATCATTATCGCCTTTCCCACAGATGGTCGCCAACTCTTTACCTCACTATGCCAGATATCTCCAGAACACCGGAGATGTCAGGGCCAACTCTAGGCTGCGCAGTCGGGTGCACAAAACGCAGATGAGCATACTCAACTCCCATCTGGAAAAGCCAATCAGACGGCAATACCTCCTGGATGAACTCCCCGAGCCCGCAAAAACGTTGGCTATAGTGACGTCATATACATACACGCAAACAAAACGAAGAAATCCGAATCCATCAGCGATTTCTTCAAAGGAATCTGATATGAAACTCGAAGAGAAACTCAAACAGCACATCGCTTCGCAGAAAAAGAGTCAAAACCAAATTGCCAAAAACATCGACATCTCAAGCGGAGCCATATCCACCTGGCTCTCGGGCACCTACAAAGGAGATAACGAAAAACTCCACCACTACATTGAAATCTACCTCAAGTAAAGAAGAGAGCAGGCGTAGAAAGCTGAACATTCCCACGGTGGGAATTGAGCCCTATAGGTAAATCCACCTCGCCATGGATATCGCCAGTGAGGATATGGATGCCATCATCAATGCAGCTTGGCCGGGCTTAAAGGCGCCAATCAAGAGAAAGCTCATCGAAGCATCGGCAATACGATTTAGGCCGGAACCCTCGCCCTGCCTGCGAACCCTGGAAAAATCCTCAAGCGACTGCACCTCTACACCCACCGCAAAGAGACGGATCCCACAATCGAAGACGTTAAGGAAGTGGCGAAACTGGCCATGAGGAGGTACTAAGGAGAATTCAAAGAGACGTGTAACAAGTGCAACGCCGGATCTGCGGTCATGGGGAGCGTGAATCCGTCAAAGACAGTCTGCCCCTCAAAATCATCTAATAAGGAGTAGTAAGATGGATCAAGAAGTAGAAAATTGGGAAGGGGCCGATCTGCCCCTTCGTAGAATGGGAGAAATCACAATCGCTCTCGCAGAGGCCAGCGGCGAGCTTACCCTCAAGGTCAACAAGCTCAAGGAGAAGGCAAAGCATAGCGTCGCCGGATTAGAGTCCGAACGCAAATATCTGGAAGAACAAATCGCCCATTTCTGCGAGTCACAGAAGGCGGAGTTCGCCAAGAAGCGAAGCCGCACCCTGAGCTTCGGCCTAATCGGCTTCCGTATCACCACCAGCGTTCCCATCCCCAGAGACAAGGACAAACTCTCCGAACTAATCAACGCAATCAAACACCTACGGCTGGAAAGCTGCCTCAAAGTGGAAGAAAAGATTGATCGAGAGCAAGTTGCCGCGCTGGATGATGGAACTATCGCCAAATTGGGCCTGAAAAAGTCGGTCAAGGATTCCTTTCGCATCCAGCCCAATCTTGAGAAAATCCAGGAACTGGAGAATGCTGGCTAAACAAGGTCGAAAAAACATGCTAATCAGGCGCAGAGAAAAACTGGCAACTATCCATATCGCAAAGAAGGAGCTGGGCATCAGTGATAAGGATTACCGGGCCCTGCTTCGCGAGGCGGC
>Ga0056115_1000016_pt1 | contig 126348 bp, 107 predicted proteins | sample WorMetOlspDAHAB1_FD_77007 | JGI IMG/M metagenome (GOLD analysis project Ga0056115, IMG submission 77007) | Marine gutless worms symbiont microbial communities from Max Planck institute for Marine Microbiology, Germany - Olavius sp. DAHAB.1 ...
AGCTTGCAGAGATCGTAGCCGGTCACGTTCTTGACCACGCGCCCGCCCGACTTGAACGCCTCGCCCCGCCCCGACACGGCGGAAAATCCCAGGAAATGATCGCGTGCGGCGCCGGCTTTGACCCGTCGCGGACCGGAAAGGTTGGCGGCAATCACGCCGCCCAACGTGCCCTTGTCGGACCGCCCCGACAACAAGGGGCCGTAGTCGGGCGGTTCGAACATCAGCTCCTGATTCGCCGACGCCAGCGCCGCCTCCACCTCCTCTAACGGCGTCCCCGGCCCGGCGGTCAGCACCAGTTCCTCCGGCTCGTAGAGCGAAATGCCGCTCAGGGCCGCCAGTGACAGGGTTTCGGCGGGGTTGCCAGGGCGGCCCACGCCTCGCTTGCTGCCGCCGCCGACCACCTCGACCGGCAGTTCGTTGGCGACCGCATAGGCAACGAACTCTTTGACCTGAGCGGCATTGTCCGGCGCAGCGGTACTCATCGCCCTAGAACCGCGGGATATCCGGGAAACGGGTCTCGCCCCGGTGCACATGCATCCGGCCCAGTTCGGCGCAACGGTGCAACTGCGGGAAGACCTTGCCCGGATTGAGCAGCGAGTCCGGATCGAAGGCGCATTTGACGCGCTGCTGCTGTTGCAGGTCCGCCTCGGTGAACATGTCGCCCATCAGGTCGCGTTTTTCGACCCCGACGCCGTGCTCGCCGGTCAGAACACCGCCCACCTCCACGCACAGCCGCAGGATATCGCTGCCGAACGCCTCGGCCTTGTCCAGTTCGCCGGGATTGTTGGCGTCATACAGGATCAGCGGATGCAGGTTTCCGTCCCCGGCATGGAAGACATTGGCGACGGCCAACCCGTATTGCGCCGACATCTCCCGCATGCGCTGCAGCACCAGGGGCAGCTTGTTGCGCGGGATCGTGCCATCCATGCAGTAATAGTCCGGCGAGATCCTGCCCACGGCGGGGAACGCGGCCTTGCGTCCGGCCCAGAACCGCTGGCGCTCTTCCTCGGACTGGGAGATCCGCACCGACTGTGCGCCCTTCTCGCAGGCGATTGCCTCGACCGCCTCTACTAGATGCGCGACTTCGTCCTCGGGTCCGTCCAATTCGACGATCAACAGCGCTTCGGCGTCCAGCGGATATCCCGCCTTGACGAAGGCCTCCGCCGCCTCGATCGCCGGCTTGTCCATCATCTCCATTCCGCCGGGAATGATGCCCGCGGCAATGACGGCGGCGACGCAGTCGCCGGCCGACTCGGAACCCGGAAACCCGATCAACAACGCCCGGGCAACCTCGGGTTTTCTGAGGATGCGTACGGTCACTTCGGTGACGACACCCAACAGCCCCTCCGATCCGGTCATCAGGCCCATCAGGTCGTAGCCTTCCGAATCAAGGTGTCGGCCGCCCAGACGCACGACCTCGCCGTCCATCAGGACGACCTCCAACCCCAGCACATTGTTGGTGGTCAGGCCGTATTTCAGACAATGGACGCCGCCGGCGTTCTCGGCGATGTTTCCGCCAATCGTGCAGGCGATCTGGCTGGACGGATCGGGCGCGTAATAGAAGCCGCGATGCTCAACGGCCTGGGTGATGGCCAGGTTGGTGACACCCGGTTGAACGACGGCACAGCGGTTGTCGTAGTCGACCTCCAGGATCCGGTTGAATTTGCCGAGGCCAAGGATGATCCCATCGGCCAGCGGCAAGGCGCCGCCTGACAGTGACGTTCCCGCACCCCGGGGCACGACGCGGATGCCGTTGTCGTGGCAATAGCGCAGAACTCCGGACACCTGGTCCACCGTCTCGGGCAAGACGACGATCAGCGGCAATTGGCGATAGGCCGTCAGGCCGTCGCTTTCGTATGGCTTCAGTTCGCGTTCATCGGCGATCACACCCTCGCCGGGGACAATGCGGCGCAGATCCGATGCGATTTCGGCCCGGCGGGCCAGGATCGTTTCGTCCGGCTTCGGCATTTTCAGCATCGCGTGTGCCCTCCCCCGCACGACCAGACAGCATCCATCATCGTCCAGGGCCGGCCCCAATTGGTATTACCAGTTTCGGACCCTAATCAAGTGGAGCTTTGGCAACCGTTGTCAAGGCAACGCGGACCCCGGACATGCGAAGGCCGCGTCCCCTGGACGCGGCCCCATCTGAACACGTTTTGCGGCCGCTGCGATAGGGCCGCGATCGGGTCATCCCTGGCGGGCTTTGAACCGCGGGTTGCGCTTGTTGATCACGTAGACCCGGCCTTTGCGGCGGATGACGCGGCAGTTTTTGTCGCGCTTCTTCAGCGTCTTCAGCGAGCTGGCGACCTTCATGTCGAAAAACCTTCTTCCATAACCGCCGCCACGCCGGCTCTGGCGCGGGTCGGATCGGCCCAATTCCTGTTGAAATGCGCGCGGAACATAGGGATTGGCGAACCGCCTGTCAACGCCGTCCTGCGGCCTACCAGTCGCTGAGGGTCTTGGTGCCCATATTGATGGCGTGGATCCGGAGATAGCACAGGTCGCCCGTCTCCAGCGCCCGGACCATACGCTGCCAACTCTTGGCCTCCTCCATCAGCATGTCGACGAAATCCCTGTCCAGCTCCTCATTGGCGAGGTTTTCGACGAAATCGGACCATCCGTTCAAGACCAGGGCCCGGTACTCCTCGGCCTCGTCCTTGAAGATCCGGGCCTCCATCCGCAGGTCGCTGAAGATGTCGCGATATTCATCCATCGTCCAGGGCGTGCAGCGTTCCCCTTCCGCCTCTATCCAACCCTGCACCGCATCGCCCGCCGACGACGCCATGTCCTTAAGGACCAGGTCGGTGAGGATGAGGTGACCCTTGGCTTTCAAGGAAGAATCGACCTTGCGCAGGACCTGCTCCTTATCCGAGAAAGACCAGAACCGGTCCCGGATGAGAACGCCGTCGTAGCGGCCGGTCTGCAGCTCGAGCGTCTCCAGATTAACCTGCGTGATGGGCGCCTTCTTCTCCATGCCGGCGACCACGGAAAGCTCGTGCGCCTTGGCGGCCAGGATCGGGTCGGGTTCCAGGCCGGAAATCCACAGACCGAACGCCTCGGACATGGCCCGGGTGCCGCCGCCCAGCCCGGATGTCAGATCCAGCACGGTCTTGGTCGGGTCCAGGTTCATGGGCTTGACCAGCCTGACGGCCTGTTTGGGCCCGCCGGGATAGATAAAGCCCTCGCCCCAAAGACGTTTCAGCACCTGAAGGCGCAGTTCCGGCCACTCGCCACTCTCTTCCCGTTTCGGCGAATCGTTAACGGCAATGGACGCGGCCACAGGTTTGCGCTGCCGCCCGTCCCGCAGCAACTCGTTGACGTCCACGCCTTCCCACCAGGCCTTAAACCTAACAGAAAACGGGACGTATTCGTCTTCTTCGTGCTCGGCCGTCACTGCTTCTTCCGTTACGAAACCGGCAGAATTTCCGCGTATTTGGGGGTCAGATACCAGCCGGCCATGGTGCAATCCGCTGCAGCGATACCGCCAGACCGCATAGACCCGTGCCGGCGGCAAGGGGACAGCCCCGCCGCGGTATCAGGTGCGCCTTTCTCTTGCAGCCCTATCAACTCCAATACCATTCCCCACCAAGCGCCGGTTCTTAATTGGACGTAAATCTTCCTCAGGTAATCACAGTGAAAGTGCCATGAATCACAATAAATAATCCTTAACCGTTTCATAGAGATTGACGGACCTAAGGACATCTTCGGCGCGCCACGGCGCCCTGAACGAAGGGGATAGTTAAGAGATGAACGACCTGGACCGATCGACCACATCTCACACGATTGACGATTCCATCTATGCAATGCGGACCGGAGGGCGGTTTCCGTCCGGCGGAATTCACCAGTTGGCGACCGTCTATGTGTCGATGCTGCTGCTGATGTTCACCGCCATCGGCGGAGTAGCCCTGGCAACGTTGGTCTAAGGATCCGTCGCGGGCTGGGCAAAGAGCGCCCTAGCCGGCGCGGACCTGCCTGGGTGCCTCGGTTTCCGGGGTGACGGCGCCCGCAGCAATCGCCTCCAGTGCAGGCCGGTTCAGCACGACGACCCTGCTGGGCTTGGGCATGGTGATCACCCGCTCGCGCTTCAGCCGGGAGAACTCGCGCGATACCGACTCGGTCGTCAGGCCCAGATAGTCCGCAATGTCGGACCGCCGCATCGGCAGGCGGTACTCCCGGTTCAGCCGGGTCTGCATGGCCGTCGGGTGGCAGAGATCCAGCAGAAACGAGGCGAGCTTCTCCTCTGTCGTTCTACGACCAAGCGACAGAAGGTGGGCATGCAAGGACGCAATTTCCTCGCCTGCGAGGTCCAGCAGGAACCTCTCAATCGAGGGACTGCGGCTGGCGACGTCGTGCAAGACAGTCCATGGAATCCTCCACAGCGTGGCGGCAGTGACTGCCTGCACCGTCGTCGGCCATGGCGTATCGCAGCGATGCATACTAACAACGTCGCCCTCCACCCTGAAGGCTATGATCTGACGACGCCCATCCTGCATCGTCTTCCACATCTTTAAGACCCCTCCGTCGACGATCAGCAATTCGTCGTGGGTCTCGCCTTCCCGGGCAACGATCTGGTCGCGCACGACTTCCGACCTTGTTGCATTCTCCAGAAACGCCCGGCGGCCGCTGCGGTCCAAAACGGAGTCGAATGTCGGAATGCCGGCCAACGCGCCGTTGACGTCGGCAACAAGACTGAGGCTCATCCGCCGCTGGCCTTGACGATTGTGACCGGGATATCGGCCTTTTGCGCTACGCTTTGCGACGTGGAGCCGAACAACAGCCGCGCCGCGCCGTTGCGGCCGTGGCATCCGACGACCAACAGACTGGCGCCACGTTCCGCTACCGTCCGCAAGATCGTGTCTACCGGCAGACCGGGCCTGCAAAAGGACATAATTGCGTTCTGGTCCGGAATCTCGGGATGGCGCTCCCTCACCTCGTCGAGGTAGGCCGCCAGCTTTCGTTCCGCGACATCTTTCGTCGGTTCCAGCGGATCGCCGTTATCCGGACGGTAGATTCCCGGGGAACTCGCGGGATCGTGGACAACATGCAGGACTTCCACGGTCGCATCCGTACACCGGGCATGGTCAAACGCCCATACCAAAGCATGTTCCGAGTCGGCCGAGAAATCCACTGCGACGAGAATCGACGCCCCGCCAGCGGCTACCGCATGTCCAACGGCTGCCGTTTGGGACAACGTCGAAGACTGAACCGCACCGCCTGAACCGTGTTCCGGCTCTTTCATGGCTTGGATCGAACCGCCGCGGTAGCGCGGCGCCTCCTGTTGTTTGCAGTAACTCCGCGGTCCCGCCTGCTATCGCGGGACCGCGGTCCGCCCCGATTGGTCCTCTGACTGCTGCAGAGGAGGCTACGAGTGTTTTGTAAAGCTTTTGTGACAAACGGCCCGAAACCGCCCTGACAATTGACATCGCTCAATTAGGGCCGTCGCGTTGTATGGTCGTTTGTTCCAATGACCGCCAAATGGAGGCTCGACGCGATGCTGCTGCCGCCGACAACCGCAGCAAACGCCGCGCTGCCGGAGCCCGCATTGCCCATGACAATCCGATGAGTGAGCAAGTGGAACTGCAGCTTTCGCCGATCGAAGACACACAGTCGATCAAAGGCGTCATATTTCCGAGTTCCGTGAAGTACCGGCAGTTGATCCTGACCGGTCCCCCGGGCGCCGGAAAATCGACCCTCGTGAGGAAAATCGGCGGCTGGCCCGAGGAGGGCTATATCGACCTCACCCTGAACATATGGTGGCGCGCCCAATCCCTCTCGCTTCGTCCACGCGAAATAAACTTCGGCTTTCCATTCCATGGCCGTGACGAGGCGCTGGCGGTCTTCGAGAAGGAGTTTCTGGACGCCCCTTCCACCCTGCAGTTGGATGAAGCCCGAATAATTCTACCACCCAGAAAAGCCCATATCCTGGCGCCGGATTGGCGGGGCCGCTTTGCGTTCGAGTTTCTGCTTCCGCCCGGGGAGGACATCCTTGCAGCCCGCATGAAACGCGCCGGAGATGGATTTCATCCAATAGATCAAGGAGTTACCAAAGAGCAAGTGGAGCGGCAGCTTAACGTTCATCGCCTGGCCGCCATCCATCTCAAGAAGGCGGGCATGTTGACCTATGTCAGGGATTCTTTTGAAGGAATGCCGAAAGATATTCTGATATAAATCAAAAAAAGCGACCCGAACAGCGGGCCACAGGGAAGAGGCGCACCAGTGCTTGAAAGGTTTCGAGATCTGCTCGCAACGGCCGGGGCTGCGACAGAGACGCCCCTGCCCGGCACCCCCACCAGGCTGTCGGGCAGCGCCCGTGTTGTCTGCGGCAGGGATCCGATCCGCCTGCAGCTGGGCGAACACGTCCTTGGCCTCTACCGGGACCGCGTGCTCGGCCCAGACAACGGCGGAACGGACGACTGGATCCTGTGCGACGCCGCACGGTACGGTCTGGACATCACCGGGTTCGCACGGATCAGGAAGAACGAAAGCCTGATCGTCGGACGTGCAGACCCGGCAAGCAATCGCGTGTTCGCATTTGGCAACAAGGTCAAGGCGCGACATCTGAAGATCACGAATGCCGGCGCCGACATCGTCCTTTCCCAACTGGACAGAGAAGCGGAAACCTGGTTCAGCTCTCTCCCAACGCCCGACGGTATGGACCAGCTCACAAGCGCCCGACTGAAGAACCTTGCCCGGGTTCGCGAGCTGTATGGCGGACAGATCGATCTTCTTCCAAGTGACACTGCGCTTGCCACGATCCAGCAAGTCAACGCCCTGCTGGAGTGGGAGCGTTACCGGAGAAAGGACAGGAACGGAGAGCCTGGCGGCCTCCTGGTGCTGCCTGCCGAGCGGACCCCCATCATCGTCGGCGATCTGCACGCCCGGGTCGATAATCTTCTGAGAATTCTATGTGAAGACGGCTATCTCTCGGCGCTGGAACGCGGGACGGCTTATCTTCTGTTCCTGGGCGATACGATCCACCCGGACCAGGACGGTGAGGTTGGAGGAGATGGACAGCTCTGTCCTTATCCTGGATCTGATTTTCAGACTTATGGTGCGCTTTCCCGACAGCGTCTTCTACGTCAGGGGCAATCACGAAAGCTTCGATGCAGACGTCAGCAAAGGAGGCGTGCCCCAGGGTCTTCTCTTGCAGAAACGCCTGCGGGAGCTGCGTGGCGAACGCTACGCCTGGGAGGTTGGCCGTTTCTTCGACCATCTGCCTTACGTTGCGGTTTCCACGGATTTCGCCACCTGCCATGGCGGACCGGTACAGTGCGGCATCCGGCGCAGCGACATTGTCGATATTTGCGGCCACCAGGATCTCGCGCGCGTGCTGACACGGATCCGGCCGCGACGGACAGGCGGCTACACCGGTTTCACCAGGCGGGATATCGAGATCTTCCGCAGCAACCTCGAACTCCCCTCCGATGCCGCCATCATCGACGCGCACACGCCGTTGGCGAGCCATGAAGCCTTTTGGACAAACGCAAACGGCATTCCCAACCATCACATCGTTTACAGCGCCCATGGGAACAGCATCGGTGTGTTCCTGCGACTTGGCGGAGAACTCACTGCCCTGGAACTGCCCACGGAACCCCTGGTGGGATTGGCAAATGCGCTGTCGGAACCTGTGGAAGACACCCAACAGCCACGGCGCATGGTCAGCGCGGTTTAACGCCAATTCGACCGGCAACCCGCAGGTCCAAGCAGAACCTAGGCGCCTGTCCGCACTGAAGAACAACCGTCCTTCAGGCGCAACCCTCGTGGCTATGGTTAAAAGAAAACCCCGCGTCCGATTGCCGGGCGCGGGGCTTTTTTGCAAGTCCACGGTGTCAGGTGAACATGCCTTTCAGCATGAAGAAGAACAGCGCGGACAGAATGCCGCCTGCGGGCAGCGTTACGATCCAGGACACCACGATCCCGCCGATGACACGCAGATCGATTGCCCCGATACCGCGGGCAAGACCGACCCCCATCACGGCACCCACCGCAATGTGCGTGGTGGAAACCGGCATACCCGTGCGGGATGCCAGCACCACAGTCGCCGCAGCAGCCATCGTGGCACTGAACCCACGGGTTGGCGTCAGCTCCGTGATCTTGGTGCCGATCGTCCGCATCACCTTGTGGCCATAGGTCGCCAGACCGACGACGATGCCAACACCACCCAGCACCAGGATCCAGAACGGCATTGGCGATTTCTGCGCCAACTCGCCGCCTGACTGCACCAATCCGTAGACTGCCGCCAGCGGACCGACGCCGTTTGCAACGTCGTTGGATCCGTGGGCAAAGGCCATTCCGCACGCCGTAAACAGCATCATCGGGACGAACACCTTTTCGACGCTTGCGAAGTGATGTTCCTTGTCGGCCGCTTCGTCGACCTTGACCCGGCTGATCAGGGCCCAGCCGATCGCCGCGACGATAAGCCCGATAATTGCCGCTAACAGGAAGCTCATTGGGATGCTGAGCTCCAGATTCAGGTGCTTCAGGCCCTTGAAAAGGGTGACCAATGCGATGACGAAACCCACAAGAAACACATAGACAGGCCCCCATCGCTTGGCGTTCCGGAACGGATCATCCGTATCCAGGATGAAACGGCGAATGCTGAGCATCAACAGAAACGCAACGGTGCCGCCGACCGCAGGGGACACCACCCAACTGGCTACGATCTGTCCGATCTTGTCCCACTTCACGGCCTCCAAGCCGATGCCGGCAATGGCAAATCCGACGATCGCGCCGACAATCGAGTGCGTGGTCGAGACCGGCCAGCCTCGGGACGAGGCAAACATCAGCCAGATCGCCGCGGCCAACAGGGCCGCCAGCATTCCAAAGACGAGGATCTCGGGATTGCCGACGATCGGCGCTGTATCGATGATGCCTTTCCGGATCGTGGCGGTAACGTGTCCGCCGGCCAGCGCAGCGCCACCGAACTCGAATATCGCTGCGATGATGATTGCGGAAGTCACCGTGATTGCGCCCGACCCGACCGACGTGCCCATGACGTTGGCAACGTCGTTTGCGCCGATCCCCCAGGTCATGTACAGGCCGAAGACGACCGCAATGATTAGAAAAACCGTTCCGTATGTTGCAATTATTTCCATGACGTCGTTACCCCCCTGGGACTCGACAGGATCCGTCTAGCGCGCAAGCAGCAATCGCAAGCGGTTCCCTACTTTTTCCGCATAGTCGGCCAGATCACCAATCCACTGAATGAGCTGGTACCAGAACATCACGGAAACCGGCTTCATCTGGTCTTCGTGCTCGAACAAAAGCCGCGCCAGGTCCAGGCCCATCTGGTCGGTCTCGGACTCGATCTTGTTGAGCTCGTCGACCATCTCGGAAACCGCATCGGACTCCCGACCGCGGAAGCCCGACGAAACCAGTTCGTCCAGTTCGCCGATGATCTTTGCCGCCTGATCGCAAGCATCCATCGACCGACTTGCAAGAGCCTTCAGCGGATCCACCAGGGGACCGGGGACCTCCATGCGCCGTTCCACCAGCAGTCCTGCAATGTCCTGGGCGGTGTCGGCAATAGAGTCCTGCATATCCAGAAGCTCCAGCAGATCCCGGCGATCCACCGGCATCATCAGGCTCTTCGGGAGGTGAGCGCGGAGCTCGTTCTTGATCTGGTCAGCTTGGTCCTCGATCTTGAAGATTTCGTCCTTGATTTGCTCCACCTTCGCCTGATCTCCGGCGCACAGCGCGTCGAACAGCGGCGGAACCTTTCCCGCACACTCGGCGACCAATGCCATGTGCTGCTGCATCGGCTTAAACGGCGATCGCCCAAACAGGCTGGCAAAGGGACTGGTAGTGGCCATTCGCGATTCCCCCTTCGTGGTCTTTGGTTCCTCCGCCCAAGGTGGGGCGGAAGCTGGAGCGTCCCCTTCGGCAGGAACAATTCGATGTAAGGTCAAGTAAGGCGACAACGCGCCTGACAACATGCAATCCCCCAAGCGGGAGAATCATGCTCACTGCCAAGGAAACCCTAGCAAGAACAGGGACAAATGAAATTGATCTCAATCATCTCAAAGTTTGATTCAGCGCAAGTTTCTGGACGCTTCCGCACAGGATAGGCACCGGCGCGACGGCGCCGGCCCCTTCCAACGATCCGGTATTTCAGGCGGCGTCGCGGGCGCCGTTGGCGGCAGGCCGATCGGGCCGAGACAGGGCCTCTTCCAAGCGGTCGCAGAAAGTCTTCAGGACCTTGATCCGGGCAAAACGCTTGTCGTTCCCTTCGACAAGGGTCCATTGGGCATTCGCCGTACTGGTCCGTTCGACCATTTCGTTCACGGCCTGCTCGTAATCGTCCCACTTCTCCCGATTGCGCCAGTCTTCGTCGGTCAGTTTCCAGCGCTTGTAGGGGATCTTTTCCCGCTCCTTGAACCGCGCCAGCTGCTCGTCTGCTGTGATGTGCAGCCAGAACTTCATCAGAACGACGCCGTGACTGACAAGTTGGTCCTCGAAGTCGTTGATCTCCGCATAGGCCCGGCGCCATTCCGCCTCCCTGGCAAATCCTTCGACCCGTTCGACCAGCACCCGGCCGTACCAGCTGCGGTCGTATAGCGTCGTGCGGCCGTCTCGGGAGAGATGGCGCCAAAACCGCCACAAATAATGCTGGGCCCGTTCTTCGTCAGTCGGCGCGGCGACAGGAATGACGCGATAATTCCGTGCGTCCAGGGCCGCGGTGACACGCCTGATCGCGCCACCCTTGCCGCCGGCATCCGAGCCCTCAAAGACGCCGATGGTCGAGATCTTCTTTTCCAGTGCGGCACGCGCCAGACCGTTGAGTTTGGCCTGGTATTTCGCAAGTTGCTCCCGATATTCCTTCTTGCCCAATGACAGTGACGTGTCCAGTTGGTCCAGAATCGTAACGCCTGTCGAAATCTGAGGCGATGCCTTCGACTTTTGCGACGCGTTCTTGCCATGGGCTTTCTTTTCACTGGCTTTCCGCTGCGCCGCCAGTTCAGCCCGCATCTTCGTCTTGTGTTCGGTCCCTCCCAGGTGCTTCTGAACCGCATCGCGGATGGATGCGCCGACCGTCAGTTCGCAGTAGCGCTGATCGAAGCCCTCGACAATCTGCCAGGGCGCCTCGCCGGTGCTGCTTCGCGCGATCGTGCGTTCCGCCGCCGCGATGAACTCCTCGTAGCGTTCCAGGTTGGTCCAGTCGTTCTTCGTCACGCGCCAGGCGGTCAGCGGGTCTTTCTCGAACTCTCTGAAACGATCCTTCTGGCTGTCCTTGCTGAGATGCATCCAGAGTTTCAGGACAAGGGCGCCGTCGTCGGCCAGTTCCTTTTCGAAGGTGACGATCCGCTCCAGTTCCTTGTCCAGCTCCAGGTCGTCCGTCGCACCGGTCACGCGGTTTAGGATAGCCTGGGAGTACCAGGCCCGGGCAAAAAGCCCTATTTGTCCCTTAGGCGGAAGATCGCGCCAGTATCGCCAGAAAACTGGCCGCTCCCGCTCCTCGTCGGACGGTTCGTCATAGGCGCAGGCCTTCATCCAGCGCGGGTCCATCCACTCGCTCAGCCGGTTGATCGTTTCGCCCTTCCAGGCGACGTCCACGCCGCCGAACATGACGATGACAGGGAAATTCGCCTCCCGCAGCCGTTGCTGGACGGCAAGCAGTTCCGTGCGCAGGACCGGCACGGTCTTGTTGTATTCCGACTTGGAGATCTCTCTTCCGAGTTCCGCGGTCTCGAACATTGCCGCCTCAGATTCTGTTTACGATACAGCCGCCGGGCCGGGCCCTTGGACGGTACGCGAGCATAGCCGGTGTCTAACCGGATGAAATTGACCTGTCTCAAGAACGGGGTGTGCGCACACGCCGGACAATTCAGAACCCGTCCACACTACCATCTATTGCAGATTTCGTGGACGGTTTGGGCGCCGGGGTGTCGGACCGAACAGGATAATTCATGCTGACCGGGAACCAAGCCGGCGAGGGGGACTGGTCCGCCGGTTCTCGGGCCAAGGCGGCCCCGCTTGCGACTCACGCAATTGTCCCCGGTCAGGTGGTCTCCGTCTCCGCACCCTCGGGCTCGACACGGACTTTCAGGATCGCCCGCGCGCTTGCTTCTTCAACCGTGAACCGGAAGCCGGCCTCGACCACGTGTTCGCCGACGTGCGGTATGTGCCGCAGCCGCGCCAGCACCATGCCGCCAATCGTATGAAACTCGGTCGGCGGGAGGCTGGTTCCCAACACCTCGTTCGCCTCGGAAATGGAGAGGCGCGAATCCATCAAGTAGACCTCGTCCGCAAGCTTTTCGAAGATGCGCTTGCGTTTCGGCAGATACTCTTCGAAGTCGTAGCCGACATCGATCTCGCCGACGACCTCTTCGACGATGTCTTCCATTGTGATCATGCCCACCGCTGATCCGAACTCGTCGACGACGATCGCCATATGATCCTCGCGCCGCTGCAAAACTGGCAGTTGCTGGTCGATGGTCTGCAGCGGCGAGACATAAAGCGCCGGCTTGATCAGCTTGCTCAAAGGCAGGCTCGCGATCTCCGGGTTCATCAGGTCCCAGGTCGTCAGGGTGATGACCCCGATCACGTTGCTGGTGCTGTTCTCGTAAACCGGCAGGCGGTTGTAGCCGTGCCGCCGCACCAGTTCCAGCGCGGTCGAGGTGCTTTCCTCGCGGCTGATGGTGGTCACCTCGGCAATGGGGATCATCGCCTCCGCCACGGTGGTTTCGGCAAACCTGATCACCCGCCTGATCCGTCCGCGTCCGAACGTGTCCATCGCGGCGCCCTGCTCGGCCATGTCCAGCACGGTGCGAAGCTGTTCGCGCGTGATGAAGAAGGGCTGCGTCGTCCGCGCGACACCGAACAGCCGCGCCGTCGCCCGCGCAACCCGCGAAAACACGAAAACAACCGGATAAAACAGCCACGAAGACCAGCGCAGGGGATAGATGATCAGCGGCGTCAGGAGATCCGATTTCTGCTGGTAGACGCTCTTCGGAACGATTTCACCCAGGATCAGAAGGATGGGTGTAAGGATCAGAAAGGCGTAGAGCTCGCCACGGTCGGGCGCATATTGAATCATCAGCAACGTCCCAATCGTGGTCACGACGATGGTCGAGATGTTGGTTCCGACCAGCGTCGTGCTGAGCAGGACGTCAGGCTTCTGGAAGAGGCCCAATGCCAGCTTGGAGCCGCGGCCGCCTTGCTTGGCCCGGTGCCGCAGCTTGATCTTGTCCGAGTTGACCAGCGCAATCTCCGACCCCGAAAAGAACCCCTTCAGGACCAGGAAGATCAGCATGATGGCGATTGCGGCGACAGCGTCCATGGCTCAGGCCTTTTCCTTGCCCCGTTTCGCCGCGGATTTCGGCTTCATGGGCCTTGCTCCACTTTTCTCGCCACCTTCGCCCTTTTTCAGGCTTTCAAGCGAGACCACTTCTGCGGAACCGGCGGTATCGGAACCTGCCCGCACATCCTCGCCTTCTTCGCGCTCCGGTTCGGCTTCGTCCTCTCCGGCCGCGGCGTCAGGCCGGGTCTCGGCATCGGCGGGCGGCGCCGCCGCGGTTTCGTCGTCCTGTGCCTCCAAACTCTCAAGCGTGCCCTTGGCGACCCGCAGTTTCGCCAGCCTGTGGCCGTCCATCTCCTGAACGGTGGCGACGATGCCTTCGATCATGACGCGATCGCCCACCTTCGGCAGCCGGTCAAGGTAGCGGAAAACCACCCCCCCGATCGTCGTCATGCGCGGATCCTCGATCCCGAAATTGGTCAAATCGTTGAAATCGGTCAGTTTCATCTGACCGGCGACCTCGTAAACGTTCTCGTCGCGTTCCTTGTACAGGTCCTGCCCAGTCAGCGATTCCGATATCTCGCCGAAGATGAAGTTGACCACATCGCGCATCGTGATGAGGCCTTCGACCCCGCCGAACTCGTTCAGGACCACGGCCGCACGGGCGTTATTGGCCTGGAAGAAATCGAACATCTCGTCGACGTGTTTGGTCGGCGGGGCAACGACCGGCTCGTGCATGATGTCCTGGGGCGTCAACCGGTCCAGGTCGGCGCCCTCGAAGACCAGCCGCACCATGTCTTCGGCGTGCAGAAATCCCACAAGATTGTCCGGGTGTTCGTGGCAGACCGGAACCCGCGGATGCTTGATCTCCCTGAATTCCTTCAGCATTTCGGGAACCGTCATGCTGTCCCTGAGGAAGCGGGTGCGCGTGCGCGGCGTCATGATCTCGACGATCTCGGTCTCGCCCGCCTCCAGCAGATTGTCGATCAGAACGCGCTCGGTTGCATCCAGGATTCCCTCGTCCGCGATATCCTCCACAAGGGCACGAAATTCGTCGACCTGCAGGATGTTCTCCCGTCCGCGTTCCTCACCGACGATCCAGGTGGTGATCTGGTCCGCCACGACGCGCACCGCCCGCCTCAGCGGCGTAACCACGCGGACCCAAAGGCTGAGTGGACCGGCCACCAGGCCGGCGCTGATGCGCATCGGGTCGCTGACGGCGATAGTTTTCGGCGTCACCTCGCCCAACAGCAACAACAGAGGGAACATGACCAGGACGTTGATCCAACCGGCCCGATCCTCGCCGTACAGGTAGACCAGGATGCCCGCCAGATTCACCGTTGCGGCGATGTTCACCAGTTCGTTGCCGCAAAGCAGGGAGATGATCAGGCGCCGCGGCTGGTCCAACAAACCATGAAGGGTTTCGGACTGCGGGTGCTTGTCGCGGCGAAGTTTCTGGAGATCCAGGCGGGAAAGCGAGAAAAGGGCCGTTTCCGACCCGGAAAAAAAGGCCGAACAGCAGAACAGGAATAGCTGAAAGACCAGCGCCGCCAGCACCGCGGGCTCGAAAAGGCGCTCTGAGTCAAAGGCGAAGAACGCGACGATGTTCGTCCCGATTTGACCCAGCCCGTCGAAGATCCCTTCCATACCGATCCCCCGAGCACCGGCGGCCTCGTTTCCGGCTCGCCACTATACCATCCCCCGGCAATCTATCGCCTGCGCGCTGCCTGATTCTGCGGCCGCTTCGCAACGAAATTCAGGCAACCATACCAGACGGACGCCCTCTGCGCCCGCTCCAAACCGCCCTTCTTCGGCCCTGCATCGGAGCGGATGGATATCCGCCCTTTGCCGGACCGTGTCATTGCGGCGTACCGTAGTCGTGGCGCCGGGAACGGGAATTGATCTGTCTCAAGATCAGGCGCCGCCCTCTGGCCATATCTTGATGCATCTCAATTTCCTGGATGGACGCGTTGGTTAATGTAATCGCCCAATCCGTCATGGACGAGCCGCATGAGGATTGTGCACAGGGAGGGGGGCCGGCGTGAACCAGACTCAAGCCGAAAAGGCTGAAAAGACACCGACCCAGGATCGTCCGGTCCTCGTGGCGATAGACTTCAGCGCCGATGCCGAGGCGGCACTGATCTGGGCCTGCCAATATGCCGAGACGACAAAGGCGCCCATCCAGGCGCTGCACGTCGTTCACGACCCCGGCGATTCGCCCGGCTACTATAAGAGGGCAACGCAGGACGTCCTGCGGCCGTTGTCCGACGTCGCCGCGGATATGATGGCGGAATTCCTGGAGCGTGTGGCAACCGAGAACCCGGCCCTGAAGACGGTCGGCGCTGTTGAGCCGATCCTGGTCACCGGCATCCCCGAAAGCCGGATCCTCGAAATCGCGAAGGCAAACAATGTACGACTAATCGTCATGGGCAGCCGCGGGCGCACCGGCCTGCCGCATCTGCTGATGGGCTCGAAGGCCGAGCGCGTCGTACAGCTTTCCTCCATACCGGTCACCATCGTAAAGGCGAAGACGAATGACGACAAATAACCGGCAAGAGGCTGCCGAGTTACTTGCAGCGTCGATTGAACGGGCGCGCCGCAACACGGCAGCCCAATTCGCCGTTCTGGAGGGTGGCCCCGGCATCTACACGCGCCTGTTCGGGCAAAAGACCGGATTGGTCCTGATGTTCATCATCGCCGTCGCCTTCTGCCTTGCGGCGCAGCCGACGGTTGCCGCAGGCGCCGAAGGCGAGATCGACTGGTGGACGATGGTGATGACCCTGTTCGGCGGTCTCGCGGTGTTCCTGTTCGGCATGGAGCAGATGGCCGAGGCGCTGAAAAAGGTGGCCGGCGAACGCATGAAGTCGATTCTGGGGCGCCTGACGACAAGCCGTGTCATGGGGTTGCTGACCGGCGCCTTCGTCACGGCGGTCATCCAGTCATCGTCGGTAACCACGGTCATGCTGGTGGGGTTCGTAACGGCGGGTCTGATGTCCCTGGCCCAGGCGATCGGTGTCATCCTGGGCGCCGATATAGGCACCACCGTCACCGCGCAGATCGTCGCCTTCAAGGTGACGAAATACGCGCTTCTGCTGGTTGCCGTCGGATTCCTCTTCATGTTCGCCGGACGGTCCGACAAAGTGAAGCAGTACGGCGCCCTGGTTATGGGCCTGGGCCTGATCTTCTTCGGCATGGGCATCATGAGCACCGGCATGCGGCCGCTCAGGACCTACGAGCCCTTCATCCTATTGATGCAGAACGTCACAAATCCTGCGGTTGGAATCCTGATCGCAACGATCTTCACGGCACTGATCCAATCGTCGTCCGCCACCATGGGCGTGGTGATTGCGCTGGCAAGTCAAGGGCTGATAACGCTGGAGGGCGGGATTGCGCTGGCCCTGGGCGCAAATATCGGGACCTGCGCGACCGCGGGCCTTGCGGCGATCGGCAAGCCACGCGAAGCGGTGCGCGTGGCGGTGGCCCATGTGACCTTCAAAATCGTCGGCGTCCTGCTGATCGTCTGGTTCATCCCGCCGTTTGCGGAACTGGTCCGCTCGATCTCGCCCAGCAGCGAAGACCTGTCCGGCATGGATCGGCTGGCCGCGGACACACCGCGACAGGTCGCCAACGCCCACACCATCTTCAATGTGGGCATCGCGTTCCTGTTCCTTCCCCTGGCATCCTTGTTTGCGCGGTTCTGCGAGTGGGTTGTGCCGGACAAGCCGGTGATCGAGCCAACCGTGATCCAGCCCAAGTACCTGGACAGAGAACTGATCGGAACGCCCGCGCTTGCGCTTGACCGCGCCCGGCGCGAGCTTGGACGCCTCGGCTCGAAGGTCGAAGACATGCTGACGGCGACCCTGCCTGCCGTCGCGACCGGCAGCGCCGCCGACCTGCACGAACTGGCGCAGATGGATACCGATATCGACATCTTGCATGGCCATATCGTGCGGTTCCTGCGGGACATCAGCGCGCAGGAACTGTCGCCGCACCAGTCGAAGGATGTGATGAATCTGCTGTTGGTGGCCAACCATCTGGAGCAGATCGGCGACATCATGGAAACCAACATGGTGACCATCGGCCGCCGGCGGATCGAAGAGGAAATCGTGGTCAGCGACGCCACCCGGGAGGTACTGGAACGTTACCGCAGCGAGGTCTCCGATGCCTTGAAGACCGCCGTGGAGGCAGTCAGGAACGAGGATCGGGAGGCCGCCTTGCGGGTCAAGGGCATGAAGAAGGGCATGGCCGAACTGGCCGAGGAGACGGCGCGGCACGAGGTCGACCGGTTGATCGCCAACGAGCCGAACCGCCTGCACACCTTTACACGCGAAATGGAGATCATCGAGAATCTGAGCCGGATCTACCGGATCTGCCGCAAGATCGCCAAGACAGAGTGGCCGTCGCCGGAAGCGGAGCTTCCCGAAGCCGCGGAATAGCGCATCTGACGTCTGAACCCTTCAGAGAGCGCAATCGCCCACGCCGGTTGGCAAGCAGGCGCGCCCAGGCCCTTCGCTCCGGGAGGACGCTGGCGCGGCCCATCTTGCGTTAAGTCAATTTTTGGCGCGGCGGAAAGCACTATTCTTGTTGGCTCAATCAGGACATCCATTTCCGAGCATTCGGAAGCTGAACAATCGGGGCATCAGAGCCAACGCTCTGCAAAGGAGGGGATATGACGGTGCTGGAAAAGCCGGCAAGCCGCAAACAGCCGGCGCGCAAGACAGTGAAACCCTTGGTAGAGAGCCAAGAACCGGTAGCGGAAGTTTCACGCCCCAACGGCAAGACGGCCGGTCTGCAGCGCAAGACGCCGGCCAGATCAAAGATGCCCGCGGAGAAGGCGCCGCCGCACCGCCCTGTGAAGGAGGTAATCCGCAGGCCCGCGAAGGAAATCAACCTGACGGCGCCGGATCTATATCTCAACCGGGAACTGACATGGCTGAATTTCAATCGCCGCGTGCTGGCCCAGGCCCAGAACACAGCCGTTCCGTTGCTTGAAAGGCTGAAGTTCCTCGCCATCACCAGCTCCAATCTGGACGAATTCTTCATGAAACGGATCGGCGGTCTGAAACAGCAGATCGCCGCAGGCGTTCATCAGCTCACGGTCGATGGGCGCACGCCCCAGCAACAGGTTCTGGACTGCGTCGCCTCGGTAAACCAGATCGAAGCCGCACAGCGAGAGGTATTCCTCGAACTGATGGCGGCCTTGCGGGACAGCGGCGTCCGCATCTCCAAGTTCGAGAACCTCTCGGAGGCGGAACGGGAAACGGTCAGGGCTACCGATAGATCGAACATTCTTCCGCTGGTCACGCCGTTGGCGATGGACCCGGCGCATCCGTTCCCGTTCATTTCGAACCTTTCGTTGAACCTGCTTGTCACGCTGCGCTATCGGGACGATTCCGAGAGCATCATGAATCGGATCAAAGTTCCGGTCGGCGCCGGCGTCCCGCGTTTCCTGCGGGTCGGGAGCACCAATCACTTCGTGCCGCTGGAACACGTGATGGCCAACAATCTGGATCTGTTGTTCCCGGACATGCCGGTGGAATCCTGTGAGATCTTCCGGGTCACGCGCAACGCCAACACCGAACTTGAAGAGGACCAGGCCGAAGACCTGCTCAGCATGATCGAGACGGAACTGCGCGACAGAAAGTTCGCTCCTTTCGTCAGGCTGGAGGTGCGTAAGGGCATGAACCCCGTTCATCGTGGCATGCTGGCCGCGGAACTGGGGCTGGACGAGGACGTCGACATTTTCGAATCCGATGTCCTGCTTGGCATGCGGGATCTGATGGAGGTGACCGGTCTCAATCTGCCCGACCTGCACGATGCCGACCATCATCCCATCACGAACGTCAGGGTGAACGAAAACCGCAGCATCTTCCACCTGATCCGAGAGTCCGGTTCGATCCTGCTGCAGCACCCCTACGAGTCCTTCGCCACCTCGGTGGAGCGGTTCGTGCGCGAAGCCAGCAGGGATCCAAAGGTCCGCGCCATCAAGATGACCCTGTATCGGACCTCCGCCGACACGGAGATCCTGCAATATCTGATGGACGCAGCGCGAAACGGCAAGCAGGTTGCGGTCGCCGTGGAGCTGAAGGCGCGGTTCGACGAGGCGGCGAACATCGAGTGGGCCAGCCGTCTTGAGGATGCGGGGATCCACGTGACCTACGGCGTCCTGGGCCTGAAAACCCACGCCAAGGTCATCCTTGTGGTGCGCGAGGACTATCGCGGCCTGACCCGCTACGCCCATATCGGAACCGGCAACTATCACGCCGGAACCGCCCGGATCTATTCGGACCTGGGGATGCTGACGTGCGACGAGGACATCGGGCACGACCTGACCGAGCTGTTCAACTACTTGACCAGCGGCTGCAAACCCTCGCGGCGGTACCGCAAGATTCTGACGGCGCCCAAATTCCTGAAACGCGCCCTGTTGGAGAAGATCGATCGCGAAATCGAAGGACACAGCAGGCGGGCGCCGGGCCTGATCCGGTTCAAAACCAATGCACTGGAGGATCCGGAGATCACGCATGCGCTCTATCGGGCTTCCATGGCCGGGGTAAAGGTCGAGCTGATTATCCGCGACACTTGCCGGCTGCGCCCGGGACTGCCCCGGATTTCGGACAAGATTACGGTAACCAGCATCGTTGGCCGGTTCCTCGAACACTCGCGTATCTACTATTTCCGCAACGGCGGCGAGGAGGAGTATTTCATCGGCTTGGCCGACCTGATGACGCGAAACCTCGAAAGCCGCGTCGAGTTGGTCACGCCGATCGAAGACCCGCACCTGCGCGAGAACCTTTCGCGCATCTTCGACGTCCAACTGGCCGCATCTGGGGGCGCCTGGGAGATGAAATCCGATGGCAGCTATGTCCGGGCGGCTGACGTGGATGGTCTTGCACACTCACAGCAGGTCCTGGTCGACGATGCCGAGAAGCGGCAGACGGAATCTGGGCGCTTGAGAAAACGCAAACCAAGAGCGATCGCCCGCCGCAGTGTCCGCTAGAGCAGCGGTTGGCGGGCACTTCGTCTGACGCAGGAGGGACGTGCGATGCCGGTGGCGGACATTCTGAATGACAAAGGCGCCAAGGTTGTAACCACGGTGCCGCAGGCGGCGGTTGCCTCCGCTTCTCAGACGATGCACGACGAGCATATCGGCGCGATCCTGGTCAAGGATGAAACCGGCGCCATCGTCGGCATCATCTCCGAACGCGACATCGTACACAGCATCGCCGAAAAGGGTCAGTCAGCGCTGGACCTGTCCGTGTCGGAATTGATGACCAGCCCGGTCATCTCCTGTGCGACCCACACCGATATCGAAGAACTCATGGAAAGCATGATCGGCAGCCGAATTCGGCATCTGCCGGTCGTTGACGACGGCGATCTCGTCGGCATCGTCAGCATCGGCGATGTCGTAAAGAGTGTTGTCGCCGAATTGAAATGGGTGAAGAATGCGCTGAAAGATCAAGTGATCCAATCGGCGGCATGGTCGACGGACGAGGACTGAGCCCAACGGGTGCCAACGCGAGAATTGCGTATTCTTCGCTTCGCACATGAGGTCGAACATGCACGGTTGGGGGTCGCAAGCGGCATGAGAACCGCAGCGGCCAGCGATAGGATGCGTTGCGCGCGCCGGAATGGGAGTAGCCCGGACCGGCGCGTCTGGATTGCGAGGAAGCCGAAGCCAGATCATGGCAAAGACGTCGGTTGTCAGGTCCGCGGGTGAGGCCGGAAAGGTTCCCTTCCTTCGCGGCATTCTCACGCGGTCGTTGCAGGACGCGGGCCTTTCGTTCGACAAGGCCTACACGCTGGCGTCCGCCATTCGCGATGAACTCAGCGACACCACGGAAATCTCCGCAACCGAACTGCATGACGTGGTCGTGCGGCACCTGGCGACGGACTCCAATCCCTCGGTTATCCAGCGATACGAAGCCCCGGTAGACCAAGACCGGATCATCCTGATCCGCGACCAGGACGCCCAGACCACCGTCTTTTCCAGGGGGCAACTCCGGCAACGGCTGGAATCAAGCGGGCTGACCTACGAGGAGTCCGCGTCGGTCACCAGCGCGATCCACCAGCACCTGATGAAGAAAGGCGAGACGGAGATCAGCGCCCGGCAGCTGGGGCTTTTGACATATCGCTATCTTTTGCGGACGTTCGGCGAGGCCCAGGCGCGCCGTTACCTGGTGCTGATGGAGTTCTTCAGAGGCGAGCGCCCGGTCATCCTGCTGATCGGCGGCGCGTCGGGTTGCGGGAAAAGCGCGGTGGCGATGGAAATCACGCACCGTCTGGAAATCGCCCGCATCCAGTCGACGGACCTCCTGCGCGAGGTCATGCGGATGATGATCCCCGAGCGCCTGATGCCCGTGCTGCACCGCTCGTCATTCGACGCCTGGCGCGCGCTTCCGCAGCGGCCCTCTTTCAAGGGCGATTCGGATCTTCTGCTGGAGGACGGTTTCCGCGCCCAGGCCGAGCTTTTGACCGTTCCCTGCGAAGCCGTCATCAGCCGGTCGCTACGAGAACAAAGCTCCCTGATCCTGGAAGGCGTTCATGTCCAGCATGAGTTGATGGAGAAGATCAGCGCGGAAAACAACGCCGTCTTCGTGCACGTGATGCTGGCGATTCTGAACCCGAACCGGTTCCGGGAGCGCATCTCACGCCGCGGCGATCACGCCATCCATCGCCGGGCGGAGCGGTATCTGGAGAATTTCGATTCGATCTGGCGCCTGCAGTCGTTCCTGCTGTCGGAAGCCGATCGCGCCGGAATCCCGATCATTCTGAACCACAACAAGGACCAGGTGATCGCCGAACTCATGCGCACCATCGTGGACCAACTTGCGTCCGGGTCGACCGCGACGCCCGAGGAGGTCTTCGTCTAGCGGCCCCGCCACCGGCGGGGCCTGCCAGACCGCCGGCCTCAGGCCGGCTCTTTGCGCTTCCGGTCGCCGCCCTTTGGCGGCGGGCCCTGGCGCCGGCCCTTGCCGCGGCGGCCGCCCGGCGGCACCTCAGGAAAGGCGAAGGAAAGTTTGTCTTCGGCCGTATCCACGCCAACCGAAACCGTGCCGCCCTTCGTCAATTGACCGAACAGCAGTTCGTCCGCCAGCGGCTTTTTGATCGATTCCTGGATCAGCCTTGCCAAGGGCCGTGCGCCATAGAGATGGTCGTAGCCCTTTTCGGCCAGCCACGCCCGCGCCTCGTCGGTCAGGTCGATGGTCACATTGCGGTCGGCAAGCTGCGATTCAAGCTGCATCACGAACTTGTCGACGACGCGAGAGACGACCTCCGGACCCAGATTCGAGAACGCGATAATCGCGTCCAGACGGTTCCGGAATTCCGGCGTGAACATCCGGTTGATGGCGTCCTGGTCCTCGCCGGTGCGCACCTCGCGGCCGAACCCGATTGCCGGCTTGGCAAGGTCGGCGGCGCCCGCGTTCGTGGTCATGATCAGGATCACATTCCGGAAATCAACGGTCTTGCCGTTGTGGTCGGTCAGTTTGCCGTAATCCATGATCTGCAGCAGAACATTGAAAAGGTCCGGATGGGCCTTCTCGATCTCGTCGAGAAGCAGCACGCGGTGCGGGTTCTGGTCGATCGCGTCTGTCAGCATGCCGCCCTGGTCGAAACCCACATAGCCGGGAGGCGCGCCGATCAGCCGCGAAACCGAATGCCGCTCCATGTATTCGGACATGTCGAAACGAACGAGCTCGATGCCCATGTTCAGCGCCAGCTGGCGCGCAACCTCGGTCTTGCCGACGCCGGTGGGGCCGGAGAACAGGTAGCTGCCGATCGGCTTTTCCGGCTCGCGCAAGCCCGCGCGCGACAGCTTGATCGCCGCCGCCAGCGCCTCGATGGCGGCATCCTGGCCGTACACCATCGACCTCAGATCGCGGTCCAGGGTTTCCAGGGCCTCCTTGTCGTCCTTGGAAACCTGCTTCGGCGGGATCCGCGCCATCTTGGCGATCACCGTTTCCACGTCTCGCACGCCCAGCGTCTTCTTACGTTTGGTCTGCGGCAACAGCATCTGCGCGGCGCCGACCTCGTCGATGACGTCGATCGCCTTGTCCGGCAGCTTGCGGTCGTTGATGTAGCGCGACGACAGGTCCACGGCGGCGCGGATCGCCTCGTTGGTATAGCGGATGGCGTGGTGCTTTTCATAAACCGGCTTCAGACCGCGCAGGATCTTCACCGCGTCCTCGACCGACGGTTCGTAGATGTCGATCTTCTGGAACCGGCGGACCAGCGCCCGGTCCTTTTCGAAGTAGTTCCGGTATTCCTTGTAGGTGGTCGACCCGATGCAGCGCAGCGTGCCGCTCTGCAAGGCCGGCTTAAGCAGGTTGGAGGCGTCCATGGCGCCGCCGGTGGTCGCCCCCGCCCCGATAACCGTATGAATCTCGTCGATAAACAGGACCGCGCCTTCCTGGTCCTCCAGTTCCTTGACCACCGCCTTCAACCGCTCTTCGAAATCGCCGCGGTAGCGCGTGCCGGCCAACAGGGCGCCCATGTCCAGGGCATAGATCGTGGCGTTCTCCAGCACGTCCGGAACCTCGCGCTCGACGATGCGCTTGGCCAGGCCTTCGGCAATGGCGGTCTTTCCGACACCGGGATCGCCCACGAACAACGGGTTGTTTTTGGTCCGGCGGCAGAGGATCTGGATGGTGCGCTCGACCTCCTCGGCGCGGCCGATCAGGGGATCGATCTTTCCGCTGGCGGCCTTCTGGTTGAGATTGACGCAATAGGCATCCAGCGCCTCGGTCCCCTTCTTGTTGAGTTCCTCGGCCTTGGAATCCTCCTCCGCGCCGCTGACGCTGCGCTCCTCGTTTTCGCCCGGAACCTTGGCGATGCCGTGCGAGATATAGTTGACCGCGTCGAACCGGGTCATGTCCTGCATCTGAAGGAAATAGACCGCATGGCTCTCACGTTCGGAGAAGATCGCGACCAGCACGTTCGCGCCCGTCACCTCTTCGCGGCCGGAAGACTGAACATGGATTGCGGCCCGTTGCAGCACCCTTTGGAACCCGGCGGTTGGTTTCGGGTCTTCCTGGTGGCTGGACACCAGGTTCGTCAGTTCGTTGTCCAGGTACTCGCCGATATCGCTGCGCAGACGGTCGAGATCGATGCCGCAGGCCCTGAGCACCGCGACGGAATCCTGATCCTCGGTCAGAGACAGAAGCAGATGCTCCAGTGTCGCATATTCGTGCCGGCGTTCGCCGGCGAAGGCCAGTGCGCGATGGAGGGTTTCTTCGAGATTCCTGGAGAGCATATTAATCCTCAGATGTGGTGCCTGGTGGGCAACTCCGCGGCACGGAGGGTCGCAGGATGGTGCCGCATCCCATCACGCCTTCTCCAGCGTGCACTGCAAGGGATGCTGGTGCTGGCGCGCATAGTCCATCACCTGGGTCACTTTCGTCTCGGCGACCTCATAGGTGAAAACCCCACACACGCCGACCCCCCGGCGGTGGACATGCAGCATGATCTGGGTCGCCTCTTCCCGGCTTTTTGCGAAGAATCGCTCCAGAACCATGACCACAAACTCCATCGGGGTGTAATCATCGTTTAACATCAAAACTCTGTACATCGACGGCTTCTTTGTCTTCGGCCGGGTCTTGGTGACCACGCCCGTCTGCTGATTATCGCCGGGCTGGCGATTTTGGTCGCCCATGGCGATTTTGAAGCGCGTCGTCGTCATGACGGGAAAAACTCGCATCCAAGCGGTTAAGTTTTTGCTTACCAGAAATGCGGCCGTCAGCCTGCGTTAATGATATTGGATTTGCTTGCGCAGCAACAAGAGGGGCAGAGGGGATGTTCTCGTATCATTTTGTAGGTGGCCTCGGGCCCGTTCGGGCGGCCGCATGCTGACGGCCCTGCACCGCAGCCTGGCGGCGATTGCTGCTACAGGCGCCTCGGAATCCGCGGTTTACGGTTCTGCGCAGCAGCACCGGCGCGAAAGCGTACCGCCGCCGGGACCGGGTTTCTTCTGCCCTGTCTGCGAGACCTGGAGCCGGACGTTCCTGCCATTCGGGCTGGCCAGACGCCGCCGCGCCGCCTGTCCCCGGTGCGGGTCCCTGGAGCGCCACCGCTTTGTCTGGATGTTCCTGCGGGACCGCTGGCGGATCGAAAGGATGCGCGGCCGGGTGCTGCACATCGCGCCGGAGCGCTGCATCAAGGCAAGGCTGGCACAGCGGCCGTCCCTGCGCCTGTTGACGGCCGACCGGTTCGACCCCGAGGCGGACGTGGCGCTGGACGTGACCCGTCTGGCCCTGCCGTCTGGTCGGTTCGACGCGGTCCTGTGCAGCCACGTCCTGGAACACGTTCTGGACGACCGAGGCGCCATGGCCGAAATCGCCAGAGTCTTGCGGCCGGGCGGCCGGGCGATGCTGATGGTGCCGATCGACATGGCAATGGCCGAGACGTACGAAGACCCTTCAATCGACACGCCCGAGGCGCGCAACCGGGCATTCGGCCATCCGTTTCACGTGCGCATCCCCGGCGCCGACTATCCAGACCGAATCCGCGCGGCGGGACTGGAGGTGGCCCTGGTCCGTTCGGCCGAAATGCTGTCGCCCCATTGGCGGCGGATCTTGCGGATCAACAAAACCCTGCTGTTCGATTGCCGCAAGCCGGCTCGCGTCGGCTGAGATCCGCACACGGAAAAGCCCCGCGCGGGATCCGCGCGGGGCTTCCGATGCCGGGGACAGTCCGGCCGTCCTGGGAGGAGGAGGAGGAGATAGGACGGCCGGGCCTTCCCGGATGCCGATGGGTCCTTAGGCCGCTGCGGGCTTCAGGATCTTCTCGACAGTCGTGTTGAACTGGGCCTGGATCGGCTCCATCGCTTCATTGGCGACCTTGACGCTCATTTCGGACATCTTGGTGCCTTCGGCAACGAAGCTGTCAAAGCTGGACCGGGCCAGTTCAGATTGGATCTCGAAGACGTCCTGGACCGTTTTGGCGGTCATCAACGACTTCGCGGCTTCGACACCCGTCTCGGCAGTGGCTTGCGCGTAGGCGAAATACGCCTTGCCAAGCGACTCAAACCCGGCGGCCCAGACATTGCCGGCCTTGATCGCGGCGTCGACGGCGTCTTTGTTCAGGGTCGTGAACTCGTCATAAGCCCGCAGGACAGAAGTCGTGGACTTCTCGACCTGGTCCTTGCTCATGGAGATCACCTTCTCATAGCCCTCGGTGGAGGCCTTCACGGCCTGTTCGAAGGTTTCCTTGCCAACCGCGACAGCCTCTTCCATCTGCTTGGTGTCGAGCTTCGGGGCGGCGCTTTTGCGTGCTGTCATGTCTCATCACTCCTTCCGGCAACCGGCCATGGCCGGCATTAATCCCAAGACCTAAGAACTTCGTGCTTGCAGGGTCTGCGCGGACCGCGCGCCCTTGTTTCGTGCGCGCTGATCGGGCCCTGCGGGAACCTCTCTTTGCTGCACTGCAACATCGAATGACTGATATATGCGCTCCATTTGGCCCCAAGTCAAGCGATTTTTTGTGCAGTGCACAAAAATTGCTGCGACGCACACAAAAACCCGGAAATCGGCCGAAAACCGGCGGATCCGGGGCGGCGCTGGTCCCTTGTGGTCCACTCTGTCGGGATGGTACCGTTTCCCGCCGAACAGGGGGAAAAGCGTGACCTATTGCGTTGCAATGAAAGTCCGGGACGGCCTGGTGGCGGTGTCGGACGGGCGGATTACCGCGGGGACCCAAGTCACGGTCGCCCGCAAAAACGCGCTGATCGGGCCGGACGACAATCGTTTCCTGGTCATGACGTCAGGCCTGCGGTCGCTGCGCGACAAGACATTGGCCTATCTGCGGCGGCGCATGCGCGAAGACCATCCAGACGGCTATGCCAGTCTGCTGGACGCCGTGGACGATTATTGCGGCTGTCTGCGCCAGGTCCGCGACGAGGACGGCGAGCAGCTCGTCGAGGCGGATCTCACCTTCAACCTCCATGCGATCATCGGCGGCCAACTGCACGACGACCCGGAACCCACCCTTTTCCTGGTCTATCCCGAAGGCAACTGGATTGAGGTGGACGAACGCACGCCCTACCTGTCGGTCGGTGCGACCACCTATGGCAAGCCGGTGCTGGATCGGACGCTGACGCACGAGACCGACATGAAGACGGCCCTGAAGCTGGCCTATCTCTCCTTCGATTCAACCCGCATCAGCGCCGCGGATGTCGGCTTTCCGCTGGACATGATGACCTATCTGGCATCGGAAAGAGCGTGGCGCGAAGCCCAGTACGACTATGACGACGTGGTGCAGCAGCGGCAGTGGTGGAACGACAACATCACCAAGCTGGTCAAGGAGATGCCCGACGGCCCGTGGGTGGCGACCCTGGCGGGCACCCAACACCTGTCCGTGGTCAGCGAGGACTGACCCGTCCGGACGATCAGCGGTCGACTATTGCGGCCGGCCCGCTTTTCGCCAAATCTTTACCCTTAACGGTTCATTATTCCGCCATATCTATGAGTGAAAGAAACGGCGCTCAGCTATTCTTCGCAGAAGGCGAAGAGCGGCAGTGCGCCGGAACTGGACAGCGACTCGCGGTTTAACTAATATCCCGGCGCTGGGTCACTTAGGGGAAGTCTTTTGCTGGACGCGACGAGTCTTGCCGCCGGAGAAGTAAAACGCACACGTTTCGCGTTTTCCCTTCGACCTGCACTTGGCTTTATTAGTCTCCTGACATTCTCGTTTGTCCTGGCCCTGACCGTCCTGCCCGGCCAGGCAGCGGCGCGTTACGCCTCGATCGTGGTGGAGGCCGATTCCGGCCGGGTTCTGCATTCCAAGAACGCCGACACCCGCAACTACCCGGCATCGCTGACCAAGATCATGACGCTGTACATGGTCTTCGAGGCGCTGGACCGGGGCCGTCTGACCTTGGACACCAGGATGAAGACGTCGCGGCGGGCCACCGGCATGTCGCCCAGCAAGCTGGGTCTGAAGCGCGGCGAGACCATCACCGTCCGCGACGCGATCATGGCCCTGATCACGAAATCCGCCAACGACGCGGCCGTCGTGGTGGCCGAACACCTGGGCGGAACCGAGCAGAAATTCGCCCGCATGATGACCAAACGCGCACGCGCCCTGGGCATGAAACGAACGTCGTTCCGCAACGCGTCCGGGCTGCCCAACCGGCGGCAGCTGTCGACGGCACGCGACATGTCGACCCTGGCACGGCGGATCTACAAGGACTTTCCCCACTACTACGGCTATTTCGCGTCCAAGAGCTTCAAGTTCCGGGGCCGGTCCTACCGCAATCACAACCGGCTCTTGTCCAACTATTCCGGAACCGATGGCATCAAGACCGGCTACATCCGTGCGTCCGGCTTCAACCTGGTCGCATCGGTGGAGCGCGACGGCCGGCGCCTGATCGGCGTGGTTTTCGGCGGACGCACCGCGCGCAGCCGCGACCGCCACATGGCAAAGCTGCTGGACAAGGGTTTCCGCAAGGGCGGACCCGCAATTGCCCAGGCAAAACCGGCCAAACGCAAAACGGCTGCAAAGCCGCCGAAAAGGAAACCCGTCAAGGTGGCGCGGAAGGCGCCGCACCCGCTGCCCAAGCCGGCGCGCTTCGCCGCGCCGCGGACAACGTCGCGGACCCTCGTCGTGGAGGCCGCGCCGGCGGCCAAGCCGGCCGGCAGCTGGTCGGCGCAGGTCGGGGCGTTCCGGCAGGCCGACAATGCACGCAAGGCCGCACGCAAGGCATCGCAAAAGCTGGACATGATCGGGCGCACGGCGCGTCTGGTGATTGCCCCCTTCAAGACCGAATCCGGCCAGCTGTACCGCGCCCGCCTGACCGGCCTGACAGAAGCCAAGGCACGGCAGGCCTGCCGCCACCTCTCGGCCCAGAGGATCTCCTGCGTTCCGGTCGCCCCGAAGGTCGCGGGCGCAAACCTGGCCTTGAATCGCAACTGACGGGTCCGCCCCCCGCGGGGTCGACCGGCGCATTCCTCACCGCCACCGCTCTTTCGCTTGCCCAAGTTGCGGGGCTATAGTCTGCCGGCTCACCATCGGAGTCGCACACCGTGACAACTGAGACACCGCCCCATCCGGCGCGCCCGGGCGTCGCCGATCCGCCGCAGGCGTGGTTCAGGCTTGCAGTGTCGGTGGTACTGGGCACGGTCGGTTCGATCGGCATGTGGTCCGTGGTGGTGATCCTGCCCGCCGTCCAGGCCGAATTCGGCGTCGACCGGGCCGACGCGTCCCTGCCCTACACCCTGACGATGATCGGTTTCGCCTTCGGGAACGTCGTCGCAGGCCGCTTCGTTGACCGCCTGGGGATCGCGTTGCCGGTCATCGCGGCGGCTCTGGTGCTGGGGACCGGGTTCATGGCGGCCGCCGCCAGCGCGGCGATCTGGCAGTTTGCCCTGATCCAGGGGGCGCTGATCGGGGTTGGCACAGCAGCGACATTCGGCCCGCTGATCGCCGACATCTCACACTGGTTCCGGCGCCGCCGCGGCGTCGCCGTCGCCGCGACCGCCAGCGGCAACTATCTGGCAGGCGCGATCTGGCCGCCGGTCCTGCAGTATTTCGTCGCGGCCGAGGGCTGGCGCACGACCTACCTGGGCGTCGGCCTGTTCTGCATCGCCGCAATGGTGCCGCTTGCCCTGTTGCTGCGGCAGCGCGCGCCGCAGTTCGCACCGGCCGACAGCGCACCCGGCGGCGTCCGGACGGATGAGCCGATTTCCATCTCTCTGTCGCCGCGCACCCTGCAAATCCTTCTGGCGATCGCCGGCGTCGGCTGCTGCGTCGCCATGTCCATGCCCCAGGTGCATGTGGTCGCCTACTGCGCCGACCTTGGTTACGGCGTCGCCCGGGGCGCGGAGATGCTGTCGCTGATGCTGGCCGGAGGCGTCGTCAGCCGTTTGTTGTCCGGGTTTCTGGCCGACCATATCGGCGGCGTGCGGACCTTGCTGTTGGGATCGGTCCTGCAGGCCATAGCGTTGTGGCTCTATATCCCGTTCGACGGCCTCGCATCGCTCTACATCGTGTCTCTGGTATTCGGCCTGTCCCAGGGCGGGATTGTGCCAAGCTATGCAATCATCGTGCGGGAATACCTGCCGGCCCGCGAAGCAGGCCAGCGCATCGGCGTCATCATCATGGCAACCGTTATCGGCATGGCGTTGGGCGGGTGGCTTTCGGGTTGGATCTACGACCTGACCGGGTCGTACCAGGCGGCCTTCCTGAACGGGATCGCCTGGAACCTGCTCAATGTCGGGATCATGGTAACGGTCCTGTGGCGCACCCGCACGCCTGCGGCGGCGGTGCCGGCTTAGCGGCCGCACCGCATCAATGACCGGCCGAAGGCTCCAGGCTCTGGACGTCGAGGCCCGCCTTCCTTAGCTCGGCCAAGACCTCGGCCTTCATGTCCTCCAGCGCCTCATCCGTTGGCGCTTCGCAGCGCACCACCAGCGCGCTTTGCGTGTTCGAGGCGCGCAACAGCCACCAACCGCCGTCGCGGTTGACCCGAACCCCGTCGATATCGTTCACGTCGGCGCCCGCGGCAGACAGACTCTGCTTCACGGCCTCGACCACCGGAAACTTGCGCTCCTCGGTCACATCGATCCTGATTTCGGGCGTGTTTACCGCCTGCGGCAGCGCATCGCGCATCTGGCCGATCGACTTTTCGCCGCGCGCCACCAAGTCGATCAGACGCACCGCGGCATACAGCGCATCGTCGAACCCGTAATAGCGGTCGGCAAAGAAGATATGACCGCTCATCTCGCCGGCCAGCGGCGACGCCAGCTCGACCATGCGGGTTTTTATCAAGGAATGACCGGTCTGGCACATGACCGGGTCGCCGCCAAGACGCGCCACCTCGTCGAACAGCATCTGGCTGGCCTTCACGTCGGCAAGGATGCTGGCGCCGGGGATCTTCGACAGGACATCGCCGGCCAGCATGGCCAGAATCTGGTCGCCCCAGATGACGCGACCCAGCTCGTCGATCACGCCGATCCTGTCGCCGTCGCCGTCGAAGGCCACGCCCATGTCGCACCCCTCGGCCAGCACGGTGTCGCGCAACTGCTCCAGATTGGCCTCGATGGTCGGATCGGGGTGATGCGCCGGAAAAGTTCCGTCGATGGTCTCATTCAGCAGCACGTGCTCGCCCGGCAGTTGCTGCGCCAGCTTCAACATTGCCTCGCCGGCAGCGCCGTTGCCTGCGTCCCACGCGACCTTGAGCCCGCGCTGGGCCGTGTAATCCTTCAACAGGCGCGAGACGTAGGCATCCAACGCCTCGACCTCCAGGATGCTGCCCACCCCTTCGACCCAACCGCCCTGGGATGCGGACTTTCCCAACGCCTGAATGTCCTGTCCGAAGAAGGGCTTGCCGTCGGCCACCATCTCAAATCCGTTATACTCCGGCGGATTGTGGGAGCCGGTGACCATGATGCCGCAATTGGCGTGCAAAACCTTGCTGGCGAAATACAAGGCCGGCGTCGGACACAGCCCCAAACGCAGAACGTGCAGGCCCGTCGACGCAAGGCCGCGGGCCAGTTCCTCTTCCAGGACCGGCGAACTCATCCGCCCGTCATAGCCGACGCAGGCGATGCTGCCGCCGCGGGAAACGACAATCGACCCCAGCGTTCGGCCCAAGGCCAATGCATCGCTGGGCGACAGCGTTTTTCCGACCACACCCCGGATATCGTATTCGCGCAGTATGCTGGGATGAAAACCGTGGCCAGCAGCACCATGCATCGTCGTCAAGCCTCCAGGGACGCTTCCTCGAAGGCGACGCTGCCAGGCCTGCCGATACTGGTATAGAAGAAGCCGGCGGCCGCCATCTCCTCGGGATCGTATATATTTCGCAGATCGACCATTACCGGGGAGTTAAGCAACTGTCGGGTTCGCTGCAGGTCCAAAAGCCGGAATTCGTTCCATTCGGTCAGGATAACCAGCGCATCGGCGCCTTCCATGGCCTCGTAGGGACCGCTGCACCATTCCACACCGGGGATCAGGTCGCGCGCCTCGTCCATGCCTTTCGGATCGTAGGCACGCACCGCCGCCCCATCCGCCATCAGCGCCGGCAGGATGTCCAGCGCCGGGCTTTCGCGCATGTCGTCGGTGTTGGGCTTGAAGGTGACGCCCAGGACGGCGACGGTCTTTCCGGCCACCGACCCGCCGCACGAACGCACGATGCGCGCGGCCATTCCCTTCTTGCGCTGCCGGTTGACGTCGATCACCGACTCCACCACGCGCACCGGCGCGCCCACATCCTGGGCCGTGCGAACCAGGGCCAGAGTGTCCTTTGGAAAGCATGAGCCCCCGTATCCGGGGCCGGGATGCAGGAACTTGGACCCGATCCTGCCGTCCAGCCCGATGCCCCGCGCGATTTCGTGGACATCCGCCCCGACCTTGTCGCAGAGATCGGCCAGTTCATTGATGAAGGTGATCTTCGTCGCCAGAAAGGCGTTGGTCGCATATTTGATCAGTTCCGCCGATTCCCGACCGGTCCAGACAATCGGCGTCTGGTTCAGGAACAATGGCCGATAGACCGCCTGCATGACTTCGCGCGCCCGCGCGCTGTCGACGCCGATCACCACCCGGTCAGGCCGCGTGAAATCCTCAATCGCCGCGCCTTCGCGCAAGAACTCCGGGTTCGAGACCACGTCGACGTCCGCCGACGGCCGCTTTTGCCGGATGATCCGCTCCACCTCCTGCGCGGTTCCAACCGGGACCGTCGACTTGTTGGCGACCACCGTATACCCGGTCACCGCTGCTGCGATCTGCTCGGCCGCGGCATAGACGTAGCTGAGGTCCGCGTGACCGTCGCCGCGCCGCGACGGCGTGCCCACGGCAATGAACACCGCATCCCGGTCCGCCACCGAGGCTTCCAGTTCAGTGGAGAAATCCAGCCGGCCGTGCGCGACGTTCGACCGAACCAGTTCCTCTAGACCGGGCTCGTAGATCGGAATTTCGCCCCGCCGCAGGCGGTCGATCTTCGACTCGTCGGTGTCGACGCAGGTGACGTCGATGCCGAACTGAGAGAAGCACGCCCCGGAAACCAGGCCGACATAGCCGGTTCCGATCATTGAGATGCGCATTCAATTCCCCTTAGGGCGTCGGGCCACCGGGCGCCCGGCGCTCAGTTGATATAGTTCCGCAGCACCGCGGCGACCTGGTCGCCCATGTCTTCTCGAGAGATCGCATAGGCGATGTTGGCTTCCAGGAACCCGACCTTGTCGCCGCAATCGAAGCGATGCCCTTCGAAACGCAGGCCATGGAACGGCACCCGTCCGATCAGTGAAGCCATCGCATCGGTCAGCTGGATCTCGCCGCCGGCGCCCTGTTCCTGATCGTCCAGTTTGTCGAAGATCTCCGGCGACAGAACATAGCGCCCGATGATCGACAGCGTGGACGGCGCCTCGCTGGGGTCCGGTTTTTCCACCAGACCCCGCACCGACGCCATGCGGCCGTCGTCCTCGGAAATATCCAGGATGCCGTACCGTGACGTATGTTCCCGCGGGACGTCCATCACCGCGACGACGCAGCCGCCAACGTCGGCATGGACGTCGACGAGCTGTTTCAGGCACGGCGTCTCGGACTTGACCAGATCGTCCGCAAGGATCACGGCAAACGGTTCGTCGCCGATCAGGTCGCGGGCGCACCATACGGCGTGGCCAAGCCCCAACGGCCGCATCTGGCGGGTGTAGGAGACCTGGCCCGGCTCGGGCATGTCACGGCGGACCGCCTCCAGCACATCCACCTTGCCCCGCTCTTGCAGGGTCTGGAACAGCTCGTAGGGGATGTCGAAGTGGTCCTCAATGGCGTTCTTGCCACGGCCCGTTACGAAGACGAATTGCTCGACACCCGCGGCCGCCGCCTCCTCGACCGCATATTGGATCAAGGGCTTGTCGACAACGGGCAGCATCTCTTTCGGCATTGCCCTGGTGGCGGGCAGGAACCGGGTGCCCAGCCCGCCCACGGGGAACACGGCCTTTCGGATCCTAGCGACCATGGCAGGTCCTGGAGTTCTGTTGCATCGCCAGTCGGCTCACGTTCGTTTGTTGCAAGAGGGTCGGCGGGTTATTGCCACAGTCCGGCCCGCACGGCAAGGCGGGCCCACCCTCACGCCTTGGACAGCAAGGTGTCCTTGGCCTGATTGATCTTCATGGCGAGATAGTCGGAACCGCCGTGATCAGGGTGCATCTGTTTCATCAGGCGGCGATGCGCAGCCTTGATGTCGGCGGCGCTGGCGCCCCGTTCCAGGCCCAGGATCTCGTACGCCTCGTCGGCGGACATCGCGCCAGCCGGACCTGGACCGGCCGCACCTTGCGCGCCGGCCGCGCCGACACCGGCCTGCTCCTGCCAGTCCGGCCCGTGCGCCCGGTCCAGATAGGCCTGCAGGACCTGGGCGGAGTGCTCGTCCTCCTGGATCGCCTGCCGCAACAGCTGGACCAGTTCCTCCAGCGTCATGGAGGACAACGCCCGTCCCGTGAAGGGTCCCTCGACCACGGTGCCGTCCATGGCGCCCGTATCGTGGTCCAGCGTCATCTGGACGAAGCGGGTGTTCACGGTCGATGTCTGACCGCCGCTGGGACCGCGCGCCGCCTTCGCGCGCTGGCGCATCGCATTGAGGAAGATAGCCGCCCGGGCGAGCTGCATCCCGCGCATCAACCAAGGCAGCAGCCCAAGCAGCGCCACCCACAGAAAGTTGAGCCGACCGGTCAGGATCAGGAACAGGCCCACCACCACGGCGAACCCCAGACCCACCCAGATCAGGGTGCGGAGAATCTTCTTCGGATTGCCGGTGGCGTACCAACGCATCAGGAACATCACACCGATGGCGATCAGAATGCCGCCGATGAACCAAGCCATGATGTCCCGCTATCCCGGTTTTCCGCCGATTTGATGGGTCAGGCGAAGCACTTCGCCGCCCCGCTTCTTGCCGAACTCCAGCAAGGCTTTCCGCCCGCCGGCCGCATAGACCGCAACGGCGGACAGGAGATCGCGCAACTGACGGGCGCTGCCGCTGTCGAAAGCGCAATAGGCGCCCCCCGACAGGCGCGCCATGTCCCTGAAACACTTGGCTGCAATCGGATCGCCGCCTTCCTGAAAGACGAACACCGGCAGGTTCAACAGCCCCAGCTCGCCGGCGCGATGGCACAGGTGGTCGATATCTTCTTCCATAGCATCGCCCACGAACACCAGGGCATGGACCTGTTGGCGCTTGGTCTCCTTGATGGCATGGTCAAGGACCTTGCCGATCTGCGTGTGTCCGCCGCGGCAGCGCACCGAGGTCATCAGCCGCGCCAACCCGGTGGCGTCGGGCACCCACTTGCTGGCCCGGCATTCGCCAAAGCCGCGGAAATAGATCAACTGGACGTCTAGGCCGCCCAATACGGCGGTTTCAGCGAACATTTCCGCCTGGATGTGACACGCCTGATCCCAGGTGGGTTCCCGGCTGGCGGTGGCGTCCATGGCGAAGATCAGCCGCCCGCGCTGGCCCGCCGCCCGCGGCTGCGCAGGCGTCGCTTTGATTTTCTCCAGAAATGCGGACACTTCCGCGTCCCCGGCCTTCTTTTCCGTCGGCAGTTTGGCCATAGCACCCATAATATGGGGTCAAGAGGACCGGTTTCGCCAGTGCCTGCGTGGCACCGTCTCGCGCCGCCGTCATTCCGGACGCCGCGACCTTTGGGCACTAGGCCGGCACGGGACCGCCCAGCGGTCCGCTTCAGTTCGCGTTTGCCGCCAATTTGCGGTGCAGCGCCGCGACCTGCAGCAGCGCCCGCACCTCCTGGCGCGCCGCCACGTGGCTCATCGACAGCTTGACCCCCGCCCCCTCCAGTCTGAGGTCCAGCAGGGTCAGGCCCTTCAGAAACAGCTCGCGGAAGATGACGCGTTCGGAAAACCCGGGCGCTGCCCGGAACCCGATGCGTCCCGCCAGCGCGTCCAGGACCCGGGTCACCGCCTGCTGGTTATGGCTCTCGAGCTGGCTGAGCCGGTTGCGCATGACGATCCAGTCGATCGATCCGCGGTCGCGCAGGATGCGCTGCTTGCGCTGTTCCCAGACCATTTCCGCATAGCGGCTGGGATGCCTCACCCGGTGCGTTTCCGGATCGACGTCGGCGAGGTTATCCAGGTCGATAAAGCTGTCGTTGAGCGGCGTGATCAGCGTGTCAGCAAAGCTGTGTCCAAGCCGCGACAGGAAATTGTCGCTGCCCGGGGTGTCGATCACCACGAAGTCGTGGCTGGGCAGCAGCCGATCCAGAGCTTCTTCCAGTCGCTCCTTTTCTTCGGCCTCCGCGGAATACACCGTGCCGGCGCTGCTGGGCGGGATCGGCACATGCGCGGGCATCAACAGCCGCAAACCGTTGCGGTCCATGTAGTCCTGCCGGTTCTCAAGGTACCGGGTCAGGGTCGCCTGACGGGCGTCCAAGTCCAGGCTGGCAACCCGGTAGCCGTCATGCAGGAGGGCGGCGACAAGGTGCATTGCCGTGGTCGACTTGCCCGAACCGCCCTTTTCGTTGCCGACGACAACCACGTGCGCGCGGGCGTTCGCGGCAGGGCGGGTGGCAGTTTGTTCACGCATGTTCCAACATCCGGTGTCTTCTCGGCCTGCGGGGCCGCGACTATAGGCACCGTCCCGTGCCAAGGCGAGGATAAGATTGCATCGATTCGAGACACGGGCCAAGGTACGGTCGACCCTGGGGCGTGCAAGGAGACGAACAAATGGTGCAAGGATTGCTGCGCACGATCGCGATGTTGAGCGCTGTCGTGGCGGCGGCCTGCACCGGCGGCACGCCGACCAAACAACCAATCGCAAGCGAAGAGGGCCGGCTGGCCTACTCATTCGCGCGTCCCGCGGCGGGTTCCGAAGGCCATGCCCGCCTCGATGCGCCCGAGCGGACGTTCAATGAAGAGCGGTACGACTGGCAAAGCAACACCGATGCGCTGAACCGGGGCGGCCTTGTCCTGCGGGAATTGAAGCCGGGCGCAACCGGTTTTGGGTTCAAACTGCCGGACGATCCCAAGGATTCGGTCGACCGGTGGAGCATCTTCGTCGACAAGACCCTGTTTTTCGACGAACCCTTCCGCACCTCAAACAGCTACGGGACCGCGACCTGGCGGCGCTTCACGCGGGGCAGTTCGGTCTGCGTCGTTTTCCTGCAGGCATGGCCGTCGGTCCAAAACGGCCCGATCACCCGCACGCTGGAGGGGTACTATTGCGCCGAGGCTGGCGGCCGGCTGTCGGTTGGCCAGGCAGAACAGGTGGTCCAGTCCGTCAGGATCGCCCAGCCCCCGCCGCCGCAGGACACCGGATCTTAAGACGCGCGATGCCTACCCGCCCTTCCGGCCGCGGGTCTTCATCGCTTCCCAATCGGCGTCGCTGACCGCTTCGCGCAGGAAGTTGAACTGCCCGGCGCCCTGCAGCCATTCGCCGCCATCGATGGTCACCACCTCGCCATTGATGTAGCCACTGCCGTCCGCCATCAGGTAGCTGGCGAGGTCCGCCAGCTCACTGTGCTCGCCGACCCGGCCCAGCGGGTTCTGGGTTTCGATCCTGGCCGCAAGATCCGCGCGCGGCACCAGCCTTTCCCAGGCGCCCGGCGTCGGAAACGGGCCGGGCGCGATCGCGTTCAGCCGCACGCCCCGCGGGCCCCATTCCACCGCCAGCGACCGGGTCATCGCCAGCACGCCGGCCTTCGCCATCGCCGATGGCACCACATAGCCCGAACCGGTCCAGGCATAGGTGGTGACGATCGACAGTACGGTCGCCGGGTCGCCTGCATCGATCCAACGCCGACCGCACCCCAGCGTCACGTAGGCGGTGCCGTGCAGAACGATGTTCACGACCGCGTCGACGGCACGCGGGCTCAGCGTTTCCGTTTTGGCGATGAAGTTTCCGGCGGCGTTGTTGACCAGACCATTCAGCGGCCCGGCCGCCCAGATCGCATCCAGCATCTCGTCGACGGCCTGGGCGTCCCGGATGTCGCAGGCATGCCACGTCGTCCGGCCCGGATGCTGCTCGTCGAAGGCGGAAGTAGTGTCCCGCAGTACATCCGCCCGCCGTCCACACAGAACGACCGATCCGCCCAGACTAAGAAAGCGTACGGCCATCGCACGGCCCAGGCCGGACCCGCCGCCGGTGACCAGGATCCGTTTCCCCTGCAAGAGATCGTCCCGAAACATTTGTTTCCCTTTCTTTTCGCCGCGTGCGCGCAACTGTAACAGCGCGCTGGTTTCAAGCGAAGGCGCGCTGATACACTTGCCGCCTGTCTCTTCAGAGTGCGGGAACCCTCGGAATGCTCGTCAGGGCGGACAGTTATCAGGCGGTGGTCGACGCGTTCCGATGGTCGGTTCCAGGCCGCTACAACATCGGCGTCGACGTGTGCGACCGCCAGGCCCCGGACGCCGTTGCGATCATCCACCTGGACGATGCAGGACGCACCCGGCGTTATCGTTTCGGCGACCTTGGCAGGCTGGCGGGAAGACTGTCCAACGTGCTGGCCGGGCACGGCCTCGTACGGGGCAATCGTGTCGCGATCCTGCTGCCCCAGTCGCCCGAAACGGCGGTCTCTCATATCGCGGTCTACCGCGCCGGGATGATCGCCGTGCCCCTGTTTGCGCTGTTCGGACCCGATGCCCTGGCCTATCGGCTGCGGAAATCGGGCGCCCGGGCCCTGATCACCAGCGCGGCGAACCTGGAGAAGATCGCCGAGATCCGCGACCAGCTTCCGGACCTCGATCTGATCCTCAGCATCGACGGCCCGACCCGGGACGCCGTGGGGTTCCATCAGGCGCTGGAACAGGCCGACGACCGTTTCGCGGCGGTCGAAACGCTTGCCGAAGACCCGGCAATGATCATCTTCACCTCCGGCACGACAGGCCCGCCCAAGGGCGCCCTGTTGCCGCACAGGACGCTACTGGGACACCTGCCCGGCGTCGAGTTTCCGCACGGGTTCTTTCCCCAGCCCGACGACCTGTTCTGGACGCCCGCCGACTGGGCCTGGATCGGCGGTATCCTGGACGTCCTGTTGCCGTCGCTGCATCACGGCCGGCCGGTTCTGGCACACAGGGCGGCGAAGTTCGATCCCGAACAGGCGTTCTCCCTGATCGACCGGTTTCGGGTGCGCAACGTCTTCATGCCGCCGACCGCGCTGAAGCTGATGCGGCAGGTCGACAGCCCGCGCAACCGTTTCAACAGCGCCTTGCGGTCCATCGGCTCGGGCGGCGAAACACTGGGCGGCGAGCTGCTGGACTGGGGACGCGAGACCTTCGGCGTCACCATCAACGAATTCTACGGGCAGACCGAATGCAACCTGGTGGTCGGAAACTGCGCCGAGATCCTGCCCGTCCGCGCGGGATCGATGGGCCGACCGGTGCCGGGACACACGGTCGGCATCGTTGACGACGACGGCACGCTGCTGTCCGCCGGAACGGCGGGCAACATTGCCGTCAAGCGACCCGATCCGGTGATGTTCCTGCGCTATTGGGAGGACAGCGCGGCGACAGCGGATAAGTTCACGGGCGACTGGCTGCTTACCGGCGACACCGGCCGGATGGACGAGGACGGCTACCTCTGGTTCGTCGGCCGGGCGGACGACGTGATCTCCTCGGCGGGTTACCGCATCGGTCCCGGCGAGGTGGAGGACAGCCTCCTGAAACACCCGGCGGTGGGGATGGCGGCCGTTGTGGGCGTGCCGGACCCCGTGCGCGGTCAGGCGGTCAAGGCCTTTATTGTGCCCGCGCCGGGCGCCGACCCCTCGCCCGCGCTGGCGACGGAAATCCAAGCCTTCGTGAAACGGCGTCTTGCCGCGCACGAGTATCCGCGCCATGTGGAGTTCATCGACGCCCTGCCGATGTCGGCGACGGGAAAGATCAGACGCAACGAACTGAGATACAAGAAATGAGCCTGACGATCGCCTACTACGCCTCGCCGAGTTCGCCCTGGACCTATATGGGCCACGACCGGTTCGTCGCCCTGGCGGCGAAGGCCGGCGCCACCGTGGACCTGTTCCCGTTCGAGGCCTCCATCGTGTTCCCGCGCACGGGCGGCCTGCCCTTGCCAAAACGCGCACCCGAACGCCAAGCCTATCGTATGGCCGAACTGCATCGCTGGCGCGATTACCTGGGGATACCGCTGAACCCCCAGCCGGCGTTCTTTCCGGTCGATTCCTGGCCGGCCTGTCGGCTGATGGCGGCGACCAAGGCAGCCGGAGGGGACGTCATCGGCTTGACCGGCCGGCTGTTGCGCGCGGTCTGGACCGAAGAACGCAACATCGCCGACACCGGCACGCTGTCCGAAATCGTGGCCGAGGCCGGCCTGGACCCGGCCCTGTTGGACGCGGCGGCAAGCGATGAGATGAAAGAGGCGGTCACGGGTTATGCCGAACAGGCGATCGCGGCCGGCGTATTCGGGCCGCCCTGTTACGTGGTCAATGACGAGCTGTTTTGGGGTCAGGATCGTCTGGACCTGTTAGCCTGGCGTCTCGGGGTTCAGTGACCGCGTCCTGCCAGCGCCGGACAATGACCGTAAACAGATCGTCTGCGTCGACCTTGAAGGACTGAGCGTCGATTGAAAACGGCGTCACGCCGAACACCGCGCGGATATCCATCACCAGCCTGCGCCAAACTGGCATGCGCGCGCGCCAGGCCGCCGGATCGTGCAGCCTGAGGCTCAAAAAGCGGCTTTGCCTGACGGCGGTTTCCTCCATCGCCGCGATTGCCGACCAGGGCACCATGCCGACCCCGATCGCGCGGTCCTCGACGCCGTCCTTGGTGATCAACAGCCGCGGTCGCTTGTCGGCCATGGCGCCCAGCGCCAAAACGAACAGGGCCGCCGACGGAGCCAAACCGGCGAACCAGGCCAGGTCGCCATGGCGCAAGGCGAAGTAGAGGCAGACGGCCCCGAACACCAGGGACAGCGCAATGAGGGTCTGTTCGGCCTGGCGTTCGCCTTTCAGGCGGATCTCGCGCTGCCGGTTGTCCATTGATCGATTACAGGCGGGCCAAACGCTCGGTCAAAAGAGCGAAAAAGCCCTCGTGGTCGATCTCGTCGATGACGTAGGCGTTGGCAGGCGCGTCGGTAATGTCCCACCAATCGACCACCGTGCGCCCCATCGTCAATTCCGACACGATCTCGATGTCCAGCGACGCCTGCCTTCCCTGGAACAGGGCCGAGTCGATCAGGTAGGCGATGACGCACGGATCGTGCAGGGGTCCCCCGTCCATGCCGTAACGCTTCATGTCGAACCGGTTGTAGAAATCCAGCATGCCGGCGACGCAACGGCCGACCGGCGTTCGGATTTCCGACAGCCGCGCATGGCGATCGGCAGTCGTCAGCGCCTTGTGGGTCACGTCCAGGCCCAGCATCGTCAGCTTGACGCCCGCATGAACCACCACATGGGCGGCATGCGGATCCACCAGGATGTTGAACTCCGCCGACGGGCTGGTGTTCCCCGGATTGAAGACGGTCCCGCCCATGAACACGACCTCGGCGATCTTCGGCAGGATCTCCGGCGCCTTGATGATCGCCAGCGCGACATTCGTCATCGGCCCGATCGGGCAAATCGTCACCCCGCCGTCCTCTGCGGCAAGGCAGGTCTCGACGATAAACTCGACGGCATGGCCCGGCTGTAGCGCCATCGTCGGATCCGGCAGGTTCGACCCGTCGATCCCGGTCGACCCGTGCACCCATTCCGCCGTCATCAGCGGCCGCAACATCGGCCGCGGGCATCCGGCAAAGACCTTGACGTCCGTCCGTTTCGCAAGCTCGCAGATCCTGAGCGCATTGGTCGACGTCAGCGACAGCGGCACGTTGCCCGCAACCGTCGTGATGCCCAACAGGTCGATCTCGTCAGACGATGCGAGCGCAAGAAGGATAGCGACCGCGTCGTCCTGTCCGGGATCGCAATCAAGAATGATCTTTCGTTGTGTCATGCCATGAGCAAAGCGAGCGCAACTGACCCTGTCAAGCGCGACTCGCGCACCAACCATCGCCGGTTGCAGATTCCTGCCCGGGTACGATCATGTCGCCCCGGCACCCTCTGTGGGATTGATGATTGCGTCCACGAATCGGCGCCGGTTCTTTTTCGTCTTATTTCGGTTGCCACCTGAAAAATCCTTTATTTACGGCATTTTAAGCGCGATATCCTACTGTAAGACAGGGATATGAAAGGTGCTGCGTGCGCCCTCCACCCGTCGCGACGCGGCACCTGAGGAGGAGAAGCACCCATGGGCGTTTTCGCATCTGCCGACTTCGACAATCACGAACAAGTCGTTTTCTGTCACGACGAGGCCACCGGCCTTAAAGCCATCATCGCCATCCACAACACGCACCGCGGCCCCTCGTTGGGCGGGTGCCGCATGTGGTCCTACGCCAGCGAAGCCGAGGCGTTGACCGATGTGCTGCGCCTGTCGCGCGGCATGACCTACAAGTCGGCGATGGCGAACCTGGCGCTGGGCGGCGGCAAATCCGTGATTATCGGCGATGCGGCAACGCAGAAGACCGGCACGATGATGCGCGCCATGGGCCGCTTCGTCGACTCCCTGGGCGGGCGCTACATCATCGCCGAGGATGTCGGCACCAAGCCCGCCGACATGAACGAGATCGCCAAGGAAACGGCCCATGTCAAAGGCACCAGCAAGGATGTGGGCGACCCGTCGCCGGCAACGGCGCTGGGCGTGTTCGAGGGTCTGAAAGCGACCGTGCGGGAACGGATGGGCACCGACGACATCGCCGGCATGCGCGTCATCGTCCAGGGGCTGGGCGCGGTTGGCTACGACCTGGCGCGCCAGCTGGCTGCGGCCGGCGCCGACCTGGTCGTCAGCGACATCAACGCCGAAGCTCTCGCCCGTGCCGAGCGCGAACTGGGCGCACGGATCGTCGCCCCCGATGCGATCTTCGGCGTGGAGGCCGATGTCTATGCGCCTTGCGCCCTGGGCTCGACCCTGAACGACGACACGATCCCGAAACTCAAGGTCAAGGCCGTGGCCGGGTCCGCCAACAACCAGCTTGCCGAAGCGCGCCACGGCGCCATGCTGGCCGAGCGGGAGATCCTTTACGCGCCTGACTACGTGATCAATGCGGGCGGGGTAATCTACATCTCGCACACGGGGCCCGCCTTCGACGAGACGCGCGCGCTGGCGCATGTCCGCGGGATCGGCGGCACCCTGGCGGAGATCCTCCGGCGCGCCCGGCAGGATCGGGTCACGCCGGGAGACGCGGCCGACCGCATCGCCGAAGAACGGTTCCGCCCGGCCCCGTCCGTCGCGGCCTAGCCGACGGTACTCATTCGGGCTGCGGCGCGGGGCCGTCGCCCTCATCCTGCCGGTCGGTATAAAGGCGCCGCAGCAGCGCTTCAGCGCGGTCGAGCCGCCGGCCCATCCGGTCGATCGTCTTCCATTGCCCGGCAATCACGTCGCTCAGGTCTTGAACCTCGGCTTGGCTATGCGCAAGCGCCGACTCCAGCGCGATCACCCGTTTCTCAAGGTCCGTCTCAGACATGATCCGGAGCCGGCGTCAGCGCTTGGCCGTGCCGGGACGCGAGCGGCGGATGGCGGAAGCCAGCACGATCACCGGAACGATTCCCGCGGCAACGATGGTCAGCGCCCCAAGGGCGCTCTGTTCCAACAGTTCGTCTGAGGCAAATTGGTAGACGTGGGTGGCCAGCGTGTCGAAATTGAACGGCCGCAGGATCAGGGTCGCCGGCAATTCCTTCATACAGTCGACGAACACCAACAGCGCGCCGGCGATCACGCCGCTGCGGACCAGCGGCAGGTGCACCTGGCGCAGTGTCTGGAACGGCCCGTGCCCCAAGGTGCGCGAGGCGTCGTCCATGCTGGGCGTTACCTTTGTCAACGCCGCCTCGACCGAGCCAAGGCCAACCGCCAGAAAGCGCACGACATAGGCAAAAAGGATCGCCACGACCGTACCGGACAGGACCAGTCCGGTGGAGATGCCGAACAGGTCCCGCATGGCGGCGTCCACGGCATTGTCGAAGGCGGCGAATGGAATGATCACGCCGACCGCCAGCACCGCACCGGGGACCGCATAACCGATCACCGCCAGGCGCGTCGCAGACTGCAAAAGCGGCGTGCTGTGCAGACGCTGGGCATAGGCCAGAAACACCCCGACGGCCAGGGCGATGCAGGCGGCGATGCCGCTGAGCGCCAGGCTGTTGCTGGCGTATCCCAGAAAGGCGGGCGTCGCCGATTCCGAAAAATGAACGATCGCCATCCGCAAGAGCACGCCGGCCGGGATCAAGAAGCCCAGGATCACAGGCAGGGCGCAGGCGGTGACGGCGGCCGCCGCCCGCCAGCCGCCAAGGCGATAGCGCGGCAAGGGCCTGATCCGGGTTGTGGTGTTGTGGTAGCGCTGGCCCCGCCGCGACACCCGTTCCATACCGACCAGCACCAGGACGAAACCCAGCATCACCAGGGCGATCTGCGCGGCGCCGCCGGCATTGCCCATACCGTACCAGACCTCGAACACGCCGGCGGTCAGCGTATGGATGCCGAAATAGTCGACCGTTCCGAAGTCGGCAAGCGTCTCCATCGAAACCAGGGCCAGACCGACGGCAATCGCCGGCCGCGACAGCGGCAACGCGGTGCGGAAGAACCCCGTCCAAGGTCCCTGCCCCAGGACCCGGCTCGCCTCCAGCAAACACACGCTTTGCGCCAGCAGTGCCGCGCGCGCCATCATGTAAACGTAAGGGTACAGGACGAAGGCCAGGACGAAGATCGCGCCGCCATGGCTGCGGATCTCGGGAAACCAGTAGTCCCGCGGCGAGGTCCAGCCGAACAGGTCACGCAGAAAAATCTGCACCGGCCCCGCATATTCCAGCAAGTCGGTATAGACAAGGCCACGACATAGGCCGGCGCGGCGAAGGGCAGGATCATCAGCCATTCGAACACCCGCCGCGCCGGGAACTTGCACATTGTGACCAGCCAGGCGGTCCCGACGCCGATGATCACGGCAAGCGTGCCGACGCCGGCCATCAGGATAAGCGTGTTCTTCAGATACCGCGGCAGGACCGTGGAAAGCAGGTGGGGCCATATATTCTCGGTCGGGAACAGGGCCAGCCAGGCAACCGCCAGCAGCGGCAGCGACGCCAGACCCGCCGCAAGGCAGGCGCCCAGGGTCCAGCGCAGGTTCTGGCCGCCAAGCCTGCTTTGCCCAGGCGACGCCGCTGCCGTGGGTTCGGCAAGACTGGTCACGTTTTCCCCCGTTCGAAACGGTCCGGGAGGCGCGCGTCTCCGTGCCCCTCCCGACTGCAGCCGTTGATCGGCATGGTTCTATTCGTTGTACCCGACCTCGTTGGTCAGCTTGATGGCCGCCGAACGGTTCTCTGCGATCGTCGCAAGGTTGAGCTGGCTTACCTCGAACGTCCCCCAGGACTTCAGGAGACCGGCCCAGGGAACGTCGGTCTTGGCTGGGTATTCGAAGTTCTGCTCGGCATACATCTGCTGGGCAAGGTCCCCGGCCAGAAACTCCATCAGCTTGATGGCGTTCTCGCGGTTCGGCGCGCTTTTCGTCAGCGCCATGCCGGAGATGTTCACATGCGTGCCGCCATCTGGCATTTCCGGGAACACCAGATTGACCGACGCGGCCCAGGCCGACTGTTCCTCGTCCTGCAGCATCTTGCCCATGTAATAGCTGTTGCCCAGCGACAGGTCGCAGACGCCTTCCGAAATCGCCTTCACTTGTGCGCGATCGTTGCCTTCGGGCTTGCGGGCAAGGTTGGCCTTGACGCCTGCAAGCCAGTCGCGCGCGCCGTCTTCGCCCAGTTCGACCAGCATCGCGGCAGTCAGACCGATCTGATAGACGTGCGTTCCGCTGCGGGTGCAAATGCGCCCTTTCCATTTCGGGTCCGCAAGCTGAGCATAGGTGGTGATCTCGCCGGGCTTGACGCGTTCCCTCGATGCATAGATCAGCCGGGCGCGGGAGGTCAGACCGTAGTAATGCCCCTGCGGATGGCGCAGGTTGGTCGGAATGTTGCTTTCCAGGATGGCGGTGGTCACCGGCTGGGTAACTTCTGCTTCCACGGCGTCGTTCAGCCTGCCGATATCCACCGTGAAGATCAGGTCGGCCGGGCTGTTCTTGCCTTCCCGCTTCAACCGCTCGACCAGGCCCTGCTTTGCGAAAACAACGTTGACCTCGATTCCGCTTGCCCGCGTGAAGGCGTCGAATATGGGCTGGATCAGAAACGGTTGCCGGTAGGAATAGACGTTGACGTCTTGCGCCTGCGCCGACGTGCCGGCCAGTCCGGCGATGCACAAGATGCCGGCCGCAATGCCGAGAATTACCTTCATGACCCCAAGTCTCCGGTTGCCATTTGCCCGGTGCCGCCGCCCAAGCCAGGCAATGATCATTATGTCGATGCGTCCTGCGGTCCTTCCCGCGGCCTTGTGGGACAGGACCGTTTTTGCGACTTATTCGCAATTGCGGTTAGTCCTAACGCGCTATGTCCGCGATTGCAAGTCATTTGCAACTAGGCCGGACGCAATGTCGCAGATCGGCCGGAACACCTGGCTTTCCCGGCGCAGCGGGCGGTCAGAGAGACTTCAGGAATTCCAGCAGGGCGGCGCGGTCTTTTGCGGGCATCGTGCGGAATCGCTCCCGCGCGGATTCCGCCTCTCCGCCGTGCCAAAGGATGGCCTGGGCCAACGTCTTCGCCCGGCCGTCATGGAGAAATGCCCCGGCCACGTCCGCCCTGATCTCGCGGCCTATACCCCACAGGGGCGGTGTGCGCCATTCCCGGCCGTTGGCGCTGCCTTGTCTGAACCCGTCGGCAAGATCGTCGCCCATATCATGCAGCAGCAGGTCCGTGTAGGCCGCCAGCCGTCCGCCTGCGCCGTCCGGCAATGACGGCACGTGGCAGGCATCGCATCCCGCCTCGGCGAACAGCGCCTTGCCGGGGTCTTCCGCACCCACCCGGGAAGGCGACGGTGCTGGCAGTTCGGCGACAAACGTTGTAACCCGTTCCAATAATAACCCAGACGCGTTGGGCGCCGGCGCCTCCCCGGCAGCCCGCAAACAGGCCTTCTGGACCGGGGGACAGTTCGGTTCGGGAAAGACCGGCGTTGTGATGCCCATGTCGCCGTGAAATGCGACCGCGTTCTGGCGAACCAGCGACGGCTGGCTCGCTTTCCAGCCGAACCGGCCAAGCGCGCCGTCGGCGCCGTCTCCGGAGAGCCGATTTGCCCGGCCGGAAATGCCGTCCCCGTCGCGGTCCTCGGGGTCTTCGAGTGCCAGGATCGCAGCCTCGGGCACCTTTTCGAGGGCGCCCACGCCGTGCAGGGGCTGTGCGATCCGCGCCGACACCATCGCGTCTTTTCCCAACGCGCCAAACGCCAGATCGCGAACCTCAAGCCGCGGTCGCCAGATGATGTAGGACTGACCGTCGCCATAGCTGCCGAAGTCCGACCGGAAGGACAGCGCTGCCCTGCCCTCCCGCGGCACAGCCGGCACCGACAAGGGGCTGAGCTCGCGCCCGTAGGCACGGTGCGGTTCGGGGACGCCGTCGGCACCCACCTGGCCCAGGAAGACGACCATCGTCAGCATGGGATGATCGGGCGACTCCGGCGGCCGCCCGCGCCCGGCGCGTGTATGACAACCCGAACAGGAGGCTCTGTTGTAGACCGGGCCCAGCCCGCCGAACGGATGACCGGCCTCGGCCTCGATGCCCCACAAGGCGTTGAAGGCCTGTTCGCCGGATACAGCATCCTGGCCGACCGGGGCCTGTTGGGCGCAGCCAGTCAAAGCTGAAAGACCGGCAAGACCGATCGCCCACCGAAGTCTGAAAGACCTGCGCATCAGCTTAGCCTAGCCGCCAGCGGCGCGTGGCGGGAGAGGCCTCAGCGACGCAGCACAATCACATTTGCGATTGCAGGTAGTTCTGGAGACCGACCTTTTCGATGAGATCAAGCTGGGTCTCCAGCCAGTCGACATGCTCTTCCTCGGAATCGAGGATCGAGCGGAAGATGTCGCGCGTGACGAAATCCTTCGCCTTTTCCGCCACCTGGATGCCTTCGCGAAGGTCCGGGATCGCGACCTCCTCCAGGTTCAAGTCGCATTTCAGCATCTCGTGGACGTCTTCGCCGATCTGCAGCTTGCCCAGGTCCTGGTAGTTCGGCACGCCCTCCAGGAAAAGGATCCGTTCGGTCAGCGTGTCGGCATGTTTCATCTCGTCGACCGATTCCTCGTACTCGTGCTTCGCCAGGGTCTCGAAACCCCAGTCTTTGAGCATTTTGGAATGCAGGAAGTATTGGTTGATGGCCGTCAGTTCGTTGTAGAGAACCTTGTTCAGGCACTTCAGTACCTGCTTGTCGCCCTTCATTTCAGATCCCTTTCGTCAGCGACATCAACCAGCGATGACGCGAACCCTAAGATGGAACAGTCTTGTCTTCTGTCAAGTACAGAGCGCAAATTATTCAATGACGTTCCAACAAATCACAAACGGACGAAGTAGTCCGTAAATGAAAATCATTCTCAACGGGAGAACCCGCACCTTACATTTGCGATTGATTACCAATTACAGGGACGTACGCCGTGACAGCGCGGTTTCGCGGGTGGCGAATTGTGGGAACTGCGGTGGGCCTACCCGCGGCTCTTGGCCGGGGAATGCATTGCAGCGGAGCCGTTGGCGCCGTGTTCGGTGAGCATGTCCTTGATCTGCGACTTGCAGCGCCCGCATTGCGGCGCGGTTTCCAGCGCACGATAAACCTTCGCGGGAGAACTGGCCCCTTCGGCCACCGCCCAGTGAACGTCGCGCTCGGTAAACCCGTTACACAGACAAACGTACACAACTCAGCCCTGCAAATGCGAATGGTTCGCAATAGTACCGGGGCGCCCGTTAAGAGTCAATGAACGGGGCGCGCCGTCCCTACGCCTCCTCCATGGACATCAGCGCCGCATTGCCGCCCGCCGCCGTGGTATCGGTGCTGACCGCCCGTTCGGTGGCAAACCGGTAGAGATAGTGGGGCCCGCCGGCCTTTGGGCCGGTCCCGGACAGCCCTTCCCCGCCGAACGGCTGCACCCCGACCACCGCGCCGATCTGGTTCCGGTTGACATAGGCATTGCCCACCTTCAACCGCGCCAAAAGCCGTTCGACCGTGGCGTCGATCCGGCTGTGGATCGCCACCGTCAGGCCGTAGCCGCTGCGGTTGATCTCGTCGACGACCGCATCCTGCCGGTCCGCACGGAACCGCACCAGATGAAGCACGGGTCCGAAGACCTCACGTTGCAATTCATCCATCGAACCGATCTCGAAGGCCCTGGGGCCGAAAAACGTGCCGTGGGCGCAGGCATCGTCGTCGGGGACCTGCACCTCGAACAAGGGCTTGGCCGCCATGGTCATCCGCTCGGCATGCGCGCGCAGCACCGCCAGCGCGTCCTTGTCGATCACCGGCCCGACATCCGTCGCCAGCAACGCGGGATCGCCCAGCTTAAGTTCCGCCGCGGCGCCCGCCAGCATCTCGACCAGCCGGTCGGCGATGTCCTGCTGGACATACAAGACCCGCAGCGCCGAGCAACGCTGTCCGGCGCTTTGGAATGCCGAGGACAGGACGTCGTGCACCACCTGTTCCAGCAAGGCGGAGCTGTCCACGATCATCGCGTTCTGGCCGCCAGTTTCCGCGATCAGTGGCACGATCGGCCCGTCGCGGCCGGCCAGGCTCTGGTTGATCAGGCGCGCCGTTTCGGTCGAGCCCGTAAAGGCGACCCCGCCGATGCCTGGATCGGCAACCAACGGCCCCGCAACCGTGGGCCCGTCGCCCGGAAGAAAATGCAGGACGTCGACCGGAACGCCTGCCTCGTGCAACAGGGCGACGGCGCGGGCAGAGATCAGCGGTGTCTGTTCCGCGGGCTTGGCCAGCACCGCGTTGCCGGCGACGAGGGCGGCGGCAATCTGGCCGGTGAAGATCGCGAGCGGAAAGTTCCACGGGCTGATGCAGACGAAGACGCCGCGGCCGTGCAGCGACAGCTCGTTGCGTTCGCCGGTCGGCCCCTGCAGCGCCGTCGGTCCGGCGAAGACCGTTCGGGCCGTGGCGGCGTAGTAGCGCAGAAAATCGATCGCCTCGCGCAGCTCGGCGACCGCGTCCTGCGCCGTCTTGCCGGCCTCGCGGATCGCCAGATACATCAGCTCCGGCCCATGCGCCTCGTACAGCGCGGCAGCCCGCTCCAGGCAGGCGGCACGCACCGCGCCGCCGCCGCGGTCCCACGCAGGCTGGGCCGCGCGCGCAAGGTCCAGCGCACGGGCCGCCGCCGCCGCATCGGCTTCGATTACCTGCCCCACAACGCGCCGCCGGTCGGCGGGATCCGTGACCGGCCTGGCCTTGCCGTCGACGGCGGCACCGCCCACGATCGGCCGCGCCACGCGGTCCGTTATTTCCTCCGTTTCCATAGCCGCGGCGAGCGGGCCGATGACGGCCGGATCGGCGAGGTCCCAGCCGCGGCTGTTCTTGCGGCCGGCGCCGAAGAGGTCCTCAGGCAGCGGGATTGCCGGATGGGGTACCGGGGACAGCGCCGCCGCGTCGGCCAGCGGATCGGCGACGATATCGGCCACTGGGAGCTTCTCGTCGACGATTCGGTTGACGAAGGAACTGTTCGCCCCGTTTTCCAGGAGGCGCCTGACCAGGTAGGCCAGCAGGTCCTCATGGCTGCCGACCGGCGCGTAGACGCGGCACGGGACGCCTGATTTCGCGTCGCCGACGATCCGGTCGTACAGCGCCTCGCCCATGCCATGCAGACGCTGGAACTCCAACGCCGCCTCCGAACCGGCAAGCTCCATGACCGCCGCAGCGGTGTGGGCGTTGTGGGTCGCGAATGCCGGGTAGAAGGCATCCGGCGCGGCCAACAGGCGGGCGGCGCAGGCGAGATAACAGACATCCGTCGACACCTTGCGGGTGAAGACCGGATAGCCGGCCAGCCCCTGCTCCTGCCCGCGTTTTATCTCGGTATCCCAATAGGCGCCCTTCACCAGCCGGACGGACAGCCGCCGGCCGTGCCGACCGGCCAGATCCTCCAGCCAGGCCACGACCGGCAGCGCCCGTTTCTGATACGCCTGGATCGCATAGCCCAGACCGTCCCATCCCTTCAGCGACGGATCGCCGGCCACCGCCTCGATGATGTCCAGCGTCAGCTCCAGCCGGTCGGCCTCTTCGGAATCGATGCACAGGCCGATGTCCTGATCCTTCGCCTGCCGCGCCAGGTCCACCAGCCGCGGCACCAGTTCGCCCATCACGCGCTCAGCCTGTGCGAACTCGAACCGGGGATGCAACGCGCTCAGCTTTACGGAGATTCCCGGTCCCTCGATCGGGCCGCTGCCCGCCGACCTGTTGCCGATGGCGCGGATCGCTGCTCCGTAGGCCTCGTGATAGCGCACCGCATCTTCCATCGTGCAGGCGGCCTCGCCCAGCATGTCGTAGGAATACCGGTACCCTTCCGCCTCGCTGTCGGACGCCCGTCGCAGCGCTTCTTCGATTGTCCGTCCCATGACGAACTGGCGCCCCAGAATTCGCATTGCCTGGGTAACCGCCTGGCGGATCACCGGCTCGCCAGACCGGGCGATCAGGTGTTTCAGCGTGCCCCGCCATTCGGCTGCGCCCGCACCGTCATCCAGATTGACGACGCGGCCGGTCAGCATCAGGGCCCAGGTCGAGGCATTGACGAACAGGGAATCCGAGCGGCCGAGATGGGCGTCCCAGTCGGCATCGCCGATCTTGTCTTTGATCAGGCGGTCGGCGGTGTCGGCGTCCGGAATTCTCAACAACGCCTCGGCGAGGCACATCAGGACGACGCCCTCGCGCGAGGACAGTTCGTATTCGTGCATGAAGGCGTCGATGCCGCCGGATTTGATCCGCTCGGCGCGCACGTTTTCCACCAGCTCCGCGGCACGCGCGCCAATCCGTTGGCGCGCGGCGCGTGAGAGCGAAACCTGGTCTAAGAGATCCTCGACGCAGGCGGTTTCGTCGCGAAGATGAGCGGCACGAACCGCTGCGCGCAACGGATCGGGCTCGGGCAGAGAGGTGCGAAGCAGCATGGACGCATCTTACGCCAAACCGTTCGCGGCGAAAATCCGTTCCCGCCATGGCTGGCGGATTGGCCGCGGCGCTTGATCCAAAGCGCTTTATGCTGCACCGTAGCAAATAGACCGCCACGCCAAAGGCAAACTGACTGGCCAGGCGGCCCATGTGGCCGCCATCTCCCGGAAAGCGAGACGGAACCGAAGAAGATGAGCCAACAGACGAGGCAGGCAAAGCGAGCGCGCGGGAGCGACGACGCACCCAATACCGCCACGCCGGCGGCCGCAACGCTGGCCGGTTTTGGCAATGCAGCAAAACTGCGCGACGGCCTGGCCAAACAGTTGCACGACCTTCGAGCGTTGGCGCGCGAGGATCCCAAGCTGAACCCTGTCCAGCGGCTTGCCCAGACTCTGTCGCACCGCATGGAGATCGGGGAACTTGAAGCGGAGTCGTTGTCGGGTCTGGTGCAGCTTTTGACCGTAGACGCCTTTCGTCGACGCGCCGCGCGGCTGGGCCGTTATGTGGGCGAACTGGATGTGGACGCCAACGAGCGAAGCCTGCTGGCGCTGTTCCGGCGGCTTGCGTATGCAGGCGACCGGCTTCGGCCGTTCGAGAACTTCCAGGAGATGATGCAGTACGAACTGTTCGGTGCGGTCTTCACCGCGCACCCGACCTTCGAGCTGAGCTGGGAGTTGCGTCAGATTCTGGAACGGCTGGCGACCGGCACCGACGAGGCGGGCGCGCCCCTTGACGGCGCGGCCCGGGCCGAACTGCTGCAGCAGGCCGCCGGTCTGCGCCACGCGCCGGACGAGAGCATCACGCTGGCCTTCGAGCACAACCAGGCTGAATTCGCCATCAGCCAGATCCAGGACGCCCTGCGCCGGGTTTACCGCGCCGCCCTGCTGGTGGCTTCGGAGCTTTATCCCGAGGACTGGACGCAGCTGATGCCGCTGCTGATGACGGTCGCAAGCTGGGTCGGGTACGATATGGACGGGCGCACGGACATTCATTGGACCGACAGCCTGCACAGCCGCATGGAAGTGGCGCGTGTCCAGATCGAGCGTTACCTGACCGCGACTCGCGAAATCGCAAATCGGGCAAAAGACCTCGGCCCAGGCTCCGACCTGACGACAACGCTGGATCTTCTGGAAAGCCGGCTGGTGCTGGTGCTGCGCATGGTCGGCGAGGAAAGCGAGATGTTCGCAGGCGACGGCGACGACCCGAACCATGTGCGTATGATCGCGGAACGGCTGCAGCGGGACGACGAACACCGCATTCACGACACGGAGGCCTTGCGCGCGCTGGTGATGCGGGCCGTTGCCATGGCGCCCGACGACGCGATGCGGCTGGACCTCCTGGTGTTGTGTGCGGAGATGGCCAACTACGGCCTGGGCACCGCGCACACCCATTTCCGGATCAACGCCGTTCAGCTTCACAACGGCATCCGTCACGCCATCGGCATGGAAGGCGCGCCCGACGATCCCAAGAACCGGCGACGCTACCTGAACGCCCTGACCGGCCTGCTGGACAAGGTGGAGCCGGCAACGATCAATTTCGGCTCGATCATGGCGGAACGGACCTCGGCGCGGCGGTTGATGATGGTGGCGGCCATGATGGTGCGCTATGTGGGATCGCAGACGCCGGTCCGGTTCCTGATCGCAGAATGCGACACGCCGTTCACGGTCCTGACCGCGCTTTATTTCGCGCGCCTGTTCGGGATCGACGACAAGCTGGATATCTCGCCCCTGTTCGAGACCAACACCGCGCTTGAACGCGGGTCGGAGGTGATCGGCGAGCTGTTGGACAACCCGCACTATCTTGCCTATGTCCGCGCCCGCGGACGGTTATGCATACAGACCGGTTTTTCAGATGCCGGCCGCTATCTTGGCCAGGTCGCCGCGGCGCTTGCGATCGAACGCCTGCACATGAAGCTGGCGCGGCTGCTGGAGGAAAGGGAGATCACCGACGTCCAGGTGGTGATCTTCGACACCCACGGGGAATCCATCGGCCGCGGCGCCCACCCGGCCGGCATGGAGGCGCGGCTGAACTACAATGCCTCGCCCGCCAGCCGGTCGCTGTTCCGCCGAAACGGCATCTCGGTAAAGCACGAGGCGAGTTTTCAGGGCGGCGACGGCTACAGCCTGTTCGGCACGCCGCAACTCGCCTTCGCCACGGTCAGCCGGGTGCTTGAACACGCCCTGGCCGAACCCGACATCGGCATCAACGATCCGTTCTACAGCGATACCGACTACACGCTGGAATTCTTCCTGACCGTCAAACACTTCAACGAAGCGGTGATGGAAGACCACGACTACGGCACCCTGGTGGGCGCCTTCGGCACCAACATGCTGCAGCAGACCGGTTCGCGCCGGACCAAGCGCCAGCACGAGTCGAACAAGGGCGTGGACCGCAATCACCCGAGCCAGATCCGCGCCATCCCGCATAACGCTGTGCTGCATCAATTGGGCTGGCTGGCAAATACCGTGGGCGGCGTGGGCCTCGCGATCGGCCGCGACGAAGACCATTTCGTCAGGCTTTACCAGGGCTCCGACCGCATGCAGCGGTTGATTTCGATGGTCGCCTATGCCGAAGGGCTGGGGTCCCTGGAGGTGATGGCGGCCTATGCCGACCTGTTCGATCCGGGCTTCTGGCTGGGGCGCGCGACCTGCGGCACGGAATCGCTGCGCGAGGACGAGCTGCGCCGCCTGTCACGGATGCTGGAGCAGGACGGCCGTTTCCAGCGCATGGCGCGGATCATCCGCGTCTTCATCCAGGACGCCATCGATCTCCGGTCGGGCTTGCGCGCGGCCGCTGACGGCGAGCCGATCGCGCCGCCCCGCTCGCCCGAAGAAAAGGACGACCTGGCGATCATTCACGCCGTGCGCCTGGCCTTCATCCAGGAGGCCTTCATTCTGGCGATGCGAATCCCAAGGTTCTCGAACCGGCACGACATCACGCCCGAAGACATCGTCGAGCAGATCCTGGAGCTTGATATCCCGGCAGCCGTGGGCGTGCTGAAGCAGACGTTCCCGGCCGACGCCAAGGTCGTCGACCTGCAGAGCTTCGGCGAGCCCGCCACCTATCGCGGCGACGATGTCAGCGACTACAAGGAGGAGCATCGGCTGTTGTTCGAGCCGCTGCTGGCGTTGCACGGCCTGATCCTGCGCACGGGCACGGCGGTGACCCACATGATCGGCGCGCACGGCTGAGCAACACCGCACACGTTGACTTCCAAAGCGCTTGCGGCGTAGTGAGTCCGGTCGACTGACCGCAGGAGGATTGCGTCATCCGCGTCGGCCTTAAAGAGCTAGCGATTCATCTGGACCTGTCGATGACCACCGTGTCGCGGGCCCTGAACGGCTATCCCGAGGTCAGCGAGGAGACCCGAAAACGGGTGGTCGAGGCGGCCAAGGCGCTGGGCTATACGCCCAACCCGGTGGCCCGGCGCCTGGCCTCGGGCAAGGCCCAGGCGGTCGGTCTGGTCCTGCCGCTGCCGGAAGGCGCCTTCGGCGACCCGCGCTTCGCAGAGCTGCTGGCCGGAATTGGCGAGCGGCTGCAGGACGAGGATATCGACCTGATCGTCACCGCCCCGCCGATCGAGCGGGAGATGGGCGCCTATCGCCGCATCGTCGACGGCGGGCGCGCCGACGCCCTGATCATCGCCCAGACCAGGCGGGACGACGAACGCATTCGTTATCTTTTGGAGCGCGGTTTTCCCTTCATCGCCTACGGCCAGACCGAGCTGGACGCGCCTTATGCCTGTTTCGACATGGACAATGTGGAGTGCTTCAGGCTGGCGACCAAGCGACTTCTGGACCTGGGTCATCGCAGGATCGCCCTGATCAACGACCGGGAGTATCTCAACTTTGCGGCGCTGCGCAGGCGCGGCTTCGAGACGGCGCTGACCGAGGCCGGCATCGCGCCGGATCCGGAGCTGATGGTGCAGACCGGGACGACCGAACCGGAGGGCGAGCGCGAGACGAACCGTCTGTTGTCCCTGGCGGATCCGCCCAGCGGACTGATCTGTTCGGAGGTGCATGTGGCGATGGGCGCGATGAAGGCGATCGCTTCTAGGGGCCTGAGGGTCGGAAAGGACGTTTCGGTCATCGCCTATGACGACCTGCAACTCGGTCCCGGGCTCGACCCGCCGCTGACCGCATACAGCCAGCCGATCAGGCCTGTCGGCGCGCGCCTGGCGGAGATGGTCCTGGATCTGATGGCCGGCCGGCCTGCTGGTGAGGTGAACGAGATGTGGGTCGCGGCCCTGGTGCCCGGCCGCTCCGATGGACCTCCTCCCGCCGGTCGCCGACGGAACCTGGATCCGGACGCAGCCGCCGAATAGCCGGAACCGGCCTTTGGCCAACGAAGGCGCAGCGCTTTTCTGACCGCGCCCGGCGATGGCGTCCGCTGCAGCCTAGGAACGCAAAACCTCCTTGATTATGAGTGCTTGAGTGTTATCGGCGACATTTTATTGACATCCAAAGCGCTTTGGATAATAAGATATTTCAGTTTCAAAAAACCAAACGTGCATCAGGGAGGCACAGGTCATGCGACACTTGCTTTGGCGCGCCGGGCTCACGCTTGGCAGCGCGCTTCTTTCAACGTCCGTCTTTGCAGCTGATCTGACCATCGCCAGCGGCGCGGTGGCGACCGATATCGAGGTCCTGCGCCAGCAGCTCGACCTGTTCGAAAAAGAAACCGGCCACAAGGTCCAGATCGCCAAGCTGCCGCCGTCGACCACGGACCAGTTCGCGCTCTACAAGACCTGGCTCTCCGCAGAGTCGGAAGACGTGGACGTCTACCGGATCGATGTCATCTGGCCGCCGCAGATCGCCAACCATCTGATCGACCTGACCGAAGCCACGAAAGACGTTGTCGGCGAGCATTTCCCCTCGATCATCGAGGCGCACACGGTGGACGGCAAGCTGGTCGCCCTGCCCTTCTTCACCGATGCGCCGATGCTGTACTATCGCAAGGACCTCCTGGAGAAGCACGGCGCCTCGGTGCCGAAGACCTGGGCGGAGCTGACCTCGACCGCCAAGATGATCCAGGAGAAGGAACGGGCCCAGGGCAACGACAAGCTGTGGGGCTTCGTCTGGCAGGGCAACTCCTACGAGGGGCTGACCTGCAATGCGCTGGAATGGGTCAAGAGTGCGGGCGGGGGCCAGATCATCGAACCCGACGGCACGATCTCCATCAACAATCCTGAAGCCGCAGCGGCCATTGACCTGGCGGCCACCTGGGTCAGCGAAATCTCGCCGCCCGGCGTCACCGGCTATATGGAAGAAGATGCCCGCGGCGTCTGGCAGACCGGCAATGCCGTCTTCATGCGCAACTGGCCCTACGCCTATGCCGGCAGCAACAGTGCCGACAGTTCGGTCAAGGGCAGGTTCGACGTGACCACGCTGCCGTTGGGCGGCGACGGCAACGAAAGCGCCGCCACCCTGGGCGGTTGGAGCCTGTCGGTTGCGAAGTACTCCAAGAACCAGGAGGCCGCGATCGAACTGGTCAAGTTCCTTGCCAGCAAGGACATGCAGAAGATGAACGCGCTGCAGTCCACCCGGCTTCCGACCGTCATGGCGTTGTATGACGATCCGGAGGTGCTGGAAGTGGCGCCGTTCTTCCCGAACATGCTGCAGGTCCTTTCCGCCACAGTTCCGCGGCCGTCTGCGCCAACGAAGAAGCGCTACAACGAGGTCTCCAAGGAATTCTGGACCGCCGTGCACAATACCCTGTCGGGTGAAGGCGACGCGGCGACCAACCTGGCGTCCCTGGAGAAGCGGCTGAAGCGGATCAAGGGTCGGCGCTGGAAGTAACGCGCCGAGCGGACGAGAGGGGAAGCGGCCGCCGCTCCCCCTCCCCTCCCTGACCGAGAGACTCCGCGGCGACCCGTCGCACACCAGCCGGCGACCGAACGCCGGCGCACCGAGGAAACTCCGATGGCCACTTCCGATACCGCATTGGGTCAGGCCCAGGCCGGCGCGGTCGCGCGCGCCGTGCAGCGGAAATCCGAACTCACCCGCGCACGGGTCAAGTCGGCCTGGCTGTTCCTGGCGCCGATGCTGATCGTCTTGGCGCTGGTGGCCGGCTGGCCGCTTTTGCGGACCATCTGGTTCAGCCTGACCGACGCCGAACTGGACACGATGCGCAGTTACGAGTTCATCCTGTTCGCCAACTATCTGGAGTATTTCGACGGCGAATGGTACGGCCTGCTGGTCGACACCACCTGGTGGCGGTCGGTCTGGAACACGATGTGGTTTACGGCCGTTTCGGTGTCGCTTGAAACGGTGCTGGGTCTCATTGTCGCCCTGACACTCAACGCCGAATTCAGGGGCCGCGGACTGCTGCGAGCAGCCATCCTGATCCCCTGGGCGATCCCGACCATTGTGTCTGCCAGGATGTGGGGATGGATGCTGAACGACCAGTTCGGCATCATCAACGACCTGTTCATGACGCTGGGTTTCATCTCCGAACCGGTGGCCTGGACCGCGTCCGTCGACACCGCCCTTTACGCCGTCATCATGGTCGATGTCTGGAAGACGACGCCCTTCATGGCCCTGCTGATCCTGGCCGGCCTTCAAATGCTGCCGACGGACTGCTACGAGGCGGCGAAGGTGGATGGAATCCACCCGATCAAGGTTTTCTTCAAGGTGACGCTGCCGCTGATCCGGCCGGCGATCATGGTCGCCGTGATCTTCCGGGCCCTGGATGCGCTCAGGATCTTCGACCTGATCTACGTGCTGACGCCGAACAACGACAGCACGATTTCCATGTCGGTTTATGCCCGCCAGGAACTGATGGACTTCTCCAAAGTGGGCTACGGGTCCGCAGCCTCGACGATGCTGTTCCTGATCATCGCTTTCCTGACGATCACCTACATCTACTTCGGCAAGGTCAAGCTGGGAGAGAAATGATGAAGCCCAACATCTTCCTGCGCATCGGCTTCTGGCTGCTGGTCACCGCGATCGTCCTGTTCTCGGTATTCCCGTTCTATTACGCGATCCTGACCTCGTTCGAATCCGGCACCGCGATCTTCCGGGTCAATTACCTGCCCGAGGCGTTCGACTGGTCCAACTATGTCACGGTGTTCCAGGGCAATAATTTCGCCCGCAATATCGGGAACTCCGTGCTGATCGCCACCGTCGTGGTCGTCCTGTCCCTGTTCCTGGGCGTGACGGCGGCCTATGCGCTGGGGCGGGTCCAATTCCGCGGCCGGGGGTTGCTGTTGCTGACCATCCTGTCGGTGTCCATGTTCCCGCAGATCGCCGTCCTGTCGGGCCTGTTCGAGGTTGTCCGCGCGTTCGGCATGTTCAACACGCCCTTAGCGCTGATCTTCTCCTACATGATCTTCACCTTGCCTTTCACGGTCTGGGTGCTGACCACTTTCGTGCGCGACCTGCCGATCGAGCTGGAAGAAGCCGCGATCGTCGACGGGGCCACGCCCTGGGTCATCATCACCAAGGTCTTCATGCCGTTGATGTGGCCGGCCCTGGTGACGACGGGCCTTCTGGCCTTCATCGCCGCCTGGAACGAGTTCCTGTTCGCGCTGACCTTCATCTCCCAGGACGAGCAGCGCACGGTGCCCGTGGCGATTGCCCTGCTGTCCGGCGCCACCGAACAGGAGCTTCCCTGGGGCAATATCATGGCCGCTTCGGTGATCGTGACCGCGCCGCTGGTGGTGCTGGTCCTGATCTTCCAGCGCAAGATCGTCTCCGGTCTGACCGCAGGCGCGGTGAAGGGCTGACCGCAGATGGACGCGCGGGTCCAAACCAACGAGTGGTGGCGCGGGGGCGTGATCTATCAGGTCTACCCCCGCAGCTTCCGCGACACGTCCGGCGACGGCGTCGGCGACCTGGCCGGCATTGCCGACGAGATCGATTACATTGCCAGCCTCGGGGTCGACGCGATCTGGCTGTCGCCCTTCTTCAAGTCGCCGATGAAGGATTTCGGCTACGACGTCTCGGACTACCGGGCGGTCGACCCTTTGTTCGGCACGCTGGAGGATTTCGATCACCTCTTGAAGCTGGCCCACGCGCGCGGGCTGAAAATGCTGATCGACCAGGTCCTCAGCCACACGTCCGACCAGCATCCCTGGTTCGTCGAAAGCCGCCGCGACCGGACCAACCCCAAGGCCGACTGGTACGTGTGGGCCGACCCGAAACCCGACGGCACGCCGCCCAACAACTGGCTGTCCGTCTTCGGCGGCGTCGCCTGGGAATGGGAACCGCGCCGACGCCAGTACTACCTGCACAATTTCCTGAGTTCGCAACCGGACCTGAACTTCCACAACCCGGAAGTCCAGGACCAGATCCTCGCCGAATGCGAGTTCTGGCTGGCCCGCGGCGTCGACGGCTTCCGCCTGGACACCGCCAACTTCTACTTCCACGACGCGGAGCTCCGTGACAACCCGGCGCGCGACCCCGACCAGCCCCTGACCGGCGACCAGACCGCCGCCAACCCCTACTCCATGCAGGCGCACCGGTACGACAAGACGCAGCCGGAGAACCTCGCATTCCTCACCCGGCTGCGCGGCCTGCTGGACCGCTACGGCGCAACCACCTCGCTGGGCGAGATCGCGGATGACAATGCCCTGCAAGTCGCCGCTTCTTATACGAAGGGCGGCGACCGGCTGCACATGGCCTACACGTTCGACCTGTTGGGCGGCGAATTGACGCCGTCCTACGTGCGCCGGGTCTGTGAGGCGGTCGAAAACGTGCTGGAGGACGGCTGGCCGTGCTGGTCGTTCAGCAATCACGACGTTATCCGCGCGGTCAGCCGCCTGTGCGGCAACGGGGCGGACCGGGACGACCTTGCCCGTCAGCTGTTGGCGCTTCTGCTGTCGCTGCGCGGCACGCCCTGCATCTATCAGGGTGAGGAGCTGGGGCTGCCGCAGGCCGACGTGCCGTTCGAACGGCTGCAGGACCCCTACGGCATCGCCTTCTGGCCCGAATACAAGGGCCGCGACGGCTGCCGCACCCCGATGCCCTGGAAGGCGGCGGAGCAGAACGGCGGCTTTTCGGAACACGAACCCTGGCTGCCGGTCTCGGACGAACACCGCGCCCAGGCCGTCGACATCCAGGACACCGCCGCGGGTTCGATCCTCAACACGCTGCGGCGGTTTACGGCGTGGCGGCGGGAACACGATGCGCTGCGGTTCGGCGATATCCTCTTTCGGGACCTGCCGGCGCCGTTGCTGGCCTTCGAACGCCGGCTGGACGGTGCGGGAATCCTGGCGGTCTTTAACTTGGGCGCGGATGAGGTCATGGCGCCGCTGTCGGCATGGCCGGGGCTTCAGCCCCTGGACGGGCACGGCTTCGCCGCATCCCTAGAAAACGGGGTTCTGCGGATCCCTGCGCATGGGGCGTTCTTTGCACTGTTGCCGCGGGGAGATTCTGCGGCTTAAATCGCGTATAGTAAGGACAAGCAAAGCCAAGACGGGAGGTAACGGGCGATGGCGGACGTTTTACTGAAGGGCATTCGCAAGTCCTTCGGCGATATCGAGACGATCCACGGCGTGGATCTTGAGATCAAGGACCGCGAGTTCGTGGTCTTCGTCGGCCCCTCGGGCTGCGGCAAGTCGACGCTGTTGCGTCTGATCGCGGGGCTGGAAGACATCACCGCCGGCGAGATGACCATCGACGGCCAGGTGGTGAACGATCTGCCGCCGTCCAAGCGCGGCATCGCCATGGTGTTCCAGTCCTATGCCCTCTACCCGCACATGACCGTCTACGAGAACATGGCGTTCGGGCTGAAGCTGGCGAAGGAAAGCAAGGAATCGATCGACGCCCAGGTCCGCAAGGCCGCCGATATCCTGCAGATCACCGACCTCCTGGACCGGCTGCCGAAGGAAATGTCGGGCGGCCAGCGGCAGCGCGTCGCCATCGGACGCGCCATCGTGCGCAACCCGAAGGTCTTCCTGTTCGACGAGCCGCTGTCGAACCTGGACGCGGCCCTGCGTGTGCAGACACGAATCGAGATCGCCAAGCTGCACGAGAACCTGAAAGGCACCGTGGTCTACGTCACTCACGATCAGGTCGAAGCCATGACGCTGGCCCACAAGATCGTCGTGCTGCGCGACGGCTATGTGGAACAGGTCGGACCGCCGATGCACCTGTATCACCACCCCGACAACCTGTTTGTGGCCGGTTTCATCGGCTCGCCCACGATGAATTTCCTGCAGGCGGTCGTCGAATCCACCGATCCCACCAGCATCACGGTCAGGATGCCCGGCGGCGAAATCGCCAAGGCGCTGTGCGATCCCGGCACTGCGAAGCCCGGGGACAACGTCACCTTCGGCGTGCGCCCGGAACACCTCTTGGCGAACGGCGGCGGCGAATCGCAGCTCACCGGCACCATCTCCCTGGTCGAGCATCTGGGCGAGGACAGCATCGTCTATGTGGAACTGCCGCATGGCGAACAGATCGTCTGCAAGGACGACGGCGAGACGCTGAAAAAGGCCGGCGAGACGATCACCATCGGCGTGCCCCAGGCGGAAAGTCACGTGTTCGATTCCAACGGCCAGGCCTACAAACGTGCAAAGATGCCGGCGGAAGCCGCCGAATAGGGCTTGAATTCTCCCGCCTGTGCGGCCTAAACGGCGTCCATGGCGCTTGCGGGCCGCACCGTTCTCTTCCTCGTCACCGAGGATTGGTACTTCCTCTCGCACCGTCTCCCCATCGCCCGGGCGGTGCGGGATGCGGGCGGGACGGTCGTGGTCGCAACCCGGACCGGCAGCGCGGCCAGCCGTATCCGCGACGAGGGGTTTCGGCTCTGCCCGCTGGAGATCGATCGCAGCACGCTGAATCCGCTGCATGATTTGAAGACGCTGCGGGCGCTGATCGGCCTTTACCGGGAAATCCGCCCCGACATCGTTCATCACGTGGCCATCAAGCCAACGCTCTACGGCTCGATCGCCGCCGCCCGGACGGGGATACCGGCAGTGATCAACGCCGTGACAGGCCTCGGTTTCCTGTTCATTTCCCGCGGGCCGGTCGCGTCCTTTGTTCGACCGCTTCTGAAGCGCGCCTATCGCGCCCTGTTCAACCGGCCGAACAGCAGCCTGATCCTACAGAACGAAGACGACCGGCGGTACTTCGTTGAGGCCGTGGGCGTCGCCCCCGAACGCACCGTTATCATCCGCGGTTCCGGCGTCGATATCGCAGCCTTCCGCCCAACACCGGAACCGGACGGAACCCCGGTTGCGCTGTGCGTCAGCCGCATGCTGAAGGACAAGGGCGTCGGCGAATTGGTCGAGGCGGCGCGAATCCTCAAAAACCGCAACGCACCGATCCGCGTGCGCCTGGTCGGGCCGACCGACGACAATCCGGCGTCGTTTCCCCCGGCGACGCTGAAGCGGTGGCAGCGGGAAGCCGTCGTCCAGGTCGCCGGCCCCACGGACAATGTCGCCGCGGCTTATGCCGACGCGCACATCGCCGTGCTGCCGTCCTATCGCGAGGGCCTGCCTAAATCCCTGCTCGAAGGCGCCGCCTGCGGAAGACCCGTCGTGGCGACCGACGTGCCCGGTTGCCGCGAGATCTGCCGCGACGGCGAGACCGGCCTGTTGGTCCCGGTGCGCGCGGCCGAGCCCCTTGCCGACGCCCTGGAACGCCTGGCGCGCGACCCGGCGATGCGTCACCGGATGGGCCAGGCCGCCCGCGCCGCGGTCGAGGAGCACTTTGCTGAGGAGATCATCGTCCGCGACACGCTGGCGCTGTATGAGGCGCTTCTGGACAAGACGCAGCTTTCAGCATAGCGCGTCACCGGCCGAAGGCGCCTGCGGTCTTCTTCCGACCAGGGTGTAGGTCCGCATGTCCCCTTTGCCCTTGATGGCGACGACGCCGCGCTCTTCGCACAGATACTTGTCCTTCAACCGGGCATAAGCCCGTTCCGACAGTTGGATCTGGTTTTCCAGACCGTGCGATTCCATGCGGCTGGCTGTATTCACTGAATTGCCCCACAGATCGTAGGCGAACTTCCGCTCGCCGATCACGCCGGCCACGACCGGTCCGGTGTCGATCCCCACGCGGATCGCCAGCGATTCATCGATCTCTGCGCTCAAACGCCGGATCTCGTCGCGCATGTCGAGCGCAAGTTCGGCCACGGCGTCTGTGTGATCGGGGCGCGGTTCCGGCAGTCCGCCGGCCACCATATAGGCATCGCCAATCGTCTTGATCTTTTCAAGTCCGTGATGCTCCGTCAGGCGGTCGAAGGTCGAGAAGACCCGGTTCAACAACTGAACCAGGTCCCGCGGAGCGGTCCGCGCCGAAAGCGGCGTGAAATCCACGATATCGGCGAACAGGATGGTCACGTCCGAGAAGGCGTCGGCAATGGTCTCCTCTCGTTCCTTCAATCGTTCCGCAATCGGCGCCGGAAGGATATTCAGCAACAGAGCCTCGGATCGCGCGTGCGCCTTTTCGAACGCATTCACGAAATACATCATCGACAGGAAGATCGCGACGGACGGACCGATGAGGTTCATGGCGAAGAACAGCATCGACGTCGATTGGGATACCGGCACCGCCCAGGCCTGCAGACGCGCGTCCAAGAGCAGGGAAATCATCAGCAGCGCCAGGTAGGCGGCAAACCACAACATGGCCTTTCGGGTGTCCTGGAACATCAGCGCGCAGAATGGCGCCAGCACCGACCAGGTCAATACAACGCCTGACGACGCAAATCCGCCAAGGCTCCACTGCATGGCGATCGGATTCCACAGGATCATCAAGAAAAAGGGATAAAGCAGCAGGTCGAAGCGGCGCAGGAACAGGAAGGCGACAAGCGCTGCGCCGACCACTGCCGTGAATCCAAACGTCAGCGGGACGACAATGTGATTGCCCAATGTCGCATAATAGAGTGCGCCCCAGACGATGCTGGCCAGGACGCAGATCGCTGCAAGGATGAACAGCGTGACTTTGCGCCTGCGCTCGTCAACGGAATCCTCCCGCTGCGTGCAAGCCCGTTCCAGAAAGACCCGCAGTCGCGCCACCAGGTTCATGCCATGGCGATCCCGGCTACGTCGTCGGTCAATGCCGTGAGCCCCTGCTCGTTACCTTGAACGCCGGACTGCGGGCTCTACGCCGCGACCAGTCCGTATTTCTGACACAGATCCCTGAGATAAGTCGCCCCGTCGCTCAGCACCTCGTCGGCGTCGCGGGCCACCGGTCGCCAGATCGACAGCGCCCGGGCGATCTCCGGCGCGATGTTGACGAAGGATTCGATCACCATATCGCCTTGGAAATTGATCTCGGCGAGCGCGCTTATGATCTCTTCGAAATCCACCGTCCCGGTTCCCGGGACGCCGCGATCGCTCTCCGACAAATGAATGTATTGCAGGTGGTTGCCGCAGTGCTGGATCGCCGTGCGGAACCCTTTTTCCTCGATGTTCATGTGATAGGTGTCCAGATGCACCATCACGTTGGCCGCGCCGATCCGCTGGATCATGTCGACCGCATGGCCGGCGGTATTGATCAGGTGCGTCTCGTAGCGATTGCAAGGTTCCAGCCCAAGCGTCATCCCCAAGGTCTCGGCATGGTGGGCGACCGGCTTCAGGACGGCGGCCACGGCCTTCAGCTCTTCTTCCGTGCGGTGGGCGCCGGAAACCAGGCCGATGGTCGAGTAAGTCACGCCGGTCAGGGTCTTTGATCCCAGCGCATAGGCGACATCAAGCGCCTTGCGCAGAAACTGTTCGGCCTTGGCCGGGTCCTGGGTCGGCGCTGCGCCGTCGGGCAGGCCCAAAGAACAGGTGGGCCTGACGCCGTGTTCGCGGAACAGGTCCACGGAATGCTCCACCTCGATCCGCTCGGGCGCCAGCAAAGCCACCTCCACTACGTCGAACCGGTGCGCCGCCGCCGCCGGCACAATCCGTTCGGCCGCCTCAGGTGTCCATTCCGGTGTCCACAGGAAACAATGCATACCGTAACGTGCCATCGATGCCCTCCCCGGCCAGCTTGCTCTTCCGCAAAACGCGCGATCAGGGTAGCACTAGGCAACATTGTGATGCGATCCGCTTGAACATGGAGCAAGGCATGCGTATCGGGATCGACTTGGGCGGCACCAAGACCGAAGCCATCGCGCTGGACGAAGACGGCACGGAGCTGGGCCGGATCCGGGTCGCCACGCCGCGCCACGACTACGAAGGCTCGATCCGACAGATGGCCGATCTTGTCCGGTCTCTTGAAGAGGAGACCGGAAAATCGGGCACCGTGGGGATCGGCGTGCCGGGCGCGGTGTCGCCCGTCTCCGACCGGATGAAGAACGCCAATTCGGTCTGGCTGAACGACAAGCCGCTGGGCGCCGACCTCAGCGCGGCGATGGGCCGGTCGGTGCGTTACGCCAACGACGCCAACTGCCTGGCCGTGTCCGAGGCGACCGACGGCGCCGGGGCGGGCGCCCACGTGGTGCTGGCCTTCATCATCGGCACCGGATCGGGCTCGGGCATCGCCATCGGCGCCCGGGTCCATACCGGCCCCAACGCGATCGCCGGCGAATGGGCCCACAACCCCCTGCCCTGGATGCTGCCCGACGAGTATCCGGGTCACGACTGCTGGTGCGGCAAGCAGGGCTGCCTGGAAACCTGGATCTCCGGCGTCGGCATGGAACAGAATTTCGCGCGCGAGACCGGCAAAACGAGATCGGCCGCGGAGATCGCCGCCGCGGACGGCGAGCCGGAATGCGCGGCGGCCATTGAGCGATACGAAGACCGGCTTGGTCGCGGCATGGCCCAGGTGGTCAACAACCTGGATCCCGACGTGATCGTGCTGGGCGGCGGCATTTCCAACATCGACCGGCTTTACGAGACATTGCCGCGGATCATTCCGAAGTATGTTTTCGGCGGCGATTTCCTGACGCCGATCAGGAAGGCACAGCACGGCGACTCCAGCGGCGTGCGGGGTGCGGCCTGGCTGTGGCCGAAGGGCGAGGAGACGTGAACGAAAAAGAGCTTCGACGCCGGCCGGCTGCGCGGCTGTTGATTCTCGATCCTCTGGGACACGTGCTGTTGTTCAGGTTTTCCTTCCAGTCAGGTGCGCTGGCCGGCCAGGACTATTGGGCGACGCCGGGCGGTGCCGTCCAGCAGGGCGAGAGTTTCGAACAGGCGGCACTGCGCGAGTTCCGGGAAGAAACAGGTCAGGACATAGAAAGCGCCGGACCCGAGATCGCACGGCGCGAATTCGTCATGCGCGTGCCCAGCGGAGAGAATGTCGCTGCAGATGAACGCTATTTCGTGGTTCGCACCGGCGACAGGTCGCTGTCCCGCGACGGTTGGTCTGCCCTGGAACGGGAGGTGATGGTCGAGCACAGATGGTGGTCGCGCGACGAACTCGCCGGCACGACGGAAACAGTCTGGCCCAAGGATATTCTGGAGATGCTGCGACGGGCAGAACGCGTTGGTTGATTTCTCTCATGCTGCCAGGCACCCCAGCCCCCACCACAACCCCTCTCCCCGCCGGCAGAGGGGCTTTTGGTCCCTTCTCCACTGCGGGAAGCGGGTGGCCCGAAGGGCCGTATGAAAGGGTTCCGGTGTCGTTTAATGAAAATCCCGGCTGGGGAACAGCACGCGCGCCGAATCGCGCGGGTGGCCCGGGCGCGGGACGGCTGAGGGACGGCGCAGCATCTTCGCGGCCCGCGGGTCGGGGCGGGTGCCGTATTTGACCTCGTCGGCCCGGTCGTAGGCGACGGCAAATTCCTCGCCGGCCGCCAGCCCGTCCAACAGCGGCGACATATCCTCCAGCTTTTCGGCGATCAGGTGGGTGACGATGCCCTGGCGCTGCAGTTCGCCCGTCACCCGCATCAGCCGGGCGGCCAGCACGATGCGCCGGTGCGCCTCGAAGACCGCCGGCCAGACCACCACGTTGGCCGAGCCGCTCTCGTCTTCCAGGGTCGCGAAAATCACGCCGCTGGCGCTGCCCGGACGCTGACGGACCAGCACCAGCCCGGCAACGGCGACTTTGGCGCCGTGGTCGATCTCCACCAGTTGCGCGGCCGGCGTCACCGGCTGCAGCGCATCGCGCACCAGGCGGACCGGATGGTCTTTCAGCGACAGCCGGATCGAGGAATAGTCCTGCACCACCTCCTCGCCCAGCGTCAGCGCCGGAAGCAACACGTCGGGTTCGGCGCCGTGTTCGGCCTCCTGGGCGTGGCCGAACAGCGGCAGCGGCCGGGCCCGGGGCGCGCCGCCGCCCAGGCCCTTGACCTGCCACAGCCCCTGGCGCCGGTCCAGGTCCATCGAGGCGAAGGCGTCGGCGCGGGCCAGCGCCTCCAGCGCACGCGGGTAAAGTCCGGCGCGGCGCCAGATGTCGCTGGGCTGGCGGTAGCCGTTGCCGCGCGCCGCCACCAGCCATTCGCCGTCCTCCTGGGCCAGCCCCTTGACCTGGCGCAGGCCCAGCCTGAGCGCATAGCCGTCGCCCAGGTCCGACGGTTCCAGGGTGCAGTCCCAGTCCGACAGGTTGACGTCGGGCGGGCGCACGGCGACGCCATGCTCGCGGGCGTCGCGCACGATCTGGGCCGGGGCATAAAAACCCATGGGCTGACTGTTCAACAGCGCGCAGGCGAACACCGCCGGATAGTGGCACTTCATCCAGGCCGAGACATAGACCAGCAAGGCGAAACTGGCGGCGTGGCTTTCGGGAAAGCCGTATTCGCCGAACCCTTCGATCTGCCGGAAACAGCGTTCGGCGAATTCCGGGTCGTAGCCGCGCTCGGCCATGCCCGCGACCATCTTTTCGTGAAAGCTGTGGATGGTGCCCACCTTGCGGAAGGTCGCCATGGCGCGGCGCAGCTGGTCAGCCTCCGACGGGGTGAAGCCGGCGGCGACGATGGCGATCTTCATCGCCTGTTCCTGGAACAGGGGCACGCCCAGGGTCTTGTCCAGGACGGCGCGCAGATCGTCGGACGGATAGTCCACCTGTTCCTCGCCATTGCGCCGCCGCAGATAGGGATGGACCATGTCGCCCTGGATCGGGCCGGGGCGCACGATCGCCACCTCGATCACCAGGTCGTAGAAGTCGCGCGGCTTCATGCGCGGCAGGAACGCCATCTGGGCCCGGCTTTCCACCTGGAACACCCCGATCGAATCGGCCTTGCACAGCATGTCATAGACCGCCTTGTCTTCCGGCGGCACGGTGGCCAGGTCGATCTCCTTGCCGTAGTGGCTGCGCAACAGATCGAAGCCCTTGCGCACGCAGGTCAGCATGCCCAGGGACAAAACGTCGATCTTCAGGATCCCCAGCGCGTCCAAATCGTCCTTGTCCCACTGGACGACGGTGCGGTCCTCCATGGCGGCATTTTCGATCGGAACCACCGTGTCCAGGCTCGCCCGGGTGATCACCATGCCGCCCACATGCTGGGACAGGTGCCGGGGAAAGCCGATCAGCATCCGGGTCAGGACCAGAGCCTGGCGCAGCCGCCGGTCGCGCGGGTCCAGCCCGATCTCGCGCACCTGTTCGTCGTCGATGCCGTCGGACGACCAGCCCCACACCTGGGACGACAGCGCCGCGACCGTGTCCTCGGACAGCCCCATCGCCTTGCCCACCTCGCGGATCGCGCCGCGCGCACGGTAGCAGTTCACCGTCGCGGTCATGCCCGCGCGGTGGCGGCCGTATTTCTCGTAGACATATTGCAGCACCTCCTCGCGCCGTTCGTGCTCGAAATCGACGTCGATGTCGGGCGGCTCGTTGCGCTCGGCCGAGACGAACCGTTCGAACAGCAGATCCAGCCGGGCCGGATCGACCGCCGTGATGCCCAGGCAATAGCAGACGGCGGAATTGGCCGCCGAGCCGCGGCCCTGACACAGGATCCCGCGCGAGCGGGCGAACCGCACCAGGTCGTGCACGGTCAGGAAATAGGGTGCGTAGTTCAGCGACCCGATCAGCGCCAGCTCGTGGGCAACCTGCTGTTTCACCTTGGCCGGCAGGCGTCCGCGATACCGTTCGCGCGCGCCCTCCCAGGCCAGCCGCTCCAGCGACTGCTGCGGGGTCTCACCCGGGGCGACCACCTCGTCCGGGTATTCGTAGGCCAGCTCGTCCAGGCTGAAGCCGCAGCGTGCGGCAATCTCCACCGTGGCCGCCAGCGCCTGCGGATGGCCGTCGAACAGCCGGGCCAGTTCGTCGCGCGGCTTCATGTGGCGCTCGGCATTGCGCTGCAGCCGCAGGCCCGCGGCGTCGACAGTCAGTTTCTCGCGGATGCAGGTCAGCACGTCTGCCAGCGGCCGGCGCGCCGGTTCGTGCATCAGCACGTCGCCGGCGGCGACCAGCGGCACGCCCGCGCGCGCCGCCCAGCCGGCCAGGGCGGCGATCCGCGCCCGGTCGTTGCCGCGATAAAGGTGGCTGGCGGCGAGATAGAGCGCGCCCGGAAAGGTTTGCGTCAGGCGCGCGAGCTGTTTTTCGAAAGCGGCGTCCGGCTCTTCCGGCGGCAGCGCGATCAGCACCGTGTCCGCGGCATGGTCCAGAACGTCGTCCAGCGTCAGGTGGCAGGCGCCCTTCTCCGCCCGGCGCCGGCCCAGCGTGATCAGCTGGGACAGCCTGCCATAGGCGGCGCGGTTGATGGGAAAGGCGAGCAGGCTGGCCGCATCGGCCAGGTCCAGCCGGGCGCCGACCACGAGCTGGATGCCGGCCTGCTTGGCCGCACTATGGGCCCGGACCACGCCGGCCAGCGAGTTGCGGTCGGCCACGCCCACCGCCGCATAGCCCAGCGCCGCGGCCTTCAGAACCAGTTCGTCCGGATGGCTGGCGCCTTCCAGGAACGAGAAATTGGTCAGCACCTGCAGCTCGGCATAGGCCGGCGCGTCGGTCATGGCCGCCTCAGGCGCCGACGGGCGGCGGCATGTGCACCAGCTCGAACTTGATGCCGTCGGGATCGGCGAAGAACACCGCGTAATAGCCCGGCGAATACTCGTACTCGGCCGGCGGGTCCAAAATGGTGGCCTTCATGCTCTGCAGCAGGCGGTACAGCGCGTCGACCTCGTCGCGGCTGTCGGCCTCGAAGGCGAAATGCTGCAGGCCGGGCGTGTAGTCCCGATGCCGGGTGGCGGCCAGCTCGGGCGGCGCCTGCCACAGGTTGATCGCCGCCAGAGTCGTCTCCGAGAACCACAAGGTCATGCCGTTCTCGTCCTCGATCTTGCGGTAGCCCAGAAAGGTGAGAACCGGCCTGTAGAAGCTCTGCTCGGCGGTTTTCAGGTCGCTCAAGGCCAGTCCCAGATGATGCATGCGTCCCAAAGTCATGTGCCCATTCCTTCTTGTTTTGATTGCTTGTCAGACTGTCATGCCGTTTGACAGGCATGTTCACGCAAAAAGCCCGTGCAGGTACCAGCGCGGCGGCGGGTCTTCCGCCGGGCCGCGAATGCCGGTGCGGAAGATCCAGAACCGCGCCCCGGTATCGTCCTCGACCCGAAAATAGTCGCGCCCGCCCGGCGCCCAATCCCGTGCGCCGTCGGTCCGCCACCATTCGCCCGCCAGCCGCTCGGGGCCCTCGGCGGCGCAGATGCGGTGACGCCGCCCGCGCCAACGGAACAGGCCGGGCGCGGCGCCCGGATCCCCGGGATCCAACGGGGCGACGGCGTCGATCGGTTCGGGCCGGGACAAAAGACGGGTCGGGCGCGGCGGCGTGTGCGGCCACCCTGCCCGGGCGGGCAGCGCGGCACAGGCCGGTTGCGCACAAACCGCTCTGTCCGGCAGATGGCTTTCAAGCGGAACCAGCCGGATGACCCGGTCCAGTCCCAGACGGCTGCCCAGCCGGTCGACCAGCCGGGCAAAACCGGGGGAGACGGGCGACGCGTCGGGCGCGGGCGCCCTGGAAAGAGGGTTTGAGACCCGCAGCGCGATGGCCGTCTGGTCGACCGCCAGCGGCTCGGTGACGGTCGCCTCCAGGACCAGCGCATCGATGCCGAAGCCCGGATCGATCGCCGCCAGCTTTTCGGCGAACAGCCGGCGCAGGTGATCGGGCGCGCGCACCGCGCTGGCGGTGCCTGCACAGACGTCGTTTTCGGTGCCGTCGACCCGACGTGCGGTGAAAACCAGCCTGCGGCAGCCGCGGCCGGCCCGGCCCAGGCGCCGGCACAGCCGCTCCAGCAGGACATCCAGCCCGCGTTCGATGTCTTCCGGGGTGCCGATGGGCTCGGCAAACCCCAGCCGCTCGCGAAACGGCGGCACGAAAGGCCGCGGGCTAACCGGCTCGTCCTCGACGCCCAGCGCCCGGTCCAGCCTGATCACCAGGTCGCGTCCAAACCGCGCGGCCAGCGACGCCCGCGGCAGCGGCAACAGCGCCCCGATGGTTCTGAGGCCCAGCTTGTTCAGCGTGGCCTGCACGTCAGGGGCGATGCCCAGCCCCTCGACGGCAAGATCGGACAGCGCGGCGCGGGTTTCGTCGGCCGGCGCCACCGCCCCATCGCGGCCACAGCGCGCCAGGGCCCGGGCCGCGCCGGGCGTGGCCGCCAGGGCCGTGCGCACCGTCAGACCGCGGGCGCGCAGCCGGCGGCCGAGATCCCGCAACAGCGCAGTCTCGCCACCCATCAGGTGGGCGCAGCCGGTGACGTCCAGGACCAGGCCGTCCGCGCCGTCGATCGCGACCCAGGGCGTGTAGCGTTCGCACCAGCCCGCCAGCCGGTCCAACGCCCGCGCATCCGCATGACCGTCCCACGGCAGCGCCGCCAGGGCCGGGCACAGCGCGCGGGCGTCGGCCAGGCTCATGCCCGGCGCCGCGCCTTCCACCTCCGCCGCGGCATTGATCGCGACGATCACCGCACGGCCGCCGATCTCCTCGATCGCCGCCAGCGGGCGTTCAGCCCAGGCGCCCTTGCCGTCGCGGTTCAGCCGATCGGTCGACAACCGCGGCAGCCAGACCGAAACGATCCGCCGTTTCATCCCAGTCGATCTCCCATGTTCCCGTGCCGCCGCCGCGACAGCGTAACAGCCCGATCCGCCAGCGCAGGCCCGTGCCGCGATCCAACGACGGCCGCGGGGTGACCTGCCAGCGGCTGGCCACCGCGCTGGGGACCAGCCGGCCGCGAACGGTCCCGCGCAACAGCACGAAACCGGTCGTCCCGCCGGTTTCGGCCGCAAGCTGCAGCCGGCGGCTGGCGGTCAGCCCGACCGCGCCGTCGGGCTCGCCCACCACCGCGGCCAGTTCGCCGGCCCGCAGCCCCTCCTCCATCGCCCACAGGCAGTCCGTGCGGTTGGGGCAGACGGCCACAACCAGCCGGTCGGGCCCCAGACCGAACCGGGCGAGCCCGGGCGCGTAAAGCCGGTCGGCCCCCGCCTGCTGAACGCACCACAGGACCGGCCCCGCCAGCCGGGCCGCCAGCGCGGCCACGAAACCGTCGGCCGCCGCACCGGCCGTTTCGTGCACGCAGGCCAGCGCCAGCCCGCCTTCCGGCAACGCCGAATCAAGATCGGGAATGCCCGTCGACAACCGCCCCGCCGGGTCCCCGGGGCTGCCGCCGCGTTCGATCCGGGCAACCCGCGCACGCAGAGGGTCCAGTTTTCGATCTCCACGATTCGGACGCATAATGATCCCTTTTTGTTCTATTTTTGTTTTATTTATGGTCCCACCCGGAGTCAAGCCATATGCCGATTTCTCCAGCATTTCCGCCAGTTCCAGCGGCTGAACGCCTTCGCCGCGCGTTTCCCGTGGAAATTGTAGAACACCGCCCTTAAAGTCGCATCCATTCAAACCGTCAACCCGTCGGATAGACCGTGCAGCGATGACCACCCAGTTCGAGGCCAGTTTCCGTGTCGGCCAAGTGGTGCACCACCTGTTGTTCGATTACCGCGGCGTGATCGTGGATGTGGACCCGGTCTTCCAGGGAACCGACCAGTGGTACGACGCCATGGCCAAGTCCCGCCCGCCCCGCGACAAGCCCTGGTATCATGTCCTGGTGCACAACGCGGTGCATCAGACCTACGTGGCCGAGCAGAACCTTGAGCCCGACACATCCGGAGAGCCGATCAGTCACCCGCTGATCGACGAGCATTTCGACCGCTTCGAAGAAGACGCCTACCATCTCCGCCAGCGCACAAACTGAGGTGACCGAAGACCGCGGCATTGCCGGATCGCCGCCCGCGACGCTGTTGCTGGCGCCGCTGGGTCTGGCGGTTCTGGGTCTGGCCTGGAGCGAGGCGGCCTTCGTCTTCGCGCTGCCGACCGGGCCGGGCGGGGTCGTCACGGGCTTCGCCGCGGGTCTGCTGTTGCTGTTCGCAGGCGTGATCGCGGCACCCGCGCTGCGACATTGGAAGAAGCCGTCCGCGCACCCGGCCCCGCGCGAGCGCACTGTGGCCCTGGCCGCCGCGGGGGTTACCGCGATTATCCTGGCGGGCGCCGCGCTGCCCCGGGCGCCCGGGCTGTCTTTGGCGTTCTGGCTGGCCGGCGTCGCCGGACTGGCAGCCGCGGCCGGCATCACCGCCGCCCGCCTGATCGGGAACCAGCGCAACCCGCTGACACTGCGGCCGGCGGTGTTCCTCATTCCCTGCGGTCTGCTTGCGGCGCCTGTCGCAGGAACCGCGCACGAGCTCTACCCTGTCTCGGTCGCCCTTTACTTGATCGGATTTCTGATGGCCGTGGGTCTTTACGGTCTGGCGCTGGCGCACATGATTTCGGGCTGGCTTTTGCAGCCGCCGGCCCCGATCGAACGTGCTGCACGGTCGGCCACCCCGATGTTCGCCTTTTTCGGATATCAGGGCATCAATGGGGGATTTGCGGATCCGACCGCCGTGGCCCTGGCAATCCTGATCCTGCCGACGCTGGGCGAGATCGCGCCGGCGGTGCGAGCAGCGCGCCGGACGCCGGCCGATCCGCGCGCCTGGCTGAGTGTCGTCGCCATCGCCGCGGCCGCGCTGGTGCTGCTGGTGCTTTATGAGTGGATCGGCGGCATCGTGCTGGCCACGGTCGGCACGCTTGTCCTGGCCGCAGCGACGTTCGCGGGCCTCTACACGCTCTACTATTGCCTGTCTGCCGCGGCCCGCGGGACGGCGCACCGCCCCTATCGCCAACCGCCGCCCGTCGAATCGTGATGCGCCCCTGCGCTTGACCCTGGCGCGCGGCGGGCGATCTACTGAGCATCACCGACCGCCGCCTCATCGCCGCAAAGGAAGTTTCGACCATGCAGCGTCTTTTCCTGGGTTTCGCCTTCGCTCTGGCCTTGAGCGCCAACACGGCAACCGCCCGCGACACCTTGACGATCGGCATCAACCAGTTCCCGGCCACGCTGCACCCCAGCTTCGAAAGCCAGCTCGCCAAATCCTACATCCTGGGCATGGCCCGCCGTCTGCTGACCACCCACGATCCGGACTGGCAGCAGATCTGCATGATGTGCCTGGAACTGCCCAGCCTTGAGAAAGGAACCGCGCGCCTGATCACGACGGAGAGCGGCAAGGAGGGGATCGCTGTCACGTACGAACTCCCGGCGGAGGCCATGTGGGGCGACGGCACGCCGATGACCACCGACGATGTGGTGTTTTCCTGGGAGGTGGGCCGCAACGAGCCCACAGGCGTGGGCAATCTGGAACTGTACAGGCGGATCGAGAAGGTCGAAGTCCTCAGCGACAAAAAGTTCACCTTCCACGTCAACAAACGCACCTGCGACTACGAGGGGGCGGACGACTTCCAGATCCTGCCGGCCCATCTGGAACGGGCGGTGTTCGAGTCCGACAAGGCCGGCTATTCCAAACGCACCCTCTATGACAGCGATCCGGCCAATCCCGGGCTTTGGTTCGGGCCCTACCGGGTGACCGACGTCGAGCCCGGCGCCTACGTGGTGCTGGAGCGCAACGAGAAATGGTGGGGCAAGCAGCCCGCCTTCGAGCGGATCGTCGTCAAGGCGATCGAAAACACGGCTGCGCTGTCCGCCAATCTGCTGTCGGGCGACATCGACTATATCGCCGGCGAACTGGGGCCGACGCTGGATCAGGCGCTGGCCTTCGAGCGGCGTCACGGGGACCGGTTCGACTTCGTCTACAAACCCGGCCTGGTCTACGAGCATATCGACATGATGCTGGACAATCCGGTCCTGCAGGACCTACGGGTGCGCCGCGCCCTGATCCACGCGATCGACCGGGAAGTGATCAACCAGCGCCTGTTCGATGGCCGCCAGCCCGTGGCCCATGCCAACATCAATCCCCAGGATGCTGTCTACAATCCGGACGTGCGGCAATACGCGTACGACCCGGATAGGGCGGCGTCCCTGTTGGACGAGGCGGGCTGGAAACCTGGTCCTGATGGGATCCGGCAGAACGCCGACGGCGCGCCGCTGAGGCTGGAGATCATGACGACCGCGGGCAACAAGACCCGCGAGGCCGTGCAGCAGGTTCTGCAAAGCAACTGGAAGCAGGTGGGCGTCGATGTCCGGATCCGGAACCAGCCCGCACGCGTGCTGTTTGGGGAGACCATTTCGCAGCGCAGGTTCACCGGCATGACGATGTATGCCTGGCTCACCTTCCCCGAGAACATCCCCCGCTCGACGCTGCATTCCGAGGAAATCCCGACGGAAGCCAATGGCTTTTCGGGTCAGAACTATCCGGGCTATCGCAGCGCGGAAATGGACCAGGTGATCGACGACCTTGAGGTCGTGTGCGAGCCCGAGGCGAACCAGAACCTCTGGAACCGCGCCCAGGCGCTTTACGCGGACGATCTGCCGGTCATCCCGCTCTACTACCGTTCGACGCCCTATATCTTCCCGAAATGGCTGAAGGGCGTGCGCCCCACTGGCCACGGCCGCCCGTCCAGCCTGTGGGTGGAAGAGTGGACGGTGGCGGAGTAGGCGCCGCGTTCGCGTTCGTGCAGGATATTGGGAGAGCTTGGCGCGGAGATCGTGCAGTGTGTAAGGTCAATCGTCCTCCGAACGCCACTGTCGGAAATCCAAGGAAGCCACCATGTTCGAAAAGATCCTCGTCGGCGTCGACGGTTCCGAGTCCGCCTTGAAGGCTGTCGCGCTCGCATCTGCTCTAAGCAAGACCCACGATTCCCAGCTCGTCTTCATCCATGTGGTCCAGCTCTCGGCCATCGCCGACCAGGTCCTGAAGATGAGCGCGACCGAGCATCTGAAAGAGAACCCGAAAGGGATCATGGAAAAGCTGAGTCAGGAGGTTCTCGACAAGGCCCGGGCGCATGCAGTCGAGGCCGGCGCATCTGAAAACAGGATCACGACATTCACCAAGGACGGCGATCAGGCCCGGCAACTGATCCAGACCGCTACGCGTGAGAAGGCCGATCTGATCGTCCTGGGCACCCGCGGCCGCGGCCGCATGGAAGGCCTGCTGCTGGGAAGCGTGTCGCAGAAAATCGCCGCCCTTGCGCCCTGCCCTTGCCTGATCGCGCGGTGATCGCGGTCGCCGGCTTGGAGATCAGCCCCGCGTCGGTACCCGCACAAGCCCGGTGATGCCGATCGCCAGCAGGGCGAACAGCTTGCTGACCTCGATGACCACATACCAGGTATGCAGCGACGAGGGCGGCAGCGTCCCGCCGGCGACGACGATGTCGGTGCGTTCGCCCAAGACCGGCAACAGCCACACGGTCTGTGCCACGACCAGAGCCAGGACGACGACCAGCGCCAGGGTAAGCAGACGGCCGCCGGCCATTCGCGCCAGGACGACGGCGACGACGCCGAAACCCAGTTCTACCCAGTTGAGCGCCTTGAAGGTGACGCGCCCCACCTCCAGTGCGACAGCCAAGGAAAGGTCCGGCGCCAGGAATTTGACCGGCGTCGCCAGAAAAGAGACGCCCGCCAATAGCCCGGCCCATAAGAGAACCAGCGCCACCACGGCCATGTAGGCCACGCGACTGCCGCCCCAGGTTTCGCCACCGAATTCCATACCGCCTTACATGCAATGCCCGGGGCACGCGTCGCAATAACAATGCGCCCGATACCGTGGTAAACACGCGGTCCGTTCGTCGCATTGGCTTCGGTGAGGGTAAGACCCAAGCATGTCAGCAGTCACGGCACTGAAAGCGCGCCTGTTCCGGATCCCCCTGCCCGAGGTCCTGAGCGACGCCAAGCACGGGGATCACACGCATTTCGACCTGGTTACGGCCACAGTTTCCCTGGCGGACGGCACCGAAGGCACGGGCTACACCTATACCGGCGGGACTGGCGGCGAAGCGATTGTTGCGATGATCGACCACGACCTGGCGCCCTTCCTGATCGGTCAGGACGCCGAGAACGTCGAGGCGCTGCATGACGCCATGCAATGGCGTATCCACTATGTGGGTCGCGGCGGTATTGCGTCTTTCGCAATTTCCGCCATCGACATCGCGCTATGGGATCTGAGGGGCAAGGCCCGCGGCGAGCCGCTGTGGAAGATGGCGGGCGGCGCGGGCAACCGATGCAAGGCCTATCGCGGCGGTATCGATCTCAACTTCCCTATCGAGAAACTGGTGGCGGGGGTCGCGGATCATCTGGAACAGGGATTCAATGCCGTCAAAATCAAGATCGGCCAACCGTCGCTGGCCGACGACGTCGCACGGGTCGCGGCGGTGCGCGAGGCTATCGGACCGGACGCCGCCTTCATGGTCGACGCGAATTATGCGTTAGACGTGGACCGCGCAATCGCCGCAGCGGAGGCTTTCAAGCCATTCGACCTGGTTTGGTTCGAAGAGCCGATCATCCCCGATGATTTCGACGGCTATGCGGCGATCGCGGAGGCCACCGGCATGCCGCTGGCGATGGGCGAGAATCTGCACACGATCCACGAGTTCGAACAGGCCTTCGCGCGGTCGCGGTTGTCCTTTATCCAGCCGGACGCGTCTAATTGCGGCGGCATCACTGGCTGGTTGCGGGTGGCGAAGCTGGCCCGACAGCACGGGATCCCGGTTTGCAGCCACGGAATGCAGGAACTGCATGTGGGCCTGGTCTCCGCCCAGTCCAACGCCGGTTGGCTGGAAGTCCATTCCTTCCCCATCGACACCTACACGACCCGTCCTCTGTTTCTCGATGACCATCTCGCCGTCGCGTCGGACGCCCCCGGCACGGGCGTGACGTTCGACTGGGAAAAGCTGGCGGCCGCGCATCTCGACACCTAGTCATCCGCGCGGCCGCCGGCGCATACCACCTCAATTCGACGCCAATCCGTAGACGAGGTCCGCGTCCATGCTCTGACGTGCAAGCGGGACCTGCAATTGACCGGGCCGGTTTTCCGGCCTGTCGAACGGCGTTCCGTCCACATGTTTGGCGCCCATGAACAGCATGCCGTTGCGGAAGTAAATCAGATCGTAGTCGACCACGACCTGGCCTTCCCGAATGTTGAACAGGGGAAACGCCTTCTTCAGGATGTCGGTTTTCTTGCCAACTTCGAACGGCGCGATTCCCTCGACGGGCACCTGGTTCAGCATCGCGGCGGCTTCCGGGCTGAGCGGCGTCACCGCAAAGCCGTCGCTCAGCACATAGTTGATCTCCCAGGCGCCGGCGGCGATCGGATGCGGTTCGCCCCATTGCAGATCGCCCTTGAACTCGAACGCCATCAGCGGCGCCTCGCCCTGCCCGTCACCGTAAAGCGTAATGATCCCGGTGAACTTCTCGGCGTTCAGATAGGTGAAATTGCGGGTCACGTAGGTCGACGCAATCGCGCCGGAGCCGGTGCGATCCTCGGTCGGCCTGAGCTCGATACTGAGGCTCCTCCATTCGCCCTGCGCGAAGGCCTGAACTTCGGCCAGCGTCTCGGGGTGCTGTATGTTCCTGATCGCCTCGCGCCGCATCGCCGCGTCTTTCTCGGAACAGGCGGCAAGCAGTGTCAGGGCGGCAAGTGCGGCAAGTATCGGAATGCCTTTTCTCATGGCACGGTCCTCCTTGATGGGTCTGTGCGCTCAAGGTAGGCTTGCTGTATGATATCAACAACTAGTCATAGTTTTCTGATATAGTCACATTCCTTAGACCAATGCTGATTTCATTGGAGAAATTCGATGACTCAACCGGAGAGCCTGCAGCGCGACAGCAACCCGCCCTGCCCCGTCACCTATTGCATGGGCGTCATCGGGGGAAAGTGGAAGCCGGTGATCCTGTTCCTTATCAGCCATGGCATCAGCCGGTTCGGCCAGCTCCAGCGCAAGATCGAAGGCGTCAGCAAGCAGATGCTGACCAAGCAGTTGCGTGAACTGGAAGCGGACGGGATCATCACCCGTACGGTGTTCGCGGAAGTCCCGCCACGGGTCGAGTACGCGTTGTCGAAGAAGGGCGAAAGCCTGCTGCCCGTGATCGCCGCCATGCGCGCCTGGGGCGAAGCGCAGTTGGATTGAGCCCGGTCTACGGCTGTCTGTTGCATCCGGGCAACCCCGACCCGGTTTTCGCAATGAACGTCGCGCTTGCCGCTTCACTCCCACCGCCGGTTGTGGCATCTTCCATTCACTTGGCGGGTCGAAAAGGACCGCCAACGTTAGCCGGAGGGAGTTCCGATGAGATTGATGTTTAGAGCAATCGCCTCCCCCGGGGCACGGGCGCCCAATCTGATCTGACGATCTGACGCCCGACCGGCCCGGGGTTTCGACCGGGTCCGTTTCAATTCATGCCCAAGTAACAAGAATCCGTGCTGCGCCTTTGTGCGGGCACGGTCACCACCATTCGTTTCGGTACGAGGGTCCGGTCGGTTTCGTGCAAGGCGCGCCTACGCTTGCGGGCGCGCGCGGCAATCACCTGATGCAGGAGCCGCCGTATCGATGCGGCGGACGGAACGATGAAAAAGGTGTCATTCACGGACGTGTTCGCCTTCGTCTGGCGTTACTGGTGCCAGGTTCCGGCGTTGTTTGCAGGGGTCGGCGCAACCATCCTGGCGGCCACGCTGTGCGATGTCCTGATCCCGCTGTTTGCGGGCCGGCTGATCGATTCCCTGACCGAACGGGCCGGCAACGAGGCCGTCGCCGCAGCAGTCGCAGCGCTGACCGCCTTCATCGGCCTGGCTACGGTCTCCCATGCGGCGCGGCAAGTCTCGTTCAAGCTGTGGATCCGACTGGCGACCAAGGTGATGCGTCGGATCGTGACCGATGCGTTCACCCGTGTGCAGCGCTATTCCACGGACTGGCATGCCAACAGCTTCGCGGGCGCAACCGTACGCAAGGTGTCGCGCGGCATGTGGGCCTATGACGAGTTCGCGGACACGCTGGTCCTGGGTCTGTTCCCTGCCGCAGTGGTGGTCGTCGGGGCGACATTGATGCTGAGCTGGCACTGGCCCTTGATGGGCGCATACGTGCTGGCCGCAAGCCTGATCTATGTCGCGGCCTGCGTCGCGCTGTCGATGAGTTATGTGGCGCCGGCGAACCGACTGGCCAACGAGGCGGATTCGGCAATCGGCGCGGCAATGGCCGATGCGATCGGCTGCAACGCCACGATCAAGTCCTTCGGCGCCGAGCAGCGCGAGGAAAGCCGTTTTCTGTCCGTGGCGGAACGCTGGCGGACAAGCGCGCTGAAAAGCTGGGGGCGCCAGACCGACGTGGAGATCGTCCAGTCGGCGCTGACGATCCTGCTGCAGGTCGGTCTCTTAGGCCTGGCCCTCGTGCTTTGGGCGCGCGGCCAGGCATCCGCGGGCGACGTGGCCTTCGTGATGACCAGCTATTTCGTGGTCAACGGATACCTGCGCGAAATCGGCATGCATGTGCGGTCGATGCAGCGGGCCGTCAACGAGCTGGACGATATCGTCGGCTTTTCGCACATGGAGCCGGCGGTCGCCGACCGGCCGGGCGCGTCGGACCTGGTCGTGCCCCGGGGCGAGGTTGCCTTCGATCGGGTGACGTTCCGTTACGACAACCAGCAGACGCCGATCTATCGCGATTTCTCGCTGACCATCGCACCGGGCGAGAAAGTGGCCCTGGTCGGCCATTCCGGAAGCGGCAAAAGCACCTTCGTGAAGCTGGTGCAGCGGCTGTACGACGTCGATGGCGGACGCATTCTGTTGGACGGACAGGACGTTGCCGCCGCGACCCAGGAAAGCGTGCGCCGGGCGCTCGCGCTGGTCCCGCAGGAGCCGGTGCTGTTCCACCGGTCGCTGGCGGAGAACATCGCCTACGCCCGGCCCGACGCCTCGCGCGACGAGATCGTCGCGGCGGCCACCCAGGCTCATGCGCATGAATTCGTCATGCGCCTGCCTCAAGGCTACGACACCCTGGTGGGCGAGCGTGGGGTCAAGTTGTCCGGCGGCGAGCGTCAGCGGGTCGCGCTGGCCCGAGCGTTCCTTGCGGACGCGCCGGTGCTGGTCCTGGACGAGGCGACCAGCAGCCTGGATTCGGTGACCGAACACCTGATCCAGGACGCGATCGAAAAGCTGATGGCCGGCCGCACCACGATCATCATCGCCCACCGGCTGTCGACGATCCGCCGGGTTGACCGCATCCTGGTGTTCAAGGATGGCGCGATCGTGGAGCAGGGCAGTCACGAGGCGCTGCTGCAACTGGAGGGCGGCCATTATCGGGTACTTCATGCGGTTCAGTCTCACGGGTTGATCGCCTAGTGGATCCGGGCGCCGGTTTCGGCCGGCGTCCGGACACGCCATTCCACATGCCGGGATGACAACGGGGGCAATTCCCAATAGGGTCCGCGCCATTCAAAAAAGAAACGCACGGCCCGACCGAAGGCCGAGCCCCTGGAGGCCCTGCATGTCCAACCGCCACTATTCGATCGTTGTCCTGCCCGGAGACGGCATCGGCCGCGAAGTGGTGGCTGAGGCCGAGCGGGTGATGGACGCCGCCGCGTCGAAGTTCGGTTTTTCGGTTTCAACCGAAAGCTTCGACTGGAGTTGCGAGCATTTCGCGACGCACGGACAAATGATGCCGGGCGATGCCCTGGACACGCTTGCCGGGTTCGACGCGATCCTGCTGGGCGCCGTCGGCTATCCCGGCGTGCCCGACCATGTCTCGCTGTGGGGCATGCTGATCCCCATCCGTCGGCGATTCCGTCAGTATGTGAACCTGCGCCCCGTCAAGCTCTACGAAGGCGTCGTCTCGCCGCTGGCCGGGCGCAATCCCGGCGACATCGACTATCTGATCGTGCGCGAGAACAACGAAGGCGAGTATTCGGAGATCGGCGGCCGCCTGAACCGGGACACGCCCGACGAGATGTGCGTCCAGGAATCGGTCTTCACCGCAAAAGGCTGCGACGGGGTGATCGACTACGCCTTTCGCCTGGCCCAGACGCGGCCGCGCAAGCAGGTCACGTCCGCCACCAAGTCCAACGGCATCGTGCACACCATGCCGTTCTGGGACGAGCGGTTCGCGGCGGTCTCGGAACGCTACCCCGACATCGACACCCAGCAGTTCCACATCGACATCCTGGCCGCTCATTTCGTCCAGCATCCCGACTGGTTCGACGTGGTGGTCGGCTCCAACCTGTTCGGCGACATCCTGTCGGACCTGGGTCCCGCCACATGCGGGTCGATCGGGATTGCCCCCGGGGCGAACCTGAACCCGGAAAAGGAACACCCGTCGATGTTCGAACCGGTGCACGGCTCCGCCCCAGACATCGCCGGCCAGGGCATCGCCAACCCGGTGGGTCAGATCCTGTCCATGGGCATGATGCTGGACCACTTGGGAGAGACCGAGGCGGCCGCGGCGGTTGAGTCAGCCGTGGCGGAGACACTCAAAGACCCCGCGCTGCGCACCCGCGACCTGGGCGGACAGGCGATGACGGAAGAAGCCGGAATGGCGGTGGCGGAGCGCGTTTAGGCGGCGAATCGGGGAACTGTCGCGATGAACTCGGGCTAATCGAAGAAGGGCACGGGACGATGTACCTCCAAAAATACGACCTGACGGGCCGAACGGCGGTTGTAACAGGCGGCGGACGCAATATCGGTCTTGCCTGCGCTCAGGCCCTGGCCGAGGCCGGCGCCGCGGTCGTTCTTGCCGAAGTCGATGCAGCCGTGGGCGCCGAAGGCAAGGCGGCGCTGGAGAAGCTGGGCTTTTCCGTCGAAGTCGAAGAGATGGACGTAACGGTTTCCGGCCAGGTCACCGAGGCCGCAGACCGTGTGGCCGAACGACATGGCCGCATCGATATCCTGGTGAACAATGCCGGCATCGCGCGCAGCGGCGTGGCCGCAGAAGACGTGGAGGACGAACACTGGCTGAACGTGCTTGACGTCAACCTGAACGGCACATTCTGGTGCTGCCGCGCCTTCGGCCGGCACATGCTGAACCAGGGCCGCGGCGTCATTGTCAATGTGGGGTCGATGTCGGGGTCGATCGTCAACAAACCCCAGCACCAGTCCTTCTACAATGCGTCGAAGGCAGGCGTGCATCACCTGACCAAATCGCTGGCCGCCGAATGGGGCGCGCGCGGCGTGCGCGTCAATGCCGTGGCGCCGACCTATATCGAGACCGACATGACACGGATCGCCATGGAAGACGAACAGATGTATCCGGTCTGGCTGGACTCGACCCCGATGGGCCGGGTCGGCCAGCCTGACGAGATCGGCTCCGTTGTGCTGTTCCTCGCCTCCGACGCCTCGAGTCTGATGACCGGCAGCATCGTTCTGGCCGACGCCGGCTATACCTGCTGGTAGGTCATGGACCTGGTCATCTTCGATATGGACGGGGTGCTGGTCGACAGCGAGATCATCGCCGCCCGCATCGCCACCCGCGCCTTGAACCAGGCGGGCTACCAAACCGACGAGACGGACGTGCTGACCCGGTTCCTGGGCATCTCAAACGTCTCGATGCTGAAAATCGTCGAGCGCGACAGTGGGATCCGCCTGACGGACGCCTTTCTCGTGGACCTGAGGCGCGACCTGCTGGCGGCGTATGAGGGCGAACTGCAGGCGATCCCGGGCGTCGACGCCGCACTGGGGTCCCTGACGGCGCGGCGCTGCGTCGCTTCGTCCAGCAATCCCGATCGCATCGGACGCTCGCTGGAACTGACGGGCCTGTCCGGTCATTTCGGCACCGACATCTTCAGCGCCACGATGGTGGAAAACGGCAAGCCGGCGCCGGACCTGTTCCTCTACGCCGCGACGCAGATGGGCGCCGACCCGGCGCGCTGCGTGGTGATCGAAGACAGCGAGGCCGGCGTCACCGGCGCAAAGGCCGCGGGCATGGCCGTGCTGGGCTTCACCGGCGGCAGCCATGTGACACACCACACGCATGCGCCGAAACTGTCCGTCGCAGGCGCGGACCGGGTGTTTGACGATATGAGTGCGCTGCTGGGCTTGATTGCGGAGGCGGCGGCTTAGGGGTGCGGATTACGCGCCGACCGCGCTCTGTAGAAGCCGGTGGTGCAGATGGGCTATACCGCCGACATGGAACTGACGTTTGAGACCGAACGCCTGTTGCTGCGTCCGTTGATCGAGGCCGACGTGGACCTGGGCTTCGACCTGCTGACCGACCCCGCCGTCACGAAATACGCCGGCCGGACCCACACGCGCGACGAAGTGGTGGAGCAGATGCCGACGGCCGTGCGGCGCTGCGCCGGCGGAGCGATCGGGATCTGGTGCGTGACCGACCGGGCGACGGCTGAGAAGCTGGGCACGGCGATCCTGCTGCCGTTGCCGATTGACGAGGACGACACGAACTGGGACCTGGTCCAGGGCGACGCTCTGCCCGATGCGGAAATCGAGGTCGGCTACATGTTCAAGCCGTCGGCCTGGGGTAAGGGATACGCCACGGAGGCCTGTACGCGGCTGGTGCGGTTCGCGTTCGAAGAAACGGAGCTAGACGAAGTCGTGGCCGTGACCGCGCCGGAGAACGCGCCGTCGCAGAATGTGCTCAGAAAAAGCGGACTGCGCGACGTGGGGCTGCGACGCGCCTACAAGAACGAGTGTCCCGGTTTTAGGATCACGCGGGAGGAGTGGCTGAGGCGGAGTCAGGCCGATGAGGGCACCTGAACCCCAGGGTCTTCTTCAGACCTCTCCTGCCCGCCGCCGTCACCGTGACCGCCCGAGACTCCGGCACCCTTTCGATCCAATTCATTCCGAACAACCGGTCGGCCAGGGCCGCGCCCAGGGCACCGGCCAGGTGCGGACGCCGTTCGCTCCAGTCCAGGCAACGCCTGGCGAAGGCGCGGCGGCGCTTGCGGATGTCCGCCGCAACGATGCCAAGGTCGCCAAGCCGGGCCTCTCCGTCCCTGGTCAGAGTGAAGGTTTCCTCGCCCAAGGTGAGGTCGCCCCGGGCAACCAGGGCGTCGGTGAGCTGGACGCCCAGCGTGCCGGCCAGATGGTCGTAACAGGTCCGCGCGTAGCGCACGAGATCCTCGGTGGGTCCGGGCCGGCGATAGCGCCGCGGGCCCTTCTCCGCCACCACCATCAGCGCTTCCAGGACGTGGTTCACCTCCGGCCCCGCAAGCCGGAAGTAGCGGTGCCGCCCCTGCTTTTCGACGGACAGCAGCTTGCCCTGCGCCAGCTTGGTCAGATGCTCGCTGGTGGTCTGGGGCGAAACGCCGGCGACGAAGGACAGCTCCGTCGCGGTCAGCGCCCGGCCGTTGGCCAGCTCGCTGAGAATGTTGGCGCGGGCAGGATCGCCAATCAGAGCGGCAATCTCCGCAACTCCGGGTCCGTCTTTCATACTTCGATCATAGCCGAAGTGTTTCGGCATGACAAGGAAGGGGGCGCGTGGTTCTTTGTCGCTGACGACAAGGAGGGAAGCGATGCGCGAAGCGAAGACTACCTGGCGGAGGTTGACCACCTGGCCAGGGATCCGGCTTGAAGGGTTTGCGACGTGGTACGAGCGATGGCGTCAGCGGCGGACGCTGGAAGGTCTGGACGAGCGGCTATTGAGGGACATCGGCGTCAGTCGGGATCAGGCACTTCGCGAAAGCGACAAACCGTTCTGGATGGCTTAACCCCCTCTCCCTGGAGGGAGAGGGTGGACGGCGCGCAAGCGCCGGCCGGGTGAGGGTGTTCGGGTGCCGGAACCCGTAGATCGGAACCCCCTCATCCGGCCCTTCGGGCCACCTTCTCCCCCTTGGGGAGAAGGGAACAAATCAACCAGCAAGCACCGCCTCCACCTCCGACCGCCGGGGCATCGGCGCAACCGCGCCGTAACCCTGGGTCGACAGGGCCGCCGCGGCATTGGCGTAGGCGGCGGCGGCGAACGGGTCGCGGCCGCGGGAAAGCTCCGCCAGAAAGGCGCCGTCGAAGGTGTCGCCCGCGGCCGTCGCGTCAACGGGCTTGACGTGGATGCTTGGAACGAGCTTCCGGTTCTCTGTGTCCGCCACCAGCGTTCCTTCCGCGCCCAGGGTCAACGCAACGACGCCCGCACCGAGCCCCAGGTAGAAATCGACAATGGCATCCGGCGCATCCAGCCCGGTCAGGGCCTGGGCGTCGTCCAAGCCCGGCAGGGCGATGTCGCATTTGGTCATGGCCGAGTGGATCACCGCCCGGGCCCGGTCGAGCGGCCAGAGTTTCAGGCGCAGATTGGTGTCGTAGGAGACCTGGGTCCCGTTGTCCCGCGCGATCGCGATTGCCTGGAAGACGGCGTCGCAGGCACTGTCGTTGATCGCCTGGCTGATGCCGGAGACATGCAGGATGCGCGCCGGCGCGATGTAGTCGGCTGGGATATCCTCCGGCCCCATCAGGCTGGCGGCCGATCCGGACCGCAGATAGGAGAATTCGTGCCCTGCATCGGTGTGGGTGACGAAGTAGACCGCCGTGTGCGCCTGTTCGTTGCGGATCACCCGCGAAGCGTCGATGCCTTCGTCCCGCCACAGATCCATGAAGGACTGGCCGAAAGTGTCCGCCCCCAGCGCGGTCAGCATGCCGACCGCCGCGCCCTGCCGCGCCGCAGCGATGGCGGCATTGGAGGTGTCGCCGCCGTGCCCCGGCAGGTAGTAGGCCTCGCCGCGGACCTGGTTGAATTCCAGCATCGGTTCGCCGAGGCAGATGATTTCCGGCTGCATGTGTCTGTCCTGTGCTTCAGCAAATGGCTTGTTCGGTTGCCGCATCGAAGACGTGCAGATGGTCCAGGACACAGGCAAAGGTCAGCGCTTCGCCCACCGCCGGAACGTCGCGTCCGTGCGCCTTGGCGATCACCGTCCGGCCGGCAATCGTGGCGTGGACCAGGGATTCCGGCCCCAGGGGCTCGACGACCGACGCGGTGGCGGCCAGCGGCCATTGCCCCTCGCCCACAGCGGTGCCGCGCAGCGCGAAAAGGTCGTCCGGCCGGATTCCGGCAATCACCTCCATTCCCGCGGTCAAACGACCGTTCGCGCGGGCAGGCACCGGCAAAGTCGTGCCGTCTTCCAAAGACAGTTCCAGGCCTCCGTCCCGTACAGCGACGGCCGCCTTCAGCATGTTCATCGCCGGGCTGCCGATGAACCGCGCCACGAACATGTTCGCCGGCGCCTCGTAGACCTCGGTCGGCGTCCCGATCTGCTGAATGTAGCCGTCCCGCATGATCACGATCCGGTCGGCCAGCGTCATGGCCTCAACCTGGTCGTGGGTCACATAGATCACCGTGGTGCGGACTTTCTGATGCAGCTTGGTGATCTCGGTGCGCATCTGGCTGCGCAATTGCGCATCCAGATTGGACAACGGCTCGTCGAACAGAAACACCTCCGGCTCGCGCACGATCGCGCGGCCCATGGCGACCCGCTGGCGCTGTCCGCCGGACAGCTCGGCGGGGCGGCGCTGTAGAAGGTCGCTCAATTCCAGAATCTCCGCCGCCTCGCGCACGCGCATTTCGACCTGGTCCTTGGGCAGCTTGGCCGCGCGCAGGCCAAACGCGATGTTCCGGAAGACGGTCATGTGCGGATAAAGCGCGTAGTTCTGGAACACCATGGCGATGTTGCGGGCCTTGGGTTCGACATTGTTGACCTTCCGGTCTCCGATCCAGATCTCGCCGTCGCTGACGTCTTCCAGTCCCGCGACCATGCGCAGCATGGTCGACTTGCCGCAGCCCGACGGCCCGACCAGGACCACAAACTCCTGGTGTGCGATTTCAAGGTCCAGACCGTGGATCACCTCGACCGTGTCGAACCGCTTTTTCACATTGCGTATTGAAACGCTGGCCACTCTCAATCGCCTCCGTCGTTCATTCGGCTTTCGGCCAATGCCCTGGAAGCCGCTTCCAGGCTCTGGCTTGCTGCCGCCCGCCGGGCTTCGCGATCCTTCAGCGCCCCGTTGTGACCGTTCAGGGCGGCCCGATACCGTTTCAACGCGGCCTGCAGCGCCGCCGGCGCCGGACCGCCGAACCGGTCGCGCACCGCGACGAAGTGTTCGGCCGAAACGGCCTGCCGGTAGGCATTCTCGTCCAGGCCCGGCGTGCGGCCGACGGTCGCTTCGAAAGCCTGCCGGAACGGCGCGAATCCACTCTCCTCCAAGGTACCGGCGGCGCCGACCACCGCACGCGCCACCGCCGCCGCGATTTCGTGCGCCTGGCGGAAGGACAGACCCTCCCGGCGAACCAGGGTGTCGGCCAGTTCGGTGATCGTGATGCAGCCGGCCTGGATGTTCCGGCGGACCCGCCCCTCGTCAATGCTGACCGCGCCCAGCAGTCCATCGAACAGATCCAGCGCCCGCCCGCCCTTCTCGAAGGCCTCGTAACCCGCCGTCTGGACCTCGGCCTCGCTGTCGTTCATGTCGGTGAACGGCGTGTTGCGCATCACATCGATCACGCCGTCGCAATGACCCGCCGCCAGGGAACACAACAGCCGCAGATGCTCCAGCGGCACCGGATTGCGTTTCTGCGGCATGATCGAGCTTATCTGCACATAAGCGTCGGGCACATGAAGCTGTCGCACCTCGAAGGCCGCCCACTGGGCCATGTCCTGGGCAAAGCGGCCAAGATTGACGAACAACAGCTTCATCGCCGAATAGGGAGCAGTGATGTAGTCGCAGGCCGCAATGCAGCCGTAGGCGTTTTCCTGGACCTGCTTGAACCCGAGCAAATCCGCCACGCGATGCCGGTCAATGGGAAAGCCCGTCGTGGTGATCGCCGCAGCGCCCATGCTGCAGCGGTCCACCGTATCGCGCGCCTGGGCCAGGCGATCCAGGTCACGCAGCAGCACCTCGATCAATGCGCCCAGGTAGTGGCCAAAGGTGCTGGGCTGGGCCGGCTGGCCGTGCGTGTAGGCGACGATCAGGGTTCCGGACTCCCGGTCGGCCACGTCAATCGCCGTATCAACAAGGGCACAGACCCGGCCGGTCAGATCGTCCAGGCGCCGCATCAGGGCAAGCTTGAAAACCGTATGGTCGATGTCGTTGCGGCTGCGGCCGGTATGCAGGCGTCCGGCCAGATCGGGACCCAGTCGGCCCTTGAGTTCCTCCTCGACAAAAAAGAAGAAGTCTTCGACTTCGCCCGTGTAGGAGAGATCGTTGGGATCGAGGCCCTCCTCCACGTCACGCAGCGCTTCGACGATGGTCGCCGCTTGCGGTTTCGCCAGGACACCCGTCTCGGCCAGCATGACCGCATGAGCGCGGTTGATCGCCATCAGATCGGACGCGTAGTGGCGCTTGGAATGCTCGAACAGCGGCGCCAACACGGTCCTGTTATAGACCGGTGCCGGGAAGACGCTGTCATCGGTGGGATCCTGCGGCACGGCGCTAACCCTTCAACCCGGCCAGGACGACGCCCCGGATGATGTAGCGCTGGAAGATCAGGAACACGATCAGTGTTGGGATGGTCGCAAGGCTCGCGCCGGTCATGATCAGTTCCCATTCCACCTGGGCCTCCACCGCGAAAGAGGCGAGCCCAACCGGGATGGTGTAGAGGTCATAGTCGGTTGTGACGATCAGCGGCCAGATGAAGGCGGTCCAGTTGCCCAAAAAGACGAAGATCGCCAGCGCCGACAGCGCCGGCGTCACCAGCGGCATGGCAATCTCCCACCAGATCTGAAACTCGTTCAGCCCGTCGATGCGCGCGGCGTCCAGGAAGTCGTCTGGCACGGTTTCGAAGAACTGCTTCATCAGGAAGGTGCCGAAACCGGTCATGATGCCTGGGAACATGATGCCCCAGTACGTGTCCAGCCAGCCGAAGGATTTCGACATCAGGTACCAGGGAATGATCAGCATCTCGGTCGGGATCATCAGCGTCGACAGGATTGCAATGAAGACGATGTAGCGGCCGCGGAACCTGAACTTGCACAGGGTGTAGCCGACCAGACTGTCGAAGAAGACGACCGATACCGTGGTCAGTGTGGCGACCAGCAGTGAATTGACGAACCAGCGGTAAAACCGGCCATCCTCCAGGACGAAGGCGTAGTTCTCCAACGTGGGTTCATTCGGGATCAGCCGCAGGTCGTAGATCTCGTGGGGGAACTTCAGCGACGTGGAGATCATGTAGACGAAGGGCATAACCATGACGATTCCGCCCATCATCAACAGGGTCCAGGCGACCACCCTGCCCGGCCGGACCGGCTTACGATACCGGGCCAGCGTCGACGCGCGCGGCGCCTGCAGCGTGCTTGCCGCCGTCGTCATTTGTCCCTCAACAGGCGAAGCTGGACCAGCGATACGACCAGCAGCACCAGGAACAGCACGACGGTCTGGGCCGCGGCATAGCCCATATCGAAACCGTTGAACGCCGTGTCGTAGATGTAGAGCACCAGCGGTTTGGTGGCGTTCAACGGTCCGCCGTCGCCCTGGGGCGTCATGTTGAACACCTGATCGAAGATCCTCAGAAAGCCGATCGAACTGAACACGACAAGGAATACGATCGTCGGGCGCAGCAGCGGGATGGTGATTTCCCACAGGATCATCCAGCGCCCCGCCCCGTCGATTCGCGCCGCCTCGTAGTAGGAGCCGGGGATGGCCCGGATGCCGGCCAGGAAGATGATGATCTGGAACCCCAGCCCCGCCCAGACCGCAGGCGCCAGCACCGCCGGCAGCGCCTGTGTGGTGGAGCGCAGGAACGGCTGCTGCGCTATTCCCAGCGTCGACAGCACGTTGTTGAACACGCCGATCGGAACCGGCTGGTAAAACCACCGCCACACCCAGGCCATCGCGACGGCCGTTGTCAGGAACGGCACGAAATAGAGCGCGCGAATGAAGCCGTGCATGAACCGGACCTGATCCAGGTAATAGGCAATGACAAAAGAGATGACGATGCTGATCGGCGTGCCCAGGATCAGATAGAGAAACGTGTTCCAGAACACTCTCCAGAACACCGGGTCTGTGAACATACGGATGTAGTTTTCGAACCAGACGAACCGCATGTCGCTGAGCAGGTTCCAGTCGTTGAACGAGATGTAAAAGGACTGGAAGGTCGGGTAAAAGCGGATCACCACATAGAAAACGCACGGCAGGCTGAGAAACAGCCACGCCCAGACGACCTGCTTTTGCCGGATCGAGAGCCGGTGATACCAGCGGAACATCTGCGCCCCTATGCCGCTTGGCTGCGGCGAACGGTGCGGCCGACCACGGCCGCACCGTTACGCCGGTCCGCTACTTGTAGTACTCGTCCAGGACCTTCTGCTCTTCGGCGGCCGCAGCGTCGACGGACTCCGCCATGCTCTGGTTTTCAAGCAGAACCCGGTCGACCATATTCACCAGCACGGCACGCTGTGCAGATTCGTTGGCGAACTTGGTGGCGTTGGCATAGTCGAGCCCCTTGATAAACGGCCCGTACTTGGGGTGCGCCGTGTTTTCCGGCGTCAAGGCCACTTTCGGGCGAGCCGGCAGCTCGCCTACCACGTCCAGCCACAACTGCATGGATTCCGGCGAACTGACGAACTTCAGAAACTTCACGGCGGCGTCGAATTTCTCGCCGGTCGCCTTGGTCGTGATGCCGTTCACCCAGTAGGACGAGAAATTGAACCGCTTGCCGTCCGCATTCGCAGGCAGTTCGCCGACATTCCATTTCAGCCCACGCGTCCGGTCCAGGGCGCCGATCCGGAAAGATCCGTCGATATGCATACCGGCCCGGCCCGCCTTGAAGGCCGCCTGCGCCTCGTCCATGAAGCCGACCTGGGTCACGCCATGCTGGGTGATCAGGCCGGTGTAGAACGACAAGGCCTTTTCGCCTGCCTCGTTGTTGTACGTGACCTTCGTATAGTCGTCGCCATAGGGCACACCGCCGAACTGCCGGACCAAGACCTCGCGCCACCAATGATGGTCCTGACCGGTCATCCCGATCGTGATGCCGACCTGGGTCAGATTGCCGGCGTCGTCCTTCTTGGCAATCTTCTTTGCGAATTCGACAAGCTCATCCAGGCTTTCCGGGCCGCGTTCCGGGTCCAGGCCCGCCTCCTCGAAGAGACGGGTGTTCCAGAACAACGCCAGCGAGCGCACCGCCGTGGGCAGCGCATAGTAGTTGTCGCCCCGTCGCATCGCCTGCACCATCGGGAAGAACTCCGCCTCCACTTCGGCCACGGGGAAGTCGGACGCCGGCAGCGGCTGGATCAGCTCGGCCTCGATATAATCGTTGAGCCAGCCGTAGAAGAGCTGCACCACGTCAGGCCCCTCGCCCGCGGAAACCGCGGCCGCGACCTTCGTTCGGTAGTCGGCGTAGGGAAAATGCGTGTGCTTCACGGTGATGCCCGGGTTCTCGGCCTGGAATTTCTCGATCAGGGCGTCCATCGCCTTGACGCGCGCCTCGAAGAAGTACTGCCAGTACTCAATTTCCACCGCCTGGGCTTTGCCGCCAACCGTGGCCGCCAGCAGCGCCGCACCGACCGCTGCACAAAATACGCGCCTCATTTTCGCCTCCTCTGTTTGTCCACAGGCCGTCGTTCCGACGTCCCCGGCCGTTCTTGTCCCGGGCGGCCGATACCTGCCGACCGACGTTATTCCGTAACGAAACCATGGTTCTGCAAAAGCCGGCGGGCGTCAATCAATCAAGCGGCTTGAGTTGGCGAAGGCACCTGTCCAAGATCGGCCCCGCCGCAGCGAGCGAAAGGAGAGGCATGCCAACAGACGCTGAACGGATTGCCGCGCAGGCGCAACGGCCGGCCATCGTCAGGCTTTGGGAGGCACTCCTGCCGCTGAAGTCGGTCGTAAGCTTCATGAACGGCGGCGCCCATCCGGACGACGAAACCAGCGCCCTGCTGGCGGTCCTGTCCCGGCGCGACGGTGTCCGGGTCTCCTACGTCTGCGCAAACCGCGGCGAAGGAGGCCAGAACGCCATCGGGACCGAAACGGCCGGCGACCTGGGCGCCATCCGGACCCGGGAGATGGAGGAAGCGGCGCGGGTTCTGGACATGGGTCTCTACTGGTTGAGCGAATCGCCGGACGACCCGATCTTCGACTTCGGGTTCTCGAAAAGCGCAGAGGAGACCTTCTCGGCCTGGGGACTGGAACGGACGCTGGAACGCCTGGTCCGGGCAATTCGAACCGAGCGTCCGGATATCCTGTGCCCGACCTTTCTGGACGTCCCGGGCCAGCATGGACACCACCGGGCGATGACCCGGGCCGCGATCAGGGCGCTGGAACTCGCGGCTGATCCGTCGGCCTTTCCGGAGCAATTGGAGGCAGGCCTCAGGCCGTGGCAGGTCGCAAAGTTCTATCTCCCCGCCTGGTCCGGCGCCGGCGATGCCTACGACGACAGCGAACCGCCGCCCAATGCGACCGTGACCGTCGAGGCAGGGGATTACGACCCCGTGTTCGGCGCCACCTACGCCCAGATCGCCCAATGGTCCCGCGTGCTCCATCGCACCCAGGGCATGGGACGCTGGGTCGATCCGGGGCCGAGATCCCTGCCCCTGCATCGCTTGTTTGCCGTGCGCGGTCTGCGTGAGACCGAAACGTCGATCCTGGACGGTCTTCCAGGCACGGTCGCGGATCTGGCAACGATGTGCGCAGACACCCCGGCGGCGGAGGCTCTGACCGCGGCGCAGCAGCATATCGAATCCGCATTCGATCACTTTCCACGCACAGAGGCGGTGCTGCAGGAGGTGCTGTCGGCATTGCGCTGCATTCGCCTGGCGAAGGCTTCATTGCCCAGCCCGGACGTCGCGGAGGCCGTCGGCCATCGGCTTGACCTGAAGGAGAAGCAGTTGGAACGGGCCGCCGCCATGGCCGCGGGGCTCGACGCACGGCTGGTCTGCACGCCGACGGACGTAGCCGCAAGCGGCAAGATCGAGGTCGTTTTCACCGCGCGGTTCAACGGCGCCACACCCCAGCGAACGCCGCAACTGGACCTGCAAGGGCCGCCGGGCTGGCAGGTCGAGCCGTGGGAACAGTCGCATCAGGACGGCGGCATGCGGGCCACCTTCGCCGTGACGGTTCCGGCAGACGGCGCATGGCAAACGCCGTACCGCCAGCGGTTCGACACGCTGGGCCCGAGCGACCCCCTGTTCGGCAACATCGCCTGGCACGCGATGGGAACGGATGTCTCCACCGCGGTCGAACCAGAGGTGGCCGTCGCCGTCCTGCCGGCGGTCTCGCTGAACCCCGTCCCAGATTCCCTGCTCTACAATCTCGCAGCTCCCGAAACCCCGATCGCGCTGCGCGTCGAGGCGCAGCGCCTGGCGGGGATTGGACGCGATGCCACGCTTGCGGTGGAGGTGCCGGACGGATGGTCGGTGAAACCCGAGACGGCGGATATCGCGCTTGATCGCGTTGGCGTCGTGGCAGAGACGGTCTTCTCGGTCTCACCGGGCAACCTGAAGGAGACGGCACAGTTCGGCATCCCGGTCCGCGCCACAGGCTCGCTGGCCGGCAGCGAAACCGTCACCGCGCTGTCGCAGCCGCATGTCGGCCGGGTCCATGCGATTCGCCCGGCCAGGATCCTTGTCCAGACCGCGCATGTGGATCTGCCTCAGGACGTCCGGATCGGTTACATCGAAGGCGGCGCCGACCGGGTGCCGAACCGACTTGAGCAGCTTGGTCTGGATGTCACATGCCTCAGCCCCGAGCACGTTGCGCATGGCGACCTCTCGGAATTCGATACATTGGTTGTCGGCATCTTCGCCTATCGGACCCGTCCGGAACTGCCGGTTGCCAATAGACGCATCAGGGACTTCGTCCAGGCGGGCGGCAACCTGGTGACCCTGTATCATCGCCCCTGGGACAACTGGGACCCGGCCGTGACGCCGCAGCGGCGGCTGGCAATCGGCTCGCCGTCTTTGCGCTGGCGCGTTACCGACCAAAACGCGTCCGTGCGGCATCTGGTTCCCGACCATCCGCTGTTGACCCGGCCCAATCGGATCGGCGATCAGGACTGGGCCGGCTGGCACAAGGAGCGCGGGCTTTACTTCGCCAGCGACTGGGACCCGGCCTACGAAGCCCTCTTGGAGATGGCCGACCCCGGCGAGGCGCCACTGAACGGCGCCTTGTTGTCGGCCCGGATCGGCAAGGGCAGGCACACCCACACCAGCCTGATCCTGCATTATCAGCTGGAGCGTCTGGTGCCCGGCGCCTACAGGCTGTTCGCCAACCTGGTGGCGCCTGCCGACGGCGGCTAGACCGCGGCGGTTACCGGCCGCCCAGGCCGTAGGGCGCGGGCGCGGCCGTGGCGATGCGATGCAACAGCGCCTTGAACTCTGCCTTAGGCTTGTCGCCGAAAATCGGGTCCTCGTTGGCAAGGAAGGCCGCATCGATCTCCTGCCAGTCCTGGGCGGTCAGCGCGTTCTCAGCCGCAGGCAGAACCTGATCCTCCTCAAGCCGCATGTGATCCCACTCGGCCTGCAAATAGTCCTCGACGGCCTGCTTGAACGGACCGAAGGACTGGGCGCCGCCCTGGCGGTAGTCTTCGGTCTTGGCGCGCAGTTCCTTCAACAGCGGCCCATGTCGTTTGTGCTGCGTTTCCAGCTCGTCCAGGGTCGACGCCATCGCGGGCGCGCGTTCGCGCAGCGCCCTGAACAGATAGTCGTTCTCCTTGGGATGATGGAACGTGTTCAGGAACCGCCCGATATAGTCGTAGATGCTGTTAAACAGGTCGAAATCGGGCGCCGTTCCGTGTTCGTCGATATCGCGGACGACGTTGCGCAGACAGTTCAACACCGAGGCCAGGTTTCTGTGTTCCGTCCTGATGACGATCGCAGCCTGTGGCATCGCGGGTCTCCTCCTCGTCTGCCATTAGACCAGCCGCTGCGGCAGATTCCTTGATATATCGCAACCTAGGGCCGCGCCGCATGAGCCCGGGCAAACTCGGTCGCAGCGCGGAATGCATCCATGCGGCGTCCGGCCCGCGCCACGCGGTCGTGGCGGGGTTCGATGATTCTGCCGGAAGACCCGCTTCCGTCACCCAAACCCAGCGTCGCTGCTGCGATGCGGTACGCGCCAAGCGCCGTTGCGGCCGTCGTCAGTTCGGAAACCTCGACGCGGCATTCGCAGGCATCGGCGATGAGCTGCGGCCACACCCGGCTGGCGGCGCCACCGCCGATGACGCTGAGCGATCCTGGCGCGCCGCCAAGCGCATCAAGGCAATTGCGGATCGCCAAAGCGACCCCTTCCAGTACGGCATAGTAAAGATCGCCGGAACCCACCCCGCCGTCAATGCCCAGGAACGCGGCCCGGACATCGGGGTCGACGAAAGGCGATCGCTCGCCCGACAGATAAGGCAAGAACAGGACTTGCGGCGGTTCCCGGTCGGCTTCCTCCGCAGCCGCGTCCATCTCGGCCCGGTCAGCGCCGGTCAGTGAGCGGAACCAGTCCGGCGCGGCGCCGGCGCTGAGCACTGGCGCCACCTCGATGACGGTTCCCTCGCAGGGATGGGCCAAAGTGTAGAAGGGACGCGGCAGAACCCCCGGGTTCAGGCCGGCGGTCCGCGCAACCCAGCCGGTGGTGCCAAGATAGACATGGACCGCATCGCCAGCCAGGCCGGTCGCCCCGACCGTCGATGCGCCCGCATCGCCGCACCCGTTCAAAACCGGCACGCCTGCGGGCAACCCGATCTGAGCGCCCGCAACATCGGTAATGGCCCCGACGACTGCGCCGGCGGGCCGGATTTCCGGCAGCAGGTCGGCCGGCAAATCGAGGATCTCCAGAATCTCAGGCGACCACCGCCGTTCGACAAGGTCCATCAGTCCGGTCGTCGTTGCGTTCGTCGGATCCGTGCACAGCGCGCCCGTCAGACGCGCCACCAGATAGTCCTTGGCGCCGGGCAGGACCGTTGCGACGCGGCCGAACAGCGTCGGTTCGTTTTCACGCAGCCAGGCGATCTTGAACGCCGTCATGAAGAGGTCGGGCGCGTTGCCAAGTATGCGCCCGGCCCCTGCCGCCTCCAGCGCGGCCTCGCTGCGGGCAAAGTCGGCCTGGGCACGGCCGTCGCTGTAGAGCAGCGCCGGGGTCAGCGGCGCGCCGTCGCGATCCAGCGGCAGCATGTTTTCCATCGTGCCGGCAAAGGCCACGGCGAGAGGCGGCCCCCCACCCGGAAGAGCTGCGATTGCCTTTCCCATCGCCTGCCACCAGTCCGACGGGTCCTGCTCGGCCCGCCCGGGGGCCTGCTGCCGCGTCGAGTACTCGGCCGCCGTTTCGGCGACGACCGACCCTTTGTCGTCGAACAGAACCGCCTTCAGCCCGGAACTGCCCACGTCCACAACCAGAACCGTCTCGGTCACGGCCGCCTCCCGCCAAGTCGGCCGGCACGGCGCAGCAGCACGGCCAGGATGATGATCGCACCGGTCAGCATACGCTGGTAGAACGGTGCAACGTTCAGGATCGTCAGGCCGTTGGCGAGGACAGCGATGATGGCGACGCCCAACAGCGTGCCGGCGACGTTGGCCTCGCCTTCGCGAAACGCTGTCATGCCAAGGAAGGCCGCCGCATAGGCCGGCAACAGCATCGCGTCCCCCATCGTGTGCTGAACGCTGCCAAGGCGCGCGGCCAAGAGGACGCCTGTCAGCCCCGCCAACCCGGCGGAAAGTGCGAAGGCGATCATGACATCGCGGGACACGGGCACGCCGGAAAGACGCGCCGCCTCGCGGTTCCCGCCGATCGCGTAAAGGCGGCGTCCGAATTCCGTCTGCGCCAGGAGGAACGCAAAGACGATCAGGACCACAAGCATCCAGACCGTCAGGACCGGGACCGGGCCGATCTCGACGCGGGCCAGTGCGGTGAACGCCTTGGGGATGCCCATGAACAGGCTGGCGCCGCCGCTGACCCAATAGCTGAGGCCGCTGATCACCGTTCCCAGCGCCAAGGTCGCAATGAAGGACGGCACCCCGAACAGGGCGACCAACGCGCCGTTCACGACGCCGATTGCAGCACAGCCTGTCAACGTCAACGCCATGGCCGACGCGACGCCGAAGCCGGCCGCCAGCAGGGTGACGACGCAGACACCCGCCCACGAAGCGACGAACCCGACAGACAAGTCGAACTCGCCGATCACCAGCACCATCGTCGCCGCCAGTGCGATGATGGCAAGGGTGGCCATCTGCTGAGTGACATTGGCGGCGTTCGCGCCCGTCGCAAACGCGTCCGGGCGCAGAATGGCGAAGGCCAGGCAAATTGACGCAAGCCCGGCCAGCGTTCCAAACCTCTGTATTCCCCTAGCCACCGTAACAGGCCTCCAGGACCCGGGACCGACTGGCCGCAGCGCAGTCAAAGGACGCCACCACCGAGCCGTTGCGCAGGGCAAGGATACGGTGCGCGACGTCCCGCAACTCGTCCAGGTCGCTGGAGGCGACCAGCACGGCCGCGCCCCGGTCGGCCGCGGATCGAATTTCGTCGTGGATTTCTGCCTTGGAACGAACATCGACGCCCTGGGTCGGTTCGTCGAACAAGAACAACCGCGGGGTCTGCGCCAGCCAACGCCCGACCACCAGTTTCTGCTGATTGCCACCGGACAGGAAACGTGCAGCCTGGCTGTCCCGTGAGAACTTCAGCGACAGCGCCTTCGCAACGCGCATGACGAAGCTCTGCTCCTTGGCGCCGCTGATCCATGGCAGATAAGGCAGCCGCCGGAACCGGTCCAGATGGGGCAGCGTCAGGTTTCGACGCACACTGTGTCTCAGCACCAACGCCTGCCGTCGGCGGTCTTCGGGAACCAGGGCAACACCCTGCCGGATTGCCTGATGGGGCGACCGCGGCCGATAGGGCGCACCGTCGAATGTCACGTGGCCGGCAGCGGCTGGCGCCGCGCCGAACAGGGCTTGCAGCGTCTCGCTGCGGCCGGATCCCAGCAGGCCGTAGAGACCGACGATTTCGCCGCGACCGACCTGAAAAGACACGCCCGGGCCGCTCTCGCCCACGCGCAGACCCTCGACACGCAGCAGCGGCTCGCCCGCCGGCCGAACCGTCGGGCGGTGGCTCCGGTGCAAGTCGCCTGACATCAAAGCAACCAGGTCCCCGGCCGAAACCTGATCCGTCGCCACCTGGTCCACGAGCCGGCCATCGCGCATGACCGCAATCCGATCGGTCAGGGACAGAACTTCCTCCAGACGGTGTGAGATATAAACGACGGCCGTACCCCGCGCCCGGATCGCCCGCAGAGCGCCGAACAGCCGCCCGACCTCCGGTTCGCTCAGCGCGGTCGTCGGCTCGTCCAGGACCAGCAGTTTTCCCTCGGTTAGCAGCGCCCTCAAAATCTCGACAAACTGGCGATGGCCGGCCGACAGGCGATGCACGGGAACGTCCAAGGGCAGGTCAGGCGCGAGTTCCTCCGCCAGATCGCGAATTCGGCGGCGCATGGCCGCCCAATCGATCAGGCCGTTCTTCCGGGGATAGCGCCTTCCCAGGAAGCAGTTCTCAACCGCATCGAAATAGGGAACAAGCTGCAGCTCCTGATGAATGAACCTGAGGCCGGACGCCTCGGCATCCGCGGGCCCCTGGAACCGCATGGCCCGGCCGTTGACGGCCATTGCACCGCCGTCCGGTCGATGCGCACCGGCCCAGCATTTGATCAAGGTCGACTTGCCGGCGCCGTTCTCGCCGATCAAACCCACGATGACACCCGCCTCCAACGACAGTGAGACATCGTCCAGGGCTTGCACGCCGCCAAAGCGCTTGGACAGGCGGCGGGCCTCGAACAGCGGCGGCGGTTGCGTCAATTGCAGGAAACGCCCAGGCTCTCGCGGGTGATCAGGGTGACCGGCGCATACATTTCCGGCGCATCCACCGCGCCGCCTTTCAGCACCTTGTCCATCTGCTGGGCCGTGATTTCCGACATCGCCTTGAAGTTCTGCGCCACGGTGGCAACGAACGGCGTGCATCCCTTGATCAGTTCGACGGCCTGGGGATTGCCGTCGATCCCTGCGATGACGATGCCCTTTCGCCCGGCGGCCTCGATTGCCAGTTGGGCGCCTATGCCGGGTTCGTCCCAGGCAGCCCAGACCGCGTCAATGGCGCCGTCGCCGCTGTTGGCCAGCAGCATCGCGTCCATGGCATTGCGGCTGTCCTCGATCTGGCCGGGAACCTGGACGTAGTGTTCGGCGATCAATTTGACATCCGAGTTGGACTTCAACTGGTCCTCCAGAGCGATCTCGCGCTGCCGGACGCCGGGATGTGCGGAATGAAAAAAGCGCACGATCTGACCCTTGCCGCCGATCTGACCGATCAGGAATTCCGTCATGGTCTTGCCCAGAACGTAGTTGTCCGAAGTCACGTTCAGCGTGACGCCGTCGCCCTGGGCCCCGTCGATCGCGAAGACCGGGATACCGACGGCGGCGGCCTTGGATACCTGGTCCTGGACCTGTGTGGGGTTGATGGAGGCGACCACGATCGCGTCAACCTTGGCGTTCACCACGTCTTCCAGCCGGTTGGCAAGCGCCCCGAAATCACCGGCCGTGTCCACCGTTTGCACGGTCCAGCCGCGGCGCTCCGCCTCGTTCTGGAACGTCGTGACCATGTCATTTGTGGCAACCGCCGACAGATAAGGCGTCAGCACCGCGATATCCTGGGCCCCTGCCGTCGATGCCGCCAGTCCGGCGACCGCAGCCGCCAGAATTGCACGTCGAACCATCCTCATAGCCTCCCCCTCTTTTGAATGCGGGTTCTTTCGTTCCAGCCCCGACTGTACCCGCATCGGCGTCAGTTGCAACGGGGTGCACCGGGCGACGAGGGGATGGTAATGTGCCTCGCCGGGCATATCAGTCCGGTGGATCGCCGACAGGAGTTCCCTCTCCAGCCATGCTGCGTTTCATCGTGGGGCGGCTTTTCGAAAGCCTCATTGTTCTTGCCCTGATCTCCTTTGCGACCTACGGCCTGATCGGGCTGATGCCCGGCGACCCGATCGACATCATGGTCATGTCCAATCCCGACCTCAGTCCGGCCGACGCCGCCCGGCTGAAAACCCTTTACGGACTGGACCAACCGATCGTTGAACGCTATCTGCGCTGGGCCGCGAACGCCCTGGGCGGCGATCTCGGCTATTCCCGTTTGCACACGCGGCCGGTCACGGAGGTGCTGTGGCCGCGTTTGGGCAATACGGTGTTGCTGTTGGGCCTTAGTTTGGTCCTGGCGATCGCGCTAGCAATCCCGCTGGGCATCATTGCCGCGGTCAAGCGATACTCCGCTCTGGATTACGGGATCAATCTGTTCTGCTTCGCCGGCGTTTCGGTGCCCCCGTTCTGGCTTGCCCTGATGCTGATCATCCTGTTCGCCGTGCAGCTGAACTGGCTGCCCGCCGGGGGCATGGGCGCTCCTGGGGCGGGTTTTCTGGAGCGATTGCCCAGCCTGGTGCTTCCGGTGCTGACCCTGACGGTCCTTTCGGTCGGGTCGTTCATCCGCTTCATGCGCGCGGCGATGCTGCAGACGATGCGGCAGGATTACATCCGGACAGCCCGGGCGAAGGGCGCCGCCCCCGGCCGCGTCGTGATCGGTCACGCGCTGCGCAACGCGCTGATTCCGCTTGCGACGGTCATCGCCCTCAGTTTCGGCGGGCTGTTCTCGGGCGCCTTGATCACCGAGACCATGTTTGCCTGGCTGGGCATGGGCAAAACCATCTACGACGCGATCCTCGGCAGCGACTACAACCTGGCCCTGATCGGACTGTTGCTGGCCACGGCGCTGACACTGTTCGGCAACTTCCTGGCCGACGTCGCCTACGTCGCCCTTGACCCCCGGGTCACCTTTGCCGGCCGGGACTCAACGCCATGAGCATGGCAGGCAGCAGGCTGGGTTCCGGCGATTCACCCCGCCGGCGGGTGTGGCGGCGTTTCCTGCGCCATCGCCTGGCCATCGGCAGCGCCGGCATGCTGGTGATCCTGGCCCTCCTCGCGGTTCTGGCGCCGATCATCGAGGCCGCGCTGGGCGTCGATGCCGAGGCGGCCGACCTGTTCAATCGCCTTGCCCCGCCCTCGGCCACGCACTGGCTGGGAACCGACGAACTGGGCCGCGACCTGTTTGCGCGTCTTCTTTACGGGGGTCAGGTGTCATTGGCCGTGGGCCTGGCGGCGGCCGCCGCTTCGGCGGTGATTGGCACGGCCGTCGGGCTGGCGGCGGGTTTCTACGGTGGACGGATCGACGCGTTCCTGATGCGGTTCACCGACGCCGTCATTTCGCTGCCGGTTCTGCCGCTGTTGATCGTGCTTGCAGCGATCGATCTGAGAAAGTTAGGGATATCCGATGAATGGGCTGCGTCCGAGGCCGCCAGCCTTTACCGCATCGTCGCCATCATCACACTGGTCGGTTGGACGACCGTTGCGCGGCTGGTGCGGGCGGAGACGCTGTCGATGCGGGCACGGGAGTTCGTGCGCGCGGCAGAAGCGCAGGGCGCGGGTGCTTGGCGCATCGCGCGGCTGCATATTCTGCCGAACGTCGTATCGCCCATCATCGTCGCAACCACGCTGTCGGTCGGGAGCATCATCCTGTTCGAATCTGTCCTCAGCTTCCTTGGGCTGGGCATCCAGCCCCCGGTGCCGAGCTGGGGCAATATGCTGACCAACGCCCAGGACCTGATCTGGGACACGCCGGAAATCGCCTTCTGGCCGGGCATGCTGATCTTCGCCACCGTGATCGCCTTCAATTTCCTGGGCGACGGCTTGCAGGACGCATTGGACCCGAGAGCCCTTGACGAACCCGATGTTCAGTGAAAGTTAACCATAATAATCGGTAAATAATAAAAGGCATTTTAGACGATTGATTGGCCCGCATTATTGAAAAACCAACCTGATTAACTTATACTCCTATGCTAGAGAGAGAGGGCGAAATCTGCGCCACGGCCGGCAACGGACGCGGCACCGGGAACCAGAAGGACCCGGCCCCCCAATTCCGGGACAGAGCCCAGAACACGTTCGCAGTCGTGAAACCGCATCGGAACCGCCTTTGGCGGAGCCTATGCCTGAACGAACGGAACGAAGAAGATGGCAGAGGTATCTGGGATCGGCGGAGCGGATTTCTCCGTTACCAAGGGCGCCTTCTCGCCCGACGAGAACAGCAGGTTGAACAGGCCGGTGCGCGAGGACGCGCGCCCCGAGGACAACGCCACGTCGCCCGTGCGCAGCAACGAGGCGCAGGCGAATCAGCGCAGCACACAGCCGTCGCAGACAACGAACGACGGCGATGCGCAGCAGAATGCGGCAAATACGGGTGACTTCACCGCCGGGGGCACGGACCGCCGGGACGACACCGTCTTCATCAGTCCCGAGGCACGGAACGTGGCACGGGCGGAGGCCAATGCGGCTCCGGCCGCGGCGCCGACGCCGGGCGCGCCGGCTGTCGCGGAGAGCCCTGATGCGCCCCGCGGCGCAGAAGGCGTCCGCGCCACAGCGACACGCCCGCCGGAACCGGAACGGCAGGGTCCCGCACCGACCGACGGTGCCGCAGCCCGACCGGCGGCCGCAGCCGCAGCCGACGCCGCCGAACCGGCACCGGCTGAAGAGACGAACCAGCGCGTCCGCAACGAGAATACCAACGCGGAAGTCAACGGCAGCGAAGCGGACCAGTCCGAGCAGAGCCGCACAATCGGTCAGGTGATCGACGTATTCGCCTAGGCCGGCGGACCCGCATCGCAAGCGAAGAGGCCCCTCACCTTCATGGAGAGGGGCTTTTTTGCGCCCATGTCTTCGGGGGAGAGGGACTCTAAGGCTTCGTCAGTCAGTCCGGCCGGACAGCGCGCTCTCGATTTCCTCGATCTGCCGGTCGATATCGATTTCGACCTCGGAGGTGATTTCCAGCTCCCGGTCTTCATAGACATTGTTGGGCTTCTTCAGCCGCTGCCACTGGGCAACGGCCACGTCGCGCTGAAGGACCAACGACCTGATCTGCGGCCTAAACAGGGTCAGCATGGCCCCGATCCACATATTGACCGGCCAGGACGGCTGCGCGTGATCGATTTCGAACCGGTCGAGCAGGCGCACCACGTCCGACGCCCGGTACCAGAACTCGCCCGTAACCCAACGGTTCGTCGTGAACAGGCGCATCGGATAGCCGCGCCGGTCCATTGAGATCGCAATCAGATGGCTCAGCGCCTCGTTATCCTCTTTGGGCGAGCGGTAGTCGGGTACGGCACGCGAGGGGTGGACGTTCTTCGGCATGCCCTTCGGCCGCAGGAAGGTATGGAAGTGGCCGTGCTCGCCAGACCGCTCCTCTTTGGGATGGGCATGGTAGTAGTACTGCGCGTGCGTCTTTCGATCGTAGACGTCGCCGTCGGGATAATGCTGCCACTCGTAGAAAGTGCCGGCATCCTTGATCAGTTCGCCGACGATGTTGTCATCCGTGTTTGACAGGACCCGGTGGCAGTTCGTCACCACGTCTCCCGCCGCCTGCATCTCGCGCAGCAGCCCGGTCGGCAAGCTGTCCAGGTCGACGGGCTCGATCGTCAGGGAGCCGCCGGTGGCGTTCGGTTCCGTGTTCATATCGTCCAGCATGATGTCAAATAGATAACTCCAGCAATCCTGTAACCCATATCACTCTTTCGCGAGGCCTTGCATCCGCATCGCCTCAAGGCAGTTCCCGGACCAGCCGAAAACCGATCAGGATGTGCTTGATTTCGGGGGGACGGCCGTGCCGGGCTGCCGGGCGGCAGACGCCGCATCCCTTATCGTCCCAGGAACCGCCTTTCACGATCATCCTGCCGTTGCCGGTCTCAGACCGTGTCCATTCGAACACCTGCCCGGCGCCGTCCAAAAGCCCGAATGGACCGGCGCCGGCGGGAAACGAGCCGACGGGCAGGGTATCGAAAGGGCCGGAATCGTGGCTGTTGAGGAGGCTCGGCCGGAATGCGTCGCCCCAGGGGAAGGCCCGGCCATCGGTGCCCCGGACCGCCTTTTCCCACTCCGCTTCCCACGGCAGCCGCCAGCGGCCGCCGGTGCGTCGGGACAGCCAGGCCGCATAGGCGCGCGCATCGGCCAACGAGACGAGGACAACGGGATGGTCGTCGCGTCCGGCGGGCACCTCCCCGTCGATCCAGGCATGCCGCCGCGCCCGGTCGTAGGGGTGGATCAGGCCATAGGACCGCCACAGCGCCGGTTCGACGTCGGGCATCCGATGCCCCGTGGCCCGAACGAAGGCACGATACTGGCGATTGGTAATGGGCGTCAGCGTGATCTGGTAGGCATCCAGGGTCAGCGAGGCCCGCGGGTACTCGCTTTCGTACCAGCGCTGTTGACGCGTGACCTGGTGCCCGTAGGCCCGCTCGTCCAGGGTGTAGGCCGCGTCACGTTCCGCACGGTCCGATCCGCGCAGAAACGGTCCTGCGGGGATGGTCACCAGCGGCGGAAGAGGATCCGGCTCTGAGACCGCATTGGCATCCGCCACCACAGCCGATGCAAGGGCCGCCAGGGCCACCAGCTTAGGCGCCCGCATGTCCGATTGGGACCGGCCTTTATTCGCGGACGACCAGAACGGAGCAATTGGCGTGGCGGACGACCCGGGCGGCATTGGGACCGATCAGATAGTCCTCCGCCTTGGGCCGGTGCGATGCCATGACGATGAGATCGCAGCCAATTTCCTCGGATACCCGGAGGATCTCCTCGTAGGCGGAGCCATGCGCCACGATATGCTGGACCTTGATGGGTTTCGGCACGTGTTCCGTGACCCAGGCGTGCAGCGATTCGCTCGCCTGCTCCATCGCCTTATGCTCGAAGTTCGCCGGGAAGAAGGAACCGACGATGCTCATCCCGAAATCCGGGACAACCGTCACAACATGCAGCGTTGACCCGAATGCCTTGGCGTACTCAGTACAGACCGGTAAGGCGCGCCATGAGTTCTCATCGCCCAAATCGATCGGCATCAGGATGTCTTTGTACATGTCTCGGCTCCGTTCCGTCCTTCGATTAGGCCAGTTCCGCTGCGCGTCGACGCCGTTGCACGAACACGATCAGCGCCAACAGCAGAACGGCCGGGATGTACATCAATTGCTTGGCCGGCTGCTCAGCCGGCGCCATCACGACCTCGACGACCTGATCGAAATCCAATCCCGCCGCCTGCGCCGGTGAATCGAAGGTTACATTGTCGATGATCCACTGGCCATCCATCTCCAGCACCTCGATACCGGCCTCGAACAGCCGGTCGGCGCCGGTATCCCCCTCGCCAAGGGGCAGGATTGCAATGAATGTACGCGGGTTGCCGACCGCGTCCTCGCCCGAAATCCTGAGCCTGATTTCCTGGCCGGCGGACAGCCCGTCCGCAACCGCCTCCAGCTCCGCGGGCGGCCGGTCCTGGAAAGGCGGCGAAACCATGTCCATCCAGAAACCAGGTCGGAACAGCGTGAAGGCCACCAGAATCAGAAGGACGGTTTCGTAGATCCTGTTGCGGGCAAAGAAGAAGCCCTGGGTCGCGGCCGCAAAGACAAGCATGGCGGCCGTCGCGATAACGAACACGATAATGCCTTCGATCCAGCCAACATTGATCAGAAGAAGGTCGGTGTTGAAAATGAACAGGAACGGCAACAGGGCGGTGCGCAGGGAATAGAAGAAGGCCACGAACCCGGTCCGGATCGGGTCGCCGCCCGAAACCGCCGCGGCCGCAAAGGACGCCAGCCCGACCGGCGGCGTCACGTCGGCCATGATGCCGAAATAGAAGACGAACAGATGCACCGCGACCAGCGGCACGATCAGACCAGACTGCTGGCCCAACGTCACGATCACGGGCGCCAGCAGGGAAGAGACCACGATGTAATTTGCCGTCGTCGGCAGACCCATCCCCAGGATCAGGCTCAAAACCGCGGTCAGGACCAACATCAACAGAACGTTGCCCAAGGAAAGAATCTCGACCAGGTTGGCCAGCACAAGGCCGACGCCGGTCTGCGAAACGGTCCCGACGATGATCCCGGCCGCGGCCGTGGCAATGCCGATGCCGATCATGTTGCGGGCGCCCACCACCAGGCCCGTGATCAGCTCGTCGAAGCCGCGCTGCGCGGCTGCATTCACATTCCCCTCGCCCCGGAACAGTGCGAACAGCGGGCGCTGGGTAATGAGGATGAAGATCAGAAACGCGGTTGCCCAGAAAGCCGACAGACCCGGCGACAGCCGTTCCACCATCAGGCACCAGACCAGCACCACGACCGGCAGCAGGTAGTGCAGCCCGGATTTCACGGTCGGACCGACCTCGGGCAGTTCCAAGATGGGTGAATTCGGATCGTCCAGCGCGAGCTCGGGATAGCTGGCGCAATACCTGATCAGGCCGACATAGACGATCCCCAGCCCCAGGGCGATGATCCAGCTGGCAGCATCGCCCGCGGCCGGCTTCAGCCAACCCAAACCGTAATAGACCGCGTAGGCAACGACGGCGACGCCGAGGAAGCCGAGCACGAAACGCATCGCGGCAATCAGCAGCGGGCTGGGCGTTCCGCGCCGCGGCAGGCCCTTCATGTCGGCCTTCATCGCTTCAAGATGCACGATGTAGACCAGCGCGATGTAGGAGATCAGGGCCGGCAGAAAGGCGTGCGTCACCACCTCGAAATAGGTGATGCCAATATATTCCACCATCAGGAAGGCGGCCGCGCCCATGACAGGCGGCATGATCTGCCCGTTGACGGAGGAGGCCACCTCGACCGCCCCGCCCTTCTCGGGCGAGAAGCCGACCCGTTTCATCATCGGGATCGTAAAGGTGCCGGTGGTTACCACATTGGCGATCGACGACCCGGAGATCAGGCCGGTCATGGCCGATGCCACAACGGCGGCTTTGGCCGGGCCGCCGCGGTAGTGTCCCAACAGAGAAAAAGCGACCTTGATGAAATAGTTTCCCGCGCCGGCGGTGTCCAAAAGGGCGCCGAACAGAACGAACAGGAAAACGAAACTGGTGGAGACCCCAAGCGCAATGCCGAAAACGCCTTCGGTGGAGATCCACTGGTGGTACGCCACGGCGCCGAAGCTTGCCCCTTTCCAGGCAAGGATGCCGGGCATGTTCTGGCCGCCGAACGTGTACAGCAAGAAAACGATTGCGACGATCATCAAGGGCGGTCCCAGCGCCCGCCGCGTCGCCTCCAACAACAGCAGCATGCCGATCACGGCGACTGTGATGTCTGTGGCGTTGGGGTTGTTCGGCCGGTCGGAAAGCTGCTCGTAGAAGAGAAAAAGATAGCCGGCGGAAAATGCAGCCCCGAAAGCCAGTATCCAGTCCTGCAAGGGTATCCGGTCGCGCGGCGACCGTCTCAGCGCCGGGAATGCGAGATAGGCCAGAAACGTCGCGAAGGCCAGGTGGATGGAGCGCGCTTCGGTGTCGTTAAAGACGCCGATGCCCACGGTAAACGGCAAGGGCGAGGCAGACCAGAGCTGGAACAACGACCAGGCAAGCGCTACGCCGGCAACAAATTTGGCAACCACCTTGTTCGCCGGATCGCGCCCCCCCGTATCAGTTGAACTGACAAGGTCCTGGAGTTCTTCTTCCGACATCTGCGTGCCGGATGTCGTCTGCTCGCTCATGCCACCCCCGCCTACGGCGCCGCTCCACCGCGTGTATCAGACCGGAACGGCAAATCCGTCCCGAACGCATCGCCGGAGCCAATAGAATTCCGAATTAAGGAACCGTTTCGAAATACGACCAAAAGAAAACGCGGGCGAGGCATGCGCCTCGCCCGCGCCCGACCGGTTACATCCAGCCTTTTTCTTTGTAATAGCGCTCCGCACCCGGATGCAGCGGCGCAGAAAGGTTGTTGGTGATCATCTTGTCTTCTTCCAGGTTCGCGAACGCCGGATGCAGCTTCTTGAACCGGCCGAAGTTCTCGAAGACCGACCTGACCATCTGATAGACGGTCTCTTCGTCCGTGTTGGTCGAAGTCACGAATGTGGCGCCGACGCCGAACGTCGTCGTGTCGTTGTCCGACCCGGTATACATCCCGCCCGGAATCGTCGTCATGGCGTAGTAGTCGTTGTCGTTGGCCAGCGTCTGGATGATGTCGCTGTCAACGTTGACCAGGTTCGATTCGCAGGAGGTCGTCGCTTCCTTGATCGAGCCGTTCGGATGACCGACCGTGAACACGATGGCGTCGATCTTGTTGTCGCACAGGGCCTGCGCCTGTTCCGCGGACTTCAGTTCCGAGGCCAGCTTGAAGTCGTCCATGCTCCAGCCGTATTTCTCCATCACCACTTCCGCCGTATTTCTCCATCACCACTTCCATGGTGCCGCGCTGGCCCGAGCCGGGATTGCCGACGTTCACGCGCTTGCCCTTGAGGTCTTCGAATTTCATGATGTTGGCATCCTTGCGGGCCAGCACCGTGAAGGGCTCGGCATGCACCGAGAACACCGCGCGCAGGTCTTTGAACGCCCCGTCGGGGAATTTGTCGGGCGCGGTGCCGTTATAGGCGTGGTACTGCCAGTCCGACTGGGCGACGCCCATATCCAGATCGCCCGCGCGGATGCCGTTGATATTGGCTACGGAACCGCCGGTGGTGTGTGTGCACTTGATGCCGTGGTCCTTGGTGCCGCGATTGACCAAACGGCAGATTGCACCGCCGACCTGATAATACACGCCGGTCTGTCCACCGGTCCCGATGGTAACGAACTTCTCCTGTGCTACCGACTCGTCTGAGGAAAACCCAAATGCAGCAGCCGCGATTGCGGTGACAGCCAACAGTTTTCTTGCGAACATTCTCTAACTCCTTCGGTCCGTCTCTGTTTCAGTCTTATTGTTTTGATGGTCCGGTAGGCCCCGGGGCCCTCCCATTACCTCCGGCCAAGAGTGCGGGGGCCGCCTGCAACAACGGTCCCTTTGCCGGGTCAGCAAACCCGGCAATCACGGCAGCTTGCGCCATGTCCTTTTGTATTGATTCGCAGCCTCTGGCGGTTGCCCCCCATGCAGGAGAAACAAGCCGCCGGTCTGTCGTGTTTGGGCTGAGGGTGATCAGGACCCAAGCGCTCCCTGTTTTCCGGCGCACACCGCTATCCCGGTGCGGTCAATGACCCGACATCGGTCCGGCTATGCGCCAGCCGATCTGCTTCATGCGCCTTGTTTCAGCATTGTTTTTTCGGACTATGCACGGCGGCGGCAGCGCCCGTCAACACGCCTCGCGCGCCCCGCGGCAACCCTAGCGTAGCCCCTTTTCCCGGTAGACCTCCGCCGCTCCTTCGTGCAACGGCGCGGAAAGCCCTGACACCGCCATGGTTTTGGGCTCCAGCGATGCAAAGGCAGGATGCCGCCCGCGCAGCCAGGACAGGCCCTCCATCGTGGAGGTGGCGATCCTGGCCACCACATCCTTCGGTTGTGAGTCGCGGGTAACAAGGGTCGCCCGCAACCCAAAGGTTCTGACTTCCCGGTCCTGTCCCTGGTACAGGCCGGCCGGAATGGTGATTGCGCTGAGCCCGCGCCCGGCCCGAAGCAGCTTGTCGATGGCCGGCCCCGTCAGCGCGAGGATTTCCAGGTCGCAACGCGCCATCGCCTCGGCAACCGCGCCGTTCGCGTGGGCGGCGACTATCGACACCGCATCCAGGGTCCCTTCGCACAGCTTCGCCAGCCCTGCGGCAAGCGAAAGGCCGGACGATCCGGCCAGATCGTCGCGCTCCAGCCCCTCCGCGGCCAGGATCATGTCCATGAACAGGCTGCGGTAAGTCTCGTCCGGGCCAAAATCGACTTGCTTGTCCATCAGGTCCGGTACGGCACGAATTCCGGCCGCCCGGCGCACGACGAGGGTAACCGCCTCGCCATGCAGGGAGAAAACTGCCCGCAGGCCCTGGTCGGGGCCGTCGGCACGAAAGCGGCTGGTGCCCTTGACGGCATGCTGCTGCCAATCCGACTGAACGACGGCGAAATCCACGCTGCCGTCCGACAGCGCCTGCAGAGCTTCGCCTGAATCGGCGTAGGTGTCGACCAGACAACGGCTGGTCGTGCCTGTACGGCCGTAGAGGTAGCAGACCGCCCCAGCCGCCGGGTAATACAGCCCGAATGGCTGGCCGCCGCCGACCACGATGGCCGATGCACGATCGAGCGCATCCTGCGCCGGCACGGCCGCGCCCAGTGAAACGGCCAGCGCCAGGCCGGCGAGAATGCGTGTAAGAACTGGAAACCTCAACGGCCTACTCCCAGTAAGTGTCGCGCCGACCGAGACGTGGCGACCGGACGGCCGATCAGGTCGGCGGCCCTAACCGCCTGCGCAACCAGTGCCGCGTTGTCCGGCGCGGTCCGGCCGTCCGCAAGCAGCATGTTATTCTCAAACCCGACTCGGACATGTCCGTCAAGGGCAAGCGCGGCTGCGGCGCAGGCCCCTTCGCGCCTGCCAAACGCACAGACCGCCCAAATCCACTTATCGTCGCCGGCCGCTTCGATGAAGGGAATCATATCCCGAGGGCTGGATTGCTGGTCTGCGGCATAACGGCCGAGCACGTAGAGAACGAAAGGTCTGTCAACAGCTATCAGTCCCCGCCGCCGCAGATCAGCAAGCCGACGCACATCCGAAGCGTCGTACAGTATGAATTGCGGCATCACTTTTTCATGCGCCATCCATTCGCAGAAGTCGGCGAATGCCGGCTCGCTGTCGGCATCGGGGCAAAGCTCACGCACCGCAAGCGATGCGGCCTCCGGCCTCACCGCGCGGACACTGGCCATCTGCTCGTCCGGACCGTAGCGCCCGACCGCTTCGGTGGTGATCTGAATGATGAAATCGGGTCCTGTCTCCCTTCGGACCGCTTCGATCGCGTCGCGGTAAAGCGCCGGATCCAGCGAATGCGCCATTGAACCGTCGCGCACATGAAGATGAATGATCGAGGCGCCGGCCTCCGCGCAGAGCGCGGCAGTGCGGGCAATCGCCTCCGGTCCGACTGGAAGGGCGGGATGATCCGCGGGGGTTTTGCGCGCCCCGTTCGGGGCAACCATGATGAGCGCCGGGTCCCCGTCGGTCATTCCGCCGCCCGCGGCAGGCTTGCCAGTGCCGCATCGACCGTCCGGCCCAGCTTGTCAACCAGTTCGTCGATCTGTTCCGGCCGAATGATGAATGGGGGCGCCAAAAGGATGTGATTGCCCCGTTTGCCGTCGATGGTGCCGCCGCCCGGGTAGCAGATCAAACCGTTCGCCATCGCCTCCGTCTTGATCCGCGCATGAAGCTGCAGCTCGGGCGGGAACGGATTACGGGTGGTGCGGTCGGCAACCATCTCAAGGCCTCGAAACAGGCCCCGACCGCGAATGTCGCCGATGTGGTGGTGATTGCCGAAACGATCCTGCAGCGCGTCGTTGAGGCGATCGCCCATCGTGCGGACATTCGCCAGCAGATCTTCCGCTTCGATCGTCCGCTGAACCGCCAGGGCCGCCGCGCAGGCGGTCGGATGGGCCATATATGTGTGGCCATGCTGGAAGAAACCGGATCCCGACAAGACCGCCTGATAGATCGCCTCGGACACGAAAAGGGCGCCGATGGGCTGGTATCCCGCGCCGAGTCCCTTCGCCGTAGCCAACAGGTCCGGGGCAATCCCATCCTGTTCGCAGGCGAACAGCGTTCCGGTTCGCCCCATGCCGCACATCACCTCGTCCAGGATCAACAGGACGCCGTACCGATCGCAGATGTCGCGAATCCGTTTGAAATAGCCGGGAACGGGCGCCAGTGCGCCGGCGGTCGCGCCGACGACGGGTTCGGCGACGAAGGCCATGACATTCTCCGGACCCAGCGCCAGGATCCGCTCCTCAAGCTCGTCGGCCACACGCAGGCCGTAGGCTGTCTCCGTCTCGTCCAGCAAGCGGTCGCGGTATGGATAACACGGCGAAACATGATGGGTCTGGATCAACAGCGGTTCGAACGGTTCGCGCCGCCAGAGATTGCCGCCGGCCGCCAGCGCACCCAGCGTGTTGCCGTGATAGCTCTGGCGCCGGGCAATCACGTGACGGCGGCCGGGCGCACCGGTTTCGATGAAGTATTGCCGCGCCAGTTTAAGGGCCGCCTCCATCGCCTCCGAACCGCCGGAAACCATGTAAACCCGGTTCAGGTCGCCTGGCGCCCTTTCGACCAGGAAATCCGCCAATGACTCGGCGGGTTCGGACGTGAAGAACGCGGAGTGGGCAAAGGCGATCGAATCAAGCTGCTGCTTGATCGCGGCGATGACCGCCGGGTGGGAGTGCCCGAGGCAGGATACCGCGGCGCCGCCGGACGCATCCAGATAACGCCGACCGTCCGCGTCGAGGATGTAGCAGCCGTCGCCTTTGACAGCGACCGGTAGCTGCGCGCGCGGCTGTCGATGGAATATATGCGTCATTGCTCGTGGATTGCGACGATCGCCGGAATAAATGGAGACTTAACGGATCAGGACGTCGTGTTCAGTTTGTCCTGCTCAAGCGTCCAGGTCACCAGCCGTTTCATGACCTTTCCGATCGCCTCATCGAAGGCTTCGACGATCGAGAGCATCTCCGGCCCCTTGGCCTGGACAAGGGAGTCGAACCGCTGGGACGCAACGATGTCCCGGCGCGGCATCTGAATCAGCTTGGCGATCACCGAGACCCGCACTTTCGGCGCCTCTTTGTTTCTCTGCCGCGCATTGGGACCTACCACGGGCTTCGGCCCTTGATACTCGGCCCAGAAATGACGCAACTCGGTGGTTAGCACGAAGTCCGATTTCACGCCGATGGCAAACCGGCTGACACCGACGATCCGGCCGGAATTCTCGAAGGACTCCACCAGCAACGCCTGCACCATTCCCGGCGCGGTGTCCATCCACGCGGCGTCGCCGTAATAGTCGAACTGAATGGCGCTGTGTCGGAGCGCGATCCGTGAGGTATCCAGGCCGGCCTTCGCGACCGGCTTGTCAACCAGCAACTGCCATTCGACCGAGGGAACGTCCTCGTCATAGGTGCTTTTCGGGGTCAGAACGAATTGCCGCGGCGGTTCGCCTTGGCCGGGCAGTTCCAGCGAACAGGCGGCAAGCGCGATCGCCCCGACGGCGGCCGCGGCCAGTCCTGAACGTAAACGCGGCGGTTTTAACATCATGGCGCCTCAAACCCCTTTTGCTGGTCGCCGAACAGGAAGCGGGCGGGATCGCGGCCGAAATCGTCGACGACGCGCTGAACAGACGCAGCTAGCGACCGCGCTTCAGAGAAGAACAGCGTAATCTCTAGGAGACCATTCTCGGCAAACGCATCCAAAGGTTCCCTGTTGCGGATCAAGAAACCGTTGACCTCCTCCGCCGTGATTTGCAGATCCTTCGCCAGGACCGTGTATTCCTGAACCGCGATATCGGCGTCTTGCACCAGCGGCTGGGCGTCGGCGAGCAGGGTATCGAGATTGTTGGCGATGCTCCTGATCCTCTCGCGAATCACCTCCCTGTCGGCTTCTATGTCGTCGGTCAGTCGGCGGAAATTCGCCATCGCACCGGCGCCGTCGGCCAGGATCGCCCGGGTGTCCTCTCTGCCATCCGCCAGAGCATCGGTCCAGGTGTCGACATCCGAAAGAATCCCGGCAACCGCCTCCCGGTTATTGCTGTCCAGGACCTGGGCGGCGCGGTCGACCAGGTTCTTGATACTGGAAAACAGTTCCGGCGCTCTTTCCATCAGCTCCGCCAGGCCCGACGACTGCGCCTGGATGACTGCCGGCTTCCCGTCCGGTCCCGGGGTTACGAGACGGGGCGATTCCGGCGAGCCGCCCTTCAGCTGCACGAAGGCGACGCCCGTGATGCCCTGATACTGCAGGGTCGCCAAACCGTCCTGCTTGATCGGCGTCGTTTCACGAACCTGGATTCGCACCCGGATCAAAGTCGGGTCGTTCTCGTCGATTTGGATGCTGGTAACCTGCCCGACCGGCACGCCGCGATACTGGACTAAGGCGCCGTTGCCTAGCCCCGAGACGGCATCGTTGAACTGGACCTCGTACTCCGCGAGCTTTTCCTGTCCGGTCTGGCCGCCCAGCCAGATCAACGTGACGATGACGCCGAACGCGAACACCATGACGAAGATACCGACCAGAACGTAACTGGCGCGCGTTTCCATACGTCGCTATCCCCCCCTGGGACCGCAAGTTGCCCTGCAGGGCAGCACGCCCTCTGGGCCCGTTGAAGTACTCCTGAATCCACGGATGGGGGTCGTTCACGATTTCCTCCATCGTCCCGACGCGGATCTTCTTATCGACCAGTACCGCAATTCGGTCGCAAATCGCCGCCAGCGAGTCAAGGTCGTGCGTAATCATGAAGACCGATATCCCAAGGCTTCTCTGCAGGCTTCGGATCAGATTATCGAATGCAGCCGCGCCGATCGGGTCCAGCCCGGACGTCGGTTCGTCCAGGAACACGATCTGCGGATCCAGCGATAAGGCGCGGGCCAGCGCCGCCCGCTTGATCATCCCCCCGGAAAGCTCGGATGGGAACTTGGCGGCCGCGTTAGGCGGAAGCCCGACCAGTTGGACCTTCAGGGCCGCCAGTTCATCCATGAACTGTTTGGTCAGGTTCGCATGTTCGTACATGGGAACCTGGATGTTCTCCGCAACCGTCAGGGAAGAGAACAAGGCGCCGCCCTGGAACAAGACGCCGTAGGTCGAACGCAGGCGTTTCATCGTTTCGTCGCTGGCGCGACGAACATCCTCACCCATCAGGGAGATTTCGCCTTCCACCGGCGTATTGAGTCCGATGATGGTCCGCAACAGGACCGTCTTGCCGGTTCCCGACCCGCCGACGACGCCCAGAATCTCACCAGACCTCACGTCAAGATCCAGTCCGTCATGCACCACCTGCCTGCCGAACTGGTTCTTCAGGCCGCGGATCGAAATGACAACGTTCTGGTCCTGGTGCACGCCATCCATGCGGTCAGATCCCCAAAACGGAGAACACGATGGAGAACAACGCGTCAGCGACGATCACCATGAAGATGGATTGGACGACAGACAGTGTCGTCTGGCTGCCCACGCTTTCCGCGTTTCGTTTCGTCATGAGGCCTTCGTGGCACCCCACCAGCGCGATGATCACGGCAAAAACGGGGGCCTTTACGATCCCGACGAAGAAATGGTTGTAGTCCAGCGCGGCCTGCAGGCGCGTCAGAAACTGGGTCGGAGACATCCCCAAGTCGAAGATGATCATAACCGCCCCGCCCAAGATACCTGTCACGTCCGCCCAGAAGGTCAGCAGCGGCAAAGTGATGAGCAAGGCCAGCAGTCGCGGCAACACCAGAACTTGGACCGGGTCCAGTCCCAGGGTTTCGATCGCATCGATTTCCTCGCTGACCTTCATGGTCCCGATTTGCGCGGTAAAGGCCGACCCGGAACGGCCGGCCACCATGATCGCCGTCATCAGGACCCCGATTTCGCGCAAGGTCGCGATGCCAACGAAATCCACCGTAAACACCTGCGCACCGAAAACCGACAGCTGAACGGCCCCCTGGTAGGCCATGACGACACCGACCAGGAAAGACAACAGACCGACGATCGGCAGCGCGCGGATCCCGGTTTGCTCGATCTGGGTGACCAGCGCCTTCGTTCGCCAGATGCGCGGCCGGACGAGCGTCCGGGCGAAGGTGACCATGGCCTGGCCCAGGAAGTTGAGCGTGATCTTCAGCTCGTGGAGCGCCCAGAAGGTCGTCCGCCCCATATCCTCGAACAATTCAAGCACGGGGTGCGGTATCTCGCGGACCGTGTCTTCCGCGGTGCACTGGGAGGTTTCCACGAGATCGAAAAGGGCGGCATCCTGGTCACGTTCGGCCAAGACTTCGGTTTCGATGCCCCGCTCCCGGAACTCCTGGCCCCAGCGCCACAGGATCCAGGCGCCGGCCGTGTCCAGGGCTTCGATCCGGGAGAGATCGGCACGCACCTGGCGCACGCCTTCCGGCATGCGATCCCTCGTCAGTGGGTCGAGCTCCATGGCGTCCTTGACGGTCCACCGGCCTCCGGCCGTGATCGTCAGGACGTCGCCGTCCTGGCTTGTCTCAATCCAGCCAAGTCTGTCGTCAGCCTGATCCGCCGCGTCGGCCATCCTGTTCCCCAATTGCGACTCGCAGATACCGTAGCACGGGAGGCAGGCGCCACAATATGCGATCTGACGCCCCAGGGCGCACGACGCGCCAAGGCGTGTTGATGCCCTGTGATCGGGCCTTTACGATGCGCCGGCCTTTCGATTTCGGAGTTTGTGCCCGTGGCTCAAATGGACCTCAAGCAACATATCCGGTCGATCCCCGACTTTCCCAAGCCGGGGATCCTGTTCTACGACATTTCCACCTTGCTGGCCCATCCGGACGCCTGGCAGGACTGCGTGGCCCAGTTGAGCGATGCCGTGCGACCGCTGCAACCGGACGTTCTGGTCGGTATCGAGTCACGCGGTTTCCTGACCGCCGCGCCCCTGGCGCTGACGCTGGGCTGCGGTTTTTCGATGGTTCGCAAACGCGGCAAGCTGCCCGGAAAGACCGTGTCGCTGACCTATGATCTGGAATACGGCACCGATACCGTTGAAATTCAGGCCGACGCGATCGAACCCGGTCAGAAAGTCGTCGTCCTCGACGATCTCTTGGCGACGGGAGGCACCATGGCGGCCTCGATCGACCTGGTCAAAAAAGTGGGCGGCGACGTCCGCGGCGCCGCCTGCATCATCGAACTGAACTTCCTGAACGGCAGGGACCGGTTAAACGTTCCGTTCTGCGCCCTGATCGCCTACGACGACTGATCCGGCGCCGCGGCCAGTGCGCCAGCGAGCTCGAGAAGCAGTTCGTCCGCGCCGCGGGGCCCAACGATGGAGAGCCCGACAGGGCAGCCGTCGACGCGGGCTGCGGGTATGCTGATCTGTGGCAGGCGCGCCAGCCCGGCAATCGCCGTCAATTGCAGCGCCCTGTACCGATAGGCCTCCAGATCGACCGAGGGAAGTTGGCGCGGCGGTGCGACGCCCGGCGCCGTCGGAAGCGCGATCACCGCACCGCCATCCAGCAGACCGGCGAGCGCGTCGGCCGCATCGGACCGGACTCGTTCCGCCTCTGCGACCTCGTCCGGCGTGATCGTTGCTACCCACCGGAACCGCTCCGCGATACCGGGCCCGAACGCCGGGTCCGTACGTTCGATCCAGTCGCGGTGCACTTGCCAGATCTCCGCACCTTGAAGGATCCGGAAGGCCGTAAACCACGCCCCGAGGCCGCTATTGGACAAGGTGATGTCCTGTCTGCCGCCTATGATGCGCGATGCATCCCGCAACGGGTGCTGCAGCGCATCGAAGACGGACGCATCCGCCAACGACCAGGCATCCTCCGGCACAAGCAGGCCGCCCGGGCGCTCGGGAGGCGCCCACTCCGGCAACGCCACCCGCCCGACCTGCTGCATCACATCCGCCGAGCGCGCGAACCATCCGATCGTATCGAAGTGCGGGGCCAGCGGCATAACGCCGTCCAGCGGGATCCGGCCATGGGTCGAGCGCAGGCCGAAGGTCCCGCAATAGCTGGCCGGCACGCGGACCGATCCGCCGGTGTCCGTCCCGATGGCGAAATCGACCAGTCCGCCGGCGACCGCAGCGGCGGACCCGCTGGACGATCCGCCCGGAATGCGCCCGGGCGCGTTCACGTTGCGGGGCGTGCCGTAGTGGTGGTTTTCTCCGTTCAGCGAGAATGCCAGTTCGTCGGTGTGGGTCTTGCCGACGCACGTCGCACCAGCCGACACCAGCGTTTCGACAATCGGCGCGGTGGCGCCGGCAGGCGGGTGGGTGCGGAGCCAGTCCGGATTGCCGCACCCCGTTCGATGGCCGGCGATGTCGAAGAGATCCTTCGCCGCGAATGTCAGGCCTGAAAGCGGGCCCGACTCGGCTCCCACAAGCGTGACATCGACATGTTCAACGAAGGCGCCGAGGTTGTCGCGCATCCACCTTTCCCGATCGTTCCTATCGTTCGCGCAGTGCGTTTTCCTGCGCCCGCAAGATCGGTTTGAGGATGTAGTCCAGGACGGTCTTTTGTCCAGTCAGGATGTCCACGCTGGCAGTCATTCCGGGAACGATGGGCAGATCCGGACCCAGCGACGACCGGTCGGTTCGCAATCGAATGCGATAGTATGTATCACCTTTTTCGTCGGTGATCGTGTCCGGACTGATGTCGATCAGACTGGCCTCCAGCCCCCCATAGCGCGCGTAGTCATAGGCCGAAACTTTGACGACGGCCCCGAGGCCGGGCCACAGCTGCGCGCGGTCCGATGGCCGAATGCGCGCCTCCACCAGCAGGGTGTCTTCCAGAGGCACGATCTCGACCAGGTCGTCGCCCGGCCGTACCACGCCTCCGATCGTGTTGATCAGTATGCTGTTGACCGTGCCCCGCACCGGCGAGGGGATTTCGGTGCGACGGTTGCGATCCTCGCCGGCGCCGATCTCCTCGCGAATGCGGGCCACCTCCACCCTCAGACGATTTAGCTCCTCTTGCGCCTTCGAGCGGAAGTCGGAGCGCTTTTCCTCGATACGCCTTTCGGCCTCCTCGATGGCAGCCTTCGTGCGCGGCAGCGCGAGTTCCACACCGGCGACCTGGGTTTCGAGGTCCTGCAGCTTTTGCTGCACGCGCAAGAGCTCAAGCCGCGGCGCGGCGCCTTGCGCCACCAGCGGTTTCAATAGGTCGTATTCCTGCTGGGCCAGGTCGCGGGACAGACGCAACTGCTCCACCTTCGACGCCAGGCCCCTGCGTTCCTGACGTTTCTGCTCTACCTGGGATTCGAGAATCTCAAGCTGTTGACGCAATTGAACTTGCCGCGCATCGAAAAGATGGCGCTCGGCTTCCGCCGTCGCCTGGGCATCCCTGATGACGTCTTCGGGAAAGGCGATGTTCTGAAGACCGCGCGCCTCCGCTTCGACGCGCGACGCCGACGCCAGGAGACCGAAGTACTTCTTCCGTCTTTCGCCGAGTTCGGCCTCCGCCGCCCTGTTGGCAATGCGCATCAGGATTTGACCGCGCTCGACAATCTGGCCCTCTTCGACCAAGAGTTTGGCCAAAATGCCGCCTTCCAGATGCTGGACCAGCTTCGTTTGGCTGGACGGAATGATCTTGCCGTCGCCGCGGGTGACCTCGTCCAGGGGCGCCGCCTGCGCCCAGGCGATAAATGCGAGCGCAAAGGCCAGCACCGCGAATAGCAATACGTGCGACATCCGCCCCATGCGTCCATCGCGGCCCGGAAGGCCGAAATCGGACGGATCGATGCGATCGGTCCAACGTCGTCCCTTCTTGCTTTGCCTGCCAAGGTTCATGGGCCCGACTTCCTAGCTCTGCCCAACCTGAACGCGGCCCGCGGCGAGCGCTTCGAGGATTTCGGCCTTCGGACCGTCAGCGACCACCCTGCCACCGTCAACGACGATGAGACGGTCGACAATGCTCAACAGCGACCGACGGTGGGTGACCAACAGCAAGGTCGAATCGCCTAACGTTCTTTCAAGCCGCGCCTTGAACCGGGCCTCGGACGTGCTGTCCATTGCGCTGGTCGGTTCATCCAGGATCAGAATCGGCGGGCACGTCAGCAGGGCTCTGGCGACGGCGACCGACTGGCGCTGACCGCCTGACAGGTTCTGACCGCGTTCGCCGACCTGAAGGTCGAAGCCTTGGGGGTGGCGGGAGACAAACTCGTCGACCCCGGCGATCTGCGCAGCTCTCAATACCGTCCTGTCCTCGGTGTGCGGCGCGCCGATGGTGATGTTGTCCCGGACCGTCCCGTGGAAGAGGTATATGTCCTGGGGGACGACGCCGACGTTGCGCCGGAGGTCGGCCGGGTCGAGTTGCCGCACGTCCGTCCCGTCGATCAGCACCGCGCCTTCCGTGGGATCGTACACACCGTCGACCAACCGCTCGATCGTCGACTTGCCGGATCCGATCCGGCCCAAGATACCGACCCGCTCGCCGGGCGCGATGCGGAAGCTCAAGTTCGTCAGCGCGGACGTCGACTGACCGGGATAGCGAAATGTGACGTTTCTGAACTCGATCCCACCGGCAAACCGGGGCCGGCTGACGAAACGGCTGCCCTCGGGCCGTTCCACACGGGCGCGCATCAGATCGTCAAGCGCCAGCAGCGCAACGCGCGCCTGGTGAAAGCGCGTCAAGATGCCGGCAACCTGGGACATCGGGGCCATGGCGCGGTTCGCCAAGATCGTCGACGCGACAAGCGCGCCGACGGAAAGCAGGCCGTCATGAATCAGGTAGACGCCGTAGACAACGACCCCGACAGTAACGAACTGCACTGCCATTCCCGAGCAATGCGAGGCCAGAGATGACCACCGGCGCGCGGAGGCCGCGGACTGTGCGGTCATGTCGACGAAGGTTTCCCAGCTGCGCTGCATCTGGCTTTCGGCCGCAGTGCTCTTGATCGTTTCGATTCCCGTGATGGCCTCGATCAGGATTGCGTGTTTCTGCTGCGCTTCACGGAACGTCTGCGACACCGCGCGTTTGAGAGGAAGTTGCAGAAGGGCGCCGACAATCATGACCACGGGCACGGCAATCGCCGGAATTGCCGCAATCTGCGGCCCTGCGACCCAGGAGATGATCAGGATGAAGAGAACAACGAAGGGAAGATCGACGATCGCGGTCAGGGTGCTGGAGGTGAAAAACTCCCGCAGGTGCTCGAATTCCCGCAACGAGTTCGCAAGTGCGCCGGCCGAATTCGGCCGGTCCGCCATCTTCATGCCGAGAACCTGTTCAAACAGGCGGTTGGCGATCCGCGTGTCGGCCGTCTTTCCGGCGAAATCGACGAAGTGACTTCGCAGCGTCTTAAGGATGAAGTCGAAACCGATCACAATCGCCACACCCAACGCCAAGACCCACAAGGTGTCTTCTGCGAAGTTGGGTACGACCCGATCGTAGACATTCATGATGAAAAGCGGGCTGGCCAGCGCAAAGAGGTTTATCAGGCACGACGCGATGACAACCTCCGAGTAAACCGGCCAGCTTCGCAGGATTGCGCCCCAGAACCACCCTTGCGGGTTGGGAACGTTTGCGGATTCAGCACGTTCGTCAAACTGAAACCGCGGCTGCGCCAGCAGGGCAAAGCCCGTGTATTCGTGCTGCAGATCGGCAAGCGGAATGACCCGGAGCCCGGCATCGGCTTCGGGCAGAATGATGTATGCCCGGTCCTTTTCGATCTTCGCCAGGACGCATGCGCGTCGGAATGTCAGCAGCAGAACGCACGGCATGTGTTGCGGGCGGATTCGCTTGAGCGGCCATCGCATCATCCTGGCGGTCAAACCCACCCGGTCGGACGCCCGCACCAACAGCTCCGGTGTCAACAAGCCGTCCTCCAGGGGCAGCCCGGCGGTCAGGGCATGGGGCGAAACCGAACGTCCAAGAAGCTTGCAGAGGATCGTCAGCGAGCCGACCAGGGGGTCATCCGAAGAAAAGGAATCCGGCATTCGCCACTGATCGCCCTCGCCGTCCTCTCGCGGACGAGATCCGTCTGCCTCGACGGCTTCGGCGTCGCTATCAGAAGAAGGCGCCGATTGATCGCCGGTGGCTTTGGCCTGCCCCACAGAGGGACCGTCGGCGCTCGTTCCTTCCGGTCCCGCGGCGTCCGCCGCAGTCGACGGGACCTGCTGCGAGAGGTCCTCCCGGAATGACTGGAGGGGATCCAGAAGGTCGCCACGGGGGTCGTGGTCCGCGGCCGGCTGGGTAGCCGGACCGGTCGAGGCATCCTGCGCCTGGAGTTCTCTCGCCGAATGGCCGGGTCGCGGCCGGACACGGCCCGCCGGTGTCCCCATCAGGCGGTCCAGATGGGCGGCGTGCTCCCGTCGACCGGACGCCTTGCCGGGCTGGCCGGCTTGCGGGCGATCTTTCGGTTGGTCGTCGTGGGCCACTCTGGCCGCGCTCCCGGTGTCGCTCTCGTCAGGGGTCACATGGCGTCGCGCTTGGCCCGAAGGCGCCGCGCTGGATCGTCCCCGAATCGGGGAACACCCCGCAAACAGTGGCCGTTTGGCGTTGATTTTCTCTTAATTCGCCGGCAGGCAGGCGTCACACGACCTGGCTATCGTCGTCGTCTCCGCCCAGGCCGGGCTCCGGTCCAACCGGGGTCAGGAACACGACCGAAGCGTCCTGCGCCGCGGGCGCGGTCCCACCGCCTTCGCCGAAGAAGTCGTTCTGAACATCGATCACGTCGCCCACGTCCAGATGCCCGTCCGAATTGGCGTCGACGGCCGCGGTATGGGATCCCGTCCGACCAGCAAGCACATCGGCATCGATCCCTTTGAGCTTGACCGCTTCGCTGTCTCCAAGCTTGAGGACCGTGTCACTGCCGGATTGGATAAAGGCCACCTCGTCGGCCTCGTAGCCGCTGATGACAAGTCGATCCGACCCGATTTCGAAGTCGTCGATCTCGTCGACCCCGTCCCCGCGTTGAAACAGGAAGACATCCTCGCCGGCGCCGCCGGACAGCCTGTCGCCTGCCTCGAAGCCGCGCACCTCGTAATTCACGTTGGCGCGCACTTCGGCATCGTTGTAGTCGCGGTCTCCCCCGCCACGCAGGTCCTCCCACCCCTGCGCGCCGTCAGCATCGGCGCGCATATGGGCGATCCCGTCGGGGTTGAGGGCGTCGTCGCTGAAATAGGCATTGCTGGATTGACCGTCCAACGTGGTCCACTGACCGTCGACCTTTGTCTGGGCGACCCATTCGCCGTCCTCCAGACGAAAACGCACTCTGTCACCCTGGTCCAGATCAAGGCCCGCATTCTTGCGGTCGCCGTTCGGGATCAGGAAGAACCCAACATCCTCGACATCGACATTGTTCAGGCGGATCGAATAGGTGGCGCCGTCGGGCGTGTCGTTCAGGTTGTTCCAGATAATGCGGCCGTCGACCGGGTCGCCATCATCGGCGGCACGGTAGTAGCCGAAGCTGTTGTTGTAGCCGGCGTTCGAATCCTGGAATTCGACATTTACCCGCGACGCGAAGGAGACGGCTCCGTCATCCGCACCGCCTTGGATCAGGTCGTTTCCTGCGCCTCCGTCCAGTGTATCGTTGCCGGCCGCGCCAATGTCGGTTTCGTCACCCGACGTCCATTCGAAGGCCCGGATCAGATAGTCGGAGCTGTCGTTGCTTCGTTCCGCTCCCGCATAGGGCTCCGCGGTGAATGCGACCCTGGAGACATCGCCGTCCAGCATGTCTTGCGCGACACCGATCCAGCCGACGCCGCTTTTGGCCGTGACGTCGGCGGGGCCGAACGTTCCGGTTCCGCTCACCGCGCCGTCCGGATCGTACGCCGTCCAGCGGCCCACCTCGCCTTCGCTGTCGAACAGGCGGGTGAACTCGAACCTGAAGGCGTTCGCAGGTTCGCTGAGTTCGACCACCAGCGCTTCGGATCCGCCGTCAGGTCCGTAACCGGGCGCATGGTTGATCTGAACGCTGACCTTGCTGTTGCCGTGCTGCGCCGGATTGAGCGATTCGCCGTCGTCGTCCGAGCCTTTGGCGTTGCGCACGCCCAGGCCCCACTTGCCACTTTCGCCCACTCTGCCGTCCGACCCGTCGATGTTGCGCGCGGACACCGATACATCGCTCCAGTCCGCCAGACGGCCGGTTCCGCCCGCCTGGGACTTGTCGACGCCGTCGCCCATGAGGATGTCGTCGCCCAAGCCGCCGATGACCACATCATCGCCCGAGCCGCCCCGCAGAACGTCGCGGTCGTCGCCGCGGATCGTGTCGGCAGCGCGGTTTCGGCTGACCACACGATCGTCGCCCGCACCCGCATCGATGTCGGACCGGCTGACGCCAATCGGCGCGCCCTTGAACGAGATCGTGTCGTCGCCAGACCCGGAGTCGATTTCAAACCGGTTGGACCAGCCGGCATTGTTGGACTGCGCCGCGATTGCGATCTCGTCATCGCCATCGCCGGTCCTGACAAAGCCGCGCTTTGCGCCAGAGATGGAGACATTGCTGTCGCCGCCATCGCCAAGATCCACATCGGCATGAACGAAGTTATCCAACGTGACGTTCGCCGCGCCTTCATTGGTCGCGTAGACGTTTTTGACGCTGTTCCAGGCGCTGTCCAGGCGAACGGTCGCATCCCCGTCTCCGTCGCGCTCGATGGTCACACGCGCCCGATCGGAAACGCCGCCGATGTCCATCTCCCGGCCGGTCACGGTCACCGCGCTGTCAGGGCCTTCGTTTGGAAGGGTGAAGCTGTCGGATCGATCCTGGTAGGTTTGGCCCGTCGTGCGGTTGGACAGGACGAAGTCGGTCTCCTCGGCCACTGCGGGAGGTTCCGGCGAAGGATTGC